>Ga0247779_1000005_pt1 | contig 626251 bp, 476 predicted proteins | sample UWRJL221509R5_FD_179925 | JGI IMG/M metagenome (GOLD analysis project Ga0247779, IMG submission 179925) | Plant litter microbial communities from Arlington Agricultural Research Station in Wisconsin, United States - UWRJ-L221-509R-5 | ecosystem: Environmental > Terrestrial > Plant litter >...
AAGGTGGTTTGGTCGCTGCTCCTGAAAGCCGCGCCGATGGGCCCGCCATCATCGTTTGCCGAGCATTGAACACTTAAAATCAAAGAACTAATTTGAATCTAATATTCATTCAGGACACTCAGTAGCCTGGATTTTGTGTGAGGAAAGAGTTATTCGTTATTTCGGTTAGAGGTATAGGATATAAGGCGTCGTACGATGCCCAGCCTGGCTTTTCTGCCCCGAGTACCGCATCCGCCGCGCCCGTCCTGTTCAGATCATACCAGCGGTTGCCCATTTCGCAGAACAACTCCACCTGCCGTTCGTGCGCGATGTCATTCAGCAGCTCGTCGGACGAGCCCACAGTCATGATCGCCGTTAGGCCCGCCCGGACACGGATCTGGTTCAGATCGGCAAGCGCGCTGTCGGTCTTGCCCTGCCTGGCCAGTGCCTCGGCCCGCATCAAATAGACTTCACCCAGCCGCATCATCATATAGTCCTCGACCGTCGGCGCTGCCATCACCCTGTTCTTGTATTTATACGCCAGGTTGTATACCTTCCCGCCGCTGGTAAGAGAGAGCGTCCAGGCGGTTTTCCGCTTGTCGCCGGTCTCGAAGGCGTTCATCTGGAAAGTGGTCAGCGCATATTTCGGCGTTCCATATTGCGGATAAAGCGTACCGGCCTCCGTTGTCTGGGTATTATTGAAGCTATTGGATGCCGGCAGCTGCCAGATCGCCTCAGCACTCCCGTCCAGGTATACCTTATTCGGATCGGCTACCAGGCTGTATAGCCCCGAATTGATCACTTCACTGGCCAGGTTTGCCGCCGCCGCCCACTGCTGCCGGTACAGATACACCTTCGACAACAGGGCATCCGCCGTATACAGGTTACACCTCGCCCGGCCCACGCTGGGATATCCCGGCTGCAGCAGCTGCCGCGCCGTCGTCAGATCGGCGATGATCTGACCATATACAGAGTCGGCGCCGGCTCTCGGCAGGGAAGCAGTCACATTGTAGTCCGTGCTCAGCACCAACGGAACGCCGCCGAACAGGTTGACCATATTAAAGTAATAGAAAGCGCGGATCACCCTGGTCTCTCCCAGCAGCTGCCTCTTAAGTGAGTCGCTTATAGACGTAGCCGCTCCTATCCCCTGCAGGTTTGCATTCGCGATATAAATGCTCTGGTATACCGGGGACCAGATGCCACCCAGCGAAGCATTCGTGGCCACCAGTGAATTGGTCTGGAACTGTAGCCCCGAAGCATCCGTGGCACTGATCGCAGTCAGCTCGTCGGCGGAAAGACCGGCACTCTGCACCAGCGTGCCGTTCGTCAGGTTCGACCCTCCACCCGACACGCGGAAATAACCATACAGACCCGCCATGGCCCCCATGATGTCGGCACTGTCAGAAAAGACCTGGGAGGTCGGTATCTGGGTCGGCGGATTGGCAGGTATCTCGATCAGTTTCTTACAGGATGCCGCGGAAAGCCCGATCATCGACAGGACCAAAAAAGCTTTCCGGGGAAGTATATGAATTATATTGTTCATTTTTTTTCAGAATTAGCCGTTTTAAAAATCTAATGATAAACCACCCGCGATGATACGCTGTAACGGTATGCCATACACGGAACCTGGCAGCTCCGGATCACCAACCTTGTAGCCGGTAATGGTGAACAGGTTTTGCGCATTCACATAGACCATAGCATTACGGATGCCCGCCTTCTTCAGATAGCCCGCCGGCAGCGTATAAGACAGGGACAAGGTCTGCAACCGGATATAGGAAGCATCGGTATAGGCGCCGTCGGAAGTCAGGAAATTACTCGCAGCGCGAGCCGCGGTGGAGCCGAGACCGCCCGCAGCACCCGTCGTCAGCCGCTGCATGGGAGCATGGTCACCGGGTTGCCGCCAGTGATCCAGTGCCAGCGTTGGCAGATTGGCCTCCGCACCGGGTGTGACCGAGCTGTATATACCGTAGAGATAGTTCCGGCCAAGCTGTTTGGAGAAATGAAAAAAGGCCGTCAGACTGAATCCGTGATAGGTAACGGTATTTCCGAAACCACCGGAATACTTCGGCGTCAGGTCGGCTATATACTGCATATCACCGCCCTTGGTTACCGGGGAATAAGCCGGGGTATAGGTATTCCCCCCCTTGCTCGAAGCGAACTGGAATACACCCGTCGTATCATTGATGCCCTTGTACTTGAACCCAAAGACCTGGCTCACCGGCTTGCCGATCGTGTACATGCTGGCATAACTCGACGTCGCCAGACCCGGGAAGGAGATCAGCTTGTTGCGGTTAGCGGAGATGTTGAAGGTCGAAGTCCACCGGAATTTATTCGTCTTGATATTGACAGTGCTGATGGTGACTTCCAGCCCCTGATCCTGCACCGTGGCATTCAGATTCTCTACCACGTTGGCAAAGCCCGTCTGCGTGGGCAGCGTATAGTTGACCAGCTGGTTGCCCGTCCGGCTCCGGTACCAGGTGAAATTGGTCAGCACCCGGTCATGAATAAAGCCGAGGTCCATGCTCAGGTTGAGCGACCGCTTGGAAGCCCAGCTATAGTTGGGATTGTATGCATTCACCGGGTTATAACCCCTTGTTCCCTGGAACAGCGGAGTGGCAGTGCCCGCCAGCTTCCAGAAATCCTGGAAGTTATACGCGGCGACACCATCGGAACCGTTAGTGCCATAGTTGCCGGCCAGCTTGGCATAGCTCACAAAAGGCAACAGCCGTTGAAAAGCCTTTTCCTCAGAAAATATCCAGCCCAGCCCCACCGATCCAAAACTCCCGAACTGACGACCCGGTCCAAAATTACTCGACCCGTCCCGCCGGCCCGTAAGACTGACGATGTACTCCCTGTCATAAATATATCCCAACCTGCCAAACACACCCGCATATTTATAGATGTTGTACGCATCATAAGCCGATACCGTCGTAGCCGGATCTATAGATCCGATCAGCGCGTCATTCGGATAGCCGCTGCCGGCCAGCGTAGTGCCGCTGCTGGTATTGGTCTTATAAGTTCCGCCAACCAGCGCGGAGAAGTCCCCGCGGCCGATGTTCCTCCGGTAATCGAGCTGCGGCTCGATATTGACAGACTGATAATCTGTATTGGCAAAGTTGGCGCTCGCCGTCGTGGCGGTCGGAGGCTGAGACGCCAGCGGTGTCTGCTGTATCTGCTTGGTCGTCACACGGCTGTAGCCCACATTCGTACTAAAGTTAAACCCCCGCGCCAGTTGGTAAGACACCCGGAGATTGCCCGTCACACTGTAGCTCTGGATACTGCTGGGCTGTTTCAGATAGGCATAGGGTTGGAAATTAGTCAGATCCACCCCCTTATAGTTCCAGATGAGCTTGCCTGAAGGGTCCAGCAGTTCCGGAACGTCAGGCGGAGTCAGCATCGCACTACCAGACGCAGGAGGCGCACTCGGAGAATTATTCTTGTCATAGGAATAATCGGTTCCGAAGTCGACATTCAGCCTGCGGTCCGACGAGCTATAGTGGAACCCGCTGTGCAGCGTTACCCTATTGTCTGCAAAATTACCGGGGTAGTTGTAATTGGCGTGCGTATAACCACCCGACAACAGGAAACTGGAGTTGGTCGTACCGCCCGAGAGACTCGCATAGGCGTCGGTTGTATTAGCCGTGCCACCCAGGAAACGATGGAACCAGTCTATCTGCCGCGTCGTATCGAACACAAGTATATCCGGGAAAATATTCACATTCGCCGCCGTCACCGGCAACTTGTCATTGGCTGCCGCTTCCCTCCGCATCTGGAGATACTGCGGAGTGCTGAGCAGAGGGATCGTACGCGTCACCTTGTTGGGCCCCGTATTGACCTTTACATTTAAGTTGGTCTTCCCCGGCTTGCCCTTCTTGGTCGTGATGACAATGACCGCACTGGCTCCCTGGGAGCCGTAGATCGAAGTGGCATCGGCATCCTTCAGCACACTGATGCTCTCTACATCCGAAGGATTGAGCCCTCCCAGGCTGCTGATACCACTGGCAGGGTTAACTCCATTGTACCCGGCAAGCGAAGACAGGATGCTGATATTTTGATTGCCCGGCGCAAAAGGCACCCCGTCGATGATGATCATCGGCTGGTCATAAGGCGCCTGCGCATTCGAGATAAACCGGTTCAGATTCTGCCCGGTCATAGTCGCACCGATATTGCTTAACAGCGTATTCTGCCCTCTTACCTGGATGGGCGCATACGCCCCGGGCGCCCCGCTCGAAGGCGACACGCTCAACCCCGCCACCCTTCCTTCCAACGCCAGCAGCACATTCGTGACCGGCTGCTTCTCTATATCCTCGCTCGTCACCGTAGATATCGACCCGACACTGAAACGCCTCGTATTCGTACCATACGCCACCACCTGCACATCGTCCAGCGGACTGTTCGACCGCGACATCATTACAAAAAATCTATTCGCATCCTTTACTTTGTATTCCTTGCTGGTAAAACCCGTAAAAGAAATGACCAGCGTGAGATTTACAGGATTGATCCCCTTTAACACAAAATCCCCCCGCGCATCCGTCACCGTCCCTCTCTTGCTTCCTTTCACCATCACCGAAGCTCCCGCCAACGGCGTTCCCATGCTATCCAGTATCCGCCCATGGACGCTGTCCGGCGGTGGCGCCATATCCGAAGCCGCACCGGCCGAAGACGTCGCAGACACCACCGGCTTCATCGTTATAAAAATAGTATTCCCCTGTATCGCAAAACTCAGCGGCTGCCCCGCCAGCGCCTGCTGCAAAGCATCCTGCAACGGCGTGTTCCGCAGTTGCAAGGTCACCGGACGCGAACCCGCCAGATCCTCATTGCGGTAAAAGAACAGATAGCCCGTCTGTTTCTTTATCTCCGAAAAGACTGTCGTCAGCGAAACAGCCTTCCCCGAATAAGTCACCGTCTGGGCCGTGCTACGGGCACTGACCTGTAAAATTGCGGTCAGCAGCAGAAAGATCGTAAACTTCATCACTAGCAGTGTTTGGTTGCAGCTCCCACCCCTTCGCATGCGGACACGCAAAGGCTGGTTGCAAAGAGCCTTAATTTGCATAACTTTACATTGTTTGGGTTAAAAACTAAGCAGTCTATAGGACATGTTTACAGGGTTAACCTGGACGAAAGCCGGGTAAGGACGCCAATCTTTACACCCGGTTTTTCATTTGCAGTCAACCGAAATCTTTAGGAGGAAGGTTCTTTTCTATTTTCTACGGCCGTATGACGATCTTGTGCGAATTCTCAATAGTATAATTGATCCGGGCCTGAGCCAGCCCTTGCAAAACCTGGTTTAAGGTCAACCCCCGCCCTATCTCTCCATTAAAGGTACCGATAGGTACAGCACCTGTATATTCCACCTCTATATCGTACCACCTCGCCAGCTGACGCATCACCGTCGGCAGGTCCGCATTCCGGAAAGAGAAAGCACCATTCTTCCACGCCAGCACCTGGTCGACATCCACACCAGCCACCATTTCCAATATCGGTCCCTTTCCCCGCACCTGCTGCCCGGGACTTAGCACCCGCGTCGCCGTACCACTACTTACCTTCACCTTTCCAGCCACCAGCGTGGTCATTATTACAGGCTCATCACTATATGCATTGATATTAAAAGCCGTCCCCATATCTTCCACCAGCTGATCACCTGCCTGTACACGGAAAGGCTGATCCTTGCTGTGTACCACTTCTATATAGGCCTCACCCGTAATACTTACCTTTCGTTCATTACCGGCAAACGCCGTCGGATATGTGATAGAAGACGCAGCATTCAGCCAGACCCGGCTGCCATCCGGAAGCGTCAGCTGATATTGCCCGCCGCGTGGTGTAGACAACGTATTATAAACAAGAGAGGTCGTTTTCTTCGTAACAGGCTCATAAGCCAGCCGGCCATCATCCGTCTTAAGAACCCGCGAACTCCCCTGGCTCGCGATCGCCCCCCTCTGTACCGTATCCAGCAGGATTTTCGTACCATTGGCCAGCGTCAGCATAGCCTTATTCCCTCCGGGTCCTACATCCTTTTTAACAACCTCCGCAGGGGGCGCCGACGGCTGCCTCATCAGCAACCATACGCCCGCAACAGCCAATAAAAACACAGCAGCCACAGCCATCCCCCGCTTTAAAAACGCCATCCGCCTCACCTGTAACGGCGTCCTCAATCCCAGCCGGCTAAAGATAGTATCCACCGCTTCCTCCCCATCATATTCATTCATTTCCTTCACCCCGGCTACAAACCTTTTCCGGTCCATCAGCTCCTGGAAAACGGCTTCCCGGCCTCCTGGCTTACGCCATTCATCCAGGTCCTTTGTCTCCTGCTCATTCAATACCTCCCTCTCCCTTAACCGATGGATCAGGGATGAGATATACAGGAAATATTCGGCATTACTATTTGGGTTATTCTCCAAAGCGTGGTCGTTTACATATAATACACCGCCGAAAGAAGATCGGCTTTAAGAAAATCGATCTTTTTTCGGAATTTTTTCAAGGCTTTAGGAAAAGGCTCTATTTCAACAGGATAGATAAAAGGACAAGCAAGGGTCCGCGTTGATTTCCAAATTTGCTCCGAAGATGGACAAGGGTCTTATATTTATGGTTCTTCACCGTCTTTAACTTCATATCGAGATGCGCCGCAATCTCCTTTACCGTCATCCCTTCCTCATAGCTCAGGTAAAAGATCTCCTGCGCAGGCCTGGGCAAGGTCCGCACCACCGCATACACCAGGGCAATATTCTCTGCACGCACCATCTCCGTCCAGATAGGGTCGATGGCTTCCGGTTCCCGCCCCGCAACTTCCAGGTGACGGTTCTCCTGCCTCTCCCTGCCCCGGTTGAGATTGAGACAGCCATTCTTTGTAGTGACAAACAAAAAGCCTTTTAAGGCGCCCACAGATTCGAAGGCCCGGCCGCCATTCCACAGCTTTATAAAGGTCTCCTGGACCACATCCTTAGCCAGCGATGAATCCGGCAAAAATCGTTCGGCAAACCGGCAGAGGACAGGGAAATATACCCCGATCAGCTCCTGTAAAGCAGCCTGATCTCCGGTGGAAAGACCGGCAAGTATCTCCTGTTCATTTGACGTATACACTATTATTTCAAGGTTCCCCCAAGCACCTCAGGTGAGCCATCGATCGTCGAAGTTATGGTTAAACCCAATATCCGGGCTATCATCGGATACACATTAACATTCTCAAATGATCCTATCTTCTGATGCGGCTTAAAAGCCGGCCCCCAAGCATAAAAAGTTGCCCCCATCTCAGGGATTGTATTGTCAAAACCATGCATACCCGGTATGATCCTCCTGCCACGAAGATTAAAAACAGTCGGGAAATGCGATACCAATATTATATCCCCTATCCTTCCAAACCGGTCATCCACAGCAGAATAATGCCACCTTGCCGGAGTCTCGTTCAGAAGATATACATCAAACCCTGTTGCGGACGCCTTCAACGCATCATAGGTCGGCCTGATATCCTTCTTATCCTTTGCATAAAAGTGCAGGACCGTCTCATCCGCTGCCAGCACGAACTTCGTCGTATCGACAGCCGCCGGCAAACCTATCCCATGTACCGTATCGACCTGCGCCATCCCATGATCAGCCACAAAGACATAGTTGACCGGCAGCTTAAGAGAGTCCACCATCCGCGTCATCCTGCCCACCACATCGTCGATCAGGTGAACAGCTTCCTCCGCTTCCTTCGAGTCAGGACCATACATATGCTCGGCATGATCCACCTGCGACATATAAAAAAGTATCAGATGCGGCCGCTGCGCCTCCGGCATCGTCAACCACTCCTTCACCTTCTGCAAACGATCCTCCATCGGGATCTTATCATTGAACCGGTAATAGTAGGTAGGCCTCACCCCATCCACAGCCGCCTCCGAACCCACCCAAAAAAAACTGGCCGAAACCATCTGCTGCCGCTCCGCCAGTACCCAGATCGGCACACCCCCATACCACGAACTATCCTCGACAGCCAGTCGATTGCTGATAGCATAACCCTTCCCCTTCTTCGGATCAAAAAAGGTATTGTCCACCAGCCCATGATGAGAAGGATACAAACCCGAAGCCAGACTATAGTGATTGGGAAAAGTAACAGACGGATAGGACGGGATCATCGACTTCGCCTCAACTCCCCCCTCCCTCAATGCCAATAAATTTGTTGCCTGGTATTTATCCGCCAGATCATGCCGAAACCCATCCGCCGAGATAAATATGACATAAGGCTTTTTCTCCTGCGCCGCGCTGTTCGTCCGCCCTGGCACAACCCTCAACGAAGAATCAGATAAGGACTGGGCGCTCAAAGCAATACCCGAAAGGAAAAAACAAACAAACAATGCACAACGCATATAGGATAGTTTTAATTAGCGCTCTCTTCCTGCGGCCTGTCCTGTACCACCGTCAGATCCGCCAGATCCACCGTAATAGGGATCAACCCCACCTGCACTATCGCCTTCTTCCCCCTTATCTCCTTTACCATCCCCACCTGGTGATTCTTCTTCATCATCACCTTATTGCCTACCTGCACATTCCCGCCGATCTCCGTATATCTCGAATCAAACTTCTTTCGCACCTTCTCATTGACCTGTTTCTCCTTTTGCTTGAACAGCAACGCCTGCATCTGTTTTATCACTTCATTCTTGTCCTCCGCCTTCCTCCAGTCAAAAATGATCTGCTTCAGCTTCCGTTCCATTTCCTTCAAATAGGCAATACGCTCTTCGGTGATCTTATTCTGATGTTTCAACAGCTCAACCTGCTGATCATGCCGCTCCCGATGGATCAGCGCTTCCATTTCCTTCTTCAGCCGCTCGTTTTCTTTAAGAAGCTTATTCAGGTCTTTCTCCCTTTTCTCCAGTTCCCTTAAGTCCTGCTCCGTGGCATTCAACAGCTTGTCCAGCCGGAAATGATCCTGGTCCACCAGCGTACGGGCCCTTTGTATAAGACGTGGCTCGAGACCGATCCGTTCGGCTATGCTGAACGTATACGAGCTGCCGGGTTTCCCGATGATCAGTTTATATAAAGGTTGCAGATTCGTCTCGTCAAAAGCCATCGCCCCATTGATGACACCCGCGGTCTTCCCAGCCATCACCTTCAAATTGAGATAGTGCGTGGTAACGATGCCAAAAGAATGCTTCCGAACCAGCTCTTCGAGAATGACTTCAGCAAAGGCGCCGCCAAGATTCGGATCACTGCCGCTCCCCAGCTCATCGATAAAGAACAGGGTCCGGCCATTCGCATTCTCCATGAAATACTTCATGTTCTTCAGATGCGAACTATACGTGCTCAGCTCAAATTCCAGGCTCTGCGTATCGCCGATATGGATCATCAGCTGCTTGAAGATCCCCACTTCCGAGTCGGGATGGACCGGGATCAGCAGCCCGCTCTGGATCATCAGCTGCAGCAACCCAACCGTTTTCATCGTCACCGTCTTACCCCCCGCATTCGGCCCGGAGATGACAAGAAGCCGATCCTTTTCATTAAGCGTAATATTGGTCGGCACCGTCGTCTTCCCCGCCTTGCGGTTATACAGATAAAGCAACGGATGATAGGCCTGCCGAAGGACAACATGCGCCTTATCCATCAGCAAAGGATAGTTGCCATTCATGTCCCCGGCAAGACGAGCCTTGGCCCGGATAAAGTCGTATTCCCCCAGCACATCATGCCAGACCTGCAACAGCGGGGCATGTACCGAAAGACGCGCCGTCAGCTCCCGCAGGATACGATTGACCTCCTTACTTTCGGCATGTTCAAGCGAAAAGACCTCGTTGTTGAGCTCGATTGTTTCCTCCGGCTCGATAAAAGAGGTCCGGCGGGTATCGCTTTCGCCGTGGAGGATCCCCTTCACCTGGCGCTTGTGCTCCGCAAAAATGGCGACTACCCTTCTGCCATTCAGAAATGATTCCTCAATGTCCGCGACATAACCGGCTTTGGCCAGCTTCGACAAAATGCGGTCGAACTGGCGTCTTAGCTCATTGCGGCGGCGATACAGACTAAGCCGGATATTGGCCAGCTCCTCGGATGCATTGTCCCGCACCACACCCGATTCGTCAAGGACCTCGTCGATGGAAGTAATTATGCTTTTTTCGTAATGTGTATGTTCGATAACCCTTACCAGGGCCGGGTAGGCCGTACGTCTTTCGGCATCAAACCAGCGAAATACGCTCGCCATGCCTTCCGCCAGCCTCCGGATCAGCATCAGCTGCTCCCCGGAAAGCGTCGCGCCAGGTATCCCCAGCAATTTTAATTCGCGGGACAGGTTGAAGCTATTGTCGTTTGGAAAATACTGACCGTTTTGAATAAGGAGCTTAAACTCATTGGATTGACGAAGCTCCAGCTCGATAAATTCACGACGGGTATGGATACGAAGGTCCAGCGCCTTTTCACGGGCGTATTCGGTATCACAAAGATTCGCCAGCAAGGCCTTTATCTTGTCAAATTCCAGTTGGACCAGGGCTGATTCAGGAAAAATTCTCATATTGGTGGCCATCCAATGGCCGATCTCTCTTTTTTAAGAGCAGCAAAGGTACATCAATACCGGGATTTTATCTATGCCCGGACTACCGGCTGAGCCGTCGCAGGCTGGGGTGCAGGCTGCGCAGGAGTTGCCGTAGCAGCAACATTTTTCACCACTCCCACCTTCACCGACAGATACGACGACCAAAATACGACCACCACCACCAGCGCCGCAATCCCTTCAAAAAGGACCGTATCCGGCGCCCCGATATACTGCGAGACCGTACCCACCAGCAAACTCCCTATCGGCATCATCCCAAAATAAGACATCGCAAAATAGCTGATGACACGCCCCCGCATCTCCGGCGCCACAGTAGTCTGGATAATGGTATTCGTAACCGTCGTCTGCGCCATCATCCCAAAACCGGAGATCACCGCAAACACCATCGCGATAGGAAAGGAAGTCATATGAGAAAAACAGATCAGACCAATCCCAAAGATTATCGTATTGGTCCGCAGGATCTTCTTGCGGTCGGCCAGCGTCCCACCATTACGCGTTGCCAGATACAAAGCCCCGCATATCGCCCCCACCCCGACAAAACTATCGATCAGACCAAAAGTAGCCGCATTCCCATGAAAGATCTCCCTGGCATATACCGGCAACAAAGTTGCATAAGGAATAACCAGCAGACTCATAGCTGCCAGCATAAGAATAGGCCGCGCAATACCCGGGTTATGCACGAGATAGGACCAGCCCTCCCGCAGCTCGCCAAACGCATTCTTCTGTCTGATTGTCGGGACATAAGGCGGCAGCTTCATCCGCAACAACGAGCCTATCACCGCCAGGAAACTGATCGAGTTGAGAACAAAACAAACGCCCTCGCCCAGCTTATGCAACACGATACCCGCAACCGCCGGACCAATAAGACGCGCCAGGTTCACCATCGAAGAGTTCAGCGCAAGCGCATTGGGCAGATTTTCCTTGTCGTCGATCATTTCATAGACAAGGGCCTGACGGGCAGGAACGTCAAACGCATTGATCGATCCCAACACCACCCCAAGCCCCAGGATCATCCAGACATTATAATGCCCCGAAAGCACAAGCACAGCCATTAAGATCGATTGGATAAGAGAAGCGATCTGCGTGATCAGCAACACCCGGTACCGGTAATAACGGTCCGAGACCACACCACCCAGCGTCGAGAGCAAAAAAGAAGGGAACTGCGTCGCGAAAAGCGACAGCCCCAGCATGAACGTAGAATGAGTCAGCGTATACACCACCCAGCTCACAGCAGTACGCTGCATCCAGGTGCCGATAAGAGAGACGGACTGACCATAAAAATAAAGCCGGTAATTCCGACTTTGAAAAGCTTTGAAAACGGGTAACTTCATCATCTTAACTCTCTTTTATTCATCTACTAATTTCACCAGCACCTTCAAGGCCGCGATAAGCTGTTCCTTCTCCTCAGGGCTAACCTTCTCATGCAGCGCATGCGCCAGCCACTCCTGTTTATCCCTCCGCAGCTGTTCGACATATGCCTTCCCTGCGGGTGTCAGCGACAACAACACCTTCCGCTTGTCTTCCGTCGATGGATTCTTATAGATATAATTCAATTCAAATAAATGGTTCACCACCTGCGAAACTGACTGCGTAGACACCTTCTCCATCCTGGCAATGTCGGAGGGCAACAGCTCACCGTGATTATACAACATGCCCAGCGTAGATCGCTCCGTCAGCGACAGCTCAGCATCATTCCGGGTCTCCCTTCGCAGGATCTTTATCACCCGGTGCAGCACCGTCCGCAGATTCCCGGCGATCTCCAGATCCTGGGCCGTCGGGCCTTCAGCGCTCCCAATCCCGCCCACTCCATGGGTTAACGCTCTCTGCCCCTCCCCCTCCTTTATAATCTGATTTTCCATAATACAAAAGTAAACTTATAAAGTTACTTTACAAAAATAGTAAAGCTACTTAACAATTAAAACGCTGTTAAAACGCCAAAATTGTCGCACAGCCTACCAATTCCGGCAGTTTTCAGGGGTAAATTGCAAACCACGAATCAAAAACCGATGAATATGCTCACAAAAACAGATACCGCCACCTTCGGAACAGGATGCTTCTGGTGTACCGAAGCCGTCTTCCAGGAACTGAAAGGGGTAATAAAAGTGACTTCAGGTTACATGGGTGGGACGGTCGCCAACCCCAGCTATGAAGAAGTTTGCACAGGCACCACCGGTCACGCGGAATGCCTTCAGATGGTATATGACCCTGCCATCATCACCTTCGACGAATTATTGCAGGTATTCTTTGCTTCACACGATCCAACCCAGCTCAATCGCCAGGGTAATGACGTGGGCACACAATATCGCAGCGCCATCTTCTATCACGACGCAGGGCAAAAGGAAAAAGCAGAACACTATATAGCAGAGTTAAACAAGGAAGGCGCCTACTCAAAACCCATAGTAACAGAGATCACCGCCGCTGGCACCTTCTACGGAGCCGAAGACTATCACCAGAATTATTACAATACCCACGGCTCTCAGCCCTATTGTTACCTGGTGATCCGCCCCAAAGTAGAAAAATTCGAAAAAGTATTTAAGGACAAGCTGAAGAAGGAAAAGACCGGGCTTTAGCCTGGTCTTTTTTCACGCTTTTATTTCCTGACCCTTCTCAGCTCCAGCAAATTCAACGCATTCGGATCAAACCCCTTAACCCTTGGATTGATCAGATGCACCACCTCATCATACCAAAGCGGCACAACCGGCGAAGCATCCACGACCCGCTGATCCATCTCCCTGTACAACCTATACCGCACCGAATCATTCTCCTCCACCAACGATCGTTCATAAAGTTGATCAAAAACAGGATCACTAAACCGCGTATAATTCGGAGGCGCCGGATTCTTTGAATAGAACACACTCAGATAATTCTCCGCATCCGGATAATCGGCCAGCCAGCTGCCCCGAAAGAACAATGCCTGCGACTGCGCCGTCTCCTCCAGCAACAGACTCTTCTGCACGACCTCTATCTGTACATGAATACCCACATCCTCCAGCTGCCGCGCTATAAAACTCGCAAAGTCGGCATACACCGGTATCGTAAGCAGTTTGATAACCGGCAGCCCCTTCCCATCCGGATAGCCAGCCGCCTTTAACAAAGCCCGCGAAGCCGAAGGATCATAATGATAGCCATGCACCAGCGTGGAATCGAACGACGGCAGCCCAGCCGGAACAAAACCGCTCTCAGCAGGCAGCCCCAGCGAATTCCGCAGATACAACATCATCTTGCGACGGTCAAATCCATAGTTGATAGCCTGCCGGACCTGCCGCAACCGCAAAGGCGATTGCCGAACCAACGCAAGCGAACTGTCAACCACTATTCCCAAATATTCGGTATTCAATTGAGGATACACAGACAATTCGATCTTTCCCACCCAGTCCTTTTTTAACACCCCTTTCTTGCTAAGCACCTCGTCTTTAAAGGAAGCATCGATCTCATTGATAAAGTCCAGCTGCCCTTGCCGGAAAAGCAGGAACTCCGTCGCCTTCTCATCATTAAAGGAGATCTTCACCGCATCCAGGTAAGGGAGACGCCGACCCGCGCTATCTTTCTCAAAGTAATTGGCATTCCGCAAAAAGATCAGGTCCTGATTCTCTTCCCACGACCTGAAAACAAAAGGCCCCGTACCACAGGGATGACTCCGGAAGTCCTTCCCGTATTTCTCCACCACCTCATGCGGCACAGCAGAACAATAGGCCATACTCAACAGACCAAGTACCGGATGAAAAGGACGGGCCAGCCGCAAAACAAAAGTGCTGTCATCAGGAGCCTGAAAGGCATTAGCAGTATCGATCCGGTCATGAAAGATCCAGGCCCCGCTGCTGGCAGTCGCAGGATCAAGAAGCCGGTTGAAGCTATAGACGATATCTCCCGCAACAAGCCGACGCCCCTTGCCACCCGGGAACACCGCATCATCGTGAAAGAAGACATCTGAACGCAAATGAAAGGTCCAGGTCTTACGGTCCGGAGTCACCTCCCATCGGGAAGCCAGACAGGGAACGATCCGCAGCTGGTTATCCGTTTCAACAAGCGTACTATACAACTGGTGAACAGCCCAGATGATCGATCTGTTCTTCGCAAAAGCCGGGTCCAGCGTGGCTATCCCATCGGATTCATTGTAATAAAAAACTTTCTTATCTGATTGCTTAGCCGGTCCGCATCCTACGGAAAAAAGAAGCCCCCAAAAAAGCACAAACCTTAAATGTTTATTTACCTTCATCGCGTATAACTTAAAATAAAGATAACCAATGAGTCGTATTATCTTGCTTCTGACCGTTATTTCTCTTTGCGTCAGTCTGCATACCGAAGCCCAGCTCCTTACGCCTGCAAAAGAGTCCTATTCACACGCCGATAGCCTTCGGGGCAGCATCACTCCCGAACGCGCCTGGTGGAACCTCATAAAATACGACCTGAGTGTAACCCCATCCTTTACAGGAAAATCCCTCAGCGGGACCAATGCCATCACGTTTGCCGCCCTGACAGACGGCCAGCTGATGCAGATCGACCTCCAGGAACCCATGACGATAAACACCATCACCTGGCATAAAAAACCAGTCACCTATACCCGTGAAGGCAACGTCTTTCACGTCAAATTTCCAAAACCAATAAAAGCAGGTTCTATAGAAACGCTGGACATCAGCTACTCCGGCGTCCCAAAAGTCGCAGTTCGCCCACCATGGGGCGGCGGCTGGATCTGGAACAAAGACGAAAAAGGCCGGCCCTGGATGACCGTAGCCTGTGAAGGACTGGGTGCAAGCGTCTGGTTCCCCTGTAAAGATCATCTCAGCGACGAGCCCGACAGCGGTGTAGTCCTGCATATCACCGCACCCGATACCCTCGTAGCCATCGGCAACGGCCGGCTCAAAGAGAAAAAGGCCAACGGCAATGGGACAACCACCTGGACCTGGGCCGTAACCAGCCCGATCAATTCCTATGACATCATCCCCTATATCGGGAAATATGTCAACTGGTCTTCCGTCTTCGATGGCGAAAAGGGAAAGCTGGATTGCAACTTCTGGGTGCTGGACTACAACCTCGAAAAAGCCAAACCACAGTTTAAACAAGTCGACACCATGCTGCGGGCCTTTGAATACTGGATGGGGCCCTACCCCTTCTACGAAGACGGCTACAAGCTGGTCGAAGCCCCGCACTTAGGGATGGAACACCAGAGCAATGTTGCCTACGGAAATCATTTCGCCAATGGTTACCTCGGCAGAGACCTCTCCACTACCGGCTGGGGGCTGAAATGGGATTTTATCATCGTACACGAGAGCGGTCACGAATGGTTTGGCAACAACATCACCGACAAGGACGCAGCGGATATGTGGGTACACGAAGGTTTTACCAACTATACAGAGACGTTGTATACGACCTACCTCTACGGAGTCGAAGCAGGGAATGACTACGTCATCGGTACACGCAAGAACATCCGCAACGACCAACCCATCATCGGCATCTATGGAGTCAATAAAGAAGGCTCAGGCGATATGTACTATAAAGGAGGGAATATGCTGCACATGATCCGGCAGATCGTGGGCGACTCGACCTTCCGGGGCATGATACGCGGCCTGCAAAAAACCTTCTACCATCAAACCGTAACCACACAACAGGTAGAAGAATACATGAGCGACTTCGCCCATAAAGATTTCTCAAAGATCTTCGATCAATACCTTCGTACAACAAAGATCCCCGTACTCGCTTATCAATCCAGCGGTGACATCATCTCCTATCGCTGGTCCAATTGCGTAAAAGGCTTTTCCATGCCGGTAAAAGTCTTTATCGGCGGAGCCCGCGAACAATGGATCACCCCAACCGATCAATGGCAGACCATAAAGGCAGCTTCAGACGGAAAGCTCATCCTGGGAAGCAACGGCGGAACCGATCCGCAACAAATGCCCGTAGGCGCCACCGGCAACGGACTGGGCGGCGACGGCAATTTCTCCGTGGACCGGAATTTTTATATCATGGTGAAAAAACAGGGATGATCCCCAAACAGGACCCGGGTTCAATTACATTCCCCCCGAAAGCGCAGTAGTCGGCACCGGCTGCTGCGCCTGTGTCTGCGACGGATCAAGTATCCTTCCCGCACCGACAAAATGTTTGTCATAATACCCGTCATTCATATCGCTGATCATCACACCCGAAACCGAGGCATGCACGAACTTATTGTTCCGCAGATAGACCCCTACATGAGTGACCACCCTATGCTTACCCAACGTATGAAAAAACACAAGATCCCCCTCCTGTAACTCATCCCGGCGGATATGATGCGAAGTTTCATATTGCTCCTTCGAAGTCCGGGGCAAAGAAGACACCCCATATACAGAAGACATGAGTAAAAAGGCAAAAGCCGAACAATCGATCCCATCCCGGCTCGTCCCGCCGTAATGATAGGGCGTACCATACCAGTAATCCATGAAACTCAACAACTTGGGATTACTAAGATCTTCCACCGAACAATTCTCCAAAATGGCGTACTTGAACTGCAGCGCCGGATAATTCTCGATGGCAGTCCCATTCCGATCCGTGGCAGCCGCGCTCTTCGACTTAACAGGCATCGACACAGAACTCCGCGACTCATCCTTCCGGGAATCCGGGCTAACCGAAATGTTGCTGATAAATTGTACAGAACCATCCGTTTGTGTAGGCGACGCAGGCGCGTGCGACTTTGTAGCTGCCGGCTTAAAGGTGCTGCAGCTGGAAAAGACAAATAGTACGACGGATGCTATGGGTATGATTTTTTTCAACATATTTTCCACTAAAATCGGCCACCGGTTCGATGCCCGAAGGGCCGAAATAAGCGATTTGGCGACAAAGGGTTACTTTTTATTCAGCCCTTAGGCGCAAATCAGGATATTGGCACGAGCAAATATAGCAAATTTATTGCCAAAATGACGGTATTGGGTTACCCACCGGGTTGTGGAAAGATTTGAACGATTGATCTCCGCTTTTGTTAGTTAATTGCAGGTCCGAATCTCAAACTCGCATCACTCACATGCCCAAATTCTCACATCTCCATACACACACGCAGTTCTCCCTCCTCGACGGAGCTGCCTCTATCCAAAGCCTTTATAAAAAAGCGATAAAAGACGGCATGCCCGCCCTGGCCATCACCGACCACGGCAACATGTTCGGCGCCTTCGAATTCGTAGCCGAAGCGCACAAACACAAGAATGAAGACGGAACCCTAAAAGTAAAACCCGTCGTGGGCTGTGAATTCTATGTCGTCGAAGACCGCTTCAAAAAAACCTTTACAAAAGAACAACGCGACGAACGCTTCCACCAGATCCTTCTCGCCAAAAACAAAGTCGGCTATCAGAACCTGATCAAGCTGACCTCCCTCGGCTATACCGAAGGTCTTTACTCAAAATATCCCCGGATCGACAAATCCCTTATTGAGAAATACCACGAAGGACTCATCGCCACCACCTGCTGTATCGGGGCCTATGTCCCTCAAACCATTCTCCACGAAAGCGAAGAAAAAGCAGAAAAAGAATTCAAATGGTGGCTCGACCTCTTCGGCGAAGACTATTTCATCGAGCTCCAGCGACATAATATCAAGGAACAGGAGAAGATCAACAACACCCTGATCCAATACGCAAAGAAATACAACGTCCCGATGATAGCGACCAATGACAGTCACTATACCGACCGGGATGATTACAACGCCCATGACATCCTCTTATGTATCAATACAGGAGAGAAACAGGCCACACCGGGTTACGATGACATGGTCAACGATGACCTGAGCAACAAGAACCGACGCTTTAAATTCCCCAACGATCAGTTCTATTTCAAGACCCAGGAAGAGATGTCCACCCTTTTCAAGGATCTCCCCGAGACTATCGACAACACGAACATCATCGTCGACCGCGTAGAAGTGCTCAACCTCAAAAAGGACATCCTTCTGCCGGCCTTCCCCATCCCAAAGGAGTTTCAGATCCACAACGAGAGCAATCTCGACCAGTGGGAATACCTGAAATACCTCACCATGGAAGGAGCCAAACTGAGATATAATGACCTCACACCCGAGATCCAGGAACGACTCGATTTCGAACTCTTCACGATCAAAACAATGGGTTTCGCCGGTTACTTCCTTATCGTATCCGACTTTATCAAGGAGGGGAGGAATATGGGCGTTTTCATCGGCCCCGGTCGTGGATCGGCAGCCGGAAGCGTGGTCGCCTATTGTATCGGCATCACCAACATCGACCCCATAAAATATAACCTGCTGTTCGAACGGTTTCTCAACCCCGATCGTAAGTCCATGCCCGATATCGACACGGACTTCGACGATGAGGGCCGGCAGAAAGTAATAGAATATGTGGCGCGTAAATATGGTAAGAACCAGGTGGCTCAGATCGTTACCTATGGTACGATGGCGGCAAAGATGAGTATCAAGGACGTGGCACGCGCACTGGACCTGCCGCTGGCAGAGTCAAATGCCCTCGCCAAACTGGTACCGGATCGACCCGGGATCGAACTCAAACGCGTTTTACACGCGCCGATGAGCACAAAAGACGGAGAAAAATCGCTCGAAGAAAAGGACGGCGTCGGACCAGACGACCTCGTCAACGTCAAACTGATCCGGGATATCTATAAAGGTGACGACATCCGCAGCCGTGTCCTCCACGAAGCGGAAAGGCTCGAAGGATCGGTCCGCAACACCGGCCTCCACGCCGCAGGCATCATCATCGCACCCGAAGATCTGATGAACATCCTGCCCGTTTGTACGGCAAAGGATTCGGACTTCCTCGTGACACAGATCGAAGGCAGCGTCATCGAAGAAGCCGGCGTTATCAAGATGGACTTCCTCGGTCTGCGAACCCTCAACATCCTCAAGACAGGACTCGAACTGATCAAAGAAAACTATGGAAAAGAGATCATCATAGACGACATCCCCCTGGACGATGCAAAGACCTTTGAACTCTATCAGCGCGCAGAGACGATCGGTACGTTCCAGTTTGAAAGTCCCGGTATGCAGAAATACCTGAAGGACCTCAAACCCGATAAATTCAATGACCTCATCGCGATGAACGCCCTGTACCGCCCGGGCCCGATCGCGTATATCCCCAATTATATCGACCGCAAACACGGACGCGAACCCATCGTCTTTGACCTCCCGGAAATGGAAGAATATCTCGGTGACACCTATGGTATCACCGTCTACCAGGAACAGGTGATGCTGCTGGCCCAGAAGATCGGGGGCTTTAGCAAGGGGGACGCCGACGTCCTGCGTAAGGCGATGGGTAAAAAGCAAAAGTCCATCCTGGACAAGATGAAAAGCCAGTTCGTAAAAGGAGCTACCGCAAAAGGCTTCGCAACAGAAACGCTCGAAAAGATCTGGACGGACTGGGAAGCCTTCGCACAATATGCCTTCAACAAGTCTCACTCTACCTGTTATGCCTTCGTAGCGTATCAGACAGCTTATCTGAAAGCCCACTACCCTTCCGAGTATATGGCGGCCGTCCTCAACCATGCAGGCAGCATCGAAAAGATCACCTTCTTCATGGAAGAATGCAAACGGATGGGATTGAAAGTACTCGGACCGGATATCAATGAATCGAAAAAAGGTTTTGCCGTCAATCAGAAAGGTGACATCCGCGTTGGACTGGGAGGATTAAAAGGTGTCGGTGAGGCCGCAGTAGAAAGCATCATCGAAGAAAGACATAAGAATGGGAACTATACCTCCATGTTCGACATGATCAAACGCGTCAACCAACGCGCTGTCAACAAAAAAACACTGGAAAGTCTCGCCTATGCCGGTTCCTTCGATTGCTTTACAGAGTTCCATCGCGCCCAGTATTTCTATATGCCCCCCGGCGACACCTCGACAGGACTCGAAAAGATCATCAAATTCGGCAACGTATTCCAGACCAATTCAACCCAAAGCAGCAACAGCCTCTTTGGAGACCTCGTAATGCCCGACATCGCCACGCCAAAAATACCTGCCTGTGAGCCCTGGGCGCTGACAGAGCTCCTGGACCACGAAAAAGACGTGACCGGTATGTTTATGAGCGGACATCCGCTGGACCACTTTAAATTCGAGATCTCACACTATGGCATTACCCAACTGGGCGAATACAACGAGATCAAAGATGCAGTAGGCCTGCAGAGTAGCCCGGGTAAACCCTATCGCCTGGCCGGCCTGGTCGTGGATGCACAACATAGGGTAAGCAAAACCGGAAAACAGTTTGGCTCCCTGATCATAGAAGATTATACCGGAAAGGCCGAATTCATGCTCTGGAGCGAGGATTATGCCCGCTATTCCAACTACCTCGAAAAAGGTAAGAACCTCTTCCTGATGGGCAGCTTCAAACAACGTTTCAACAAAGCCGAATTTGAGTTCAAGATCGACAAAATGATGCTCCTGGAGAGCATAAAACCAATTTTGACCAAACAAGTGATCATGGACGTGGAGGCCCGGTTTATCAATCCGGCTATGGTCGAGTTTATAGAACAGAATGTTAAAAAGTATCCCGGCAAATCCGGCCTGAAATTCAACATCGTGGAATCCAAAAGCCAGGCGCGGGTAAGCCTCTATACCATGGGCACAGGTTTTGAAATGAATGACGAAATGTCCGCTTTTCTGGAAACAATGCCCGAGTTAGAGGTACAGGTCGTGACCATCTAGGCCAGCAAGTCGGCCTCCGACGCCAAATCCGGCCGAACTGACAGCTACAGCGCTCTGGAACGATATTGGACCATTTAGTCCGAAAAGGAGAACCCGATGATACACAAACAAAGAAACCCCGGCTTGTCGGAAAACCACCCACACTGTCGGGAAAACGACGAAAAAGTTCACAAAATTGGTTGACCTTTGTAGAGTAAAAATAATCACATCACATAAAAAACACTTATTTATGGCTTTAGAATTAACGGACACCAACTTCCAGGAGAAGGTAATCTCTTCAGATAAATTGACTGTAGTAGACTTTTGGGCAGAATGGTGCGGACCCTGTCGCGCTATCGGACCAGTCATCGAAGAACTTTCCAAAGAATACGACGGCAAGATCAATATAGGCAAGGTAAATGTGGACCACAATCCTCAACTTTCCGTAAACTACGGTATCACCAGTATCCCCGCTATCCTCTTCATCAAGGACGGTAAAGTAGTAGACAAGCTGGTAGGTGCACAACCCAAGGCCAACTTCGTAAAAAAGATAGAATCACATATCTAATCTCTCTATATAAAGAAAAAAGGACCGACTGATTAGTCGGTCCTTTTTTATGTCCATGTCTTAGTGACGTCTGCGATGTTCCCTATCCCAACGGTCGTGATCAAAATCCCGGCCATGGAAATAAGCCCTGTGCTCCCGCTCAAAACGAGCATGGTAGTGATCATAATAAACCTGATCACGATAATGCCCATGCCACTTCGGGTAGCTGTAATAAGTGTAACCAGGATAATCATGCTCAAAATTTACCTGAACATGAACCTGCGCAGAAGCAGAACTTGCCGCAACACAACTCCCGGCGATGATCATGGTTAGAAAGAGTAGCTTTTTAAAACCGACCATTTTCGTCTCTTTTAGGTGGTTTTGAATCTTCGATTTCATACGTTGATTTTTTTGTTAGGAGAATAATTCACTCTCTTATGTATAGAACGAATTAATGCCACGAAACTTAATTCGCAGTGGTTAAAAGAGTATTAAAAGAAAATCATGCCAAAGGGGGAAAACCACATTTACGGTCGTAAAAACCTCTTTTCATATTTCAACGCAGCATCCTTATTCCCCATCCCCCGATACCAGTGGGCAATACTATCCCGAATTTTCCCACTTGTGGAGTCTTTTGCAAGATCGGCCTGCAACCGGATGACCTCCATTGCCGCCATACGTATTCGCTGTAGACTCAGCTCCTGTGTATTGTTATTTATTACATAATCAAGGTAAGGCATCGCAGCGACTGGTCTGTCCTGCCGCAGATAAAGCATCGCCACTCTTACCCGGTAGTCATTCCTGTTAGGATGCTCAAGCACCATCGCCTGCATGACTTTCAGCGCATTTTTCCAGTCCGCCCCCTTTGCATAGTATTCATAAAGCCGGCTCATCGCCTCTTCCCAGGGCAGATGCTCAAAAGCAACTTCATAGGCCAGCTCTTGTTCCGGCCCGGAAACATGCAATTCATCCCTCGAAGGCAAACCTACAGCCCCGGCAGAATCACTGAACGGCCAATAATGTTTTAAATTGTCGATTCGGTAAGCCCCGTTCAAAGAGTCCAAAGAAGTGATCGGCATGTTCCGAATCAGTTGGTCAAAACTCATCCCGCCTTTCCCGGCAAACAATCCCTGCTTCTTCATCTCTTTATAAAACACATCCGATAACAGCGCATACCCTAAAAGGTTAGGGTGTACATGTTCTAATATAAGCCCGTTTCCAATCATCCCATGCTCCGAAGCAGCCGCAAAGGCCGCCCGGGCATCCACTAAATGCACATTCTCATATTTCCTGCACAATTCCCTGATCACCCCATTGATACTATCCGGCGCCCTGAACCGCAACGCATCCAGCTCCCTCGCACTCTGGTAATAACGCCCGGCCAGGGAGAACTCCCCCCGCGCATATGCCAATCCTCCCAAATACCAGCGACACTGCGCATAACCACTGTCGATCCGGTCCGCAGTCGAAAAATACCGCCCCGCCGCAACAGAATCTCCCGCCCCCAACGCCTGCTTCCCCTGGTTATACTGCTGCCGGAACGTAGACGCCAACCGGCTGACATCCGGCAGACTCACAAAAGGCCTCAGGTCCTTTTCATTGGAAACAAGATTGCTAAAAAAAACAGGTACATGCGCCCGGCTGAATATCCCCAACGCCTGATCCATATTCTCCCGAAACTGATCGATCCCCCAAAAAAAGGACGGCGACCCATACCCTATCTGCTGATCCGCCACCATCAACTCCATCCGCGTCTTCCCCGACTTCGGCTTGTCCGAAGAAAAGAGCCCCGCCACACTCCCGATCATCCTCGTCATCAGCTGCACTACCTTGTACTCCCGAAGCCGAAGCAGAAAGTTCACTAACCGTGGACTACCGCCAATCCGATTGGTAGAGCCCACCCCAAGCGCCCCATAATATTCATTATGCCCCGTATAGATCAGGACCGCATCCGGCTGAAACCGGACTATTTCCTTTGAAAAACCTAAGACAGTATAGGAATTGACAGCCGTAAGAGATACATTGACCATCTCGATCTTCTTATCCGGATGATCCGACATCAGCCGGTACAGGAGCCAGCGATGAAAAGAACCATTATGAAAATAAGGATACCCAATGGTCGTCGATTCCCCCAGCACAAAGACCCTGAAGACATCCGGCCCTTTCACCTTCCGGAAAGGCTCCCGGTTGCCCGTAGTCGCATTGAGTTGATCGGTAAAATATTTCTTCGAAGCCTCCGGGTTCATCACCCAATAGTCGGAAGATTCAGGAGATTCTATAAAAAGAGAAGGATCATAGCCATAATGAAAAAGCCGCAGGACCACCTCCAGCACAACCAGGAGCACAACAGGGATCAGCAGGGCAATCACCCTGAAAAGCCAGATTCTTTTCATTCTCTTAAATTACCGATTATTATTCAACCAGATCTCCCTTATCGCTTCCTCATCCCCCAATCCGTCCGGCGTAGCAGCACTGGGGTTATTCGCATGATACCAACGCTGACCATCCAGCGGCGACGTCTCCGTCCTGCTTCCCGGCATTTCCAGGTGCGCATTCGGGTCGACATCCCGCACCCACTTCCACGCATATACCAGCCAGTCTTTTCTATATTGCAGCGGCTGATGCGCAAACCAGCTGATCTCATCATATCCCCAGATCCAGTCAAAACCACCATGCCCCTGACCAGCCTGTCCCGGCCCCTTACTAACCCCATAGTTATCGAACTCCACCAGGTATGGCAGATGCTCACAGCTCCATCCGCTGGGCGTCAACCCACCCTTACTACGACGATACAGCCCATCCGAAAAACCAAGCTGCAGCTTCGCAGGCTGCGCACTCCCCGTCGCCGCAGTATCCGGAATTTCCATAATTCTTAAAGGGAAAGCGTGAAAATCAAGCAAAAGCCGACCATCCTTCACAAATCCACCCCCGGGTGTATGCGCATCACAAAGCAAAATATGCCGCCGCGCATGTGTAACCCCATATGCCCGCGCCATCGCAAACACCTGCGACCAGTAATCCAGATCAGGATCGTTGTGATTCATCAGCTCTACCTGACCATAATGGATCGCCTCAAAACCCAGATCGATATAAGAAGCCGCCAGAAAGTAAAACCAAAGCCGCGTCTCCGGCCGGCTCACATCCGGCACCGACCCACCCCTTCCCCATTGCCCCACATGCCGGCCATCCACATACAACATATCATTATACCGGAAATTTCTTTTCTCCACTTTCAAACCCATCGCCTTCAACGCCCAGCCAGGCACCGGAACCGAATCCACCTGCGCAGTAACGATCTCAAAGATACAGGCCTCCAGTATCCTCTCCGGATCGGAGGCCAGCACCTTCGGGACCTGCACCCGCGCCCGTTCAAAGTTGGCCAGCAACTTCCCCTCCCCACCCCACAAACAAATACTCCGGCCGATGAACTTGGCTCCCGTATGATCCAGCATCCGGATATTATCATCCAGATCACCGCGGCCATTCAACAATCCCTCCATGCAGATCGAACGGTCCAGGTAATTCTCCAACACCACCCGCGAAATAGTCCCGTCAAATTTATATTTCTGCCCGGACACATGGACACTAAATAGCATCAATAGCACTATTCCGCCCCAGGTATAGGTACATTTGCTCCCCATAATTTATTTGGTTTTGGTCCCATTTCCAATTCAAGCGTTCCTCCTGCCATCAGCTCACGATGCGTAAACCACGGAGCCCGAAGCTCCACCCCATTCATCCTGGCACTTTGTATATACTTATTGACGACCGAACTCTTATGCGCAACCAGCGTAAACTTCTTCCCATTCTCGAGCGCGATACTCACCTTGCTGAACAACGGACTCCCAATCGTATACACTGGCAACCCCGGCGTCACCGGGTAAAAACCCATCGAGGAAAAGACGACAAAGGCCGACATGCCCCCACCATCTTCATCTCCCGGTATCCCGAAAATATTGTCCTTGAACCAGGTCGCCAACAAAAGCCGCACCATCTGCTGCGTCTTCCACGGCGCACCCGCATAGTTATACAAATAGGGGATGTGAAAACAAGGTTCATTCGCCATCGAATACTGCCCCACCAGGGCCGTAGCATCCGGGAATTTATTCCAGAATTCCTGCTTCGAATGCCCCAGGTCCTCCCGGAACAGCTGATCCAGCCGGGTCTCAAATGCTTTTTTACCCCCCATTAGGGCGATCAGATCCGGAATATTCTGCTGCACCTGCCACATATAGGTCCAGCCATTGTCCTCATCATAATAATCCCGTCCCCCGGCGCCTCCGCCAAAGACCGGATCGATGTCGATCCAGTTCCCCTTCTCATCCTTTGGCAAAAAGAATTTCCTGTCGCCATTCCAAAGATTCCTATAGTTAAGCCCCCGCCTGGAGAAGGTCTCATAGTCCCCGGATTTCCCAAGCTCATGGGCCAGCTGCCCCAGCGCCCAGTCATCAAAAGCTGCCCCAAGCGTGACCGCTACAGCCTGCCGGCGCTCAAAAGGATGTACCTCCGCCACCGTCTCCTTCTCCCCCGGGTGCAGCGCGGGGAAATATCCGTTGGTATGAAAGAAGTCATCCAGCGAAGTCTTCTCTCCATTCCGCCACGGCAACAAAGTCGCATCCGTAGCATTCTTTCGCATACCCTCATAGGCCCCGGCCACATCAAAATTCCGAAGCCCCTTCCGGTAAGCATCCAAAAAGATGACCGAGGAATGAAAACCATTCATACAGGCATAGTCGCCAAAAAGTACGGGGAATGTAGGCATCCAGCCACTCTGCTTATACATCCGCACATATGACTGCAACATATCCTCCTCCTGCGCCGGATGAAGGATCATCCGCAACGGATGCAGGGCCAGATACGTATCCCAGGCCCAGTCATCGACATAAAATGGCCGCGCATCTTTATTGATCTGTTTGTTAAATCCACTGTAATAACTCCCCCCTTCCGTAATGTCGACCATCCTCTCCTGGCAACGATACAACGCGGAATAAAAGGACCGGCGCTGTGCCTCCGTAGCACCCTCCACCTTTATCTGCGACACCACCTTCCCCCATACCGCCATAGCATGCTGTCGGATAGCCGCAAAATCACCCTTCTCTTTCTCAAAATTCAGTTTGGCCTGCTCCGGACTGACAAAACTGATCCCGTACTTCAATTCCACCGCCGACCGCCCCGCAGGGAATTGTATATACGTTCTCCCCTGATCCCCCGACAAAGCCGCCGCATCAGGTCTACCCGTCATACTAAACTTTCCGTACATATAGATCTTTACATCCCCATGCCAGGTCTCGACACCCGTGACAACATCCCCCGAAAGAAAATGCCACGATGACCCGCCACCATTATATACATTCAGTAATAGCGTCCTCTCACCCCCCTCGGGGAAAGAGAACCGGTAATACCCGACTTTCTCCCCCGGAACAAATTCAACAGTCGTATTGTCATCCACCAGCCAGGTAGAATAATACCAGGGCCTCGTAACCTCCAGGTCGTGATCATAAGGCATCCGCCTGCCCCACGCGGCCTCCGCAACAACACCACTATAAGGCTTAACCGAAAAAGCCTCCCCCAGGCGATGCGAGATCATCGTCAGGGGAAAGCTCGATATCCTGTCATCCATATAGTCCTTCCTCACCGGGTACATCCGTATCACATTATTTGGCAAAAAAACCGTCGGCCTCGTCGGCTCCAGCAATGCTCCGACATTCCCGATCGTCGGGTCAATATACTGAAGCGCAGACACCGGCCCCAGCGTATCAACTATCGGACTTGCAGATGCTCCAAAAAAAAATAGGATTGGGAAAAAAAGAAGCTTCATCAAATACAATTTAAAAGGACCACGCCGCCAGGCGTGGTCCATACACAAACATATTAATATCCATCATTCTGCTTCCACGCCGGATTCAGCGTCATCTCAGCAAACGGAATAGGCGCCCAATACTTCTGGGCAAAGTTAGTCCCTCCCGGAATAGGGTTCTCCGACGCATCACGGGCCGCCGAGATCTGCGGCAACAGCTGTAACCGGACGATATCAAACCACCGTACCCCGAACTCCTCCGCGAACTCATAAGCCCTTTCATACACCACCGAATCCCTGAAGGCCGTCTGCGAAAGACCCGCCGTCAGATTCGGTAATCCCGCCCGCGTACGCACCTGGTTTATCGCCGTATAGCTCGCCGCCGTCGGCCCGCCGGAAGCCATATTTGAAGCCTCAGCATAATCCAGCAACACCCCCGCATAACGGCTGATGATCGTCTCCGCATTCGTGCTCGGCTGGATAGTATACAGATGCGTAGCATCCTCATTCACACCATCCCCTACCCCATTCGTCACCAGACCCGCCCTGTATTTTTTGTAGTAGGGGTGCTGTGCATGCGTAGCTGGTGAGTTCCACGGCACCAGCGTAAAAGTCAGCTTGTCCGGGTTGCGCAGCTTGATCGTATCATAAAATGTCCAGTAGCTGCGGGAACATATCGGCCTGTTTTTATAAAAATTGATCTCCGGATAGACATCATCCCAGCCGCTGGAACCATCCACAGCCACCTCATCCAACGGCACATTCGATGAACCGAATCGTCTGTTTGGAAGATTCCCCGCCACGCTATACTCGAGCCCAAAAAGCACCTCCGTACTGTTCCTGGTCTTAAAGATCTGGTCATAAGGCGTGTTGACATCATATAGACCCGATCCCATCACGATCTGCGCTTCAGTGGCAGCCGCCTGGTATTTTGTCGCATCATTCAAAGGCCAGCCCGCCATCGTCAGATACACATCCGTAAGAATAGCGCTCGCAGAATAGATATTGGGCTTACCCATCACACGGGTCTTGCCCAGCATGGTCTTCGCTACATTGAGATCACTGATGATCTGGGTGTATACATCAGCCACCGCAGACCTCGGAGGACGTACCGTAGGATCTAAAGGCACCGTAACCAGCGGCAGCGGACCAAAGGTCCTTACCAGGTAGTAATAACACAGCCCCCTTAAAAAATAAGCCTGTCCCGCCGAGTTGTTCCTGGTCACCGTATCCGTCGTGCTGATCTTCGTATAATTGGCGATGATATAATTGGCATTGTAAATAGTCTGCCAGGGACCATTCCATTCAGCAGGCAGACTCGAGTTGGTGCTGCTGCCCGATAAACGGTCAAATTCCCGCTGGTCACCCTTGTTAAGACCCGGATCGGTCGTAAGATCATCCGACCCGAAATAAGAAGTTTCCTTGCTTGTAAAACCCCATGCCCCATCCCGCGCCAGCTGGATATACATCCCGGCCACCGCCGCATCGAGATCGCTTTGGGTTTTATAATAACTGGATGGCGTGATATTGCCTTTCGGATCTTCGGTCAGCTTCTGACAACCGCTGATCACTCCCGTCACAAGCCCCGCTGCCAGCAGACCACCTATGACGAATTTGGATGTTGAATATCTGTTCATATTGGAATATGTTTATTAGCTTATAATGAAAGTCTGAGACCGAACGTATAGGATTTAGGATTGGGAATGACACCAAATTCCTGACCCTGCGATATTGCATTGCCGGTCGGCTGGTTGTCTATCTCCGGATCATATCCCTTATAAGGAGTTATTGTCCACAGGTTCTGTCCGCTGACATATACTTCCAGGCTGTTCATCCTCATCCTCCTGACAATACCATTCGGTACACGATACGTCAGCGAGAGATTCTTCAGCTTGGCATAGCTCGAGTTGTACACATACCGGCTGCTGCCATTCTTGTTGCTGTTGGAGCTGCTCCATGCTGGATTATCCGTCTGATTCTTCGCCGTCCAGAGATTCTCCGGCACAGCCTGCACAGTAGTGGCATTCTTCATATCTCCAAGTCCACCCCAGAGATAGGCCAGCGTCTCGGAAAATACCTGGCTGCCCTGCTGCCCCTGGAACATAAAGCTCAGCGTAAAGTCATGATAGCTGATATCATTGATAAACCCAAAACTATACTTCGGGGTCGCATTCCCAAGCGGCAGATAGTCCGATGCATTAAAGATATGATCCCCATTCACGTCGAGGTATTTCGCATCCCCGGGCACATTGCCATACAAAGCCGCCGTTGCAGCCTCGCTCGTCTTCCAGGTACCCAGGAATTTATATCCCGCAAACTCACCCAGTGGCTGCCCTACCTTCAGCATCGCATTGTAGGTGCTGTTCCCGCCGATCGCATAGAGATTGTCAAGACCGCCAAGACTGATCACCTTATTCCGGTTGATCGATACCGTTAAGTTGGTAGTCCACTTGAATTCCCTGTTGGATATCGGTGAGCCGCCAACCGCAAATTCAAAACCCTTGTTGGACAGACTTCCGATATTCGTCTGGTAGTTCTGACCGCCGTCATATTGCGGAGAAGGGATGTTATACAAAAGATTTTTCACCTTGCCGGTATACGCATCCGCCGTGAAGGTCAGCCGGCCATTCAGGAAAGCCATATCTACGCCGGCATCATAGGTCGTCTTGATCTCCCATTTGAGGAATTTCGATGTAGGCGCCCCGACAGAAGTAGCCACCGTCGCAGATCCCGACTGCCCCGGTGTACCACCACCATAATAATAATTGTTCTGATTGTTCCCGCCACCAACATTGATCAAAGGAATAGAAGAATAGGCAGGTACAGCCTGATTACCCGTCTGACCAAAGGAAGCCCTGACCTTCAGATCAGAGAAAACCTTTGAATCGGCAAGCCAGTTTTCCTTCTTCATATTCCAGTTGACACCCACAGAAGGGAAGCTGCTCCATTTGTTCGTAAGATGAGATGATCCATCCGCACGTATACTGGCCGACAACGTATACTTGTCCTTAAAGGTATAGTATACACGTCCCAGCCAGGAGACCAGCGCATCCGCCGAATAGGACGAAGACGTCTGCTGCGTCGCGCCCAGTCCAAGATTGTAATAACCAAGACCATACGTGATCAGGTTCCTTGCAGTGGCCGTCGTCGACATGTTCTGACCATTCTGCAGCTCATAAAGAGCAGTAGCCGAAATGGTATGATCGCCAAAACTGTGTTTGTACGTCAGATAATTACTGCTAAGGAAACCCCTGTTCCGCGCACTTACCGTCAGCGCATTGTCGGAATGCTGATCATAAGCTCCCGTATTCGGACCATCCAGCGACTGACCATAGCCATAATAGAGATTATAGACGTTCGTCGAAGTAAAGGTCAGGTCCTTGAACAGACGGTAAGTAATGATAGCCGATCCCGAATAGTTGTCGGTCAGCGCACCGCCCCCGCTCATATTGTCATGCGACTGGCTCAGCGCCTGCGCGATCGGGTTGAACTGTATCGAAGCAAAGCTCGAGTGTTTTATAAAATTGCCATTGCCATCCCGGATCGGGGAGGTTGGGTCCCATTCCACCGCCTGGTTGAAGGGATCGCCAAGACCGCCGCCATAGTTGGTATTGTGGTTACGTGGAATGATACCCGAGATGATAAATTTTACATTCAGCTGGTTGTTGACCTTGATGTCTACATTACCCCTGAACGTGGTCTTCCTCGCCCATTGGTTGAGGATGATCCCCGGCTGACTCAGATAGCCACCCGAGAAATAATATCTCACATTATCGGTACCCCCGCTGAGGCTAACCTGGTAGTTCTGAACCCAGGGTTCGGTATGCAGCGCCCGCTGCCAGTCAGTCCCCTTGACAGTACCGGATTTGAAATCCGCAAGCTGCTGCGCAGAGAACGGGACAGACGCAGGAGCCCCGCCCTGACCGATGAACTGCGCATTGACCGAACGCGCAAAGTCATAAGGGCCCATCAGGTCAAGCTCCTTTGGTATCTTATCCTTCGAAGCCCAGGCATTGACAGCCAGCTTCGGCCTGCCTACACCACCCGACCTGGTCGTGATCAGGACCACACCATTGGAAGCCCTCGATCCGTAAATAGCCGTCGAAGCGGCATCTTTTAATACTTCCAGCGATTCGATATCGGCCGGATTCACATCCGAGCCATTCCCGATATTGCCATCGATCACATACAACGGCTCAGTACCCCCGGTGATCGAGTTGGCCCCCCGGATCTTGACCCGGAGACCCTGACCCGGCTGCCCGTTGGGACTGGTCACCGCCACACCGGCAGTAGTACCCTGTAAGGCTTGCTCCAAACGGACAAGTGGTCGCTTGGCAATCTCAGCGGCCTTCACCGAGCTGCTTGCACCGGTAATGTCGCTTTTTTTCTGTGTTCCATAACCAACCACAATGACATCACCCAGCGCAGCAGGGTCCTGCTGAAGACTGACATTCAGCACAGATCGTCCGTTCACCGGGTACTGTGAATTCAGATACCCAACGAAACTGATCACCAGCACCGGGTTGACCTGGGTCCCCGTACTGATCTGAAAACTTCCGGATGTGTCTGTAACAACGGAAACGGTAGTTCCCTTTAGAGTGACCGTGGCCCCGGAAAGAGGACGATTGTTCTCGTCCATCACCCTTCCCCTAACCAACTGGCCCTGAGCATCGGCCTTAACCAAGCCAAATACTATCAAAAGCAGCATTAGTACTTTTTTCATACACAAGCAATTGATTTTAATGAGATAATTATGTCACAAATAAAGCAGGAGAGTATTAACAAACAGCCCAATTTTTCATTAATTCACCGATCAACTAATTTTTTTTTAGTTCCCGGCTCTTTTCTATGCCACCAGGTGGCCAAAGAAGAACCTGAAATATTCATCATCGGTCCAAAGACCGCAGGTGCCAGTCCAACCGTTGCAAGCCGCCCCATCGCAAGCGCGATCCCCGAAGCCAACCCCGCATTCTGCATCCCCACCTCCAAAGAGATCGTCCGGCAGTCCTTTTCCTCCATCCCAAATAGCCGGGCCGCCCAGTACCCCAGCGTATACCCCGCCACATTCTGTACTACCGTCGCCGCGATCAACAACAACCCTACCGCCAGAAGACTGTCCCGACCCGCCGCAGTGATCACAACAATGATCGCCGTTATACCCACCATCGAGACGACCGGCATCGCCTTGTCCAGCCACTTCACCCTCCCCTTCACCAAAAAGTTAAAGGCCAGCCCCGCCACGATCGGCAGGATCACGATCTGCGTGATATCCCAGACCATGCTCCAGAAATGCACCGCCACCAGTTCCCCCGCCAGCAATCGCATTAATAAAGGAGTGATAAATGGAGCCAGCAGCGTAGACACCGTCGTCACCGATACAGACAAGGCAAGATTCGCCCTCGCCAGCCAGGACATGACATTCGATGCCAGCCCGCTGGGACAACAGCCCACGAGAATGATACCCGCAGCGATCTCCGGCGGAAAATGAAACAAATGGATGATACAGAAACTGACCAGCGGCATGATCGTATAATGACAGATCACGCCGACAAATATCCCCTTCGGCATCTTCACCACATCCCGGAACTCTTTCAGACTAAGTTCCGTCCCCATCCCAAACATGATAACCTGCAGCAAAGGCAGGATCAACCTGGATAATTTAAAATCCCCCACGGTTATAAAATACTGCGGATAATACAACGCCAGACTCACCACAGCAAAGATCATCACGGTAAAAGAGAACCCGCGAAGCACCCGTGATTTACGGAAAGCCAACGCCACCAGCACAAAACAGCCCATCAGGATCCAACCGCCAAAACCCGCCCGCTTATTCTCCGGCAAAGCAAAAGCGATATAACTCCCTCCCGCCTTCAACCCTCTCCCCCCACCGGCAGCGATGACCACATACTGCCGCCCCTCCATTATATATGTAATAGGTGTAGCAAACCCACCCGCCGGCAGCTGGTATTCCCAAACCACCTTCCCGGTCTGCTTGTCAAAAGCCCTGATCTTCTCATCCCGCGTCCCCGCAATAAAGATCAGTCCACCCGCCGTCACCAGCGGACCACCATAACTTTCTGTCCCCGTCGTCGGTATCCCCTTCTTTGCCAGCTCAGGATATTCCCCCAACGGCACCTTCCACACATATTCTCCCGTATTCAGATCGATCGCATTCAAGGTCCCCCAGGGCGGCTTGATCCCCGGATAACCGTTAGAATCTTCCAGTTTTTCCCAGACCTTGCTGATATAAGGCGGCACATACGGAAAGTCCGACCTCTTCACCTTACCCCCCTGTTCATTGTGCTCGGCAGCAACTCGCATCCCCCCTCCCCCCGCATTCAGCAAAAAGTCGATTACTGCACTCCGTTCCTGGTCCGTCAGCGTCTGCTGGAAAGACGGCATCCTCCCCTGACCTGTTACCAATATATGAGCGATCTCGTCTTTCTTTAATCTGTTCCCGACACCCAATAAGGCCGGTATCTCCAGTCCATTCCCCTTCCGGTCCGCCCCATGACAGGGCGAACAGCTCGTAACATAAAGTCCCTGCCCCTTCGATAATGCCGCAATCTCTTTCTGCCGGTCCGCTTGTGAGATCATCTGCAACAACCACGGGGTCGTATTCGCATTCTGATAAAGGATCCCACTACTGTCAATGGCATTGCCACCCCATTCCGCACCACCGCTATAACCAACCAATACCGTCCCCTTCGTATTCGGCGGCATGAACTTCTCTCCATGATCACTCTTGTCGAGTATTCGCTTCACATAGGCATGCGCCTCCGGCGAAAGATCGGTGATATCGCTGTCGCTGACAGATTGCAAACACAAAGGCAACGGCTTAACAGGAAAATTCTGCACCGGCCAGGGATGTTCGCCCGGCAGCCCGCCGGTAGCAACCGGCCGTTCTTCCACAGGGAACACCGACTTGCCGCTATCCCGATCCAGCACAAAGACATTCCCATCCTTCGTGACCTGCACCACCACATCGATAAGACGTCCATCATGCCGGATCGTCGCAAGGTTCGGCGGACATGGGATATCCCTGTCCCAAAGATCATGATGGATCGTCTGGTAATACCATTTCAATTGACCGGTAGCCGCATCCAGCGCGACAACACAATCCGAAAAAAGATTCATCCCGGCCCTGTCGCCGCCATAAAAATCCGACGACGGCGATCCCGTTCCAAAATAGACAGCCCCGCGCCGTTCATCCAGCGCCAGACCACTCCAGTTATTGGTCCCACCCACCCACTTATACGCATCCTTTGGCCAGGTGGCATAACCCGGCTCACCCGGCTGCGGAACAGTATGAAAGGTCCAGATCAGTTTCCCCGTCACCGCATCAAAACCCCGCACATATCCCGGCGCCGCATCCCCGCTCTCCGAGACCGTGTTGCCAAAGATCAACGTGTTCTTATAGACCACACCCGGAGAGGTCGCCGTTATATAAAGATTCCGCACATCGTGGTTGATGTCAAGCCCCGCGGTAAAAGGCACCTTCCACACCATTTCCCCCGTCACCGCATTCACCGCAAACAGATCATTTCCCGCCACGTAAAAAATTCGCTTGTCCTTGCCCTCCTCCCAGTACGTAACACCCCGGCATTGATTCAGCCGTGCAGGCTTTCCCTTAAAGGGATCAAACTGCCATAGCCGTTGCCCACTCGCCGCATCCAGCGCAAACAGCTTCAGCCTGGCATTGATGCCATAAAGAACGCCATTCACCACTATCGGCTGACACTGGATCTCATGTTTCGAAACAACACTGTCATTCGAGTTATAAATCCACGCTACATCTAATTTTTTTACATTCTCAACATTGATCTGCCTCAGGTCAGAGTAACGATTGTTCTCCTTATTCCCTCCATAAGCAGGCCAATCCGTGTTACGCCCATTATTTCTACAGCCAACAAACAAAACAGGTAAAGCCAATAATAGAAAGATCTTCATTTTGTATAGAATTCATAGTGTATCGTCCAGCTAAAACTTTCACCCGGATCGACCCGGATATGTATATAAGGCTCGGGACAGAGTATCGTTGGCGATCCCCAGTATACATTTTTTGACAACGGCCTGTCACCCCGTATATGTATCCCCGTTTCTTTATTCTCCAACCGGATATCGTAAACATCCCCGTTATGCAAAACGGCATATACCGATTCATGCCCGGTCAACGGTTTTTCCAGCGTGATCGAATCACCCTGCGCATATTTCAATACCGATCCCGGTCCCGTAGACCCACTGTCCATCCGGAAAAAATTGTGATCAAAAACATCCGTCTCTATGACTTTCTTACTGGTGTTCTTCAACGTATGCCTCAGCACCAGCTCCGGCTTTCCCCTGATCAGCTCCACTTCCTTCGTATACACATAAAATCCCTCCAGCGTATGCCGGAACTTCACCACCCTCGGCGAAGCCCGAACCTTCCACACCCCGGAGTTCTTTATCGTATAATACTTAAAAGGACTATAAGCCCCCGTATCAGGCCGCACAAGCTGCCCAACCCCTATCTGTACAAAATCACCCTGGAAATCTAGCGGCGTAAAGGACTCCACCGGACCCAGTATGGCATCATGGATCGTCGGCGCATACTTCGGGAACCACTGCGTGATAAACCGATGCCCCTTATATTCCAGTACAGGCATCACACCTGACCAGTCAAACCGCGTAGCCCGGTAATATCCCACAGCCGTATCCGGCAGATACAACCGCGCATGTATGACACCATTATTAATGTCCGCAGACGGCGGCGGCACAGGAGCCACATCCTGGCCTATCACCTGCCCCAATACACCCGTCGCCAAAACCAATGCCAACACTCGTTTGAACATAACAGTCGATTTAAGGTCTGATAATCGTCCCATCCCGTTTACGGATCGTCCATTTCCCCGCCTTATTATTGATCGGATACTTCGCCGCCAGCTTCTCATTCACATCCACACCCAATCCCGGCGCCTCATTGACATAGAGATACCCCTTCTTTAATTCAGGGCTTCCCGGGAACACCTCCCGCAGCTGGTCAGAAAAGAACACCGATTCCTGTATCCCAAAATTCCATATCGCCAGATCGATATGACAATGCGCCGCATGACCGACCGGTGAAACATCCCCCGGACCATGCCAGGCCGTCTTGACATTACAGAACTCACCCAGCCGCGCTATCTTCATCGCAGGAGTTATACCCCCGACCTGCGACACATGACAACGGATATAGTCCATATAATGTGCCTTCATCGCCGGCACAAATTCATTCGGATTATTGAACAGCTCACCCATCGCAAACGGCACCGTCGTACTTTCTCTCAGTTGTTTGAACCACTCCATATTCTCAGGAGAGACCGGGTCCTCGATAAAATAAGGATTGAATTCTTCTATCCGCTTACACATATTGATCATGTCCACCGGCTGAATACGCTCGTGCGTGTCATGCAACAGATCGACCTCTTCGCCACAACGTTTGCGAACTTCCCGGAAAAGCTTCGGCACCGCCTGCACATACGCTACCGGGTCCATAAAGTCATCCGTCGGTTTCCCAAAACCCGCATCCTTAAAGTCGGGCTGCTGCGCCAGGTACAAGCTGCCATATCCCCCCTGTTGTATACGGACATAACGGAACCCGTCCTCCATATACTTCTTTACCTGCTCCGCACATTCCTCCGGCGTCTTACCATCCGCATGCGCATAGGCATCCACCGCAAAACGGGCCTTCCCGCCCAGCAGCTGATACACCGGCATGTTGGCACGTTTCCCCTTGATATCCCATAAAGCCTGATCAAGACCGCTCAGGGCATTATTCAGAATAGGCCCATTCCGCCAGTACGAGCTGACAAAAAAGGCCTGCCACATGTCTTCGATATTGTCCACATTCCTGCCGACACAAAAGTCCGGCATATAGCTATTGATAGCCGTTACGACTACCTCCGCCCGCTGCGTGAAAGTCGCGCAGCCGATCCCATACAGACCCGGCTCGGATGTCTCCACCTTGACCAGTACCAGGTTGGCGCCCTGCGGCGCCGTGGCTATCGCCTTTACAGAACGGATAGTCAGCGGAGGCAGACCACCCGTAGACACAACCGGCGCAGCGGACACAGCTCCGCCTAAAAATGTCCCGACACCGCCAAGACTTACCATTTTCATTAGTTCACGTCTATTCATATGCAAGTATTTTCACATCCCCCGCCCGCGAAGCGGGCGTAACAATAAGATCATCCGGTTCATAGTCATGCCCCTTCACCCAAAAAGCCTCAAACTTCAACCGCGGATCCTTTCCCTCCGTATCCCGCCCAAAATGCTCGTCAAAGAATTGCAACCCCGCCGAAGCCAGCGGCATCAGATACTCGTGTGCAAAATCCTTGTCGCCCGTATAGTACATCGGCCGCGTATTCTGAAACCAATACATCCCACCCCAGCCGCGATAATCCGGATCAGGCTGGCTAACCACAAAAATGGACCCGTTAAATTTTATCGGATAAGCCCCCCTCCCGGCGCAGGCGGTGACAAAACGCTGCAGAACATACCCCCTCGTCGTCTCCCAGGCCGCCGGATCACCGCTGACAAAGATCCAGCCGCTCTCCATCTCCACCCTCACCACCGGGTGATTCGCATCTACCCATAACCGTAAGCGCACATCCCCTTCTTTTATCCGTATCTCCCCCTCCCTCAGCCGCAGTTCCTGCTTAAAACCCGTAGCAGCCGACCCACCGGAGCCAAAAGATACCCTCACCAATCCCAGCTTCGACAGGATCCCTCCCTGCTTCATCCACCCATCCATCCCCGGCTTGACCTGGTCCCCCCAGGCATCCGTCTTACTGATATAAAATAGCAGATCACCCCCGGGTTCAACCCAGGCGTTAAGCCCGATATCCCCATTCCCCAGCGGCATCGATTCTGCCGGTCCGGGCCCGGGTGTAGTCCATATAACATTGAAAGAGTCAAGCCGCGATTGCGCGCTGACAAAAAGTGGAGTTCCAAAAATGACACCTCCCAAAAAGAGGTATAGCGTTCTAATCATTGGCATCATCGTTATTTTTCCGAGGCAATTGCACAGGCCGCTTAATTCGTATTGCAAGTACGGCTTACAGCCTTAACAAAGCATTAATTAAAGCTTAATTGCGGGTAATTCCCGGAAAAAATAACGTATGTCGTCTCAATGCGCCTTGACAACAAGCGCTTCGGCACGCTTGTGCTTATACCGGAACACAAAAGGAAAGATCACACCCAACACCAGCGCATACGCCGAGAAAGTAAACCAGATAGCAGGCCAGTTCCTTACCCCATTCACCGTAAAGTGATCAGCCGCCAGACCACTCCCAATCCCGCCAAGCCAGGCCCCAAGACCATTCGTCATGATCATAAAAAGCCCCTGCGCACTCGCACGGATAGTCATCGGCGCCTCCCTTTCGATAAAAAGAGAACCGGATATATTAAAGAAGTCGAATGCCATTCCATAGACGATCATCGACAAGACCAAAAAGCCAAGCCCTCCTCCCGGATTCCCAATTCCAAACAGACCAAACCGGAAGACCCAGGCAAAAATGCTGATCATCATCACCGTCTTGATCCCAAACCGCCGCAGAAAAAAGGGAATGGCCAATATAAATAAGGTCTCCGAAACCTGTGAGATCGAGGACAGAATGTTCGGATGAGCCACCGTAAAAGAACCGGCATATCTTGGATCACTGGCAAAGCCGCCAAGGAAAGCCAGACCAAAGGCATTCGTGATCTGTAAAGCAGCTCCCAGGAACATCGAGAACAAAAAGAACACCGCCACCTTACTGTTCTTAAAAAGAACAAAGGCATCCAGACCCAGCGAAGAAATGATACTTTTCTTCTCCTTCGACGGCACCGGCTTACAGGATGGCAGCGTAAAAGCATAGATTCCCAAAAAAAGAGCAGCCCCCGCACTCACATACAATTGCATGGCGCTGGTCGTCCAATGACAAAGATCCACCGTCCACATCGCAAAGATAAAACCCACCGTACCCCAGACACGGATCGGGGGAAATTCCTTCTCGATCGCAAACCCCTTCTTCTCCATAACGATATAGGAAACCGTATTATTCAGCGCAAGCGTCGGCATATAGAACATCGAATTCAGCAGCATGATCGTATACAGGATCGAATAATCCGTCACCGTACTGGCCCAGATCAGCAATACAGCCCCTATCAGATGACAGATCCCCAGTACCCGCTCCGCATTGACCCACCGGTCCGCCACAATCCCCAGCAAACCCGGCATAAAAAGAGAGGCGATCCCCATCGTCCCATAGATACTGGCAATCTGACCCAGGGTAAAATGCAGCGTGGCGCTCATATAGCTACCCATCGAAATAAGCCATGCCCCCCAAACAAAGAACTCCAGGAAATTCATTATGATCAGCCGGAACTTGATATTCACTTCTACAGTTTTGTTTTGATAGGGGAAGATAGATAATTTATAACTAAATTTGTGAGATAATTCAGTAGCCATGAGCACGACAGCAGCTATATCCACCCTTTTAGGGACGGTAGACAGGGATTTACAAAAGATAGGAGAAAAGGTCCTCGCACAACAAAGAATTACACCCGAAGAAGGCATTCTTTTGTTCGAAAAAGGCAGCCTCCCCTTCCTGGGAGCCCTCGCCAACTACGTCCGCGAAAGCAAACACGGCAACAAGACCTATTTCAATCGCAATTTTCATATCGAGCCCACCAACGTCTGTGTCTTTACCTGCAATTTCTGCTCCTATTCCCGCGTCTATGCCCACCGCGACGAAGGCTGGGAACTGACCCAGCAGCAGATGCTCGACATCGTAAAAAAATACGACGGCAAACCCGTCACCGAGGTCCATATCGTAGGCGGCGTTCATCCTAAGATGAACCTCGAATTCTTTATCGAATTACTGCAGAAGATAAAGGCGCACCGCCCCGACCTTCATATAAAAGGCTTTACAGCCGTGGAACTGGATTATATGTTCCGTAAGGCAAAGCTCACCGTAGAAGAAGGGATGAAAAGACTCCACACAGCAGGGCTGGACTCCATGCCCGGCGGCGGAGCCGAGATCTTCCACCCCGATATCCGCAATGTCATCTGCGCCGACAAGGTCGATGCCGATGGCTGGCTAAAGATCCACGAGACCGCTCACCGCGAAGGCATGCATACCAACGCAACCATGCTCTACGGCCATATCGAAACCTATGCCCACCGCATAGACCATATGGAACGCCTTCGCCAGCTCCAGGACCAGACAGGCGGCTTCAATACCTTTATCCCGTTAAAATTCCGCAATAAGGACAACGACATGAGCAATGTCCACGAATCTTCCGTCGTAGAGGACATGAAACTATACGCCGTGGCAAGACTCTATATGGACAATTTTCCCCATATAAAGGCCTACTGGCCCATGCTCGGCCGGCAGAACGCCCAGCTGACACTCTCCTTCGGCGTCAACGACCTCGACGGAACCATCGACGATACCACAAAGATCTATTCGATGGCCGGCAGCGAAGAGCAGACCCCGAGTCTCTCTACCGCCCAGCTCGTCAGCCTGATCAGACAGGTAGGCCGCGAACCCGTCGAACGCGACACCTTATACAAGGAAATAAGGAATTACAAGGACGTCGACCTCGCCACCATGGAGCTCGACCCGAGTCTGAATTAATTATTCCGACCGCAGACTATTCGTAGGATTAGCCATCGCCCCCCGGATGGCCTGGAAACTTATTGTCGCCACAGTAATAACTATCGCTAATACCCCTGCCTCAAAGAACACCCCCGGCCCTATCGTAATGTGATATTGATACTTCTGTAGCCAGCCCCGCAAAAAGTAATACGCCACCGGCGACGCCACTACACAGCTGATCACCACCAGCACGATAAAATCCTTCGACAACAAGTACCACAGCTGGCTCACCGAAGCCCCCAGCACCTTGCGGATCCCGATCTCCCTCACCCGCTGTTCCGCCATATACGCGGCCAGCCCAAACAGTCCGAGACAGGATATAAAGATCGCCAGCCCGGCAAAGATCCCCGCCAGCCTTCCGATCAGCTCTTCCAGCTTGAACTTATCGGCATAACTCTGATCGATAAAATGGTAAATAAAAGGATAGGACGGATTGTACCTGTTAAAGATCGGCGTCAGCTTTGCCATAGCAGTATGGACATCTGCCGTCTTCGACAACCGATACATGATATTGTTGGCATCCGGAGGACTATATGCAAAAAAAGTAGGCTCCGCCGGCGAGAAGGGAGAGATCATCAGCGCATCGCGCACCACGCCTATAACCTTTACACGACTATGGTTACGCTTCCAGGTGATCAGTTGATTAATTGGATTGGTCAGACGCATTCGCTTTACGGCTGTCTCGTTCAGGATCACATTCGAACTGTCGGCAGCAAGATTCCCGCTAAAATTGGTACCCGCAACGAACTGCATCCCCACCGTTTGAAAATAATCCTCCATGACATCAATATGCGCTGCAGTCAGCTCTTCGTTCGGATTACGACCACTCCAATCCAGCACACCCGACCAGTTCCATATAGTCGTGACCTCGCTCGAAGATTTTGTCACCTTGTCTACCAGGTGTGTCGCCAACAGATCATTCTTCAACGCGGGATAATTGCGATCCAGATCAATACTCCCATCGGTAGCAACCAACCGGTTAGCATCATATCCGTTCGGACGATCCTTCGCATACTGAATTTGCTGATAGATCAGCAGCGTACTGATGATCAACGCTATGCTGCACGTGAATTGCAGCACCACCAGCAGCTTACGCGGCAGCGCCGCCGCTCTTCCCGTATGTATCTTTCCCTTCAAAACCTTCACCGGCTTGAATGATGACAGATAAAAAGCAGGACGGCTGCCCGCAAGCAGCCCCGTTACTATGACATATCCAATCATGATCTCCCAGAAGACCGTGCTTCGCCACGGGATATAGATCGGGCACTCCGTCAGTAAATTAAAGGAAGGCAACGCTATCTCCACCAGCACCAGCGAGCACACAGCCGCTATCACCGTAATAAGCATCGACTCTACAAGGAATTGTATGATCAGGTCACGCCGGAGTGAACCCACCGCCTTACGGACCCCGACCTCCCTCGCCCGTTTCTCCGACCGCGCCGTGGAAAGATTCATAAAGTTGATACAGGCGATCAGCAACACCAGCACCCCGATGATACTAAAAAGACGAACATATTCGATAAACCCGCCATCCTCACGACCGTTCTTAAAATCAGAATACAGATGCCAGTGACTCATCGGCTGAAGAAAGAACTCCAGCTTTCCTTCTTTAAAGAAGGTCGGATTATACTTCTGTGCGATCACTCTCATCTGCGCCTCTACCTGCGCATAGTTGGAATGGGGGTCTATCGTTATAAAGGTCTGAAAGGAATTCTGGTTCCAGTTCGTTTGGGCCTCCCTGACCCAATCGTTCGCCTGGATATCATAGCTGAAGGGAAGAATATAATGGAGATCAAAACTCGAATTGGAAGGAAGGTCGCGGATAACGGCTCCTACAAAAAAATCCTGCTGATTGTCGACCCGCACTTTTTTACCCATCGGCTCCTCGTTGCCAAACAAAGCTTTAGAGGTCGACTCCGTAAGCACGATGGACGAAGGCCGCTTCAGCGCCTGGTTCACATCTCCTTTTACCGCCTGGTAAGGAAAGACCCTGCAAAAATCTTCATCCGCCTCTGCGCCGATCAGATATATTTTGTGCTCCCCGACAACCAGTCCATGCGTACCCATCCAGTCTGTATGCGCCGCCCGTTGTATTCCCGGCACTTCCTTCCGCAATGCCCCGGCCAGCGGAAGAGGCGTCCCCGTCACCTGCACCGTCTCTCCATTCCGGACAAACCGCATCCGCACCTGCGCCACCTGCTTATAACCCGGCAGCCACCGGTCATAAGAATACTGATACTGCACCCAAAGCCCGATCAGCAGGGCAACGGCCATCCCGATGGCAAGACCGAGAATATTGACGGCGCTATAGCTGCGGTTCCGAAGGAGATTGCGCCAGGCGGTGCGGAAGTAATTCTGGAACATGGTTTTCAGTTGAAGTTGACTACCTGATTACTTCCTAATAGGATGCCGGAAATACAAAAATATGACTATCAACACCCTGCCTCAATCATTGACAAAAAATTTGTCCGATTTCGATACAAAGAGTGTGCGGTCTATTCCTTTTCGTCCGGCCGTACAAAGGGCCTTATGATCAGTCTATTCCCCTTATCGTACGTAAAGTAATTCCAGATCCAGTTGGTGAACACAAGCAGCTTGCTGCGAAAACTCATCAGTCCACTGATATGAACAAAAAGCCAGATATACCAGGCAAACCGCCCCCCGAACTTCAGCTTATTATCCAGCAGATCAGCCAATGCCTTTCCGCGACCCACCGTAGCCAGCGCTCCCTTGTCAAAGAATTTAAAGGGTTTCATGCTCCTCTTCTCCACTACCGCATTCAAATACTTCCCGACATACTTCCCCATTTGAATAGCAGGTTGCGCCTGACCCGGAAGCCCCTTTGGCCATTTCTCTGATTTCTGCGTCGAAATATCTCCTATAGCATAAATGTCTTCACTGCCGATGATCCGGCAATGTTCATCGACAAGATAATGCCCTCTTTCTATCCATTCGGGCTTCATTCCTTCCAGCATATTCCCGGTGACACCCGCCGACCAGACAACACAATAGCTTTCTATCTGTTCACCCGACTTCAGATGTACCGTCGTCCCATCATACTTATCCACGTATGTCCCGGTCTTTACGATCACACCCAGCTTCTCCAGGTATTCTCTCGCCTTGATGCCCGCATGTTCGGACATCGTCGCCAGCAGCCGTTCATTCCCTTCCAGCAGATAGATCTTCATCTGGCTCAGGTCCAGGTGCGGGTAATCCTTACAAAGCACATGTTTCTTCAATTCAGCGATGGCACCCGAAGTCTCTACTCCGGTCGGCCCTCCGCCGACAAGCACAAAGTTCAGCATACGCCTCCGCTCCACCGGGTCCTGGGTCATATCCGCCCGTTCAAAAGCCTGCATCAGCTGACTCCGGAAGTTCAGCGCATCCGGGATCGACTTTAATCCAAACGAATATTTTTGGATCAGCTCATTCCCAAAGAAGTTGGACTTGCTGCCGGTTGCAATGATGAGATAGTCGTATCTGAGATTACCCACATCCGTTACGATATGCTTACTGTCGAGGTCGATCCGCCGGATCTCCAGCGCCCTGAAGTGAAAATCTTTTTTGTTGCTGAACTCCCGCCGTAGAGGGGTCGCGATGGCATCCGGTTGCAGACCGGCTGTCGCCACCTGGTACAGCAAAGGCCAGAAGCTATTGTAGTTGCTCTTGTCAAAAAGGACGATCTGGAAGAGCTGATCATTCAGGAACTTGACCGCATTCGCACCGCCAAACCCGCCACCGATCACCACTACGCGGGGTTTGGTGGTATCAGGTATATTCAGCTGGAGATGAGTGACGCTATCCATGTTTATTCTTTTCGTAAAGGTAATCGGTTTCAACCGGAGCACACAGCCTACCGACTATTGTAGCATCAAAACCGATACTTTATACAATTAAAACAGCAAGCGTCAACCCTTTTGGTTCAATGCTTTAACATTCTTTCAACCCCAGGGGTATCTGTACCGCGAGCCCGCCATCCGATGTCTCTTTATATTTGCTGTTCATGTCCTGGGCCGTATGCCACATGGTGCTGATCACGGCATCCAGCGAGACTTTGGCAAAATCCGGGGTGCTCTGCAATGCCAGCTGGGAGGCCGTTATAGCCTTTATCGCCCCCATCGTATTGCGCTCGATACAGGGTATCTGCACCAGCCCCCCTATCGGGTCACAGGTAAGCCCAAGATGATGCTCCATGGCGATCTCGGCCGCCATCATCGCCTGTCGTTGCGAACCACCCACACACTCCGTCAGCGCAGCCGCAGCCATGGCCGATGAGACCCCGATCTCAGCCTGACACCCACCCATAGCCGCAGATATCGTGGCGCCCTTTTTAAAGATACTGCCTATCTCAGAAGCAGTCAGGATAAACTGCAGGATCTTATCGTCCTTCAACCCATCGCAAAAGATGACATAGTATAACAACACAGCCGGTATCACCCCCGCAGCTCCATTCGTAGGAGCAGTGACCACCCGTCCAAACGAAGCATTCTCTTCATTGACGGCCAGCGCAAAACAGCTGACCCAGTCCAGCGTGTACTTAAACCCGCTGCCCCCATCCCGGATGGCCTGTACCCAGGAATCAAAACTATCATAGGGCCTTCCGGCCGTGAGCTTGTGATTGAGAGCAGCCGCACGCCGCTTCACATTTAGCCCGCCCGGCAACATTCCTTCGGAATGACAACCCCGATAGATACATTCCTGCATGACCTCCCAGATCTTCATCACCCCGTTTCGAGTGTCCTGCTCCGGCCGCCATGCGGCTTCATTCTCTATAACTACTTCACTGATGCTCATCCCCGTCTTCCTGCACCAGTGAAGAAGATCAGCATTCGTATCTATCGGAAAAGGCAATTGAATAACCGTATCGGAATTGATCTCCTCCCCTTCTTTCTTTACAAAACCACCCCCAATGGAATACCAGGTCTCAGCCAGCTGACGACCATCCTCCCAGCCAGCCAAAAAGGTCATGGCATTGGGATGATAAGGCAATACTTCGGTATAAAGGAATTCAATGTCGGTCACAGGGTCAAACTGGATCAACCGCTCCCCTCTGATCTTTATCTTTTGATCCGTCGCTATCGTCATGATCGTCGTGTCGATCATGCTCACATCGAACGTCACAGGATCTTCCCCCGCCAAACCCAGCTGAATGGCAATATCAGTCCCATGCCCCTTCCCCGTTTTGGCCAGTGACCCATACAGCAATACCCTGACGGATTTCAGCCCCCCAAGTCCAAATTGAGCATTAATTGAATTGGTAAACCGCTGAGCAGCGCGCCAGGGCCCAAGCGTATGCGAACTGGAAGGCCCGACACCGATCTTGAACATGTCGAAGACTGAGATACTTTCGTGTGGCAAAACAGTGATTTTGAGGCAAAGATAAGCGGTTTAAATTCTTATTTTCCAACCACCTTCGCCAATCCTTCCACGACCTTCGCCACTTCCCCCCGATCAGGCAATCTCATTTCCTATGAAGACTATCGCAGATAAGCTACCTGCCGTGTCCCTCAGATGTTCCTCTTCCAGCTCCTTGTCAAAGTCGTCAATGACCCGCTGAACGGTTGGAGTATCCGAATGGAACCGGGCTCGGATCTTTGCGCGCTATGGCAGAAAGGCAGTAATATACAAATTATTGACCATCATCATGTTATTCAATTCGTCCCTGAGGACGTTTTTTTGTAAGTTTGCCCCCGTGCAGAAATTCCTTGTTATCCAGACGGCCTTTATTGGGGATGTGGTCCTTGCAACAGCCTTGATCGAGAAGTTACATGCTTTTTTCCCGGATGCACGGATTGATTTTTTGGTACGGAAAGGCAATGAGGCGCTGCTGGCGGGTCATCCCTGGCTTCACACCGTATTAGTTTGGGATAAAAAGAAGGGCAAACTGAAGAACCTTTGGGCCATGGGGGGAAGGATACGGAGGGAAAAGTATGATAAAGTGATCAATGTACAACGCTTTGCTGCCACGGGGTTGCTGACGGCTTTTTCAGGAGCTAAGGAGACGATCGGATTTGATAAGAATCCGCTGAGCCGCTGGTTTGGTAAAAAGATCCCACATATCGTGGGTGGGTTGCACGAGATAGATCGCAATCAGCTGCTGATACGTGACTTTACGGACGATCAGCCCGCCAGACCACGCCTTTATCCGACAGCAAAAGATGAAGAAAAAGTGAGCCGGTATAAAGCAGGCCAGTACATAACCGTGTCGCCTGCTTCGGTATGGTTTACCAAACAATATCCGAAGGAGAAATGGGTGGAATTTCTGCGGGTTTTGCCTGCTGAGTATACGGTGTATCTGCTGGGAGGACCGGCTGATAGCCAGCTGTGCCAGTATATCACCAAAGAAACAGGAAGAGGAACCGATCTCAGCGGCCAGCTGAGCTTTCTTCAGTCTGCGGCTTTGATGAAGGGAGCGGTCATGAACTATGTCAATGACTCGGCTCCGATGCATTTTGCCTCTGCGGTGAATGCACCTGTTACGGCCGTGTATTGTTCGACGATCCCGGGTTTTGGTTTTGGACCCTTATCGGATATAAAATTTATCGTGGAAATAAAAGAGCCGCTGGACTGCCGTCCCTGCGGTCTGCACGGTTACAAAGCCTGTCCGAAGGGACATTTCAATTGTGCTTTTAAAATTGAGGAGGCGCAACTTTTACAAACTTTAATAAATTCGCGTTCCAATGGACATTAACTGTACAGAGCGCGAGTTATTCGTATTTCAGAAGATAGCCCAGGCCGCCGCGGATTTGCGACAGCCCGCCTGGCTTATCGGTGGGTTTGTGCGTGATAAGCTGATCGGCCGGGCTACAAAGGATGCCGACATCGTTACTGTCGGAGATGGCATTGCCCTGGCTCATAGGGTAGCCGAGCTGCTTAATCCCCGGCCATCCGTGTCTTTTTTTAAGAATTTTGGCACGGCCCAGATCAAATGGAATGACTGGGAGATAGAATTTGTCGGGGCCCGTAAAGAGAGCTATAGGTCCGAATCGCGCAATCCGGATGTCGAACCCGGAACTATAGAGGACGACCAGCTTCGCCGGGACTTTACCATCAACGCGATGGCCATCAGTCTGAACGCTATTGATTATGGCCGGCTTATCGACCCTTTTGACGGACGCAACGACCTGCAGGAGCGTATTATCCGCACGCCGCTGGACCCCATCCAGACCTTTAGCGATGATCCACTGCGAATGATGCGGGCTACCCGGTTTGCCACCCAGCTAAATTTTACCATTGCGGACGATACCCTGGATGCTATCGCTGCCGATGCGCACCGGATAAAGATCATCTCGCAGGAGAGGATCACCGATGAGATGAACAAGATCATCCTTGCGGATAAACCTTCGATCGGTTTTGATCTGCTTTACCGGACGGGTTTACTAAAGATCATCTTTCCTCAAATGGTCGATCTGGCCGGGGCGGAATATATCGACGGCATGGGTCATAAGGATAATTTCTACCACACTTTACAGGTGCTGGATAACATAAGCCCGAATACCCCTGATCTATGGCTGAGATGGGCGGCTATCCTCCATGACATCGGGAAACCTGCTACAAAGAAGTTCGAAAAGGAACATGGCTGGACCTTTCACGGGCATGAGGTTGTCGGCGGCCGGATGGTGCCAAAGATCTTTACCCGGCTGAAATTACCGCTAAACGAGAAGATGCGTTTTGTCCGTAAGATGGTGGAATACCATTTGCGTCCTATAAGTCTGACGAAGGAGAATATTACGGATTCGGCTATTCGTCGTCTGCTCTTTGACGCGGGCGATGATATCGATTCGCTGATGACCCTTTGCGAGGCGGATATTACGTCGAAGAACAAACAAAAGGTCCGGCGTTACCTTGAGAATTTTGAGATGGTTCGTCAGCGGCTGAAAGAGGTGGAGGAAAAGGACAAGGTTCGCAACTGGCAGCCACCTATTACTGGTGAGATGATCATGGAGAAGTTCCAGCTACAGCCGGGGCGTGCAGTTGGGGAGCTAAAAAACGCCATTCGGGAAGGTATTCTTGACGGCATCATAGAGAATAATTACGAATCCGCGTACGAATTCATGATGAAGAAGGCTGCCGAGATGGGACTAGTATAATTAATGGAAATGTGTATCTTGTGACCTTTAAATTGCATATTAGTCATGGCGATATTGAAATTTCGGGTATATTTTGAGGAAGACGATAGCATTTACAGGGATGTGGCAGTAAGGCACACTCAGCATTTCCTGCAACTACACCAAATTATCCTGAAGGCTTATGAATTTGACAGTAAGCATCAGGCCACCTTTTACCGCAGCAATGACAACTGGCAGCGGGGAAGGGAAATTTCGCTGGAAAAATATGACAAGGCTTATAAAGCCGATCCTCTGCTGATGGCGGAAACCATGATCGGTTCTGAGATCTTTGATCCCAATCAGAAATTTATCTACGTATACGATTTTGTCAAGAACTGGAGCTTCCTGGTGGAGCTGATCAACGTCTCCAAAGAGGAAAGCGGCAAACTGGATTATCCTGCTGTCATCAAGTCCGAGGGTATTCCGCCGTCCCAATATGGTACCAAGGGTCTTGTGGGCGACAAGCTCACCGAGATCGAAGAGAAATATGATCTCACCAAGGGGACGGAAGGGTTTGGTTTGATAGGAGCCAGCGGCGAAGCGGAGTCTGATACCGATACCGACACGGATTCCGAATCTGAAGAAGAAGAGGGTGCAGAAGATGCCGGCGCAGCGGAAGATGAATAATACTGTCATAATCATCGTGGGGCCTACGGCCGCAGGGAAGACGGCAGCCGCCGTCAGACTAGCGCAGCAATTGCGGACAAAGATCATCTCTGCTGATTCGCGGCAGTGTTATCGCGAGCTCAATATCGGTGTGGCCAAACCCTCTCCTTCCGAATTGAATGCTGTTCCCCATTATTTTATAGACTCCCATTCTATTACGGAAGACGTCAATGCAGCGGTTTATGAAAAACTGGCGTTGCAATGGACAGATGAGATCTTTGCTCATTCGAAATATGCCGTCATGGTTGGAGGGACAGGCCTGTATATAAAGGCTTTTACCGATGGACTTGATGATATTCCTCCGGCCGACGAATCCATCCGATTGCATTTGCAACAACAGTACGAACTTCTGGGGATCGGATGGCTACAGCAGGAGATAGAAAAGTATGATCCGGACTATTATACTACGGGGGAGATAATGAATCCGCAGCGTCTGATGCGGGCGCTGGAAGTAAGGCTGACGACGGGACAGTCTATCCTGTCTTTTCGAAGTCGCGAGGCCCGGGTGAGGCCTTTTAACATAAAGAAAATAGGTATTGAAATTCCCAAAGAAGAGCTGCACCGGCGGATCCATAACCGCGTGGACCAAATGATGGCCCATGGATTGTTGGAGGAAGTCCGCTCGCTTTTGCCTTACCGGTCGCATAATGCATTACAGACGGTGGGATATAGGGAACTGTTTGACTATCTGGATGGGAAGGTTAAGCTGGAGGAAGCGGTGGATAATATCAAAACGAGTACCCGTCAGTATGCGAAGCGTCAGCTGACCTGGTTTCGTCGTGACCGGTCGACGGTATGGATGGCGCCGGATGCGCAGTTCAAAATATAACTAAATAGTAATATTGTCTTAACACTCTTTACCCCAAATTTTGCATCACTAAAATCCCAAGTGTGGTAGCAAACCTGCATAAGTTAATAGCAAGGGAATTCGGCGATGATTTTTTATGGGGCGTGGCCATGGCCGCCACACAGAATGAGGGGGCCTGGAACAGTTATGGTAAGGGGCCTTCTATATGGGATAATTTCTCCCGCCGGCAGGGCAAGATCAAGGGTGGTGGGAAGCCTACAGTTGCCTGCGACTTTTATCACCGTTATAAAGACGATATTCTGCTGGCAAAAGCGCTGGGGTTTAAAGTATTCCGGTTCTCCCTGAACTGGTCCCGTATACTGCCCGAAGGGATTGGCCGGGTCAATAAGGAAGGCGTCGCATTCTATCATAAGGTCATTGACGAATGTCTGAAGCTGGGACTTACTCCCTATGTGACCTTGTATCACTGGGATCTGCCTGTGGCGCTGGAGAAAGAAGGCGGCTGGACGAGTCATCTGATGTTGAAGTGGTTTACGCGGTTTGCGACATTATGTGCGGAAGAATACGGCGATAAGGTAAAGGACTGGATCGTCCTTAATGAGCCGTTTGGTTTTACCAGTCTGGGATATATGCTGGGGCGGCATGCGCCGGGCAGGATGGGGCTTTCGAATTTTTTGCCGGCCATTCATCATGCTGCGCTGGCACAGGCTGAAGGAGGGAGGATCCTGCGGGATAAAGTTCCTGGCGCGCACATCGGTACTACGTTCTCCTGTTCGGAAGTAGTGCCTTATACAAATTCTACCGAGGATATCCAGGCTGCAAAGCGGATGGACATCCTGATGAACCGGCTTTTTATCGAACCGGCGCTTGGTCGTGGTTATCCCCGCGAGGACTTCAAGTTCCTGGAGAGGCTGGAATTGCATAACCGAAGCTGGAAGTATACGGAGCGAATGACCTTTAATTTCGACTTCATCGGTATACAAAATTATTTTCCGCTTGTCATCCGGTATAACCCTCTTATTCCCATCGTACAGGCATCGGAGGTAAAGGCTCCGGCCCGCAAGGTGCCGCACACGGCGATGGGATGGGAGATCAATGGAGAAAGTTTTTATCGGTTGCTGAAGCGGTTCTGGCTATATGGGGGAGTGAAGGAGATCATTGTCAGCGAAGGCGGGGCTGCTTTTAAGGACGAGCTTGTCAACGGGGCAGTGGATGACCAGGACCGGATCGACTATTTCCAGGAATATTTGCTTGCTGTGCTGAAGGCGAAGAAGGAAGGGGTAAATATAAAGGGATATTTTGCGTGGACGCTGATGGATAATTTTGAATGGGCGGAGGGTTATAAGGCCCGTTTTGGGCTTATCCATGTGGATTTTGAGACGCAGCTGAGAACGATAAAGAATTCGGGATATTGGTTTAGGGATTGGCTGAGCGCACGGTGATCGCACGCTCAGCCATCTTTTTAATGAAAGTCTCTATTAATAGCATTACTAAAGGTCTTCAGGCTCCAGCCACCACCAACGATGATCCTTCTCACAGTCATCAGGGGATCGTTGCGGTCCATTTTATCAGCCAGCTGAAAGGCTGCGATAAAACCTCTTTTTCTCAGCTCAGGCAGGGCCTGGGGATTCCACAAACCAAAGGGAAATGCAAAATAGCGGATAGGCGATCCTGTTATTGCCTCGAGCTGTTTGGTTGGTTTCTCGATCTGGGTCACCCAATCCTGGCCCTGGTATTTACGAACGTTGTGGTGGTCCCAGGTATGGCTGCCGATAACATTGCCGGCGTTGTATAATTCCTTTACCTGGTCTTTTGTCATGTAGTGCGGCAGTCTGTTAAGAGACACCGTCATGATAAAAAAAACGCCCTTGAAGCCATACTTCTTCATCTCAGGCCAGGCGACGGTATATTGATCTTCATCGGTATCGTCGAAGGTCAGCATGATAGGTTTGCTGGGCAGGGGAGCGCCTTTTGTAAGATAGGCGTAGAGCTGATCCGGCAGGATGGTATGATAACCGCTGTCATGCAGCATCTTCAGTTCAGCCTTCAGGTCTGCCGGGGGCATGATATAATCTTTTGAAACTTTTGAGTCGGTTGCTTTCCAGTCGCGGATCTGGTGATAACAAAGGATCGGCACTTCTTTGCGGCCGAGGATCACGGACGGCGCTGGTGGTTTTTCGTTGGATTGAGCGTGGGATGTGGCAAACAATAAAACTCCAAGACCAAGGCTAACAAAGTTCTTCATCATAGCTTTTAAGAATAATAAAATTGAAGTATAGGAAATCTCCGTAGTAACGAACAGTCGAATAAATTATTATATATGTAGTATTGCGGCCATCTACAGCGGCAGGGCCTCCATCATCTCTTCCAGCCAGCGCTGGTCTTCCTCATCGAAGGCGTCAAGGTCGCTGCTGTCGGCATCAAGGACGCCAAGGACTTCGCCGTTGCGGATGATCGGAACGACAATTTCGGACTTTGACAGGCTGCTACAGGCGATGTGGCCAGGGAAGGCTTCCACGTCGGGCACGATAAGGGTTTTTCCCTGTTCCCAGCTGGTGCCGCATACCCCTTTACCCTTACGGATACGGGTACAGGCTACGGGCCCCTGGAATGGTCCGACGACCAGTTCGCCGCCTTTTACCATATAAAATCCAACCCAGAGCCAGCCGAATTGTTCCTTGAGTGCGGCTGCGACGTTGGCCAGGTTGGCTATGAGGTCCGTTTCACCCTCCATGAGGGCTTTTACCTGCGGCAGGAGAGCGGTATAGCGCTCGGTTTTGCTGCCTTCGACGATGGTGAGATCTTCTGCCATTTTGTAAAGGTAAATCTTCATTGGCAATTTCCCGGTTTCGGGGTGTTTTGCATATATTTAGCACCCTAAATCACGAACATGAGAAGAACCCTTGTCCTTTCAACACTACTTTCTCTACACCTCCTTGTATTTTCTCAAAACAACCCGCATGACACTGTCTATATATTGCATCCCGACAAGGTATTTGACGGGGAGCAGATGCATGAAGGCTGGGTAGTGGTCGTAAATGGTTCGGTCATAGAGCAGGCTGGTCCTGCGGCTGGTGTGAAAGCACCCTCAGGAGCCGTTTCGCTGGAACTAAAAGGCGCCACTTTACTGCCCGGGCTGATCGAAGGACATAGTCATCTGTTCCTGCATCCTTATAATGAAGTGCCCTGGAATGACCAGGTATTAAAGGAGTCACGTGCCGAGCGTACGGCCCGGGCGACGGTGCATGCGCGGGCCACTCTGCTGGCGGGGTTTACGACTACGCGTGACCTGGGTACGGAGGGGGCGATGTATGATGACATCGGGCTGAAACAGGCTATCGAAAAGAGGGTAATTCCGGGTCCCCATATTCTTGCTGCCACCCGCGCCATTGTGGCTACGGGTAGTTATGGCCCGAAGGAGCTGAGCTATGACTTTGAATCACCGCATGGGGCAGCGGAAGCCGATGGAGTGGAGGGGCTTACAAAGGAGATCAGGACGCAGATCGGCAAGGGGGCGGATTGGATCAAAATATATGTAGACTATCGCTGGGGACTTAACGGGCAGGCTGCCCCTACTTTTACGGTGGAAGAGCTGAAAAAGGCTGTCGAGGTTGCGGGCAGTGCGGGACGTCTGGTAGCTGTGCACTCTTCTACTACGGAGGGTATGAGGAGGGCTATCGAGGCGGGTGTGGCGACTATCGAACATGGGGAAGGCGGGAATCCCGAACTCTTTGCGGCCATGAAGGCTAAGGGGATCGCGCTTTGTCCTACGCTGGCTGCCGGGGATGCGATTGCGCAATATCATGGCTGGAGGAAGGGCATTGACCCTGAGCCTCATGGCATTACGGAGAAAAAGGAGAGTTTCCGCCTGGCGATGGCTTCGGGGGTTACGATCTGTATGGGTGGGGATGTAGGGGTCTATTCGCATGGCGACAATGCAAGGGAAATGGAGGATATGGCGGAATATGGGATGAAACCCATCGATGTGCTGCGTTCGGCGACTTCGGTGAATGCAGATGTTTTCCGGATAAGCAATAAGGTGGGGAGGATAAAGCCGGGGTTGCTGGCAGATATACTTGTAGTGGAGGGTGACCCTACCTCGAATATATCGATCGTGAGGAAAGTAAAGTGGGTGATGAAGGAGGGGGTGATCTATCGCTGATGATCTGATCCGGCGCCGGGGATCGGCTTAGTGGGTAAGACTTTTGATCAACTCTGTATGTTCGGGATATTGCTGGGATAGCGTGGCTCTGTCGGCCAGCTCAAAATCCTCGAAATCGAAGCCCGGTGCTACGGTACAGCCCACCAGTGCATATTCGCTGCCCGGCGCGGGTACGGAGGCGAACCAGCTTCCGGCTTTTATGACAGTCTGGAAGCTTTCTCCCTTTTCGGGGTTCGTCCCGAGGAGGTGTGTGACAAGGCGGCCATTGTGATTTATCTCATGAACCAATAAGGGGTCTCCAAAGTAAAAATGCCATACTTCGTCGGCAGCGATGCGGTGAAAGGCCGAGAACTGGCCTGAAGCAAGCAGGAAGTAGATCGTCGTGGAGGCATTGCGGTCGCCCTGAAAGAAGAGAGGCAGGACGGTACGGGGGATAGTCAGCTCTGACCGGTAGGTCTCCCGGAAAGCTCCGCCTTCGACGTGTTGGGTCAGCTGCAATTTTTTTATCCAGTAGGAAGCGTCAGGTCGCATAATAAATAGGTCTGTCTGTGGTCCGGATCAATGTTCAATGGTCACACGGGCTGCGTATACGTCGGCCAGGGAGTCTTTTATGTGTGTGGTATCCCTGATCGTCGCTGCGATGGGGAAGTAGAGCTTGAAGTAAGCAGAATCTTTTTGTTCCAGTTTTATATTCAGCTGATAACCCAATAGTTGGTTATACCGCCGGAGGGCGCGGTTCTTATTGCCTGTTTCGAGGATGACAAAGCGGAAAAGGCTTTGATCACCTGTCGGGACTGGGATAGCAGCGACCGGGGCTGGTGCTGTTGCCTGGATTGTAGGTTGTGTTGCCGTTGGCTGGGTGGTGGCGGGTTTTGTCAGCGTATCTGTTTTGGTGGCCGTCCCTGTCGTTCCGTTGGCATCACCGGTCGTTGCCGCGGCCGTCGTATCGGTACGGGGTGCGGCAGCCTCAGGGATGACTGTGGCCCGGTTGTCAGCGGTCGGCTCCACATACGTATTGCGTTTGTACAGGTAGTAGCCACCCCATCCGATAACGATGAGTCCGCCGATCAGCCCGATCAGCAGGAGCATCTGGCGGCTGTTGCTGTTGGCTATTTCCTGTGTCCTGGGGGCTTCATCAAAGGAGGTGCTTTTTCGCTCTGCATTGGGGTCTTCGACCCTTGCCATCATATAGTCGCCGGGGGTAAAGTCCAGTTTTCCTTCCTTATTCTTTACGAGGGTGCCTATGCCTTCCAGGTAGAACATCTTGCCGATGTTGAGCAGCTGGCGGCCGGTGGTAAGATAAAAGTCCAGGTCGGCCGAGACCAGGGACTTCATTTTGCCGGTGTGTTCTTTGATAAAAAGGATAAGGGCCTCATCGGCGACGGCTATGTTCGCATTTTTGAACGTGATCCCGGAAGCAGGAATCTGACCCATCCGGTCCGATTCCTGAGGGATCACCGCTGCGGCGTCCAGCGTAAAGATCCCGATACCCGGCAGATCGAGCTTTCTGTTCTGATACAAAAATTGCGACAGGAGTTGTGGTAATTTCAAACCATGGATTTTGTTACAGGCTAAGGTAGAAAAACTTCTTCGTAAATCATTGGAAATGAAATTTTCTTCCTTTGGCGGCCTACCTTTGTTCCATGCTTGGCAAGGAAGAGAACGACTTTATCGGGTATTGGGAAAAAAACCGGCTTCGGCAGAAGAAGCTGCTCCGCCAGTTTTTGGTGGGGATCCCCCTGGGGCTGTTGTTTGTTATCCCAACGGTGATAAGTTTCACATCCGGATGGTATAAGAGGGCTGATATGGAGGCGAACAACGGGGAATTCAACCCGATGGTCCTTTTTGTGGCTTTGCTGCTGATCGTGGGGTTTACGGCGATATTTTATCAGCGCTGGAAGTGGGATCAGTATGAGCAGCGGTATCGGGAGCTGTTAGCGAAGAGGGATCGGGATACGAGGTCCCCCCTGCCCCCAACTCAGTCAGATCCGGAGTTCCAGCCCCCGGTGCCACCCTCACCCCCAACTCAGTCAGATCCGGAGTTCCAGCCCCCGGTGCCACCCTCACCCCCAACTCCGTCGCCGGAACCCGGGAATGCCGGAACTGATGCCGAACCGCGGTCTTCTGAGGCCAAAAAATAAAAGAAATTAAAAAAGATGCCTTTTTTTTAATTTCCTTGCAGCAATTCCAATAAGTGTGTTGTCTAATTTATCGGGGACTATATTTGCGTAAAAAATAGGAATGAGGTATCTAATAGGGTGTTTAGCTTTGATTTTCTTGTGTTTAGGCTCGTGTTCGAAGAAAAAATGTGATTATACCGATGATGGTACCGTGGCACCGAAGACTGAGCAGGACGCCGTTAAGAAATACCTTGATTCTGCTGGAATAACAGCTACTTTACATGCAAGAGGATTCTATTACAAAATTGACAGCTTAGGAGCAGGCCCTAATCCCGGAGAGTGTTCAGAGATAAATGTAGCATATACCGGGACGCTTACCAGTGGGGCTGTATTTGATCAACAGGCTAGCTATGCCACACAATTGTCAAACCTTATCGATGGCTGGCAGCAAGGTGTACCCCTGATAAAAAAAGGCGGAAGGATATGGTTGTATATACCACCTTCCCTGGGTTATGGCTCACAGGCCATTTCTGCAGGAAACGTCACGATCCCGGCTTCTTCCATCCTGATTTTCGATATACATCTGCTTGATGTGCAGTAACCATGAACTACCTGCTAGGAGCCCGGTTAACCCCCGGGCTTTTTTTTGCGCTTTATCACAGGCCCATAGATCTTGAGCATATTAACCTCTTCTGTCAGTTTTTGACGGTTCAGCATCGTTTTGAGGATTTTTGCGATAGTAGCAAGTTGATATTCAATATTCTTTAATCTTTCCTTTTCTTTTTCCCAGTCTACACTTTTGCCGGGGTCAGAATTGGTCGCAGCATAGCCGGATTCCGGTTCCTTTAGGACAGATTCCGGTCCTGCCGCCTCCTCCCTGGCCAATTTTTCCAATTCCCCTCCAAAAATAGCATAGAATTTTTTCAGGAAATTGTCACTCAGTGGTACCCTTCCACTGATATAGGAACTTACATTCCCTTTGTTTATCCCCATTTTTTGGGCAATGGTAGTAATAGGAAACCGGAGATGGAGCTTATCAATGTCATTTTTTAACTGCTCCAGTCTATTTATATCAATTGATTTAAGCACGATGATGTGATTAAAAGGAGTTTCCGCAAAAGCAACTTTTAAAAAACTGTTGTTGAATTGTTTTTTTATCTTACCTTCGTTGTAAAATTAGTACAATCAAATTGATTTATGAGAAGAAATTTGCCATCCCGGGTAATTCTTCAGGGGAATACAATTACCGAGACAAAAACCTCTGAGGAAACAAGTCAGGGAAACACATTAAAGGAGAGTATAACGACCACTAAATGTACCTGGAAGATAGATGTAAGGGGATTAACAGGGGAATTCGAACAAGAGTTCTCGATCCAACGAGAAGGCGATCTATTTGTCCTTATTCTTTTCCAGTCTCGATAAAGATCGCAGAATCGTTTTTTCCATTGCATCCTGGCGGGCAACAAGTGATTCTATAGCTTTCTGGATAGATATGAAGGTATCTCTTACTTCTTTCTGAAGTAAATTATATGCCGCCTCATAGTCTACAACCGATTCCGCAGGAATAGCATTCACACGATAGGTAGTAGGAGTATTACCCTGCTCCATTTTTTTCAGATCCTCATAAAAGACGGTATTCAGCTTCGTAAGATATTTTATCAGCGTCTTCCTCGTAGGCTTGGTCGCTTCATTTTTAACATAGCGATTGAAGTTCCCTCTGTTCTCTCCCACCTTTTCGGCAATAGCCGCCTGGCTATAACCTTTCTGAGTTATTAAAAAATTCACTTTTTGCGTGAATTCCGCGAGCAATTCAAGATCAGTATATTTGGCCAAGGAACACAATATTTAAGCAAGGACAACTGTTGTAACAATATTGCCGGTTTAATACTATTATGTTGTATCATAATAGCTATAAATAAACAATATAGCAGCAATTTAATTTTCTGGAGCTGATAAACAGAGGTCTATTAAGACCGCATTCGGGCGCTTTTTCAGACTTTCCCCGAAAAGAGAATAATTTCGGCTTTAGGTCAACAGCCCTGCCCTACTCTCAGGGACGAATAACCGTAACACCCCCATCCCCATTCCACCTTACAATAGCCGAAGGCTCCCTCACCGTTTCATCCCCCCTCCTGTACGCCACAACATAATCCACCCCATTAATGATCCGTTCATCCACCTCCCTAAAAAACGCCGGCGAGACCTCTCCCGACACATTCGCAGAAGTAGAGACCAACGGTTTCCTGAACCTTTTGATCAGATGCCTGCAAAATTCCTCCTGCACCAATCTTATCGCCACCGTCCCATCTTCATTTACCAGGTTATCCGCAAACCCTATCCCACCCTCATAGACAACCGTAGTCGGTTTATTCACCGTCTGCAAATAGTCAAAGACCCGCAGATCAGGCTGACTGGTATACTTCAGTATATCCCGCTCATCGGCCATCAGCACGATAAGACTTTTCGTCGCGATCCGCTGCTTAAGGGCATAGACCTTAGCAACAGCAGCTGCATTCGTCGCATCACACCCAATGCCCCAAACAGTATCCGTGGGATAAAGGATAAGCCCGCCAGCCTGCAGCACAGCGAGACAGCTTTCTATATCTTTTTCAAATTCCATAACAAAATTGCAGCCTCCGTATATCCGTCTGCATTCAGCAGACAGCAGGCCGGACCGCAAATATACCCCAACTCCGGAAAAATGCCCGCCATGTACTAACTTCGCGAAAAAATTGGCAATGGAATTGAAACAATTGATTGCGGAGGCCTGGAGCAACCGGGAGTTAGTAAAAGACACCAAATATGCGGATGCAGTAAGGGCCGTGATCGAAGAAGTAGACAAAGGCCGCCTGCGCGTTGCAAGCCCAGCAGAAGGCGGATGGCAGGTCAACGAGTGGGTAAAACAGGCGATCCTGATGTATTTCGGTATCCAGCAGATGCAGACCTGGGACCTCGCTCCTTTCGAATTTTATGACAAAATGTTGTTGAAGAAGAACTATAAAGACCTTGGCGTACGCGCGGTGCCACATGCCGTAGCCCGCTATGGCGCCTACCTGGCAAAGAACGTCGTGCTAATGCCCAGCTATGTCAACATCGGCGCCTATGTAGACGAAGGCACCATGGTCGACACCTGGGCTACCGTAGGCAGCTGCGCCCAGATCGGTAAAGGCGTTCACCTCAGCGGCGGTGTCGGCATCGGCGGCGTGCTCGAACCCTTACAGGCAGCCCCCGTCATCGTCGAAGACGGCGCCTTTCTCGGCAGCCGCAGCATCGTAGTGGAAGGCGTGGTCATTGAAAAAGAAGCCGTACTGGGCGCCAACGTAGTGCTGACCCAGTCCACAAAGATCATCGACGTCAGCGGCGCCGAACCAAAAGAATATCGCGGCCGCGTACCCGCACGAAGCGTAGTCATCCCCGGGAGCTATATGAAGAAATTCCCCGCCGGAGAATACAATGTCAGCTGCGCCCTCATCATCGGACAGCGAAAGCCGAGCACAGACCTGAAAACAAGCCTCAACGACGCCCTCAGAGACTTTAACGTATCTGTTTAATATACCGAAAGCCTCCGCAAGGAGGCTTTCTTCTTTGATGTCTATGTCTGCAAATTCACGTTCCATTCTATTAAAAGGATTCCTCATCTCATTCACCGGAGCGATCCTTTTCTCCACCAAGGCCATCCTCGTAAAGCTGGCCTTTCGGGACACCCATACCGACGCGCTCACCCTCCTGACCTTAAGAATGCTGTTATCCCTACCCTTCTATCTTTTAGCAGCCTTCTGGGGAAGCAGACAGGTGAACAACATAAAAATGACCCAAAAACAGTGGCTCTGGGTCATCCTGCTCGGCCTGCTGGGTTATTACCTCAGCAGCTTCTTCGACTTTGTCGGCCTCCAATACATCTCAGCGGGCCTCGAAAGACTGATCCTTTTCCTCTATCCCAGCTTCTCGGTGCTGATCAATGGCGCAGCTTTCAAACAACGCATCAGCAAGGCCCAGTACTGGGCCCTCGGACTGACCTACACCGGCATCGGCATCGCCTATTTCGGAGAATTACACATCGACACCGGCAATCCCAACTTCTACTGGGGCAGTTTCCTCGTCTTCCTCTGCGCAATAACGTACGCCTTTTACCTCTCCGGCACAGGGCGAATGGTCCCCCTCCTCGGAGCCGCAAAATTTACCACCTACAGCATGCTCGCCGCAACAACAGCCGTCCTGCTACATTTCTTTATAAAACACGCGGCCGGCAGCGAGCCATCCCTTCCCATAGGAGGCGCCGGCAGCGGAATGCTCTGGGCATACGGCCTCGCCCTCGCCCTCATCGCCACCGTGATCCCCTCCTTCATGCTGTCCGCAGGCATGCGCCGCATCGGCGCCAACAACGCAGCCATCGTCACCAGCATAGGCCCCGTCTCCACCATCCTGCAAGCCCACTTTTTCCTGGGCGACAGGATCTTCACAGAACAAGTCATCGGCACAGCCCTCGTCATCGTCGGCGTCCTGCTCATCGGATGGAAAGGCAGAAAGAAATAAAATTTTCTCTCTTTTTTAGGCAGCGATTTTATCTTTTCCTATATTTGCACCCCGAACGAAAAGAAATTGCACGCTGCAACCTAATCGTTCAAAATGCCCAGGTGGCGAAATTGGTAGACGCACTGTGTTCAGGTCGCAGCGCGGGAAACCGTGTGAAGGTTCGAATCCTTTCCTGGGCACTTTTAAGGGATGTAAATTATTGATTTACATCCCTTTTTTAATTCAGCTAGGTCATCGTTTTTGTTGATAGTATTTATCTAACACTTTTTGCTTTTCGTTGTCAGACCCAACCGAATTGTATTGATATACCATAAATGCAAGTCTTCCAGCTGTATCCCTTAAAAATAGTCGAGTGGAATTACGATGAAAGTATATTCACACCTTCAGCTGACTATTGCATTAATGAGATCGAGGCTATAGATACCCATTTCAACGGATAAGCAGAATCGTCCCCGTCCGCGTGATCTCCCCACACGCCGTTCTTGCTCTTATCGCATAAACATACGCTCCGGCCGGCTGAATCTGCCCCTTGAAACGACCATCCCAGCATTCGCCAGGATTTTTTGTTGTAAAGACCTTCATTCCCTGGCGGTTGAATACCTCCAGCTGCTCGATCCTCACATCCCCCCAATGCTGAATGCCAAAACAATCGTTATGTCCGTCTCCATTGGGCGTAAAGGCAGTTGGCACGAGAAAAGCAGTCCGCGCACTCACAGTAGCCTTCACCAAAATAGAGTCCGTTGCAGAGCATCCATTGCTGTCGGTGACTTCGACCAGGAACATCGTCGTGGTATCGACAGTTGCCACTGGTGTCTGACTGGTTGGGTCATTCAGACTGCCCGCAGGCGACCACAAATAGGTTTTACCTCCGCTGACCGTCAGCGGCACCGGAATGCCTTCGCAGGCAGTGATCAGAGGAACCGTACTTGCCTTTGGCAACGCGTTGACGGTAATACTGTTACTGTCGACTGCCGTGCAACCGTCGGCTGCAACATAAGTGTACCTTATCACATGATCACCCGGGCCTGCCGCCACAGGTGAAAAGGTCCCGTCAGCTACAACCCCCGCCCCACTATAGCTACCGGTTCCGGCAATGCCCGTCGTCTCACTGGCTGTACTAAGAACAAAAGGCTCCTTGTCATAACACACCGCGCCCAAAGGTGAAAAAGCCACCGCCGGAGCTGACAGCTTAACCAGATTGGCCACACCCGGACTAAAGCCATTCGTCTCTGCACAGCCAAAGCCATCCTTCACCTGCATCAGGGAAAAATTCGTCGCACCGGTCATCGCCGCAAACACCACGGGAAAACCTACCCCGGGTTTCACACCGTCCAATACAAACGAAGTGCTTCCATTGCTCACCTGCACTTCAAAGGGAGGGACACCCCCGCTGGCCTGGAGGACGATCAGCGCAGAATCCGATCCACAGGTGGTTGTTCCTGTAATGCCTGATTGCGGTACCGGTTCAATGAGGATTTTCGTGGGTCGATTCAACGAAGTCGAACACCCCGTTGCATCAGACACCTTTTGCAGAACAAATTCAGTGCTGCCCGCTGTCGTCAATGCATATGGCAATGGAACAGCAGACTGCGCAGAGAGCCCTCCCTGCGTAAAGGTCTGACTCCCATCACTAAAGCCGATGTCAAAAGGTCCCGTACCTGTTCCGGCAAAACTCAGGACAGGACTGCCGCCAAAGCAAATGGTGTCTCCCTGGATCGCACCCGTGGGCGAAGCAAGCACCGTGAGATTCTGACAATAAGAAGTCTGGGTCGGAAGCCCCAGATCCACCAGCAGGCTGATCGTATACGTCCCGGCCTTATTATAGGTGATGGGTGCGGGTGTTGCTGCCGACGACCCGGGAATATCCTGACACCCGGCGAATCGCATACGCGAGAGCGTATTGCTGTACGCGTTACATATAAAAGCATATACATCGTTGCCAGCCCGGAAAAGATTGGTTATCGAATGCGGATAGTCCAGATTACCGATGTTCCCCAGCGAAGTTGCCGTTGGGTTGGGATTGGTAGGATCTGATCCGAAATCAAGCTTGACAAGAGCATTCGTTCCCTCATTGGGTACAAATCCATAAATTCCGCCACAGGTAGCGAACATAGCAAAATCCCTGGGATAATTTAACAGACCTCCGGGATTACCAATGTTCACAGCCGTGGGAGTATTCACCAGTGAATTACCAAAATCCAGACGCGTCAGCGAATTGGAATTCCGGTTGGCGATAAAACCATACCACTTACCGTTATAGTTGAAATACCCTGACCCCACAGGCCAATTAATAGTTCCACCCGGATTGCCAAGGTTGGTCCCTGTCGGTACACCCGAAAAATCGGCGCCAAAGTTCCACCGCGTCAACGTGTTGTCATTGACATTGATCACATAGCCAATATAGTTGCCTCCATCTTTTGCAATAAAGATGTCATCGGGGAAATTTAACGCCCCGATATTACCCCAATTGGTAGCAGTGGGGGTATTGGCAAGACTATTGCCGAAATCAACTTTGACGACCCTCGACGCAGAATTGGGCCCATAGGTATTACCTCCTGCGATAATAGCAATCCACTTGCCGTTTACTCTGAATAACTGGATTCCCTCCGGAGTCAGCGGCAGGGCCTGCGCAAGATCCCCGAGATCCTCCTGGGTCGGAATATTGAGAAGGCTATTCCCAAAATTGAGCCGGATCAGGTGCCCCAGACCGTAAGTGGTAACAAATCCATAATAGTTGCCGTTGTCATCAAGTGCATAGTCGGAATAGGTGGGTACGGCCAAAAGACCATTGCCCGAACCCAGGTTAACCACCTCCGGAACGCTATTGAAATCAGCAGAACAAAAGTTCCAAAAATAACTTGTAGCGCCCCTGCTGGTATTTTGTACTGTCACCGGCGTACCAGTACAGGTACTGCTGACGGTCGTAAATTCAGCAGTCACTTGGGAAACTGCGGGGGAACAGAATAAAAAGCTCAGGGCAATTAGGGAATAGAGTCGCTTTATCACAGCACAATTATACTATAAAAAGCGAATAGGCCATCAAACCAATATTAAAGTCTTTGATCTTTAATAATCGCATATAAAAAACCACTATAAGACTCCTTTAAAGCCCATTTAGCTTTATATTTTGTGTATATCCGGGGGACGGCCACCCGGTTCATTTTTGTACTTTTGGGAATTGATTTCCAAAACTTTGAGAGGATTTATTTTACTCCACCTTTTTACCGGCAACTCATCTATTATGACTGACATTCTAAAAAAAGTACTTATCTCATTGCTGATCTTCTCTTGTAACACCAGTGTTTTTGCACAAGCAGACAGCATCGACCGTTTCATACAAACCCAGATGCAGCAGCGCAGGATCCCCGGCTTACAGCTGGCGATCGTAAGACATGGACAAATTATCAAAACAGGCAACTATGGACTGGCAAATCTGCAGGACTCGATCCCTGTAAACGACAAAACCGTCTTTACTATTAATTCGATCACCAAAGCATTCACCGGTCTTGCTATCATTCAATTAATGGAAGCCGGAAAATTAAAATTGAATGCCCCCATTTCCGAATACCTCACCGACATACCCGACACCTGGAAGCCGGTAACAGTCCAACAACTTCTGTCCCATGTTTCCGGGATCCCCGATATTGTAAATGAAGAGGAATCCGTTTTAATAGCCGACGACCCGGAAGAAGCCTGGAAGAAGACTCTTCAAATACCCAATGAGTTTAAACCCGGAGAAAAATTCAGCTATAACCAAACCAATTATTTACTCCTCGGCCGCATCATCGGTAAATTAAGCGGCATGCCCTTCCAGGAGTTTATTACCAAAGAACAATTGGAAAAAGTAGGTATGCCAAAAACCATCCAATCCGGTTTTGGTGCTACAAAAGACATTGTCGCCCACGCAGCCTGTAGTTACCAATATCAAAGGGGCAAACTCAGGAATATGTTCTTTTCATTTCCGCCTTTTTTACAAACGGCCGCCGGAATGAGTTCAACCGCAAAAGAACTGGCAAACTGGATCATTGCCTTACAAAGCATGCAATTATTAAAACAACCGGCAAGCCTTCGGCTCCTTTGGACACCTGCTGTATTGAACAACGGCGAAACCAGCGGCTTTAGCAGTTTACTAAATGGATATGCGGCAGGTTGGCCGGTCATTAAAAGAAAAGATCACCCGGCCCTCGCGCCCGTTGGTGGCAATCGCTCGGCTATATTCGTATACCCCAACGATGACCTTTCCATTATTGTGCTTACCAACCTCTCCGGCGCGACGCCCGATACATTTATTGATGAGCTCGCAGGATTGCTCATCCCGGATATGAAAAAAACCAACTAAAACAAAATATCAATAACAACCTTCCCTTTGTTATGGGTGATGTCGCTTCCCGCAGGATCTCGCTACGATGACGCCTCCCCGTCATTCCATACACCTCATCCCCCACGTTAAAATTGTTTATCTGCTCCAGTTAAATTGTGCGATTCTGTATCTGTTACCCGCGTATGCATCGCCGTTCACGATCTGCCACTCAACGCCAACATCGAAATTGCCGCCATAGCCAGGACGAAGTAAAAAAAAGCAAAACCCTCAGCCAAAGCTGAGGGTTCTGCATTTAAATATCCATCATTCATTTCAATACCCATCATTCTGCACCAGCGCCGGCTTATTCCGATCTATCTCCGTCTGCGGTATCGGCCAGTACTCATAATTATCCTTATACATCGTCGTCACCGTCGGCGTAGTCGGATTCTGCACAAATCCATTCAACTTCTGCGTGGCAATACCCCATCTTCTCAGATCATAATACCTCAATCCTTCCAACGCAAGCTCTACCCTTCTTTCGTGCCGGATCCTCTGTCTCATCGCATCCTGCGAAAGACCGGCGGGCAGAGGAGCCATATTGACACCCGGCCTGGCCCTTACCGCATTCACCTGTTGGTATACGCTGGCATCCGGACCCACCGCTTCATTTTGCGCCTCGGCATACATTAATTCTATATCGGCATATCGGAGTAATACATAGTCCTGGTCGTCAAGCAAACCGGGCACCGGGTTTGTCACAGTCGGATCGACTCCTTTTTTGGTAGGATAAAAACCAACCACCCACTCGCTCACCCCCGGCGTTCCTACCGTGCCGGGATAAGGCCACCCCTGCGCCGTCCCATCACCCGGAAAAAAGAAGGTCATGGTCTTACGCGGATCACCCGCCTCATATTCGTTGATCATATCCTGCGTTCCCTGGCAATCCTTCCACCCGGGTCCGATCAATAATACATTCAGCGAATAAGGATGCGGTACCGCGGGCGCCTGGTATTGTACGGAAAACATGATCTCCGGGCTTGATTTCTGATCAGGCTTATAAAAGTTCGAAGGGTAATTCGAATTGAGCGTAAACAGACCGCCCGAGATGATCTTCTGCGCCATGGCAGCCGCCTCTGCAAATCGCTGCTCAAATAGATACAGTCTTATCTGAAAACCCTCCGCAGCAGCTTTGACAACATGCCCCGTGGTGTATTTTGTATCCGGCAGATACGCAATAGCGGAATCAAGATCGGCTTCCGCCCGTTTCAACACATCCGCCCGGGGAGATTTTGCCATCGTACTCTGGTAGTTGATCGTCATAGGATCGGCAGTGACAATGGGAACATTGCCATATAACTGGGCAAGCCAGAAATAATTAAAGCCCCGGATAAAAAAGGCTTCCCCTTTGTACCGGTTCAGCGCATCACCCGAGAGTACCTTACCGACATTAGCCAAAAAAGAATTACAGGCCGCGATAGCGACATAGCCATTTTGATAGTACAGCAGCTGATAGTTCCCACTGGTCGGCGTCAGACCCGCGATCAGCGCATTTTGTGATCCGCCCATGCTATGCTGGCTATAGGCATTATCGCTAAAACAATCCCACCAATAGGGCGCATTCTGATCTACAGTGCCATTATTGGCATATAAGGTATTATACAGACCAGAGAGCGCAAGATCGGCATCACCCGCCGTCTTCCAGAAAATAGTTGTGGACAATTGGGACGTCGGGGTAAGATCCAGCTTCTTACACGATACCATACACACCATCCCTGCCAGGAATAGTTGCGCTATATATTTAGTTGTTGTTTGCATCTCTTTTTACTTTTAGAAATTAGAATTGAACGGACGCGCCGAAAGTGAACGTTCTGTTCTGCGGGTAGTTGGCGAATCCATACCATGCGTCAGGTTTACTGTTAATATCCAGCCTTTCCGGATCGGTACCCTGCTTCAACGGGGTGAACAACGCCAGGTTGTCCACCGAGAAATAAACCCTCAGCGATCTGACGCCTTTAATGATCCGCGGCGGTATGGTATATCCTAACATGACGTTCTTGATCCGCATAAAGCTGGCGTCATACAGATGGAAAGTAGACTGCACCCCCGTTATCTTTGGATAGCCGTAATAGCCCATATAGATCTTTGGCATCGTAGTGGAAGGATGCGTCGGAGTCCAGCGGTTGAGCCAGTCCGTTGTGGGGGGTGCGCCCTGCGCAAACGGATCAGTACCCCATTTGTATAAATAGATCTTGTTGCCATACGAACCATACAATTGCACGCTTGCATCAAACCCCTTATAGTTGGCCCCCATCGTATAAGAGTATTCGAATTTTGGGTATTGGCCCGACACCACGGTCCGGTCGTTGACATCTACCTTGCCATCCCCATTGATGTCTTTGTATTTTATATCACCAGGAGTAGGTACTCCACCCAGCGAAGACTGATCGGGGGATTTATTGATCTCATCCTGGGTCTGAAAAATACCCTGTTTTACATATAGATAAAAAGAATTGATCGGTTGCCCGTTCTCCATGATCGTCTGACCATCGGGACCGCCGTATTCCGGGCTGCCAAACGACTCCAGCTTATTCCTGTATAGCTGAAAGTTAGCCACCCCGTAATAATTAAAGTCTTTCCCTATATGGTCCTGGTATTTCACGCTGAACTCGATCCCCTTATTCCTCACAGCCCCGTTATTGACGGTTGGAGCATTCAACCCCAGCCAGAGCGGTACCTGTGACCCTCTTAAAATATTGAAAGTGTATTTATCAAAAAGGTCGGCTGAAAAGGTAAGCCTGTTGTTCAGGACAGACATGTCGATACCCAGATCGGTCACCCGGGTCGTCTCCCAGGTCAGGCTGGGGTCTACAAGCGTATTGGCCGTAAAGCCCGTGCTGACATTGCCGGCAAAGGCATAGCTGTTTTGTGACAAAATAGACTGGTAAGGATAGTTTCCTATGTTCTGATTACCCAGTTGCCCCCAGGAACCACGGATCTTGAGATCATTCAGCCAGCTGACATCTTTCAGAAAAGCCTCCCTGGAAACACGCCAGCCCCCGGAAAAGGAATAAAAGAGCCCCCAACGTGTATCCTTCGGCAGACGCGAAGTGCCGTCATAGCGGATACTGGATCCTAAAAGATATCTGTCGTCAAAATCATAGTTCACATTACCATAATAAGATTGTATGGCCCACTGTGAAGAAGTACCATTATTCGTTTGCCCGCTGGCAGAGCCGGCATCCAGCTCAGCAAGATTATTCGTGGGATACCCGGTACGGAAAGCATTCAGCTGGCTATAGTTGTCTACCTCTTCCTGCGCACCTCCCAATACCGTAAGGTTATGATCCCCAAAACTTCTTTTATAGTTCAGCTGGCTGTATACAGTCGTATGGATCTCATCGTTCTCGTTCATGGTCAGACCCAGGCTGGCGCCGGGATTAAAATCACCGGCAGAGGACAGATCGCTGTAAAAATACATGGGTACCGTCGGGATAAAAGTCCTGCTTTTGTTGACGTCAAAACTAAGCCCTGCCCTGTTCTCCCATTTTAATCCTTTCAGGATATCCACATCCAGCGAGATATTGCCCTGTCCATAATAATCAGGGTTATGTGTACGGGCGGCTGTCGCCGTCAGCACAGGATTTTTATTCCCCAGCTCAGCGCTATAGGCTTTATAGATCCATAGGCCATCGGCCGTCCGCGCAGGATACAGGGGAGACTGAGCCAGCGCCGCAATATACAGATCCGTACTGTTGTCTTCCGGATAGACCCGGTTGGCATAACGGAATTGCAGGTTTGTCCCCAGTGTGACCCTTTTGTTGACCCTGGAGGTGAGTCCAAAGTCAACGGTGTATTTCTGATAAGAAAAACCAAGCATCGTGCCCGGCTGATCCGTATAGCCAAGACCCAGACTATAGCTGGTGCCTTCCTTTCCGCCACTCAGGTTTAAGTAGTGATTTTGAACGGTCACCGTTTTAAACATATCGTCCATCCAGTTGTGATTGGGATATTTGACCCGGTCCGTGGCATTTTGATACAGATCGATCTGGGCCTGTGTATAAAGAGGTGCATTCCCCGAATTCGTTTCCGCTTCATTGGATAAGGTCATATACTCCGCAGAATTTGTCACCAGGTGAGGCAGACGCGTAGGAGTCGTAATACCCGCATTGTAATTATAGGTAAGGGCAAATACACCGCTTCTGCCTTTTTTGGTCTTGATCACCACGACCCCGTTGGCGCCGCGGGAGCCATAGATCGCCGCCGATGCAGCATCTTTAAGAACCGTCACAGACTCGATGTCATTCGGGTTAATGACAGACATGTTCCCGGGCAGACCATCCACAATGATCAGGGGATTAGTCCCCGCACCGCTGAAAGTGCCGACCCCGCGTATACGCAATTGAATATCTTCATTACCCGGCTCAGCCGAATTCTGAACCACCGACAAACCCGGCAACTGCCCTTGCAGCAGGGAGGTCGGGTCGGTAGCGACCCGCTTGGTCAATTCCTCACCCGATACCGTGACCACCGCACTGGTAAGCTTGCGCTTCTCCTGGGTGGCATACCCGACAATGACGACATCCGCCAGCTTGGCCGCCGCCACTTTTAAAGCTATCCGGATCGTCTCCGCTTTTGAGACCCTTATCTCCCGGGAATCATATCCGATGGAAGAGATCACCAGCACAGCTCCCGCATCCGGCACCTGCAATAAAAAATTCCCGCTGTTATCTGTATAGGTCCCTTTATCGGTTCCCTTTACCTTCACCGAAACCCCGGCGAGTGGCAATCCCGTACTATCCGAGACAACAACACCCCTGATCTCTATCGGGACCTGTGGCAGGACCGGCTCCGCTGTCTTATCAGGGACAGAAGCCTGCTTTTTTATCACGATGATCTTATCGATGATCGAATACGCCAGTGACTGCCCATGTAAGCAGACAGAAAGCACCTCTTCGATAGAGGCATTGGCGACATTGATATTCACATTCTTTGCCTGCTTAAGCAACTTGTCCTTATAAAAGAACTGGTAATCGCTTTGTCGCTCGATGTCTTTGAAAATGGTTCTTAGGGAAACATTGTTTTGCGAAAGGGTGATCTTTTGTGAATACCCCTCCCTGGCGCTGGCCTGCAAGCAGACGGTAAGGAGAAGAATCGCTGTAATCTTCATAATCTGCAGGGTTTTGATCAAGTCCTTTCTTCTCCACGAAAGGGCTTGGGAAAGCAATCGTAAATGCATACCTTTAGTATGTTTAGGTTAATAATAAGCAGTGGTTACCCGCTTGTTTCCAAATGCCTGTTCAAGGCAGACAGTAACCTGAACTTCCAGCCAGGAGTGTCCCCACACTACTGGCTTTTTTGCTCAGGGCTGTACAATAAGCTTTTTCCCTTCTATTGTAAAGTGTAATTCATATTGTTCAAGTACATGTAACAATTTTGACAAGGACACATTCCGCGGTATCTTCCCCGTAAATCCATCCTCTTCTATTTTCCCCTTAAATGTTACATCAACATCATACCACCTGGATACCTGTCTCATAAGCGTATGTATATCTGTGTTATCAAACCAGAAGAACCCATCTTTCCAGGCCGTCTCATGTGCAACATCCACGTTCCTGGAAAGCGTAATTCCCCCTTGCGAGCTAAAGGCAGCCTGCTGGCCAGGTTCAAGAACCTGCTGAGCCGTTTCCTTTTTTACTGCAACCGCCCCTTCCAATACCGTGGTCTTCACGGTGAGTTCATCGCCGTAAGCATTGACATTAAAATGAGTGCCCAATACGTCTATCTCTCCGCTGCCCACCTGTACTTTAAACGGCATAGCCGGATTTTTCGCTATTTCAAAATAAGCTTCCCCGGTGATTTCCACCCGCCGTTCGTTTCCCTTAAAAGAGGTGGGAAACCGCATCGAAGACGCTGCATTCAACCAGACTTTTGAACCATCGGGCAGTATGAGTTGATATTGATTGCCTTTGGCTGTAGAGATGGTATTGAACAGGGGCACATCGTCAGATTGCCCGGTATTCCTGTAGGCAATTTGTCCGTTCAGCTTTATTACCCGGGTATTCCCCTGCTGGGCCAACCCGCCATTGGCAGCGCTATCCAGCGTAATGGTGCTCCCATCCGCCAAGGTCAGCACGGCATTGTCCTTTCCGGGTGGCTGGTCATGGGCATAGCTGGCCGGCTGACCCGGAACTGTTTTTTTCCCATGCGGGCCAGGAAGAAAAAACACAACGGCCCCCCCCGCTATCAACAGGAGAAGAGCCGCCACAGCCAGTTTTTGCCAACGCCTTCCCTTCAGTGAAAAGAGACCTGCGGGAGGCTTTTTTTCCTGGATTCGCTCATGAATGATTGTCAGCAGCCGCGCTGCTTCCGGAGGATTTGGAGGAGCCGCCGCCGAATCAGCCTGGAAATGTGTCTCCATCAGCTGGCGCAATGCTGACTGGTCCTCCGTATCCAGGTATTCCAATAGCCAGCGCCGGTCCTCTTCCGACCAGGACCGGCTCTCGAACAACAGTCGTATCCGTTCCTTATTATTCATACATAATAAATACGGACTCGTTCCGGAAAGGGGGGGGTGAATCGGGATTTTTATTGAAAAAAATGAGGGACCTCCCCGCAAAGCAGGGCGACCGGGAGAAGCACTATCGCAGATTCGGAGTGCTGGAGGCTATATTCTTTTATGGCGGCAATGGCGCCGGACAGATACTCTTTCACGGTGTATTTGGAGATCCGGAGTTCCATGGCAGTCTCTTCATAAGTCTTACCTTCTAATTTACACAGCTCAAAAACCCGTCGCCGCTGTGGAGAGAGACTGGACAACGCATTCTCCAGTATTTTTCGCTGCCGGCCATATTTAATCTCCTCCTCCATAGAATATTCTTCGGGCTGCTGCAACTTCTCATACAACAGGGATTCCCGCAGTTTCTTCCGGAGTATATTGATCGATTGATGGTAACAGATCATAAAGAGCCATCCCGAAAGCGATTTTTCGGGATCTATCGTCGCCCTTTTTTCCCAAAGCGTGATAAAGACTTCCTGGAGCGCATCCTCGGCAAGCGATATCTCCCGGGTGATCTTCAGGGCATTACAATAAACGGGATGAAAATTTCTCTGGTAAATTTCATTGAAAGCGGCTATGTCCCCTGTAATAAGACGACGGGCCAACTCTTTTTCAGTATGAGAAGCGATCGGAAGCAACGAAAACGAGCCTTTTTCTAAATAAGCAATAACGTTTACGTCTCAAATATAGGCTTTTTTTTAAGAGTCGTTTTCAATAAAAGAACTGCTCCTTCACAACCTTACCATCCTTTACGTGAAACACACCAATCTCTTCGAGCATAATCCGTGGCCTGCCTTTGAACGTGACATCCTGTCTAAGAACAACACTAAAATATTCACCCGCGACGATCGGTTCGTCACAGGTATAGCTATGTACCATTTCGATCGTAGCCCGGCGTGCGACCCCCTTCGCCTTTATCGCCTCACGACCATTCGTAATGACAGCCATCCCCATCGCCGCCGCTTTCTCAGGCTCCTGGCAAACGACCTCTTCATCATAGAGATCGTCCTGGATATCGATAAATTTCCGTTGGTTAGCTAATTCATGGTACCGGGCTGCAATTTCCTGAGTTGTCATAATGGTTTTTTTTGATGCTATAAAGGTAAAAGGGGCTGCTGACAGCCCTATGTCAGCAGCGGAAGAGGCAACGATAAAAAACTGGGGACGCTTCGCTAAGCTTCGCAAATTTCGCGAAATATCATCACACCCCCACACCACATTCAATCATATACCACTGTATACCAACAATTTACAACATTGGCACAATATTGCAGTAATGATTCCCCACTCACCTGCTAACACCTATCAATCATTTTAAAACAGCCTTTATGAAGTCTTATGGAAAAGAACTCTCCTTTCCAGGCAAAGAGAATTTCTTCTTCGGGGTCTCTACCATTGAATGGTTAAACCAGACCCGGCAGGATCACAATCAGCCAAACAGGTATCCTTACCACCAGATCATCTGGATAACAAAGGGAACAGGAACTTGCTGTATTGATATGGAAAAGTACAGGATAGCTGACAATTCAGTGTACATGATACCTCCGGGGCGGATGCAGCAGTTCAACGGAGATGCCAACCCCTCGGGATATATCCTTTCCTTTAATACAGACTTCCTTTATCTTGCCACGGATGGACCCTGGCGGCCTTTTTTCGAAGAGGTGATAGCTGATTTCAATAAGGTAAACATCCTATCTTTAAGTTCGGACTGCGAAGAGTTACAGAATTTGCTCCTGGCCCTGATCAGGGAATCTGACAGATATCTTACCCACCGGATAGAGATCCTGAGCGGCCTGATGAAAGCATTTCTGATCACTTTAAAAAGATCGGCAAAGACAGTCTGCCGGCAGTTTGCCTCATCCCGAAAAATGAAGCTGTTCAACAACTTCAGCTCGAAACTGGAAAAGAATTTTTTGACGAAACGACTCGTGGCAGAATATGCAAGCGAATTATCCGTCACCCCAAATTACCTGACCGAGGTCGTAAAGAAAGTCACCGGGTACTCGGCCAGCTATCATATTCAGCAACGGATGGTGCAGGAGGCGAAAAGACTGGCGATGTATTCAGACGCCAACATGAAAGTCATCGCCTATACCCTCGGTTTCGACGACCTGTCACATTTCAGTAAGTTCTTTAAAAACGCCGCCGGAATGAATTTCACCGAGTTCAAGAAAAACAACAACGTCATTTCTTCATTTCTTCAATCATAATAATATGAAAAAAGTAGCGGATCAACTCGTAGACATGTTATTACAGGCAGGAATTCGACGAATCTATGCCATTACCGGGGACAGCCTCAACGAACTCAACGACGCAGTGAGAAGAAGACCGGAATTGCAATGGATCCACGTACGAAATGAAGAGGCCGGTGCATTTGCCGCCGCTGCTGACGCCCAGCTCAGCGGTATTGCCTGTTGCGCCGGCAGCAGCGGCCCCGGCCACGTACACCTCGTCAATGGTCTTTACGACGCCCATCGCAGCGGCGCACCCGTGATCGCCATCGCATCCACCTGCGCCACAAGAGAGTTTGGCAGCGGCTATTTCCAGGAAACCAATGTCATCAAACTTTTCGAAGACTGTAGCTATTATAACCAGGTGGCCGCCACAGCAGAGCAGTTGCCCAGGATGGTTCAGGCAGCGATCCAGACAGCTTATTCGCGACGCGGCGTATCCGTGATCGGATTCCCCGGCGATGTCGCCGCTCTTGATGCCACCAACATCATGTCCGCCCAAACAAATTACTTCTTCAAGTCAACTATTTGCCCGGTGACCGAAGAGCTGGAAAAGCTTCGCGATCTGATCCATCAGGCTCCCAAAGTAGCCATCTACTGCGGCATAGGCGCCTCCGAAGCTCACGATGAGGTCGTGCAGCTGGCAGAAAAGCTACAGGCGCCGGTAGGCTATTCCTTCCGGGGAAAAATGGGCATCGAATACGACAATCCTTATGAGGTGGGAATGACAGGTCTCCTCGGATTACCCGCCTGCTATCACAGCATGCACGAATCCGACCTCGTCCTTTTGCTCGGAACCGATTTTCCTTATATGCCCTTTTTCCCACAGAACAAAAAGATCGTCCAGATCGACATTCGCCCCGAGAACCTCGGTAGAAGAACCAAGCTGACGATGGGCCTGTATGGCGATATCAGGACTACCCTGAAAACCCTTATACCGATGCTATCCGCCAAACAGGATTCCAGCTTCCTCAACGCACAGCTTCATCTCCACGAAAAAGTAAAGGAGCACCTCCAAATATATGTAAAGGACAAAGGAAAGAAGAACCGCATCCATCCCGAAGCCGTCGCCGACCAGCTGAACAGGCTGGCCTCTGAAGATGCCATCTTTACCTGCGACACAGGGATGTGTAATGTATGGAGCGCCCGTTACATCCGTGCCAATGGCAAAAGAGCCATGATCGGCTCGTTCGTCCACGGTTCGATGGCCAACGCCATGCCCCACGCTATCGGAGCCGCACTTGCCTGCCCCAATCGCCAGGTCGTCGCCATGTGCGGAGACGGAGGCATCTCCATGCTGCTCGGAGACCTTGCAACGATCAAACAGTACGATCTTCCCATCCGGATCATCGTGTTCAACAATCGCGCGCTCGGAATGGTCAAGCTGGAAATGGAAGTCATGGGCCTGCCCGATTTCCAGGTAGACATGCATAACCCTGATTTTTCAATGATCGCCGAAGCAATGGGGATCCGCGGCATTACCATCGACGATCCTGAACGATTGGAAGAAAGTCTCAAAACCGCCTTCGATCACAAAGGCCCCGTCCTGGTCAACGTCCTGACAGACGGGACAGCACTGGCCCTGCCCCCACACATCGAACTGAAAATGGTAAAAGGCATGGCCCTTTCAATGACAAAAATGATGCTCGGCGGAAAGATGGAAGACGTGCTGGAGACAGTAAAAGGCAACTACAAACACATGAAGGAAATGCTGGATTAAAAAGATCGGATGAACTAACAACGAATAATAGACTGGACATGAGCAAATCAATAGAAAGGGCCTTCGTCATCGCCTGGGCCTTAGGATGCTGTTTTTATTTTATGGAGTACGTGGTCCGAAGTTCCCCGGCCGTAATGATCGGGGAACTCTCGGGTCGCCTAAACATCACCCCCCTGCTAATGAGCTCCATCCTTGGAGCTTATTACTATACCTATTCATTTACCAGCCTCGTGGCCGGCGTCGCGCTGGACCGCGCAGGAGCCAGATATCCCGTCTCCATCGGCATTGGCATACTGGCGCTCGGCTGTCTCCTGTTCGCCCTGCCCGCCTGGCTTCCTGAAGAGACCGGGCGCCTCTGCCAGGGTGCGGGATCGGCATTCGCTTTCACGGGCTGCGTATACCTCGCATCCCACGGCTTTTCACCGCGCTCCATCGCCACCGCGATCGGCATAACACAGTGTGTCGGTATGCTGGGAGGATCAGCGGGACAATTCGTCGTAGGCCCCCTTATCCACAACGGACTGGGGGTCGGCGCTTTCTGGATCGCAACCGGTATCATCTGCGGAGCCATCGGGCTCGGCCTGCTGATGATCATCCCAAAAGAAGAAAAGACCATCACAAAACAATCCCTGCTGACAAGCATCATAACCCCATACAGAATCGTCTTCTCCAACCCGCAATCCTGGCTGAGCGGGGTCATCTCCGGACTCCTGTTCGCGCCTACCACGATCTTCGCTATGACCTGGGGCGTAGCCTTCTTCCAGCAGGATGCCGGCCTGTCCTATCAAAAGGCAGTCCTGGTCAGCAGCATGGTGCCGATGGGATGGGTCGTCGGCTGTCCATTGCTGGGATGGCTCTCCGACCGCTCCGGTCTGCGCAAGCCGGCTCTGACAACCGGCATACTGGCCATGATCGGCAGTTTCGCAGCACTGATCTTTCTTCCCACAACAATACCCGCTGCTCTCTCCGCTTTTATCTTTGGCACCGCTTCAGGCGCAGCCATGATCCCTTACTCCATCATAAAGGAAGCCAACCCCGAAAACGTAAAAGGATCTGCCACAGGTGGCCAGAACTTTATCACCTTCAGCATCACCGCGCTGCTCGGACCGCTTTTCGCAGATAGCTATGGCAAAACACTCAGCGCCGCAACAGATCATACAGCGCACTTCCGCACAGCCGGAACATTCTTCCTCATCACCACGGCAATCGCCCTCGTCATAAGTCTCGTAATACACGAGACCGGACATAAAAAAAAAGCGCTGGCCTGATCGCAGCGGGTTTGCTTTTTATCCTCCTTACAACAGGAACAAAGAGTCAAGCCCAGGGCGGTTCCCAGGCCTATGCCGATGGCATGAAGATCAGACTCGACAGCACAGGTAAGAAATACATCCGCTTTATGACCTGGGCTACCGTATGGCTGCGCTATTCGCAGGCCAACCCCGGAACGGCGATCAATGGCCTCGCCAAAAATGACTGGACCGACATCAGCCTCCGTCAGTTCCGCCTCGTCACCTACAGCCAGCTAAGCCCGAATTACCTCATCCTCGCCGATATCGGTATCGACAATCAAACCTTTTCTTCCGGTGGCACCCCCGGCGGTGGCAATACCGGCAACGGCGGCAATGGGACACTCGGGAAAAAACCGGGTCTGTATATACATGACCTGTGGAATGAATACACAGTGATCCCTGACAACAAAAATAAAACCCCTTTTTCCCTGTACATAGGAACAGGTCTCCACTATTGGATGGGCCTCAGCCGCATGACGACGTCCAGCTCGGCCAATTACCTGGCCATGGACGTGCCGCTCTATAACTGGCCGCTGGTCGACGAATCCGATCAGTTCGCCCGGCAGCTGGGCATCTATGTAAAAGGCAACGCCGGCCCTGTAGCATATCGCTGGTCGCTCAACAAACCTTTTACCGTCCTAAATCCCGCAACCACATTTCCCCCCGGCGCACCAGACAGCGCCTATGCCGTAGACAATAACCAGCCCGGTCATATCTCGACGACCGGTTATGCCGCCTGGCAATTCTTCGAAAAAGAGAACAACCTCCTGCCCTATACTACCGGCACCTATGTCGGCACCATGAAAGTGTTCAATATTGGAGCCGGCTACTATTATGCCCCCGAGGCCACAACAACCCAGGCTACTAACGCTGCCTCCTCCACTTTAATCCGTCACCCGATCAACCTCTGGGCTACAGACGTCTTCGCCGATATCCCTTTCGGCACCCAACGCCAAAACTGGGCCTTTACCGGCTACAGCGTATATTATCACTTCAGCTTCGGCTCCGGCTACCTGCGAAATCTCGCGATCATGAACGCCGATGCCACCGAAACCACCGGCTACACAGGCAAGACTTCAGAAGCCGGCTTCGGCAACCTTGCACCAGTCATCGGCACCGGTGACTCCTGGTATACTCAGGCAGGCCTCCTACTCCCCAAAACCATTCTACAAAACGTCAGACTTCAGCCCTTCGGCGAATTCAGCCGCCAGACCTTCGACCGCTATGGCCGCTCTGCCTTTTTATTCTGGGGCGCCGGCGGGAATATCTTTCTCGACGGACACCACTCCCGGATCTCGTTAAAATACCAAACCCGCCCCCTCGTCGAAACAAACCAGCAACACGGTTCAAAAGGATCGTTCATAGTGGCAACACAAGTGTATCTGTAAGTAACCCTCAAACAACGTATAATTCAAAGCCATGACTACCATGCAGCAACGGAATACCCACAGCAGCGCTGACACCAGCGATGATCGTTATCCCCGTTGCCTCGGCCCGTAAAGAATGACACTCGACAATATCAGCAGAAAAATTCCCCGAATGGATCGCAAACAACACCACCGCGGACAAGACGATCATCAGCAACATAAAAATCAAATTGCCCTGCCGGAACAACCGCATCGCAAACAGATAAACCAACCCGATCATCGCAAAAAGAAATAACATCCCGAAGATAATATAGGATACATTGATGATGGACGAATCAAAATAAGGCCTGCCACTCCTGTAGATGACATTATAGATAAGACAAATAAGCGCATCCGCGACACCAACAAACAAAGCGGTCATGAACGCCCTGTAAGAGGCGTCAAAAGAAGAATTGTTACCCATATGCTTAAAGATTAGTTCAGGATCCTGTTCCGGTGAGTATGCAACCGGTAAAAATGGCTGAAAACAATAGCAAAAAGAACGATCAGCCCGGCGATGATAATAAACCCGCACAATTCCTTGGACGCCGCCAGCGTCGCCTGCCCCTGCATGTTCCGGTAATAGTTGACAGGTCTCACCCAATTACCCGCATCGGCATCCGCACTGCCGGCAAGAAGATCCAGATGCCTTATCCTCCCCGCATAGAGCAGATAGGAATAGACACCCGCTATGATCCCGCTGCCGAGGAACGAACGCACCAGGATCATCATGCCGGCGGCATGAAAAACGATGTTCAGCGGAAACCCCGATGTCGTATAAAGCCCAATGACCACATACAAAATAACCGTCCCAAACCCTTTTAGCAGGGACATAACCCAAAAATCCTCCATCCCCAGCCCCGTGGCCAGATTGGTATAGAGAATAATATAATACGCCACATAGGCTGCAAAGCCGATGAACAGCAAAGCCTCCGTATTCCGCTTGTAGTAGTACCACAGAAAGCAAAGGACCGCGCCAACTGCAACACCAGGTATGAGATAGAGATTGAGCTCTGCATTACGGATGGTTTCAAAGTCAAGAACACCCGCCGTAAAGGTCCCCTGTATAGACGACGGCAAAAAGATCCCCAGCAAAAAGAAGAAAAGCAACCCTTTCAGAAAGCTCGTCTTATTCAAACGCCCAAACGGCAACAACGGCCTCTTGACCAGCAGTTCCCGCAATAAAAAAGCAAAAAAGCAGACCGCCATAAGATAGGTAGCCGCTTTTATATTGTCCGACTCCCACCAGTTCTCCACCCTGCCATATACAGCAACATAGTTGAGCAGCAACAAAAAGCTCAGCAGCAGCAACAACCCCAGCACATCCATCTGGTAAAGAGGCACCGGACGTCGCAGCTTGTTGTTTTCAACAAATACCAGCGCCAGCAGCAGACAGCACAGGATCATGACGATCACACAGATGTATGCATATCGCCAGTTGTAGATATTGGCCAGGTGAGCGGTCAGCCAGGTGATAAAGTATATCCCGCCCAGCGCAGTAATGTATACAAAAGGATAGAGCCGGCTTGTATCGAGCTTCTTGCTCCAGACAAGCAACCACATGATATAGATCTCTATCAGCGCGGACATCTTTGTAAAGCCTAGGACCAGGCATCCCACAACCATCAGGGGCGTGTTCTCCGTATACATGTTGATCAGGTTCACCAATAACATAATAGAAAATCCCCAGATCAGCAGTGTCTTGCTGGTGAATCGCATCTTCAGCCGTACCTCGTACATCAGCGCAAGCCCCATCCCGATATAGACAGCATTGTAAGCCTCGGCAAACGGTTCCGGGTATACGCCCAGCCCGCTGTACATATCGGTAGAATTGCCGAGGTAGACGCCGTTTGCTGTCAGCACGACAAAAAAGAAGACGAACAGCACAGGCAGCCTGACCCAGACAGGTACCCATTTATAAAAAAGGTCCTTTAATTCCATGTTGGTCTATTTTTCGGCGATACGAACCTCTACATTCATCCCCGCGATCAGCCGTTCAAGGTCGGACGCAGCATTCTTATCGGTGAACTCGATCCGGACAGGTATACGCTGACGGACCTTTACAAAATTTCCCGTGGAATTATCTACCGGAATAGCCGAATAACGCGAACCCGTCGCTTCAGATATAGCCACGATCTTTCCCTCGAATTCCTTATCCCCGATACCGTCCACCGTCAGGATCATTTTTTGCCCGGGACGCAGCTGGGTAACCTGTGTTTCCTTATAGTTGGCTACCACCCATTTGTTGTTGCTCCGGACAAAGGACAGCAGTGTCTGACCAGCAGTTACAGCCTGACCTTCCTGGATATTCCGCCGGCCCGTGACACCATCATAAGGCGCGGTGATGATCGTATAGGAAAGGTTCAGGGCAGCAAGGTCCATAGCGGCATGTGCCCGCTTGATCTCCGCCTCATTCACCGGTATACGCCGACGGGTCTCCGCAGTGGAGAAGTCCGTGGTAGCCCGTTGTTTTTCCAGCGCATTCCGCTGTTCGGACAGCGAAGTATACTCCGAAAAGACCTGGTCATACTGCTGCTGGGTAGCGGCTCCATCTTTTAACAGGGCGTCATAGCGACGAAGGTTCTGCGAGGCGTTCCATAACCTCGCATCCAGGCTTCGTATATTGGCGTCTTCCACATTCCTGTTACTCGACACGGTCGTGGCCGCCGATGCCGTTACCTCTTTTGAGGCCCGCGCCGAAAGCCACGCCGCCTCAGCCTGCTCGGCAGCGATCCGGTATTCCCGGTCATCTATCGTCACCAGCGTGTCGCCTTTCTTAAAACGCTGGTGATCGTTGAACCGCACCTCCCTGAGATAACCGGGTATCCTCGTATTGACAGGATTGATGTATTCTTCCACCTGTGCGTCATTCGTATAGAGCTGCCTGTCCAGCCGGTGATAGGTATAAATGCCCCATACGATCGCCATGACAATGCAGATAGCCAACAGGAACGTAACAATTCCTATCAGTATCTTTCGTCCTTTGGATGCAGCTTTTTTATCGCTCATAAGAAAGTAAATTTATATATCAGAGTGTGCCGATTGTTTTTAGCATTTGGTAATACGTATACAGCGTGTTGATCTCGGCATTGGCAACTTTGATCTCCGCTTCCGTCTTGGTATTGGTGGCGTCGATAAGATCGGTCAGCAGCGCCAGCTGGTTAAAATAGCGTTTCTCCACCGTCCTGTAGTTCTCTTCGGCCGACCCGAGGTCCCTCCGGTATGTCCGCAGCTCATCCAGGCTCTCGTTGTACTTGATAAAAGCGTTCTTAACAGCTACTTCGACATTCTGTCTTTGCAGCGAGTCCTGCTGACGGGAAAGTTCAAGACCGATCATGCCGGCTTTTATCTTCCGCGGTGACTGATAGATAGAGGATATATTGTATTTGACCCCTACGCCGGCTCTCCAAATGTTATAATAAACGTCAATTGCAGGTATCGCATTCAGAAAAGGCCGCTGCAAATTGGACTGCGCAACCAGTACTACTTCCGGAAGACGTTCGCCCTTCAGTATCTTAATATTCGTCGCAGCGATCTCTTTCTCCCTCCCGGAGATCTTCAGCTCATGATTCTCTTTATAGGCATCATCAAGAAAAGCATCCAGCGTCTTATCGGGAAGCCCCTGCGCCAACAGCGATGTATCCGGCATCAGCCGCGAAGAATCCGGCAGCCCCAGCACCATGTTCAGCTGGTTATTCAGCTCCACGATCCCGTTGGCGATCTTACGCGTCGTCAGCTCATAATCCGATATCGTCAGCTCAGTGCGAAGCTGATCGTTCAGCGTCACCATACCCTGGCTGCGAAGGGACAGGATATTTTTCAGTCGTTGTCTCGCCAGAGCCGTATTGTTGACATAGACGTTTCGTTGATTCAACAACCGGTAAATGTCGAGATACTGCGCCGTGACAAGAAACCTGATATCCGTCTCGTCCTTTTCCTGCCGCAGAAAGGCGATCTGCTCCGCGAGGGTCCCACGCCTTATGACATTGTTTATCCGCCCTCCCGCATACAGCGTCTCCCTGGCTTCAACACCAAATAATACCAGCGTCTGCGGAAGACCCGCCTTTTGATGGTCGGATAAATGAGTATTCCAGATATCTGCATTGCTGAGACGCCCATAGAGAAAGTCAGTAGAGAGGTCGGGCAGACGGCCAAGCTTTTCTATCTCCGTCTCCTGCTTCGAAAGCTGGACAACACTTCTGGCCAGCTTGAGCTGGAAGCTGTTGTTCAGCGCAAGCTGATAGGCCTCGGTCAGCTTCAACGGGGTATTTCTCAGGCTATCCTGTCCGGGCGCTGTTTTACATATAATAAGACAGCTGACCAGCCCTATCAGTATGCTTCTTCCTTTCATTGTGTAAAACTACGGGGAGACATTTGCCGGGGCAATGGCGGAATCGAATGTAATGTGGTAGATATTGTATCTACCCTTAAAAAATCTGTACTTTTAAATCAATGAAACCGGCTGCCTTATTTGCAATAGCAATACTGTTTTGCGTCCTTTCTATCCCTGTATTTGGTCAACCTACAGCAACCGGGCTTGCCGTATCGCTTGATGCGGGTCCGGAGCCCATAGAAGCTCTCCTCCAAAAAGCCGAAGCCGCCGCCCCGGATACGGCTAAAGCGAAAATGCTGTTGCAGATCAGCCGCTTCTACTGGTCCCAGGGAAAGACCCTGAACCTGGACACGATGATCGAATTTTCAAGACAGGCGTTCGTCCTCAGCAGCGGCCTGCGATTCCGGGAAGGCATCGCCGAATCCATCTTCCTTCAATGCAAGGCCCTGGCAGAAAAAGATGAGCTGCCCGCCGCGACGCGCCTGCTCCCGCTGGTCTACGGCGAACAGCGCATCCGGCTCCTGCTGGTGCTGGCCGAGCGTTTCGTCAACCAGCGGCCAATAGACGTCCCATACCTCGACAAGGCGCTGCCCTACATCCACGAGGGTTTGCGGCTGAGCGACTCCATTGGATCCACTCATTGGAAATATGAGACCCTGATGTTAACGGGCAAATATCTTTTCGAGCGTGGCGATCTGGAAAAAGGTAAAGAGGCGATCATGCAGATCATTTCAGATTGTCATCGTACAAACGATCCCGGGCAGGAGGCGCATTTTTGGTCGGAGCTGGACCGCTATATGCCCAGGACCGACAACAATTATATTGACCATGCGCTGGCCTGCCGCAATTCCTATGAGATCTTTCTACGCGCAGGCAGGTACGAGGACGCCATATATTCGCTCCGTGACTGGGCCCAGACCGACCTCTGGTACGACCACCTGGATACCGCAGAGCAACGGTTCGCGCAGGTGCTGAAAATGCACCAGCAGCTGCACAAAACCCCTTCTGCCCATACCCTGATCGCGATCTCAGAATTATATTTACATAAGGATGATCTGGCAAAGTGTCTCTCATACGCCTTGCAGGGACTCAACGCGCTGAAGCCGGGAGACCAGCGCCTTCGTTTTTCCTTCAACTATTTACTCGCGGAATGCTATTCCCAGCTGGGTCAGGTGGCCAATCAGCTGGAGTATGCTCAGACCGGCCTTGACATAGCGATCCAAAACAAATTCCCCGACCGCTTCTACTTTACCCGGTATTTCGTCGAAGGAAAGATCAAACAGGACTCGGCCCTGGCCGCGCTGGCCTTCCTGACCCGTTTTACCCGGGAACAGATCCCGGTATCCCCGGTGGACAAAGAAGCCATCGCCTATGACTTTGCCCTCATCCACGATCACCTCGGCGATTATGACAGGGCGGAGAAGTATTACCTGGATATGGAGCGCCTGGACAAAGAATCAACGAAAGAACGGAGCCGGATCATTTTTGGATCCTTGTATTTCGCCCCATCCGATGCAGCCATCAGTATCGGGAAATTTTACACCCGCTGGAAAAGATACCGGGAAGCCCGCCCCTACCTTGCTGCGGCGCTTGCCGACTCGACGATGGCCAGACAGACCCAGGACAGAAAAGCCATCGAGCTGATGCTTTTCCAGACCGACTCGGCACTCGGCAATTTCCGGTCAGCGATCCATCACTACAGAGAGTACTCAGCCCTTAACGATTCTACCTTTAACATTGAAAAGATCAGGCAGTTCCAGGAATTACAGGTCCGGTATGAATCAAAAGAACAACAACAGTCAATAAAATTGCTGGAAAGCCAGGCCAGGGAAGAGCAGATCCAGCTCAGGGAGGCCCATCGCCAGCGGAACATTACCCTGGCAGGCATCACCTTCGTCCTGATCGCAGCCGTCTGGGGTTATCGAAGCTACCATACACTCCGGCGGGTGGTACGCGAAAAAGATCAGCTGCTGACCGACAAGGACCTCCTGCTAAAAGAGATCCACCACCGGGTCAAAAACAACCTCCAGCTGATCGTCAGCCTCCTCGATTCGCAATCCATGTACCTGAACAATACAGCCGCCCAGGCAGCATTGCAGGACACGCAAAACCGGATCAAGACCATCTCCCTCCTTCATCAAAAGCTCTATCGCCTCAATATGGTGACAAGTGTGAACATGTCGGCTTACATTCTTGAGATCATCAGTTACCTCAACGAAACATTTGGCACCGGCGACAGGCAGATCGCCTTTACGTACTCCATCGCCCCCCTCACACTGGATGTCTCCGAAGCGCTGCCCATCGGCGTAATCCTGAACGAGGCGGTTACCAACTCGATCAAATATGCCTTCCCCGGTCACCGGAAAGGCGAGATCAATGTCTCCCTGTCCGAAACAGAGACCGGCGGGGTCTGTCTTCGAATAAAAGACAATGGCATCGGTTTTCCGGAAAATTTCAGCTACGACAAGCAGGAGTCGATGGGACTTGTCCTGATCAAGGGCCTGAGCCAGCAGCTGAATGGCAAACTCTCCATCGAAAGCACCGACGGCGTCCTCGTCACGCTGAGATTCATACCACAATTCAATGCAGTTGGAAGGGCCTGAACCCCACCCCCTCCCCTGGAAAAAATCATCCCAAATTTCTTAATATTCAGCTAAATTGCACCAAACCTAAAAGCAAATTGCTAAACAGGTACTTTTGGTATGATAACTATTGCTAAGGGAATTCTTTCGATTGCATTGCTGGTCATGTCCCTTTTTATCCCTTCTATTTCCCCGGCCCAATCCTATGGCCTGGGCTTTCATAGCCATACCGAAGTACAGGACAAAAGGACATCCCTCGATCTTTTCCCCGCCACCCCCTGGTGCCCCGATGGCGACTTCGAACTCTCCTTCGACCTCAGCTTTCTGCCCGGTTATGAAGCCTATTTTGGTTATATCTTCCGAATGATCGCGGACGACCGGAAAAACATCGATTTTATCTACGACGAAAGATCCAATCTCCATAACCGGTTCAAAATGGTCCTTGGCGAAGACCTTACCCGGATAGCCTTTGATCTCGACAGCAGCCGGATGTTCAAAAAATGGACCACCTTCCACATCAAATTCGATCTCCACGCCGATAAGATCATCTTCAGCACAGGCAATTCCACCTTCGTACAGGAAAAGGTCGGCCTCACCCCCGCCAGCTGTTTCAAATTGTTCTTTGGTACCAACCAATACAAACAATTCCAGGTCACCGACGTCCCCCCAATGAAGATCCGGAATCTTCAGCTGAGCCTCAACGGAACTACCCGGTTCAGCTTCCCGCTCGACGAACGCGAAAGCACCGTCGCCCACGAACTGATCCACCACGCCGACGGAAAAGTGCTCAACCCGGTCTGGATAAGAGACGAACACTATACCTGGAAAGAAGAGAAAGACCTTCTCCTCAACGGTTATGCCAGCGTCGCTTTTGATCCAAAAACCGAACGCCTCTTTATCGCAGACGGAGACTCCCTGCTCACCTGGACCGTTCCCGGCGGCCGTCTTTCCGGCTCCGCATATGCTACCGGTCCCCAACCCTTCCTCCGCGGGAACCAGTCTCTCTATTCTCCATCCACCAACAGTCTCTATAATATATATATCGATCACTCATTGGTGACTGCCTTTGATTTTAACCGGTCCGTATGGGACAAAGACCACCACACCGGCCCCGTCACCGACTACTGGCATTTTAATAAGTTCTTCTCTCCTACCGATACCTCCCTGTACCTCCTGGGAGGATACGGACATTTCCAATACCGGAATATCATCCTCCGCTATCACCTGTCCACAGAAACCTGGGATACCCTAACCCCAACGGGTGACCGCCTCGTCCCCCGCTATCTTTTTGCCCTCGGCACGACAGCCGCCAGCGACTCGGTATATATCCTGGGAGGATATGGCAGCCAGACAGGCCAGCAGATCCTCAATCCCCAGAACATCTATGACATGATGGTCCTCGATGTCCGGAGTAAAAAACTGAAGAAATTGTTCGAGCTGCAGCCAAAGACATCCGACTTTGCCTTCGCCAATTCCCTGGTGCTGGACAGCAGGCAACGCAACTATTACGGACTCGCTTTCCCCAACTCCCGCTATGCCAGCCACCTTCAGCTGATCCGGGGCTCCCTCGACGGACCCGCCTACCAGGCCGTCGGCGACACGATCCCCTATTCCTTCCACGATGTCACCTCCGCATCCGATCTGTATTTCGCACCCCACTCCAATAAATTCCTCGCGATCACCCAGCTGATCGATACCCTGAAAAGAACCCATCTGCATATTTTTTCCCTGACCGGCCCACCCGTCACCGCAGAAGCCCCTGTACAAAACGAAAGCCAGTCGTCCCCATCAGTCAAATATGTATGGAGTACACTACTGCTCGCCCTGATTGGCGCCGGGATCGGGTTCTTTGTAAAAAGACGAGTCCGCCCGGCATCCCCAATCCTGCAATCCGAAACTCCACCCGCCGACGCCCCGGTTGATACATCCCCCATACATCCCGATCCCCTCAACACCCTCTTCCTCTTTGGGGAAATGCAGATCTTTGATAAAGAAGGAATAGATATCACCCGCCAATTCACTCCGCTGATCCGCGAACTCTTCCTCCTCATCCTACTATATTCCGTCCGCAAAGGCACCGGCGTCAGCTCCGACAAGCTTACCGAAGTCCTCTGGTCCGATAAATCAACCCAGGCCGCCCGCAACAACCGGTCAGTCAACATCGCCAAACTAAAGACCCTTCTCGACCGCCTCGAAGGAGTACATCTCTCCAAAGAGACCGGCTACTGGAAGATCGATGCCGATCCGGACATCCGGCTGGACTATCAGACCTATCTCAATATCGTAAAAGATAAGCGAAGCCTTAACAAACAGCGCATCAACGAGTTAGCAGAGATCACCCAGCGGGGAAGCTTCCTCAGCAATATCGAATACGAATGGCTGGACGAATTCAAATCAGAAGTCTCCAATACTATCATCGATACCTATCTTCATTTTGCCCAGTCCATTCCATTAAAAGAAGACCCCGATTTCCTCGTCCGGCTGGCCAACTATGTGTTTTATTTTGATCCCGTCAACGAGGAAGCCATCACCATTAAGTGTAAGGCATTAGCCGCTACGGGAAAACATTCCCTCGCCAAACACGCCTTTGACGGATTCACCCGCCAGTACCGCACCATCTATGGCGAAGACTACGGAAAAGATTTCCAGACCCTGCTGGAAGACCAGAACGACCACTAATTCCACCTTAATTACCGCATTAACCAAAAAAAGACGCCCCAAAGCCGTCTCTTTAATCATTTATTAATCATTTTTTATTCGCCCCCCGGATACTTTCACCGCATAATACATCCAAAACCAACGATTATGCGATTTGTCTTGCCATTGCTATTCCTGCAATTTGCCATTCTTACCACCTACGCACAACGTGTCACGATCAGGGGCCGCGTACTGGACGATAACCAAAAACCCCTGGTCGGCGCCTCTATCATGGTCAGGTCGGAAAAGACCTCCGTCCTGACAAAAGAGGACGGCAGCTTCTCCATCCCGGTAACCGACCCGCAGACTGCCGTCCTGGTCATCTCCCACGTCGGCTTTACCACAAAAGAAAGACCCCTCAACGGGGACCATGAGGTCCAGATCGCGATGTCACAATCCCCCGATAAGCTGGGGGACGTAACGGTCATCTCCGCCATGGGGCTTACCCGGAAACAAAAATCCATCGGTTATTCCAGCCAGACCGTCAATGTCGACCAGCTGACAGAAGCCCGCGACGTCAACATCACCAACGGGCTGGCAGGAAAGGTCGCCGGCCTCCAGGTGACTTCTACCGGTCAGCCAGGTTCCTCCACCCGCGTAGTCATCCGCGGCGAGAATTCCATGACAGGCAACAACCAACCCCTTTGGGTAGTAGACGGAGTCCCGATCAACAACGACCCGGGAGACGCTCCCGGTAGCTACGCCGCCAACAGCAACATCGACTACGGAAATGGCGCCGCCGATCTCAACCCCGATGACATAGAGTCCATCACCGTTCTGAAAGGCCCGAATGCCGCCGCACTGTACGGCTCCCGTGCCGCCAACGGCGCCATCCTCATCATCACAAAAAAAGGAAAGGCCGGCGATAAGAACCTCGGCATCTCCGTCAACCAGAACACACTTTTTAATACCATCACCGAGTTCCCCGCCTACCAGAACGAATACGGCGAGGGTGGCAACGGCAGTATGATCACCAACACCAACCTGATCACACCCGGCACAGGTACGGTCAATATGGGGAACAACGGTACCAGCTGGGGTATGCCCATGCTCGGCCAGCCCTTCAACGATTTCAGCGGACGACCGATCCCCGGAGGTTATTCCCCCCAACCCCTCAACGTCCGGCAGCTGTATAAAACCAGCCTTACCAATACCTCCAATGTCTCCATCAGCAAGGGTGACCCTCTCGGCTCCTTCCGTCTGTCTTATACCAACACCTATAGCAACGACGTGATGGCCAAACAGAACCTCATCCGCAAACACAATCTGAGCCTCACCGTCTCCCGCAAGTTTGGCAGCTTTATCACCATGGACTCCTGGCTCCTCTATGTCAACCAGAACACAAAGAACAGGACACCCCGCAATCTCGATGCCGCCAGCCCGATGGCCGCCTATGTCTATATGCCCCGAAGCACCAACGACAATTACCTCACACCCTGGGCCAATGGCCTTGGTAATTCCGTCAATCTCGGTACCATCAACAATACCGAGAACCCCCTATGGGCGATCAACGAGAATTTAAACGAGGACAACCACAATCGCCTGATCGGAGGCATCCGCGCCAACGTCCAGATCACCCGGCCACTTAGTTTCCGGCTCCAGGCATCCGGTGATGTCGACTTCATCACCTCCTATCTGTATAAAGAGCTGGGTGGCCTAAAGACACCAAACGGTTTTTACAGCAACTATACACAGAATCAGCTGAACTGGGATTACCAGGGCATCGTCACCTATAACAACCATTTCGGGGAGAACTTCACCCTCACCGTCAATGCCGGTGCCGAACTGGTCAATTTTAAGAATTCCACCCGCAGCGCATCCATCAATGCCCTCCTGGTACACAACATGCCTTCCATCTCCAACAGCAATGCCGTTCCCGTTGCAACCGAGGCGAGTCAGACCACACAGACCCAGTCGGTCTTTGGCAACGCTACCCTTGGATACCGCGACTTCCTTTTTCTTGATCTTACCGCCCGCAACGACTGGTCTTCGACCCTGCCGATCAACAACTGTTCTTTCTTCTATCCCTCGGCAACAGGTAGTTTTCTTTTTACCAGCTTCCTGCCACATAACAGCCTTATCAGTTACGGAAAACTCAGGGCATCCGTCGCACAGGTCGGCAACACCGCACCCTTTGGCGCCCTGCTGAATACCTATGGCGGCAGCGTCCTTTTTCTCGGAAACCCATATATCACCTATACCAGCCGGCTCAACAACGCCGGTCTGAAACCCGAACAGACCGTCTCCACAGAAGCCGGCCTGGATCTCAACTTCCTGCATGACCGCATCGTCTTTAGCGGCACGGTCTATCGCTCTGTAGCCACCAACCAGATCATCACCGCCAGCACGACACCCGAAACAGGTTATACTTCCCGCGTCCTCAACGCCGGTAAGATGACCAACAAAGGCATCGAGCTTTCCCTAAATGCAAAAGTCCTCCAAACCAGTAAGTTCACCTGGAATCTCCTGGCCAACTGGGCGATGAACCGAAACAAGGTCGTGTCGCTCGTCAACGGCGTCGACCAGCTGAGCCTTGGCACCAACCTCGGCGTGACCATCGTGGCAAAGAAAGGACTCGCCTATGGCACCATGATCGGAAACGGCCCATACAAAGTAGGAGATACCGTCCTTGTCAATTCCTCCAACGGCCGCACCATCGTCCAGCCCAATCTCATCGTCGGCAATTTCCATCCGGACTGGATAGGCTCCATCGGCTCCCAGTTCCGTTACGCAGGCTTTGACCTGTCCGTCCTCGTCTCCGCTAAATGGGGTGGCCAGATCTATTCGGCTTCCTATGGCCGCGCCAATTTCGCCGGTGTAACGCAAGCCAGCCTCTATGGCAGGGATCAATGGCTTTTTAGCAGCGTCATCCTGGGAGAGAACGCCCAGGAGCAAATGGGCATCGGCCAGACGGTCGGCAACACCCCTACCGCCTATGCCGACGCCAACCGGCCAAAAGGCGCGGCATATCCAAATGCCTATTTCCCAAAAACAAACCCCGATGGAACCCTCGCGACCGATAAGAACGGACGATATATCCCCGGCGCAAAAAGCAATATCTGGATGAACCCGACCACCTATGAGTCCGACATGGTATTGAACAACGTCCCCGCGCTGACCTTCAACGCGACCAGTATCAAACTCAGCGAGCTCATCTTCGGTTATACCTTCCCGCAACAGCTCTTTGGCAGGGTGCCGATCCGCGGTCTTCGGCTTGCCTTCGTCGGCCGTAACCTCTGGACCCTGCTGAAACATACCCCACAGGGTATCGATCCCGAAGCCGCCAACAACTCCGGCAATGCCCAGGGTATCGAAGCCGGCGGCTCCTTCCCATATGCCACCTACGGTTTTGACTTAAAAGTAAATTTCTAAACCACTCATCATGAAAAGATCGATCCAACTATATATACTCGCGACCATACTTTTTACAGGCTGTACAAAGAATTTCACCAAAAAGAATACCGACCCCAATCAGTTCCTCAGCGTCAGCCCGGAGGCAACAATCGCAGGGGCGGTCCGCAGCCTGAACAATCAAATGGTCACCTACAATTCGACAAAGTTCTGGGACCTGTCCAATCAGATCATCACCGGTTCCCGGTATGACGTCACCGACGGAGGCATGTGGCAGACAGCCTATGTCAGCGTCCTGCAAAACCTTCGCCAGATCGAACTCAACTATGGGAATGATACCCTCTATAACAACCGGGTACAGGTAGCCAGGATCCTGAAATGCTACACCTACTCGATCCTCACCGGCATCTACGGTCCCATCCCCATCAACCAGGCCAACAACCCCAACTACCTGTCCAGCGTTCTCTTCGAAACAGAAGACTCTGCCTATAGTTATATCCTCGCCAATCTGAAAGACGCAGCTTCCCGGATAAAACCCGCAGGCGACAAGCTCTCTTACGACGACGTGTATCCAACCGGATCGGTGACCAACTGGATAAAATTCGCCAATACCCTGAGACTAAAAATAGCCCTTCGCTGCCAGCGCAACCTCGGCGCCACCGCCATCGCTCATATTCAGGACGTCATGGCGAACGAAGCAAATACCATCAGCTCCGAGACAGACGCGGCAAAAATGAGCTATGAGAATGTCACCAACAACTACAACCCCAACTGGACAAAATATGTCCAGCCAAACAATGTATACCCCTTCAATCCAACGGCCACCAATCCGCCTCCAAAGATGGCCGACAACTTACAGGCCTTCTTCCGCAGCTACAACGATCCGCGGATGACCGTCCTGTTTGACTCCGTCCCCCTCGCCAACCGATATATCATAACCGATACGCTCACCAGTACCGCAGACGATTCCCTCCGGATCGTCACCTATCCTATCCCATATCTTGGTCAGCCACTGGCAAGCCCCGGCATCCTGGCCAGCTGGGTTTCCTTAGCCGGTCTCGTCAATCCCATCGGCAGCCTCAACAACAAGGCCTATTCCAATCTGCTACCAGCATTTATCTCCAACCCCGCCCGCCCGATCACCATGCTGGGTTATTCCGAGACGCTGTTCATGAAGGCTGAAGCGGCCATCCTCGGTTATGGGGGATCAAAGACACCCGAACAGTATTACAACGCCGGCATCGACGCCAATCTCACCTCCTGGGGCATCTCTTCTGCCGCCGCAACAACCTATAAGAATACCAACGGTATAAAGTTTGGAACCACCGGCGCAGGCTTTAACAATTTCACCGGCCTCGTCAACTTCAGCATACCAACCACCGACATCAACAAGATCTGGGTCCAGACCTGGATGTCCTATTTCCTCGACGAGTCTTTTGACGCCTGGTGTCTGATACGCAGGGCCCGCTTCTTCACCTTTGCCCCCAATACCAACCCCGGTGGCAACAGCAGCTACACCGTCCACCCCACATATATGGATATCCCCGGTCGGGGCAGCTATCCCAACTCCGCCAGCCAGTCCATCCAGACCCTGAACCCCAATGGGTATCAGAGCGCCCTTCAGGCCCTTGGAGTCAAACGTCCCGACGACTATGATCCCGATCAGCCGCTTCATTTCGCCGCTCCATATACCATGCCCAACTGGACAAACCCCAACGCCTTTTATGATCTCTCTTATCTGATGAAATGGTATGGAACAACGATCCAGTCATTACAGTCAGCCGCAGCAACAGGTGGCTTTACCTACAAGATAACATCGACCTATCATCCCTAACAAACACTCAAAATGAAAATCAATATAATCCTCTCCATACTCGTCCTCCTTCTCTCCTGTAAGAAGTATAATACCGGCCCCACCCCCGCCGACAACGTTCTCGACTATAAGATAACCGAAGTGCCGGTCACAAAAGATTATCTCGTCGGCGCCTTCTATTATAACTTTGGCGCCTTCAACGCAAACATCACCGAAGTACCCGTCGTAGGCAAATACGCCATGCCGGGCGGTATCATCACTCCAAACGTGATGAGCCAGCATATCACACAGGCCGCCGTCGGTGGGATCGATTATTTTATTTTTTCTTACCGCTCAGCCAATAAAGACGCCACCAACTGGAAATCCGATTCTTTGCTGATCAAAGGCTTCCAGGCAGCCAACTCCGCCAACATGAAGTTTGCTATGCAGTACAACTTCTCGAATACTTCTTACGGCATAAGCAATACCGCCCCGCTTGAGAATGACGCCACGAAACTCAACCAGTTCTTCAACGACATCACCCGGACCGCAGGTTATATGAACGATCCGAATTATATAAAGGTGAACGGGAAGACCCTCCTCCTGATCCAAAACGCCCAACTGCTTTATTCCAACAACAACAAGAAGATCTACGACACGCTTCGAAGCCGCCTCTCCGCACTCGGATTTTCCATGTACATCGTGGGCATGCAGGATCGCTGGACCCCTCCCGCCCGTTATCCCTTCCGCTATGTCGGTTGCGTCGATGCCATTTATCACCAGTCCTTTAGCACACAGCTTTCGTCCTGGGATCGCTGGTATGTCCTGCCACAGGCCATGGATCAGAACTGGGAATACTCCCGCCGTTATTTTGCAGACAGCATGCACGTTTCTTATATACCCAATATCAGCCCCGCCTATAACTGGCTGATCACAAACCCAACCTCCCTGAATCCCAGCTATCCGCGCACCGACAGCGGCGCGATGTACAGACAGCTTTGCAATGTCGCGAAGATGAACGCCGATAGCCTTACCCGTCTCGTATTGATCGATTCCTGGAATAGCTGGCAGGATGACTCCCAGCTCGAACCAGCCACCGATTATCAGAACCGATACCTCGATATCACAAAAAAGGAATTTAAAAAATGAGGAAGAACTTTTGGCTTACCCTGATCGTCCTGAGTACAGTAAATATCGCAATAGCACAAAACCGGCATAGCCCGGGTTCCGCCTACCCTACTTACAAAGGCCTGGTGATGGCCGGTTACCAGGGCTGGTTCAACGCCCCCGATGACGGAGCCGGCCGCGGCTGGAATCATTTTGTCGCCCACGGAGATTTTAGCCCGGGCAACTGTAAGATCGATTGCTGGCCCGATGTCCGCGAGTATGCAAAAACATATCCGACACCCTTCAAAACAGCGGATAGTTCCACAGCCTACCTGTTTAGCAGCTATGACGCCTCCACCACCGACCTGCATTTTAAATGGATGAAACAGTACGGCATCGACGGCGTCTTTGTACAGCGTTTTATCGGCAGTACCCGTGGCGGCAAAGCGCTCCGGCACAACGACAAGGTCCTGGCCCAATGCCTCGAAGCTTCCCGCAAATACAACCGCGCCATATCCGTGATGTACGATCTGTCCGGGATGAAAGACGACGAGACCGACCCGGAAACCGTCATCCGCGACTGGAAGCATCTCGTCGACAGCCTGAAGCTAACGGCAAGGGGCACCCATCAAACCTATCTGTATCACAACGGTCATCCGTTGGTCGCCGTCTGGGGTGTCGGTTTCCCCGGCCGCTCCTACGGCCTCAAAGGTGCCGAAAAGATCATCGACTTCCTGAAGAATGACCCCGTCTATGGTGGTTGCGCCGTACTCCTCGGCGTACCCACCTATTGGCGGACCCTCGATAACGACGCGGTAAAAGACCCGCAGCTCCACGACCTCCTTCGCAAGGCAGATATCGTTCAGCCCTGGTTCGTCGGCCGGTATAACAAAGACAGTTATCCAAAATTCAAAGAAAGGGTCGCCGACGACATCCGCTGGTGCACCCAAAACAAGCTCGACTATGTCCCCGTCGTCTTCCCCGGATTCAGCTGGCACAACATGTACCCCAAAAGCCCGCAAAACCAGATCCCAAGAGACCATGGTCGCTTCTTCTGGCAACAGCTCTCGGGCGACATCAGCGCCGGCGCAGAGATGCTGTACATCGCCATGTTTGACGAGATAGACGAAGGCACCGCCATCTTCAAGCTGTCAAAAGACCCCCCCGTCGGCGCCAGCAATTTTGTAAGCCCCGAAGCAGCTATCCCGGAAGATTATTATTTGCGCCTTGCCGGCGAAGCCGGTCGCCTGCTAAGAAAAGAGCCCGTCAGCTTTGTCGACCCACTGATCGGCAGCGGCGGACACGGCCATGTCTTTGTCGGCGCCAGCGTCCCCTTTGGCGCAGTACAGCTGGGACCAGAGAATTTCTACAAAGGCTGGGACTGGTGTTCCGGTTACAACTACCGCGATTCCGTACTGATCGGCTTCGCCCATACCCATCTCAGCGGCACCGGCATCGGCGACCTCGGCGATATTCTTATCATGCCCTATACCGGCAGTATAAGAACCGATAAGGGCGTAGAGACCATCCCCGGCAGCGGTTATGCCTCCCACTATTCACATACCGGTGAGACGGCCCGCCCGGGTTACTACGCCGTGACATTGGACGATTACCATATCCGCGCCGAACTGACCGCCTCCGAACGGGTCGGCTTTCACCAATATCATTTTCCCACCGGTCAAAAGGCTCATGTCATCATCGACCTCAAAGAAGGCATCAACGATCAGCCCATCGAAACCCAAATACACCAGGTCGACGCCACCACCTTCAAAGGTTTTCGCCGGTCAAAAGGCTGGGCAAAAGATCAGATCGTCTTCTTTGCGATAAAGACTTCTACACCGATAGACAGTTTCCAAACAATCGAAAACAAAGGCCTCTTTAATTTTACAAAAGCCCCGGCCATACTACAGCTAAAAGTAGGCATCTCCCCCGTCAGCGAAGACAATGCTCTCGCAAATATCAACGCCGAAATACCAGACTGGGATTTCGACGCCACAGCAGAAGCTGCCAGACAGGCATGGAATCGCGAGCTGTCAAAGATAGAGATCAGCACCACCGACGAAAAGAACCGCCGGATCTTCTATACCGCCCTCTATCACACCATGATCGACCCCGCGTTATTCAACGACGCCAACGGCGATTACCGCGGAGCCGACAAACAGATCTACCATCACGCCGACTTTGCCAATTATTCCGTCTTCTCGCTCTGGGACACCTATCGCGCCGAGAATCCCTTGCTAACCATTCTCCAACCCCAACGGGTATCCGATATGATCCGGACCATGCTCGACATCGGGAGAAAGCAAAGGCTCCTCCCCATCTGGCATCTCATGGCCAACGAGACCGGAACGATGGTGGGCGTCAGCAGCCTCCAGATCATCGCAGAAGCCTGGCTAAAAGGAATAAAAGGTATCAACCCCGACAGCGCCTGGCAAGCCATAAGGAGAACAGCCCTCTCCGATACCCTCGGCTGGTCCTTTGTCCGCGATGGAAAACCCATCCCCGCCGATCAGGAGAGACGCTCCGTCGCCCGCGCCATGGAATATGCCATCGGCGAAGGCAGCATCGCGCTGATGGCAAAGAGCCTGAACCATGAAAAGGACTACCAGTACTTCCGGAAGCGCGCCCGGGACTATCAGCTATATTATGACCCCAAAACCGGTTTTTTCCGCGGCCTCCCCGCCGACTCGGGCCACTTCAGCACCCCCTTCGATCCGTTCAAAACTACCCCACCCTGGAGCAGGGATTATGCCGAAGGGAATGCCTGGCAATACCTCTGGCTCGCCCCACAGGATATAAAAGGTTTGATGACCCGGCTGGGCGGCGAGCAACGATTCCTAAGAAGACTCGATTCTTTTTTCATTGCCGAACCAGTCGTTCCCGACACCCATGCCCTGGCCGACATCACCGGGACCATCGGACAATACGCACATGGCAACGAACCCAGTCATCATATTGCTTATCTCTACGCCTATGCCGGTCGCCAATGGCAGACAGCAGAAAAGACACGCTATATCCTGACCAATATGTACCATGACGATCCCGATGGCGTCATCGGCAACGAAGATTGTGGACAGATGTCCGCCTGGTATGTCTTCTCCGCACTGGGCTTTTACCCGGTATTCCCTGCGTCAGGCGTTTATGTCATGGGCAGTCCGCTCTTCGACAAAGCCGTTCTCCACCTCGACGACGGAAAGACCTTCACCGTCATCACCACCGGCAATGGACCGGACAACAAATTCATCCAGTCCATGACACTCGATGAAAAACCCTACCCCAATAGCTTTATCCTCCACGCGGACATCCTTCGGGGCGGCACCCTGAAAATAAAGATGGGCCCACAGCCAAACCCTGCCTTTGGAGAGACAACATCCCAACGCCCACCCGATCCGCTCAACACCGATACCATCCTCCAAACAAAAGGATCGACGGCAGTTTTCGGAGACAGCTCCCTGACCGATTACCAGTTTCATTTTAGCGCCAGAACGCCTCAATCAGAATCACAGGTCCAGATCTGGGCCGGCTTCAGAGTAAAAGACCGCCAGGACTTCTATTCACTTGGACTTCGCGGCGGTGAACAAAACAGCCTCTATCTCGCCCGAAGGGGATACATGGGTCGTGACGAATTCCTCGCGCTTCGCCCCCTCGGTTTTCATCCTGTCCCCGGCACCTGGTATGATCTGCATATCGTTGTCAACGGTGACAGGATCCGCGTATTCCTCGGCGACGAAAAACAACCCCGTATAGACCTGCGGGATAAGAACAGCCAGCTCCTTCCCTCCGGAAAAGTCCTTCTCGGAGGCGGATGGATAACAACTGAATACAAAGGACTGAAAATAGAGCCCCTCTCTTCCGGTAACATACCCGGGTCCAACACCGAATTTACCATCGCCAAAAACAAGACCCCCACCCCATCCCCCGCCACACTCAGGATCGACGCCCTCACCGGCCCAAGAACAGAATATTCTTTAAATGGCAACTGGCTTTTTAAGCCAATCTCCGATAAGAACTGGCATATCATGCCCGTCCCCTCTTTCTGGAACCCCATCCGTATCTGGCTCCACGGCGAAACCTTCGGCCCACACGCAAAAGGAGTCTCCGACAACTATTTCCAACAGGAGACCGACCGCTGCGAAGCCTACCCTTTCGATTATAAAAAAACAAGCCAGGCCTGGTACCGCCAGTCCATCCGGCTCCCCAACGATATAAAAGGCAAAAACTGTGAGCTCGTCTTCGACGCCGTTTCAAAAGTTGCAGAAGTCTATATCAACGGGAAAAAAGCAGGCAGCCACGTCGGCATGTTTGGCAGCTTCACCGTCGACGGCACCCGCCTCTTCACCCCCGGACGCAATCTCATCGAAGTAAAAGTATCCCGCGACTATGGCAAAACCATCGCCGATGCCGATAAAGTCGTCGACGTGGCAGTCAGCGTTCCCGTTACCAACAAAATGGTTCACGACCTGCCACATGGTTTCTATGGCGGTGACCCCGCCGGTATCTGGCAACCCGTAAAGCTCGTCATCACCAACCCGGTAAAGATCACCGACGTCTTTATAAAACCTTCCCTAACCGGTGCGACCATCGACCTGACCATCCGGAACAACGGGGAAAAACCAACAACCCTTTTCTTAAAAACGAGTATTACCGGAAAGACAGATCAACAACCCCTGTACAACACCGAAACACCCGTAAAGATCCAATTGTCCGCAGGGGAGGAAAAGCTGGTCACCCTTCCTATCGATGGACTGCACCCACATCTGTGGAGTCCACAGGAACCAAATCTCTATGACTTCAAATTCCAGCTATCCACCGCTGAGACACTGATCGATCAACAAACCATTACCTCCGGTTTTCGCACCTTTGAGTCAAAGAATGGCTTCTTCTGGCTGAACGGTAGGCAATACTGGCTCCGCGGCGCCAACCAAACGCCATTCGCACTCATACCCGACAGCCCCTCCATCGCCGACCACTTCTTCCAGCTCATGAAGGAAGGCAACATCGAAGTGACCCGCACACATACCGCCCCCTACAACGAGACCTGGATGGATGCCGCCGACCGCAACGGCATCGGCGTCAGCTATGAAGGCACCTGGCCCTGGCTGATGCTGTCCTCATCGATGCCCGACTCCAGCCTTATCAGTCTTTGGGCAGATGAGTTCATCGATCTCTTAAAAAAATACCGCAACCACCCCTCCCTCCTGCTCTGGACCGTCAACAATGAGATGAAATTCTATGACAACGATCCCGACCCCGTTCGTACCCGTCTGAAGATGCGTATCATATCCGAAGTCGTAAAAAGAATGCGAAAAACCGATCCAACCCGGCCCATCTGTTTTGACTCCAATTACCGGCGAAATACAAAAAAATTCGGGACTGATTTCTTTAAAGACATCGACGACGGCGATATCGATGACATTCACGCCTATATCAACTGGTATGATCATTCGATCTTCAAACAGTTCAAAGGAGAATTTCAAACCCAATCCCTGAATGAGAACCGGCCACTGATCAGCCAGGAGATGTCAACCGGTTATCCCAACGCCGAGACCGGCCACCCGACCCGCTTCTATACCATCGTACACCAGACACCCCAGTCCCTGATCGGTGACCTGGCCTATGAAAACGCCGATCCCGCCTATTTCCTCCAGACCCATGCCTTTATCACCGGCGAGCTGGCGGAAGCGTTCCGCCGCTCCAACCCCAAAGCTTCAGGCATCCTCCACTTTGCGCTCATCACCTGGTTCCGGAATGTCTACGACGGCCAGAGGATCGAAGCCTACCCCGTATACGACGCCATGAAACGAGCCCTCCAGCCCGTCCTCGTCAGCGCCGAACTCTGGGGCCGCCACTTCTACGCCGGCAGTCCGCTGCCCGCAAGAGTCTGCATCGTCAACGACGCCACAGATGGCAAACCCCTGTCTCCTTCCACCCTCGAGTGGCAGCTCGTCGACAGGAACGGACTCGAATTAAATAAAGGCACGATCCCCGTACCGGCAGTCCCCTACTACGGTCGCCAGTGGATCACACCTGAGATCGGTATACCAACCACACTCCCTGCCCACCGGGTCGAAGCAAGACTCTTACTCCACCTAACCCAAAACAACAAGCCGATCTCAAACAACGAATACGCCATATCATTGGCAGACAAGGAATGGAGCGCCCCCGGTATCAACACTACGCCCCTCCTCGTAGACTTCGCCCAAATGCGCCCCATCTTCGACAGCCTGCACATTCCCTATGCATCCATTCCAAATGTCCGCGAAGCCCTGCAAAAAACCGCCTCTCTTTATATCTTCTCAGGGCTCGACCCGGAAAAGAATTGCACAACAGCAGAACTGGCCGAAATAAAAGCCCTCATAAAGTCCGGCAAAAAGGTCCTCTTCCTCGACGGCCCCGGAGCCGCAAAGACAATCTACCCCGATTACATCCGCGGCTGGCTCACCCCAACCGAAGGAGACATCGCTAACATGGAGATCCCCGAGTCACCGGTCTTTGACGGCATCGCCCCACTCGATCTTCGGTATTTCAATGACGACCAGCGCAACATCCCCATCGTCTGTCATACTGCCCTGCAGATCACCCGCGATCCACATGTCGAAGCGCTGGCTATGCAGATGAAGATCCATGGTTATGTAGAAGGCGATATGAACCAACGCTCTGCCTATATGGAGAGTATAAAAGGCTTCCCCATCGTCCGGATCGAAGACGGCGGAACGCTGCTCCTGTCCACGATGGCCCTCGAAAAGGCGGCAACCGACCCTGTTGCCGGCAGACTATTATCCAATATGATCAACAGCTTATCAAAATAATCCATCATGAAAAAATTTCTCTTTGCTCTATATCTGTTATTAATGACCGGGGCAGTTGCCCACGCCGCCGACCCCGATACACTGCTTATCCAAATCAACAAAAAACAGTTCCACCCCGGTGACACCCTCAGCTTCTCCTGCCAGATCCCAACCTTTGGCAGAGACAGCATCGTCGGCACCCTCCATCTTATTTTGGAGAACATCCACACCAATCGCCGCTGGAGATATCGCTATCCGATCATCAATGGCGCCGCCAGTGGCGACCTTGTTATAGGAGGTGGCATCGACGATGGTAATTATGCCGTCAACTTTTTGGTACAACAACGCTTCTTCCGCGTAGAAGGAAAGATAAAAGAGTATAAGACCCGCCTCAGCCCCCTCACCTATGTCGTCATGATCCGTAACAAACCCGGTTACATAGAGAAGATCAACCCGGACCCCGACGGCAGCTTCCGGCTAAGACCCAGCTATATCGAGGACACAGCCTATTTTATCTTCGCACCACCAAAAAAAGAGCAAACATCCGGCTTATTCATCGACATCCGAACCCCCATCGACTCGGGCTTCACACCCTATGCCTCGGCCACGAAGTTCATCGCCGTCGCCGCAGCAGGCGACAGCGTCCCTCTCCTCGCACCGGCCGGTTATCATTTTGACATGACCCACCTGTCCGGACCAGGCGTACTGCCGGGTGTCGTCGTCTCCGGTAAAACAAAAAAAGCCGTAGACCGCTTTAACGAACAATATTCAACAGGACTTTTCACCACCAAAGCCTATCTCGTCTTTGACGGACTCGACAACGACGCCATCTCAAAGAGTTTTAGCATCTATGACTTCCTGCGTTTTCAGATCCCCGGCTTTACCGCTTCGCCCAACAATGATGGCGGTTATAATCTTCGCTGGCGCAACACCGGTGTAACGATCTTTCTCGACGAGTTTGCGCTCACACATCCCAACGACGTCTACATCGACCCCTCCGACGTGGCGATGATAAAATTATACCAGCCACCCAATGCGATCAGCAATCGCTCCGGTGTCATTGCCATCTACACAAAAAAAGGAGACTATGACCCCAACCCCGGACGACACAAATACAAGTTCAAGGTCGCCGGATATACACCCACCCTCACCGATTGGAATTAAACACTCAAATGATGAAACCCTTCCTCTTTATACTTCTGTCCACACTCGCAATAAAAAGCTACGCACAGCGCGTCCGGTACAACCAACCCTTTGCGCCCTCGTCGCCCCGGCTACATCCATCGGAGCTGCCCTACCGGCAATCCATCTGCCTCAACGGTCTCTGGCAGTTTGAACCCATTCCCGACACCACCACCAACCTGCCCCCCAGCGACGACAGACACTGGTCACCCATACCCATCCGCATCCCCTCCCCCTGGAATGTCAACAGCTTTGCCGACAAACAGGGACTGGGCGGCGACTTTCACACCTACCCCAGCTATCCAAAAGAATGGGAATCCATAAAAATAGGCTGGCTTCGTAAAACGGTGACGATCCCTTCCACCTGGAAAGGCCGCCGTATCCGTCTCTGTTTTGACGCAGTAGCAGGAGACGCAGAAATTCTTATCAACGGGAACCCCGCCGGCCATCACTTCGGCATCTTCCTCCCCTTCGCCATAGACATCACCGATCTTGTCCGGTTCGGAGAGACCAACGACCTGCGCATCGGCATCCGCAAGCCTTCTCTCTTTGACAAGAAAGGCGCCTATGGCCGTCGCCCCTACCAGGCAGGTTCCTTCTGGGGCCAGCACATCGCCGGTATCTGGCAGGACGTCAATATAGAAGCCATACCGCAGGTTTCCCTATCAGACGTCTATATTCGTCCGCAGGTTGACTCCGACAAACTGGAAGCCGATGTCACCATCATCAACAACAGCAACACCGACCAGAAGCTAACGCTCGGCGGAGATGTCTATCGCTGGATACCCGCAGCGCTTCCCCTCCCTTCCACAAACCTCGAAAACAAACCGGCTCTAACCCTCCCCTCAACAACCCTCACGGTTCCCGCAAACAGCTCCATCGTTCATACCCTCTCCATCGACGTTCGTGGCCATCTTCGGCTGTGGAGCCCCGATAGCCCCGTCCTCTACGGTCTGGTCACCCGTTTAAATGACGATGACACCAAATACACCCGCTTCGGATGGCGGCAAACAAAATTAAAGGACGGCAAATTCCTGCTCAACGGACAACCCTTTGTCCTCAAAGGCGACTCCTGGCATTTCATGGGCATCCCCCAGATGACCCGTCGCTATGCCTGGGCCTGGTATACAGCGCTTCACGACGCGCATCTCAACGCCGTTCGCCTCCATGCACAACCCTATCCTCCCTTCTATCTCGATATGGCGGATGAAATGGGCATCCTCGTGCTGGACGAGACCGCCGTCTGGGCCAGCGACGGCGGCCCAAAACTCGACGACCCCGCCTTCTGGGCCGATACCCGCCAGCGATTGCAGGAACAAATTTATCGCGACAGAAACCACCCTTCCGTTTTTGGCTACAGCGTCTCTAATGAAGTAAAACCCGTGATCCGAAGCGTAATGCACGGACCAGCCGCCATGATGGACACCCTGTTGGCAAACTTCAGCAACTGGGCATCCATCTGCCGGCAACTCGATCCTACCAGACCCTGGATCTCCGCCGACGGCGAAGACGACGGAGACGGTCGTTTACCCGTATACATCGTACATTATGGTGGCACCGAATCGATGGACCGCGCTCATAAAAGCGGTAAGCCCTGGGGTGTCGGCGAAGCCGGCAACGCCTACTATGGTACACCCCAGCAGGTAGCAGAGACCAACGGCGCAAGAGCCTACACCTCCTTTCTCGGACGCATGGAGGGTGTCGCCGCTTCCTCCTGGTCATCCCTCATGGCCCAACGCTCCCGCGAAGCCGTTTATCGCAGTGTATTCAATCTCGTCTGGTACGGCCTCCAACCCCTTGCCCTCGGAATAAAAGACACAACCCGACCACCCTCTTCGGATGATGGCATCTTCTTCACTTCATTCAAAGAAGGCCAACCCGGTGTCCAGCCCGAACGTCTCGGCCCCTATTGTACCACCCTCAACCCCGGTTATGATCCATCCTTACCGCTCTATAAAACCTGGCCCCTGTTCGACGCCATAAAAGACGCTTCAGCACCTGCCTTCCTGCTGGTCGACGCCGGCAACCCAATGCCTTCAAACACAGAGATTGTACAAACCCTCAAAAAAGGCGGCAAGGTTCTGATCCTTGGCATATGCCCCGAACAGCTATCCGCAGTAAACAAATTCCTACCCGCACCACTCACCCTCACAAACCGCGTCTCCTCCTCGCTCGACATAGTGACATCCAGCCCATCGACATACGGACTCTCCGCCGCCGATCTTTATTTCTCCGAACAGAAACCACCCGGGATCATGACACATGGACTCGACGGACCGGTACTAGAAAAAGCCACGATCCTTTTACAGGCTTCCAACACCGACTGGCTAAAATGGAATAAACAACCGGAATACGCAAAAACAGCCATGATCATCCGCTCCGAAAGAGAGACCCATCCCTCCGGCGCAGCCCTGGTCAGCATACCCACCGGTGGCGGCACATTGTTCCTGTCCACCCTTCCATCCAACCCGCACGGCGAAAAAGAAGAAAAATTTATCCATCGCCTCCTGTCAAACCTCGGCGCCGACAGCCTTGCCGCCAATTCCGGCGCCGTTCTGCAACCCTCCGGTGAGCTCACCCCTGATCTTCGCCATCTAAAAACCTCCGATTCAACCGGACAGGCCTGGCTCGACTTCTGGATCTCAAGCCCCCGATCGCTGGACGATCTGCTCTCCGAACCCGATATCCCCGTTATCAACCTCCAACTAAAATCAACAGAAGTACGAAAAGTCTATCTGAACGACCGCCTCCTGCCTTGCTCTAACAGCACCAGCCTTCGCCTGCAACAAGGCTGGAATCATTTCCATATCCTCCTGCAACAGACCACAGACGGCTGGTCCTTCACCGCCCGCCTTATCTCCAATCACCCCGAATTCTTAAAAACCCTCAGCGCTTCAATGGAAAAACCATGACAAGGACCGATTTGCGCTTTTTTGCATACATTCGTCCTATAAGAAGCTAATTATATGAAAGCATACGCATTACTCTTTTTCGTATTATTCACTATAACCGGCCATTCACAGACCACCATCAACAATTATAAATATGTATTGGTGCCGGACAAATTCGACTTCTCCAAAGATATCAATCAGTATGGACTGAATACTACAACGAAACTATTGCTCGAACAAAAGGGATTTGTTGCTTTTGTGGGTAATGATGGTTTACCACCAGAGCTGGCAGCCAACAAATGCAATGCGCTAAAAGCCGAAGTGGTGGAAAAAAGAGGGTTATTTGTCACCAACCTTACCCTGGTGTTAAAGGACTGCCAGGGAAATATCATCTTCAAAGGCAAAGAAGGCAAAAGCAGGGAAAAAGAGTTTCAGACAGCCTACGATGAGGCTTTGAGAAATGCCTTTTTATCGCTGAAAGATGTACCCTACAAATATGATAGTTCGATAGCCATACAGCCGCAACAGGTTGCTCCGACACCTGCCGTTCCATCCCCCGTGCCGGCACCGGTAGCCGCAATGCCCGCTCTTGCAGAGATCACAGGCACCTTATACGCTCAGGCCACACCAAACGGATATCAGTTGATTGACACCACACCCAAAAAGATCCTGGCACTCCTAAAGACCTCGATGCCCGATTACTTTATAGTTGATGCCGGGCCATCCAACGCCGTTGTCTTTAAAAAGGACGGAGAATGGCTTTTGGAGTATTATAAAGACAACAAGCTTGTCTCTCAGAAACTGGACATCAAGTTTTGATCTGTCCGCAAAACAATGCTATAAAGTTACCGCCTTCGGCCGAGAGATGCCTTCAGGGTTGACCGGTCCCAAAAAGTTTCTTTTCTTCTAATTGTGATTCAGGTCACACAACCACCCCGAATTTCCTTCGCACCTTCAGGATCTCACGAAAGCACCGCCGGCGGCGGCCCTCCGGCCGGCCTCGACCTATCCTCCGGCAACGGAACAAATTCCTCGTGGTCATTCGGCGGCAAAAGGATCCTCCCCTGCTTCCAATCCTCTTTCGCCTGCTCTATCCTTTCTTTCCGGCTCGACACAAAATTCCACCAGATATACCGCGCCCCTAATGGCTCCCCACCCAATATCATCAGCGTGGTCTCTTCCTTTGCAATGATCACCGGGTCATCGCTTTTTGTAAACACCAACATTTTCCCGGCAGTATACAAAGTGCCCCTCACGTCAATACTGCCCTTAACTATATACAGCCCCCTTTCACTATGCTCCTGGGGTAATTCAAATCTAACACCCGCGCTCAGTACCACATGGAGATAGAATAACGAAGACGATGTCTTAACACCGCTTTTTAATCCAAACGCATTTCCCGCAATCAACCGCATCCAGACACCCGTCTCAGTAAACACCGGCAACTGATCGGGCTTATAGTTGTTGAACGAAGGCTCCCCCTCCTCTTCTTTTTCAGGCAGCGCTACCCACGTCTGTATCATTTCCATCTTACCCCCGGCCAGCAAAGCAGGGTCCTCAAAACGTTCGCTATGCGCTATACCCCTCCCCGCAGTCATCCAGTTCACCTCCCCGGGCTTTATCACCTGCTCTACACCAAGACTATCCCTGTGCGTTACATTCCCGCTAAACAAATAGCTTACCGTCGACAGACCGATATGCGGATGGGGCAACACATCGAGATTAGCCTTACCCGGCCCCGGAAAATCGACCGGCCCGGCATGATCCATAAAGATAAATGGCCCGACCATCCTTCTAAACCGAAAAGGAAGAATACGATTTACTCCAAAACCAGGGGCGATAGCTGCCTTTCGGGATTCTATAATTATATCCAGCATAAATAGTATGTACTTATAGCGCCGACTTCCGGCATCCATTCCCCCCCAATTTAAGCGAAAATCCGCTAAATTCGTATCCCGATCGGCGCCGATCACTTACCCGTAATTTTGTAACTATGAAGATATTTTGCTTATTCATCAGCCTGGCTTTTCTCTCTACGCATATCCTCGCACAGCAAAAAACGACTTTTCAGACCAGCAGCTCCTGGATCCCACAGATCGATGTGCGTTCGGACATGGCCATCGTATATGGCGTGAACGACCGGAAAGGTTCCAACTTCGAACAACGCGTCCAAAGCTGGCGCGACAAAGGCTATACCATCGCCTTTATGACCGGCATCGCCTGGGGTGAGTACTACGACTATTTCCTGGGAGACTGGGATGGTCAGAACCATCTCGGAGTAGGCCAGGTCACACAAAAGGGGGATACTATCTTCCATGGGAAGAACATGCCCTATGTGGTCCCCGTACAGTCCTTTATCAACTATATGAAGACGGCCGTCGTAAAAAGAGTCATCGACGCCGGCATCAGCACCATCTTCCTCGAAGAGCCCGAATTCTGGGCCCGCGCAGGTTACAGCGCCCCCTTCAAAGAAGAATGGCAGAAGTACTATGGCTTCCCCTGGCGACCCCAGGACGCCTCACCCGAGAACACCTACCTGTCCAGCAAGCTGAAATACCATCTCTACTACGATGCCATCAGCCAGGTCTCAGCCTATGCAAAAGAGTATGCAAAAAGCAAAGGCCATAACATAAAGGTCTATATCGCCACCCATTCGCTGGTGAACTATTCCAGCTGGAAGATCGTCAGCCCCGAAGCCAGCCTCGCCTCCCTGCCCGGTATCGACGGTTATATCGCACAGGTCTGGACAGGCACCTCCCGGGAACCGACTTACTTCGGCGGCAGGGAAAAAGAACGGGTTTTTGAGAACGCCTTTCTGGAATATGGTTCCGTTCTTTCCATGACAGCACCCACCGGCCGCAAAGTCTATTTCCTCACCGACCCCATCGAAGACTGGCCCCGCGATTGGGCCGATTACAAAAAGAATTACCAGGCCACCTTTACCGCAGAGATCCTGTACCCGACGATCGACAACTACGAGGTGATGCCCTGGCCCGAACGTATCTATACGCGCCCCTACAAGCTGGCAAACAGCGACTCCCAGGTCCTGATCCCAAAATACTATTCCACCCAGATGCAGGTGATGATCAATGTTCTCAACGATATGCCCCGCTCCCCCAATCAGGTCTCGGGGAACAACGATCTCGGCGTACTGATGAGCAATTCGCTGATGTTCCAGCGCTTCCCGACACATAACGGGTACGACGACCCGCAATTCTCCAACTTCTACGGGCAGACCCTCCCCCTTTTGAAACGCGGTATCCCCGTTCAGACCGTGCATATGGAGAACCTGGGCTATCCTGCCACGTTGGCTAAGATACGCGTCCTCATCATGAGCTATTCCAATATGAAACCTCATTCCGCCGAAGTCCACCGCCAGCTCGCCGCCTGGGTTCGCCAGGGCGGAACCCTCGTCTATTGCGGACGTGACGAAGACCCCTATCAATCCGTGATGGAATGGTGGAACACAAAAGGCAATACATACCCCGCTGCTGCTCAGCATCTTTTCAAATTGCTCGGAATAAAGCCCACCTCATCAAACCAGTCTTTTGCCTATGGGAAAGGAAAGGTTTATGTCATCCGGCAGGACCCAAAAGAGTTCGTCCTGCAAACCGGCGGAGACAGCGGCTATTTCGAAACGATACGACGCGCTTATGAAAGCAGCCTCCTGCCAAAGAAACTACAGGTAAAAAATAATTTCTATCTCGAACGGGGGCCTTATGACATTATTTCCGTGCTGGACGAAAACCCTAACGACCAACCCTATACGGTAAAAGGTCCGGTCCTCGATCTCTTCGATCCTCAGCTGCCCGTCCTCCCGCAGAAGATCGTTCAGCCCGGAGAACAATCCCTGCTTTACGACCTGCATCGCGCCGGCGACCCGTCCAAACCAAAGGTCCTTGCGACAGCCGCACGGGTCTATGACGCATCAGTCAGCGGACGCACCTTCAGCTTCACGGCAAAAAGCCCTGTTAATACACTGAACAGCATGCGTGTTCTGCTGCCCGCAAAACCGCTGTCCGTCACAGCAACAGACAGCAGCGGACAGCCCGCCACTGATCTGAGATCATCATGGGATGCCGTTTCACACACAGAATACCTGGGTTTTGAGAACAGCCCCGATGGGATCAGGGTCTCGATCAGGTATTAACAACGAACGATGATTCGTGAAATTACGATCCGTCGTGGTGCAGTCTTTCTCATTACTCCATGGAACTGATTGATAATTATCGTGTTGGATTATGGCACGATAATTATCTCCTCTCTTGAAAACAAAAAAGCCATGGAATTCAAAAAAATTTTATTCGTAGTAACTTCCCACGATCAGATGGGTACCTCCGGCAAAAAAACAGGGATCTGGATCGAAGAGTTCGCTGCGCCCTATTATTATTTCCTGGATGCAGGCAAAGAGATTACCATCGCTTCCCCAAAAGGCGGGCAGGCGCCCATCGACCCCAAGAGCAACGAACCAGCAAACCAAACCCCGGCCACCGTTCGCTATTACAAGGACCCCGAGACCATCAAGCGCCTGAGCAACACCGTAAAGCTGAGCTCGGTCTCCGAAAAAGATTTTGACACCGTATTTTACCCCGGCGGTCATGGCCCCATGTGGGACCTGCCGGACGATGAAGATTCGATCCGCCTGCTGGAAAGCTTTAACCGGGCCGGCAAGGTTATGACCTTAATGTGTCACTCCCCCGTAGCGCTAAAAAATGTCAAAGGCCTGGACGGTGACTGGCTGATCCGGGGCCGGCGCGTAACCGCATTTACCAATGGAGAAGAGTCCGATGCCGTATTGGATAAGATAGTTCCCTTCCTGCTCGAGGATATGCTCCGCAGCAGAGGCGCCAACTACCAGAAAGGAGAGAACTGGCTGCCCTTTGTTACCCGTGAAGGCAAACTGATCACTGGCCAGAACCCCGCATCTTCGGTACTGGCAGCACAGACTGTCATGGATCTGTTCGAGCGGATGAAATAAGTAATGAAAAACCAAAAAAGATATGAGCCCCGCGCCCGGCAGGGCTCATATCTGCCTCAAAATGATCAGTCCAGCTTCTGCACATCAACGCCACCTATATTGATCCCTTTCACAATATCAGGGTTACCCATATAGCGCAGCCTTGCCTGGCCAATAGCCGTTATCTTGATCCTGTCCGAAACATTCAGCTTGAATTCGGCCTCTCCGTAAGCGGTGATCTTTGCCTGTGGCCCGCTGATAGCCGTAGTGTTGACCTTTCCTTCCCCGTAGCAGGTATAATATTGTTTGCTCACGACGCCCGATCTGATATCCAGCGAACTTTCACCATAGATCTTAGTATACAACTTTTGAAAACGCACTTCCGTAAAGATCACTCTTCCTTCCCCATACACATACAGATGAAATTTGTTGGACGACAGCGGGCTCTCGCAAAGATAGGTTTCCTCTCCACGCAGGGAGAGCGCATCCAGCTTCCTGTACGTGATCGTCGCAATGACCGCATGTTTGGGATAGCTGGGATGACTATGCTGCTTGTCATCCGTATAATCATGATTATGCGGGATATCCTTTGTCCCATCCAGGTACAGCCGCAGCGTACCACGATTTACTTCCACATGCAATTTGCTGCTGTCTACGATGATCCCGTTTATAGTGACGCTTTCCTTATCCCCCTCGACAAAGGTGGCCTGGATATAGGGGCTTATGATGACTTTATGAAAAGGATCAACAGGACCTGATTGTGTATGGCCGGCATAGCCCAGAAACACAAGCCCCGCAGCCAGAATGCCTTTTAAATATCGCATAATGAATTATTTATCCATACTACGAACAGGCCCTGTTGATTGTTACACCACAAATAGAATTTCTAAATATCAAACCGGTCCAGGTTCATCACCTTAACCCATGCCGATACAAAATCGGTTACAAACTTTTCCTTCGCGTCTTCACAGGCATATACCTCCGCCACCGCACGCAGCTCGCTATTCGACCCAAAGACAAGATCCGCACGCGTACCCGTCCATTTGATAGCGCCGCTGGCACGGTCACGCCCCTCAAAGAGATCCCCGGCATCCGAGGTCGCAGTCCATTTCGTACCCATATCCAGCAGGTTCACAAAGAAGTCATTGGTCAGCGATTCGGGGGTATGAGTCAGCACCCCATATTGCGAGTGATCAAAATTGGTATTCAATACACGCATACCGCCTATCAGCACGGTCATCTCCGGTGCGGTCAGCGTAAGCAGCTGCGCCTTATCGATCAGGAACGATTCCGCCTTTCCGGTATAATGAGACTGGGAATAGTTGCGGAAGCCATCTGCAACCGGTTCAAGAGCGTCAAACGACTGCACATCCGTCTGCTCCTGTGCTGCATCGCTGCGGCCGGGTGTAAAAGGTACCTTCACCACATAGCCGGCATTCTTTGCCGCCTGCTCTACACCGGCACATCCGCCCAGAACGATCAGATCCGCCAGCGAGACGGCCTTGCCGCCAGACTGCTTGTCGTTGAAAGCCTTCCGAACACCCTCCAACGTCTCCAGCACCTTCGCCAGCTGCGCCGGGTTGTTCACTGCCCAGTCCTTTTGCGGCGCCAGACGGATCCTGGCGCCATTCGCACCACCGCGTTTGTCAGAGCCGCGGAAGGTAGAGGCAGAAGCCCAGGCCGTCGACACCAGTTGCGAGACAGAAAGACCAGACTTTAGCAACTCCGCCTTTAACAAAGCAACATCGTCGGCAGTGATCAACGCATGCGTCACCGCAGGCACCGGATCCTGCCAGATCAGTTCCTCCGCGGGCACTTCAGCTCCAAGATAACGGACACGCGGCCCCATATCGCGATGCGTAAGCTTGAACCAGGCCCGCGCAAAAGCATCGGCAAACTGATCGGGATTTTCATGAAACCGTCGCGAGATCGCCTCATAAGCCGGGTCCGCCTTCAGCGCAAGGTCCGTCGTCAGCATCGTCGGCGCATGTCTCTTTTCAGGATCATGCGCATCCGGCACAGAACCAGCGCCTGCCCCACCCGCCGGCTTCCATTGAAACGCCCCGGCCGGACTCTTCGTCAGCTCCCACTGGAATCCAAATAAATTATCGAAGAAATTGTTACTCCACTTTGTCGGCGTGGTTGTCCATGCCCCTTCCAGCCCACTGGTGATGGTATGAACGCCATTCCCCGCACCCCAGCTGTTGTTCCAGCCAAGCCCCTGCTCTTCAATAGTCGCCGCCGCCGGCTCTTTGCCAACATATTTACCCGCATCCGCGGCGCCATGCGTCTTGCCAAAACTATGGCCGCCCGCGATCAGCGCGACGGTCTCCTCGTCGTTCATGGCCATACGCCCAAACGTCTCCCGGATATCCCTTGCCGACGCCAGCGGATCAGGATTCCCATCCGGCCCCTCAGGGTTTACATAGATCAATCCCATTTGCACCGCGCCAAGCGGGTTTTCCAGTTCACGGTCGCCTTCATAGCGCTTGCTGCCGAGCCATTCTGTTTCAGCACCCCAGTATACATCTTCCGCAGGCTCCCAGACATCCTTCCGGCCACCACCAAACCCAAAGGTCTTAAATCCCATCGACTCGAGAGCACAGTTGCCAGTCAGGATGAACAGATCGGCCCAGGAAAGCTTACGGCCATATTTACTTTTTACCGGCCAGAGCAGCCGTCTTGCCTTATCAAGATTGGCATTGTCCGGCCAGCTGTTCAAAGGGGCAAAACGCTGCATGCCCATCCCTCCGCCACCCCGGCCATCCGAGATCCGGTAAGTCCCCGCACTATGCCATGCCATCCGGATCATAAAGGGACCGTAGTGCCCATAGTCGGCAGGCCACCAGGGCTGCGACGTGGTCAGCACAGTTGTAATATCTTTTTTTACTTCATTCAGATCGAGCTTTTTAAATTCTTCCCCATAATTAAAATCCTTATCCATCGGGTCAGACAAAGAAGAATTCTGCCGAAGGATACTTACATTTAACTGATTGGGCCACCAGTCACGGTTTCTTGTACCACTGCCAGCGCTCTGTTTCAACTGCCCGGCAATAAAAGGACATTTTCCGGCCGCATGCGGATGATGCGTTGATGCATAATGAAGCGTGTTATTTTCCATGATGATTCAGTTTTATAATCCCTGTAAGTTATTATATTTGCGGCTATAACCAATAGCAAATGACAAAACCAATGGCCTTTAGGGCAATCTTCACTGTTTTATGTATCGCCGTTATTTCTTCGGCTTCCGCACAGCACCATCCGGCCGCCAATGGGCCAACGACACCAGTACAGGTAGGAAGCGTTCTTTTTAATGCCGGCATAGGCGTCGGCAGTGGCTATGAAGGAGATTATTACAACTCCCCCTTCGGCCTGAAGGCCGCCCTCGAATGGGGTCTCTGGCAGGCCGGACCAGGCGTCATCACCCTCGGTGCCGAAGCCGGCGGGTCCTTTTCCAACGGCGGCTATCGCAATTACAACGACTACAGCTCCCGCACCTTCATCATCGCAGCCAGGGCAGCATGGCATTATGGCTGGCAGGTGCCCGGTCTCGATACCTATGGCGGTGTCTCCGCCGGTCTGGGCTTCCATCATTATCATTATGACAATCCCGACTTTACACACAACTCCGTCATCGCCGTGCCAGGGATCTTTGTAGGAGCATCTTATTTTGTAACGCCGACATTTGGCTTCAACGCAGAAGCAGGTCACGACATCACCGATATCCAGGTAGGTGTGGTCTTCAAACTTAATTAACGCGGCACACTATCATGAGAACTACGGCTCTGATCTCAAGACTTCTTCTCGGATTCCTTTACCTGGTCTTCGGGCTCGATTACTTCCTGCATTTTATTCCCTATCAGCCGCTGCACACCGGCAAAGCAGGAGCATTCATCGCCGGTCTGAAAGGCACAGGTTATTTTTATCCGATGCAAAAGGTCATCCAGATCGCAGGTGGTCTGTCCTTACTGACAAACACCTACGCCCCGTTCTTCGCGGTAGTGCTTTTTCCGATCAGCCTCAACGTATTACTGTTCCATACCCTCCTGGTCCCATCGGGCTGGTTAATGGGTGTGTTCTTAATGGTCCCCAACCTCCTTCTGGGATATGCTTACCGTAAATACTACAACGGTTTGTTCGTCACAAGAGCGATCGTATAACTATTTACTCCTAACTTTACAAAAAGGAAAAGACATGGAAAACGAAAAAGCTATCCTGGCAGGAGGTTGTTTCTGGGGCGTTGAAGAACTCATCCGCGCTCTTCCGGGTGTGATCTCAACAGTCGTCGGCTATTCCGGCGGTGACGTAAAGAACGCGACCTACCGGAATCATGGGACACATGCCGAAGCCATCGAGGTCGTCTTCGATCCATCAAAACTTTCCTATCGGAAGCTCCTCGAATTCTTTTTCCAGATCCATGATCCCACCACCCGCAACAGACAGGGCAATGATGTCGGGACATCCTATCGCTCGGCCATTTTCTATCTGTCCGACCAACAAAAAGAGACCGCCAAACAGCTCATCGCCGAGATGACAGCTTCGAAGACCTGGCCCGGCCCGATCGTAACCGAAGTGGTCCCCGCCGGAGACTTCTGGAACGCCGAAGAAGAACACCAGGACTATCTGCAAAAACATCCCTACGGATATACCTGTCATTTTGTAAGACCAGATTGGAAACTGAGCTAGCCTCCTATGTCAATCACCCTCTCCCCCATCGCTACTATCAACCTGCCGGAAATATCCGGCAACCCGAGTGGGTCAGCTTACTGATGAAAGCGTACTGGGCCAAATAAAAGCGAACATATTCCGTACCGTATACGGACAGTTTACATAAACATAACACATATAAATTACTAAATTCCAATATATTATTATTTGGCATTTATTTCGGTATCATTATTACCATGCTAAGAAACTATTTCAGGATCGCTTTCAGAAACATAGTTCGGCACAAAGCCTTTGCTACGATCAATATTGCAGGGCTGTCCGTTGGCATGGCCTGTAGCATTTTCATTTTGCTCTGGGTACAAAACGAATTGAGCTACGACAAATTCCATAAGAACGCTGCCAGTATCTACCGCATCAGTGCCGGTGGTGAAAGAAATTCCGGGCCCATGGTCCCCGAACTGAAAGCAAAAATTCCCGCTATAAAGAACTTTGTCCGCCTTTTATTTGTCCAGCCCACTACCACCGTCTTTGCAACAGGTACAAAAACGTTCGAAGAAAAAGTCGTCTTCTATGCCGATTCCACCTTGTTGCAGATCTTTTCTTTTCCCCTGACAAGTGGCAACGCCGAGACTGCATTGATGCGGCCCGATGCCGTCCTGATCACAGAGGCTATGGCGAAGAAATATTTTGGCACCGAAGATGCCGTGGGAAAGACCCTGAAAAAAGATAACAAAGACAATCTGGTGGTCACTGGCGTGCTCAAAAATATTCCGGCAAACTCACATTTGCGGTTTGATTTTATTATGCCGATGTCTGCCATTGCACAATCGGATTGGCGTCTGAAACAACAGATCTGGGCCAGCTATGATTTCTATGACTATATCCAGCTCGATGAAAATTTCAGGGCCACGCCGGCTGCCTTAGCAGCGCTTAGCAGGCAGATAAATGAAATTGCCGGAGAACATATAAAAGAAAATACACCGACCAACAAGCTGCAGCCATTAACCGATATTCATTTGCATTCTGACTATCACTCCAGTTTACCCGACGAGGGCAATATCCAGTATGTCAACACATTTTCTGTGGTGGCGCTGTTTATCCTGGCAGTAGCCTGCATCAACTTTATGAACCTCGCCACAGCAAGGTCTGCACGCCGGGCAAAAGAAGTGGGTTTGCGTAAAGTGGTAGGCGCAGGACGCCTGCAATTGATCGGTCAGTTCCTCGGTGAGTCATTGTTTATTTCGTTTATTGCACTCGTGATCGCCATTGGGATCGTATACCTGCTGCTGCCCCTTTTTAATAACCTGGCGGGCAAGGAACTTTCTATAAGATTATTGGATGGAAAATTAATAACATTGCTGCTGGGCATCGCATTATTTACCGGACTCGTTTCCGGCAGTTATCCTGCCTTGTTCCTGTCCGGTTTTAAGCCGGCAATAGTGCTGAAGGGCAATCTGAGAACGATGGGGGGCAATCTGCATTTCCGGAACGGGTTAGTGGTACTGCAATTTGTGGTCTCGATAGTGTTACTTTCAGGGACTGCCCTGGTATACAAACAGCTGAATTATGTCAGGAACAGGGATCTCGGGTATAATAAATCGAACCTGCTTTATATGCCGATGACCGGCGAAATGGGAGACAAGCAAAGAGCATTGAAAGCAGAGCTCAAAACAAACCCCCTCACTTCAGACTTTACTACGATCTCCGAACCACTATCCAATCTGGCCAGCGACACCTGGGGCCTGGAATGGGATGGGAGTACCGAGGCGGACAGAAAACTTTGGTTCTCAAAAGTATGGGTAAATGATAATTTCTTCGATGTCACGCAAATGAAGATAGTGGGCGGAAGACCTTTGTCTACTACCGGATTTGCCGACTCCGGCAATTATGTGATCAATGAAAAAGCGGCGCAGATCATGCGGATGACCCCAACGACGGCAATCGGTAAATCGCTCACCTTCAACGGCGAAAAAGGGACCATCGTAGGAGTGGTAAAAGACTTTAATTTTAAATCGGCGCAGTCAGCCATCGAGCCCATCGTACTCGCGTTCAATAAATGGAATGAAGGCATCGTATTATTGCGTACCCAACCCGGAAAAACAGAAGCCACCATCCGGGCACTGGAGAAAATAAGCAAACAGCTTAATCCTTCCTTCCCTTTCTCCTATGGTTTTGTCGACCAGGACATTAATAATTTGTATAAGGGCGAGCAGCAAATGGGCAGCCTGTTCAATATTTTTGCGATAATAGCCATCTTTATTTCCTGTATGGGTTTGTATGGCTTATCGGCCTTTATGGCGGAACAACGTACCCGGGAAATAGGCGTCAGAAAAGTGCTGGGAGCATCCATATTCAACCTGGTCTATTTGTTATCGACCGGCTTTACAAAATTGATCTTAATTGCCATCGTAATTGCAATACCTATTGCCTGGTTTGCCATCAATAAGTGGCTCGGCAGTTTCGCTTATCGTATAGATGTTGGTTGGGTTACTTTTCTGCTATCGGCATCAGGCGCATTGGCGATAGCCTGGATAACGGTGAGCTATGAGTCTGTAAAAGCAGCCATTGTTAATCCCGCAAAGAGTTTGAAAAGCGAGTAAATGCCCTGAAAAATTAGTGGTACCAATTTTGTATGCGTTTACTACATTAAACGTATCATATGAGTATCCTAAGATCGATCCTCCCCGAAAAACTATATCATGCCCTTAGAAGACAATACCAGCGCTATAAGCTTAAACATATTGGCGCCGATGATCAATACCAGCAAAGATCCCACAGCGAGATCTTTTCGGAGATCTACGACAATGGCCTCTGGGCCCATGGCAAAGAATCCATATACCTCGAAAAAGATGCAATATATTTCTCTGGTTCAGGCTCTTACAACAAATCCAGCCGCCAGTACATCCAGTTCATAACGGAATATATAAAGGCCAATCACATCAGCTCCATCACCGACATCGGCTGTGGTGACTTCCATATAGGTAAGCAGATCTGTGAGCAAAACCCGCAGATCACCTACAATGGCGTCGACGTCGTTCCCAACATGATCCGCCATCATAACGAGAAATATGGATCGGACCGGATCAGCTTCTACTGTCTCAACACCTTGAACGACAGAGTGCCCCCTGCCGACCTCCTCCTGATCCGCCAAGTCCTCCAACATCTCTCGAACAGCGATATCATGCGCCTCACCGGCAATTGCTTCCCCGGCTTCCAACACATCCTCGTAACCGAACACCAACCCAAACAGCAGTATCTGATCAAAGAAAATATAGAAAAATCTTCAGGTCCCAATACAAGAGTAGGCAGTATGACCGGTTCAGGTGTCTATCTCAACAAAGCCCCGTTTACATATCAATGGCAACGGCTGCTCACAGCCGAAGACGACAATCCCCGCACACAGATCAATACTTACAGGATCATAGGCTAATCCTTTTCCACAAGCCGTAGCGTATACTCCATCTGTCCATCCTTATGCGCGATCAGATCGCTCACCGTCGGGTAGACAACATGATCCGGTATTACCCCTCTGTCCATATACTTATTTTCTTTCACAGCCATGGTATATCTGACCAGCGGTATCCTGCAACTGATCCCTGTATTGGGTAATCTCAGCATAAGCTCTCCACCCGAAGTATTGCCACAATAGGCCCCACCCGTTTCCTCTCCGATAAATTCACCCCGTTTGTTGGATCGGGCAATCGCCGAAAATTCAGCGGTCGCAGAAAAACTTCGCCCATCCATAAGAAAATACGTCCTCCCGCTGTAGCTGTTTTCCCTGGGTAATACCATATCCTGCGCTGCATAATACATAAATGACCTCTGAGACAGATAGGAATATAAAAGCTTACCGTTGTCGTCATTCCCACCCTGGTTGCGCCTGCCGTCAATAATAAGCTTCTTCACCTTCTTAGCTCTGATATCATTAAAAGCCGAATCCAAAAAAGATTTGAAATTCTCCCCGGTCTGCTGCAGGAATCCGTCAAAAAAGGTCCCGATCTTCAGGATCGCAATATTGTCGGACGTATAGCTTAGCCCGAGATATCTCGACGGCCGGGGAAAGGGACTGGCGCAGATAAAATCGTGCAGGTGATCCGCCTGCAACGTCACCGTCCGGACTTCTCCATCCTGAGTCTTACAACTGACAACATAACTACCTTCTATCCCATAAACCATCGAATACAGAAAATGAAAGAACTCAGGCATTTCCCAGTTTCTCCTCGATTGTATATGGCCATCCGTTGGTATATAACGATACAGCGCTCTTATGATCTCCTCCATCGAACGACCGTTGATCGACAATAACTCTGCCCCGGCCAGTCCATCATTTTGTTTACAGCAAAACACATATGCCCTTTCGTGAATAAACAGTACCATCGCCGGAAAAACCTTTACATTACTCACAAGATCATTCATCATCGGACCCGGCAGCCTGCAATTCGCATGCCCGTCCCCGATCGAGGCGATGACAAAGCTTGTCAGCAAATAGAACTGCCCCACCGTCATACTGTCCCTTATACTGGCCTGGCAACTGTCGAAAATATGATCTATCGTTTCTTTACGGGCATACCGGTATAAGGACGGATGTCTCTTTTGCAAACTATCGCGAAGCAGTAAAAGATCGCTCCTCAGCGCGTCCGGCGCTATCTTCTGAAAACAGTCCACGGGCTGCGCAAACAAGCCGGTCGAAAAAACACAAACAATAAATATCGTTCTGAACAGATTTATCATAATTATCTATTTTTTTCCGCGCTTCGTATAAAGAAAAAATAAGCCAGAAAACCGGTTGCTATGCTCAGCGACATAATAGCTAACGAATGGATCCCCAAAGGCTCAAAATATTCTACAAGCAGCAACCCAATACCCCCGCTGCCAAGGATACAGATCCATTTTACGATCACCGTCTTTCTGTCCTTTACAGAAGGCTGCAACAGTTGCGCGATCAACCCGTCCGGACCGCCTTTTTCGATCAGTTTGTTTTTGATCCGGTCATCGAGGAGCATCTTTATAAAATAAAGGATCACCACCGCAAAAAAAGAAAGGGTCAGCAACATAGAAAAAAGATGAAAGGAAGACCATTTCATCTCTATCTCCCTTCCCGGATCATTATCCCCGGCATTCGCCGACAGGAACCCCATCAGCACCATCGTAGTAAGAGCTATTTTTTTCATAATATTCTTATATTTCTTATACCAATCATAACACTGCCAGAGCAGGACCCCGATCACAGGTATCAGCAAGACCAACACCGCCACTGTTGTCAACCCATCAAATACCCCAAAAACGTCCCGCCGCAACAGCCAAACCAATACACCCAAAGCGCCAAACGCAGCAAAAGCGATCACATAAACAAAACGGTCGCTCAACGAAAAAGCTCTTTTTCGCACGGGCAAAACAGGCAACTCAGGCAAGCCCGCCAGCACCATCCCCGCAACATCAAAACCGGCTACAGGTCTTTCAGCTTCCCTAAGAGCAGAGTACAGGAGCCTGTAATTCTCCGCCTTTACCCGGCAGACGGCACAGGCCGATACATGCTCCACAACCCCGGCCCCGACAGTCGCTGTATCCAGGGCATACTGCTGGATCTCCATCTCCGAAACGTGGTGGCTACTCATAATTCCTCCTTTTTATATTGTGCCAGAATTCGCGTTTTCAGGATCTTCCTTGCCCTAAACAGATAACTCTTTACCGTCCCCTCGGGCAGGTCCATTATCTGCGCAATTTCCGCATAGCTCATTTCCTCCTGGTGATAAAGGGCGATCAGGGTCCGGTACAAAGACGTTAGCTTCCCGATCTCAGTATCCAGGATCACCAAAAGCTCCTTCTTAAAAAGCACCTCCTCTGTTTCATCCCCGGCAGGCCCCTCTTCCAGGTCCTCCCTCAACACCAGCTTCTTTTTTTCAAGAAAATTTACACAGGCGTTATAGGCGATATGCCCTATCCATGTTGAAAGCTTCGAACGAAAGGAAAAATCAGGCAGACTACGGTAGGCCCTGAAATAGACCTCCTGTATGATATCCTTCCTGTCCTCCGGGTTACCGATCATTCGGGCGACGATCTGTATAACCAGACCCTCCGTGTTGTTAATAATGATCCCAAAAACAGCCTTATTACCCTGCAATATGCTATTGACCAGGTCTGCTTCTGCCGGTTTCTTTTCATTATTAGGCCTCACTTATCGGATTAGACAGGTGGACAGCTCATATGTTGCAATAAATAGAAGATTTTTAATTTCGGATCTTATTCCGCGACCTTAGCGAAAAATTATTCCGCCTTCAGATTCTTTACAGGATTGGCCAGCGCAGCCCTCACCACATGAAAACCCACCGTCACCAGCGCCAGCCCCAACGCCGTCACTCCAACCAGCAAAAATATCCACCACTCCAGGCCGATCCGGTACGGAAAAGCCTGTAACCATTTGCTCATGACCAGCCAGGATACCGGCGTGGAGATAACCACCGCCAGCCCGACCAGGATCAGGAATTCCCTTGAAATAAGAAAGCTGATATTCTGAACGCTTGCACCCAGCACCTTTCTGATCCCGATCTCCTTCACCCGCTGGTTAACGACCAACAGCACCATCGCCAGCAATCCCGTACAGGATAACACGATAGCGACCGCAGCAGCAATACTAAAAAAGATCGACATCGTTTTCTCCTGGGCATACCAGTTGTTGATGTTCTCATCCACGAAGGAACCCCGGAAGTCCTGCCCCGGTTCCAATAGCGCCATCTTCTTTTTGATGGTCTCCATCGTTCCGATGGCATCGACCGGGGTCGTCTTTACAAAACAGTAATCAAGACCGCCACCTTTATTCAGCGTCAACGTCAAAGGCTCCAGCTTCTGTTCCATCGAATACAGGTGAAAGTCGGCAAACACTCCTACAACATGCAAGCCCGCCCGACCACTGTCGATAACTATCGTTTTCCCGGCGACATTCTTTTCACCCAGCTGCCGGGCCATACTCTCGGAGATCAGTACATTATCCGCCGTATCGGTACCATAGGACCGGTCAAAATCGCGACCTTCGATCAGCTTTATACCAAACGTCTTCAGATAGTCATAGTCTATCGACGCCAGATCCGTCTGAACAGTCCTGCCTTTATAATCAAACCCCATATTTGACTGGATAGTCCGGTGATCCGCACCCCGGCCCATGTTGATATTACTACCGGACACGGAAAGGATATGCGGGTCGGTCGCAAGCATAGCTCTCAGCTTTTCCACGGTCATGCCCCCCTTCTCCGGGCTATGCAGCGGAATACTGATCACAAAATTCTTGTCCATCCCCGGATCAGCCTCCTGTAAATAGGTGAACTGACGATAGACGACAAATGTGCAGGTGATCATGATACAGGCAATGACGAACTGGGCAACGATAAGACCGCTTCTCAAACCGCTGCTCCGTTTCAGGTTCAGCTTGCCCTTCAGCGTATCGACGGCGTTGAACCGCGACATGACCCAGGAGGGATAACCTCCCGCGATCAGGGATACCAACAACAATAAAGCCAAAGCCAGCAGCAAAAAGCCAGGCCGTAAAAAGATCTCCGAAAAATCAATATTCATCCGCTGAATGCCATCGACATTATGGATCAGCACATTCGTCAATAGCAAAGAAAGAAGAAAAGCCACCAGGCAAACAAAAAAACTTTCGTTCCATAGCTGAACGAACAGGCGATTGCCCCTTGCACCCAGACATTTCCGTACACCGATCTCCTTGCTCCGGGTAAAGGCCGTCGCCAGGTTGATATTTACATAATTAAAACTGGCAATCGCTATGATCAGCAGACCTATTAACAACAACGTATAAACCATGGCATAAGTAGTAGCCTTATGGCCATTGACCCTCGTAGAAAAATGTACTTCGTCGAGAGGAAGAAGCCGGGTAGCAAAGACATCCCCATATTTATCCGGTCTGGCTCCTTTTTCCACCAGGCCGGCAATTTCATCCGGCTGGTATTTATGATCGATAGCCCTAAGCTGCCGCTCCGCCGTCTGCTGCGTTGCCCCATCCTTCAATTGCACATAGACCACCTGCGAATGGTTGCTCCAATTGTTCCCTGCGCTCGCATAGTTGCTCCTGTTCTCTATCCGTGTCAGCATCTCAAATCCGATGGAGGACTGTTTGATATCTTTGACGACAGCAGACACCGTATACACCTGCAGCTTGTCTCCCGCCGATGCCTTCAGCTGCTGACCTATCGGATCGGCACGGCCAAAGATCTTCAATGCCGCACTCTCCGTCAGTACCACATCCGTCAGCTTCCCAAGCGGATGGGCCTTATCCCCTTTGATCACCGAAAAACTGAACATGGAGAACAGGTCTTCATCAGCCATCATCACCGGAATGTCCAGTATCTTATCTTTATACATCATATGACTACCCCCATCGGTAAAACGGGTCACTTTCTCAATGGCCGGCGCCTCCGCCTTAAAGACAGGGCCCGCCGGAAAACCAAACTGGTTGTTGATCACCTCACCTTCCGGCCTATTATAAAATTCATAGGCCTGGTAGATCTTCTTCCTGTTGACATTAAACCCGTTAAAGGTCAGCTGGCTGTACACCAGCGCCAGTACAGCGATCCCTATCGTAAAGCCGATGACCAGGCCGCCCAAATTAATAGCCGTATGTAATTTATTCCGGGTAAGATTCCGCCACGCGATGTTGAAGTAGTTCCTGAACATGAAAAGCTTAGTTTGGCTTTTTCGCACCAATAAAATGCCAACCTTTAAAAATGCTGACAATCAGCACAATGAATAACACCCGATTCCTTTCTGTATCAAATTCGTACACTACCAGTCCGATTTCGGCCAGACAGTGAAATCTGAAATTATTCAAAACATTGGTTGCCAAAGTTTTAAAATGAGGGCCAATTCTTGTACTTGACTCCACCGGGCCTATCGATGCGATGGCCTTCCGAAACAAAAAAGACGCCTGCAACTATTTATTTGTAGACGTTGAATAGGCGCCAGCCAGTCTCAGCTTGTCCGGCTATTATCCGGGGGATTTATAAAGCTGCTGCTCATCGCCGGAGTGATAGGCCTGCCTGTCGGCTATACCCTGAGCTTTCTCTTTCAGATGAACTTCGTATTACGCCCTGGCTCGGGTCTGCTTTCGGCTGTACTATGTTTTGCCCTGTTATTCGGTATCGGTATCGTCACCATCATCTCTCAAACCTATGCAGCCGCGATGGAGAATCCGGCCAAAAACCTGAAAGTGGAATAAGTCAGTCGGTCAGCGACATCAGCCACTTTATATTTTCCTTTTTCCCTTCTTCCAGCAACTGCTGACAATAAGAAGTAAAGAACTGATGATGCTCCAGTAACCAGATGCTTTTTTTATGCCATTCGGGAAAGACCTTCCCGGTCCGGAGCTCGACCTCCTGTCTTACAAGACCATCGGTCTGACGAAAATAGGGAGTACCAAAATGATAGGTATCCGAGTCGCAAAGGATCTTTTCGTACAGCGACCCGGGATGGGACGGAAATCTCGTTGCTTTTATACAGTCGCTGATCTGGGCGATCATTTCTTCCGGGGCCCTGAACTGTTCCATATATCCTTTCATGACCACCGCACCCCGCTCCTCATGCCCCTCAAACCCCCCGTATAAATGCCCTATGTCATGAAACCACCCGGCGATCTTGACGACAGCCAGCCTTTCGGCGCTCAATTCATAAAAATTCCCGATCTCAACCGCATGCTCCACGACATTGACGGTATGCAGGAGATTATGATAGGGGTATTGATGATCCACACAAACAGCAAAAGCCTTTCTAACAAACGCCTCGGTATTCTTCTCCAGGTTTATATAATCCATTTCCTTTACGATAAATCATGTTACACCTAAAATTAATGGAAATATCGTTGAGGATTCTGGATAAAATCTGCTTGCGTAAAATATCCCCCTTTTTAGCTCAACCCATCGTGAAAGATAATACCCAGGCTGTATCGGCTCCCGCTATGCAAAGGACTCACCCCATGTTTCATATTCACCCGGTAATACCCTTTTGTTCCTTTTACCGGTCTGAAACGCGTGGTAAAGATGAGCATATCCCCCATCCCCGGTACCTGCACATTTACCTTTGACTGGGCACGGGGCACCTGCTCCGTGACGACGAACTCACCCCCCGTAAAATCCTCGCCCGCCTGGTTCAGGACAAAAGCGATCTGCATTGGAAAAAAGACCTCCCCATAAAGATCCTGGTGTAACGTATTATAGCCGCCCTCCCCGTATTTAAGGATCAGCGCAGTGGGCCTTGTCTGCCCCTTCTCCCGGCAAAGCCCGATCATCTCAGCATGACGTTGCGGGAACCGGCTACCCAGGTCCAGCTCTTCCATCCATCGATTGGCAACCGGGGCGATCGCCGGGTAGACCGACTCCCTCAGCCGGGCGATGATCTCCGGAAGAGGATAGCTGAAATACTTATACTCCCCGCTGCCAAACCGGTACCGCTCCATATTGATCGTCTTCCGATAGCTGGCGTCAACGGTATAGTCGGCTATGAGCCGGTTGCATTCACTCTTGAGCAGGACTTTATCAACGACAACAAACCCTTTATCATGTAACTCTTCCCTTATACCTTCCCAATTCAGCTTGTCTATTCTATCGATTATCGACCCCATACCTTGTACTTTTTATGGGTAAAGGTACCGGGCCTGTTGCCCATCAAAAACCCGTTCCTTGCTATGAATTATCATTTAGCCAACAATTGTACTTCTATAAAACATCGTTGTGTCACAGAACTTCGCCAAAGCTTCGTCCCTCGCTTTGACTCGTTCGTAACCTTCACTTCGCTCGGTTATATACGACAGTCGGGCTATTGATCAAGTACAACAGCGTAAGGGGCTGGCCCTATCACTCAACGGCGCTACTTGCCCGACAAAGCCAAGCCATATAACAATTTTCAACCAAGCCATAATTGTGCAGTAACAAATGACGCATCGACGGGCAAGAGGCGCCTTTCGAGTATAGGGCCAGTCCCCCGGTGTCACATCATGTGATTTACTTTCCGGCACTCTGCTTTGGCAAAAGCGTAACCGGCGCCGACTGAGGTATCCTAAGCAAGCGAGGGACTTCCAATATTGTTCAAAGCTTAAAATAAAATACACTTAAACATTTCAGCAGTTGGCGAGTCATGTGACCATCCGATCTTGAGATAAACAATTTTCGACCGATAACGAATATAATTTTATAGCCTCCCAAAACAGGAAGGCTTTATTATTTGCAATATTTCAGGTGTTTTAACGGTTGTACCACTCGATAGGAGATGCCGAAATTGAAAAGGGCAATTTCGTTACGAATGAACAATTGAAGAAAGATATAAAGTCATGGTAACGGTATGGACCCCTCAAGCAATAGTCGAACTAAAAAGAGCATACAAATACATCAGCCAGGATTCTCCACAAAATGCAAAAAAGGTGATTGATTAAATAGCGGACCTGGCAGATAAATTATCCGTTCAGCCGGAGATGTTTCCTCCTGATAAGTTTAAGAAAAATAATGATGGAAGTTGGAGGGCCTTTGAAAAATTCAATTATAGAATATCTTACCGTATAACAGTGAAGGATATTCGCATTGCTCGTATGCGACATACAAGCAGGTCGCCTCGCCAGTACTAAACAGCGACGTGATATCATATTATTTCTCCCTCTTTTGATACCCCCTCCACACATACATCGGTACCGCCGCCATCAGCAATAAAAACCCATAATACACCGACCCCTGCCCCGCACCCGCTATCTCCCACAACGAATAGACAAAGGCCAGACTCCCCAGCACCACCGCCGACATCAGCCCCTTCCTTACCACCGGCTTCCGGCTGAACCGAATGATCAGATAAGCCGCCGTCGAAAAAAGATAAGGAACAAGCATCGTAAACACCGACAACAGCAACAACGTACGGAACTGCTCCACCAGCCCGCTGCTATAGTTCATAAGGATGAATAAGGATATGATAGCCCCGCTAACGATCATCCCGACAAAGGGCACCCCCTTGCCGTTCACACGAACGAACAGCGCCGGAAAAAGACCGTCCTTCGCGATCGCATACGGCACCTGGCTTTGTACCAGCGTCCACCCATTCAACGCCCCCAATGCCGCTATGGCAACCCCCGCACTGACCCAATACCGCGCACCGGGGCCAAAAAGGATAACCCCTGCATCTGCAAACGGCGTTACCGAACGCCGCAGGGCATCCCCCGGTATTAGTCCCATGACAGCGACACTGCCAAGAAGATAGATCAGGGTGGTTATACCAAGCCCAAGCAGGGTGGCACGGGAAACTGTCCTTCCCGGATCACGAACACTCCCCGATGGAACGGTAGCCGACTCGATGCCGACAAAGCTGAACATCGTCATCGTAGCCGTAGCAGTGATAGCGCCAAAGAGTGATGTATGCGTATTGTTAAAGGGATGAAAATTCGCCGCACGGATAAAAAAAAGCCCTCCCACTCCTATGACCAGCAACGGCAGGACCTTCAATATGGTCGTGACCAGCTGCACGTTTCCCGAAACAACCACGCCGCGACTGTTCACCCAGCTCAGCAGCCACACCGTCCCCAGCCCGGTCAGCGCCGCCGCCGCCGCATTTGTTGCCAGCACAGGGAAGAAAGTACTCAGCGCGCTTATCAACGATATCGCAATAGCCGCATTGGCACAGGATGTCGCCAGGTAATAACCCCACCCCACCAGGAAAGCGGCAAAATCACCAAGCCCGGCTCTCGTATATGCATAAGGTCCCCCGGTGGCGCCCGGTAAAAGCTTACTGAGATTGCTAAAGACCTTTGCCAGGAAGAAAGAGCCTATCGCCGAAAAGACCCAGCCAAACAAGCTTATGCTGCCAAAACTTGCCGTGGCCGCCGGCATTAAAAAAACCCCGGCGCCGATCATATTCCCGACGACCAGCGCCGTGCTTGCCCATAAACCTAATTTCCGATTGTCGGATTCTTGTATATTCATTGACGAAATTTCGTGTCGGATAGTCAATTGCTGCCAACCCGTCATTGATAATCAGCCTCTTAAAATCTGGAACGGGAATTGACTGATAAAATAAAAAACAAACATATGCTAAACTGGAATGACGTCCTCAACTTTGCCAATAAAGGCAATCTTAAGCCCGACAGAAGGGTGGAAAAGACAGACGCAGAATGGAAGGCATTGCTAACCCCCGAACAATTCCGCATCACTCGTAAGAAAGGTACCGAACCCAGCTTCAGCGGAGAGCTTTGCAGCCGGTATGACCCGGGAAAATACAATTGCATCTGCTGCGATACAGAACTGTTTGATTCAAGTATAAAATTTGATTCGCGTACCGGCTGGCCCAGCTTTACCCAGCCAATAAAAGAGAATGTCATCTCCTACGAAAAGGATATCTCCTATGGCATGGTAAGGGTCGAGGTCAACTGCAGTGTCTGCGATGCCCACTTAGGCCATGTGTTCCCTGACGGTCCTCCCCCCAGCGGACTGAGATATTGTATCAACTCGGAATCGTTAAGGCTTGTTGTCAACGAACCTGCTGCAAAGTAAACAAACCATCACTCCCGTACGAGGGTCGGCGCGCTGAGCGGGCTGACCACTACGGGATATTTTTCGATCGTTACATTGCTCCGGTCGAGACCAAAATTCGTAGCTTCTTTTACGCTCAGGTATCTTAAGTTAAAATAGCTGCGCATCAGGAATCGCTTCCCGGGCGGCAGATCGTTGCCAAACGACAAAAAGGGATCCATCAGCATAAAACAATAGTCGCCGATCGGGCTATGCTGATAGTAATGCTCATAACGCTCGGAGACATCCACCTCGCCGCATTGCACCAGGCTTCGCGCCGCCTGTTCAAAGAACTGGTCCATGCGGGGCTCTATCCGGAATCCGAGGTTGAACGTGATAAAGTAGACATCGTTTGGAACGACTGTATCCACATGGAATGTCAGCGCATAGGGCTCATCCAGCACATTGACATGCAGGAACCAGTATACATCCGCCCTTTTGGGCGACCTCGAGAGAATGGAATCCATTGCCGATCGTTCAATGGTCTTTGAAGATCCTGACGTCGTCAGGTAGACCAGGTTGGTGGCATATTTGGCAATTTTTTCATCCGCGCTCAGCCGTTGTAACATGAGCGTATACTGGTCTATCGGGCAAAGATTGACCATCGACCGTTTGATCGCACGGCCCTTGTACCAGATGAACATCACGGCATAAAGCCCGGACCCGATAAGCAGGGTAAGCCAGCCACCCTCTTTTATCTTCCGGAAGTTGGCTACCAGGAAAGACAGTTCGATAATTAGAAAAAGCCCGGTTATAAGCAGCCTCCCTATAAAGGGCACACGCCTGGTCCGGAGATAGAAGTTGATCAGGATCGTGCTCATCAGCATCGTCAGCGTAACGCTCAGCCCAAAAGCAGCCTCCATCCGGCTCGACTCCCGAAAATACAGCACCATCCCGATACAACCCGTCATCAGCAGCCAGTTGATAAAAGGGATATAGATCTGTCCCTTGATATTCCCGGGGAACAGCACCCGGTGCATCGGCCAGACATCCAGCCGGATGGCTTCGTTGATGAGTGTAAAACAGCCGCTGATCAGGGCCTGGCTTGCAATGATGGTCGCCAGCGTTGCGACGATCAGCGAAGGCAGGTAGATGACTGATGGAACGATATGGTAAAAAGGGCTGATCAGCCCCACCTGTTCGCCCTGGTGCTGCAGGAGCCAGGCCGTCTGCCCGGCATAGCTCAGGATCAGCGTGGTCTTTACATAGATCCAGCTGACCCGGATATTGTTTCTGCCAGCATGCCCCATGTCGCTGTACAGCGCTTCCGCCCCCGTCGTACAAAGGAATATGCTCCCCAGCAGCCAGAACCCGCCCGGCGAATATCTCAGCAGCTCATAGGCATAATACGGGTTCAGCGCCTTCAGCACACCCGGGCTATCCTTTAAAGCGATCACTCCCAGCACCCCGATAAAGGTGAACCAGACGATCATGACCGGACCAAAGATCTTCCCAATCTTTTCCGTTCCGAACTGCTGGAAGATGAATAGCAGGACCAGTATGGCGATGACAATACCCTCTGTCCGGATATGAGGGTCGATAGCCTGAAGACCTTCTATAGCCGAAGCTACCGAGATCGGCGGGGTGATAATGCCATCCGCCATAAGAAAGGCGGCCCCCGCCATGGCAGGGAATAAAAGCCAGCGACCGGACTTCCGGCGTATCAATGCATACAGGGACAGGATTCCACCTTCCCCCTTGTTGTCAGCCTGCATCGTGATGATCACATATTTCAGGGTCGTCTGAAAAAAGAGGGTCCAAAAAATAGCCGACAAGGCCCCTAGGGCTACGTCTGCCGTTATAACCCGGTTATGAAAGACCGCATTCAGGGTATAGAGGGGCGAAGTGCCGATATCGCCAAACACGATGCCCACCGCGATCAGGATGCCCGCGGTGGAGACTTGCTTATGAAAATTGGCCGCAGACGTCGAAGACATATCGAAATACTTTAAGGCTACAATCTAATCAATTTAGCGATGATCCGGCACGCCCGAGAGGTATAACTTTTGCGGTCCATATCTTCTAAACCTTCGAACATGTTATCCATAAAGTTCGACTTCGGGGAGCGTGAGTATTGCGCCCTGGTACGAATGAAAGAAAAAGAGGCAAAAATAGAATATCACATAACCATCATGAATGGGGAGCTTGAAAGATTGTTGTACGGCAACCATGTGTTCGTTCCCGAAGCAGGCCTGTTCAGATCCGACCTTGCACCGGACACTGAGCTGGGCAGCTTAAAATGTACCATAGCCGATGCCCTGAATAAACAACTTGCCTTGACATACGGTCCGCAGACCGGACAGCCACATAAAGCCTAGGCCATTACCGGTCTGTTGCTCCGGAAGCTGTCAGGTTAAGCATTGAATTGACAGACGTCAGAAGCTGCTCCTTTGTAAACGGCTTACTCAAAAAGGCATCGGCGCCCATCTCGAGTGCAAAGTCTGCCGCGGCTGCATCTACTCCGGAAATGACGATGACCTTTATCCAGGGATACTTTTTTTTCAAAAAAACAAGATAATCAAGTCCAAAGCCATCGGGAAGGCGATTGTCCAGCAATACCAGGGCCGGCAACTTTTTCTCGAAATAGGCATCGGCGCTGGCCAGCGTTTTTACATGGTCGATGTTGAGACCTTCATGATCAAGGATAAGATTCAAAAGCAGGCACATTTCGCCTTCGTCTTCTATAAGCAGGACATTCCTGTTCTCGCTGCGGGTATCGGCCGTACTGTTCATCATGGCGGGCATAGTGTAGAGTTTTTGGATATAAATATGTTTGCCCGGCAATTATAAAGCCATAAATATCTAAGAGTTAGAGCGAGGAAAAACCCGGCAAAAAGAGCTTGAACTGTGGTGATTTTTACCCAACAAAGACCTGCCCGCGGCACGACAATTGCTCCCGCCCATTGGACGTTTAAACAAAAAAAGATATGGTCATCTATCCCACCGAACTGCTGGACGCGATCAGAACCGCGCTTGTGGATAGTCATCGTACCATTGCCGTCGCTGAAAGTGTGACAGCAGGACTGCTGCAAAACGCCTTTTCGCAGGCAACCGACGCCCGCCTGTTTTTCCAGGGGGGTATGACCGTTTATAACGTTGCCCAAAAGTGCAGGCAGCTGGATATCGAACCAATCCTGGCGGAGCAGAATAACGGAGTCTCTGAGCGGGTAGCGATCCAACTCGCGACACATATCACCAAAGCGTTTTGTAGCCAATTGGGAATTGCCCTGGTTGGTTATGCTGCTCCTGTTCCCGAAAAGCAGGTAATGGATCCGTTTGCCTGGTACGCCATTTACGCCGATGGACAGCTTCTGGAGGCATGCCAGGTTCCGGGCGTTGATGGCGGCCCCCTCGATAATCAAATTCATTACGTACAGACGGTCATTACGGCTATGCATCGGCGGCTTTGCCATCCCGTTTGAATTATATAAGACCCTCCATGGCATAATAAATGCATTAACCAGCAAAATACTTCGTCGTGACAGCCGATGAAAATACTGTTCCAAACCAGCACTGGAACCCATTTACACAACTGACTCATTCAAGACGTGAATTCCTCCGTAACGCCAGCCTCGCAGGTGCAGGATGGATCGTATTGCCCTCCCTGGTCGGAGACGCCCAAAAAAACAATGCTTCGCTGTACAGGATATCTCCGACGGCAACCATAGGTATAGACCTTTTGCTGAACAAAGAGAAAGTGCATCTTGATCTCGATCCCAGGGTTACCCTGCTGGATGCATTACGCGAAAACCTGTCCATGCCAGGTACAAAAAAGGGGTGCGACCGCGGACAATGCGGCGCTTGTACGGTCCTCGTCAATGGAAGACGCGTCAATTCCTGTCTTATACTCGCAGGTCTCTGCCAGGGGGCTGAGATCACCACCATCGAAGGACTGGCCGACGGCGACAACCTCCACCCTATGCAGGAAGCCTTTATAAAACATGACGCCTATCAGTGCGGCTATTGTACCCCCGGACAGATCTGTTCGGCCGTCGGCCTGCTGCACGAAGGACATGCCAGGACAGTTGCGGATATCCATGAGGGAATGAGCGGTAATATCTGCCGTTGCGGCACTTATAACAATATCGTGGCCGCTATACAGGAAGTACAAACGAATCACGGGCACTAAAGAAACATTATGGAACCATTTACGATCCAACAGACCTCCAACACACGCGCCGCAATCCAGTCCGCCCTCACTGTGGCCCGCAGCAAATATATTGCCGGAGGGACCAACCTCGTCGATCTGATGAAGATGTATGTCGAGACGCCTGCCCTCCTGATCAACATCAACAGCCTGGACCTGCAAAAGATCGAATCCCTTCCTCACGGAGGTCTGCGTATCGGTGCCCTGGTCCGGAACAGCGACCTCGCCTGGCATCCCCTTATACAAAAAAGATATCCCGTCCTGTCTCAGGCCCTGCTGTCCGGCGCATCGCCCCAGCTACGCAACATGGCCACCACCGGCGGCAATATATTACAGCGCACCCGCTGTCCTTATTTCTACGATATCAGTTTCCCGTGCAACAAGCGAACACCCGGTGCCGGCTGTTCGGCTATCAACGGCTACCATCGCAGCCATGCTATCCTGGGTGGCAGCGATCATTGTATTGCTACCCATCCCAGCGATATGTGCGTTGCCATGGCAGCGCTCGATGCCAGCATCAGGATCGAAGGGCCCGACGGGGAAAGGATCGTACCCTTCACCGAATTTCACCTGCTACCCGGCACTGCGCCGGAAAAAGAGACGGTCTTAAAGCCCGGTGAGATGATCACCGCCGTCGACCTGCCCCCGCTCTCGCATTCAACCCGATCCCATTACGTCAAAGTCCGCGATCGCGCCTCCTATGAGTTTGCACTGGCCTCCGCCGCCGTCATCCTGAACATGGATGGCAACCAGATCCATTCCGCGCGCATCGCCCTCGGCGGAGTAGGCACGAAGCCCTGGCGGGCCCTGAAAGCCGAACGAATGCTGACAGGCCACCCCTCGGCGGAGCTATTCGCTAGAGTCGCCGCAACTGCGTTAGAAGGAGCAAAGGCTTATCCATATAACAGTTTTAAGATAGAACTGGCCAAACGCACGCTGATCCGGGCGTTGACCGTCGCAGGAGGTATATCATGAATGAGCTCATCGGCCAACCCGTTGACCGCGTAGACGGTCGTCTGAAAGTGACAGGCAAGGCACCCTACTCAGCGGAATTCCCGTTGAAGGACCTTGCCTTTGGTGTCATCGTCCAAAGCACCATCGCCAGCGGGCGTATCATTTCCATCGACAGCCAGGCCGCGGAGTCTTTGCCAGGGGTCATAGCCGTTATCACCTATAAAAATTCCATGAACCTCCATACACTATCCGGGGGCAGCGATCCTGGTCAGGGTAAGTTCGGCGAAAGGGATTTGCTGCCGCTGCAAAGTAACCGGATCTTTTACGACGGACAACACATCGCTATCGTCGTGGCCGAAACCTTTCAGATCGCCGAACACGGCGCATCGCTGATCAAGGTAGAATATGAAGAGGAGAAGCCCGTCTTCGAAATAGAACAGGCCATACCGGATGCATTCCAGCCCGCCTCAGCACTGGGCGGCGGACAGGCGCAGACCCATCGCGGCGACGCCGGCAAAGCCCTCCGGGATGCCGAGGTAAAAATAGAACAGACCTATACGACACCCGTCTATCATCACAATGCAATGGAGCCGCATGCTACTACGGCAGAATGGAACGGGAAAAAACTGACCATCTATGATTCCACGCAGTCTGTCGTCGGGTCAAAGAATGCCATCGCGCAGATCCTCGGCGTTGCGCCCGACGATGTGCGTTTATTTTCTTATTTCATAGGAGGCGGATTCGGTTCCAAAGGATTTACCTGGGCCCATTCCGTGATGGCGCCTATGGCCGCCAGACAGGTCGGCAGACCGGTGAAGCTCGTCCTTAGCCGGCAGCAGATGTTCACCTCGAACGGTCATAGATCCCGTACCATTCAGCAGATTTCATTGGGAGCCGACAAGAGCGGAAAGCTGCAGGCCATCCGGCATCTCACGACATCCGAGACTTCTTTTGTCGATGAATTCGTCGAGCAGGCCGGTGTTGCTACAAAAATGATCTACGAAGTCCCTAATCTCGATGTCACCCATAGTATCGTACGGGTGAATAAAGGTACTCCCTGTCCTACGCGCGCACCCGGCGAAGCTCCCGGCACCTATGCGCTGGAAGTTGCAATGGATGAGCTCGCCTGTAAGCTGGGAATGGATCCCATCACCCTGCGCCTCATCAACTATGCAGAGACACATCCGCAGACAGGTCAGCCCTGGTCCGAAAAACATCTCAAAGAATGTTACCAACGCGGCGCGGCAGCTATTGGCTGGTCCCAACGCAAACCCGCACCCCGCTCCATGAAAGAAGGAGACCTGCTTGTCGGCTACGGCATGGCCACCGCCACCTACCCCGCTAACCGCAGCGCTTCCTCCGCAAAGATCCAATTGTTTGCCGATGGTCATGCCGTCGTCTACTGCGCCACCCAGGACATCGGCACAGGGACCTATACCATTCTCACCCAAATTGCCGCCCAGGGGCTGGGACTGCCAATGGCCAGCGTACAATGCAAGCTGGGTGATTCGAAACTACCAAAGGGCCCCAACTCCGGCGGTTCACAGGTATCCGCCAGCGCCGGCGGAGCCGTATGGGCAGCAGCGCTGACCCTGAAGAGTAAGGCCATTCAACTGAGCATCACCGACAAAAGATCTCCGCTGTTCGGACAACCCGAAGACAGTGTCCGGATCGAAGGAGGCAGACTGTATACCAAGGATAGCCCCGACAAGGGAGAGACATATCGGCAATTGCTCGCCCGTAAAGACATGCCGGTGATCGAAACCGAGATCACCACAAATGTCTCCACACGGGAAGGAGCTCCCCAACCCCAGGACACCAGAGGCGACCAAAAGAGCGCCGCCGTAAAGGCCGACGAAGCCGTCGACCACAAAAAATATGCTTTTCATTCCTTCGGCGCCCACTTTGTAAAAGTACTCGTCGATCCCATTCTTGGCACCGTCCGCGTCGCCCGGATCGCAGGAGTGATGGATATCGGGAAGGTGCTGAATTGGAAGACAGCTACAAACCAGATCATGGGCGGCATGATCTTTGGCATCGGGATGGCCCTCATGGAAGGTACGATCTACGATCCAACCAATGGCCGGGTAGTGACACGCGATCTGACGGACTACCTCGTACCCGTCAACGCCGATATGCCGGAATTTGATATTCAGTTCATCGACACTCCCGATCCCTACATCAGCCCGGTCGGCGCCAGGGGTATCGGCGAGATCGGCATCACAGGCATCACCGCCGCTATCGCCAACGCCATTTACCATGCGACGGGCCAACGGATTCGTGATCTGCCCATTACTCCGGATAAATTGTTATCCTGAAGTCTGATTATGAACCTCCGGCGACCAACACCTGGCCGGGAAATTCAATTGGCCCAGTTCGTGCAGTACATCCTGTACGATGTCATGGTCTTCGGTATCTTTGTTAATTAAACAGACCCGCCCTGTCGGCACAAGTAGTAATTGACCCAGGCTCCTAATTTTCCATGCCACAATAATTTCATTATAATGTAGTTCGCAGATGCACAATTCAATAACCCCAACCTTCGACTTTCGCTGGCTGGGAGCCTCCCAGCAAAACAACATGCTTGACCTATTCCCGGTTGCCACCTATGTTTGCGATATAAATGGCCTGTTAAAAAACTATAACGGGGAAGCCGCCCGGCTATGGGGAAGAAAACCGGTAGCTGGCCCCAAAGGGGAACTCTATAACGGTGCCTATAAGCTTTACCGGGAAAATGGGGAATTTTTGCCCCAAAACCAAACTCCCGAAGCAGTCTGCCTTGCCGACGGCATCCCCATAAAAAATTTGGTGATCATCATTGAACGGCCCGACTATTCGCGCTGCCATGTCCAGATCAACATCTCCCCCCTCCGTGACGAAAAAGGCAACCAGGTCGGAGTGATTAGTTGTTTACTCGATATTACCGCTCAAAAACTGGCGGAAAAACAATTGGCCAGGACAACGATAGAATTGCAGGACTATGTGAATAATGCAAACGTGGGCCTGCACTGGGTCGATGGCAACGGCATCATAAAATGGGCAAATAAGGCAGAGCTCGATATGCTCGGGTACCCCGAAAAAGAATATATCGGCCACCATATCTCAGAATTTCACGTCAGCCAGGATAAGATCAAAGACATCCTGACCCAGCTTCGCGATAACAAAACGCTGGATCAATACGAATCAGAGCTCCGTGCAAAGGACGGCTCGATCAAAACAGTCCGCATAAGTTCCAGCGTCTTTCGGGAAGAAGACAAGTTTATACATACACGCTGTTTTACGATTGATGTTTCTGAACAGAAACGCCTTTTTCAGGCACTAACCGAAAAAGCGATCTTCGAAAGCGAAGAAAAATACCGTACGCTTGTCGACACCCTCGAGACGAAAGTGAAGGAAAAAATAGACGAGCTGAAAAAAAGCGAGGAACGATACCACAAAATGATCGAGGAGGTGGAAGACTATGCGATCATCCTGCTTGACAAAGAGGGTATCATCGTCAACTGGAATAAAGGCGCGGAAAAGATAAAAGGTTACAAAGAAGAAGAGATTATCGGGAAAAGCTTCCAGGAATTTTACCTGGAAGGAGACCGGCAAAATGGCCTTCCTCTTACACTGCTGAACAAGGCCCGGACGCATGGAAAGGCGACCCACGAAGGCTGGAGAAAAAGAAAGAACGGGACCGTGTTCTGGGGAAGCATCCTTTTGACAGCGCTACACAACGAACACAACGAGATTATCGGCTTTTCCAAAGTAACCCGTGATCTGACAGAAAAAAAACTGGCTGAAGACAAGACAAGAGAATACCTGGCCCAGCTGGAATTTCAGAACAAGGAGCTCGAACAGTTTGTCTATGCAGCCTCCCATGACCTGAAAGAACCCCTGCGAAAGATCCATCTGTATAATAGCTTTGTAGCCGAAAATCCGGCCAATACGCTGGATCCAAAATCAAAGGAATATCTAAGCCGGTCGATCAGTGCGACTCACCGCATGAAAGGCCTGATCGAAGACCTTCTCGCCTATTCACGAGCCACGGCCAACGTCGAGGGTTATAATGAACTCGATCTGAACCTGCTCCTTGACGAGCTGTTAGCCCTGCATAAGGAAGAATTTCAACAAAAACGGGTTGAGATAAAGAAGGAAGCCCTTCCGACAATCCAGGCCGTCCCCTTCCAGATAAAACAGCTCTTCTCGAACTTAATTGACAACGCGGTTAAATACAGACACCCCGACCGCGAGGCGAAGATTACAATTCGTCACGAACTGGTCAATGGATCTACCATCACATCATTTAAGGCTGACTATAAAAAACAATACCATAAGATCTCGGTAACAGACAACGGGATCGGATTTGACTCCCAATATGCAAACAGGATCTTTGAAATTTTTCAACGCTTAGCTCATCCGACCGGAATCGCCGGCTCCGGAATAGGGTTGGCGATCTGTAAAAAAATTGTCCAGAATCACAACGGCTTTATTATAGCCAACGGTAAACGCGGAGAAGGCGCCAGCTTCGATATCTACTTTCCAAAAGACGGGGAACTCTGATCAACGCAGCTTTAATATCGTTTTTGCAAGATCATTCAGCTCTTTCCAGCTGCTGGGCTTCACAAAATATTCAGCGGCTCCGTTACGCATACATTCGTATTTGTGCAGCGCGGCATTGGAAGTACTTAATACAACTTTGGGAATAGGCTTGAATCTTTCCTCGGTGCCTATCGAACGAAGCACCTGGGCACCGGTCAATCCGGGCATATTATAGTCAAGTATGATCAGGGAAGGCAGCTCGTCTACAGCTCGTGTCCGCAAATATTCAACAGCCGAAAGGCCATCTGAAAACTTATACAGATGAGCATTAGGATCTGCCACCAGGATAGCCCCCGCGATTAATTCCATGTCCTCAGGGTCATCTTCCGCGATCAGAATGCCTCCAGAATCATAATTCATGCTCTAAAGATACATTAAATCTAAAAAGTGGCAATTTTCCATCAAGGCTCCCCGGCGACCCGGTAGCGGCAATCTATTCCCCAGTTACAGGACCCTCCCCCCTTGGTATGAAAATTTTACAGACTCTTCTATCCCCATGTCATCACCTATCACCTTAGAGATCGCATTCTATACCGACCCGCTTTGTTGCTGGAGTTGGGTCATGCAGCCGCAGTGGAAGAAATTCCTCGCCGAATTCGGAGATTTACTGAACGTGACCTACAAAATGGCAGGGCTCCTGCCATCCTGGAATAATTTCAGCGACTCCACAAATTCTATCCGCAAGCCGATCCAGATGGGACCGGAGTGGATGCATGCCCGTGAGACATCAGGCGTCTATATAGACGATAGCATATGGGTTACCGATCCTCCCGCATCATCCTTCCCCGCCTGTATTGCCGTCAAGTGTGTAGAGTTACAGTCTCCCAAAATGGCTGCCACCTATCTTTCATCGCTCCAGGAGGCTGTGATGACCCGACGACTCAATATAGCCCAAACAGCAGCATTGCTCGGGCAGGCTGATGAACTCGGCAAAAGTTTTCCCGATTTCAATTTATTTAAATTTCGGGAGGACCTTTTCGGAGAGACAGGCAAAGAAGCCTTCAGAAAAGACTGGCAGGAGACAAAATACAAAGGCATCAGCCGGTACCCCACCCTGGTCTTCCGCGCATCTGACCATAATCCAGTATTGCTAAGCGGACTCCAATCTTATGATGCGCTGAAAGATGTTGCTCTTAAGCTCACTGCAATCCGCGCTCTCCGACAATCGGGATAAAGTCGAAAAGATTTATATCGGGCGCAATGGAGAGACCAGGGTCATAAAAAAATAAAAATGAACGTATGAAACAAGTAAAGATCTTCAAAGCAGCGTTGCTTGGCACATCGGCTATGACAGCATTCAGCTACCTCTTCTCATACCTGTCCAAAAACAATACGCGGGAACCTGAACTCCTGGGTAAAATGATGCACAGGATTTTTCCTGGCATTTCAAAACCCTCCTCCCGTGCGGGCGGATGGGCGGCGCACTACGCAGTAGGCCTGCTCTTCGCAGAACTGTACGCCCGGATCTGGCAACGGACCACCGCCCGGCCAGCGACAAAAAATGGACTTGTGTTTGGAGGCCTCTCAGGAATTGCCGCTATTTTAATATGGAAATTTACGCTTGACGCCCACCCCTTTGCACCGGCAGTTGACTTTAAGAACTTTGCCCTTAATTTGTTCCTGGCTCATTTGGTCTTTGGCGTCTTTGCAGCAGTTGGCTACAGAAGTTAAGAATTGTGCTAAAGCATCCGCCTCCAGGCTTTTTTGCACTTACCGCTATGACCCTTTGCTCTTTTGCTCAGGACAGCACAACAACGCAGGATACATCCATGTCTTCGGGCAAACACATGATGAAGGACTGCCTGATGATGAAAAACGGCCAGGTAATGTTCGTAAAATGTATTCAATCCCGTCGTCCCGGCTCCACAAATCACACCCCAATTCCCCAATATACGGCCGGTCACCGTACTTTTAAACAGTGGTCCGATAATTACATACCTATCAATATGAAAACACAAACGGAAATTTGCAGGATCCTGATCGTCGACGACGATAATGACCTCTGCAATGTGATGAAAGGGATCCTGTATAAAAAATGCCCCGTTCACATTGCCCACACGCTCGATGAAGCCGAAGGCAGCGTCACGCGCATCGATCCCGTGATACTTTTCCTGGACAATAATCTGCCGGACGGTCTGGGCCTTGACCATATCCGCTCGATAAAAGAGCTCTGTCCCCACGTCGCCATCGTCCTGATGACAGCCGGGACAGCTCCAAACCTTATGCAACTTGCGCTGTCCAACGGGGCCACGCAATTCATGTCCAAACCCTTTACCGCAAACCTGCTTCGGGAGGTCGTATATACCATTTGCCCCGAGCTTAGGGCATAGCCCATACACGTAAAAGCCAAACCGGCGGGCATATTTGTTGCTTGTCTTTTTTTATGAATACAGAAAACAACATAACCCGACGGGATATAGTTCGCGGCCTGGGCGCAGGCATTGCCGCCGTGACGGTCGCTCCCGTCCTTGGTTTCACAGCACCAGGAGAGGCAACATCCGGATCAGGCAATGCCGTTCCATTACACGATCCAACGACAAAATATCCCAGGCCACCCTTTAATGGTCAGGAACAGCCCTGGCCAGGCCTGGCCAGTAAAATGGATCCCCGGCCGGATCATGGCGAGAAAAGCTATAAGGGCGCCGGGCGCTTGTCAGGCCGCAAGGCTTTGATCACCGGTGGTGATTCAGGAATGGGCCGGGCCGCAGCCATTGCCTATGCCCGCGAAGGTGCCGACGTGGCGATAAATTATTATCCTTCAGAAGAGCCTGATGCGCGGGAAGTGATCGAACTGATCAGGGCGGAAGGCCGGAAGGGAATAGCCATACCCGGCGATCTGCGCGACGAAACCTTTTGCCAAAAACTGGTGGAACAGGCAGTACGTGAATTGGGAGGTCTCGACATCGTCGTCAACAATGCCGGCCGGCAGCAAACACATGCCTCCATACTGGATATTTCTACCGAACAATTCGACTGGACGATGAAGACAAATATCTATGCGCCTTTCTGGATCATCAAGGCAGCTCTGCCCCATCTCAAGCCAGGCTCTGTCATCATCGGCACAACATCGGAACAGGCCTATGATCCATCACCAGATCTTTATGACTACGCACAGACAAAGGCTGCCACGATGAACTATGTCAAGTCCCTGGCTAAACAGCTTGGACCGAAGGGCATCCGTGTCAATGGTGTAGCCCCCGGTCCTATCTGGACGCCTCTGCAGGTCAGTGGAGGTGCTACACAGGAGAAACTAAAGAACTTTGGCAGCCAGACCCCGCTGGGCCGCCCCGGTCAACCCGCTGAGCTGGGCTCCATCTATGTTCAGCTCGCAGCGGACGACGGGAGCTTCGCCACCGGTCAGGTATATGGATCGTCCGGGGGCAGCGGGCAACCATAACCCCATAATAGCATAAAATAGTTGGACGATTGCCCCGCAACAGGATGTTCTTCGAGACTATACTATAAAAAATTATATCAGTTGGTATTATTCGCCAATGGCCCTGTCGTTTAGCAATAACCTGGACCCCGTCGAACCTGTCATTTCCCCTCTATCGCTGATGTAGTAAGCCCTTATAGTGAGCTGGGACTTATACAAATTGCCGATACCGCCGAAGAGTTTATCGACGCTCAATATTTTTCATTTTTTAAAATAGCATTTTTATGAAACAAAGTGATCAGTATGCGCTGGTGACCGGCGGTACCAGTGGGATTGGGTACGAATTGGCGAAACTGCTTGCCGCTGACGGGATCGGGACATCATTCTATAAAAAAGAGGACTGCGTAAAAGTAGTGCTTGATCCCTGGAAATAAAACTAATGATCATGGAAAACAATAAAGAAAGATCACCTGAAAAAGAAAGTTCATCCGAATCGGCCCTCGAACGGGGAAAAAAGTTGATAGCGGCGGATGAAGAGATTAATAAGAAAGACCCCGCCAAACCCGAAGTAAAGAAAGAAAAAGAGAAAGATGCAGAGCAATGGCGTAATGAAGGTTAAGTTCATTACCATGTAGTGGTATGATTATTTCAGCTATACATTGACTCATCTTTTAAACAAATCAAACTCCTTAATTATGTTCTACCACGTAAAAGACCTGCAATTCAATGCCAGGGTCTCGAAACCGGATCCCGCTTTCGCAACCCTTTTATTGGAACAATTTGGCGGTGCCAATGGCGAACTGGCCGCTGCCCTGAGATATTTTGGTCAGGCTTTCGGCGCAAAAAATCCTTATCCCGACAAATACGACCTGCTAATGGATATTGCCACCGAAGAGTTCAGCCATCTTGAGATCGTCGGGGCCACTATCCAGATGCTATTGACCGGTGTCAACGGTGACTTGAAAAATGCTGCCGAGAATTCCGAGATCATGAAACTGATGAATGGCAAGGCTGGCAAAGAGGAAGTAATACACCAGGGTATGGTTGCCCCTCAATTTCTTATCGGCTCTGCCGGCAGCCCTTGCTATACCAGTTCCCAGGGGGTGCCCTGGACGGCAGCTTACATAAATGGGGATGCAACCGGTGAGCTTACGGCCGACCTGCGTTCGAACATCGCCGCTGAATCCCGTGCGAAAATGGTATACGAATACCTGCTTCAGTTTACCGAAGATCCGTATGTGAAAGAGACTTTGCGTTTCCTTATGACCCGTGAAGTGGCGCATTTCCAGATGTTCGAGGCTGCGCTGGATACAATCCGGCCAAACTTCCCTCCTGGTGTCCTGCAAAGTGATCCGAAGTTCAGCAATGTCTATTTTAACATGTCGAGCGGCAACGATTTCATGGGTCCCTGGAACGAAGGCAAGACTACCCAGCTTGGCGAAACAATTCAGTATATTGACGATCCCCTTAGCTATGTCCTCGAAACAAATGGATTGCTCGAACACGAGGGATCAGGTTCGGACAGGACGGAAGAGGCGGTTCAGAAGGTCAACGTACAAATGAGTCAGCTGAAAAGCCAGGAAGTCAACGGCGCAAATCCTCCGGGTCTTCAGCAGTGGAATAAGCCAGCTGCGAAAACCGGAGAAGAAGAGAATGGAAAAAGCGAAACAGCGGCAAAAGAAACAAAAAACAGAAAAAAATCTGCAAAATAATTCTATTTGCTGGCGCAAAGTCCCGCACAGCTTCAACGTCAACCTTCCAACACCCCATGGTCAATAAAATGAAAAGCCAGCAACCTCGACGGCGCTGGCTATAATGGGCAGAGGAGCAGGAACACAGCTGGTATTGTTATGCTCTCCTTATTACCCCGAGAATGATAGAAATAAGCGCAATTACCAAAAGAATGTGGATGATGCCCCCGGCGTGATAACCAAGGAATCCGATGGCCCAGCCAATAACCAGGATTACGGCGACGACGTACAAAATGCTTCTCATATTGATTATTGTTTAAGTGTACTGGTGTATGTACAATTCCGGGGCCACGACATTTATAGACGTTTGGGGAATAGGCGCCCGGTAACGATCAACATGTGAGGAATCGCTTACTTGGGTATGTTAGGGAAAGATATCCCCTTATCCAATAATTTTCGTTATCTGCCGCAACACATCGCGCAATTATTGCTCAATCCGGAAGACTGGTTAACCCCGCCATTGACTGTTGTTTTATCTTTGTCATAAAACATTCTCTTTGTCATAATTACAATTGTGTCATGCCTCCGTCGGCAACCAGGTCGACACCCGTGATATAGCTGCTGTCTTCAGATGCAAGGAACAGGCACGCAGCAGCCATTTCTTCCGGACGACCGATGCGTCCAAGCGGAGTAAATTGCGCGAACATAGCCCTGGCAGCGTCAGCTTCCTCCCTGGTCTTGAACTGTCCGTCCACGATCGGAGTGTCGATAGCGCCGGGGCTCAGTGTATTGACACGGATACCGCGGTCCTTCAACTCGGCGGCCCAGGTCTTTGTAAAATACCGGATAGCAGCCTTCGTAGCACCATAGGTCACATACTGGGGGAACCCTTTAAGCCATACGCATGACCCCACAAGCACGATAGCCCCATTATTGTTCAGCAGCGGCAGCGCTTTCTGCACCGTGAAAAAGGTACCCTTGGCATTCACGTTGAAGGTCTGGTCAAAATGCTCCAGCGTTACCTCAGGCGTATATTTGATCTCCACAAAGCCCGCACTGGCGACAATGATATCAATGCCTCCCTTTTCAGCCCTGATCTGTGCATAGAGCCTGTCAAGATCGGACAGTTTCGAGATATCCCCCTGTACTGCGGTGACGTTCTTTCCAATGATCCTGACAGCTTTTTCCAGCTCTGACTGGCGACGGCCTGTGATGAAAACATACGCTCCTTCCTCTACAAACTTAATGGCGGTGGCAAGTCCTATCCCGCTGCTGCCGCCAGTGATGACGGCGACTTTGTCTTTTAATTTTCCTGGCATTTTGTGTGTTTTTAATTACACCGCAAAAATATCAGTACACAAGACGCTGAAAAATGAACTACTTTACTAAATATGCGTGAACTGGTTCATCTTTTTCTGACCTTATCATTACGGATCTTGGAAAGGAATTCCCTGGTCATGTTGAGATAGGAGGCCAGGGCGTATTGAGGCAGACGTTGGGCCACGTGAGGGAACTGCCCGACAAATTCGTTATACCGCTCTTCAGCATTCTGGGTCAGATTAGACATGATCCGCCTCGCATAAAAGGCAGCCGACTTCTCGGCCATCATTCTGAACAGCGTCTCCATCTGGTGCGAGAATGCCTTCAGCTCCTGCTCGCTGTGATAATCGATCTGCATCACTACACTGTCTTCCAGCGCGACGACAAACTGGGTCGCTGGTTTTTGATAGATATAACTATTATAGTCCGATATCCACCAGTCTTCGATAGCGAACTGGATGGTATGGTCATTCCCCTTATCATCGATCAGATAAGACCTGAAGGCCCCCTTTAGCACATACATCCGCTGCCGGGCGACAAAGCCCGGCTGTATCACCAACTGCTTTTTCCTGACTTTCACCATACTGAACGCCGCAAGCAGCCTGTCCAGGTTCTCGGGGTCCAGCTTTATCTTTTTGGAGATATTTTCTATAAAAGGAGCAAGTTCTTCCATGGTACAAATATCCTATATCGCCCGAAAATAATACTTGATCACCAACCAACACGACATTTTTTCCACTTTAGACAACAGATCGGGAAGTTTTGATATTTTTCCAGGCGGTAATTGTGGTACCTTTGTCCAATCCCGAAAAACTCTGATCTTACAACATACAGCTCAATAAAACCTTAAAGATCATACAATGGAAAAATTAGCGCTGCTGGCCCGGTTAGAGGCTAAGCCCGGAAAAGAGAAAGAGCTCGAAACATTCATCAAAAGTGCGCTGGCGCTGGCTCAGAACGAACCGGAGACTATCCGGTGGTATGCCCTCCAGCTGAGTCCCTCAACATTTGGTATTTTCGACACGTTCGAAGCCGAGACCGGCCGCCAGGCACACCTCGCCGGTCCGATCGCCAAAGCCTTACTGGCAAAGGCAGACGAACTGCTGGCCACCGCTCCACAAATCGAGCCGGTCACGCTGCTCGCCGTGAAATAGGATCGAAGGACAAACACTTTTTTAGTGACAAAAGCCCGTTGCCCAAGGTAACGGGCTTTTGTCCTGATACCCGAATATCTGTCATAGATATATTTCCGCTTCACAGTTCCCCATCCCGCACCGAAGACAGCGGATTGTCAGCCGGCACATGCATCATATTGCTTATTATATTAGATATAACATTGTCGGCGATCGCCATCACCACATCAAAAAGATGAGGCAGCGTATAGCCAGCGGCAAAGAACTCCTCCAATATCTTCTCGTCCCCCCTGGTCTTATTCAATACAATACTATGCGCCAGCTTCGCCAGCACGTTCAGCTTCGGATCAAAACCCGCCGTACCCGACCTTATCTCCCTTATCTGATCGTCATCCAGGCCATTGAGTCTGGCGATCATAGCATGTGTCTCAAGACAATACTCGGCCTTGTGCATCGCCGATACCACGAGACTGACGATCTCATATTCCTGTCTGCTCAATACCCGTTCACGCCTTTGCAGCTGCAAATAGCTGGATAGGCCCGGTTCGAAATACGCCATTATAGCATATAGATTAGGCATCATGCCAAGCTTGACGTTGAAATAGTCGAAGTACTTCCGGCTCTCCTTCGGAGCCTGCTCTTTTGTTGGTATAATGATCGGGGTCATAACATAATTTTGAACAGATCCTTCACAGCTCCTTCATTAATTTTAAATGACGGGAATGGGCCCGGAGCATCTTCAGGCCTTCAGCGGTCCGCATTAGCGGTATCTTCCTTTTTTTCGCATTGGCCAAACTGATCCGGTGCAGGAGATGCCAGTGACGGGTGATCTCTTTCCACGCAAAGAACAAGGAATGAGCCGGGTCATAAATATGTGTAGGCTCGCTCCCCGCCCCATTTAGCTCGATGATGGAAAAGTTCTTTCCCTTCAACAGATCATCCCAGTCCGCGAATTTTATATCCATCCTCCCAAAATAAAAGTCGGGTATCTCTTTGCATATCCCGTCGATAGCATTCGTCAGCTCCTCCGTGATCCTGTCGCTCCAGTCTAGAAACTTCGCTCCCCGGCTATGATTTCCATAAGGCACCAGCGTATGGCTAACGCCTTCCGGCAGGACCGTGCCAAGGCTGTCCCCATATCTTTCGCTAAGCGTCGGCAATTGCAGGAGAAACCGGGGATTACGACGCAACAACGTCCTGATCGTCGATCGTCCGTCACCCGTTACCGTCAGCAGCTCCTTGCCAACGATCCCTGTGATCCGGCCCTTTTCCTCACCAGGGATGCGGACATAAAAGATACCGGCCTCCATTTCATAGGGAACAAATTCCTGCACCAGGAAATCCACCCGGCTCCGGAGACAATACAGTTCCAGCTCAGAGGCCGTCCTCACCAGGCTCACCTGGACCCCTCTTTCCCCGATGTCCGGCTTGGCTATAAGAGGAAATTGGAACGCTCTTTTATCCAGCTGTTTTTTCAGGGAATTCCAGTCGGCGCCCGCAGGGCACAGATAAGTACGGGGGAAATAATTCTCCGGCATCTGCTCGTAGATCCCGCTCTTTCGTTCATGGGTAAACCCCGCATATTCTATCCCCGGATTGGCAGCGTTGAAGAAAAAGACCGATCTCGCGCGAAGGCCCAACCAAAACCAATAAGGATATATGGGTCCGTATACCACTGGCGTAGGCCAGTATTCCCAGTGGGTCAGCCGCGTCCAGGTTCTTCTGAGCGACCAGTAAAGACGCCTTCCGGGCGATTCGCTAAAAGTATGTTTCACCGGATCATTCGCAGGTAGCGGACTTTCAAAGGAAGCGATCGTATCGCTACCCGTCCTCAGATCGTTGTAGATCATCCGGGCATTCTCCTTTGTCCAGACGATCGAGGTCACGCTTACCGTAAATAATTTATTGTCCCTGTTCATAATAAGATTATTTCGGATATCCCCGTTGCCGGCTGACCGGTGAAACCCGATGACATCGGCTGCCCCGGGTCTCTTTTTATCCCGGTACCATTCTTCAAACCACTGTCTTCTCTCTTTTGCAACCCGCTCATCATACAGTGTTGCAGAAGACCAGATATAAGGCCTGGCAGGATTCAGCTCAAGCTCATGTCTCCTGTAGCCGTCCCAGCGGCAATCCAGGAGCATCCCGCCGAAAAACAGGATCAGCGTAAACGGTTCGATATCCTCCAGATCCATTTGCCGGAAATACGCCAGCGGGTCTTGTTGCTCAATGATCTCAAGCAGGATCAGTCCCCTGCTGGCCCGATAGGCAGGTCTGCGCAGATGTTTTAAAAAGGCTCCGTTCAACAGGACAGCCGCCGTCCCTCCCTCTTTCAGCGCGATCCAGCTACCCCCGGCATCCGGGTCTTTCGGATAGATAAGCCCGCTGCTGCCCCCGGAATAAACCTTCGGCGGCATTGCTATGGCTCGGTCCCTGCTCTCATCCCGGTTCGAACTAAGATAAAATCCGCCCGTCGTAGGGATAAAGGTTACCGTGCACATGACTGCCTGTATTTTATCGTCGAATCAGCCACACCAAAATCCGGTGAAAGCGCCAGATCGGAGACAGAGCCAACACCAATGCGCAGCAGGGCCATATGATGAACAGCATGTTCCAGGTTGTACACCAGCTCCCGGTGAAAATTAGTCCCGACCCGGACCAGGTTTCCTTTGAAACTCGCCGAAAGGATCAACGACTTATCGGGATAATCCAGGATCGCAGCTATCGCCCTGAGCAGGCTGCCCGCATATTCCCGGCTGGTTTCAATTCTAAGGTCCCGCTTTCTTTGATCATAATCCACTGTGCCACTGTCATACCCGATAAACAGCTCGGCAAAGAACTCGATGATATGCCTTGTGTGCTGACCAATGGTGGCATTGGACAACAATTCTATTTTGGCTGTATACTCCTGGTCAGACAGCCCAATGAGCATATCCTCCAGCTGTGTCAGCAATATGGTTAGCGGTTCTGTAAGTACAGTATTCATAAAACCTGGCTGGGGTTCTTGTGAAGTAAACGAAATAGCTGGGTCCGGCAGGCATAAGCCAGCACCAGACAGCTGATAAAGACCAGCAGCGCATAGATGAAAAGCTGTCCTGAATCGCCCTGGACGACGATACCCAGTTTAGTGAGATGAAAAAAGAGAGCGCCGCTCATCAGACCCAGCCCAAGGAGGGCCCCAAAGGCGGTCGTTGCAGGGATCAGGATCAGGACCGAAGCGATCAGCTCCCCAACCCCCGTACCGATACGCCCCCAGGGTTCTATTCCAAGAGTAGAAAAAATGTACACAGATTCCTCGGCCGCCGTAAACTTGAAAAACAGCGTCTGTAGCATGATAACAGCAGCGACAAGCCGGAATATCCAGAGCATGATCTTTTTCTTATGCAGAAGCATCTTATAATATTTATTGTTTGTCTTTCAATTCAACCCAGTTCTTATCGGCCTTTTCGATCATGGCCTGCTGGTCCTTTATCCATCCTTCTTTCGTCTTAAGACTATAGTTGAAATACAGCTTGTCGTTGACAATCGTCCAGGTCTCAGGCTTTGTTGGCGCCTTATGCCCCTGCGCGGTGCCAAATGCGCAATACCCGCCGTATTGAGGGGCATAACGCTCCGGGCTGGCTTTGAATGCATCCATATCCGCCTGGGTGGCGAAAAGCCATTTGACGTCCTTATACATATAGGAGAGACTGTCAGAGCCCATGACCGGCTTCGACTGTTTAAAAAAAGCCACGGCATCATAGCCATTGATAGCCTTGCCGCCCGGGGCAAAGACTTCTTCTTTCTGGGCTCTTACACTTGCAACACTGAATAATACAAAGGCGAGGGCAAATAAATTCTTTTTCATTTTTTTGTTTTTCCGGTTAACTGATTGGTTGATCAATGGGCGAACTTCGTCCAGTTCTTATCGGCATTGGGTTTCAGATGTGCTTCATCCTTATTCCACGTCTTGAGGGTATTGTTGAAGAATTTGTTATAAAAGAGATAGAGCTTCCCGTCAACTATCTTAAAGGTCTCCGGATCGACATCTACTTTCTCGCCGTTGGATCCCATCGCATAGGCGCACCAGCCGCCATACTGCGGCTCATATTTCCCGGGGTTGGTTTTGAAAGCATCCCGGTTGGCCGCTGTAGCAAACCGGTAAGTAGTTCCCTGGTAGTCGAGGGTAATGTCTTTCTTGCCTTCGACGGGCTTCCCGTTGGTAAAATATGCGACCGGGTCATAACCCTGGATAGCCAGACCGGATTTATCAAGGTTGAACTGGCTCTTCCGCGTTTCTGCGGTTTGCGCGGATACACCGGCTATAAAGACAGCCGATAAAAGAAGCGTGCTGATAAGTTGTTTCATCATAAAATTGAGCGTTTAAAAAAATCTGCTGTAAAATTACCATAGCCTCCTCCTCCCGTCAATGACGGATGCACCCGAATCGTTATACAAATTTCCCTGATACAGGATTTAACAACCGGCATGGCTGACCTCGCCTGCCTGGCGACCAGCGTCCGGCATGGCGGGCGAAGGCCTGGAGATGGCCCTCAACGGCAGTTTTGACATCGTGATCCTTGACCTTACGGACCCAGCCCCGCCCCGATCATGGCGATGTTCTACTGAATTTTTTTCCTGACTTTTTTTCCTGACCTTAGATTTACTTAGGGTACTATATGCCAAAATTTCGCACCTGGAACAATGGCACAAGACTTGCCTAGGCGGTATTTACCAAATTGGTTTTCAACGTAATAACTTAATCGTTAACTGCGACAACCTTTGCTTATGACTATTCTTCCTATCGTCTTTACTTTGAGTATGGACAACAACTTTATAGTACAATTGACGGCTGAGGTGGAACTCCCCGGCCTACTTCCACACTATCAGGTTAGAAACATACACCTCGCAGACAACCGTCACCCCTCTCCCACCCTCTCCGATATCACTATTAAATGCATCGTATACAAAGAGAGCAGGGTCTGGGTACACACCGACTCGCAAATGCCTTCCGGCCTTTCTATGGCAGTGGGCGCCGCCATAGAAAGCGGTCTTCCCGCAATCGAACTTGCCGCCGCGACTGATCCGCTTACCGAGGATGATATGCCACCGGCATGATCCATTACCGCGGCCCCGGAATTGCATTAACACCGGCACGTGTAAACAATCATCAATATGAGAAGCATTTTGTACATCGTCGCCGACGGGCTGTTGCAGGGTACAATGAAAAAACCGGCGTAATTTATTCGCCGGTTTTTTGTTACATCCCACGTGCACCAGGGCCCGATATGCTCCCCGGTGACCAATGCTCATTCAAAGCCTTCTAGTCCGCTACTTCCTGTGCGGCTTCACGGTTGATTCCGCTCGTAGCCAGTTCGGTCAGCTTCTCATTGGCCTTCTTTTCTTCCTCCAAAGTCTGTTCAAGCAGATCTGCAATCTCATTCTGTCCCATGTCTTTCGCCAGCTGCAACAAGGAACCATAGGTAGCGATCTCATAATGCTCAGCCTTCTGACCGGCAAAGATAAGACCCACATCCCGCTGAGCGGTATTGTCTTCCGTCTCATCAATAATGTCCTCTCCCTCTTCAGCAATGCCTTTCAAAGCAGGACTTTCGACGGCCTTAGCCTCTTCGCCCAGGATAGTAAATACCTGTTCCAGGCGTGTCACATGACCTTCGGTTTCGGTCAAATGGCCATCGAAGGCCGCACGCAGTTCATCAGAATGTGCTGCCTCTGAAAGCTTGGGTAAAGTTTTGACCAGCTTCTGCTCAGCCCAATAAATGTCCTTGAGCTGATCGATAAAAAATTCTTTTAGTTTCGAATTTAAGGCAGCATTTGGTGATTGTTGATTTTGAGTAGCCATAGAATTAATGTTTTATACCTCACTCATGGAAAAATTATGCCACGGCCGGATCTCAGTTCTTCCTGCCCTTGCTGATCAACACCTCTGCCTTTTCCGCACCCACCTTCTTAATAGCTTTGAATTTCTTACCCTCCAGTTTATTATACTCTTTAAAGAATGCCTCCAGCTCCTCAAAGATCTGCTCCGGAATATCCTTGACCGACCGGAACTTTCCAAACATCGTCGAGCACTTTGGCACCGCCAGGAACCGGTCGTTCCTGACCATCTTGCTTCCTTTCTTTCCTTCCGACTGCTCCGCACAAATACCCCCGAGCAGCCGGCATTTTATCATAATACCCGGCGAGCTCTGAAATTCAGAAATGACAATCACATCCAACGGATCCCCGTCTTCTCCCTCCGTCCTGGGTATAAAACCAAAATCATAAGGGAAAACCATCCCGGAAGGCAGGATCTTCTTTAACTTGAACAAGCGCTCCTCCTGGTCAAAATCATATTTCTGTGCGCTACCTTTGGGAGTTTCGATAACCACGTCAATACTGCTCATTTTATTTTAAATTTAGATTCTATAACCACCAACGGTCAACATCGATCAAAATCGTTTTACTATGGACATACTCACTACCCTCTTTGGACATGGCAAAGACCTCAACAGCCTGCAAATGGTCTGCCGCGCTATTCTCACGTTCCTCCTCACGCTCCTTTTTCTGCGCATAGCCGGCGTACGCACCTTCGGGAAAAAGTCGGCCTTCGACAATGTCATCATCATCATGCTCGGCTCCATCTTCAGCCGTGTCGTAGTCGGAGCTTCCCCCTTCATCCCTACCACCCTCGCCTCCCTGGCCTTTGTCCTCGTCCATTCCCTGCTCGGCTGGATAAGCTTACACAACGACATGGTCGGACGCTGGATCAAAGGCGAAAAATCTCTTTTATATTCGAATGGAATGGAACAGGAAAAAAATATGAAGAACGCCCGCATTAGCAGAAAAGACCTGCTCGAGGCCGTCCGAAAAGAACTCCATCACACCGACCTTCAGCAAGTCGCAGAGATCTACATCGAACGCTCAGGAGAACTCAGCGTTATCCGGAAAAACCAGTGACCACTCCCCTACATCACAAATCCGAGCTGCGCCCCCAGCCTCGTCCGGCAATCAGTGAGATCAGGAACAGAACGATAAAAATGAAGAAGAGGATCTTGGCGATCGCTGCCGCACTTGCAGCAATTCCAAAAAAGCCGAAAACACCGGCTATCAATGCTATAATCAGGAAAATAACTGTCCAGCGTAACATAACTTTAAATTTTAGGTGAACAATATGATTAATGAATAAAAAAACCATGCCACCAGCTTCCATAAAAAAAGGGTGCCTCAACAGCACCCTTTCACTTTTTTACCCATCTGACCTACATATAAAACACATTGAACCGATGACCATCCGGATCAGCAAACACGAAACCGTAATACCCCTCTCCAAACTCTTCCGGCCTGGAAACTATTGTTCCCCCTGCTTCCCGCACTTCTTTCTCCCAATTATTAACCTCTTCCTTAGTATCGGCAGAAAGGGTAAATATAATTTCATTCCCGGCTTTTGTATCAATTATTGGCCCCTTCATAGCAGGTTCAAGTATATCCTTCAAAAAGAAATGGATGATGAAGTTTTTCCCGCCAAAGAAGAAGCTGGTCAGTTGACCCGATGCTCCGTTCTGTTTAAATCCGAGTTGTTTATAGAATTTAGTAGTTCGTTCTAAATCCCTGACACTAAAATTGGCCCAAATTTTTTTTGTCGTCATAATTAAAGGTTATCCCTCAAAGATAACCCATGAGCTTATCAGTCCACGTCCCCAAACAGGAAAATACACAACCAAAACGATACAATATACAAGTCCCGGTAACTTAACCTTTGTAACTTGCGTCACCACCTACCGTATGTCTGTATTCAATCAATCCCGTAGCAATGTCATCCGCCTCATATTTGCTGGAATGTTCCTGATTATTACTCTTCAGCTCTTCCATCTGCAAATCCTGTCCAGGACATATAAGCTGCAAGCCCTGGAAAATGCCCTCTTCCGAAAAAGTGCCTACCCGACCCGGGGCATCATTTACGATCGGAAAGGCAGGGCCATTCTGAATAATACCATTCTTTATGACCTGGTGGTCACACCTGCCCAGGTCAGGAATATCGATACGGGCTATTTCTGTGAACTGATCAACATCGACACCGCTGAATTCCAGCGCCGGATCGTTGAGGCCCGCATAAAAAATGGTCCCTTCCGTCCATCGACCTTTGAGGATCTTCTCCCGCCGGCTATGTATGCGCGGATGGAAGAGAATATCTGGAAATTCCCCGGATTTAATCTCCAGGAGCGCCCGGTTCGCATCTATCCCTACAATGCCGCCGCCCATATCATGGGGTATGTGGGAGAAGTCGATTCCGCAATTCTTCGCCGCAGCAATCATTTCTATCAGCTCGGTGATTATGTCGGCCGCAGCGGTCTGGAACAATCCTACGAAAAGGTACTGATGGGCCAACGCGGCATCGAATTCTGGATCAAGGACAACAAGAACCGGCTGGTCGGCCACTATCAGGACCGTATGCTGGATACACCTGCCATCGCAGGAAAGAACCTGCACACGTATTTGGATATCGAATTGCAACAACTGGCCGAAAGATTGCTAAATGGAAAGACCGGCGCTATCGTCGCCATAGAACCAGCTACAGGCGGTATACTGGCCATGGTATCCGGGCCCTCCTATGACCCAAATTCACTCACGGGTCCCGACAAACAATCCAACTATGCAAAGCTTGTCCTCGATGCATCAGGCCCGCTTCTCAATCGGGCGATCAAAGGGCTCTATCAGCCAGGATCTACCTACAAGCCCATCGGAGCATTGATAGGCCTTGACGAAGGCGTCATTACGGCCGCCAGCAGCTTCGGCTGCCTGGGTTACTATTATGGATGTGCCAAACCTGTGAAATGCCCGGAAAAATTTGCTGGTCATGCGGCCAATCTTCGCCTCGCCATCGCTCATTCCTGCAACTCCTTTTTCTGCAATAATTTCCGTATGCAACTTGACAACCCTCAATTCCATAGTACCCGCATAGGACTGATGCGCTGGAAGGAATATGTCAATGGCTTTGGTCTCGGTCACCGGACAGATATCGATCTTCCCAGCGAAGACGGCGGAAACATCCCTGATACCGCAGTTTATGACAAAGCGTACAACCACTCCTGGAATTCCTGCACCATGGCCACGATGGGGATAGGGCAGGACAAAATGCTCGTGACCCCTTTGCAGCTGGCCAACGCCATGTGTATCGTAGCCAATAAAGGATATTATTATACGCCGCATTTTGTACGCAGCATAGAAGACCAAACCGCGGACGACAGCTTGCTCAGCCGCTTCCACCAGAAACACGAGCCGGTTTCGCATATTTCAAATGATGCTTATGAGGCGGTACACAGCGGCATGCAGGATGTGACCGAGATTGGCACCGGCCGACCGGCTCGTATCCCGGGTATAAATATGTGCGCGAAGACAGGAACAGCCGAAAACCGACGCCTTATAGAAGGCCACGTCCTCAAATTAAAGGATCATTCTGTCTTCGTTTGCTTCGCGCCCCGCGAGAATCCCAAAATTGCTATTTCTGTTATCATCGAGAATGGAGGCTTCGGCGCAGCACAGGCCGCTCCTATTGCCTCCCTTCTGGTAGAAAAATACCTTCGTGACACTATCAGCACGGCACGCCTATCCCTGGAAGATGATATTACCAACCGCAATCTTATGCCAAAATATCTTGTCCGTCTGCAATTCAGGGACGATTCGGTCCGCGCGGCCAACTATGCCAAACAATACGGAGATAGCAGCCGCTGGCGAAAATATCAAACTCCATCTTTCCGGTCCGGCATGCTGGATACCTCTGAGAACTCGAAGAGTCCTATCTTCCAAAATCTAAGAAAAAACATTCCGTACAGGAGCGCCCTGGCCGAAAGACTCGGACCCTTACTCACTCATTTCACCGAACACTAAAAACTCTGATACCACACGATATTTCGTATTTATGCGAGCGAGAATTTCGCAAATGCTGTTTACTCCTGCAATAAAACACTGAAAATAAGCCATTTAAATTATGGCACACTTTTTATCCCCTCCTTTCAAACTCAACAACATGCCAACAGCCTCGGCCATATTCAACGATGAGGTCATCGCAGAAAGCGATGACACCGTACTCGTCGAAGGACATCATTATTTTCCCGTCAACGCCGTCCGAAAGGAATTCCTTCGCGAATCCGGTTCGAAATCGACATGCCCGTGGAAAGGCCGTGCATCCTATTATCATATCGAAGCAAATGGCGAGGTTGCCCACGATGGCGCCTGGTATTACCCAACTCCCAGTACAGCCGCAGCAATGGTAAAAGACAGAATTGCATTTGGCAGCGACATCACGATAAAAGATTGATGACACATCAACGTCAGATCGTATATATAAAAAGTAAAGCACTCTTATCCTCTCATCATCGCTAAAACAAAAAATCTCGTGGAAACATCCATACCACCCATCACAGCCATCGACAGGACCGCCATCGACACCGTTCGCATCCTTTCCGTCGACGCCGTCCAAAAAGCAAATTCAGGTCATCCGGGTACAGCAATGGCACTCGCCCCCATCGCGCACGTCCTCTGGACCCGTTTCATTCAGTTTGATCCCGAAAATCCCGACTGGCCCAACCGGGACCGTTTTGTTCTCTCTCCCGGTCATGCCTGTATCCTCCAGTACAGCATGCTTTATCTGACCGGCTACGATCTCTCGATGGATGACCTCAAACAGTTCCGTCAGCTTCACAGCAAAACCCCGGGTCACCCCGAATACGGTCTTACCCCCGGCATTGAGGTGACTACAGGACCATTGGGACAGGGTATTTCCAATGCCGTCGGAATGGCCATTGCACAACAATATCTTGCTGCCCGTTACAACAAACCGGGCTTTGAACTCTTCGATTATGATATCTATGGCATCTGCAGCGATGGTGACCTGATGGAAGGGGTCTCGGCGGAAGCAGCCTCACTGGCGGGTCATCTTGGCCTCGGCAATCTCATCTTCCTCTATGATGACAACCACATCTCCATCGAGGGAAGCACCGATCTTGCCTTTACGGAAGACGTCGGCAAACGTTTTGAAGCCTATGGCTGGCATGTTCAAACCCTTCCCGACGCCAATGACATCGAAGCCGTCTGTATCGCACTGGCACATGCAAAGTCAGAGAAACAAAAGCCTTCGCTGATCCGCGTCCGTTCGGTCATAGCCTATGGCAGCCCCAACAAATCCAACAGCGCACATGCACACGGCTCGCCCCTTGGAGCCGAAGAAATAAAACTCGTAAAGGATTTCTTCCATTTTGACAGGGAAAGCTCCTTTGTAGTACCCGACGAAGTGCTCGGACTCTATCGCGGGATCGGTGAAAAAGGAGCGATCAAAGACGCAAAATGGCAAAAGCTTTTCCTCAACTACAAAAAGGAATACCCTGAGCTCGCCGCAGAATACGAAAATTCGATCAACGGCGATCTTCCGGGTGACTGGGAGACCGTTCTTCCCTCCTTTAAGGCTACCGACAAACCGATCTCCACACGTGACGCATCGGCCAAAGCCATGAACGCCATTGCAGCAAAGATCCCCAACTTCATCGGCGGCTCTGCGGACCTCGCTCCTTCCACAAAAACAAACCTCAACGGCTATGCGTCCTTTACCGCAACCCAACGGTCAGGCCGCAATTTCCATTTTGGTATCCGTGAGCACGCAATGGGCGCCATCGTCAATGGCATGACCCTGACAAAAGGGATCAGACCGTTTGGCGCAACCTTCCTGATCTTCTCGGAATATATGCGTCCGCCCATCCGTCTCGCTGCTATCATGAAGATCAATCCCATCTTTGTCTATACGCACGACAGCCTCGGGCTGGGTGAGGATGGCACCACCCATCAGCCCATCGAACAGCTGGCCTCCCTGCGCTCCATCCCCAATACGCTGGTCATCCGGCCCGCCGATGCCAACGAGACGGCAGAAGCCTGGAAAGTGGCGATGGAACATAAGGGCGGCCCGGTTCTCCTCGTATTCACCAGGCAGGAGCTTCCCATCATCGATCAGACAAAATATACATCTGCAGACCATCTGAAAAAAGGAGCCTATATCCTTTCCGAAGCCAGCAGGACGCCCGATCTTATCCTCATCGGCTCCGGCTCCGAAGTTGCGCTGATCCTCGAAGCCCAAACACAGCTGGAGAAAGAAGGCATCCCCACCCGGGTCGTCAGCATGCCCTCGTGGGAACTATTCGAAAAACAGGACAGCTTTTATAAGGAACAGGTCTTCCCGCCCGTCCTCCGCCGGCGTCTGGCCGTGGAGATGGCGGCTCCGATGGGCTGGCAACGATATACCACCGACTCGGGCGATATGCTGGGCATGACCACCTTTGGCGAATCTGCCCCCGCAGAAAAGCTGTATGAACACTTTGGCTTCACCGTGGCGAACGTGATAAAAAGAGCAAAGGCCCTCTTACAACAATCAAAATAAAAAGACATGATAGACCAGCTTCTTGCAACAGCAAAACACTTGATGACCGGGAACAAGGGCATCATCGCCATGGACGAAAGTACCAGCAGTCTGCACCGGCGATTCGCGAATATAGGCATCCCTCAGACACTGGAGAACCGCAGAGCCTGGCGGGAACTCATCGTCACCACACCCGGGATTTCCGAAGGCCTCAACGCCGCGATCCTCTATGAAGAGACGATCCATGAGTCCACTGATCATAATATCTCCTTTGTAAACATCCTCCGGGACTTAGGCATCACACCAGGGATAAAGGTCGACCAGGGCACCACAGAACTCGCCGGCTTCCCCGGCGAAAAGATCACCCTCGGTCTCGATAACCTCCGCGAAAGACTACTGGACTTTTCAAGACAAGGAATGAGATTTGCAAAATGGCGCGCCGTGATAAAGATCGACAAAGACCTGCCCAGCGCCGGCGCCATACATTCCAATATGCACGAGCTGGCGCGTTACGCCGCCCTCTGCCAGGAAGCGGGGATCCTGCCGATCGTTGAGCCCGAGGTCCTGATGGATGGCGACCATGACATACAGCGCTGCTTCGAAGTCACAAAACAGGTCCTGAAAAGCCTTTTCCGCCAGCTGACGGATCAGCAGGTACATCTCCGCTGTCTTATTCTGAAACCAAACATGGTCATCTCCGGCTTATCATCCCCACAGCAGGCAAGCGTCAACAAAGTAGCCGCAACCACCATCGACTGCCTTCTCGAATGTGTACCCGCTATCGTACCGGGGATAGCCTTCCTCTCCGGCGGCCAGTCTCCGGAGATGGCCACCGCCCATCTCAATGCCATGCACAGACTAAACGGACAGCTTCCATGGCCGGTAACCTTTTCCTTTTCAAGGGCGATACAACAACCGGCCCTCCAGCGCTGGGCCGGGAAAGCCGAAAATGTAAAGGCCGCACAGGAATTACTGGCAAGACGGCTACAGCTGCTGACCCTTGCTCAGCGTGGCGAATATCGGCCGAAGCTTGAAACAGATGGTCCCTGGGAAGGTCTTGAACACGCATAAACAACCCGGTCCTACCTCGCAAATCACAAGGGGCAGCCTTACCGCTGCCCCTGTGTATTGATTATAGTCCTGCCCAAATTCTTCGGAGCCATTTTACCCAACCGCCGTCTCGGAATTTTAAAACCGGCACCAAAGTTTTATATTTACCTTTCCGGTTGACCAACTAACTCAGCATAAGGAAGGTGAGACGACTTTTTATGGCGGACAACTCTACATATGAGCAATTGACAGACGAAGCATTGATCCGGCTGCTGGTGCAGGACGATGCGCAGGCTTTTACCGTGCTCTACTCCCGCCATTGGGAATCCCTGTTCTTACTGGCGGCCAAAGTCCTGAGATCAGGCGATGACGCCCTGGATATCGTCCAGGATGTATTTCACAGCATCTGGCGCCGGCGGCACAAGCTACAGATAACGGGTTCCCCGGGCGCCTATCTGCGAACCAGCATCAAGTTCGCCGCGATCAATTTTATCGGAAAAAATATTACCCGGCGCGACTATCTGACTGTGGTGACAACTATGGAGAATGCCAGGAAGACGGAAGACCCCGAGGCGGTGGTTCAATTAAAGGAGATCAGGGGCATCGTCGACCGGATAGTGGAGGGCATGCCCCCAAAAATGAAAGCCGTCTACCTGCTCAGCCGGGACGAACAGCTGAGTCATAAGGAAATTGCAGCCCGACTGAATATCTCCCCCGAAACGGTCAAAAAACATGTCCAGCACGCACTTCAGCTGATCCGGACCGCTATCGGTATACGCCCCCTGTCGCTGGTCGTGGTGCTTATCCTGCTTCTTTTTAAAAAATAGTTATCTTTTTTTTACCCCCTACCGTCACCTCATCTGACCTATATACACAAAACCTTAATCTTTGTTATGAATTCAGAACAAGCTGCAAATTTGCTGGCTAGGTACTGTAATGATGAATGTACACCGGCTGAATTGGAGCTGGTAGAGGCCATATTTTCAAAACTGGAGCGATCCGGTCAATTGGACTGGACGAATATGAATAAAGAAAGGATCACTGGTGAACTGGAACAACGGGTGATGGCAGTATTAGCCATCAATCCGGATGAGAACAGCGACAGCGCCTCTCCCCGCATTCCGGTTCACAGGGTTCACTTTATGCGCCGGTCGTTCTGGCGTTATGCCGCCGCCCTTGCCGCCCTCATCACAGGCATCTGGATCTACCAGCAAAGCCGTACCCCTGCCCTGCTGTCCCAGGAGAAACGCTTCCGCAATGACCTCCAACCCGGCAGCCGGCGCGCCACGCTGACCCTGGCCGATGGCAGCCAGATCGCCATGACCGATACCCTCGCAAAGCTGACCATAGGAGAAATAAAGAATCAACCAAAGGTCTCTACGACTAAAGGGGAATCCTTCTCCCTGGTCCTGCCCGACGGAACAAAGATCTGGCTTAACTCCGCCTCTTCGTTGCATTGTGCGGCAGGCTACGGGAATGGCGAGCGGCGGGTCTTACTGACCGGAGAAGCCTATTTTGAAGTGCTTCATGATCAAAAAAATCCGTTCGTCGTACAGCTGCCCGACGGCACGTTGATCAAAGACATCGGCACCCGTTTTAACATCCATGCCTATAACGATGAAAAGGTAGTGCGCACTACCGTCCTCGAAGGATCCGTACAGGTGGAAGCACACGGAAATCAATTGGCCCTGGCACCCGGTGAACAAGCGGAATATTCGGCGAAGAAAGAATTGAAGATAAATGAAAAGGTCAACCTTCCAGGCACGGTTGCCTGGAAGAACGAACAGTTCCTGCTGGACAAGACGCCCATAGAAACCATCATGCAGCAGGTACAGCGATGGTATGGCGCAGAGATCGTGTACCAGGACGGAAAAGAGACAGATACCACCGGATATTTTGGAACGCTAAGCCGGAAGACCCCGGTCAGCCATCTCCTGAAGATGCTGGAGATCAATGGACACGTACATTTCCTTATCGAAGGCAACAAAATTACTGTTATGAAATAGACCAAAACCTGGCGCCATCTCCCCGGCGCGAATTACGATAGTTATGGCCTCAAAAAAAACCGGAAAGTGGTGGTGCACTCTCCGGAAGGATCTTGAGCAAACCATAAGTCCGTCAGACTCATTATTATTTAACTCAAAACTGTTGCAATTTATGCAATTAACTGTTTATGGCGAAATCCCCGGGCAGACCGCAGGCCCATTGACTGCACGCGCCGGGACCGCCCCATCCTCAATCTGGCTGGGTATGAAATTAACGGCGATCTTACTATTAGCGGTTTTCCTCCAGGTGAGTGCCAACGGGCTTTCCCAAAGCATCTCCCTGAACGTGAAAAAGGTCTCGCTTGAAAAGGTCATGGCGGAGATCGAACGCCAGTCGGGTTATCATTTCCTCTACACGGTGAACGAGCTCAGCAAGTCCAAAGCGGTAAGTCTCAACCTATCCAACGTTGACCTGATCACCGCCCTGGCAGCCTGCTTCCAGGACCAGCCGATCCAATATAGCGTGGTCGACAACAATATCATCCTGAGCGTCCAGCCTGCTGAATCGTCGGGTCTGATATCCAATTTCCTTCATCTCTTTTCGCCTTCATCACCCCCCGTAAAATTCAAAGGGAAGGTGGTCAATGAACAGGGCAAACCGCTGGAAGACGCATCCATCCAGGTAAAAGGGACCAGTCGTCATACCTATGCCGACAGGAATGGCATCTTCGAGATCGATGGAGTGACGATAGGGACTACCCTGGTCATCTCCTATCCCGGATTCTCACCAGTGGAGTTTGTGGTCAAAAGCCTCGAGACGCCAGCCGGCGCCGACAAAGTGCTCCCCACCGGCGTAAAGGTCCTCATCCTTCTCCAACCCAGCAAGACCGGCCTCGACGAAATGCAGGTCATTGGCTATGGCAGGGTCAGCAAACGGCTCAACACCGGCAGCGTTGTGACGATCAAAGCAGAGGATATTGAAAAGAATCCCGTCAGCAACGTCCTCGAAGCCTTGCAGGGCCATGTCCCCGGAATGTTCATCCAGCAGGCCAGCGGCAACCCCGGCAGCAATTTCACGATCCAGATCAGGGGCCAGAGCAGCTTTGGACTCAATGCCCCGCTCTTCGTGGTTGACGGCGTCGTCTATCCCGCGAACCAGGCGCTGCCAATGATCAACCCCGTCCTGAATCCATACAAGGGTACGATCAGCCCCTTCAATGGAGGCAACGCGCTCAATTATTTCGACCCGTCACTCATCGAAAGCGTGGAGATCCTGAAAGACGCAGACGCTACCTCGATCTATGGTTCGAGAGGTGCCTATGGCGTCATACTGATCACGACAAAGAAAGGCAAGGCCGGAGCACCGCGTCTCAGTGTCAACGCCAGCAGCGGTCTTACCGAAAGAGGAGTATCTCCAAAGCTGCTGAATACACAGCAATACCTGGCGCTGCGGCGGGAAGCGCTAAACAACGACAACCAGGCAGTGGGCGCTTACGACTATGACATCAACGGTACCTGGGATTCCACCCGTGATGTCAATTGGGACAAGGCCTTTGTCGGCCATGGCTCGACCAATACGCTAAGCGCTACCTATTCCGGCGGTATCGGCACGAATACCTACCTGATCCAGGCTAATTACAACCGCCTTAACAGCATCACCCGCGGTGGCGGAGCCCAGAACAGCGGAGGTATGCACTTCAACATCGGTACAGGCAGTCTCAATCAGAAATTCACGGTCAATCTCGACGGCTCTTTCTCGACGACCGTCAACGACATGCTCCCTGTCGACTTTATCGGGATCGGGTCGCAATATGCCCCCAATTTCCCCGATTTTATCCGGTCCAATGGAGAGTTCAACTGGGACTATATCAGCGGCCAGAGCAGCCCCGTGTCGCAAAAATTGACAAAGTATCACGGCGTTACCAACAACCTGACCAGTACCGCAACGCTTATATATAAGCCCGTGCGCGGCCTGACCATCAATGCGACTGTTGGCTACAACCTGCTGACCGGCCGCGAAATAAATGCCTATCCCAGCACCTATGTCAACCCGGAGATCTACACAAACCCAAGTCTGCTGGCGCAAAGCAACCTGGCCTCTTATACCAATTCTACCGTCAACTTCGACCCTGTTGCCGTATACACCACCCACCTCGGCAGCAAAGGCCGCCTGGAGGCGACAGCGGGCATGGACATGCAAAGCTCCCAGTCCAACAACTATAGCATCATAGGCACAGGCTTCCCTACGGACGCCACGCTCCTCAACCCAACGCTGGGGACTACCGTGGCTTCCGGGTATTCGACAACACCCAACCGCCAGCTGGGCTATATCTCCCGCCTCAACTACGTCTGGGATCAGAAATATGGCATCGACCTCACCGGGCGCTACGATGGATCGACAAAGTTCGGCCCGCGGACCCAGTTCGGTTCTTTCGGCGCTGTCGGAGCAATGTGGATCTTCAGCGACGAACACTGGGTCAAAGAGAACCTGCCTTTCCTTAGCTATGGCAAGCTCAGGGGAAGCTATGGCACAACGGGCGGCGATGGCATCAGCAACTATGCTTACCTGAGCACCTACACGATCAGCAATAATTCCTACCAGGGTGGGTCAAGACTTGTGACCAGCTCGCTTGCCAACCCCTACCTGCAATGGGAGAAAAATAAGAAGCTGGACGGTGGGATCGAGATGCATTTCCTCAGTGAGCGTATCTGGATAGAGGCCGACTATTATGTCCAGCGGACGACCAACCAGCTCATCAGCCAGCCCCTGGCGACGATCACCGGTTTTGGCGGCATCACCCAGAACTCGCCGGCTCTTATCCAGAACAAAGGAGTGGAAGCTAACCTGAAAACCGTCAATATCCAAAGCAAGAAATTCTCCTGGACGACAACCTTCAATGTCACCGTCAACCGGAACAAGCTGCTGGCCTACCCCAACGCCAAGCCCGGAGACGCGCTCCCGATCGGCTTTAACTATATCATTGGTAAGTCGCTGCAAAATATCAAGCTCTACAACTATGTCGGCGTAGATCCGGCCACCGGCGTATATTTTTACAAGAATGCCAAAGGCGAGACCGGTTCCTTCGAACCATTCTTTACTTCCGGACTTTCGGCAACCGACAAGACCATTAACAAAGATCTCCAGCCCCATTACTATGGTGGGATCGACAATACGATCACCTATAAGGGGTTCTCGCTGAACTTCTTCTTTTCTATTACCAGCCGCCTCGGACAGAACGAGTGGGGCCAGCAGCAGATCATTCCCGGGGGCCTGAATATCAATCCTACCACAATATGGCTCAACCGCTGGCAAAAGCCAGGTGATAAAGCCCCATTGCCAAGGGTAACCCAGGACGGCTTCGACCCCATCTTCCAGGTAACGAACTTCCACGGGAGTACAGGCGCCTACAGCGATGCCACCTATGCCCGGTTACAGAATGCCTCCATTACCTATACATTCCAGCCCTCCTTCCTGAAAAAGGCAAAGATCTCCGGCCTGTCGGTTTACGTAAGAGGACAGAACCTGCTCACGATCTCTAAATACAAGAATCTCGACCCGGAAAACCTTTCTGCCGGCGCGATGGGTCCCCTGCGGATCATTACGGGAGGACTTAATATCACACTCTAAAACAGACGATCATGAAACAAATGCTTCTTCATAAAATAAAGATCCCTCAAGGCCGCATCGCCGGCATAGCATTAATGGCCCTGATCCTCGTCACCGGCTCGGGTTGCAAAAAATATCTGACCCTGCCACTGCCCGTCGACAGGGTTACAAATGGTAGTGTTTTTGCCAACGACCAGCTTACGGCCGGTGTGCTGAACAATGTCTATTATACCCTTCAGCTTTCGGGTAACCTTGAAGGCCAAACTTCCCTCGGCATGAATGCCGGTTTGTACACAGACGACCTGCAGACCCTCAGCAACTCCAGCGCCGTAGCAAAATCCTTTTACGCGAACATTATTACCGGGACCAATGGCGGAGGAACCCTTTGGTCAAACCTGTATGTGGAAATATACACCGCCAATACAGTCATCGAAGGAATGAAAGGTTCTACCCTTCCCTATAAGGATCAGTGGCTCGGAGAGGCATATTTCGTCCGGGCGCTCTGCTATTATTACCTCGTCAATGTCTACGGCGACGTAGCCCTGGTGCTCAGTTCGGACTATAAGTCAAACAATACGCTTTCCCGCGTTCCCGCCAGCCAGGTATATCCGCAAATGGTGGCAGACCTGAAACAGGCGCAGACGCTCCTCAGCGCTGACTACCTGGACTTCAACGGGAATGTGGTCAGCGACAAGGCCAGACCCAATAAAGCCGCCGCCACCGCCCTGCTGGCGCGCGTCTATCTCTACCAGGGAGACTGGGTCAACTCCGAAGCGCAGGCTTCGGCCGTCATCGGCAACACCGCCTATGCGATGGAGACACTGCCCAACGTCTTCCTGATCAGCGGTAAAGAGGTCATCTGGGGCCTCCTGCCGACATCCGGACTCAGTTACGCCGTTCCCGAGGCAAAGACCTATATCATCACACCCGGCGCCAACCCCATTGCCTCCGGCGCTCTCGCGCTCATCAGCCCCCAGCTCCTCGGCAGCTTCGAAGCCAATGACGCCCGCTATGCCAACTGGGTCGGTATATCCACCACGGCCGGTGTTACCAGCTATTTTGTCAACAAGTACAAAATAAAGGCCGGCAGCGCACCCGCCGAGACCTATGCCGTCCTCCGGCTGGCAGAACAATATCTCATCCGCGCGGAAGCCCGCGCAAAACAGAACAACCTCTTAGGGTCCATCGTCGATCTGAATGTCATCCGCAGCCGGGCCGGGCTTCCCGCCACAACGGCCGCCAGCCAGGCGGATCTCCTCAACGCTGTTCTCCAGGAACGGAGGATCGAGCTTTTTGCCGAAGCCGGTCACCGGTTTTTTGATCTGAAACGCACCGGGAATATCGATGCCGTTATGGGAGTAGTCTCCCCTCAAAAGAATTCCAAATGGGCTTCTTATATGCAGTACTGGCCCATTGCTACAACCGAAACGATCAACGACCCCAATTTGAAACAGACGCCGGGCTACCAGCAATAACAGACAAGTATCATGAAAAAAATAATCATGCTCCTTCTCTGGGGATGGCAGAGCCTGCCTTTGTTTGCCCAGACCAGTACAACCGTCCGTATACCCGAAGCCGTTACCATCACGGACGCTGCATTTCTCAACGACCAGCGCTTGACATTCGTCGACAAGTCACGGCTTCAAATGGAGCTCAAAGAATATGATCAATATCTGGCTGCAGGAACAACCGTCGACACATCCCTGTTACCAGCCAGGGTAAAATCCTTTATTCTCATCCATCCTGATTACTGGATAAGCCTGCTGCAATTCGGCAGGCTTGTCCAGGCAGGACTGGTCACCAAGCCCGGGAACAAGTTCGAAGCATTCCCACCCGCCATGCAGCATTCCCCGCTTGGACGATCCGTACACCAGCTTATCCTTGACGACGAAGCAACCCTGGGCCCGGGTAAGATGGCGCCGGACTTCACCGCATCGACACCCGACGGAAAACCAATCCGCCTCTCCGACCTGCACGGGAAATACATCCTCCTGGATTTCTGGGCCAGCTGGTGCGGCCCCTGCCGGATGGAGAACCCCAACGTCCTTGCCAATTATAAAAGATACAGGGAGAAAAATTTCGTAGTCCTCAGCTTTTCGCTCGATGAGAACAAGACTGCCTGGCAACAGGCCATCGATGCCGACCACCTGGACTGGTATCATGCCGGCGATGGCAAGGGCTGGCACAGCACGATCGTCCAGCTTTACAAAGTTCCGTCGGTCCCAAAAAGTTTTTTGATCGACCCCGATGGTAAGATCATAGCAGTGGACCTCCGCGGAGATGACCTTCGAAGAACATTAGAAAAAACAATCAAATAATTAAACAAGTATGAAAATGACAACTATAGCCCGGACAGCCGCCTGCGGCCTGGGGCTGACGATGGCTTTATCGCTGCGCGTCGCGGCGCAACAGGGAATGAACAGCTTTACTATTAAAGGCAGCTTTGTCGGTACGACCGCTCCCGAAAAAGTCTATCTCGCCTATGATACAGTACACTATCACCCCACCGACAGCGCAGTGGTAAAAGACGATAAATATGTCTTCCATGGCACGACCAATGGCGTGGCCCATTTATTTATCTCCAAAAAATGGTGGGACAGACGACACAACGGCTGGGAATACAGTGTGCTTCCGGAAGACAGGGTAGAATTATTCGTGGAAAGGGGAACGATCACCGTCGTCTCCGGCGCTGACATGCAAGCTTCTGCCGTAACAGGCTCGCAGGTAAACCTGGATTACCAGGAAGCAACTACCCATCAGCGTTTGTGGATAGACACCCTTAGGGCAACGTTGAAGATCGCGAAAGAGACAAAGAACGAAGTGCTCTCTCAAAAAGTACAGATGCAGGTTTTGACAAAGCTGGAACCGATGATGAAAATCGAATATCCCGCTTTTATCCGTCAGCATCCTTCATCTCCGATAAATATATACCTGCTGGATCAGCTCTCCAATATGTCGGTACAGGTCGCCGGCTGGACAGACTCCCTGTCTTCCCTTTACCAGGGACTCGCAGAAAATATACGTAACACTTCTGATGGAAAGATCTATGGACGCTATATCACCAACGAGCTAAAGACGGCCCTGGGCCATAAGGCACCCGATTTTACACAAACCGATGCCGACGGCCACCCCGTAAGCCTTTCTTCCTTCAAAGGCAAATACGTCTTTTTGGATTTCTGGGCCAGCTGGGACAACCACGCCACCCAGTCGCTGGCAGTACTGGCTAAGGTCTATGAGACCTATGGGAGCAAGGGCCTCGTCGTATTCGGTGTCTCCCTGGACAAAGATAAGGACGCCTGGCAACAGGTCATAAAAGATGCCAATGCGCAATTGACGATGCAGGTTTCCGACCTCAAAGGCCGCGAAAATGCAGCCGCACAGCTATATGGCATCACAAAGCTGCCGCGTAACCTCCTTATCGACCCCGGCGGCATCATCGTGGCAAAAGACCTCACCTCCAGGACCATCGACAAAACCCTCTCTTCCATCTTAGAATAAACATACAACAATGAAAAAGATCGCTTTTTGGATGATCAGCACAGCCTTGCCAATGGCCCTGCTGGCACAGGACGACACAAATTTTTCGATTACCGGGGAAGTAAAGGACCCGGGCGTTAAAGAAATTTATATCAGCTATTTTTTTACCGGTGGACTCAGGACAGACAGCGCAAAAGTGACAGATCACATGTACAGGCTATCGGGTCAGGTTAAGACAGGCACCGTGGCAACGCTCACCACCGCCGGACCGGATGATCTTCCGACGGCAGACAAGCTGGCTTCCGTCTTCCTGCTTCCTTCAGAAAATTTTCATATCACTCATGGAAATACTTTTTCTCAGGTCGTGATCTCCGGATCGCCGGCCAACAGGGAATACGAAAAGCTGATGCAAATGCTGAAAGACTATGACCAGAAAAAAGCCACCCAGCCAGGAGAGGGAGAAAGAGAAGAGGTCTACGCCCGATATATGCACGAGAACCCGCAGTCTCCCTTGCTGACCTTTGCGATCAATAGTTACGTGGGAGACCCCCGCTGGATCATGGGTGCCGACGTGCCCAAAGTAAAAGCCCTCCTCAAAATGCTGCCGGATTCAATCCAAAACGCGGCATCCACCCAGGCTTTCATCCAGCAACTGGACAACAAGCTCACCTTTGACAACGCCGTCGCGGCAGGCCGCCCGGCCCCGGATTTCACGCAGAACGACACGGCCGGACACCCTGTTACCCTGTCTTCATTCCGCGGCAAATACGTGCTCCTCGATTTCTGGGCGAGCTGGTGCGGCCCCTGCCGCCAGGAAAATCCCAACGTCGTAGCCGCCTACCAGAAGTTTCATCCGAAGGGATTCGAGATCATCGGGATCTCCCTCGACCAGAACGAGACGGCATGGAAGAAAGCGATCCGTGACGATCAGCTGGGCTGGATCCACGTATCTGACCTCAAATACTGGAACAACGCGCTGGTAAAGGTCTACGGTGTGCAGGGCGTGCCGCAGAACTTCCTCATCGATCCAAAAGGAAATATCATCGCCCGCGGACTCAGGGGAGAAGACCTGGAGAAAAAATTATCGGAAATATATAAGAACTAATTTGATGACCTGTAGACATTTATTTGCAGCCGCCCTGGCTATAACGACGACCTTTGCCGCCAGCGCCCAGACTATACCGCAGGACCCGGCCGTCCGCAACGGAAAGCTGCCCAATGGTTTTACCTACTATATCCGGCACAACGAAGAGCCCTCCGGACAGGTACAGATGTATCTCGTCTGCAAGGTTGGCTCCATACTCGAGGACCCGGACCAGCGCGGTCTCGCCCATTTCATGGAGCACATGAACTTCAACGGCACGGCGCACTTCCCAAAGAATGAGCTGGTCGATTATCTCCAAAAGGCCGGGGTGCGGTTCGGCGCAGACCTCAACGCCTACACCAGCTTTGACGAGACGGTCTATCAGCTGCCCCTTTCCACGGGAGACCCGGCACTGGTACGCAACGGCCTCCTGATCATGCACGATTGGGCGCAGCAAGCCACACTCGACAGCCTCGAGATAGAAAAAGAAAGAGGCATCGTCCTCGAAGAAGAAAGACTGGGTAAAGGAGCGAAAGATCGCATGACCCGCCAATACCTCCCGGTTCTGCTCAACCGAAGCCGCTATGCCGACCGCCTGCCCATCGGGGTGGATAGCGTGCTGCTGCATTTCAAACCGGCCACTATCCGGCGGTTTTACCACGACTGGTACCGCCCCGACCTTCAGGCCCTGATCGTAGTGGGAGACATCGACGCCGCGGCCATGGAAAAGATGGTAAAAACCAGCTTCGCCGATCTGGCAAACCCGGTGAACGAGCGCCCGCGTACCCCTCATGCAGTCGGTCTTACCGGCGCCAATCAGTTCATGACCGTCACCGACAAAGAGAACGACGAGACCACCCTACAGGTGCTTATCAAACACAAGGCTCCCGTCCTGGTCACAGAAGCCGACTACCGCGAGTCGATAAAAAGGACCCTCTTCAACGAGCTCATCAATGCCCGCCGCTATGCTGAGCTCAGCGCCGACAAAAATCCGGCCTATGTGAACATCAGCGCCGGCATCGAGGGTCTGCTCGGTGGAACGGATATGTTCGCCTTCGCCGTCACCGCTAAAGACGGACAGCTACAGGCGGCATTCGACCGGGGCTGGCAACTGCTCGAACGGGTCCGCCGTTTTGGCTTTACCCCTTCGGAGCTGACCCGGGCAAAGACCAACTATCTCCGTGGCCTCGAAAACAGCCGCAACGAAAAAAGCAAGACCCCTTCGGTCAGCTTTGTAAAAGAATACCAGCGGCTGTTCCTGAACGGGGAAGCCTCCCCCGGAATAGAATGGGAGTACGGCTTTGCCAGAAAGGCTATCGATGCCGTCACGCTGGAAGACATCCGTGCACTTACGGCAGAATATATGCGGGCTACCAACCGCGATATCCTCGTGCTGGCATCGGACAGGGATAGGTCGATACTGCCCGGCGAGACCGCCGTACTGGGCTGGATAAAAAAGACGGAAGAACAACAGCTGACAGCCTACAAGGATGAGACCATCGACAAACCATTGATGGCAACAAGACCCCAAAAAGGAAAGGTCATCGACCGGAAAGAGCTGCCCTCGCTCGGAGTAACACAGCTGACCTTGAGCAATGGGCTCCGCATCATCCTGAAACCTACGACCTTTAAGAACGACCAGGTCACCTTCAAAGCCTTTTCTTCAGGAGGAACATCCCTCTACAGCGACAGCGACTATGATGCTGCGGCCAGCACTGCACCTGTCATCACCAGCTTTGGCGTAGGCAGCTTCAACCCCGTTGAGCTGGGCCAGGTCCTTACCGGGAAGGCGGTAAAGGTCGCTCCCTTTATCGATACCCGCTCGGAAGGCTTTACCGGAACAGCAGCGCCCGCCGATATCGAAACAGCGCTCCAGCTGGTGAACCTGTATTTCACCCAGCCGCGAAAGGACACCACCCTCTTCGCCAACATCATCGGCAGATCGAAGTCTGTGCTGCCCAACCGGTATGCAGATCCGGCCAATGTATTCAATGACACGATGGCCTATGTCAACGGCAACTACAGCTACCGATCTTCCCCGCCGTCGCTGGAAAAGCTCAACAGGATCACCCTGGATAAAGTCTATGAGATCTACAAACAGCGCTTCTCAGACGCGTCCGGGTTTACCTTCGTCTTCGTTGGCAATTTCAGTCCCGATCAGCTGACACCAATGCTGGAAGAATACCTGGGATCGCTGCCAACACTGCACAAGGGCGAGCAGGCCCGCGACCTCGGCATCCACATACCCGGGGGACGACAGATACACAATGTCTACAAAGGAACAGAGGACAAGGCGCTGGTGCGACTGCTGATCACGGGCGACTTTACCTATAGCCCTGTCGAAACCCAAAAACTACAGGCCCTCGGACAGGTCCTCCAGATAAAAATGCTCCAGCAGCTAAGGGAACAGGAGAGCGAGGTCTACAGCCCATCCGTACAGGCCATCTATAATAAGCTGCCCAAAAGCCGCTACGGGATAATAATAGCCTTTGGCTGTGCTCCGAAAAATGTGGATCACCTCGTAGGACTGGTACGCGAAGAGATTGCCGCACTGCGCACCAGCGGACCCGATACCGTGGACATCGAAAAATACAAGGCAGGCATCCGTAAGAACACCGAGCTTGCGCTAAAGGACAATGGCTTCTGGCTCAACTATCTTGCCGGGCAGTATGAGAACGGAGAGGACGTACAGGACGTGCTCCGCTGGCAGGAGATGCTTGACAGTATCTCGGCAAGATCGGTACAGGACGCCGCACAACGCTATCTGAATGGCTCCAACGAGATACGCTATGCGCTGCTGCCAGAGACGGTCACCCCGCCCCCGCCGGCCACAGAGATAAAGAACTGGGCAGAGATCGACCGCACAGGCTTTTATAAAAAGAACATCATCATCCACGACGGCTATACGTTGATCTACATCAATAAGTCGCCGCAATTCGATACCACGGTGGGCAATAAAATGATCGACGTCTTCTTCCGCACCTATCCCGCGGAGGCCCGCCGCTTCAACCCTTCCACCCTACGGACCGTAACCCTCGTCATTGACCCCGCCTATCACGGAGTGGCCGCCACCGCAAGCGGCATTATCCGCGTGGACCCTTCCTATATGCAAAAGGAGCCGGGGGACATCGACGTGATCACACACGAAGCGATGCACCTCGTCCAGGACTATAAAGGCGAGACACCAGGATGGATAACCGAAGGCGTCGCAGACTATGCCCGGTATAAGTACGGTGTCGACAACCCGGCTGCAAATTGGAAGCTTCCCCTCTTTACTACCAGTCAGAACTATACGGATGCATACCGTGTTACCGCCCGGTTCTTCGTCTGGCTGGAAAAAAAGACCCGACCCGATATCATAGACAAGCTCGACTCCACGATGCGGGCCGGAAAATACAGCCCGGAATTTTGGAAAAAGTCAACAGGCCGTACGATCGAACAGCTCTGGCAGAAATATGCAGGCAATTTCGGTATTTGACCCTTTTCTCGTGAGTTACTGCATGTGTGATATTCAGTTATCTTTTGTTTTTAACACCAGGGTGGTTACCAGTGAATCTGGTCGTACTGTAGCCAGATCAAGGGTAATGCCCGCCATGTCCTGATGAAATTTAACTTTTTCACCGTGCAGTACCTTACACCCTGTAATAGTCTGGCTGGTTGGCGGTAATTTAATAACGGCAGGTCCTACCGGCATTTTCAGCAGATGAATATATATTTTATTGTCTCTGTAAGCAGCTCCGTAAAGATCATCAACAGGTTGAAAAGGTCCGGGGCGTGTTTGATATATGCCTTCGCCGTTTTTCGCTAACCATTTCCCCACTTCTTTCAGGCGTTGCACATGAGCAGGAGGAATGACACCATCCGGGTCCGGACCGACATTTAATAGCATATTCCCCCCGCGATCAACAGTATTGACAAGCATATCTATGATCTGTTTTAAGGGCATCAGGTGCTGAGCCTTATTATATCCCCAGCTTGTCGCATTAAGGTTCAGACATTTTTCCCAGGGAAAAGGAATAATAGGCCCCTTGACATCCGCGCCGCCTTCGTCGGTCTGAAAATCTCCAACCATTCCGGATCTTGGGTTAATGACCACATCCGGGTTATAGCTACGGACCATCGCATTAAGTTTCAACGGCTCCCAGAACCAGGCTGCGTCAGCATCGGTACCCTTATGCGCTAACCAGCCGCCATCGTACCATAAAATATCTATTTTGCCATAATTTTTCATTAGCTCTTCTACCTGCCCATAAGTTTGTTTTTTCAGCAGCGCCGCATTGTCCGAAAGTCCCCTGGGATCGAAATAACCAGGAAAGCGCCAATCCAGTGGAGAGTAGTAAATGCCTACATAGAGGCCCGCCTTACGGCATGCATCGGTGTACTCTTTTACAAAGTCACGGTGAGCGGCAGTTTCCCAACTATTAAAATGCCGGTAACTTGAAGGGCTGTTCCAAAGGGCAAAACCATCATGGTGCCTGCTAACCATTACCATATATTTCATTCCGGCTTCTTTCGCTACCCTGGCCCATTCCGTAGCGCTGAAATGCTTTGGGTCAAACTCATCTGCTAGTTTGGCATATTCCTCAGCCGGTATTTTTTGATTGAACATGGTCCATTCGCCTGTGGCCGGGATTGCATATAAGCCCCAATGAATGAACATTCCAAATTTTTGATCTTCCCACCATTGCATCTTTTCGGGCGGAAGATTGGACCCCGGACCAGATACGCCTTGCCCCGCACCCTTTAATGCCGGGTAGACCGTTCCTTTCTCCATTGACTTTCGCCATTCAGCTCCGGCATTTAGAATTATCACCCCCTTTTCCAATCCCTCCGAACTGACCGTTAGTCTTATCTCACCCGCCTGATGCGTGCTCCGCACAACAGCCAATGCTCTTCCATGCCAGGCTCTCCGCGTATCCCCAACATATTTATCCATATCCGTCATATCCGCATTACCAACCCCGGCCAGCACAGCCGGCCCCTCCACATGGAACATAAGCCGGTTACCCGCATTGGGATCGATCACCCCATCCTTATCTACTATATCAACGGCAACATACGACAGGCCCTGTCCGTCTGCCGCCAGCTGCCTGCGATCCGGGGACAGCCTGATCTTCCCCGGCGCACCCGCCGTCCGTAACACGACAGTATCACCCCCGCCAACACCCACTGCCTTTAAGACACCCGGAGCGTACGGCAGCGTGAAGATTGCCTTATACTCCTCCGCTTCCGTGCATTTCTGCTCCCCAACCAACGCACCGTTCAAATACAACCGCACCGCAGGATACCTCGAATAGACCTCCACCTGCATGTCCTTTCCCTCCCTCCCCGGCCAGGTCCAGCTCTCCCACGACGGCGACACCGACCACAGCGTCTCCTGTATAGTCCCCGTATCCGGCCCCGGCTCCCGCACAGCCATATACAGCTTCTCGATACCATTATTCAAAATGCTCCGGTAATGCGAGACCGGCTTCCTCCATCCCGTGATGTCCAGGTCCCCGCAATACGCACCATGCCATGGATATGGCTCCGACTGCCAGAACTCACCCTTCGGCTCACCCGGATAATTGTTCTTTCCGATACCCGATTCTCCCAGGTAATCCATCGCCGTCCACACAAAATCACCAATCACATAGCTATTATCCCGAATGATTTTCCAGTTCACAAATGCATCCCTTGCATACGACTCCGTCTGCACGATGATCCGCGAAGAGACCCTCAGATGATCCGAAGCCGCCCTGAACAGCTGGTAATTATAACCTCCTATATCCTGTACCGCAAACAGCGGATCATACATCTCCCATTCCTTATCCCAGGTCGTCATCGCCGACGTCACAGGACGCGTCATATCATGCTCATGAACGGCTCCAACCAGCTCGCGGGCCGTCTTTATCGCCCCCGGCGACTTCCGCTCCAATATCTCATTGCCTACGCTCCAGATGACCACCGAAGGATGATTGCGGTCCCGCAGCACCATCGACTCCAGGTCCCGCCTACACCAGGCGTCAAAGAACCGCGTATAGTCATTGGCGTTCTTCGCCTCTCTCCATCCATCGAAAGCCTCGTCGATCACCAGCATCCCGAGCCTGTCACAGGCATCCAGCAACGCCGGCGACGGCGGGTTATGCGAAGTCCTCACCGCATTGAAGCCCGCAGCCTTCAGCAGCTCCACCTTCCGCTCCTCCGCCCTGTCAAAAGCCGCTGCGCCAAGACAGCCGTTGTCATGGTGGATACATCCCCCGTACAGCTTCATCGTTCTCCCGTTCAACCGGAACCCCTCCGCCACAGAAAAATCGATCGTCCGGATACCAAAGCTGCTCACATATTCATCCTTCCGCCTCCCGCCCATACTCAGCTGCATTTTCACCCGGTACAGCCGCGGGCTTTCCACCGACCACAACAGCGGTCTTACAACAACCATCTTCCGCGCAATCGTCGCCTCCCCTCCGCCCGGCAGCCGCAGCCTGACACTGTCACGGGCAACCACCCTTCCGGCGCTATCCACAATGACCGTCGACAGATCAGCATCCGCCGGCGCACCTGCATCATTCTTCACTACAACGGCAATATTCACTGCCGCCTTATCTGAATCAACTTGCGGCGTGGTGACCGCGACGCCCCATGGATCGATATGCAGCGGATCTTTCACCAACAGCCGCACATGGCGATAGATCCCTGATCCGCTGTACCACCGGCAATTCACCTGCTGTGAATTATCCACCTTCAGCGCGATCACGTTTCGCTTCCCGTAGTCCAAATAACGCGAGATATCATAGTAAAATGTCGAATACCCATAGGGGTGTATGCCCAGCGATTTGCCGTTGACAAAGACTTCGGCGTTCATATAGACGCCCTCGAAAAGAATGGAAACCTCCCTCCCCTTCCAGGACAAGGGCGCCTTTAACTCCTTCCGGTACCACCCCACACCCGTAGGGAAATAACCGCCCGCACCCTTCGAAGGATTTTGCCGGTCCGGCGCACCTTCAATGCTCCAGTCATGCGGCAGCTCGACGCTCCGCCAGCCTCTGTCATCAAAACCACGTCCGGCCGCCGCCCCGTCATCCCCCAACATAAATCGCCAGTGATCATCGAATAGCTTTCCCCACTGCTGTGCGCCGGCAGAAAAACAAATAAATAACAGTATAACTAATATCGTAGGTTTCTTATGCTCGTATATCATCGAATAAAGTTAAAAAATTAATCCATTACCTGTTTTCAGCGTCACGGCCTCAGCGCCGTGGCATCAGCGCAGTGGCATCAGCGTCGTGGCCTCAGCGTCGCCACAAACCCTCCCCTCGGCAGACAGTCCACACTAATCCTGCTACCCTTTCTCACCGTAAGTGCTTTTCTGGCAAACCCTTTATCCGTTTCTCCATCCGAGATCAGCTCGAGTTCGTAATCCCCTCCGCCAAGGAACCCGAAGGAAAGCTCCAGCGCCTGCCCACGGTCTTCGCCATTCAGCCCGCCCATATACCAGCTGTGCCCACTGCGCCGGGCAATCACAACGCGCTTACCCGGGAAACCATTGATCAGCCGCGTGTCGTCCCAGGCAACCGGCACCGTCATCAGGAACCGCTGCTCCCCCGGCGGCAACGCATAAAACGCCTCGGGCTTATCCGCAAAATGCTGTAAACCCGACTCGAACACCACCGACAACGCCAGCTCATGCGCATACGTGGTCGTATGAGGGAACGCAATATTGGAAAAGGTCACAGGTGTGTAGTCCATCGGCCCTATCACATTGCGCGTAAAGGGCAGCGTCGCATTGTGGCTCGCCCCCAAATTCGTCAGCAAAGGCGAATACCCATACCACTCCGCGCCATACACCGCCTCCACCGTCATCAGGTTCGGATAAGTACGGTCCCAGCCCCGAGGAACCGTCGCCCCGTGGAAATCCACCATCAGATGATAGCGGGCGGCATCCTCTAAAATATCAATACAATACGCCATCTCCTTCTGACGGTCGTCCTCGAAAAAATCCACCTTTATTCCATATACCCCGATCCTGTTCAGCCATTCAAATTCTTTGCACCGGGCAGCATGCGACTGCAGCCTGCCATAGGGGTCCAGTCCCACGCCCGAGCTCGCCGAATCCTTCGAATTGTACCACATCAGCGGCCTGATACCCTTGTTGCGCGCATACGCCACCGCGTCTTCGATGGTCCCGCCATTACCCATCCTATCCCACTCCCAGTCGATCAGAACATACGGCCAGTGCATCTTTTTCGCCAGGTCCACATATTCCACCGCCTTCCGGTAGTCTTTCGACCCATGATTGTACCCCCAGTACACCCAGGCCACAGTACCGGGCCGGATCCATTCCGTCGCATTTACCTTCGAAGGTTCGCTCACATCCTCTACCAGCGTCGACTCTACAATGTCCGACAAACCGCCGACCATGACCACCCGCCAGGCCGACTTCCAGGGCAGAGCAGCCTCCAACTCCTTTTCCGGCATTGAGACAGTATAAACGTTGCCGTCCTCCCGGTTAGAAAGCCGCGACGCACAGTTAGACCTCGTCAGGTCCGCCTCTGTGACCAGCACCCAGACCGGCTTATCCTTTACTTTATACAAGGCCGGAAAACCCCATTCCCGCTGGCCCGGTTTGTCTCCGCTACCATTCGTGCGCAGCGGATACAGCGCCTCATACGCGCTCGTATATTGCTGCATCCACCGCTCCGTCCCCGCAGGCACCGCAAAGCTCGTCCGCTCACCCGTTATCCGGCAGCTGTCCTTCGCTGCCCCGTCCTTTGCACGCCCACCCTTCTCATTGTCCGGAAAAATATACCGGAACGCCACCCCATTGTCATAAGCCCGGAAAACCACATCCACCATCTGGCCGTCCCTGTTCCTGAACCGGAACACCTTTTCCCTGGCCTCATTCCTGCAATGGGCCCGCTTGCCATGGAGCATAAGGTAATCATCCACCACCTTCCGCTCGCTGACCAGACCCGCATATTCGAGGCCGATCGAAAGATCGCCATCTCCCCTCGTGATCCCCAGCGCCGACCGCGACACAGCAGTGGCCGTCTCTATACCCCTGACATAGTTCACCTGGTAGAACAACGATCCCTGACCATCCAGCCCCAGCTCTACTTTTATCGCTCCGTTGGGCGATACTAACCGAAGACCCGCAGCCGCCGGCGACACCGCCTGCGCATGCAAAAAACCAATTCGTAAAACACTTCCAATAACCCATATCATTAACCGAAAAAACTGTTGTCTCATAAAATGAATTGTTCCCGCCCGGCTATTATAGCCGGCGGAGATTGATAAAATAGACGTCGTTCTCCCTCAGTGGCAATACCACCGAAAACCTCCCGTTGCTGCCTATCTCCACCGTTCTCTCCATCACCGGCGCGTTATTGTTCTTTTCCTTGATGACCCTCACCTGCTCCCTCATCAGCTGCGAAGGAGCTCCAAGATCCAGGTAGGTATCGTGGGCGTCATTCGCCCGGTACCCCGTCAGATACACCGACACTCTATACTTACCCGGCGCCAGATGCGCAACAACGGCCTCCACCGGGCCTTTCGGCTTAGCCGGCAGATCCCGCTTATAATATACCTGGTCGTTCAGACTGTCCCCAAAAGGACTGGTATTGGTAAAATCCCAGAACAAGAGCTGAACGCCCCCACGGCTATCCTTACACGCCCAGCTCGACGCATCGTTCACCGACAGCTCCGTCCCGCCCAGCCGGTTCAAATACTTGTAGGCAAAGAACACCGGTTTGACAATGTCCTCGTAATTGACCAGCCCGAATCCCCCATGGAAAGGCGTCATCCTCGGCCCGGCCTCTTCGAAAATGTCGGTGAACGTCCAGTACGACATCGAATTGGCCGCAGCCCCCGTCTTTTTCAGCTTATCCAGGACATACGCCGCCTCCTGGTAACTGTCGTGCAGCGGATCGCTCGGCGTATACGAAGAGCTCCACTCCGTATAGTGCAGCTCCAGACCCGGCAGCGCCGAGCCTTCGATCTGCCTCCTGCTGCGAAGCACGTCCCCCCAGATCGAACTGTCGTTCCTGCTCAGCACCGTCCCCCGGTTGCCATGCTCGTCCAAAAATCCCACGTCTACCCCATAGGTATGCGTGCTGACAAAGTCCACGGGCACACCCCCACGCGCGCAATAGTCGATGAACTCAGGGATCCACGCATTCCCCGCAGTCGCCGGCCCCCCCACTCTGAAACGCGATCCGGCCGCCTTGATAGCCCGCGCCGTCGCCGCATAGAGTTTGAAGTATTCCGCCCGATCGCCCGTCCAGAAACCGTCCTTAAGATTAGGCTCGTTCCACACCTCGAAATACCACTTCGCCACTTCCTCTTCCCCATATCGCTCTACCCAGTGCCGCACAAGCGCCCCGATCAGCTGTCCCCAACGGTCATAGTCTCTCGGCGGCGTGACATTCCCCTTCCACCAGAAGATCGTCCTTCCTCCGCTGGCCAGCTGCCACGGCATAAAACCCAGCTCCACGAACGGTCGCACGTGCACGCTTTCCAAAAAATCATAGAGCTCGTCGATATACTGCCAGTTATACACCACACGACCCGAATCATCGACACTATACACCCCCATGTCGTCACTGAGCAGCCCGTGCATCCGGATATACCGGAACCCCAGCTGGTCTTTCACCATTCGCAGCTGGCGCTGCCAGTCCGCCCTTAACCCTTCATTCGCCCTCCCCGCGCCCACACATTCATTGAACACCCTGTTCAGCGGCCCCTTCACAGCCGAGGCATCCACAATTATCGCACGTACCGGCTTATCCTGCGCAAATACAATAGATCCATTCAATAATAACACTAAGCAAAATCTAAACGGCTTCATATGCTTATCAGTATTTTCGTTGTGTGACCCCTTTCCAGTCGTCGGTTCTAAAGGGTACCGCAGGCAACCCCTCTTTATTTATCAGGTTACAGTCAGGATTATCCGCCCACGCATACCGCACCGCCACCGGCTTCGCTACCTGGTCGGAATGAACAACGACGTCATTCCCTTCAACCACCGCATCCGCCCAATGCCACTGCCTGTCATCGCCTGCAAGAGCAAAGCCCGTGATCGGCTTTCCATCCCTCGTCGTAAGTCCCGAACCCACGCTTGAGAACCGGATAACCATCCTGTCCCCGCCAACGCTGTAACTTTTATACACAGGCCCCGAAGCAATACCATGCCTTCCATACACCAGGTTCTCCGCACCCAGCGCAAGACGCAATCCTACATCCTGCTTGTCGGTCGGATGAATGGTCGCTCCGTCGCCGATGTCGATCGTACAGGCCATCGCCGTACGGGGCAGCGACAAAGTCATGGACTGCGCCTCCCGAAGCTCAGCCCAGTCGCTTTCCGATGGGACCGGCTTTCTGCCCATGAAGTTGGCCAGCTGCGCGAAGAGAAAAGGCAGGTCAGCCCTGCTCCATCTCTCCCGCCAGTCGGAGATCATCATCGGGAATAACTTTCGGTAGTTGTACGCCTCCCCCGCATTCGCCTCCCCCTGGTACCAGATGATCCCCTTGATGCCGTAAGGGATCAGTGGATTCAACATAGCATTGAACAATACAGTGGGATAATACTGGTAGTTACGTAAAGGCGCTGCCGGCTCGAGATCCTTGTTATACCGCCATTCACCGGCCAGCGATATCCTGGCTTCGCCGTCACTAAGATATATCCCCTCAGCCGGCGGCTCCAGCCCCCCGGCGCCCCACAACATGGCCATCCTGATCGCAACCGTATTCTCTCCCTTCCTCACCAGGTTCCCCGGTATCGGATAAGAATGAACGGGACTGGCATTCCACACATTCTTAGAAATTTCAACGCCATTAAAATAGAGCGAATAGCTCACCTCCGGATGCCCCAGGGCCAGCACCAAAGACCTCCCCGCAAAAGCGTCCGGCAGCACGACCTTCTTCCGCAACCAAATTATCCCCTCATAGCTCCCGATCCCAAAATGATCCAACGTCCGGGGCATTTCAACCCTCGCCCATCCCGAGTCGTCATAGTCAGGCATCGGAATGACCTTGTCCGATCTGTTTTGCGGATGATCGATGACATCCCAAAAATGCATGGTGTTTATACTGTCTTGCACGAACTGACTTTCGCTAAGCGTATCCGTCGCCCGGAGACCGTCCCTCGTGATAGGCGACGAGAGCAGCTTCTCCCTGCTCGTCCACGCCTGTATCGGCGTCCCGCCCCAGGTAGTCTGTATAATACCGATCGGCACATGCTCATCCCCATGGATCCTTCTGGCAAAAAAATAGGCCACGGCTGAGAGTCTTTTTACACTGTTGGTATCGCAGGCTTCCCAGCCCATCGTCACAATATCTGTTTGCGGGGTAACCCTCTTGTCATGTTCGACGATAAGGTACCGCATATCGGGATAGTTCGCCTTTAAGATCTCCTGTCGCGCATTGCTCGCCTGCTGTACCTGCCACTCCATATTGGATTGACCTGAAGCCACCCATACATCCCCGATCAGGATATTTTTAAATTCGACCCTTGTCCCCGGCTTTCCCCGCTCCGCTATCTCCAGGATATACGGGCCTCCCGCAGCCATCTTCGGAAAATGCACCATCCACTTCCCTTTCCTGTCGGCTTTTGCAGTCGCCACCATGGTTCCCAGTTTTCCAATTACCTCCGCTCCGGGATTCGCCCGACCCCAGACAGGGATCGCAATACCCCTCTGCAAAACCATATTGTCGCCAAACACCCCGGGCAGGCTGACCGTCGAACGACCAGCGCCAGCCCTGCTTTTCACAATCTGTATCCCGTCGCCCTCCAGCCCCTCCGACACCGCAGTCAGCGTGACATCTCCCGCCCTCCCCGTGTCTTCCACGATCACCTGCGCCAACCCGTTGAACAACCGCCGTTTCCACCCCGCCGCCGACACAACCACCTGCAACACCCCCGGATCATAGTTGACGGCATCCCACCGGTACCGCTTCCGAAACGGCCGCGCAATAACTACCAACTCATTCTTTCCCTTCCGTAGAATGCTGTTGTCCACCGGGAACTCCGACCTCTCCATCTCACCCACCGGCCGGCCAAGCAGCCGCCCGTTGAGAAACACGCGTTGCCCCTTCCCGATACTCTTATAAAACAGCCGGCACACACTCCCGTCCGGCAACTCCGGCAGTTCAATATCTCCTTTATACGCCACCACCGCCGCAGTCGTATCGTCCGTTATGTTTTCCAGGTCGCCGCGCCAGCCGGCGTCGCCTATCTCCGGATAGCCATCTCCGTTGCCATCTGTCACGACCTTCGCCTGCAGCTTCCCAACCGGCAATGACACCACCCTTTCAATATATTTGTCCGCCTCGTGCGACACCGGGTCCCCGTTGCCAACCCCGATGATCCTCGCCGGTCCGCTCACATCAAAAAATATTTCGTTGTCCGCCACCGGCACAGCATTTCCCGCCGCATCAACAGCTTTCACCCTTACCACCGACACGCCCCCACCCGAAAAGTCCTCCTTCAATACGAGCCTGACAGGTTTCCCCGTAGTCCGCACCGCATCCGCCAACACCTTCTTCCCCCCATTGTATCCCATCGCCTCGAGTACACCAGACCGGTAGCCAACCGACCACTCTGCATGGCCATTCGGCAACACCCGCCTCCTTCCCTGGCTCTTCCCGTTCAGGAACAGCTCCACCTCCTCACAGTTGCTGTAAGCCCAGACGGCGATTGGCTGCCCCTCTCTTCCGGGCCAGTTCCAGTGTGGCAGCAGGTGCAGCACAGGCTGCTCCGTCCACCACGACCGAAAATACCAGGCAATATCCTTCGGGTAACCACAGACGTCCAGCATACCCGTATAGCTCGACACCGAAGGCCAGCCGAACGGCGACGGCTCGCCCCTGTAATCAAAACCGGACCACACGAACATCCCCGCCAGGTACGGCCTGGAAGCATAGTGTTTCCACCCCGACTCCAGACTGTAAAAACCCGGCATCGGTGGCCGGTCATAAGAAGCGATCTGGTGCGCTCCGGGATCGTCCACATAAACTCCACGTGTAGCCGTCGTCTGCCCCTCTTCCGTTCCCACACCGGGCTGACGCGGAAAACGCGCATGCTGCTCATCCGTACTCCCCTGTGCGATATAATTGAAGCCCATGACATCTGCTACTGTAGAAATACCCTTGCCCCAGCCACCGCTGACGGCAACAGTCACTGGCCGCGTGCTGTCCAACCGGTGGACATAGTCCTGCATAGTGGACGCCACCCTCGCCCCCGTCTCCGTCCCCTCCATCGCCCACTCTTCATTTCCGATCGACCACGCAATGACAGAAGGATGATTACGGTCCCGCAGGATCATCCGCCTCAACGGGTCCGTTATCTGCGGCGTAGTCCCCATCCACCTGTTCTCGTCGATGACGAGCATGCCCAGCCGGTCACAGACATCCAGCAGTTCCGGCGCAGGAGGATTGTGCGCACACCGGTACGCATTCGCCCCTATCGCCTTCAGACAACGGATCCGGTATTCCCAAAGCCCATCCGGAACAGCCACACCAACTCCCGCATGGTCCTGGTGATCATTCGTCCCTTTCAGCTTCAGCGGCCTCCCGTTGAGAAAAAATCCGCTGTCTGCATCCCACCGGATCTGCCGCACACCCAATGACGTTATACAGGAATCCACATTCGTCCCGCCACGCCATAGCGAAGTCACCACCTTATACAGATATGGATCATCTACCGACCACAGCCGCGGCTCTGCCAGATGAATGACGCAGGAGACCTCTCTGGCCGCACGCGGAGCCAGCACGACCCCATCCACTCTTCCCATCGCAACCTCTTTCCCATTCCCATCCAGGATAGTCTCCCGTACAGATAAAGTGTCCGTGCGGCCCCCGTCATTGACCAGGCTTATCCCGGCCTCTACCCTGGCAGCGGGCGCCCTCACCACGCCTGCCCCCAAAACACCAGCTCCTTCGATGCCCGTCCGCACACAGACTCCGTTCTCCGCCACATGCGCAGCACCCGTCTCCACCAGCCATACATGCCGGTAGATCCCGGCCCCTTCATAAAACCACCCTTCCTCCTTGGAAGCGTCGGCCCTCACCGCAATACAGTTCTCGCCGCCATACTTTAAATAGTCGGTTATATCATAGGAAAATCCATTGTAACCGCCCTGTTCATTGCCAAGATAAAAACCGTTCACCCAAACCCTCGAGTCCCGGAAGACCCCGTCGAACCGGATCACGAACCGTCGACCCTCTTCCGCCCGCTGCACAAAAAAGAACTTCCGGTACCAGCCCACACTATTCTCCGGAAAATTCCGGCCCATCGCCCGGTATCCATGACTGTGCGAACCCTGCGGATCGAAGGGCAGCTCTACCGCCCAGTCATGCGGCAGGCCCACAACCCGCCACGACCGGTCGTCAAAGCCGGCCGCCGCCGGCCCGTCTCCATACCCCGCCTTCGCGAAATACGAAAAGCCTGCCGTCCCATGTCCAAAATCTTTGCTCGCATCGCTGGCATGCCCCAGTGCAAAACGCCAACCCTTGTCGATACTTATCTCCTTTCTTTGCGCCCGGGCACGTCCCGCCACAAAACAGACCAAAATGCCCATCAACAGTGTACGAATATTCATCATGTTCTATTATTTCTTTGCTCCGTTCTTTATTGCATCAACCGTCCGCTGGTCCAGCACCACATTGTTCACCCGGTCAAACACGCCGCCCGTTTCCCAGACAAATGGCTTCGCGCCGATGGCCAGACACTGTTTTGTCAGGTAGGTATACCATGCGTCCACAGAATTATCATGTTTTACCATATCCAGCGGTATATGCGTTTCCCACGGGTGCAAAATGCTCCGGCGGTTCGTGCTGTATTCCCCCATCACCAGGGGAATGCCCTTGTCGATATAGTTTGCTTTTAACCTGGTGTAATAGGCCAGCTGATCGGCCTCTTCGCCATACGTGGCATTCCGGTAAGACGAGTCGATCGTGGAATGATTTCCCGCCCCCCAGTAATAGAAAATATATCCCCAGCCCCCTTCCGAAGGATCCTGGTCCAGTATCGCGAAATTGCTCGGAGTGTAGTTGTGGAACTCGAAGGCCAGCCGGTTAGCCGCAGAGTCCGTAGGGAAATAAGCCCCCGGCCTGATATAATCGTCCGGCCCCTGGATAGCAATGGTCCTGTACGCGTTGCGGCCGCCGGTCGAACGTACCGCATCGATACAAGCCTGGTGATAGGAAACAAGGACATTGGCCTGTTCGGCATTGCTGATATTGAACGGTTCGTTAGCGCTCGCAAACAGCAGGTGCTCGTCGAAATCACGCATCGCAGTCGCGATCTGCTCCCAATAAGCCTTCTGACGCGCCTGGACAGAATCCTTTCTGGCAACGGTGATATTGCCGTTCCCCTCCAGCCAGCCGCCATCCCAGTGGATATTCAGCATCACATACATGTCATTGCTCACACACCACTGCACCACCTGCTTTACCGAATCCATCCATGACTGTGGAATTTTGGCCGTAGGATTATTGCCGCCATGCAAATACCAGCCGCACGGCAGTCGTATAGCATTGAATCCCGTCTGCTTTAAGAACTGAATGTAGGCGAGCGTAGGATAAGGCTCGATATTATTCAGCTCCAGCGTATTGCCGATATTCGTCCCAAGGGTCATCTTCGCGATCAGCTGAGCCGCCGTGCTGCCCATGCCCGAAGCATCCGGCGCAATGGGCGACGTATTGTAGGAAGGATAAATAAGGGCGTACTGATATACCCACATCCGCCGCCCCTGCCCGCTCGTCGAGCTCACATAGATCAGCTTCGACCGCGACGCGCCCGTAGCGTTGGTGTCGGTCACCTTTAGTTGAATAGACGCGCTTCCCACGCCGCCCGACACCGGGCTTATTTTTACCCAACCTAATCCCGCCGTATCGATACTCCAGGCGCCATCACTCGTAAAATTGATTGTCTTCGTGCCACCCGTCGCCGCAATGGTATCGGTGTGGTTGGTCAGGGAAAGCAAAGGGGTCGGATTACCTTTCTTACAGGAGGCTATCGTAGCCAAAGCCACAAAAACCGCTGCCAGGGTTAACATGAATTTATTGGTCATCTTTATTGATTTCTGTTATTGGATCTGTACCACTCTCAAATTATCAAACGCGCCATAAAAACCCGTCGTCGTGGACGAGCTCGCATAATTGTGGATATACATCGTGCACGAGCTGTTACCCGACGCACCCAACAGGTCGGCAAAACTCGTGATCGGAGCTCCTTTCCCGTCGCCAAGCGTTGCATCCTTTGACTTGAACATCCCGAAAGGGATCGTTATCGTAGTCCACCCATGCGTTGAATACGCCGCCGTCTTCGTCGAAGACACCTGCCAGGGCTCCCACCGCGCTACATATGTACCCGAAGAGCTCTGGATATCGATCGACCCCCCATTCCATCCGTTCGGAATGCTTACCTCGAACTTGAAAGCCCAGTTGCCTGGCGCGTCGCTGAGATGCGCCGCCGGCACCCACTGCGCCGCATTTAAAAGAATGGCATAGCTGGAATACGTATTCCCCTCGCCGCTCGCCAGGCTCCCTGTCTTCAATACCATGTACTGACTGGAATTACCTGGAAAATCTGGCGTATACGGCGGCCATCCGCTGCCTGGATTCCCGCTGACCAGGCTGGCGCCACCCCAATAGGCCCAGTTGAATACACCGCTCCACTCCCAATTGGACAGGGCGCCCGTCGCTATATCATTCACGTTGTAGACCGTCGCCGCCGTACCGAATTTGGTCGTGACCGATACCGGCCCGCCGCCGCTAAGCGTCGGGACTACAAAGCCAACCCAGCTGCCGTCGTCAGCCGATACGAACGCAGCGACATCGGCGCCCGCAAAAGACAGCGACTGGATATTCTTCAGATAGGTTCCATAGACATACACCGAATCACCCGGATTCGCATTCTCATTCGAGACTGCTGTAATAGTCGGCGTAGCCACTATCTTAAAATTGACTGTACCGCTCCGCGTGACGACCACCACCTGGTCGTTGCTCGTCTGCGCAGGCATGAGAAACCCGAGAGAAGTTCCATCGGCGCTGGAATGCCACGAAGAGATCGTGGTCCCCCCGTACGACAGCTGCTGAACCAGCACGAGGTTCGTACCGGTTAAAAAGACAGAATCGCCCGGGTTAGCAAATACATTGGATATCGCCGTAATGGCAGGGGCCGCCGGGCCAAGCTTGAAGGGGAAGGTCGTCGACCCCGCCGCCGTCGTATACGTGACCGTATAGAGCCTGGTCGTGTCTACAGACGAGAACAGGATGGCCGGGATCTGCACCACGGCGCTGCCGTTGGCGACCAGCGCGCCGTTAAAACCCGCCACAACGCCGTCGAACTCTATCCGCAACGGGTTCTGCAGGTTCTGCCCCGTCAGGACCACCCACTGGCCATTGGCCACAAGGCTCGAAAATACCGTGTCATTGGGGGACGCAACATAGTTCCGCACAGCGGTCAGGACCGGAGGACTTCCGGCATTCTTTTTACAGGCCGGCAGCAGCCCCGCCACCACCAACACCGCACCGATCAGGCGGGCACAGCAAATATTATTCATATAAATATGTTTTTAAGTGGTTGAATTAGTAATAAGGTACCGGTGGCTGAGCCAGCTTCGGATCGGAGGTCAGCTCAGACGACGGAATTTGCAGCGTAAAGGCGTTGATCGTCGCCGGCACAACTGACGGGGCAGTGGTCGAATCCTTTGTTGCTACACCCGTAGCAGGAGCATAGGAGAAAGTCATTCGGTATTGATGGTTGACTATATCGACCGCCTTCTGAGGATTATAATAAGACAGCCTCACCAGATCCAGCCAGTATTGGCCCTCAAAAGCAAATTCGACCCTTCTTTCTATCAGGATCGTGTCCCCATCCAGCATCGGCGCCGGATCCACACCGGCTCTCGCCCTCACCTTGTTAAAATAAAGCAGTGCGTCGGGGTCCGTTGTGTTGGCATTATTCCCCAGGATCGCATCGGCATATACGAGGTACACATCCGCCAGGCGGAGAATGGAATTGTGCTCGATAGACGACCAGATATCCATCGTCGGCGCATTGTTGTCCTTTTCATTACCGATGATATGCTTCTTCATGGATTGACCAGTCGCATTATAGCCGCCGGCCGCCGCATTCAGCTCGGGATAATAGTCGCCATTCAGCGTAAATGACGCTTTCCTCCTCACCGTATCCTTCCAGGTGTAGTTCATATAAAGATCCCAGGTCGGCGCAAGCGGCACCCACGCACCCGACTTCTGCGGATTGATATCGCTGCTGGGAGAAAAGGTCAGCCAGTCGTTGCCGTTGCCATATCCCACGCCGGCCGTCCACTGCAGGGCAAATAAGGATTCCGGGTTATCGTTGTATTGCGCCCTGAAAAGATTATAATAGCTGGGGTACAGTGACAACCCGCTGTTCCTGCAGACATTGCCCGCATATTTTTTGGCACTGTCCAGGTAAGCCTGGTTACGGACGCCGCCGTTTTGTCCCAGTCCCGCCACCGTCAGATAAACCTTGGCGAGCATCCCCTGCGCCGACCACGTGGTCACCCGTCCCGTCGCATCCGTAACAGGAAGATTCTGTGCAGCAAAACCCAGGTCATTGATAGTGAATTTATAGACATCCCCCACCGTATTCCTGTTCAGCAGCGGCTGCTTGATCAGCTTCGTATTGTCCTCGATGATCGGCACCGCCCCCCACAACGCAGCCAGATGATAGTAGGCTACGCCGCGTATGAACCTCGCTTCCGCTACAGCAGCATTCTTATCGGTCGCCGAAATAGTCGAAGCCGACTGCTGCTGGATGGCGCTGATAACCGTATTGCACTGCGCTATAACATTGTAAAGACCCGTCCAGCCGCTGGACACGATCCCATTCTGCCCTGTTATAGTGCGCGTATACAGCTGCACCAGGTCGCCGTTATAACCGAAATAGGCATTCCCGCTCAATATGTCCCCCAGCTGCAACAAAGCCCCATTATGCCATTGCCACCAGGGCGCGCCGCCATAAAGGCTTGCCGTAGCCAGCCGCAGATCGGATGTAGACTGATAAAAGGTATTCGAACTTATCTGCGAGTTCGACGGACGCTCGAGGAAACTCCTCTTACATCCCGCAACCGCCGCCACAAGCGACAGTGCTACAAATATTTTATTCGTTGATCGCATTTTAATGCTCTTGATTGGTGATTGCTATTTAGCAAATGTGATATTCGCACCGATAGTGAACGTCCTCGACTGGGGATAGTACCCCTGGTCCCAGCCTGCCTGGAGAGGATTCCACGAACCGATCTCCGGGTCCATTCCCGAATAGTTGGTGATGATAAAAGCATTCGTCACCGTAGCGTACACCCGGAACGACTGCAGGTGTACCCTCGACAGGATACTCTCCGGCAACCGGTACCCCAGCGTAATATTCTTACACCGGACAAAAGACCCGTCTTCAATAAAAAGATTCGAAGGACGGTTATTACCATTCGTATTGTCGTTCCTCAGTCCTACGACATGCGTGTTTGGATTGGTGACATACACATTGTTGACATCGGACGCAGAGCCGTTGGGGTCTACCAGCGCAGTCTTCGCATAGTTCAACACCGACGAAAAAAAGTTGGTATTGTTTTGCGAATTGGTCTGTGCTACCGCCAGCTCGTTGAACACCTTGTTGCCGACGCTGCCGCTAAAGAAAATATTCAGGTCGAAATTTTTATAGCTGAAGGTATTGTTGATACCAAACTGGAACTTCGGGATCGGCGAACCCAAAAAGGTCTGGTCCTTTGTATCGATAACGCCGTCGCCATTCAGGTCCTTGAATTTCCGGTCGCCGTACCAGATCCCGCCCCCCGCCGGAGAGATCGGATAAGGGTTTCCGCTCTGGTCTACCGGTAGAGCATGCTTTTGAAAATCCGACGGTTTTGCAAACATGCCATCGAAGATATAGCCATAGAATTCGCCGATGGGCTGACCCACCACCGTCTTCTCGATAATATCGTTGATCACATACGACTTCTGGCTTAGATTAGCCTGGTCTCCGGCGCCTAAATTCAGCACCCTGTTGACATTGCGGGAGACCACCACATCTGTTTTCCACATAAAGTTTCGAAAGTTCAGATTGGTGGAGCTGACCCGGAAGTCAAACCCTTTGTTGCTGACAGCACCGACATTGACATACGGCGCCGTCATCGATCCTGGAGAAAAACCGGCAGTGGTGCCCGAGTACAGCGGCAACGGAACCTTTAACAATAGCCCATCCGTTTTGCGGTAGTACGCGTCAAATGAAAAGCTTATCCGGTTATTGAGAAATGATCCATCCACGCCGGCATTGTAATAATTTGTCTTTTCCCATGTTACACTGGGGTTGGCCAGGTTGCTCTGGAATTGAGCGATACCTGACAATCCGTTCGCCACCGTCGAAAGCTGCGTTACAAAAGTATTGCCTGGGATACCCTGGTTATTGGTCAGCCCATACCCCAGCCGCAGCTTCAGCTCATTGATTACATTCACCGTCTTCAGGAACTCCTCGTTGTTGACCTTCCACGCAAACGCTCCCGAATAGGTAGTAACCCACCGGTTGTAGGCAGGGAAGTTGGACGATCCGTCGTCCCGGATATTGCCGGTGAGCAGGTATTTGTCTTTCCAGGAAAAATTGATCCGGCCGAAATACGACTCCTGCGAAGAACCCAGGCCATTGTCGCCGGAGTTCCTGGCCGTAGTAGCGTCACCGGCATTGAGGGCCTGCACATTGTTTGACGGGAAATTCGACCTGCTGCCGGCGATGCCTTCGTAATTGGACGACTGCGCCTCATGTCCAGCCACCGCGTTGATACCGAAATGCGCGAAATTATGATTATACGTCAGGTAATTGCGCAATACCGCATAGATGTTCTGGTTGTAGTTGGAAGATCCGCTGTTTGTGCCGTTGACCAGCTTCCCAAAAGTGTACGTGGGCGTAAAATTATCCATCGTACTGAAATCGAAATTACCCGACACCTCATTTCGCAGCGACAGATCCCTGGTGAATTGGATTTCCGCATAGACATTGCCAAACAGCTGGTTTCTCTTCCGCTGGTTCCTGATGAGACGGGCAATCGCTACCGGATTGACCACCGGGGTCACCCAACCGTTGGTATTCGTAACACCACCCCAGGTGCCATCAGGGTTCTTTACGGGAACATCCGGCGTAAGGTTCAACGCAGAGTTGATCACGCTGGAGGTAGTCGTATTGACATTTTCAAAAATATGCGCCATCTGGAGGCTCGTACCTACCTTCAACCAGCTGGTAGTCTTATTATCCAGGTTCAGCCGCACCGAATATCGCTGAAAGTCCGACCCGATTGCCATTCCCTGCTGCTGGAAATAAGAGCCCGATAGTAAATACTGGGTCCGGGCATCGCCACCGCTGACAGTAACGGTATGGTTCATCTCCGGCGGTTTCCGGAATAATTCCTTTTGCCAGTCGGTCCCGGGGCCCAGGTACTTCGGATTCGCGAATTCGGGCCTGGTATCGAAACCCCATACCTGCGCCCTGGCATTAATATAGGTTGCAAACTGCTGGAGGTTCATCGTCGGCAGCCTTTTCGGCAGCTCCTGGAAGCCCGCATAGCCGTCATAGCTGACCGCGGGCGCCCCGGCCCTGCCCCTTTTCGTCGTAATAACGACGACGCCATTCGTCGCCTGCGAACCATAGATGGCGGTTGCAGAAGCGTCCTTGAGCACGTCTATCGTTTCTATTTCGGCAGGATTGATCGAGCCCAGCGGATTCGAGCCATTGCCAGGATCGTTGACGGGCGGAATAATAACCCCGTCGATCACATACAAGGGAGAATTCGTCCCGCTGATGGAAGAGACCCCCCGGATCTGTATTGATACCCCGCCACCGGGTTGGCCCGAGACCTGCTGCACCACAACACCAGCCACCTTCCCCTGCAGGGCCTGGTCAAAGGTCGTCGGCTGCGTCTTCATGAGCTCCGCACCCGAAATAGAGGAAATGGACCCGGTCACATCCGGCCGGCGCACCTTGCCATAACCGATGACGACTACGTCGTTCATCTTGCTCCGGTCTTCGACGTCCAGGCGAATATTAGCCAAAGGGCGGCTTCCCACCCTGACCTCCCTGGAAGAATACCCGACATAACTGATAACTAATACATCACCGCTTTTGGCATTCAGGCTGAACACGCCGTCCTTGTCCGTCTGGACCCCGCCGCCACGCCCTTTGACCATGACACTGGCGCCCTCGAGGGGCCGGTCGCCCGGCGCGACCGTCACTTTACCGGTAATTTTTTGGGGAACAGGCGGATCTTGAGCATACCCGCCGGCTGAGAAGAGAAAAAGGCTGAGCGCGCCCATCAACAGGCCGATCATCCCCGTTTTGAGATTTTGTTTTTTCATATGCAATCGTTTTGGGTTTAAGTTTAAGATCGATCCCCGAATACCAAACCGTTAAACCTATTTGTTGATTTTTATTACCTTGAAGGTTTTCACACCGGTGGACCCGTACACGTTTACGATATACTCGCCCACACCCAGCCCGGCGCCGATGAGCATCGACCTGGGCGGACTCGCGATCCGCTGTACGGTCCTGCCCGAGAGATCGACAACGACGACCTCCTTCACCTGGGCGGGATCATCCACCGTCAAATAAAAGGCCGACGTAAAAGGATTCGGATACGCGCGCAACCCGCTGCCCGCCAGATCGCCGGACAACGCAGCCGGGGTATTCCCAACTACCCCCCGCTGATTAGCCGTCGACTGAACATGCCCGACCGTACCTATCGTCCACTGCTGCGCCGTGCTGCCGCTATAGCTCCACTGACCCAGGTTGGCCCCGTTCGTATAATTGTAGATCCCGTCGATATACATGCCCGTCGCCTTGTTGGACAGCGTGAAATAGCCGCCGGCCGGCTGTATCAGCCACAGCTGCGCATCGCTGCCACTATGTCCCCACTGCCCGCAGGCCGACCCGTTCGTCGTATTCGACAGACCATCCAGGTACATCCCCGTCGCCTTGTTGACAAGACTGATATACCTGCCCGCCGGCACGATCTGCCATTTCTGCGCGTCACTGCCGCTATTGCTCCACTGCCCGCAGGCCAGCCCGTTGGTAGTCCGGTACATACCGTCGGCCAGCTGCGAGCTCGCGCGATTGGCCACCGTCACATACGCATTCCCCGCCCCCTGGTTCATGGCATCGATGATGCCCTGATCCAATACAGCGGCCGTGCTGCGGTTATACATGGCCATATTGATATCCCAGACGAACGGAATGATCCCCTTGCTCCTGGCCGAGCTGACCACATACCTGTACCAGTACCGGCGTGAGGCATCGGCCAGCGTCTGATCCGATGGCGGACTCAGCGTCCTGCCGGGCGCGCCGAATTCCCCGATGATCACCGGGATGCCCTTGTCCACGAACTTGGTCTTCATGAGGTTAAAATTCGAATCCAGATAGCTCTCTTCCCCATAAGTGGCATTCCGGGTCGCATCCGTCGTCGAATGATAGCCCGTACCCCAGTAATAGAACATATTACCCCAGCTCGCATCCTGGGTAAGGATACAGAACTGCGGGGGATCATAATAGTGTACCTCCACCATCATCCTTCCCCCGATCGGGTCCGAAGGCAGCGTATTCATCAAAGTATTGGTCAACCCCATATTGGTGTTAGGTCCCTGTACGATCAGCGTGCGCGATGCGTTATTCCCACCCGTCGCCCTCACCGCATTGACAAAGGTCTGGTGATAAGACAGCAGCACCGACATCCCCGTAGCATCCGACGCATTCGGCTCGTTCGCGCTCGCAAACAGCAGGTGCTCGTCGTAGCTCGAAAAATAGTTGGCGATCTGTGTCCAGTAATTCTTCTGCTTGGCATTCACCGACGCCTGCGCGGAAGTGGTCACGTTATTCTCCAGCCAGCCGTCGTCCCAGTGAATGTTGATGATCACATAAAGACCGTTGTTGACACAAAGATCCACCGCCTGTTTTACCGTAGCCATCCAGCCGGCATCGATGACGCCGTTGGTCGCATGACAGTCCCAGGCGCAGGGCAGCCTCACGGTATTGAAACCCGAGGCCTTCACCTGGTCGATCATTTGCTGAGTTAACGTCACGCCCCCCCAGGCGGTTATGCTGCACTGCGCTTCCAGCGTGTTTCCTAAATTCCAGCCGACCTTCATTTTTGCGGCGATCGTTTGCGCCGTCGGTAACTGCGCCCTTGTACCTATTGACATAAGGATCCCCGTCATCAGATAGATGATTTTCTTTTTCATATGGAATCTTGTTTATTGGTTTTCTAGTGCGTATTATAATAGTCCAGGCTCACATAGTTGTAAATACACCAGTCATTGGCATCTTTTAAAACAACGACCTGCAGGCCATCGGCTGTCAGTGATTTTATAGCCATTTTGCCATTCCAGCCGGTCAAACCAGGCCCCTGGGTGGGATCCTGAAGAAGTTCCGCGCCGAACGTCGCCAGCTGCTGGGTAGCCGAATAGAACATAAATTTACCGGTAGCAGATCCCAGTGCCGGCACTAATTTATTATTGGAGCTAAAATGCGCATCCCCGATCAGATCAAAGGTCATCGATCCGTAATCACCCAGGGGACAGATCCACGAAGCCCACCCTGCATCCCATTCCCAGGCGCCGCCGGTAAGGCCGCCGAAATAAATAGGTCCATTGAATAGTTTACTGGTGCCCGTCGGCGTTATATCCAGAACCCAGGTCTTCGATTTTCCATATCCTCCCGTAAGATTAACCCAGTCAGGAGTGCTCACAGCCACTGCATCCAGCGTATTGATCGTTACGGTAGCCGTATCGGCCGTCACAAATCCACCGGCACTCTCCACACCATAAACAAATTTATATTGCCCCGGAAAAGGGACATTGACCGTATCCTTCACCCTAGTGGATTGACCAAAAGGGGTAAGCCAGACAGGAGTAAGACCAGGTGTTAAGCTGGTCAGAACAATATTATTAGGATTGGCTGACGAAGGGGTGATCGAATAGGACAACTTGGTTTTGTCCGCCAATGCACCCAATTCATATTTCTGTTTGGTGCAGGCACACAACAGCAATACGAATCCAATAAACGCAACCGTCCTTTTATTTATATTTTTCATGTTATTTTATTTTGATTGTTACCATCCTCCATTTTGTTTCAACACCCCCGACGACAAAGTGATCTGATCAAGAGGTATTTGCTGGAACCCACGGGTATTAGTAATATTTGCCTGCAAGGTCGCAGCAGACGGCGGGGCGCCCGTACCATCGCTGATCAGCGATACCGTGGTATTAGCCGCGATAGTGGACGCAGCCGTGGAAAGACCCTGGCGCAATACATCCCAATACCGGATACCTTCCCCTACAAATTCGAGCCGGCGCTCTGCAAGAATATCTGCCTTCGTAACGGAAGTCACAGCAGCAGCGGATGGCGTCGCCCGCTGATGTACCTGGTTGAAATAGCTTACCGCATTGGGGCTTCCAAGCTCAGCCGCCATCAGCAGGACATCCGCGTAACGGATGACAAAATAATCCTGGCTTTGCGCAACCAAATAGTTATTGGCGGGTAAAGGATTGTTAAGGGAATCACAGACCGGGCTGTATTTCTTCATATAATAACCCGTATACTCGCGATTGGCCGCCGCCTTGGTGAAAGCCAAATTTTCCCCGGCTATGGAGGTAATGGAAGCAAAATACCTGCTGTCATTGCTCTGATCGAACTGCGCGACCAGCTTAGGGTCCACTGTACATCCGCCCCAGCCATATCCATAGGGATAAACACTCTGTTCGCGCATACCCGTCATTACCATCCAGCCGTTGCCTGTAGTGTTTCCGTTATAGTCGCCCGTGGAAGAATACTTGATTGAAAAGACAACCTCTTTATTGTCTTCTCCTGCATAAGTAACTTTTTTGGCCAAAGATGCGGCAGGCCAAAGAGTAGTAAAATCAGTGACCAGTCCGTGCCCGCTGTGGGCGATCACATCCTCGACAGCAGCCAGTGCAGTGGCTGCCGTTTCCTTCCCTACCGTAGTTTTTCCGTAGTACCCCGAATAGAACAGGTAGACACGTGCCAGTAAAGATTCGGCGGCCCACTTAGTCACCCTCCCGTTGGGAACGCTGGTATACGTTGAAGAGGGAAGACTGTCTGCGCCATAACGCAGATCGTCCATGATCTGCGCATACGTCAGATCAGGGTCCGACTGGGGCACATTTGCCACCGTAGGCGTCGTCAGCAGCGGAACCTTCTCAAATAACCGGACCAGGTCAAAGTAACAGTAAGCGCGGATAAATTTGGCCTCCGCCGTATATTGCCTTCTCAATGTGCTGCTGTCACCCCAGGGAATCTGATCCATATGCTGAAGCAATACGTTACACCGATAGATCGCCTGGTAATAGCCCTTCCATCCGCCGCTATGTATGGATACGTCGGAGGGTGAAATGATTTTATTGAACTCATCCAGCATCTGCCAGCCATATCCGTCAGAAGAGCCCGTGGCGCCAAAACTATTGTCCGAAAACACCTCCATCATCGCAGGGAGAGCCTCGCCATTATAAATCACATCCAGCCCGTTGTAGCATCCTACTAGAGAGGTAAAAGCATCGGAAGGTGATTTATAATAGGAGACATCGGTCTGCGAGGCAGAGGTCAGCTCCGTGGTCAGATATTTCTTACAGGAGGTCAGCGCCAGCATCGCCAGTGCCATAAAACCAATCGCACTATATTTATATCTTTTCATGTCTTTTTTTTAACAATTAGAAAATAATATTAACCCCTACCATCGTCTTTCTTGGGCGGGGATAATATCCCAGGTCAACACCCTGTCCAAAGGAATATGCGCCGCTGGCATCAGAAGAAGAATACCCTATTTCCGGATCCATACCATTGTACCTGGTAAAAGTGAACAGGTTCTCAGCTGCCACATACAAACGGAATTGCGTCAGATTTTTCAAATGCACCAGCTTTGCAAAATCATATCCCAGTGTGATATTCGAAACCCTCAGATAGCTTCCATCGTGAATATAGAGCTGGGAAAAATCGGTCCAGTTAGAACTGTTCTGCGTCACACGGGGCATTGAATTGGAAGTCCCCTCTCCATGCCAGCGGCTCAGGATGGCTGTTGTCCAGTTACCATATTGACCCGGGTCCCGATAGGCCTGAACCAGCTTATTTCCCGCAACGCCGTTTGTCGTTATGGAAAGATCAAAATTTTTATAATTACCGGAAAACCGCAATCCAAAAACATGATGCGGGTTTGGATCCCCAATGTTTGTCTTATCGTCGGCAGTAATGACACCGTCATGATTCACATCCACATATTTTATATCTCCCGGCTGAGCCGAGGGCTGAAGAGGCGAGCCGCTCTTCCCCCTCCATGCCTGCACATCCGCCTCCGTCTGGAAGATGCCCGCAGTCTTATATCCCCAGAAATACCCGATCGGGTTTCCGGAAGATGCACGGAAAAATTCAGGGGCATTCACAAACAGACTGTTCGAGCCGCCATGAATGATCCCATCGGCCGTTGGAATATTATTCACCAGATTTTTATTATAGGCGTAGGAACCCGAGATAGAATAAGAGAAATCCTTACCGATCCTGTCATTGTAAGACAATTGGAGTTCTATCCCTTTATTGGTAACATTCCCCCCGTTGATATATGGATTTGTCGAAACCCCTGCCGTCGCAAGCAAGGGCGCCGCAACCAGCCAGTCCTTTGTTAATTTATCATAAAGATCGATGCTGAGGCTTAGCTTATTGTTCAGCATTTGGGCATCGATCCCGATATTGGTCTGACGGGAGGTTTCCCATTTGGTCTTTTCAACACCGATGGTGGAAGGATAAGCACCATTGGTTAAGGTGGCATTGGTATTGCCAAAATTATACTGCGCATTTGCCAGGCTGATCAAAGACAGGTAATTAAAAGCAGTGATCCCGTCATTCCCGTTGGCCCCCCAGCTTGCTCTTGCTTTCAGGAAGTTCAGCCAGGTCCTGGTCGATTCCATAAAAGATTCGCTGCTGACCACCCAGCCAACGGACAATGATGGAAAGTATCCCCACTGATGATCCTGGGCAAACATAGTGGAGCCATCAGCACGAAAAATGGCGGAAGCCAGATATTTATCCTTAAAGGAATAGTTGATGCGGCCGAAAAAAGAAGCTTGCGCATATACCGCATTTGCATTCCCTGAAAGGGACATAGCATGAGTTACGGTCTGCCTGTTGGCAGTCGTAGTATCAGCGCTCATCGCTACAGACGTGACGTTCGAAGTACTGAGATATCCCCGGTCGAAACTGGAGAACAATGTGGCGCCAGTATTACTTCCGCCAACGAATGACCCCTGGTATTTACGAATGGCGCTACCCGCCAGGAAATCAAATTTGTGCTCTTTGATCTTAAGAAGATAGTTGATCGTATTGTCCCAATTCACAGTATATCCCTGGGAACTGCCCTGGTTGATACTCTCGAACTTATTAAAAGAGTATACCGACAGGTTCGCATAAGCCGGCAAATAACTATGATTTGCAGAAGAAGAATAGTTCAACCCAAAAGAAGATCTGATCTTCAGATCCTTCACCGGCTGTAATTCCGCAAACACATCTCCAAACAGCTTTTGCGTCTTTGTATCGTTCTGATTATTATAGACCATCAATGCATAAGGATTCGCTTCGCCGGTGTACCATGGGCCGCCATTGTATACAGTAGAATTAAGGCTGCTCAGAAAGTTTCCGGCTGAGTCATACATGGCCAGCAACGGACTGGTTTGAAATGCACCGCGAAGGGTGTTGCCATATATTCCACCATCCTGGATCCCATATTGATCGATAAAGGAAAAGGTCAGATGCTCGCCTACTCTCACAGCTCCGTCATACAGTTTGCGATCGGTGTTGATGCGGAAATTGGCGCGCTTATAATTGGAAAGCTTCTGCCCGCCGACGATACCCCCCTGCTCAGTGTAGGAGCCCCCTAATGAATAGGAGGATACATCCGATCCGCCGGTGGCAGATAAATTATAATTTTGAGCCGGCACATTGGAAGCAAACATCTGGTTTAACCAATTGGTTCCTTTTCCCAGCGCATTAATTTGAGATTGAGTAAAAAGGGCGGGATTGCCTGAATTGAGTGCGGCCTCATTCTGAATGGTAGCGTATTGCTTCGCATCCAACAGATTTGTTTTCGAAGGGGCGTTCTGGTAACCGTAGTAAGAGTCAAATGAGATTTGCCCATTGTTCTTACTACCCATTTTACCCGTTTTGGTCGTTATCAGCACCACACCATTCGCTCCATTGATCCCGTAAATGGCGCTCGATGCGGCATCTTTTAAAATATCGATCGAAGCTATGTCCGAAGGGTTCAGATAAGTGATATCGCTGGATATTACACCGTCCACCACATACAAAGGATTGGCATTCCCAATGGTACCGGCTCCCCGGATATTTACCTTATATCCGCCGCCAGGCTGTCCTGAGGTCGATGTAATATTGACCCCCGCCGCCTGCCCCTCCAATGCCTGCAGGGCATTCGTGGTATTAAGCTTGGCAAGCTCTTCCCCTTTGACATGGGTTGTAGCACCCGTCACCGCCTTCGACTTTTGCGCCCCATAACCGATCACTACGATATCATCCAGCTTTGCAAAGCTTTCATCCAGCCGAATGGCCAGGTCGCTTGTTCCCGTCCCTATTTTAAGTGTTTGTGAAACATGGCCTACAGAGCTGATCTCAAGGGTCTCGCCCGTTTTTACCGTAACGACAAACGCGCCATTACTGTCGGAAGTGACGGCGTCTGGTCTGCCTTTTATGATGACCGAAGCGCTTACAACCGGACGCCCTGTACTGGCATCAGTGACCCTGCCCGATATTTTCCGCTCACCGGTCTGCGCAAAATTGTGGACACTTGGAAGCAGCAGGGTCAGCAGGATCAGGATCGATCTTACCCCCTTCCATTTGATTTTCTTTTCTGGCATAAACAATCATTATTTGGTTAACGAATAAACACTATCTTAGATGAACTGTCTTCTCGCCGCCCGTGTACATAACAACAAGGGTATGTTTGCCTTTCGCGCCGACAGACATCTGTTCCGGTCTGCCGATACATTCGATCCTGAACGTCCTTTTGAACAGCATACCGGGGAACAAACCCTCCCGCCGGCCGATAGTAAGCGTTCCCGCAGCCTGATCATAACGAAATGGTATAGTGGCAAACCGGCCCTTCTCGTAGTTGTAATTGGTACCTTCATCCTCGTAAAGGGTAAACCCGGCATCACGGCCGGTATATACATACAGTGTAATGGTGTCCGCCCGGCGCTGGTCGGTATATTGCAGGTCGGGCCCCATCGGGAGTATCGTCCCCTCTCTCACGTACACGGGCATATGCTCATACGGCGCCCTGGCCGTGATTCGCTGTCCCCCATCCGCAAACCCGCCGGTATAAAGATCATACCAGCCCTGCCCGGCCGGCAGATAGACTTCCCGCTGACGGGCCTTATACGTGCTGACAGGAGCCACCAGCAACGATGGCCCCAGCATATATTCATCGGCAATGTTATATACGGTACTGTCCTTGCCAAAGTCCATCACCAGCCCCCGCATCATCGTATAGTCATTTCGCCAGACCATGCCGCAAAGCGAATAGAGATAAGGCAGCATACGATACCGCAGCTTGTCGTAATATAACATGCTCTGGCAGGCAGGATGCCCTTCCGGCGCAACATTGAAGATCTCCCGGAAAGGGAACTGGCCGTGTACACGGAAGAGCGGGCAAAAAGCCCCGAACTGATACCACCGCGTCATCTGCTCCCTCCATTCCTCCAGCGCTTCGCCCTTCGCCTCCTCATACCGGTGCTCTACGGCAAAACCGCCAATATCCATAGTCCAGTAAGGGATCCCTGATAGTGAGAAATTGATGCCGGCCGCGATCTGATCTTTCATATCCGTCCAGCGGGCGGCAATATCTCCACTCCATATGGCAGCCGCATAACGCTGCGAACCGGCAAACGCGCTCCTGGTCAGGATAAAGACACGCTTATCGGGATCGGTGGCCCGCTGCCCCTCATAGATACCCTTCGCATTCATCAGCGGATACGCATTCAGATACTCCGCAGCAGGACCCAGTGCCAGGGGCGTCATCTGCTCCTTTCTTTTTTCAGGACTCACATTCGAAAGAATATCCGGCTCACTCGCATCCATCCACCAGGCATCGATGCCCTTATTATACAATTTTTTATTCAGCAGGTCCCAAAAGCCCTTGCGCGCACCAGGATTAAAGGCATCATAAAAAGTAGATACAAAGCCTTTCCCGATCCAGTCCCGCTGGCTGTCCGCAATATTCCTCCTGTATAGCCAGCTGTTCTCATCGAACGCCTTATAAGCAGCGATCCCCTCATAAAATTTTGGCCAGACGGAGATCATAAAATGCGAATGATAGTTGTCGTGCAATACCCGGATCATGCTGTCGGGAGAAGGGAACCGGCTGGCGTCGAACTCCTGGCTGCCCCATTGATCCTGCTTCCAGTAACTCCAGTCCAGGACAATATTATCCAATGGTATCCGGCGGGCGCGGAACTCCTTCATGGTGTTGAGGATCTCTTCCTGTGTCTTATACCGCTCCCTGCTCTGCCAAAGCCCCATCGCCCATTTCGGAGGGATAGTCGACTTACCTGTCAGCCGCCGGTAGCCGGCAATGACCTCGTCCTGGTTCTTCCCATAGACAAAATAGTAATCCAGCTCCTGCCCCGCTTCGGAGCTGAAGCTGACATCGTCCTGCTGTCCGGCCGCCAATGGATCCAGCCACTTCAACGAGAGATAGGATTCTCCCCCATCGGGGATCCATTCGATCCGGATGGAAACCTTCCTATCCTTTTCCATCGGCAGCCTGACCAGCGCAGAACCCGGATTCCAGGACTGCCTCCAGCGATCAAGGCAAAGCTTACCGTCGACGTAAACTTTTAGATATCCGGCATAGGTAAAACGGAATATATGGAGACCCTTAACCCCGGATGCGATGGCCCCCTCCCAGCTGACGGAGCCCGTTGCAGGCGTAAACTCAGCAGGCAGAAGCCTTTTGGAATCGCCAAGCCAGCTATAGGAGATGTCAGAGGCAGCCAGGCGCAGGTCTTCCGCCCGCGGATCCTGTTTGTTATTATGATAGGTTGCGGTCAGCCAGCCCTCCTCCCCCTTATCGGAGAACAGCCGCAGGGCCGACAACGGTTTGTACGGCCGGATGTCCCCCACAGTCGTAATAGAATAATTGTCCCATAGAATGCCATAGTTCCGGCTCGATACAAGAAAGGGTACCGCCACTTCCGTATTGTTCTGGAAAAGGTCTACCCGGTATCCTTTATAGTTGACCAGCCCATCCTGGTGCTGCCCCAGCCCATAAAAAGCCTCACCTGGCATAGTCACAAAGGTCTCACGGATCTGATAAGAAGGCGTCCCTTCAAAGACCGCCGCCTCAAAGCTTCGTCCCCCCGGACCCTTTTCGGCCAGGATAGGCCTGCCGGAATTGTCTGCAAATTTTACCCTTCCCGTGGAAAGCGTGACCGTGGCGGTCAACAGGCTGGTCTTTACAACTACTTCGCTGTCATTGGGAATCAGCTCCCACTTGAGTAAGGGATCGGATTTATAAGCCGTGACCAGGCTTTCTTTTTTCCGTACAGGATCTCCTTCAGGACTCGAAAGGATACGGAAGATATTGTCTGCTATCACAGAAACTTTTACCGCGGCAGCCTGACCCGTCAAATAGCTGTCCGGGTAAATGACCACCCCGTCAGCCGTGCGGAGATATCTCCCGTTGGCCTTAATACTCGCAGCAGTCAGAATTAAAAAAGTGAAGGAACTTAGTAGTTTTCTATATCGCATTGCAATCGGTTGTCAATCAGACCAAAGTTAGATCAATGCCCCTGAGGCAGGGGTAGTCTGACCCGCAAATGACGGTATCCGATTGTTAGCACCAGGGGTATGATTCTGGTATTTCTGGGTATACAACGGTTTAATCGATCACGATCATCCCTTTTTCCGCTTTTCCGCCTGGTAGACGCTGGGAAGCTTGCCATAAACCTCCTTGAAATATCTCGCAAAATATTTCGGGTTATTAAACCCTACGAGATAAGCCACCTCCGCCACATTGTGCCGCGTCTTCTCCAGTAATTGAGCCGCACGCTTCATCCGGAAATTGCGGATAAACCCGATGGGCGTTGACCCGGTGGCGGATAATATCTTTTTATAAAGTGTAGTTCTGCTAAGCCCCAGCTCGCGGGACCATTCGTCCACCGAAAAGTCAGCGTTGGCAATGTTCTTCTCCAGAACTTCCACCGCCTGACGAACAAAATCCTCTTTCGTCTGCTCCCCCTCGGCCTCCACCTCGGCCGGCTCTATATGTACCCTCTTTTTCAAAGTCTCCTCGACCGTCCCCCTGAATTCCAAAAGATTCCGGATCCGTGATATAAGGATCTCGACATTAAAAGGCTTCGAAATATAGTCATTGACCCCTATCCCCAGAGCCCGCAGCTGATCCTGCTCGCTTGACAGCGCCGTCAGCAGAATGACGGGAATATGACGCACCCGCTCATCCCCTTTTATTTTCCTCAAGAGCTCCAGCCCATCCATCAATGGCATGTTGACATCGCTGACCACCAGGTCCGGCTGACCCGACAACGCCTTCTGCCAGCCCTCCCGGCCATTCGCCGCCTCCAGTACCGTAAATAAGGCCGCAAGATTTTCCTTCAGATAAAACCGGAAGTCATCGTCATCTTCCACCAGCAGGATCTTAAATCGCAGTTCCCTGCCGGCGGATGACGCCAGGGAATTGTCCGATGGCTCTCCTGCCCTTACCACAGTTTCTCCATCCTCTGCCATACCCGGTAACCGGAACGCCGGAGCCGATTCGGAAAGCACAGTCACCGGCAATAGTATCATAAAGCAACTGCCCTCGTTCGGAACACTTTCGACCCGGATAGTACCGCCATGCATTTCCACAAATTCTCTGGTAATGGCCAACCCTATACCCGTACCCTGGTTTCGCATATGACCGGGGACGTCTCCCTGAAAAAAGGATTCAAAGATCTTTCCCTGCAGCGCCGGCGGAATGCCGATACCCGTGTCTTTCACTTTCAGCTCCAGCAACGCCCCCTCATTATCCCTCTCCGCTACCGAAAGCGCCACTACCACCGCCCCCCCCGTCGAAGTGAATTTGAAAGCATTCGATAAAAGGTTGAAAAGTATCCGCTCTACCTTATCCTTGTCGAACAGGGCCGGCAGATTATCAAGATTCGTTTCATAACGTAAAACAATCCCCCTCTCTTCCGCAAGATCGGTAAAGGACTCAACCGTAGCCTTTACAAACACGGCGATATCTCCCCGGCCCATATTCAGCCTAAGTTCATTCACCTCCATTTTCCGCAGGTCCAGCAGCTGGTTCACCAGGTGCAGCAACCTTTTGGCATTCCGGTCGATCGTCATCGCCAGCTGCCTCCGGCCCGGCTCCTCCGTCCCGCGGATCAATTTATCCACCGGCGACAGGATCAGCGTGAGAGGCGTACGGAATTCATGGCTGAGATTGGTAAAGAATTTGATCTTCATCCTGTCCAGCTCGTGCACCCGAATTGCCTCGCGCCTCTCTTCGGCCAGCGCAAACTTCGCCCTGGCCCTCCTGATGATACGAATACGCCCTATATACAGCACGGCAGCAACGAGCAGGATATACATGACATACGCAAGACCGCTCTTCCAGAAAGGAGGCTTCACGATCACCCGGACAACTACGCCTTTCTCATTCCAGATCCCGTCACTATTGGAAGCCCTGACCTCGAATGTATACTTGCCCGGATCGATATTGGTATAGGTCGCCCTTCGGTTCCGCCCGTCCGTCTGTATCCAGCCTTTGTCAACCCCCTTCAGCTGATACCTGTACTGGTTCTTGCGCGCATTGATATAGCTCAGCGCGGCAAACTCCAATGCAAAATTATTTTCGTCGTAGGAAAGAACAAGCTCGCTGTCCTTTATCAGCGACAGCGGCAACGGAACCTCTTTGTTGTATAATTGCAAACCCGTCAGCACCACCGGCGGAACATGTTCATCCCGGCTTATCCCTTCCGGCCTGAAAAGATTGAACCCGTTGGCCCCTCCAAAGATCAGCTCACCCGCCCTCGTGCGCAACGCCGCATTTCCACTGAACTCCCTGCCCTGGAGACCGTCGTACTCATCAAAATTCTCACATTTGATCCTGAACTGCCCACCCTCTTTGGTGACCGCCAGCCTGGAAAGCCCCCCGGAGCTGCTCACCCATAAGAAATGATCCTGGTCCTCCAATACGCCCAGGATGTTGTTGGAAGGAAGCCCGTCCTTCATGTAGAATACCTGGAAGGTATCCTTCCCCGGTGCCATGACGCTCAATCCCTGTCTCGTCGCTACCCACATGTTCGCTTCATGATCACAGAACATACCAAACACGATGTTGTCGCTTAATTTGTTGCTTTCCTTCGTAAAATAGATATATTTTCCGGTGCTTCTCACCAATACGCTGATCCCATATGCCGTGCCTATCCACAGATTCGCCTCCGGATCCTCCGCCAGTGCAGAGACATAATTAGAATGGATCGAATTAGATATGGAAATATTGTTGTGGTAAAACTTTCCGCTTGTCTTATCCAGCCGGTCAAGCCCTCCTGTCAAAGTCCCTACCCAAAGCTGCCCGTCACGGTCCTCCCTGAGCGCATAGATCCTGTCATCGGACAGGCTGGATGCATCCGGATCCCGATGCTGATAATGAACGAACTTCTTACCGTCATAACAGTCAAGTCCGCCCTGGAAAGTACCGATCCAAAGCTTTCCGTCATGCCCAACCGTAAGCACCACGACGACGTCGCTGGATAGACTGTTAAGGTCCCCTGCGGCATGCTGGAACCTCGTAAAAGAGTTCCTGGCCCTGTCAAAATAAATAAGGCCTCCTCCATTGGTGCCGATCCAGATATTTCCCCTGCCATCCTCCGCAAAACAGTTCACATCATCGTATGGCAGACTCTCCTGCTGCCCCGGTTGCCGCCTGTATAGCGGGAACCGCAGCATGTTATGCTGGTAATAGCCGATGCCCTTTTTGTAAGTGCCTGCCCAGATCGTACCCGTATTGTCTTTGTACAGGGCCGTTATCGTATTTTCGGGGATGCTTCTCTCCTCATCCGAATGCTGCAGGTACCTGATACTCCCCTTGTTCACATCCAGCAGGTTCACCCCTCCATGATCGGTGGCGATCCATATCAGCCCCTCATCACCCTCCGTGATCCCGCTTACAGTATTATTGCTTAATCTCACCCTGCCTGAGTCCTTTGTATAGTGCGAGAATTTACCCGAACGGTGATCCAGCTCCCATAGCCCCGACGGACTGCCCGGCGTAAATAACCATAGTTTATCCCTGCTGTCGATAAAGAACCTGTATCCATAGGGAACAGGCGCCATTCTTTGTAGCTCGTCCGAATGAAAGCTGATCCGGTTCGTCTTCAGATCGATGCGCTCCAGCATTCCTTTCCCGAAAGACAGCCATAGACCGCCGGACGAGTCGATGCCCGCGTCCGCTATTTGGGTCAGACTGTCAAAAGAACGCGCATTCGCAGGCCGGATAGGTATTGCACCCTTGTCCCGCTCAAACCGGTAAATGCATGAATCGCCGTAAATAAAATAAAAATGCCCGCCTCTATCCTGAACAATGCAGGACAACCCATATCGTAAGAGATGACGCTCCTGGAGATAAACATCCACCTTCGGAACAAGACGCTCCGTCGATGGATCATAGATATTGATGCCTCCCGTACCCGTGGATATATATAATTTGTCCTCCGGCCCCTGAAACACACGTTCCACATGGTCGTCCGTCAGAGAAAAAGTATCCGCATCATCATGCCTGTATACTTTGAATGAATAGCCATCATACCTGTTCAAACCGGAGTTCGTACAGAACCAAAGATAGCCCCGGCTGTCTTTGAAGATGTCGTTCACATGATTGTCCGATAACCCGTCCCTTATGTCCAGCCTTGAAAAAGGATAATCATTGACCTGACAATATCCAACGCCCCCGGCAACCAGCAATCCAACAAGCATTAAGCATCTTTTCAGCATCAACAAGCAGTGGAATTATCCGATAAATATACATAGTTTGATCAATCCATCCGGATCAGATTTTGAGCCTTCAAAGCCTCCCGGAATCCCGCCGGTATCGCAACATCCGCCAGCCCGATATTCTCTTTTACCCTCCGCGCACTGGTGGTATTCAACGCAACCGATCTGACCCCCGGAACCTCCAGCGCAAACCGGACACAGGCCTCGGCCGGTCTGACACCAAACTCCCGGCACGTATCGAAGAATACCCTTCTCCACTCCAGCAGATCGTCATCCCCCGGCACTCCCGGCTCTACCTTCCGGTAGTCGTAATAGTCGCCGCCTGTCAGAAAACCGGAATGAAATACCGCCGAATTGATGATATATGCCCCCTGGCTGTACATCCGGCCAATAAAATCCAACAGCTCCTTCGGATGGCTCTTAATGGTCATGCTATTGGCGATCATGATCCAGTCCAGTCTCACGTCACTGCATATCCGCCTGATCGTCTTCCAGTCCTTTGCCCCTACTCCAACGGCCTCCACTTTCCCCCGACGCTTGAGATCGAACAGCGCCCGGTATGCTTCCAGGATATCCCCATATCGTTGCTCCGCCTCCCGCGCATCGCCGGCGCCGGCAAGATATTCATCCGGATCATGCACGGAAACCATCTGCGGTATATACCCCCCAAGCAATTCGTTACCCTGCTCAAAACACTCCAGTATTTCCTCATAACCGATCTTTTGGACAGCGTCGTATTTCAGGTCCTTCCAGACCCCCGGTTCGAACGTCGGCTCTTCTGTCCTCAGTTCCGTCCGCAGCCATCCCAGCTTGTTGCTGATGATCACATCCGCCGGCGACACCCCCAGCTGCTTCAGACAGCTGCCCAGGGTCTCCAGTGCAAGCCCCGCGCCATACTTGCCGGCAGAATCAAAGACCACTTTGCCATTGGACAAACGGACACATTCCCTGACGATATCAAGCTTTTCCTCTTCTTCCAGCACCAGAAAAAGATTCCCCAGGCCGCTGGTCCCAAAGATCACGCGGGGCAGGTCTTTTTGCATAACAGTAAATTTAAGTTTATGATCCTTCCCTTACTCTCCCAGCTCGACCCTCAATCCCAACACCTTCCATTCAGGTAGTCCGGCCGGCTTGCTGACGACCAGCGCATCATCCTCCACTTTCCACCGGAGCCTCCCCCGATAACCCAGCAAACTAACCGACCGGATCGCACGGGTGTTCAGCTGCGATCTCTTCCCCAGCGACCGGATCCGGATATCGCCCGAAGGCACGTCGAGCAAAAAGGCATAGAGCCTGTTGCCATTGGTTGTGAACCGTACATCCTCAGCAGTATATTTGATATTTCCCTCGTTGAAATTGGCCGCCTTGACATCAGCGGCGCCGGCCGGCCGCTCGCCAAAGACCTTCCACGGCCTCGATCCGTAGATCCCTTCCCCGTTCACAGCCGTCCACTTCCCTATCTCATCCAGCGTCTTCAACATATCCTGCTCCAGGTCACCCTCCGGCGTTTGCACGATATTGATCAGCAGATTCCCGTTCTTGCTCACGATATCCACCAGCATACGCAGAATATCCGTAGCGCTCTTGTACCGCTGCCCCTCGGAATAAAACCAGTCCCCGATGGACGTGTCCGTCTGCCAGGGATACGGACTGATACTGTCCTGCACCCCCCTTTCAAGATCCTGCGCCCACATGCCCCGGGAAGGCTCTTTACAGTTATACACCGCCGTTAGCTCTCCTTTATGGTAAGACATGTTGCCGTTGTAGAAATTTGCAAGCATACTGCGGCCGACCACCCCAAAAGGCAGCTGGCTGTCCGAATACAACAGGTCGGGGTGATAGCTGTCCACAAGTTCCTTGACGACCCCGAACCACTCCTGCGGCCACTCCGTACCGTTAGTCAGCCAGCCCTTGTCTCCCGAAGCCGCCTTCGTATGATACAGATCGGCATACTGCGGATCAGCGCCGTCATACGGAACCCCCTTATATGGCCCGGACGTGTCGGCCCCATGCGCAGCCTGGAACCAGGTATAGCTTGCCGCCAGGTGCTCGGAAACACCGAACTTCAGACCGTTTTTTTGCGCCGCCTTCTGCCACAGACCCACCACATCCTTGTGCGGCCCCATCTGCACCGAATTCCAGCGATGTATCTTCGACTCCCAGAGATAGAAATTGTCGTGGTGACTGCCCATACTCACAAAATACTTCGCGCCCGCTTTTTTATACAAAGCCATCAGCTTCTCAGGATCCCATTTCTCCGCCTTCCATAAAGGAATGATATCCTTATAACCCGACTTCGACGGATGACCATATCGCGCCAGGTGATCCTTGTAGTCTTTGTCCCCCTCCTCATACATCCTTCGCGCATACCAGTCCCCCCGCCTCGGAACAGCCTGCGGGCCCCAGTGCGCCCAGATCCCAAATTTCGCATCCCGGAACCACTCGGGATATACGTACTGCTTCAGCGATTCCTCTGTAGGCTTGAATGGACCCTCGTTGACCGTTATAGCCCCCACGATCGCCGTATCGGCAATGGCGTGAGCCCCACCGCAGGGCGTAAGAAAAGATAGAATTGAAAATAAAATAGATGATGTCATATGGTCAAAGTGTATAAATTTTTTCCATCAAAACCCATTTCTCCCCTTCCCCCGCCCAGGGCAGTGGCTGCTGAAAATTCCACATCAGCCGCTCCCACTCCACTACCTTCGGATTCGCCAGGTCCAGCGCCGCCTTAGTATCAAAACTAAAGGAATCATCCGTCTCCATGATCATGAACAGCCGGTTACCCGTCCGATAGATCTCCATATTCCGGATGCCCGATCCGAAAATACTCTCCCTGACCTCCGGCCATTCATTCCCCGCCGCATGCCAGCGCTCGTATTCCCCGATCAACGACGGATCCTCGACCAGATCGACGGCTAAACAGTATCTTTTCATTCCTGTGAGTGACTTTTAAATATAAGCTGGACTATGCTGCCGGACAAGGGGATTCATTATACATTTGCGGCTGAGCGAAAAATGCAAGCAATCCGTTATCCTGTTTTTTCATCCGCAACACGGTAAATTCAGTAGCTTTATCCCGTATTTATCGGACTTTAGCAAAGGCCTCAGGAACAAAGCTATGCTATAAGAATATTTATTTCATTATATGAAGCAGAGTTTCTATTATACAAATCCGATGTTTTTTGTACTGCAACTATTCGGCTATGAGCAAGAAACTCCTGGGACATACCTTCTCGCTGCTGCACGTTGACCGCGTGCAGCTAAATGCAAAGTGGAACTATTCCAACGTCCTGAGCCCGTACTTCCGGATCTATTATATTGAAGAAGGAGATGGTGATGTGCAGAGCGCCGGAGCGACCGTCCGGCTGGAAAAAGGCTTTCTTTACCTCATCCCAAGCTATACCCTCTGCCATCTTCACTGCAAAAACTACCAGGACCAGTATTTCCTTCATTTTTTCGAGGAAACCCAGGGCATATCGCTTTTCGAATATAACCGGAAAGTCATCCGGATGCCAGCCGGCCAAACAGATATCGCCAACTTCAACCGTTTGCTGGAGATCAATCCCAACAGAGGCATCAACCGCTCGGACAACCCGCTTGTCTATGAAAAAAACCTGTATTACCGTCACTACCAGGAACTCAACGAAATGGTCAGCGACGCCTCCTACCTCGAAACACAGGGCATCATCATGCAGTTCGTCGCGCGATTTCTCGGCGCCAGCGAATTCATATCCAGCAAACCCGAACCCATCCCCCTGAAGATACTGGACGCCATTCACCATATCCAGTTCAACCTCAAAGCAGACCTGACCGTCTGCGCCCTCGCCAAACGCGCCAACCTCCACCAGGATTACTTTTCACGCCTCTTCCTGCAGGCCACCGGCGAACGCCCCCTGGCCTATGTGCAGATCAAACGGATCGAACGCTCCCAATACCTCCTCGCCACCACACAACTCTCCTTCGAAGAGATCGCCACGACCACAGGCTTCGAGAACATCCCCTACTTTTTCCGCATCTTTAAAAAAATTACCGGCCTCACCCCCGGTGATTATAAAAAAAGGAACGGACTGCTCATTTCACCAAAATGAATGCCATCTCTGCCAAAAGGTTGCCCCTCTACCGATACGCTCCATAATACTGTGCTTTAGCCCTCACCAACCTCAAATAATATACAGCCCCCGCAGTATTCCCCGGCAACGCCTGAAACTTAACCCGGACCATTTTCTTACCCTTTATCATCGCATCCGGAATCGGATAGGTCACCTCCTGGAAACTGGACTGGTTCCATTTCCCGGTATTGTCCTCCGTCAACAGTTTTGCATCATCTATATATAGATCAAACTTCCTTCCGCCCCACTCCGCTCCCCAATAACGGACTACCAGCGACAGCCCGGTTTCTTCACCCGTCGCCATGCTGTAGCTGAAATACCCGCCCTCCGCTGCACTGCGCCAAAACTCACCCGAAAAATTCCCTGTCCGTGAATTCGACATTTCCATCCCATGATCCGCTTCCGGCTGCTGCTCTCCCGGCGCCACAAAATCTACCGTACGCTTTTGCAGCTCCAGCTTCTCTTTTTCCAAACCCGAGATCGAGTCGGTATACGACCGGTATTGCGCCTTGCTTACCGCCATCCAATACAACATATATCGGGCAGAATGAACCCGGTAAAAGGGTTCCAGCACAAGCCCGCCGGCATTGATCAGGTTGTTTTCCGGCAAGGTGAAATTCAATGGCTTCCCCGTCACCGGCTTCAGCTGACCCGCAATAGCTGCAGGATCGTCCCCGATGATGATCGGCGCTTTGTCTACAGGCATCTTCCTGCCGGAAGGGATCTGCCCCCACCGGCTGTCGTCGGCGATCAAACCCTTCATATCTTCCGTTCCTGTTTTTGCGGCCAGCACGATCGGACCATGCAAAATAGCAATATAAGAAGGCACATGCGGCAAATGCTCGATCGTATTGTGCATCGGCAATACCACATTTATCACATCCCCCTTTTTCCATCTGCGCCTTATCGCCACATAAGAAGAAGGATGCGCCACATATGCCACCGCCTTCCCATTAACCAGAACCTTCAAAGCCCCTTCAGCCACCCACGAAGGATACCGCACCAGTAAACAAAGATCGGCTGCACCTTCCGTCACCGTTAGCTTGCTCTGCTCCTCATATGGGAACGCTGTCTCCTGCCTGAGCTTCACAGATCCCGCACGCCAGTTCAATTCAGACGCTATAAAGTGGTTCACAAACAGCGAATCATTCGAATGCGTATAAATAAGCTCATTGTACTTTCCGTGATTTTCCATACCGCTGCCCACACAGCACCACATGGCTTCATTAGGCGCCGAATAGACCCGGTAGCTCTCTGGTCGCACCGGCGTAAAATATACATATCCCCCGGTCTCAGGGTCCTGCGTGGACAGTATATGATTGTATACAGTCCTTTCGTAATAATCCATATACCGCGCCAACGGTTCCATCCGGAAAAGATCCTCCGTCAGCTTGAGCATATTATAGGAATTACAGGATTCCGGCCCCTCCACGTCGTTGATAAAATCATAACAGGAGGCCGGAGCCGGAAAAAACTCCCTTCGGCTGTTCCCACCGAATGCCAGCGTCCTGTTCGTAGTCACCGTCTCCCAGAAGAACCGACCCGCCCTTTCATAGTAGTCGTCTGCACCGACCTCCCCTATTCTTTCAAAACCAATTACCTTTGGGATCTGTGTATTAGCATGCTTATTATCCAGGTTGTCCTTTCCCGCCGCCATCGCATCAAGCAGCATCCTATGTGAAAACCTCTTTGCCGCAACCAGGAATTTTTCATCACCCGTCAGCTGGTAGGCATCCGCAAAGATCTCATTCATCCCGCCATGTTCCATGTCCAGCATCGATTGCATCTGCGCCTCGCTAAGACCGGCGGTGATCGCAATACCCCAATCGCAAAAACCCAGGAATAAGGATCTTGCCGTTTCGTTTCCCGTAAACACCCAGGCATCCCTCAGACCGGCATATAGCTTATGCACATTGTACCACGGAACCCATGCCGCACGATAAGCAGCAAAATCCCCGTTTTTCAGCGTACTCCAGATCTTTGCACCATTCGGGACAGCTCCCACATACCCCTTTCCCCATCCGGCATTGCTGATAGCATTAGCCTCCTGGCATTCTTTCAGCTCATTCAGCATATACAACATCCGCCGCCGGCATTCCGCATTCCCCGTCGCCGCGACATTCATAGCCAGCGCCGATAAATAATGCCCGGCAATATGCCCGTCCAGCCCCTCCCAGTTCGCATAGATCTGCGCCCTGGGCGACAAACCGGCTTCCTTCCGGTACCCCGCCAGCAACCGGTCCACATCATATTTTAACAAAGTGGCTATATTCAGATCACGGGCACGGGCAAACGGACCGTCCAGTAATTTGACATCGGATAACGGAAACTCATTCCGGTACAACTTCTCCTGCCCGGCAATACGCGGGTCGGCCTGCGCCAACGTCACCGCCATCGCCTTCCCCGTATACCGTACCATCTTTACCACATTTCCATCCACCCCCACCACGCGGAAGACGCGCTGCTTTAACGCACCCGCATAACCACCAGACACAGCCCCGATAGACAATACCCGCCGGGCATCATCCCACCGAAGCGCAATCTCCTGGTATTTCCCTTTTTCATAGTTGTATCCATCCCCCTCGTCAGAATACAGCGTGAACTGCCCATTCGCACCGGCATATACCCTGATCTCCAGGCTGTCGCCTCTTGCCTCCGCCGTCGACTGCACCACAGGCCCCATCGGCAAAACCGAGCCCGCCCTTACAAACATCGGCATCCGCTCCAACGGCGCATCCACCCGAACCCTGCCACCTTCATATCGCTTCCCGGTCCAGAAGTCATACCAACCCGCACCGCGGGGCAGGTACACTTCCACGGCACGGACATCCGGCTCCGTCACCGGCGCCACCAGCAAGGCTTTCCCGAACATATATTCATAGCGCTGCCCGCCCGCCACAGCGTCGCCTCCAAAATCCATTACCAGCGGCCGCATCATCGTCGAGCCATGCCGCGTGACCTGCCAGGCCGTGCCATAGATATAGGGCATCAGACGATACCGCAGGTCCAGCATGGTCCGCATATTCTCCATAACGGTATCACCATAGTTCCAGGGTTCCGTTTCGGTCTGATAACCATGGATCCTGAACACCGGGTTCAACGCCCCCCACTGGAACCAGCGCGTCAGCAGCTCCCGGTAGCCCGCGTCCGTATATTGCCCCTTACCAGGCCGGAAAAAACCCCCGATATCCGTCGTCCAGTAAGGCAGCCCCGTCATCATGTAATCAAGACCCGCCACGATCTGACGGCGATAGCTATCCCAGGTCCCCCCAATATCCCCCGACCAGTTGATCGTACCATAGCGCTGCTGGCCCGCAAAGGCCGACCGCGTCAGGATACAGACCCTTTTCGAAGGATCAGCCGCCCGCTGCCCCTCATATACCGCCCTGCTCACAAAAAGCGGGTACGTCAGCCGGTAAAGATCCCCCGGTCCAAAATAGGTTTGTTTCCCCTTCAACGCATCATTCTCCGGCTCCGTCGCATCCATCCACCAGCCGTCAACACCATACCGGAATAAGTTATCATTCAGCGCCGCCCAATGCGTCTTCCGGGTCTCAGGCTTAAAAATATCGATCCATGGACTATTGGGCAGGTACAGGTTGCTGGCCACATAAGGCCTGGCCACCTCCGACTTCTTATCCAGGTTCTCCCAAACAGAGAGCACAAAATGCGCGTGCAAATCATGGAGCTGCCCGATGAAGTGACCCGGGTCGGGATAATGATCCTCGTCGAACTTCGGAACACCCCAGCCATATTTACCCCAATATTGCCAGTCCTGGACGATCACGTCCAGGGGTAGTCGCCGTTTCCTGAATTCTTCAACCGTTCTCACCAGGTGCTCACCGGAACTATACCGCTCCCTGCACTGCCAGAAACCATAGGCCCACAGCGGCAACAGCGGAACGTTCCCCGAAAGGTCGCGGTAGCCGCCGATCACCTCGTCGGCATCCCTGCCAGCAAAGACGACATAGTCCAGACAGGAAGCATTCGGCGACCGGAACGTCGTTTCATTCGTCGCCAACCGCCACGATAGCCGCGGCACATTCCCCGCCCGGCAGACAACCTGCACCGTATGCATACCCGCCGTCAGTTCCACCATCTTACCCGCCGCCGGCGGCAGCCAAAGATTCGACTCATCGATGACAGCACGGCCATCGATGACCAGCAGATGCCGGTTATCCATATTGCCAAGGTCCAACATCATACAATAGCTACCCGCCTTACTAACGGTAAAGCTGCCACTATACAAAGCCTGCCGCTGCGAGACCTTTTGCGTGCCCGACGTCGTCGTCACCTCGGCCTCACGACTGCTTCCCTCCACCGAATCCTGCTTTGAAAGCCCAACCACACTGTCCCCCGGATTGAATTCCGTCATTCCATACTGGTGCCACAACAACCCATAGCCTTTGCTGGAATAAAGAAAAGGTACCGCGATCTGTGTATTCACCTGGATCAGCTGCCGGCTGATATTGCGCAGGTTAAAGTTCCCATCCTGGAACTGCCCCAACCCGAACAGCGCTTCATCCGCGGGCGATTCGAAACCCTGCTCCGCAACATAACACCGCTGACCCATAACCGTATCCGGCTTCAGCCGCCGGCTTCCCGCCAGCTCCCGCAAAAAAACACGCCCGCCCTTCTCCCGATACTCGATCACGCCCAAGCGCTTATCAAAGGAAACAGTCACCTCACCCGTGCTCAGCTGCAGCGCCGCACGCGTTTCCGAACAAGCGAACGCCGGCGGCACAGGATGCTGAACGAACACCATCTCCGAGTCCCGCCCCAACCGGTCCTTCGCCCACACCACCCGGATCACCTTCGCCGTTAAAGGCACGATGTCCAGCTCCCCTTCCTGCAACGCAATCGCCAGCCGGTCCCTTTTGACCATAAAACTTTTATACTGTTGACCCGATCCCAAAAAAGGTAATCCCAACAAGATACCGAGGATCAATGTCCAAATTCGTTTCATCATATAATGTAATTAAATCTATCACTCCAAGACAACCAGCGAACCCGCAAAACCACCCCGGCGCAGCATCTTCACCTCGACCTCGCTCGAACTGTCCACCACCTGGTAGCTGGTAGCAAATGCCTTATCGTGCTCCCCATCAGCGATCAATGTCAGCTTGTACTTCACCCCTGCCGCCAAAAAGCCGAACTTTATTTTCTTCGTCTTTTCCCGCAGCGTGGCATTCAACCCGCCTATCCACCAATCCTTCCCTTTGCGCCGGGCTAAAGTGATATCCTGTCCCGGATACCCGTCTACGAATTTCGTATCGTCCCAGGCATTCGGCACCGTCATCAAAAAGCTCCTGGCTGCTTCCGGCAACGCGTCATATCCATCCGGCCGGTCGGCCAGGTGCTGCAGTCCCGACTCAAACACCACACTCAGCGCCAGCTCATGGCCATAAGAGGTCAGATGGGGGAACTGCGAATTGGTAAAGGTCACCGGAGTATAGTCCATCGGCCCGATCACGTTCCGCGTAAAAGGCAGCGTACAGTTGTGCTCGGGAGCCGTCGCCGTAAAATCCGGCCCGTTGTTATACCATTCGGCCCCACGCACCGCCTCGAAGGTCATCATATTCGGATAGGTCCTCGACCATCCGCGCGGCACCAGGCAGCCATGAAAATAAACCATCATCTGCGCAGCAGCCGCATCGTCCAGAATATCCAGAAAATACCGGATCATATCCTGCTTTTCACTTTCAAAGAAGTCCACCTTTACGCCCACAAATCCCAGCTGTTTCAATTTCCGGAACTCTTCCACCCGGTTCTCATGCGTCAGCATCCGGTCCTTCGGCGTAGCCGTCACATACGTATGCGGACCACCCGAATTATACCAGATCAGCGGACGAATACCCTTCGATAGCGCATATTTTGCGGCATCTTCCATCGTCCCGCCATTACCCATGGCATCCCATTCCCAATCCAACAGCGTATAAGGCCAGTTCATCCTCGCCGCCAGATCGATAAAAGAGCAAACAACTTTATAATCCTTCGTACCATGATTATGCGACCAGTAATTCCACGAAACAAGCCCCGGCCGGACCCAATCCGCCTTTGGCAGTACCGATGCCGGCGACACATCCTCCACAAGCGTGGACTCCACGATATCGCTGAGCCCACCGGCAATGATCACCCGCCACGGCGACTGCCAGGGCAGCCGGATAGACGGCGTCGATGATCCAAGCCCCCTGCCATCCTTCTGGTCGGGAAACGTGATCTTATAGGTCGCGCCCGCAGCGACATTGCTTAGCTTCGAACCACAGTAGGTCCTGTCAAGCCCCGCCTCATGGATAAGGAACCATTTTCCGCTGCCCGGAGTATTGTCACCTCCCGGAACATTGAACAACGCCGGATAACACCATTCCTGCCGGACACTATCGTCCTTCATCGCCTTATAAAGACCCTCATTGGCCGGGTTCCATTTCTCCAGCCATCGCGTAGTCCCCGGCGTTATCGTATAGGCCGTCATTTCTTCTTTCACGACAACAGAATCCTTTCCGTCCGGAAACCGGTATCTGAAGGCCAGTCCGTCATTATACGCCCGGATGACCAGCTCCATTTTTGATCGTTGCCCATTCTCGAACAACACCGTGACCTCGCTGGCCCTGTTGCTGCAATGCGACCGCTTGCCATGCACCACCGTATATTGCTCGTCGATGAGTACGGGCTTACCCGCTTTTATAAACCGAAGGTCTTTCCAGAACGACTGGTCGCTCCGCACCAGCCCCAGCGAGATCCTCGGGATCAACCCCGGCATCTCGAGATACCATTCGCCCCCCTCCGTACCATAAAGCCCCACCGCCACCCTATGATCGGGCGACTCGACCCGCAGCTGCTGCGAAAAAGCTGTATATCCCATCAACAAAAGAAACAGTACCACTGTCTGCCTTCTCATATAATCGTAAGTTTTATTGATTTCAGGTCCTTATCCGCCGAACTGTTCCCATACAAAATTTCATATTCCCCAGCCCCGGTCATCATTATCCCCTTTTCCCTGTCAAAGAACTCAAATACATCCGCGTTTAACGAAACAGACACCTTACTGTTCTGCCCCGGCGCCAGCGGCACCCTCCGGAAACTCCTCAACGTTTTCAGCGGGCCCGCGGTATCATTCATCCTGCGGATATACACCTGCAGGATCTCCGTCCCCTGACGCTTACCCGTATTCGAAACAGGTACGGTCAGCTCCACAGAGCCGTCCCGCCGCATCTGCGTGCTGGAAAGCCGCGCCTCACCGATCGAAAAGGTCGTATAGCTGAGGCCGTATCCGAACGCAAACAATGGATCGGACATAAACCGGTAAGTACGTCCCTTCATGGAATAGTCGGAAAACCCCGGCAATTGACCGATGTTCTTATAAAAGCTGACCGGCAGCTTGCCCGAAGGATTATAATCTCCCCAGAGAACATCAGCCACGGCCTCTCCGCCCTTCTCGCCGCCATACCAGGCTTGCAAAATGGCTTCACAGCTTTCCGTCTCCGGCACCAGCCCCATAGCGGAACCGGAACAATCCACAAAAATGATCTTCTTACCAGCCTTCTTCAACGCATTCAGACAGTCGCGCTGAATGGAAGGCAATTCGATATCGGTCCGGTCGCCGCCTTTAAAACCTGGCAGGTCTATCGGCATTTCCTCGCCTTCCAGCCGCGGCGAAATGCCACCGGCAAAAATGACCAGGTCCACATCTTTTAGTTTCTTGATCAGCACATCAAAGCTCACGGGAACTTCCCACCCAAAATCCAGTTTCAGACTGGCACCCCAGTGCTCCCGCTGTGTATAGTCGACCTCGATCCGGTACTCCTTACCGGCTTCCACCGCCAGCGGCACCCGGTTGGGGTTGGCCCGCCAGGAGCCAAAACGTTTCATCGAAACTCCATTCACCTTTAGCTCATTCCCGCCTGTCCCTTCAAACCGGAATACAAGCTGTCCGCTCTTTGTCGCCTTGAACACCGTCTCATATTTTGCGGAAAAACCTTCCAGCGGCACTCCCGTGGCAAAAGGATGTTGCCCCATCGTGGTCAGGGCCAGCGGGGAACTGATCTGCTCCGTGACGATCGGCTGCCCTTCCCTCGTCCTGTTGTTCCAGTAGGTAACTTTTATTCCCGGCTTGCCATCCATCGAGGACTGAGAGATCATGCTCTCGATAAAGACCTGGTCCGTCAGATCGCAGGCACGGTCATATACGACATCGGCCTTTGGCAGCTTCGCCCTGATGCCATCCAGGATGGTCACCGTATGAAAAGGCGTTCCATTATAATTACCCCACAGCACTGACGCTTCATTCGCATTGGGTCCGAGGACCGCGATCTTACGAAGGTTCTTCCCCAGTGGCAGGATCGATCCCTTATTCTGAAGCAACGTCATCGATTCCCGCGACATCTCCAGCGTCAGCCGTTGATGCTCCGCGGAGTTGACCACCGACATCGGGATCTTCGACCAGGAGACCAGCGAGTCGGGGTCCATCTCCCCCAGCTCAAACCGGCCTTCCATCGCCCTTGTTATGTGCAGATCGATCTCCTTTTCAGTGATCAGTCCCCTGCGAACGGCATCGGGCAAATTCTTGAAAGCATAGTTGTAACCGCACTCCACGTCCGTCCCGGCCAACGCACCCTTCGCCGCGGCATGAGAGCCATCCGAAGAGACCTTGTGACTCTCCCAGAAATCGGTAACGGCTCCGCAGTCCGACACGACCATATATTTAAATCCCCATTGATTCCGCAGGATCTGCTGCAACAGCATATTACTTCCGCAACAAGGCTCGTCGTCCAGCCGCTGGTAGGCACACATGACCTCACGGACATCCGCCTTTGTCACCAGCGCTTTAAAGGCCGGAAGATAGGTCTCCCACAGATCGCGCGGGTCTACCTGGTACAGGTTCATCACATGCCGCTCGGGCTCCGGTCCGGAATGCACGGCATAATGCTTGGCGCAGGCATAGAGCTTCCGGTACTTCGTGTCTTCCGGTCCCTGCAAACCCCGTACAACGGCAATGCCCATACGCGAAGTGAGATAGGGGTCCTCCCCGTAGGTCTCCTGCCCCCGGCCCCAGCGCGGATCGCGAAAAATATTGATATTGGGCGTCCATACCGAAAGGCTGAGAAAACGCTTGTTCTCCAATCCCTTGCGGCGGGCATCATTGTACCGCGCACGCACCTCGTCCGACACGGCGTCGAATACATGGAACAGCAGACTGTCGTCAAAAGAGGCCGCCATCCCGATCGGCTCCGGGAAAACAGTTACATCCCCGTTATTGGCCAGCCCATGAAGCGCTTCGCTCCACCAGTTGAATTTTTTGATCCCCAGATGTGGTACGGCCGCTGATTCGTCCAGCATCAGCGACGACTTTTCCTCCACCGTCAGCCGGCCTACAAGGTCCTTTGCCCGCATCTGCGGACTCAGCGACGGGTCCTGGTAAGGTAATGTCTGGGCAAAACCCGATACGCTCGTCATCGCCAGCCCTAAAGCCAGCGATCCATAAACAAGTCGGTTTAATTTCATAGCAAGCAGCAATAATTAGTTGGATAAAAAGGTATAGGTCTTGCCCGCCTGTGTAGCGATATCATAAAGCAGGGTCGGCTTCAGCTCTGTAGCCGCCAGCTTTGCGTCAGCCGAGATCACCGGGGCCGGCGTTTCCTCCGTCTGGTAAAAAGCATTCTTATTGGCACCCGACGCGGCACTCAAACCTTGCAGCGCATTTGGAACCCGCACCCGCAGATTCCCCCCCAGGCGGGACCGCACCACCAGCTTCGTCAGCTTCCCCTCCTTCCATTCCATATCCACTATCTCAAACCCGCCTCTCGCCTGAAGCCCCTGAACACTGCCCGCCGGCCAGGCATCCGGCAGCGCCGGCAACAGCGACACCGCCCCGTCCCCACTTTGCATAAGCATTTCCGTTATTCCCGAGGTACAACCAAAATTACCGTCGATCTGGAATGGCGGATGTGCATCAAAAAGATTGGTATAAGAGCCTCCGCCTTCGGGCTTTCCGGTCAGAGGCGATAGCTGGGACTGTAGAAGTTTATAAGCATGATTCCCGTCCAGCATCCGCGCCCACCAGTTCATCTTCCAGGCCATGCTCCAGCCCGTAGAGATATCCCCCCGCTGCGTCAGTGTATTCCTCGCTGCTGTATACAGTTCAGGCGTGCGATAAGGCGATAGCTGGTTGGAAGGAAAAAGTCCATACAGGTGCGAAATATGCCGGTGATGATCTGCAGGATCATCGATATCGTCCAGCCATTCCTGTAGCTGACCATACCGCCCGATATGCATCGGGGCCAGCCGGCCGCGCATCCTTCTGAGCGTATCGGCAAAATTCGCATCCTTATGCAAGATCCCCGCCGCGCGGATGACATTGCTAAAGACATCGAATACGATCTGGTTGGTCATCGTCACCCCGGCGTCGAGCGAAGAGCCCTGGTGCGCCTGCGGTGCATTCTCCGGCGACATATCCGGACAGACCACCAGCCAGTGATATTTTGGATGCTCTATCAGGAAGTCCACATAAAATAAGGCCGCGCCTTTCAGCACGGGATATATCGAAGCCAGCCAGGCCTTGTCGCCATTGTACAGGTAGTGTTCAAAAAGATGCTGCGTCGTCCAGCCTCCACCGTTGACCCAGTCCCCCCAGAAGGCACCGTCTATCGCCCCCGTCGCCCGCCAGATGTCCGTATTATGATGCGCCATCCAGCCGCGAACACCATACATGTCCCTCGCCGTTTGCTGTCCCGTCACCGACAGGTCTTTTACCATCTGCAAAAAAGGTTCATGCAATTCGGAAAGATTGGTCTTTTCGGCCGGCCAGTAGTTCATCTCCGCATTGATATTGATCGTGTACTTACTGTCCCATGGTGGATACAGCTTGTTATTCCAGATACCCTGCAGATTCGCCGCCTGCCCGCCAGGCTGCGAGGACGATATCAGCAAATAACGCCCATACTGAAAATACAGGGCCGCAAAAGACGGATCGTCCACCGAATGGAAATCCCGCAGCCGTTCGTCCGTCGGAAGCTTCGCCGCCTCCGTACTCCCCAGGTCGAGCTTCACTCTGTCGAAGTATTTCCGGTAGGCTGCCACATGCGCCTGCTCGATTGCCGCCCATGTCTTCGAAAAGGCTTTTGACAGCGTTCCCGACGCCCTGGCATTCTCATCCCCGCCCAGGTCATGGTAATTATTAAAATTGCTCGCGATGGAAATAAAGAGAATGACCTGGTCGGCATCCTTTACGATCAGCGTGGTGTCGTCCTTGGAAAGACTGCCCCCTGTCAGCTTCATCCTGACGATGCCTTTGAAACGGACCTTTCCTTCCACCGTCTCATGATCGATCGTCCTGCCCGCAATCGTCAGCTCCCCGGCATCCGTCGTCTTCATGACGGCTTTTGGCTGCGGCGTCGAAAAAAAGGCCCGGAAAGAAAGACTGTGCGGCTTGCTTGCGCTCAGACGCATCACGATCACCCGGTCCGGTAAAGACGCCAGCACCTCCCTCGTATATTTTATATCACCTACCCGGTAGGAAACCGTTTCCTCGGCACGCCCGATATCCAGGTCCCGGTAATAGTCGCTGTAGCCCGACTGGCCCTCAAAAGCCAGCTGAAGGCTGCCGACCGGCTCGAACATCTGGCCATGCGATCCCTTGGTGATGATCGTCTGGTTGGCTAATTTTTCCGCTTCTTTTTGCCTGCCTTCAAAAATAAGTCGCCGCAGCTCCGCCAGCGACGCCAACGAAGCCGGATTGTCATTGCGGTTAGGACTACCGCTCCATACCGTCTGTTCATTGAGCTGGATATTCTCCAGCTCCACATTCCCATAGACCATGGCCCCGAGACGGCCATTGCCTATCGGTAAGGCGCTTTCCCAGCGTCCGCCCGCCGGCTGCCGATACCAAAGCTTCAAGTCCCCGGTCTGTTGTGCATGAGCAATCGTTGCCATACCCAGCAATGCTGCGCATAGGATCTCTTTCATCAAAAATTATTATGCTTGTTAATTAATCTAATCCGGTACAAAGTCGATCAGCTCCCTCTCCCTCAGCGCCTCCCAGAACTCGGCAGGAAGACGCCGTTCGGCCAGCACAAGGTTCTCTTTGACCTGGTCGGGATTGGAGGAATGCAGGGCAATGCTGCTGACACCCGGCACCCTCAGCGCAAATTGTATGCTTGCCGCCGCTGGTGGGACATTGAATTCGGCACAAACGGCAAACAGCTCCTCCCGCCAACGGAACAACGGGTCCGTCGCCGGATCACCCCTGAACAGCCGCCGGTAATCAAAAAAATCCGACCCGGCCAGAAAACCGGAATTGAACACCGCCGAATTGATCACCGTCACACCCCTCTCCGCCAGCTCCTTAATCAGCCAGGCCAGCTCCCGCGGATGGGTTTTCAGCGTCATGCTGTTGGCGAACATAACCCAATCCAACGGCACATCCCGGACGATCCTCTTGATCACCCGCCAGTCCTTGGCCCCGACGCCTACACTCGAAACCTTTCCCTGCCGCTTCAGCTCAAACAAAGCTTCATATCCATCCAGGATATCCGCGTATCGCTGATCCAGGAGCTGCTCATGGCCTCCGGCACCGGCCAGGTATTCATCCGGATCATGCACCGACACCATTTTAGGGGTATAGCTGCCCAGCAGCTGGTTGCCCTCTTCAAAACATTCCATGATCCCGTCATAGCTGATCTTCTGCACGGCATCATATCGCAGGTCCTTCCATACTCCCGGCTCGAACGTCGGCTCCATGCCCCGCAGCGGACTTCGGACCCACCCCAGCTTATTGCTGATGACGACGTCCTCCGGTCTGATCTTCAGCCGGCTCAACGCACGCCCCAGCACTTCCAGCGCAAGCCCGGCACCATACTTGCCGGCAGAATCGAATACCACCCGTCCGCCGGACAGCACAATACATGCCTCAACGATCTTGATTTTTGCTTCTTCATCCAAAGCAACAAACAGATTTCCAAGTCCACTGGTACCAAATATTATAGGCGGTAGGTTTTTCTCCATAAACACATGTGTCCTTTGATAGGTCAAAATACCAAAATAAATGCAATCGATTGAAACTTCTCCTTCCCCAACCATCATCTTTCCCGAATATTCATTATATTCAACTTTTTCATTGTTGAAAACATTGACATGAACAGCCGCAAACGAGCCACGATCTACGACCTCGCAAAAGAACTGGATATCTCGCCCTCTTACGTATCCAAAGCCCTCAATAATCACCCCTCGGTAGGTGACCTCATGCGCCGGCGCGTAAAGGAAAAGGCGGAACAGCTGAACTATAAGCACAATTCCAGGGCGGCCAACCTCCGCAGAGGACAATCAAAGATCATCGGGGTTGTCGTTCCGCATATCAATCAAAGCTTTTTCTCCGACGCCATCTCCGGCATCGAAGAGATCTGCTTTGCCCACAACCACAGCCTCGTCATCTGCCAGTCCCACGAATCTTACGAAATGGAGGGCAAGGCCATCGAAACCCTCATCCACCAGAACGTCGACTGCATCCTTATCTCCAATGCAGAAGAGACGATCAGCGCCAACCATCTCCGCCAGGTCGCAAAAAACAAGATCCCTATTATTCAATTCGACCGATGCCTGGACGAATTTGATAGTTTCAAGGTCGTCAATGACAACCGGACCGTCTCCTACGAAGCAGTAAAAAGCCTCATCAGCGCAGGCTACCGGAACATCGCCTTCCTCGGTGGCCCCTCCCGTGTAAAAGCCTTCCAGGACCGTAAAGAGGGTTTCATCGCCGCCATAGCGGAGGCCAATCTCCCCGTCCCCTATAATTTCATCATCGACAATGTCCTCACCCGCGAGCGGGGCAACCAGGCCGCTCTGCCCCTGCTCCGGCTTCCTAACCGACCCGATGCCATCTTTGCCGTCTCCGACCACCAATCCCTCGGTGTCATGGACGCCGCGGCCTCCCTCGGTATCCCGATCCCGTCCGGACTGGGTGTCTTTGGCTTCGCCGATGAGACCTTTACACAGCTCGTGACCCCCTCTCTGTCCACTATCGACCAGCATAGCATGGAGATCGGACGAAAAGCCGCCGAACTCTATTTCCAGCGGATCAGCGGACAGAAAGAAATGCCGGCAACCGAAACCATCATCATCCCCTCGGACATCCGCATCCGTCAAAGCTCCCGGCGCCAATAACAAGCCCCCGGTCGCCGGCATTCTCTTCTATCTATTGCCAGCCCGGCGACTGCGACACATCCGGGTCACGCTTGACCTCCGCCCTTTCGATCGGCAGGAAGTTCATAGCGTTGGTATAAGGGATCTTCTGCAGCCAGACCACCGGCGTATACGTAGTCTGCCCTGTCTGCAGGTTCTTGATGATCTGCATCCCCCGCAACGGCCGGTTCTCGATGTCACCCGCGATCAGCCACCTCCTTTCATCAAAGAAACGATGCCCTTCAAAGGCCAGCTCGATCCGCCTTTCGTTGTACAGACGGTCTCTCAGGGCGGTACCGGTATATGTTGCCGGAATAGCCGGCATATTTACCCTCGCCCTTACCTTGTTGATGTACTGCAGCGCGACGCCCTCATTGCCAAGGTTGAACTGCGCTTCTGCATAGTTCAGATAGATCTCTGCCAGCCGGAAGTAAGGCCAGGGTGTCGTATAAAAGGTCGACCAGTTCAGCGGCCCACTGTCCGGCATGAACTTCCTCAGGATATACCCTCCTTCAGGGTTATCGCTGCTTTGCTTATAAGAGTCGAATCCCCAGCTGTTCCCGTCCGAGGCTATCCATTGAAAACAGGTATCTCCGTGATACACACTCGAGTCGTAAAGCACCGTCGCCTGGAAACGCGGATCCCGGTTCCAATAAGGATGCTTAGGATCATAGCCCGATGCAGGATTGGCCTGTTGCGTGGCGGCTGCCATCGCCCCCGGACCACCACCGGTCCATTTGAACGGCGGCTCACCCGTCGTAGCCATATCATAGTCGTCCACCAGGTTCTGGGAAGGCCCATTGCTGGCCCACCATCCCCCATACGCTCCATAACGGCGTCCCAGGTTATGCATCGGATATTGCGTACCGTTAGCCGTCGTGAACTGGCGGGAGAAGATATATTCATTCTCAGCACTCCCGCTTGGCTGGTTGAACAATGTCCGGTAATCGGGATACAGGGAATAACCGCTGTTCAGCAACGCGGCCGCCGCATCCGAAGCAGTCTGCCATTTGGAAGGATCATTAGCTGTATTATACAACGGAGAAGCAGCATACAGCGTGACACGCGACCACAAGGCCAGACAGGCATCCTGCGTGGCGCGCCCAAAGTTCGGGTCGGTAGCGTCGTAATGCTGCGGGATCAATGGCTTGGCCATATCCAGGTCCTTCTTGATAAAGGCCACGCACTCGTCAAAAGTATTCCGCTTGAAATCCGCACTGTCGCCAAGATTATAGGTGGTGTCTACGATCGGAACACCGCCATATCGTTCGATCAGGTTGAAATACATAAAGGCCCTCAGGAAATGTACCTCTCCCACCAGCTGCTGCTTGTTGCCAAAGCTGATGGATTTCGGATCCGCCATCTTCGAAAGGAAAAGGTTCGCCTCGCGGATGAACTGGTAACCCTGCGTCCAGTAATACATATAGCCGCCCCAGTAATCACCCTGGTTGGCCTGCGTTATATTGTCCGGGTTATACGTGTTCTGCGCAAAGATATTCGCGCCGCAGCAGGGCGCCGTATTGATCGCCTCATCTGCGTATTTTGAATACATATGAATGTAAAATCCATGGGGGATCCCATTGTACAGGTTGTTCTCATACGCGGCGACCAGGTTGGGGTCCGCCCATACGGCGTTATCTGAGATCCTGTCCTGCGGGGCGATGTCCAGCACATTCCTGCGGCATGCCGCCAGGCAGCCGGATAAGATCAATATGGCAATTATCTTTTTCATAAAAGTTTATGATTTTAAAACTTGACAGTACATCCAAAATTGATGATCCTCATAGGAGGGTACGTAGTGGAATTCCCACTGATCTCCGGATCGGCATACTTGATCGCCTTCGCCCAGGTCAGCAGGTTAAATCCGCTCATATAGAACCGTACGTCCGAGAACGTCTTCGTCTTCGCCGTCAGCGTACGCGGAAGCGTATAGCCTATCTCGGCCGTCTTCAGACGAATAAAGGTCGCATCCTTCAGGTACAGCGTCGTGTTGCCCGGATCCCATGCGTTACTGCGTGGCAGCGACCCGTTTGGATTGCTCACCGTCCACCGGTTGGTTGCCCTTGCAACCATTGCATTGCCAAAATCGGTGCCCCCCAGCGTTGAATAGATCTGGTCATAATTATAGACCTTCGTTTGGCCATAGAAGAATAAGACCACATCGAATGACTTATACCTGAAATTAGTAGTAAGACCAAAAGTCTCCATCGGGATCGCAGAATAGTCAAACCGGAACTGGTCATTCGCGGTTATCGCCGACCCGCCGCTGAGATTGGCGATCTTCTGATCACCCACCTGCGTACCGCTGCCGGCCTGGTTGGCATTCTTCGTCAGATCAGCCTGGTCCTTAAAGATGCCGGCGCTTTTATAGACAAGCTGAGAGCCAATGGGGTGACCGCTCTGGTTCTGCCAGGGCTCGGGTTGTGGCACTTCATCCATATAAATGATCTTGCTCCTGGCATAGGTGAAATTTCCTGAGATCGAATAGGACCAGTCCTTGAATGTCTGCCTGTGCGTCAGGATCAGCTCAAAGCCATGGTTGTTCACCCGGCCGATATTCTCGGACGGCAGGCTGGGATAGCCATAAATATTGCTCACAGACAGATTCGGTTGCACCAGTATCCTCGAACGATGCTCCAGAAAATAGGTGGCGTCGATTCCCAGCAATCCGTTCCATAACGTAGTCACCAGGCCGAAGTCGGTCTTTTTGCTCACTTCCCAGGTGATATTCGGGTTGGGAACGGTATTAGGATAGATCCCGGGAACATCCGACTGACCGAAGACATAGTTACTCCCAAAAGAATAGGACTGCAGGTATTGGTAAGGGAGAACCCTGTCGTTACCCAGCTCGCCATGAGACGCTCTTAATTTTAAATAAGTGACAAACGGAAGGTTGTGCATGAAATTCTCTTCGGACATGACCCAACCCACAGAACCGCCGGGAAAGAAACCATACCGTTTTCCGACGGGGAATATCTGCGAGCCATTGTCCCTGAAAGAGAATTCCGCAAGATATTTGGATGCAAATTCATAATTCAGACGACCGAAGAAGTTGTTATATGCGCCAGCCGATGCGCTGCCCGCAACGCTCTGATCTGCCCCCGCTGTGCTGCCCACATTCAGCTGTGGTACCGCCGAGCTCACGAAATTCTTACGCCCCGCTTCCGTATAAGAGGTCGTATTGTATTGCTGTTCCGCACCCAACAGAGCCGTAACATGATGTTTACCGGCAAAATTCCTGTCATAGGTCAGACGGGCATTCGTCAGCTGCGTCGAATACCTGGTCAGCGTATCATTCAGCTGGATGGCGGTATTCTGCAGCAGCTTGTCGTAGTTTCCCGTATTGACATTGTAGGAATAGAAATAAGCCGGGATCTGCCAGACCCTCTCCTCCTTGGTCGCAAAGTCATAGTTATAGGATATATCCGCGCGCAAACCGGGAATGAAGGGCACCCGGTAAGTCGCCGTGAACGTCGAATAAACAGAGTTGTTGTTGATCTTGTCGAAACCCTGCTGATCCAGCAACAACGGGTTCTGGTTCAGACGGCCGGGCGCAATAAGTCCATTTGGATAGACAGCCGCCAGTGTCGGGTTCGCCTGCAGGATATTGATGAACGTTACACCCGAGCCGGATGTACCCGTTACCGAAGAATACGTCCCATTGCTGAAAATACCCGAGATATTCGCTCCCACGGTCAGGTTCTTCGTAACGTCCGCATCCAGCTTCAACCGGACATTATACTGCTTGTATTCGTCCGGGTTATGCCTGAAATTGCCGTCCTGCCCGGTAGTGCCGAAAGACAACAGGTAACGGACGGCATCGGAACCGCCGCTTGCCTGTAAGCCCAGGCGTGAAACATGCGATGCTTTCAAAACTTCCTTTACCCAGTCAGTATTGGGATAGTTCACCGGGTCGGACCCATCCCTGAACTTCTGTATCACTGAATCCGTGTAGAACGGAGTAAAGCCCCCCGTCGGCCTTCCCTGCCGGTAGAACAGCCCCTCGTTATACACCTGGGCAAAGGTGACCGCATCCAGCATTTTTGGGATCTTCGTCACATTTTGGATACCATAGTTGTAGTTGAAGCTAAATACCGTCTTCCCTTTCTTCCCGGTCTTTGTCGTCACGAGGATGACCCCGTTCGCCGCTCGTGCACCATAGATCGCAGCCGAAGCATCCTTCAGAACGGAAATACTCTCGATATCGTCAGGGTCAAGACGCGTGATAAGACTCCGCTCGACCCCATCGATGATAATGAGAGGGCCGGTATTCACGGGGAGGTTGGACCCCGGTGGAGGTGGAAGCGTCGCCATACCCCGGATAAGGATATTCGGATCATCCCTGCCCGGCTCACCCGTGCTTTGATTGACGATCAGACCAGGCAATTTACCCGCCAGCGAAGAGCCTACGTTGGGAGACGGACTGACCGCGATCTCCGCACCACCTACAGTGGCAACAGAGCCAGTCAGGGTCGCCTTCTTCTGCACGCCATATCCCACGACGACAACCTCGTTGCCCAGTTGGGCCGCCTGTTTCAATTGGACGACCAGGAAATCCGCACGTGCCGCTATCTCCTCGGACCCAAACCCGACGAAGCTGATCACCAACCTCGCCCCCTTGGGCACACTCAACGAGAACCGGCCATCCGCACCCGTCTGGACAGCCTCCTTGTGGCCTTTTACCTGCACCGTAGCGCCGCCGATCGCACTGTCACCGGCCATGACCTTACCCGTGACCGTAATCCGTTCCTGCGCATATCCGGTCACGCATAAAAGAAAAAAAGAAAGGAAAAAGAATGAAAATAACAGAGACTTACGCCTTGAGTGGCGGTCGGGGGAATAACAGGTATCCCCTTTTGGCAAACATCGTTTCATTAAGCAGCTTTTTAGTGTGAGAAAAATTATTAGTTCTCCGACATAAGCAATTAGGCACGTGATCAAAACCTGGAATCAAAAAAATTCAATCGATTGAAAAGAAAATCCTAATTATGCCGCCATGTAGAGGCGGCAGCAGCACCCACCAATCGCCAATGGGTGCTTGTCAGCAAAAAAATCAACAGGATAAGGCAGCAAATACCAGGAACATCTATAATGGATTTTCAAATATAAAAAGCTTTTTTGATAAATTCAATCGATTGCAAAAAAATTTATTCCCGCCTTGATACTCACTATTTACTAAGTAAGCCCCCTATACCCTCACGATCATTTTACCGGCATTCCTCCCTTCAAACAACCCGATCAGCGCCTCCGGCAACCGTTCGAAGCCCTCCAGGACCGTCTCCGTATAACGCAATTTTCCTTCCTGCAACCAGCCGGCTATCTTCGACAAGCCTTCAGCAAAATGCGCCGCGTGATCCCCGATCAGAAACCCACGCACCGTCAGGAATTTATATACCACCATCGGTAGCAAATCCTCCGCCATCGGCTGCACCGTATCATTATAATTGGATATCGCACCACAGACGATCACCCGGCCATAGGGATTGATATTCGCCAGCACACCATACGAAACAGGACCGCCGACATTATCGAAATAAATATCGACCCCACCCGGACAGACCGCAGCAATAGCCGCCCTGATGTCAGGGCTGGTCCGATAGTTGACAGCCTCGTCAAATCCAAACCCTTCTTTTATCAGTGCTGCCTTCTGATCCGTACCGACGATCCCCACCACCCTGCACCCCATTAGCTGGCCGATCTGCCCGGCAATGCTCCCCACCGCACCCGCAGCACCCGACACCACCAGCGTCTCACCCTGCCTGGGCTTGCCGATATCCGCGAGCGCGAACCACGCAGACAATCCCGTTATCCCAAGCACACCGAGGTGCGCGCTCAATGGCGCAGCATCCGGATCGACAATGCTCAGCCCCCTCCCATCGGAAAGCTGGTATTCCTTCCACTCCAGATAGTGGATCACCAATTGCCCCTTCCGAAAACCGGCATGTTTCGATTCCACTACCTCAGCTATCAGCCTCGAAGAAATTGCCTCCCCCACTTCAAATGCCGGAGACTTGGTGCCCGACATTTTCCCGCGTAAATAGGGATCCACCGAAATAAGGACGGCCTTCAGCAACACCATGCCCTCCGGCACCTCCGGTATCCCTACGATACACAGCTCGAAGTCCGCCGGCTCTGGCATACCAACCCGCCGTTTCCGGAGGATAAAAACCCTGTTTCCCGTCATTTCTGTATTCATTTCTTTAGATACCATGGAATTATCTTCCATGGATTGTTTTTGGGTAAAAAAATTTATTTACGCATTTTCTCAAGCAGGTCATTCAACAACCCGGCATCCGCTTTGGTAAGGTTATAGCTTACCGAATGAAAAGCCGCCCTCCCCTCTTCCGCCAGCTTCGCCCCCTTTTCCGTCAGCTTCACCTGCACAACCCGCTGGTCCCCGGACAGCCTGTCCTTGCGGATCAACCCCTTTCCCATCAGCTTGTTCAGCATCCTCGAAACATTTGGCATCCGGTCGATCATACGCTCCCGGATAAGGTTGACAGGAGCCGTATGGCCAGGCTGACCCTTCAGGATCGATAATACATTGAGTTGCTGAAGAGAGAGATCCATCGGCTGAAGCGCAATGGCATACCGCTCGGACAACCAGTTCGCCGTAAAGATGAGGTTCATCCCCGCTTTTTGCTTCGGATCCGCAAATTGCTGCTGCCTGATCTCATCTTCTATCGCCATCAAAATAATTCATTGGTGGATACAAATATACGCCATGGAATTATAATCCATGGTTTTTATTATGGGGCGTCAAAGACCGCCACAAATCCATCCGTCCCCTTTACCATAATATCCATCCTGCCCGACTCCGGCACAACAATGTCCCTTTTCAAAAAAGAAGGCTCCCCATCCTCCCTCTCCCCCGTCCCGATCACTTGCCCCTTTCTGCCCTTCAGGAACGAAAGATCCAGCGACAGCGACTTCTCCACCTTCTCCCCACTGATCCCCGCCACATACCATTTATTCCCGGCCCTCCGCGCCACCACAAACAATTTCCCGGGATAACCATCCAAAAATTTCACATCATCCCAACTATCCGGAAGCCCACGCAAAAATTCCTTCACATACCCCGGCACATGCTCCATCCCATCGGGACTCTCTGCATAATGCTGAATACCCGAAAGAAAGACGACCGATGTCGCCAGCTCGAACGCCGCAGTCGTCGCCCTCCTGATCCGCGGGATCTTATACAGACACATCGGCGTAAAATCCATCGGATCAAAAGCATTCCGGACCAGTGCGCACATCACCGCGTGATCAGGCTCCCGGTCCGCCGCCTGCTGCGAGAACGTGATCATCTCATACCCGAATACCGCCTCCGTACTCACCATATTCGGATACGTACGCTGCAAACCCCGCGGCAACGTAGCTCCATGAAAATTGACCATCAGATGATAGACAGCCGCATCATCCAAAATATCCTGGTAATAGCTGATCATCGACTGACCATCCCCACCAAAAAAATCGATCTTGACACCCCTGATCCCCATCTCCGCCAACCGCGAAAATTCCTTTACCCGGCTTTCATGCGTCAGCAACTTGTCCCTCGGCGTGAAATTCACCGTGTTCCAGCTGCCCGCCGAATTATACCAGAGCAGCAGCCCTACATTCTTTTGATTCGCATAACGCGCCAGCATCTTCACCGAATCATACCCGATCGTCTTATCCCAGTTGGCATCGATCAGACAATATTGCCATTTCATGTCCGCCGCATAGTCGATATACCGCTTCTGTACAGGATATATAGTCGAATCATCCTTTTTTAAGATCCAGCTCCACGACGCCTTCCCCGGTTGTATAAAAGACCGGTCCATCTTTTTCGCCGGCAAAGCCAGATCGGTTCCCAGCGTAGACTCCGCCACCGTCCTGAGGTCGCCCACCACGATGATCCGCCACGGCGTCTGCCAGGGCAGCGTCGACTCAGGATTCAACGTCGCCTTACCATTCGTAAATACCTCCGGCGCCTCGGGAAAATTGATCCTGTACTCACCGCCAGGCGAATTTTGCTGCAAGGCCGTTCCGCAATAGGTCCTGCCCAGCGCCGCCTCCGTGATCATCACCCAGACCTCACCGGTCCTGAACAAAGCCGGATAGATCCATCCATTCCGGCCCGGCGCAGCAGTACCCGCCGGTATATCCATCATATAATGCGCCTCATAAGAAGGATTGCTGTGCTCAAAACCACTCTGCGCCTCCGTCTTGGGCTGAAGCCAGGCCCTCGTCCCCTCCAAAAAATGAAAGCTCGTTGCTTCCGCATTTATCTTTTTAACATCTTCCGTCCTTTCCGGAAACTCATACCGGAATGCCACCCCATCATCCGACACCTGGAAGATAATATTCATCCTGCCGCCCGAAGCTATCTTCGTTTCGATAATCCTTCGCATGGCCCGGTACCGCATCTCCTTCTTCTTCCCGGTCACCAGACTATAATCATCCTTGACCATCACCGGCGCCGACACCCGCAGCACTTCCAGGTTTCGCGAAAAGTCTCCGTCATCCCTGATCACCCCCAGTTTGGAATCGGCCAGCACAGTTACCCCCTTGTAAGAAACCGTATAACTGCTCCGAACCACGTCACAGCTCACCACGATGTCACCACCAGGGCTGCTGATCGTAGTAGCAGATTTCTGCGCATATCCATACCGGATATACCCGCATAACAGGAGCAGCCAAAAAAGACGTTTCATCATTATTCTGTTTTTGTGATCGTATCTGTGATATGAAAATAATCAAAATCGGCATACCCGCCCGCTGACTTCGTCGCATAATTAAATAACCCGAAGCGATAGCCCATAAAGTGTGGAATAGTATAGGCCATATGAAGCGGCCCCCCGATAGATACCCAGGAGATACCATCAAGACTATAATAGAAGGTCGCAATATCCGTTTTATCCCTGAAATCACATTCAGCTTTAAAAAACACCTTCTTCCCGGTCAACACAACACCCTGCATCTCCACCGCCCTGCCGGATTCCGAGCTGATCATCACGATCGACCGGCGCCCGCTGTCACATCGCACGCCAACCAATCCGTATTTCTTTTGCAGCAATGCCAGCCCGGCAAGATCGCCATCCTTCATACCCGAAACATCGACCGACGTCATCCCCGAACAAACCGGCCCGATCGTACGCTGCGTCAGCGTGTTTCGCGCCAGCACAAACGAAGTATCCAGCCTTCCCGTCCGTAACCGCAAATACCCCTTCCTGTCCCGGACCGACCACAGCCTGTTATCCGGATTATGATTCCATTGCCAGACCAGCGGCAACACCCGCTCACCCTTACGCCGCGAAAATTCATCCGATGCCACAATACCCGGGATCATCCCCCGGCTCGCCGGAAGATCCAGCGTCTGCGGCACCTTACCATCCGTCCCCAGCACCGGCCATCCATCTTCCCATTTCACCGGCACCAGGTAAGGGATCCGCCCCACAGCGCCATTGTCCCGGAACAGATAAGCATACCAGCTGCTGTCACTCGCCTGTATCAACCCACCCTGCGCCACCCCCATGTCCTGCAACCCTATCCTTCCCTCATACGGCCCCGTGATCTTATCGGCCCGGTGAATGATCACCGTTCGCATCCCACCCTTCGGCCAGGTGATATTGAACAGATAATATTTCCCCCTGATCTTGAACAGCTGCGAGCCCTCCGCAGGAAGCCCGCCATTACCCGACGGCACACCGGCATTTTCTATCAGCACTTCATTAAAACCACCCGGCTTTACTCCCGATGCATCGCCGTTCAGTTCTATCAGCCGCAGCTTTCCGGCACCCGTGATCAGGTAAACCCGGCCATCATCATCAAAGAACAGGGAATGATCATGATATGACGGCTTGAAAGAACTGCATTTCCACGGCCCCTTTTCAATATCCCTTGTCGAATACACATAGGTCCTTCCCGTCGTCTGCGCAAACGTGCTCACATAAAAAGTCCCGTCATGATAACGCAGACTGCTCGCCCAGGAACCCCGCCCGTACGCACTCTTCCCGTTGTTGAGGTCCAGCTCATCCATATGCGCCAGCGTATCATAGGCATAGCTCACCAGCTCCCAGTTCACCAGGTCTTTCGACTTCATGATCGGCAGACCCGGACTCAGATGCATCGTCGTGCTGCTCATATAATACGTATCCCCCACCCGGATCATCGACATATCCGGAACATCGGCGTAAATGATCGGGTTCCGCGCCTCCCCCCCCCTAAACGCGTTCTGCGCCCAACTCCCCTCCCCCGCCAAAACCATCATCACTCCCAACAAAAAACAATTTTTCAATACCCTGTGGATCACTCTTTTCATAGTCGTAATTATGGATTATTTCGCCGTCCCGATCACTTTATAGAACGCCGGTTTTGGATTCAGCTGCCTGTCAAAAAGCAGCGGATAATTGGTCCGCCCCCGCACAGGGAAACCATTCAGCCAGGACTGCCCGTCATCCACGCCCCAGAAGGTCACGCGCCCTATCTTGTCCTTATATTTCATAAACAGCCGGAACAGCTGAGCATAGCTGTCTGCCAATACGTTCTGAACGGAGTCCGGCAGTCCTTTGACATACGGATTCAGCTTCTCAGCATAATCCGCCTTATCCCCGACATCCGCCGTATTGTGATTGCGCGGGGAAGGCAGCACCGAAAGATCAAGTTCCGTGAACATGACCTTTACCCCCAGGGCCGAGAATTCGAGAATGCTTTTCTCAATATCCTCGTACGGAACATGCCCCGCACTCCAATGCCCCTGTATCCCCACCCCATCGATACGTACACCCGCCGCCTGGATCTTTTTCACCAGCGCCACAACCCCCTCCCTCTTTTTCTCATGCTCGATATTATAATCATTATAATATAGCTGCGTGTGAGGAGCAGCCTTCTGCGCAAGACGGAAGGCCTCCACGATATAATCATCCCCGAGGTATCGCTCGAAGATCGACTTACGCATCGTCCCATCTTCATTCAACGCCTCATTCACCACATCCCATGAATATACCTTACCGTCATATCTTCCGGCAACGGTCGTGATATGATCCGTGAAGTAATGCCGCACAGAGTCCGCATTCTGCATCCCCGCCATAAAAGAAGGCAGCTGGCTATGCCAGATCAGGCAATGCGCATTGATCTTCATATGGTACTTCTCTGCAAAACGGACGATCTCGTCGGCCTGCTCAAAATTATACCGGTCCCAGCCCGGCTGGATCAGCGCCCCCTTCATATTGTTCTCAGGAGTGAACGTACCAAACTGCTTTGCGATCAGCGCAGAAACCGCCGGATCTCTTTCCTCCACCTGCGACATGTTCAGCGCCGTACCTATAAGAAAATCATCCCGGAAGGCCTCCTTCAGCGACGGAACAGGGTCGTAAACCTTGCCGGTACTATTACCTGTCTGCGCCTGCGGGCGACAGGAAAATGACACAAGAAAAAAAGAAGTAACTGCTGCGATCTTAAAGCGGTTGTCCATAAACTATCGTTTTAAATTAATGCCGTCCATTTACCAGGCCGCGGTCCTATTGTACCACAGGCGCAAACGTCTCGAACTTGATGCCCCTGTCCCGCACCACCAGCGTATCTGTAAAGGTATGCGTATCCGTCCCGAAATTGACCGTATATTTCAGATGCAGAACGTCCCGTGGCTGATTCCCCCAGGAGTCGCCGCCCTTCACGAACTCACCACTGCCGGTCAGCGTATAGGCAGCCGAAGGCGGATTGGCAATGGTACATTTCCCATTGTTATCAAAAGTCAGAAGCAGCTGGAACGGAATATCCACATTTGTCCTGGATTTACCATCGAGCAATAAGGAGTCTGTCGAGAGCGATACGGTTCCCGTGCTGACAACCTGGTCTGTCTCCACGAACGGGGTGTGATAGACGATCGTCGTATCACCCCCATTGTCGTGTATCTGTTCGGTTCCCCTTCTCAGGTAATTTCCATGCCAGGGATTGATATACTTAATAGCATACAAGATATAATTCTTTGGCGGAGTGGTCCAGTCACCCACTACCCGCGGATCGGGTGAGCTAAGATCGCTTTTCCCCACAAGAATGGAATCCGCATTTTTTACCGAGGTCATCCGCAGGGGAATCACAAACGTATTAGTGATAGACCGCGGATCGGCAAAAAAGGCGTCCGTCAGCTGCACCTCCAGCCCCCCCTCGACACTGCCCGAAGGAATATGTATCGTCATATCCTTGGGAAGCGTATAATACCCCGCAGGCATAGGGATCACCGGACTCCCGCCGTCACTGAATAGCAGATTATTACAAAGCGTCGTATCCACCGAAACACTGATGGAAATATCGGCTGTGTTTTTATACACGCCGCCCATGGTGGCCTCGATCGTGCACTTATGCGCATTGTCCAGCGAATTATCAAAAATATCGTCGCCCAGGTCCAACGTCCGTACCGGTGACTGATAGGCGAAATATACCGTCGTATACTTGTAATCGGGAAAAGTCAGCGATTTATTCGAACAGGAGGAAAACACCGCCAATAAAAGGCAATATGCCAATATGGAATTTTTCATTTTACTCGTTTTATAATTGTCACCAAACATTACCATCCCTTATTTTGAACTAAGCTTTCTTTGATCACATCATTATAAGGCAAAGGACCATAATACATAAAGTCAGCATACTGCCTGCCCTCGACCGGCCCGGTCGTATAAGTGTTGTTATTGATGCTGACCCCGATAGCCGGCTGCGTCAGGTCGTTCTTCCATCTCCGCAGATCCCAGAACCGGAACCCCTCGAAACACAGCTCAAGACGCCGCTCATTGCGGATCAACGTACGCATATCTTCCATACTGGATATGGAAGCAAGATAGCTGTCGGGCTGAGCGATTCCCGCCCTCTTGCGGATAGCGGCAATGACGTCCCTCGCCGAATAAGCATGCGCCCCCTTACCATCCGGCCCCCAGGCTTCGTTGGCAGCCTCGGCATAATCCAGGAACAACTCGGTGTAACGGATAAAGGCGACATAGTGCCGCTGCGTATTCGTATTCGCAGGGTTTACGTTGACATCTTCGCGAAGCAGCTTTCGCATGTAATAACCTGTACGGGTCGAAAAAGGAATGGCATTCAATCCATCATTGGACGCGCCGACCTTTGTAAGGATCGTCGCCCCATTCGGTCCCATCTTACTCCCGTTCACTACAATATACAATGCCAGACGGGGGTCCCGGTTATTGTACGGATTGCTGGCATCATACCCGCTGGCCGGGTCGGTGACCGGGTAACCATTCGCCATGGGAAAGGCGTCCACCAGGTTTTGGGTTGGATTCACCTTACCGCTGCCATATAATGTCGGGGGATAATTATCCTTCTCCAGGTTGTTCCCATCCCCGACATTCCCGCGCCATAAGATCTCCGGAGGATTGACCCCGGAAGAGACGCCGTTGATCTCGCCCGAATTTTTGCTGGCATACCAATATCCGCCATTAGCAGCCATCCCCGACAAACCTCCGTTCAGATCGAGGATAGCAGCGGCGTCATCGGCCGCATTCGCCCAGCTGACAGTCGTCCCCTGGCTGAAAGCAGGACTCGCGGCCAGCAGGGACACTTTGGCGCGTATTCCCCTGGCGATGCGCGTCGTCATACGCTGCCGGTCAAAGGCGCCGAATACACGATTGTAATCGGCAACAGTTGTCTTGCCTGCATATTTTGCCGGGATTTGATTATCCAGGGAAATATTCTCGAAATCCAGCGGAAGGTAACTTTGAGCAGAATCAAGGTCCTTATAGATCTGCTGGACACAATCGCTAAAGGTATTGCGCGGTACCTTAAAATCAGATTTGCCATCCTGCGGTACCGTCAGGATAGGAAAACCCAATAGCTTTCCGTCCGACGACCAGCCGCCGTGAGCCTGTAATAAGTAATACATGTACAGGGCCCGCAATCCGAATGACTCCCCTTTGATCCGATCATTGAACATCTCATTTGTATATTGCCCCGTGGTTGCCCAGGTCACCTTGTCCGACTGCGCCAGCATCTGGTTCAGGTATTGAATGGCGGCAAACGACCCGGTCCATTGGTCCACCGGGTTACTGATGGATGACCATTTCCCGGTAGCCATCTGGCGATACGCGTTAGTAGGATCGTTTGAGACGGCATCATCCGTAGCTACGTCATTGAACGAATAGCCCCCCATCGGCAACCGGGCATACCCATTGAGCAAAAGCCCCTCCGCGAACGCCGCATTATCATAGATATCGTTAAGTTGACGGTTGTTCTCATCGGCAGGAGACAATATTTTCCTGCAACCCGAAAATACCAACACAACGGCCAACAAATAAGCCAGCTTTTTCATATACTCAGTTGTAAGATTAACATTAAAATTCACCCTTGATCCCAAAATTGTAGAAACGTGTCTGGGGCAATGTCCCTACGTTCAATTCCATCCTCGCCCTGTTCTTGCCCATCGTTAGCAGATCGTTCCCGCTGATATATACTTTCAGTCCCTTTGCAAAGGAATTCTTCAGCAATTTATTGGAAAAGGTATATGTCAGCTGCACCTTGGAGATATTGAAACGATCCGTGCTGTAAGTCCAGAAGCTGGAAGTCCGGAAGTTATTAGGCGAACTGGATGTGGTCAGGCGTGGATACGTAGCCGTGGCCTTTGTATTTTCCGTCCAGCTGTTCCTGACGACATCCGAATACTTGGTAGACCCTGACACCCAGTAATAATTTCCTGTCAGCGTATCTGTCCCTCCGAATGAACCCGTTCCCAATACGAACAGGGTAAAGTTCTTCCAGTCAACGGTGACGTTTACGCCACCGATCAGCGGGCTGCCCGAATGACCAAGATACACTTCGTCCCTTTCATCGATTACCCCATCCCCGTTCTGATCCTTATATTTGATATCCCCCGGTTTTACCGTCCCGAACTTTTGTGCAGGATGATTATCTATATCGCTCTGGCTATTGAACAAGCCTTCGCTTTTCAGCCCGAATATGGCATCGACCGGTTTGCCGGCCCGGTTGCGATAGGTATCCGCATACAGTTCATCCCGTTTCAGCGCCCTGGTCTTCACATAAGTAAGAGCCGAGCCAAGCGTCAGTCTGACCTTCCCGAAACTTTCATGAAAGTTCAGCTGCGCATCGAATCCCTGGTAACGGTCCGCCTGGAAATTGCTGAAAGGGACAAAAGACGTCGGCGGGTAATTCGTAAAAAAGTAGCTCGGATACTGGCTGTAGACCTGCACCGGGATGCCCTCCTTTTGGATCAGGAAGACCGTGGCCAGGAGATCCAGCTTCTTTTTAAAAAATGAACCTTCGATCGTCAGATCGGCCTCTTTTCTTTTCGGGAAGGTCAGATTTGGATTCCCGCCACGCGAAATAGTCGTAGCCTGGCTGGTATAGGTCCCGTCAGCCCAGGAGTAATAGGCCGTAGGAGAATAAACCCCCTGGTACAGGTAATAATTGTTGCTGTCTATGTCGGTCTTGACGATGCCCGCAGATGCAGACAGCTTCAACCGGTCCACCCAGCTGGCGTCCTTAAGAAAATTTTCTTCGCTCAGCACCCAGCCGACACTTGCCGTGGGAGAGATCCCCACCCTTTTGGCGGCCGGCAGCTTGGTAGAATTGACCACCGCCCCGCTGAAGTCCAGGTAATACCGGTGATCGTAATTGTAATTCAGCTGCAGCCCCAGGTTTGCGTTGGTCCGGTTCTGGAAGTCACGCGTCTGGCGGGCCCGAAGACCGTCGACAACTAATATTGCAGAGACATTGTGCTTCTCCTGGAACGTGTTCACGTAATCGAAATGTGCGCTGAAGTCGATCAGTTGGTTACTAAATGTATTGCTGAGGTTCTGCGTGCCTGGCTTGCTGTCTTTATTATACTTTGCCAGCTGCGTAATGGAATCAGGCGAGCCGCCCGCCGTCCACGTCGGAGAATATACTGCATAGCTGTTGTTCACCGTTTCATCATAGGTATTCGAATAGTCGATAGCCACCTGCGCATGAAAGGTCAGCCCCTTCAGCGCATTCCTCAGATCGACATCGACCCCATTGGTGTACTGGAACTGACGGCTGGTGAAATTATCATAACCCGCAGCATACACATCCGCGATCGGATTGGTAAGATATTGCTGCGTACCCCCTAATAAGTACCTTCCACCGATCGTATTGCGGTTGCCCTTTACCGCCGCCTGCGCGCTGGCCGAATTCTGCGCGACAAGGTCGACCGGGATCAACGGGCTGAAAAGCTGCGGCTGCAAACTGTCGGCACGCTGCCAGTAATTGCCCAATGCATGCCGGTTGGTAGAGAAAACCGTCGATATATTCGCAAAAGTGCTGATATAGTTGTTTAATTTCAGATCGATATTACCCCGTAAATTCAACCGGGTATTCCGCTCGTTCTTACCCTCTCCGAAATTGAGCAGCGAATTCTGGGATTGAAAACCCGCAAGCGCGTAGAACCGGGCGCGCTCGGTTCCACTCGTAAATTCCGCATTGGCGGAATAATTATTATACAGCTTGCGCAGATAGGTCGGTGAGAAATAGTTGACATCCGGGTAGCGATACGGATTCGCATGAGAAGCAGTACGCCTGATCGTAGAGTCTGCATACAGGGGTGGAAGCCCATCATTCAGGGAAGCCTGGTTGTAATAGGCCATATAATCCGCCGCCCCAAGATATGACGGATAGGACTTTGGTACACTCACACCGGAATTGACCCGGATGCTGCTGCCATGGACCCCCGCCCTTCCCCGCTTCGTCGTAATGAGGATTACCCCGTTGGCCGCCCGGGCGCCGTACAACACCACAGCATTAGCACCCTTTAAAAAGGTGATCTGCTCTATTTCATTCGTGGTGACATCTGCCAAAGCCCGGGGCTCGCCATCCACCAGTATCAGCCCCGCGCCGATATTCCAGAGATTGGCACCGCCGATCATAGCGTCGGCACCTTCCAATGGATATGTCCCATAATGTTTGTCCAGGTATTGCGGCGGATTCAGCACAGAGATCGCGCCCGGCAAATCCTTCCGCTGGACGGTTCGATAAGCGATATGTACCGTCGAGTCGCTTCCCAAAGAGGTAGCGCTGTTTGAGGAAATACTTTGTCCCTCGGCAAAAAACCGGCACCCAAAGCAGACCCCGAATGTTATGATCGATCTTATTATATTTCTTTTCATTATTCTTCCTTTTAAAAAATGGACACCTAGTAGCCCGGATTTTGATTCAGAGTCACATAAAGATTCACGTCGCTTATCTTCAGCGGCAGCCAGTAGTCCTTGTCCTCGAATTTCCGGGTAACCAGCACACTCTCCTTGATATTGATCGGCTTACCGTTCGCGTCCCGGTCAAAATCGATGGCTGTTTTTACCCGGTAGTTCATTTGACCCGCCAAAAGCCAGCGGCGAAGGTCATTGTACCGGATCTCTTCCTCGAAACCCAGCTCCATCGCGCGTTCCCGGATGATCTCCCCCATGAATTTATCCTTATCCGCAACATACGCCGCACCGACATCCCCCGCGCCGCACCGTTCTCTTATCACATTCAACGCCCTTTCCGCAGTGATATAATTCGGCCCGTTGCTGGTCGCAGACCCATAGCCCTGCAATACCGCTTCGGCATACATCAAATAGACATCTGCCAGCCGCATGTACGACAAATGCATGTAGTTGTTGGGATAATTGTCGATATTATTGGCCGTCATCGGAGTAAGCTTCTTCAATAAGTATCCCGTACGTCCTATCGACGAATTATCGCGGCTGTAGCCGCCGTTAGAGAGGTTGGCATACCGGTATTTTTCCTTGTCCGCCGGAGCAGAGCCCTTGATCTGCTGATCCCCGTCGATGAGGATGTCGTGATAGAAACGAGGATCCCTGTTGACCCAGGGATTGGCAGGGTCATAGCCTGATGCGGGATCATCTATCGGCAATCCATTGGCCATCCCGTAATTCTTTATAAAACTGGCAGTGGGTGAGGAATATCCCGCACCGATATTCTCCTCTCCGAAGATGGAGCTCGGTCCCCACGGACAGCCGGCGAACCAGGAACTATAGACCGGATTCTCGAATATCGACTCCGGGTAGCCTGGAATGAAACTTCCCCCATTCGTATAAAAGAGATTGCTGTAGTGAGCAAAATCGATCAGCTTGACCCAGGTACTGCCGTTGTCAACCAGCTTCAGCAGTTCCGCAAACGCATCCGCCGCCTTCTTGCAATAGTCGGGATCGAAGCTCGCATTCCCCTTCGAAGAGCGATTCATCAACGGACTCCCCGCATATAAATAATTCTTACCAAGGTATCCCAGCGCGGCGACCTTTGTCAATCTCAGCTGATTTTTGCCCAGCGTCGCCTGGCCGGCAGTGGTGTTGTCCCAATTGACCGGCAGCAGATCGGCCGCTTCCCTGAAATCCTTGGCAGCCAGATCGGCCATCGCCTGGTAGCTCAGCCGCGGCAATTGCAATTTTCCGCTCGAAGACAAAACCGTATCGATATACGGCAATCCTCCCCAGTAAGACATCAGTTCGAAATGGAACCAGCCCCTGAAGAACAGCAGCTGCCCCTTGATCAGGTCCTTTTCTTCCTGGGTGCCATTCAGCTTATCCAGGTTGGCCAAACCTAAATTGGCTTTATGGATCCCGTACCAGGCATTAGGCCACAAACCCTTCCCATTGCCCGTCGTAGGGTCCGTGACATAAGAGGGAGCGTCCAGCCAGGAGATCCATTCCGCATTGGTCCACGACCAGCTGTCACCGTTATCCAGCTGCTCATTCAGCCAGGTGACTCCCGTCTTATGAATGATCTCGTCACCCAGTATCCAGTCGCATGCCCAGGTCTTGCTGGTAAATTCAGGCACGGCACTATACAGCTCCTCTGTGAAACCCTGGAAATTGGTAAAATTAATATACGCATCCGTAGGTGACACATCGGCACCAGGCGCCCTGTCCAGGTACTTCTTGCAGGCAGTCAGCTGCAGCATCGCAAAGACGATGAAACAACGTGTTATAATAGGAAAATACTTTTTCATGATAATAGTTTTAGAAAGTGACATTACAGCCCATGTTGACACGGCGGATAGTAGGATAGGCCGTCGACGCCCCATTATTTACTTCGCGGTCATCAGGCATTTTCGTCCATAAGAGCAAATTGTCTCCGTTCAGGTAGACTTTAAGCCCATTCACCCCAATCCGCTTCAGCTGGGTGGGCTTGAACGTATAGGCGATCTCCGCATTCTTCAACCGGATGTACGAACCATCATATAAATAGGTAGTTCCGTAATACGGCATTACACTCGCATAACGAGGCACCGGCACGCTTCCATTGTTATTGGTCGGAGACCAGTAAGCTCCCTGCTTGTACACATTGTCATAGTGGTATTGCCCCCCGAAACTGACCAGCTGCAGAGACCTGTTGGCATTGTTTACCCCGTAGAACTGTACGAATATGCTGAACCCTTTCCAGTCCACACCGATAGTAGCATTGTACGTATTCTGGGGGCGCTCAGGATATCCCGCAGGTACGATATCCTTGTTGTCGATCACGCCGTCCCCATTGTAGTCGATCATATTCAGATTACCCGGCAGCTTTTGATTGTCATACGTATTCAATTGAGTGCTGCCATATACCTGGTCCCAGTTGTTATAATAACCGCTGCTGACATACGAATACGCCTGCCCGATCTGCTTTCCGGCCTTCTTCAGGTAGTCATCCAGCAGCTGCGGGTCGTCGGCCTCGATAATTTTATCTTTCGCATGGGTCATGTTGAAGTTGGCCCACACATGAAGATTTTTCGATAAGACCTTGCTGACCTTCAATTCCACCTCGTACCCTTTATTCCGGACCTTTCCCAGGTTCGCCGTAGCCGGCTGAACACCGAAGTACGACGGCACAGCACGGCTCGCACCGTCCAGCAGGATATTCGTCCGGTAATCGCTGAACACATCCACGCTACCCGATATCAGGTTATTCCACAGCGCATAGTCTAATCCGAGATCTTGTTTCGTGACCGTTTCCCAATGCACATCCGGGTTCCCGACATTCGTATGCGCCTCTGACCACCAGGTATAAGGACTGTTCTGACCAGCGGACGCACCCAGCGGAGCATTCCCGCCATATGTCCATGTCGTCATATACAACCAGCGATTGGCGATATTGTCATTCCCTACTTTCCCATAGGAACCGCGGATCTTCAGGGCATTGATGAAGTCCACGTTCTTCATGAACTCCTCGTTGCTGATCGTCCACCCGGCAGCAGCCGATGGAAAGAATGCAAACCGGTAGTTGGGACCGAATTTCTCCGATCCGTTGTACGCCCCGTTGAACTCTGCAAAATATTTCAGCTTGTAGTTGTACGTGGCCCTGCCCACCCAGTCTTCCCGGAAATGCTCGAATTCGCTGCCCGTAGCATATCGGTCCCGGCTGAACAGTCCCATGGCTGTCAGCTCATGATCGCCAAACTTCCTGGAGTAATCGATCTGAACCTGGTAAAACAGTTTCCGGTATGTCATTGAATTCAATACCGTATCGGGATTCGGCCCCCAGCGGCTCGGTATCCAGTTGAATTGATTCGTTCCCAGGTATTGGCTGTTGGTCGTGTCACCCGTGACCGGATTGATATATTGCTGCTGAATATTCCCGTTGTCATAGATCCCTCCCTGTGATACGAAGGAATTGTCAAATGAAATGGTCCCCTTCGCGGACAACCCTCTTAAGATCGGGCTCAGATCCTGCTTCAATGTAAAATCCGTAGTGATCCGGGAAGTAGTGGTTTTGCGGACCCCATTATTTCCGAGCGTCGCCAGCGAATTTATCGTAGAGACCTGCTCGGCTGGATAGTACCCCCAGTTACCATTCGAATATTGGGGATAATAGATATCAGGCGCATTATTGTAAATGCTTTGCCAGATCCGGTATTCCCAGCTGTCCTGCCCGTAGGCATCCTGCCGCACGCCATAGGAGCCCGCCAGGTTGGCCGTCAGCACGGTACTCTTTGTCAACGTAAAATCTAAGTTCGTGCGCGCATTGACACGGTCGAATCCATAGCCAGGTTTGTACGTTTTGCCATTATTGAGTTTTTTGAGGATATCGCCTTCATCCAGGAAATCTATCGATGAAAAGTATTTTACGGCCTGGTTGCCCCCCGAAATGTTCAGATTCGCATTATAGGACATGGCAAAATTTTTGACCAGCTCCTTTTGCCAGTCGACATTCGGATATCGCTCGGCTTCCGCCTGGTTTGCCGGATTGCGATATTTATTCAGTTCGGAATAAGGGACATAGCTGTTCCAGGAAGCCGGAGAAACCCCCAGCTCATTTTCAATAGCCATATCCCGCACCTTGATCGCATCGTATGCATCATATTTGCTGGCCAGCTTGGAGGGCATCTTCATAGTAGCATTGGCTGTCAGCCGTATATCGGCCTTCCCTTCCTTTCCCCGCTTGGTGGTGATCAGGATCACACCATTGGCGCCTTTCACTCCGAATACAGCCGTGGCAGATGCATCCTTCAAAACAGAAATATTATCGACGGAACTAATATCCACACTATTCATAGGACGCTCGATCCCGTCCACCAATATCAGCGGATCGCTGTTGTTCCAGGTACTCTGACCACGGATGTAGATCTTGGGATCTTCGGCGCCCGGCGTTCCCTGACTCGCTACCGTGATGACACCCGGCAGATTGCCCGTCAGCGTGGCCCCCAGACTGGATACACCACCCGTTTTTTCAAGGACCTCACCTCTGACCTGGGAGATAGCCCCGACTACACTCTGCTTTTTTTGCTTTCCGTATCCGACGACCACTATGTCGTCCAGCGTAGCGCTGCTGTCTTTCATGATAACGGAAATAATGTCCTCATTACGGACATTTATCTCCTGGCTGGCTTTTCCCACATAGGTTACCACCAGTAAATGCTTCTTTGCCGGCACCAGTATGGAAAACCTTCCACCGCCATCCGTCTTCGTGGTGGTAGTGGTCTCCTTCACCTGGACCGATACCCCCGCCAAAGGATTCATCTGGGCATCGAGCACCGTCCCCTTCACCGGGCGCGCCGCCTGACCCATCGCAGAAAAGTTTCCTAAAAAGAGAGAGAGCGATAAAATACCAGCGCACAAATACTGCCGTAGATTAAAGATTGGCACGTGACAGCGCCTCCAAAATGGGAATGATTGTAATGATCTCATAAGCATCGTTTTATTTATCAATTGGCAATTTCAATCCTCAACGGATCCATAGGAACATCAGTAACAGCTCTTCGCAGGATGCAAATCCCTTTGATCAGCATGCTACTTCGTAGATTGCGAAAATTTTTGATCAGGAAATTGCAGGCGGTAAATGAATTTTGTGAGGATAAAACTTACTGTCAAAATGACATTTAATAAGCGAACAAAAGCGTTTTGGTAGATTCGTATACATGGCAAACAATTTTTTTACAAGCACCGCTAAACTATATGTTTGTCCGAAATTTGGTTTGTAAATATGTTGAAGGTTCTTGTACTATTGATGAAACAAGAGCAAAAATGTCGCTCAGCGACGGGGTCGGGCCGTTAAAAAGTGAAGGTCCAGCGGCTTCCCCTCATATTCGACAGACCTTGGTTCCCCGCTGGATGACTGCAGGCCGCGATCGGCATCCATCACCACGATGCTAAAACGTCGTTTTGTCAGCATCCCCGCGAACCCGCCCTTCCGCTCCCCGATCGTCAGCACCCTTTTTTTATCATCCCAGTGAAAACGGATCTCACTATAAGCTCCCTTTTCATAGTTATAGTTGTCATTCTCATCCTCGTAAAGCGTAAAATCCCCGTCCGCGCCCGGGTATACCCGGATGACAAGACTGTCCCATTTTTTCTCTGTAGCATACTGCACCCGGGGACCCAACGGCAATACAGAACCGGCCCTGACATAAACAGGAATAAGATCCAGCGGCGCCGCCCTGCTCACCCCTTGCCCGCCGGCCAGCTTCTCCCCCGTCCAGAAGTCATACCACGACGCCCCCTCCGGCAGATACACCTCCGCCGCATGCACCGGCCCGGTCACCGGGTGTACCAGTATCGATTTGCCAAACATAAATTCGTCGCCGATATCCCGCACTTTTTTATCGGTCGCAAAATCCATCACCAGCGCACGCATCATGCTCGACTGATGCGCAGACACATCCCTGGAAACACTATAGATATAAGGCAAAAGACTATACCGCAGATTGATATACTTTTCAATAACATCATACACGCTATCCCCTCTCTGACCAAACTGGTAGATCTCCCTCGGAGCATCCGCACCATGGGACCTCATCATCGGACAAAAGGCGCCAAACTCCAGCCACCTTGCATAAAGCTCCCGATACTCCGGGTCCAGCAGCTTCCGCCTGAACTTCGTAAGAAAAAAGCCTCCGATATCACTGTTCCAGTACGGTATGCCGCTGAGAGAAAAATTCAATCCCGTAGGGATCTGCTTCTTCAGCGTCTCCCATGAAGCCGTAACATCACCCGACCAGGTATTGGCTCCATAACGCTGCTGACCCGCAAAGGCCGAACGGGTCAGGATAAATACCCGTTTGTCCGCCGACACGGCCCGCTGATGCGTCGAAACACCACCTACCGTCATCAGCGGATAGGCGTTTCGTACCTTTCTGAAGGAGCCCAGATAAGTTTTCTCATCGAGATCAGAAGGCTTAAAATCAAGATGATCCGGCTCCGAAGAGTCCATCCACCAGCCATCGATGCCGATCGGGAACAATCCCTTGTTCACATAGCTCCAGTAAATATCCCTGGCAGCCGGATTATAAGCGTCATATACCCTCACCCCAGACGGATAGTCGGGATTAGGAGGCCATTTTTCAGAACCCGACTCGGGCCAGGTCTTAAAATTCATCAGTGCGCCGATCTTTTCCAGGTCACGGTAAGGTTTCGTATGGGGACCAAACGACGACCAGATAGATATGATCAGATGCGCATTCATCCCATGGACATCATTGACCATCTTCCGCGGATTGGGAAATTCCGGATTGAGGAACTCCATCGCATTCCAGAGATAATTATTCCCCCAGTACTGCCAGTCCTGTATGATCCCGTCAAGCGGAACACCCAACGCACGGTATTTCCCGACAACCTCCACCAGCTCGTCCTGGCTCTTATACCGCTCCCTGCTTTGCCAATACCCAAAGGTCCACAACGGGAACATAGGAGCCTGTCCCGTCAGATCGCGATAGGCAGCGATCACTCCGTCAGCATTGCCCCCATACATAAAATAGTAATCGACACCCTCTCCCACATCCGATCGGAACATCGTCGTCCCTGCCTTATCGCTGAACAGCGTCGGTGAATAGTTGTCCCAAAAAATGCCGTATCCTTTTATCGATTGAAAAAAAGGCACTACATCCTCCGTATTCCCCTGTATAAGATGGTATTCCTGGTTCCGCTGGTTGAGATTCCCACGCTGGTGCTGCCCCAGTCCATATATCGCCTCCGCAGTATCCAGTACAAATGCCTGCGAGACAGTCAACGACCCGCTACCGGCGTCATCGAACGGCACAAAACCCGCCCCATTCTCTTTTTCTTTAAGCAATGGCTCTCCGGCAACCGTCCCGCAGACGACAACCCCCGACCGCAGATCGAGACTGATACTCAGCTTTTCACTGGTCAGCCTGACCATCCCACCCTTCTCCTTAACACCGATCTTCATTTGTTCCGGCGCTTTGATGACAGAAAGACTTTCCTTATTGAACGTACGACCCTCAGGTACCTTGATCACCCGGACGATCTCCGGACTGTAAAATCGCACCTCCACAGAGAGTCCATTCGCATTTGCAATGACTCCGCGATCCGTTCGCTGAAACCCCTGCGCCTGACCCGAACCCGGCAGCAGCATCGCAAAGCTCCAGGCAGCAATCGTTAAAAATAATCTAATCATATAGTTGAGCATTAATGTGCATTTTTCCCCCTGTCCGTTATATACTGAGTAGGAGACTTACCGAATTCTTCGCTAAAGCACCTGGTGAAATAGGATACGCTGTTAAAACCCACTTCTTCAGCTATCTGGGAAATGGACATCCTTCTCTCCAGAAGCAGCTCAATCGCCTTCTTAAGCCGGATGCTTCGGATAAAATTGACGGGCGAATGTCCCGTAAGAGCCAGCAGCTTCCTGTACAGACCGGTCCGGTCCATATGCATGTCATGGCTTAACTGTTCCACCGAATAGTCCGGGTTCGACAGGTTGCGGTCTACACATTTCAACGCCTTCTCCAATATTTCCTGGTCCAGGGGATTGGCCGTGATCGTCCCGGTATCCACGGGTATCGTCCTGTCAAATATCGCTTTCCTCGATTTGGATAATTGCAGCAGCTTGCTTATCCGCAACCGCAACAGCTGAATATCGAAAGGCTTTGTGAGATAGGCATCGGCGCCGGCATCATAACTTTCAAACTCCGCCTCGGCTGATAACCTTGCCGTCAGCATGATCACAGGGATGTGCGAGATCGGGACATCCTGCCGCAATAGCCTGCAAAACTTTCCCCCTGTCATCACCGGCATCATCATATCCGTTATGATAAGATCAGGATGCTTTTGCCTCGCCTTTTGAAGACCCCGCCCCCCATCCCCTGCAGTGATGATCTCATACTCGTCCCCAAGCTGCCGGGTCAAAAAATCCCTGAAAGCAACATTGTCCTCGACGATCAGCAGCGTGGCGCGTCGCTGACCATCGCTCTTCTGATCAGGAACAAGCTCGCCTTTCACCGGTATGCGGACCTCAAAGCCGGCCCCGCCCCCCGAAGCTCCCGATACACTGACATCGCCACCATGCATCTCCGCATACTGCTTAACCATATATAAGCCGATCCCCGTACCACCCCCACCTGCATCAGGCTGATTCTTCGCCTGGTAGAAGCGCTGAAATATCTTAGGTATCTCCCCCGCCGGAATTCCCGGTCCCGTATCACGGACATAAATGATCAGCCAGTCATTTGCCGCATCAGGCTTTATGATAATTTCAACCTCCCCACCCGCCGGGGTGAACTTCAACGCATTGGATAACAAATTGACGACAATTCTTATTATCTTCTGTTTGTCCAGCCACAACGCTATGTCATCATCAGCGATATGCATAATAAAGCTGACACCTTTCTCCGCGGCCAGCCTCCCATAACCGGAACATACCTCACGCAAAAACTGCAGGTCCGTGCAATAGATCAAATGAAGCGTTTCCGACGCAGACTCCAGCTTCTTCAGCTCCAGCAGCTCATTCACGGTACCAAGCAAGAGGTCTGCGCTGCTGCTTATTTGCAGCAGCTCGGTTTTAACCTGCATATCCGTTATCTTCGGGATCAGCGATTTCAACGGTGTAATGATCAGCGTCAGGGGAGTCCGAAGCTCGTGGCTGATATTCGTCACAAATTCCGACTTCGCCCTTTCTCTCTCCTCCTCCCGCTGCTTCAGCTCCAGTTGCTTCCTTCGACCCCTGTAATAGCGAAAGCCAATCCCCCCGATCAGTACTGCAAGCACCACATATAAGATCCTGGCATATGCAGAATCCCAGAACGGAGGCCGGATGATCACCGTAACCGTCCTTGGATGATCAGACCAGAGCGAACCATCCGCCGACGCCAATACCTGGAACGCATAGGTACCCGGGGCCACATTGGTATAATAAGCCTCCGCTATCCCTGAGACCGCCTTTTCCGTTCGCCAGTCCTTATCAACACCATCCAGCCGGTACCTGTACCATGTCTGCAGGGGATTAATATAATTTAATCCGGAAAAACTGATGCTGAAGAAATTTTGATCATAGTTCAGCACGATCGTATCTGTACTACCGATCGCCCGTGGAAGGAGCGTGTGTTTACCCAATAACTTAAGATCGGTCAGCACAGGCCGCAGCAGCGGCCCATTGCCACTTTCGCTTCTCTCCCTTTTATCGTAAACGGCCATCCCATCCACACCGCCGGCAAACAGAACGGATCCGGAAGACAAAAAGACCGAACGATCAACAAAACTATGTTCTATTAATCCGTCAAATCTGTTATAGCTCGTTATAGAAAAATGCCACGCAGTATCGGAATAATGTTTATAAAGATGACTTATCCCTCTTGAAGTGGTGATCCAGATAGAATGATCATGATCTTCTATGACAGCCTTAATGCTGCTGTTTACCAGTCCGTCATCCGTGGTTAGCTGATAAAACTTTTGGTGGCGGTTATCCCACATATTCAATCCATCATGCGTCCCCAGCCAAAGCAATCCGTCGCTGTCGGTTAAAAGACAGGCATATTGATAATTGGAGTGCAGGAACATAGACGAAGCCTTCCCGCCATTTCTCAACGGGAAAGAAAGAAGGTTCTTCTCCCTGTCTACCAGGAAAGGTTCCTCGGCTGTCCTGCCCGTTATTCCAACAAAATTACCATTCCACTTAGTTACCTGTCGCACAAAAGACAGTTGAGCGGCTGAATACAGCGACTTAAATACCCGGCCCTTTTCATTATAGACAAGCAGCCCGTCCAATGCAGTGCACACCAACAACTCATCAGGTGCATTTCTATAAATATAATTTACCGGCAACCGGAGTACGGATTCTATCCTTCCGGAGGCTTCCATAGAGTAAAGCCCCTGTTTTGAAGCGATCCAGACCTTCCCGGATCTGTCTTTGCACATCGCTGTGCAGTTTATCCCGGGTATAAGTAGTTTAAAAGGATGATCCCGGTTGAGTGGTAACTGTGTCGCATACATGCCATTTTGTGTACCTGCCAGCAACACCCCATCACCCGTCTCTTCAAAACAGCTGACCTCAAGGTCCTGGTCATCCGATAATTGAAAAAAAGACTTGTCGTAACGCTGAAACCGGAACCGGTCCGGGTGATAATAATATAATCCCTTGTTCAGCGCTCCCGCCCATACACCACCCTGCCGGTCGCAAAAAACCGTGCTTATCTCGTTCTTTATCTGCCGTCCATCGGCCAGCCGAAGCGCCGGCTGAAAGCTTCCGGAGTCGTCACCCGCTTTATAATACCACAACCCCTCCTTACACCCCAGCCAGAAATCACCGTTCTTATCCGCCGTAAAGCTGTTAAACCAATAGGTCCTCTCTTCCAGTAAGACTTTTGCCTCCAGCGTCTGCGTATCGAATCGCAACAGCTGCCCCGTACCTAACCCCGTCCTTATCTGGTATATGTAATGCCCCACAGGCGCAAGCAGTATCGTTTCCCGGAAGTCATTGCCCGACTTCCCGGACAAAAAATCCTTCCTGTATATTTCCTTACCCGAACTGAATTCGAAACACCGCATCAGACCGGACCGGTAAAAAAGATAAACACGATCATCCATCCTCGTAAGATCATAAAGCCTGTCCGCAGTATCCGGAGAAGGAGTTGCGTCCGGCAAAAAGGTTACGGCCGTATTTGCTTTCTTATCAAAATAAAGCAGCTGATTGGATTTGGTACGTATCCAGATCATCTGGCCGGGGTCCACGAATACATCGGCCGGGGCCTGCGCAAAACCCATTTGCCGCAACATATTTGCCGGGTCCGGCTGACATTGTTCCTTTAAAAGATCGATCACCACCAGCGTCCCCTGGTTCTTGAACCAGAGCCTGTTATTTTCGATATAGCTTCTGTAATAGCCGTGGAAATCCAGCGGGATCATATAGTCGCTATTGAAGTGGATGTTTCGGAACCGTACCCCGTCAAACAGGTTGAACATCCCTTCTGTAACAATGATCAGTCTTCCGTCCGGCAACTGATTGATATTGCGTATCTGCTCCTCATTCAATTCCCGGCTGTTCTCTATCGGTGAGAAAACCATGTCCTGCGCCGCCAAACGTCCCCCTGACAGGATGATAAATAATATGATCAGCCCTCCTCTCATTTGAAGATCAAACCCGCAAACTGCCTCAGCGACCTCCGCCATGTCTGCCACTCATGCGCAGTGCCCGGAGATTCGTAATACACATGTCTTATCCCGGCCTTGTCCAATGCCTCATGCAACCCCCTGATGCCGGTATACATCCGCTCCGGCTCCTTCGTCCCGACACTCAGATACAACACCTTTACCTTTTGATTGAACCCGGCCGCATCCGCCCAGGCGCCGTTATATAGTTGCCCGACATCCGTTCCCGCCTGTAAAAAAGTAGCCCCGCTAAAACCGCCGATAAAAGCAAACTTATCGAGGTTCGTCATCGTAGTCTGAAAGGTCTGGAAGCCACCCATGGATAGCCCGGCCATAGCCCGGTGATCCCTGTCGGCCTGCGTCCTGAACACACTGTCGACCATGGGTATGATCTCCCTCACCAGCACCTCCGGAAAAACATTGCCATTCATCGCCCCGGGCCTGTTCCCGGCCGCATTATTCACCGGCCGGGTCGGATCGGTGGCATACCCCCTGTCCATCACCACAAGCATAGGCGTGGCCTTGCCATCGGCGATCAGGTTATCCAGGATAAAATCCATCCGCCCCTGCGTACTCCATCCCGTTTCATCCTCCCCCGAACCATGCTGCAGATACAACACCGGGTATCTTCTGTCGGGATGCTGGTCATATCCCGGAGGAGTATAGACATAAGCCCTTCTCCAGGACCTCGTAAGCGCAGAATAATAATTGACGCTGCGGACCTGCCCGTGCGGCACAGGCCTCGCCTCATAAAAACCGCCGTCCCGGTCCGGCATATCGATCCCGCTCGCCATCCTGCCCATCCCATAAAAGGTCTGGCTGGCCGGATCAACGACCGGCACACCATCGATCAGCAGGGAATAGTAATGAAAGCCTTCTACGACAGGCTCCGTCGTCACCATCCAGTATCCACCCGTATCCCGGATCATATCATACTTCTTTGCCAGGTCGATCTGAAGACGTTGAGCATCCGGCGCCTTCACACGGAAAGCAACCCGGTTATCCGGCAATATCATGGGATATCGCACACCCGGCACATTCGTAGACGCCGGCTGACCCGTCGATGCCGTCAAATAAGCCGCAAAGCCAGACGTATCCACCGGCTTGAACAACAGCTGCGAGAACATATACAACCCGTTCTTCCATACCTTGAAGTCATGGACACCCGGCTCTATAAAATAAATATGCGGCACCTGGTGCTCCGCCAGGTACTCATGCGTACGCCTGCTGAAACCAATCAGACCGTCATGGTCCCCGCAGGAGATCCACAACAGCTTCAGCATACTCCTCGTCCGCGCAGGGTCCGGCACCAGCACCTCCGGCGCCCTTGTATTGGGCGCCGCGGAGAACGCGCCCACCCAGGCGAACTTCTCCGGATGACCCAACCCGAAATTCAACGATTGCCCCCCACCCATCGACAGACCGGCAATCGCCCGGTGACCCGCATCGGTATACACAGGAAAATGCTTTTCTACATAAGGAATAAGATCGTTCAGCAGATCCTGCTCGAACGTTGCAAAGGCCTGCACCTTCTCCGGCGCCATGATATTCCCCCCCGCACGGTCGTCTTTCATAGCCCTTCCGTTCGGAAGCAATACGATCATCGGCTCCAGCTTCCCGTCAGCATATAAATTATCCAGGATCACCTGCGGCCTGCCGCCATTCAGCCACTCCTTCTCATCGCCTCCGATGCCATGCAGCAGATATAATACCGGATACTTTTTCTTTTTGGTATATCCCGGCGGCGTATAGATCAATGCCCTGCGCATCGTACCTACCGTCGCCGACTTATACGTGATCGTATCGATACGGCCATGGGTAGTTCCCTCCCGCAACGAGTCAAAACCAACCGGCATCGGTTTCACCGGGTCAAGCAGCGACAACATTTGCACGCCATATCTCCGCCCAAGCTCCCGGTACCCCGCAGCCGTAAAATGCAAACGGTCGTGTCCCGCAGTACACCCCGCAGATGAAATAACATGCGCCGTGGATATCGTCCGGGGCAGATCGTCGATGATCCTGTTCATGCTGGCACAGACACCACCCTGGTCGGCATTCACCACTTCACCCGCCAGCAAAGGCACCGCATCGGCATCCAAACCCAGATCGCTCAGCAGATTATGATATACCGTCTTTACCTTCCCCGGCCACGTACTGTCATTGGTGTTCGACTCACCCTGGTGTAATAAGATCCCCTTGATGACGCCATCCCGCTGCGCCAGCTTCGCCATCTCTACCAGCCGCGCATAAGGATTCCCGCCATATTCTTTTACGATACCTTTCAGCCAGTCAGCAGAAGTGGCAACATATGATTGATAGGCATTCTTATCAAACAGCTCGATCTTACAGCCCGCGACCGCAACATGGATCACCCCCACCTTCACATCCGGCGGAAGATGCGCGATCAGGGTCCTTCCAAAATAATCCACCGGCGACAGCCCGGTATGGCAACGGCAAAGCGGCGCCGCCGCCGTATACCATTTTCCCTTCTCCCGCTTGAGATCGGGACAGTCGACGGCCTCCATGACCTGGAACCGGCTGTCGACCACCGTATCCACCGCTTCTGGCTTTGCAGCCCCTTCCATATTCGACTGACCAAAGCAAAGGAAGATGTAAAATTTCGGATTCTGCGGGAACGCACTTTTACCCGCCACCAGCAGGACAAAAAGCAAAACGCTGATTCTTTTCATATTGTAATAATTTAAAGCTCTTACTGACCGGCCGCCAACGCCCCGGCAGCAGCCGCCAGAAAAATATAATTCGCACAGATCCCCACCGTCACCTCATTCTCTCCCCAAAAGAACGGCCAGTCCTCCTTGTTCTCCGGAAAGTCCGGCTTCAGGATCAATATACCCGGAACCACCCCACCCGCTATATAGCTGAAATCAGCACGGTTATTACCATAGGTGATCTTTTTCGAACGCGCTCCCACCGCCGAGACAAAAGACAGATTCGAATAAGGATGACAGCCAAAAAGATAATTCAGCCCCTTATACATGTATTCAGCACCCATCACATCGGGAAAAAATTTATTGGCATAATAACAGGTGATCCCCCAGTTCACGATCCCGCCATTGCCACCCCATCCCCCCGTCGCCATCGGCACCCCATACGGATTCTGCGTCGCATATCCATCGCTCAACACCTTATACTTCACCACATAGTCCTTCAGCTTGTCCCTATACCCCTCATCCATATACGCACAGCCCTGCAAAGCAGTCAGCATCCCCGACTGAACCGATCGGTCCAGCGTCTGCCAGACAGCCTCCCGGAAAGCACTCGCATAAATGGGCTCCTTCGTCGTTATGTACAACTGCAACGCCGCCGACATTTTCATGTTCCTCCTGAACAACGCGGCAAACCGCGACGTATCTTTCTTGCTCAGACTATCGTCCTCGCTCCACAACTGTCGCGCATAAAAAAGGCTTTGCTCCGCCAGCGTATCGTCAAAACCCTTCAAAGCCCGGCTCGCCGCCGCCAACGCCGCCGCAGTATAATAGTCGAGGAAGGTCGTTCTTTCCGTAAAAGCCCACCGGTCATCCATCGTACCACTCGACTTCCCGTCGGTTTCAAAAGACTTCAAACCCGCATTGTACGGCAGATTGTCCGTTTCCGTAGACGCATCCCCAAGATGATGATACTGGTGCAGATTCGGTACCACGATCCCCCGCACCGGGTGACCAATGTTCTTAACCTGCGCCACCATATTCAACACCCCATGCCGGATCTGCTGTAAGACATCGGGCTTCCCATCCGGACGATGAATATCGACATACCGCGTCGGGTAATCGACAAATGTCTCATCCCGGCTAAGCCCGAACTTCTCCCAGGCATCCACCAGCGCCAGCACCGCATCACAATGCGAACCCGTCTGGATATCGAAATCCCCCGCATCAAACCATCCCCCCGTCGCCAGACCCGGTATCCGCTCCAATGACTTATATTTCGTTTGCGTGGATGGCCCCATGCTGTAACCATCGAAATGCTGGTGATTCACCGGCGCCTGCAAAGCATCATCGAGGAACGGAACGCCATGCCAGACACGATACGCTTCATTGACTTCCATATGATCCATCTGCACCGGGAACCAAACGTCCAACGTAGGATGCCATATATCCGCATCCACATCCGGGCTGATCCGGAACGTATTCGTTCGCTCCCCGCCATATTGAATAAAATACAAACCAGCCTCCCGCACCGTACTGAAATCGAACTTCGCATAGTTATACCGAAGCCACCTTCCCCAACCCCTTACCTCGCCTTTCAGCGCCTCCACGACCTTTCCATCGGCCTCTACCCGGTATAAAGACGCCGACTTCAACGGCACATCATTCTTATCCAGCTCGATCACCGCCGTTTTCTCCTGCCCCGGACGATAGCCCACCTGCGAAAAACCGATCATCGGCTTCCGCTTCCACCCGGCTATCGCATTGGCTTCAAGATACCAGCTCAGTACCTTTCCCGTCTTTTTTGCAGGCAACAGACTGCGCACGATAAACCAGCCATTCTGCCCCAGGTTCCGTCCGTCGAAAAGCTGCAGATCGGCATCCGCCGACCGGATCGCCACCTCCCGCTCCGGATCATCCGGCGCCAGTACCATCGACCGCCCCGCCGCCAGCGGCAACGGAACAATAAATTCATTCCTCCCCCTGTCATCAAAAGTCGTATGCCCCGCAAACTGCGGGATCTTTTTAGCCAGCGGCTCCATCCGCGTTACACTCGAAGGATACAAAGGAAATGACCCCGGCTTCCCGTCCGCCAGCCAGCTCTTTTCAAAATAAGCCGACGGCAGGAACTCGAGATTGAAGCCCGCATTCCCCTCCAGCTTTTCAGGAAGCGGCTGATCAAGCCATACGCTGATCTCGACCCCCTTATCCTTTGCGCTGACCACCACTCTCGAAACAAAATCGTACTCCTTATATTTTAAAACAGCCTCGATGCTGTTATTCGCCTTGTCGACCTTCCGGCCGACCAGCACAGGGATCAGGTCCCATTGTTCAGGCGTATTCTGCAATCGTATCGCGCCCCCGGTTACCGTTCGGACCCCATGATGGATCATCTCGATACCCGCGGTCTTCTCATCGTAGAACATCCCATTATACTGATTGGTAAAAACCAGCAGATTCACACCCGGCTTTTCAAAATATCCCGAGTCGTTGATCTGTAGCTTCTGACCGGATGACACCCGGAAAGACAGGATACCAATAGCCAGCAGGCAATATGCCGCGTAGCCCTTCTTTTTTTTCATATGAATAAGTTTATTTAAAGACAAGCTGCCGTACCAGGATCTCATGATCCGATCCCGCAGGGAACATAATAAAAACATCGTGACTGCCGCTGACACCCTTCACCCGGCTACTGAAGGTCCCCCAGCTTTCATTCCCCCCCGTAACAGCCACCCGTATGCTCGCGATCTTTTTTCCCCTGGCCGGATCGTCCAGCCATACCTCTACAATCCCCGCCTGGCCGGAAGCCGCAGTCAGTTCCACCTGCCTGGCCCCCTTCCCAAGATCAACCCCCGAGATCATAAACCATCCCCCGTGCACGGAAACATTCGTCACCGCTTTCCCAGCCCCCACCTTCTCCACGCCAAAGTAATTGCTATACCCCGCAGCTTGCAGAGGAGAGAATCCATCCTTGCACACGAAGCGGTCAAAATCCGCCGCCCTGCCTTCCGCAAACAGACCTACACTCGTGCCTACCCATGAATTGAAATTCGGCTGTGCCCTGTCCAGCTTCTCCGAATGGATAGCCGCACCCACCGGCTGCCAGACCCGTCCATCCGCGCTGTAAAAACCAGTCAGCTGATGACCATTCCGCTCCAGCTTCAGCCAGACCGTCCGGCCAAAAGGATTGACAACACTGCGGACCGCCGTGTCAAGACTGAAAATAATTTTCTTCCCCCCATCAAAGCCCGTATAAAGCCGTACAAAAACTTTTTCATTTCCATTGGTGAGATAGATCCCCGCTCTCGCCGCCGTATCCGTCGCATCCATATCGACCCGCGTAACAGCCGTATAATAATGATCCGTCTCCTTTTGCATGACATGCGTTCTGCCCGTCGCAGGCATAAGCCTGATCCAACCTTTCCGCGCCGTCAGCGAATAATCCACAGCCGCCTTCCTGTTTAAAAAATGCCACCACAATCCCAAAGAGTCCCCGTCAAAATAATCCGAACGAACGCTTCTCCACGGGATCGTAGAAACAGGCAGGTCCGGCATCTCCAGCGGCGTACTCACCGGTGCCATCCCCCAGGGCCTGTCGCCCTCCCAGATCACCCGGTACAACGAAGTCTGTCGCCCCGTGCCCGACCAGTCGTCGCCCTCGGGCTTTTCATAGCTCTGCCCTATCGTCCACCAGCTCCCATCGGCAAGCTGCACCGGCGCACCAATATGATTCGGCCGGCGGAAACCCGTATGCCGGTCCGTCACCGGCTTAAAGAAATCTCCAAGCCGCTCCCATTTCGTTGAGTCACTTGTCAGCGCAGTCGCCCTCAGCACATACTGCCCACCGGACACATCCCCCGCCGGAAAATAATAATAGAACCCGTTCCGCTTACACATCACCGGCCCCTCGGCCCAGCTGTATTGCAGGTTCGCATTGATCCAGTCGAGCCTGATCACCGTATCCGTCAGCTGCCCATCCGGCCCCACCGCCCGCAGCCGGTTGATCTTCTGCCCATTCTTGATCACCATATAAGGCTTTCCGTCATCATCCACAAAGATCGAATTGTCATACCCCAGGTCCCCCGTGGCAGCATCGGACTTCACCTTCTCCGGCGCCGACCAGGGCCCATAGGGAGATTCCGCCTTGCAGAACCATTGCCCGCCGGCAGAAAAATAGACCCACCAGGAACCATAAAAATGCGTCATCGCCCCCTGCCAGACTCCCGCCGAAGGCCGGTCCCCTACAAATCCGGCCCTCGAGGGCGGCAACACCCTGCTGATCACTTCCCAATGCACCAGGTCACGGGAATGATAGATCGGCAAATACGGCGTAAAATGAAAACTGGACCCGCAATGATAAAAATCATCCCCTACCTTCAACAGCGTCGGGTCAGGATGGTCCCCGGGCAGGACCGGGTTTACATAAGTCCTTACTGCATTGTAAAATCGGGAAGAGTCGCCGTCTCCGCTACCCTGCCCAAACACGACGGCATTAATAGATAGTAAACACGCCAGCACGGCTACCTTGTGAAAGTCTTGTATCATATTCGTCAAAAGCGTAGTTTTCAGCAAAGCTATTGGCAATCGATACCGAAGGCTTGTCACAATTGCGCAAATCCTAGCACAAATTCGTCAGCAGCCGGTTTGGAAAAATTATGACAGCCTAATAATCAATAGTTTACATTTAACTGACCTGTTTTCGCTTTAATGACACATACTCGGATGGAGAAAGATTGAATTTTACCTTAAATGCCCGCGTAAAATAATTGGGGGTCGTAAAACCAACCGCATACCCTATTTCCGCGATCTTCATATCGCTCCTTTCCAGCAGATCGGCGGCTTTATTCAATCGGACCGACCGGATGAATTCCACAGGAGTTTCTCCTGTCCGGGCAAGGACCTTCCGGTACAGGGAAGCATGGCTCATATAAACATGCTTGCACAACTCTTCCACGGACAGATCAGGGCTGTCCAGGTTCTCCTCGATATACTGGGTGATCGTCAGGATCAGCTTCTCATCATCCGACTGCAGTTCCGTCACGGGCGTCGCTATATCCAATCGCCGGGTGTAGGTTTCCCTTAACCGCTGGTTGAGCAAAACGAGATTCCTGATCTTGATATTCAGGATCTCAAAGGAGAAAGGCTTCGTCAGATAATCGCTGGCGCCCGTCTCCAGCCCCTTCAGCTGGTAGGCATCCTCAGTCAGCGCCGTCAGCAGGATGATGGGTATATGACTGACCCGCTTGTCCGATTTTATCTTCCGGCTCAGCTCGATCCCATCCATATTGGGCATACTGATATCGCTCACGATCACATCCGGGTGACGCGACAAAGCCTTTTGCCACCCGTCCTTCCCGTCCGCGGCCTCGATGATCTTATAAAAAGAGCTAAGGTTCTCCTTCATATAACACCTGAAATCCTCATTGTCCTCCACCAGCAGCACGGTCAGCCTGTCCGGCGCCGGCACCAGCATTGGTTTGACCGCAGCCGGCAGGCCAGCAACTTCCGGCCCGTTTTCATCGGTCACCGTTGAATGTACATCCGGCGGGATACGTTCCAATGGCAGACCAACCGTAAATACGCTGCCTTTACCGGATTCACTTTGCACTCCTATCGTACCGCCATGTAACCGCACAAATTCTTTGGTAATGGACAACCCGATACCACTTCCCTGGTTCATCACGCTGGCATGTACATTCCCCTGAAAAAACCGATCAAAGATCCGCTTCTGCTCATCAGCCGACATCCCGATTCCGGTATCAGAAATAAGGATCATCAGCTCTTTGGATGGATGCGCCTCCTTTATCTCAAGCGATACCCGCCCTTCTTTACCGGTGAACTTGAACGCATTCCCCAACAGGTTAAACAAAACCCGCTCGATCTTATCCCTGTCAAAAGCCGTATAAAAACTGTCAGGCTCCGTCTTCAGCGTAAACCGGATCTGCTTCCGCTCGGCTATATCCCTAAAAGATTCCGCCGTCTCTTTTATAAAGGACACGATATCACCCTCCGTGCAATTGAGCCTCAATTCATGCTCCTCCAGCTTACGAAAATCAAGCAGCTGGTTTACCAGGTTCAGCAACCGCCGCGCATTGCGCTTCACCATGGTCAGCTGCCCCTGCTTGTCTGGATCCGCCTCCTTTTCCTGCAATTTCTCTATCGGACCCATGATCAGCGAGATGGGCGTCCTGAACTCATGACTAAGATTGGTCAGGAACCGGATCTTCAACTGGTCGAACTCATGCAACCGCTCAGCCTCCATCCGCTCCTGCTCGATCATCTGCTTCATCCGCAACCTCTCCTGCTCCAGTGCGATCTTGTTTTTGAACCTGCGTATTCCCCGGTACCGGATGCCCAGCAACAAAAGTCCTATAAGCAGGATATAAGCCGCATACGCATAACCCGTTAGCCAGATGGGAGGCTTTACATATATTTTTAGGGTTGCAGACGCCGTTATCCAGGCCCCGTTGGAATTCCTGGCTCTTACCTCTAATGTATAGTTGCCGGGGTATAGATTGGTAAACACCGCCGTTCTGGAAACACCCAGCTGGTTCCAGGACCTGTCAAACCCATTCAACTTATACATAAACCGGTCCTCCACAGGAGTAGTGTAATCCAGCGCGACAAAATCCACGGAAAAATTTTGCTTATAATCAAGTCGGACCTCGCCCGCAACAGCAATAGGCTCCTCTATGGCCGCGTCCTTACCCGGGATCACCGACTGGCCGCCGATCTTAAGATCGGTAAATACAATGACGGGAATATTCTTATTGTCGATCAGCGAACTGGGTAGGAAATAATTAAAGCCTTCGATCCCGCCAAAGAACAATTCCCCGGAAGATACCTTTACACCCGATCCAAGGTTAAAAGAACTTTTCTGCAACCCGTTCTCAGACGTATAATTTTTAAAGACCGGTCTTTCAGGGTCAAAACAACTGATCCCTTTATTGGTGCTGACCCATAATTTGCCGGCCTCATCTTCCAGTATCTTGTATATGACCGGGTTGGCCAGTCCCTGCTGTTCCGAATAATTGGCAAACTTCGCGGCCGTCATATCCAACCGGCACAAACCCCCGCTCGGAGTACCGGCCCATATAATACCCTTCCTGTCGACATGAAGCGATATGGCTTCATCCAATGGCAGCCTGGTACTGCCCCGGTTCAACAGCCGGCAGGTATGCGCTACAGGGTTATATACGGCAACACCCATACCTACCGTTCCTATGACAATATTACCTGCATTATCTTCTTCAATCGCCCGGATAAATCCGTTCGAGAGCAGCCTGCTTTGTCTGCCGTCGATGACAACGGGACCAAAGCGGCGAAAGATACCCGACTTCGGATCATACATACAAATTCCCTTTCCGTTGCTGCCCAGCCAGGTATTACCCTCCCTGTCCCTTTTGATACAGAATATATCGTCCTGCGGCAGATCCTGCGGCCTGTCGCCCTTTGTAAAATGTCGGACACGCCCGGTCCTGGTATCCAGCACATATACCCCATGCTGAAAGGTCGCGATCCAGAGCTCATTATCCGCACGCTCCAGCGCAAGGACAGCCAGACCCGAACCTTTCCTGCTCTCGTCAATGACCAGGTGCTCGATCAACCCGGTTTTCCGGTGAAAAAGATTTAACCCGGCGCCATCGGTACCTACATATATATCCCCATTATCACCTTCGGCAAAAGAAGTTACCTTGGGCGAACTAAGCCCGCGGGGATCAAAAGGATTGTATTGGACAAGATTAAAAAATCCAAGATTCTTATCATACTTATTTACCCCACCCTGGGCCGTACCTATCCAGTAGATCCCCTGCGGGTCAATAAATATGCTACAAACCGACCTCCCTTTCATGCTGTATTTATTCCGGTCATTGCCGGTAACCAGCTGCACCTTACCCGTTCCTGGGTCAAAAATATTCAACCCCTCCTCCGTACCTATCCAAAGCTTCCCCGCACCATCGGGAACGACCTTGTATATGCGGTTGCTGCTAAGGCTATGGATATCAGTCCTGCTATTTTTAAACCGCTGGAAGCTCATGCCATCTTCCTGTAGTAAATTCAGACCACCGCCAAGCGTGCCAAACCATAAATGGCCATCCCCGTCCTCTGCAATAGCCTTGATGACATTATCGCTGATAGACCCCGGATCGGCAGGCACATTGCTGTAACGCCTGAAATTATCAGTGCCCGGTTGATAGAGATACAAACCCGTATTGCTGCCCGCCCATAGCCTGCCCCGGCTATCCCTGAATACACAGGTAATGGTATTGGACAGTAAGCCGCCCGGCCTGGTGGAATCCGTGAAATAATGTTTTGCATGACGGCTTACCGGATCATACAGGATAAGCCCGGCATAGCTGCCGATCCACAGACGACCCGCATTGTCCGAACAGATAGAAAGGATAGCGGCCCCATAGGAGATATTGTAATTATAAAAGCAATCTTTCCTTCTGTCATAAAGCGAAAGCCCCCTACTGGTCCCCACCCATAGGTTGCCCCCGGGATCTTCGTAAACCACCTGTATCTGGTTTGTGCTGATACTGGTGGAATCCAGCACATTATGACTATATACCGTAAAGCTGAGGCCGTCAAATTTATTTAGTCCGTCATCCGTGGCAAACCACATAAACCCAAGCCTGTCCTTTACTATACTATTGACGGTGTTGGAAGAAAGACCATTGTTGCTGCTGAAGTTTATAAAATTCAGATCACCCTGCTCCGCAGTGGTTACCCCGGTTAGCAAAACCAGAAATAATATGGAGATAATATGTCGCACAATCGTTATTGAGAACCCAAAATACAATAAAATTCCGTCCTGCAATCGATTGCAAACTAAAATTTTAAATTCCCCCTACGCCGGCGCTCAAATTACCTTAGCAAATTGATCATCATCGATATCTCATCAACTACCGCTTCGTTGCTGCCGTCAAACCCGTTTAGCTTAAACCGGATCCTGCCTTTTTCATCGATAACAAATTTTGCGGGGATGCTGACCACATTGTAGCTGTCTACCACCATATTGGTCCGGGTCATTGGATCCCTGGTATCCATCAACACCTGGAAACGATATTTCATACTCGCTATATAAGCTTTTGCATCTTCGGTCGGAGTGGCCGTCCTCTCCCAGGTATGGATAAATACAAACCGGACGCCCGGATCATCTTTATATTTATCCACCGCCATTTGCATCGCCGGGAACGAAGCTTTGCAAGGCCCGCACCAGGTTGCCCAAAAATCCAGTATCACGATCTTGCCTTTTAGATCGGCAAGATTTACCTGATTACCCTCCAGATCTGTCAATGTAAAATTCGCCGCCGGTTCGTTCACCATTTTTCCCGTTAGCCTTTTCCGCAGTTCATCCATCACACCCCGCCGTATATTGGCCTGGTAAGCATCCAAACCGGCATCGCCGCCCTTAACCTTTACATACAAACGATTAAACAGGTCCGACATATCCCTGGTAGCCTTACCCGATCTTACGGCGGCTTCTATCCTGTCATAAGCTTCCTCGTATCGGCCCAGCGCCGCAAGTATTTCCGCATAAATGTAGTCAGACTCCGCTCCCGGCTCCGCACCATTCTCAATATACTTCAATGCCTCATCATACTTCTTTTGCTCGTATAAGATCCCTGCATACGTTCTGCACCCGCTGGCATAGCCCGAAGCAGCATAACGCGCAGCCGCACTATTCCCCATTTTCCCTTCCGCATAAGGCATCACGCTTTCCACCGCTTTTTTCTGGTATAAGGCGGCATTGGCCAGATCGCCATTGGCATAAAAAGCCTTCGACAAGTCGCCATAAGATCTGCCTTTCCAAAAATCAGCTTCCAGTAAGCCCGCATAGTAATTCGCCTTTTCGACATTTCTTTCTTTCGCATATCCGGTAGCCAGGCTGCTACGCACCCGATCATAAGTCAGCCGGTCTTCCCCGAAAGGCAATTTCTGATAGCTATCGGGCGGAAAGTTTTTGACGAACTCCTTATACGCTTTCTCCATTTCGGGCAAACTCTTTAAACCTGTAACAGTCTGCTGCGCCTTTATCCTCGCTTCCAACCCTGTTGGGAATTTTACGATCTCCGCGGCATAGACGGAATCAAAGGCCTTCATATTTTTTACCTGGTAATAATAGCTTGCGGCTATTGACATATTCATTTCCTTGTCACTGGCCGCCAGCGCCCTGAGGCGATCGTTCAATAGCTGCTGATCTGCCGGGTCTTTGGAGGCCAAAAGCCTGTCCAGCTGCTTCTTCGTACTATCCGGGTCCTGCGCCCGCGCATGATGAAAAGCGACAACGCTTAGTAAGATCACGAGTATTTTCAATTACTGAGGATTTTGAACAATTAATAAATTAATAGCTGTTTCCGAGCTGGGTATCGGCCATATGTACCGATTGTCCGTTGCCGCGATAGCCGGCGAATTCCCCTGTGAGCCTGATTTAGCCGGCAATGTCAAACCCAGACGCTGCAGATCCGGAACACGAAAGCCTTCTCCCAGCAACTCGATCTTCTTTTCCTGCAAAATGGTAGCGATCAGGGCCGGCTGAGTATCGACGCTCCCCGTCGGAAAGACATAGGCGGCATCGGACCGGTTTCTTACGGCAGCAAGCAATACAGCAGATTTGCTTAAGCTATCGGCATTGCCTGTACGAGCCAAAGCCTCCGCATAATTCAACAATACTTCAGCATAACGGATCACCGGCACCCAATCAGAAAACGTAGCGGGCACCTTAAATTTGCTCAGCCATTTCTGACCGCTATTGACAAATACAAAGTTTTTCCGTGCATCGGCAGATGTTGGCGAACTGTACACCGGATCGGAGATCGTTCCGGAAGCGTTCAGGTAATATGAGCCGTTACCGGGCGAGATATTAAAAAAATTGGCCAGCAGCCCAGGTTCTGTAGTTATAAAAGGCAAGGAAAATACAGATTCCGATCCGGCATAGCTGCCCAGGAAAACCGTTGCAATATTGGCTTCCAGCTTATTGTTCACTCCACTGGCGGGAGCCTGGAAGGGTGCCGCGGCGGATACGATCTTGCTGCATTCGGCAATTACCCCGGTATAGTCGCCCCTGGTAAGATCAACTCTTGCCTTCAGGGCAACCGCCGTGTTCTTTGTGGCCCGCGTCGTATTCAGAACAGTGGTGGCATAGTTAACCGGCAAGCCTGTCTCAGCAGCATTTAAATCTGATAGTATCTGGTTATAAATGTCCGCAACCGAACTCCTGGCCAGCTGATTACCGTCATTGGAATTTTCCGCGATCACCCGCAGAGGCAGGCCCATGCTTGCCCCGTTATTAAGCGTATAGGGTTGTGCATAGGTTTGTACCAATGCAAAATAACAAAGAGCCCGGATGAACTTTGCCTCGCCAACAAAATTGGCATATTGCGCTGGGGAGATCTTACTTTGATTTTGCGCTAAGCCAGTCAAAAAAATATTTACCGCATTGATGGTAGCATACCCCCCGCTCCACAGATTGATCACTTCTGTAGTGCTGGGATTGACAGCCTGTAACCAGCTTTGCTGACCCGTCGTAGTGCTCGGCTTGTTCATAACAAATTCATCGCCCCTCAGTTCGTTGTAGATGATCACGCTCCCCCCATAAAAGAATACGCTTTTCAAAGAAGCATACAGACCATCGATCTGCGCCGTGATACGGGTAGCATTATCAAAGGCGCTGGCATCGGAGATGCTGGTTAGATTGGGCGGTTCCAGCAGATGTTTCTGACAGGCGGAACCGGATATCAATAAGCTGCCTGCAATGGAGGCTAGTATTATTCTATATCTTAAACTATTTTTCATCGTGTTGTTATTAAAATCCTACGTTTATGCCAAAGGTGAATGACTTGCCCGCGGGGACGGAGTTCTTGTCACGGCCTGCGGCCGTGTTGGAATCGCCATTTGCCGAAATTTCGGGATCCGATCCGGTGTATCTGGTGTGTAGAATAATGTTGCTGGCTGAAGCATATGCCCTGATAGAAGAGATGCCCGCTTTTTTATACAGTCCTGCCGGGATCGTGTAGCCAAGAGATGTGGTACCCAGTTTGACATATGCGCCGCTCTCGACGTTAAAGGAATTCGGCAGCCCCGAACCGCTGGCTCTTGTATCATTGTAATGTAAAGCCGGAATATCCGTGTTCTGTCCCGGCTTCGTCCATCGGCGTAAGATATCCGTCTGGTTGTTAAAGAAGCTGTTATCCAGCAAGGTCGCCTTCGTGCCGTTATACAGCTTGTTACCTCCGGAGAACACGACATTGACATACAGGTCAAATGCCTTGTACCGGAATGAGTTGTTGAAGCCGCCATAATAGGTAGGCAGCGTTGCGCCCATCACGACCCCATCTCCGTAAGCATCCATTGCAGGGGCCTTGGTGCCATCAAGGTAAGACCAGGCGCCCGCCACGGGATTATACTGTACTGTCGCACCATTCCTGTTGACAAAAGTCCGTAATCCGTTTGCCGGGTTTACCCCGTTCGTTTTGACCACATACACAGAGCCGACGGAATAACCGGCACGGGTAATATTCGAAGTCTCCAGGCTGGCAGTCCAGATGTCGGTATTGTTGGCCAGAGCAGTTACACGATTCTTCAATGTACTGAGGTTAAAGCCTGCGGTCCAGCGGAATGCTCCGCCATCGATGATATGCGCCTTGATATCCAGCTCGAATCCGCGATTGTACATCGACCCGATATTCATATTGATGCTATTCCCGGGAATACCTCTCGAAGGAGACTGTGGAGCGGCCAGGATCAGACCGTCGATGTTATTATTATAATAATCCGCATCAAGAGTGATCCTGTTGTGCCATAGGCCGATATTGATACCTATATCCGTTTTTTTACTGGTCTCCCATCTCAGGTCCGGGTTGCCTGTCTGCGAAAGTCCAAGGGCAGCCACCCCGCCGTAGGTGCTGGAAGTATACAGGGATGAGGCGGCATAGTCTCCAATGTTCACGTTGCCAACCTGTCCATAACTGGCCCGGATCTTAAGGGCAGAAACAGTTTTTGCCAGGGATGAATTCCGGTAGAAATTTTCCTCGGAAAGGTTCCAGCCAATCGAGCCGCCGCCGAAATTCCCATATTTGTGATTGGCGGCAAGACCGGAAAAGCCATCTCTGCGGAAACTTGCGCTAAGCAGGTACTTTTTCTTATAATCATAAAAAAGGTTACTGAAATAAGACCTGTAGCCATTTTCTGAATGACTGCCGCTCGCAGCGCTTATCGTCGTAAAACCACCGGCAAATGTTTGAAAATAGGGATCGGTCACCCCCGTAAGCGTAGTTGAAGTTCCGTTCAGCACCGTACGGATCTCTTCATAGCCCGCCAGCGCACTGACATGATGATCTTTGGCTATGGCCGTCGTATAGCTGATCGTATTGGTAAAGTCTGTACGGTAGTTCGTGTTATAATCGCTGCCGGCAGAGCCGTTGCTTCCATAGCCATTGCCCTGGATAGGATTATTAAAGCTGGTATTCGAGACGTTAAGACTGTTGATGCTATAATTGGTTTTTACCTTGAACCCTTTAAACAGGTCCCATTCCGCATACATCAATCCCAAAAAACTATTCCCCTCGGAAGCATATTTATCGTGCTCTATTTCCGGTAATGGATTAAAATAACCCACAAGGTTTTTATTGGGACCATAACCCAAACTATTTCCGACGATATTATAAGACCCGTCCGGGTTAAAGGGAAGGACATTTGGCGGAAGCACCATCGATTCCCGCGTCAGGTTGTTTCTGCCAAACGAGTTGTTTATGCCGGTGGTCAGGTTATTGTTTACAACATTGCTATAGGTAAAATTGGTACCGATATGCAAACCTTTCAGCAGCAGGTGATCGAGATTTGCCCTGGCCGCTTTTCGGACAAACGTATTTTTGACCAGGAAACCGGTCTGGTTGCTATAATTAAGCGATACAAAGTAATTGGTAGATTCTGAAGCTCCCGAAAAGCTGAGATTGTGGTTTTGCGAATACCCCGTTTGATAAAGATAATCATACCAGTTCGTCTGTTGCAGGGAGCTGTCGGCATTCTTTCCCAAAAAATAGGTCGGCGCAAGCCCTGAATTTACTTCCGCCTCATTCTTGATCATCACATAATCAGCAGCCCCTAATAGCTTAGGCAGCTTTGGCCTTTTGGTCATTCCGGCAAAACCGTCATACGTTACTCTTACCTTACCCGCTTTGCCCCTCCTGGTAGTGATCACCACGACACCGTTGGCAGCACGTGAGCCATAAATAGCCGTCGCCGATGCATCTTTCAGGACTTCTATGGACTCAATATCGTCAGCGTTGATGCTGGATAGCGGGTTGTTCTCGACGGCGGAGGAGAAGCCCACATTCCCGTTGAACGTAGTGATCCCGTCGATGACGATCAGCGGGTACGAACTTAAATTGATTGAATTCGTTCCCCTGATGCGGATCACCGGAGTCGCATTAAGAGAACCTCCGTTCGAGGTGATCTTGACACCCGCAGCCTGCCCCGCCAAAGCCTGGTCAAAGCTCGGCACCGGTCTGTTCTCAATGTCCTTGCCGTCGATATGCGCCGAAGAACCCGTGAACTCAGCCCTGTTCTGTACAGTGTAGCCCGAGACAACTACATCATGCAACTGCCCGGTATTCAAAGAAAGCGCAACATCGATAACCGTTTTGGACTTTACTTTGACCTCCTGCGACTCATACCCGACAAAAGAGAAAATAAGCATCGCATCCTGATCCGATACGGCTATTTTGAAATCTCCGGCAGCTCCGGACATGACTATATTGTCCTTTCCCTTTTCCCGAATGGTAACTCCCGCCATAGGCTGGCCCTTGTCATCTTTAACGGTGCCGGTTATGACGGCATCAGCCACCGTACTCCCGTCTTTTATTTCCTCTGTAAGACCAGCCTCTTTCTTTTTGATGGATACGATCCTGCCATCTATATAAAAGGTCAACGGCAAACCTTTGAGAACGCTTGTCAATGCTTCATTTATATCTGCCCCGGTGATATGTACGCTGACCTTCAGGTCGCCTGAGACATCCTTACTGTCATAGTAAATATCATAGCCGCTCTGTTTTCTGATCTCGCGGAGAACAGACTCCAGCTTTACATTCTTTTCATTGAGCGTGATCTTTTGGGCAAGCGCTTTCGCGCTGACCTGCATAAAAGTCACCATTAAAATTAGAGTTGTCAATCTCATAACCAGCGTTAGTTTAAATTCTATTTGATCACATATACTTTTTTCCCTTCCACCTTAAAATGTACCTGGCCAGTCCTTTCCATCGCTTTAAGCACCGCAGACAACGGGTTATTACGGGAGATCCAGCCACCGGACTCGATATCGTCGGGCACTGAAGCATCATAGATCACTTCGACGTCATACCAGCGGGCGATCTTTCTCATGGCAACACGGAAATCAATGCGATTGAGATAGAAATCCCCATTCAGCCAATCGGTCACGTTATCGATATTGCCCTGGCGGACCTCGATCTGGCCACCCTTGTTGAGAGCCTGTTCGCCCGGTTTGATAATAACCTGCCCCCTTTCATTGGTCACCCTGACGGATCCTTCTATCAGGGTTGTGGCTATGTTTCTTTCATCGGAATAGCTGTTGATATCGAAACGGGTACCTAAGACCTCAACGGTCTGCCTCGCCGTCCTGACCCTGAATGGATGCCCTGCGTCTTTTGAGACCTCAAAATAGGCTTCACCGGTCAGCTCCACCTCACGGGCAGGCCCGTTGAATACCGGGGGATATTTTAGCGAGGAGGCAGCATTCAGCCACACTTTCGAACCATCGGCCAGCGTGACCTGGTATTGCCCGCTGCGAGGCGTCTCGATCGTGTTGTACAATTGTTCTGCATTCTGACCTTCTGCATTCGACCGGTCATAGACAACGATGCCATCCGCCGTCTTTTTTATTGAACTGCCGCCTTGACTGGCAATAGTGCCATTTCCGGCATCGGTCAGGGAAATTCGCTGTCCATTACCCAGAACAAGAAAGGCTTTGTTACTGCCAGGCAGGACCTCGGGTTGCTGACGCACAGCAATATGATCTTCTTTCACTGGTCGCCGCAACAGGAAATACCCGGCCGTGCTGACAGCCAAAAGGATGGAAGCCGCTACGGCCATCCGCAGCCAGATCGACCGGATCTTTTTCACTTGCCTGCCCTGCTCAGCCATATCAGCCTCACCGATCGCTTTATCGATCTTCCGGAATATGGCATCGCTATCGACCTGGTAGTAATCCCTGATCTTTTGCGCAAGCAGCTCTTCATTCCGCCACTGCTCAAAATACTCCCGGTTTTTCGCGCTTTCAGCGATCCATGCATTCAGCTCTTTTTCTTCTTCGGCGGTAAGGCTTCGCCTCATCCCGTCAGCCACGAGACCGGCGATGTAAAATTCTCTTTCAAGCATAAGGTTGAGTTTGTTTTGGGCCCGTTTTTAATATAGAAACCCCAAACCAGCCGGAACAACCAAATGGAGCCGATCTTTTTTATAATACGCAGTAAATGAGGGTCTAAGACTACCGGTCGAGGTAGAGCAGCAAGGCCAGCTGCAAAGCGGCGGAAAGGCCCTTTTTGAGAAATTGCGCTTTTAGTAATTCAATCGCCCTGGTCTTGTGATTTCTGACGGTCTGCACATTCAGATCCAGCTCCCGGGCCACTTCATCGGTCTTCTTGCCTTCAAGATACAGCAGCTTAAAAACCTCGCGGCACTTCTCCGGCAACTCCTCGATCTCCCGGGCCAGCAGATCAATGATCTCTGTGTCGATGATCTCATAAAGCACATCCTGGCTGTTGACTTCCAGCTGCTTTAAATACAGTGCCTGCGCAGCAGTTTTGCGTTTCAGGTCACGCAGATAGTTCAGACAATTATTACGGCAGGAAATAAAAAGGAAAGCCTTGATCTTTTCAGCGCTGGCAAAACGTTCGCGGCGCTCCCACAGCTTAACAAAACAGTCCGCAACGATGTCTTCGGCCTGGCCCCGATCCTGTACAAGTTTTGTAGCAAAATAACACAACGACTGATGATGTCTTTTAAAGAAAAAGGTTAATGCAGCCTGCTCCCCCTGACGAAGATTGTCAGCCCACCAGTTTTCGCTTTTGTCCACCAACTCGCTCATGCCTCTGTTACAGAAATTAATTTTGGTAAATTCTGCCAATAATAATTAAAAAATCCCAAACTACCTCCTGGCACTCATTATCGGCGGCCATACACTAAAACACAATGCAGCCGGTCTGGCGACCGGCTGCATTGTGAAGATGTTTCAAATAAAATATTAGTGGACACCGCCGCTGGCAGTCAGCATTTCGCCGGTCAGCCAGCCTGAGTCGTCAGACGCAAGGAACACGGCAATCGACGCGATGTCACCCGGTTGACCGATACGGCCAAGAGGCGACTGCGATGCCAGGTTCTTTTCAAAATCGCTGCCGATAAATCCTGCGGTATGGGTCCCTTCCGTTTCTACCATTCCCGGATTAAGCGAGTTAACCCTGATCTTTTTGGAGCCCAGCTCCTTGGCGAGGACACCGCTGATCGCGTCGACAGCAGCTTTAGTGGCCGTATAGATCGAGCTCCCGGCAGGGGTCAGACGGGTAACTGCAGAACCGATATTAATGACGCTGCCGCCATTATCGCCAAAATTCTTTACCGCTTCCTGTGTCGTCAGCAGCAGGCCGAGGACATTGGTATTGAACTGGCGATGGAATTCTTCTTCCGTGAGCTCTTCGAGCGTTCCGAACTTATAAATACCCGCGTTATTGACAAGGATGTCTACACCCCCAAAAGTCTTTTTTGTTTCCGCGAAAAGACGTGATACATCACCGGCCTTTGATACGTCACCCTGTATAGCGACGGCCTTGCCCCCCTTGCTTTTGATCTCCGCGACTACTTTATCGGCACCTTCTTTTGATGAAGAATAATTGACAACTACTGATGCGCCTTCGGCTGCAAGCCCCTTGGCGGTTTGTGCACCTATTCCCTTGGAAGCGCCTGTTACTACGGCCACTTTGTTTGCTAACTTGTTCATGATTCGTTTTGATTTATTAATTTTGGACTGATCGTTCCGTAAAGGTAGTACTTTTTTGGAATGATCGTTCCGAATTTAATTGATTTTACTTTTTCATGACAATTACTCCCAACTACCCGCAGGATCGCACTTCCCGAAACCAACAGCGTCCCCGGGATCAGGTGCGCATCAACCCAACACCAACTCAATAACCGGTACCTCAAAACCCGGCTTCACCACCGGCAGCGTCAGCTCCAGATCATCCCCGGAAGCCTTATACAACAATTCCGAATGATCATTCAGGAACTGCGCATATTTCACCTTCCCATTATACCCCGGCAACACCAGCTTCCCCCCCGCATAATTAAAGAGATGTACATACAGCCGGCGACTTGTCTTATTATAGGTCAGCTTGCATCCTTCAGGTACCTGGAAACCAGCCGGCGCATAAGTACAATGATAGATCGAAGAATCATTCGCATACATCCATCCCGCGAGACTATCCAGCGCCCTGGTGGCGCGATAATCGAACTCCCCCCGGGCCGTCGGACCAACATTCAGGATCAGGTTCCCCCCATTGCCGACAGAGGTGATCAGCAGATCCAGCAGCTGCCGGTTCGTCTTCCAGGTATTCTCATCACGATAATACCCCCACGAGCCCGAAAAGGTCTGACAGGTCTCCCATGTCTTACCACGGAATTTCTCCAGCTCCTTCGGACTGACCTGTTCCGGAGAGACAAAGTCGGCCCCATCAGCATATTCCCCCAGCCCGAGCCGGTCATTGACAATGATCCCCGGCTGCAATTTCCTGACCAGCTTCAGCAGCTCGACAGCACCCCAGTCATCCTTACCCTTCCCGTGATGAGTCTCCAGGTCTTTTTTGTTATCCCATGACCAGTCGAGCCAAAGCACGTCGATCTTTCCGTAATTGGTCAGCAGCTCCGTGATCTGGTTGCGCAGATATTGCCGGTACTTCGCCATATCACGGCCTTTGTTCAAACGCGCATAGGCCGAATCGCTCTTGTCGACCTGGACAAGCGGATGGACATTGTCCATAGTATAGTCGGGATGATGCCAGTCGAGTAAAGAATAATAGAAACCGACCTTTAGTCCCCTGGCCCGGAAGGCGTTGACATATTCCCTCACGAGGTCACGCTTCGCAGCTGTATTCGTGGCTTTGTAGTCGGTATATTTCGAATCGAAAAGACAAAATCCGTCGTGATGCTTGGTGGTCAGCACCGCATACCTCATACCGGAAGCTTTCGCCTGCGCAGCCCATTTCGCCGGTTCAAAATGATCGGGGTTGAACTGCTCAAAGTATTTTTGATACTGCTCATTGTCCATATGCTCATTGTGCTTTACCCATTCGTGGCGTGCAGCCTGTGAGTAGATGCCCCAGTGGATGAACATGCCAAAGCGGGCATCGGTCCACCACTTCATCCGTTGTTCTTTTTGTGGAAGAGTTTCGCTGCCGATACGGGGCTGCGCGGAAGCAACAGAAACGGTCCATAAGACGGTCAACAGGATGAATGATCTTTTTACTGGAAGCATGATATTATTTTTTAATCGGAAGCAATGCGTAAAGATATTTTTCTATTCTCATTTTCAGGAATATTTAAATAAATTGTGGCTGCTCGTCCCGCAAAAATGATTTTAACATGCAACACAGCTCAGCTTTAAAGACCATCCTTGCCAGCCTCGCCTTCTTCTTCCTTACCCTAAGCCTGGCCTCCGGCCAGGGCAGGTCGCCGGAACCAACCACCCAAACCAAACTCAACTATCGTTCTCATATATCCAACCTTTACCGGGTCATCAACGACCATCTCCGCGACAGCACCACCGGCCTCTACTACGAAACCGACAGTTCAGTCAACGAGAATACCCACTCCTGGCTCTGGCCTCTCTGCGCCTACATCCAGGCTGCCAACCAGATGGAATCGCTCGACCCCGACGGCACCTATATGCAACCCGTCCTGCAGGCCATCGGACGCTACTACTCCTTCAAAGCCCCTGCCCCGGCCTACCAGGACTACCCCCGCCAGGAAAGGGAAAGCAGCCGCTTCTATGACGATAACCAGTGGGTCGCCATCGCCCTCCTCGACGCCTACAACCGCACCCGTAAGGAAGAATACCTGCGAAAAGCAAAAATGATCTATCGCTTTATGCTGACAGGCATGGACACCATCACCGGCGGCGGCCTTTACTGGAAAGAAGGTGACCTGACCACCAAAAACACCTGTTCCAACGGCCCCGGCATCCTCGTAGCATTACAGCTTTATCGCATCACCCGCGAACAACACTATCTCGACACAGCTCTGCTGATCTATGAATGGGTCGACAAAAATTTACAAACTTCGGAAGGACTCTTCTACGACAATATAAAAACTTCTTCCCGCCAACTCGGCAAAGCCCTTTATACTTACAACACAGGGACGATGCTCCAGGCCAATGCCCTGCTCTATTCGATCACAAAAGACAAAAAATACCTCGACGAAGCTCACCGCATCTCCGCCGCCGCCAAAACCCATTTCTTCCGGAACGGTCGCCTGCCACATAACTACTGGTTCAATGCCGTCCTGCTAAGAGGCTATGAAGAGCTTTATCATATCGACAACGACCGCAGCGGAATGGACGCGTTCAAAAAAGACGCCGACGCCATCTGGAACAAAGAACGCGAAGCCTCCAAAGGCCTCGGCCTCCGGCCTTCTAAAAGCCTCATCGACCAGGCCGCTATGATCGAGATCTATTCCCGCCTCGCCGCCTGCTACGGCGAAAAGACAGGTCAACCCATCGCCCCGGCCACAACATCCATCCCCGACGAGATAGAAGACCCCGAAATGCTCGGCATCAATAAAGAACCGGCCCACGCCACCCTCATGCCCTATGCAAACCTGAAAGAAGCACTACAAGCCGACCGGCATGCTTCTTCGTTCTATAAGACGCTCAACGGCACCTGGAAATTCAACTACGTCCCCTGGCCACAGCAGCGCCCAAAAGATTTTTATAAACCCGGATACAACGTCGGCTCCTGGAAAGACATCACCGTCCCCTCCTGCTGGCAGATCGAAGGTTATGGCACGCCCTATTACAGTAACTATACCTATATCTTCAAAAAGGACTTCCCCTTCGTGATGAGCACGCCGCCCGTCAGCTACACGGCTTATCACGAACGTAACCCCGTGGGCAGCTACCGCCGCAGCTTCGACCTGCCAGCAGCATGGAACGGCCGACGCATCTTCCTGACCTTCGACGGCGTTGACGCCGGCTTCTTCCTCTGGATCAACGGACATAAGGTGGGCTACAGCGTCAACAGCCGCAACGCCGCCGAGTTCGACATCACCCCCTACGCAAAACCCGGCAGCAACATCGTCGCCGTCGAAGTCTATCGTTTTACCACCGGCAGCTACCTCGAAGACCAGGACATGTGGCGCCTCAGCGGCATCTTCCGCAATGTCACATTATGGAGCGCCCCACAGCAACATATCCGCGACTACTTTATCACCACCACCCTCGATAATGTATATACGGATGCAACCCTTGATGTCAACACAAAAATTAAGAATTATGGCACGACCCCTACCCATACCCGTCAGCTTTCCGTCGACCTCTACGACGGCGATAAACTGATCGAAAAAGCAGCCCGTCTCGACATCCCCGCCCTCCAGCCAGGTGCCGGGACCACTATAAAGACCAGTATAAAGGTCACCAACCCGCATAAATGGACAGCGGAAACACCTTATCTCTATACTACCGTCATCTCTATTGTCGACAATGGCCAAACCATCGAAACCATTTCATCAAAAACCGGCTTCCGCAAGCTCGAAATAAAAGGCCGCCAGTTCCTCGTCAACGGCGTCGCAGTAAAACTAAAGGGGGTCAATCGCCACGAGAACTGGCCCACTACCGGCCACGCCGTCACAGAAGAAGAGATGATCCGCGATATCCTGCTCATCAAACAGGCCAACTGCAACCACGTCCGCACCTGCCATTACTCCGATGACCCACGCTGGTACGAACTCTGTGATCAGTACGGCATCTACCTCGTTGCCGAGGCCAACCTCGAAAGCCACGGCGCCTGGGACGAGTTCAACGAAGATCCCCGGATCAAAGCCGCCATCATCGACCGCAACACCGCCAACGTAGAGAATTTCAAGAATCATCCCAGCATTATCATCTGGTCACTTGGCAACGAATGCGGCAGCGGAGGCTCCAACTTCAGGACCGCACTCAACATCATCAAACAGATCGATCCCACAAGACCAACCCACTACCAGGGCTTTGGCATCGGCGACCACAACCCCGCCGATCTCGACAGCGAGATGTATACCAGCCTCCCCGATCTCTCCGATCACGCAGAGGACGGCCGGCTGACAAAACCCTTTTATCTCTGTGAATATGCACACGCCATGTTCAACTCCATGGGCAGCGTCGATGAATACAACGACCTCTTCGACAAATATCCCAGCCTCCTCGGTGGCTGTATCTGGGAATGGCAGGACCAGGGCGTCTGGAACCGCAGGGACCCCAGACATCCCATCATCGCCTTTGGCGGCGGTTTCGGCGAATATCCCAACGACCACTATTTTATTCATAAAGGCGTCGTCTTCTCCGACCGGGAACCCAAACCCCACTACCCCGAGCTAAAACACGTATACCAATGGATCCGCGTAAAACCTGTTGACCTGTCAAAAGGTTCCATCCGTATCCTCAACAAATACCAGTTCATCCCCCTCGACGGCTTCACCGCTAAATGGACCCGTATGACCGATGGACATCTCACCGACAGCGGCAGACTCGACATCGGCCACATCAGCGCCGGCGATTCTCTAACTATAAACCTGCCCGCACAGGCGATCTCGAACCAACAGGGAGAGACCATCATCCGCGTCTCCTTCTCACTGACCAATGATCAGCCCTGGGCCCCCAAAGGTTACGAGGTAGCAGAACAGCAACTGATCCTTTCCTCCACACCACCCCCCGCCTTTGTAACGACATCCTCTCCCCTCGAAGTCAACACCGACACCGCAGCCATCCATATCAGCGGAAAAGATTTCAGCCTCAGCTTCAGCAAAAAGACAGGCACGATCACCTCCATCAAAAACAGCGGCAAAGAAATACTTTCCAATGAGAACGGCCCCAGCTTACACCTCTGGCGCGCACCCCATCAGATAGACGATATCTGGGCCAACCGGGAATGGGAAAAGTTTGGAATCAAACGCCTCAAATGGACTGTAGAAAATGTCTCCTATGAACAAAAGAACAACAACGTAGTCCTCACCGCAAAACTCGAAGGCAGAGGCCGCAATGGCTTCGTGGTCTATCACAGCGCCGTCTACACGATAACCGGCGCAGCAACCATCCATGTTTCTAATAATATCTCATTTAACGACTCCACCATCGCCCTCGCCCGCGTAGGCGTCCGTCTCCTCCTCAAAAGAGACTTCGACCGTTTCAGCTACTACGGCCGCGGTCCGATGGAGAACTACCCCGACCGTAAAGCAGGCTCCGACCTCGGCATCTACGCCAGCCCCGTCAGCCAGCAGCTGACGCCTTATCAAAAACCAATGGAATGCGGCAACCACGAAGACATCCGCTGGGCCACGCTTCACAACAACTCCACCTCCCTCACCGTACAACAGACTGACCAGCCCTTACAGGTCTCCGCACTACCCTTCACAGACGAACAGCTGGAGAACACCGAATACCGCATCGACCTGCCCCCCTCCTCGGCCACCGTGCTCTGTATCGACGCCCGCACCCTCGGTGTAGGCTCCAATTCCTGCGGCCCCCGGCCACTCGAAAAATATACCCCACGCACAACGAAGCAATCATTCGACTACACGCTGAAAATCCAACCCCATTAAAAGATTCGTAATTTTATCCAATGGGAAACAGAGACATCCTAAAAGGTCATATCTCCAAAACAGCAAAACTGACCGACGAGGAGTTTGACTACTTCTTTTCCCACTTCAAAGAAGAGTCCTTTAAAAAAGGACAGGTCATCATCGCCGAAGGCGACAAAGTGGAACGCGAATACTTCGTGCTCACCGGATTTCTAAAAGCATTCTTTATAAATGACGAAGCAAAAATGTTCATCCTCCAATTCTCCATGCCCGCCTGGTGGACTTCAGACTATAGCGCCCTTTACAATAAGACAAGAGCCACCATCAATATCGATTGCATCACAGACGCAACCATCCTGTCCATCTCCAATACCGACCGCGAAAAACTATGCAATACCCTGCACGAGGTCGAACACTTCTTCCGCTGGCGAACCAACAAAGGCTACATCGCCGTACAGAAACGCAGACTCTACAACGCTTCAAAATGATTACTTCCCCGCATAATAGATCTTCTTCACCGGCTCCGATATCCTAAACGTCAGATTGACCCTCCCTCCCACCTTTCTCGCCGTCTTCGGCACATGATGCTCATAATGATCCTGCACCGTGTCGCCCATCAGCAAAAAACTCCCATGCGTTAACGGTATCTCCAGCTGCCCAACATCGGTTCTCGATTTATGTCTTACTTTAAAAACTCTCGTCTCCCCAAACGTAACAGAGGCGATCGAATGGTGTTTCCCGTCAGCAGGCAGCGTGTCGCTATGCCAGGCAACAGAATCATTCCCGTCACGATAATAATTCAATAAGACCCTATCGAACACTACCCCGCACTCTTCTTCCACAGAAGCTTTTATCGCCAGCAGATCAGCCGTCCACTCAAACCCGTTCGGCCCTCCATAATACGCCGTGAGACGCGGATCAGGGATCATCCTGTCATACATCTTCCGCATCCGCTGCTGCCAGGGAGTGCTATCCTTCAGTCTTTTAAAATAGACATCCGAATCGGCCCTGGTAAAAAATTGCTCCCAAAGCTGCAGACTGGCATCGGGTAATCCGAAGTCGGTAAATCGCCGCTTCCCCTCGTCAAACAACGAGATCTCTTCAAACAATTGCATAGAACACAAAGATAACAAAACTCAGCAAAACGCTAACTATTTTAGCATTTCATTAATCCCCCAAAGCCGGAAATCTCACCGGCGCCACCCGATGATGCGTCGCCTGCTCATACCCATAGGTATATTTTATCAGCGTCGGCTCATCAAACAACCGGCCCACAAACTGTAAACCCGCAGGCAGATTGTCATAAGTAAAACCCATCGGCACCGTAAAGGCCGGCAGCCCGGTATGCGGCGCTACGATCTGGCTGTTATCCCCCTTATATCCCTTTAGGTCACCCACCAGGGCCGGCGGATTATTCCAGCTCGGATAAACTATCGCCCCCACCGAATCCCGATCCATCGCCGCCACCAGCGCACTGCGAAAAGCGATCCTGCGAGGATCAGTATACGCATCGTCACAGCTATGTGTAACGGTATCCGTCAGCACGCCCTTATTCAGCTCATCATGGATATCACTGTCTATATAAGCCGAATACTTCCCCGTTGCCACCACCTCCTTCAAACTCTTCACCGGCGCTTTATCCCCCAGCGAACCAAGATATCTGTCAATATCCTGCTTAAAGACCGAACACCACTGGTTATCCGCAAGACTGTCAAAATTGGGGACCACAAACGGGTCCACGATCACAGCGCCCGCCTTCTTCAGATCGGCAACAGCCTGCTCAAAAAGAGCCTTCACCTGCGGATCAGGGTCCTTGTCGCTCAGCGTCCGCAACACCCCGATCCTCGCACCCTTCAACCCATCCTTATCAAGAAACTGCGTATAATTAGCAGGGATCTTCCCCTCGCTGTACTTCGTCACCGGGTCCGCAGGATCATACCCCGCCAGCACCTCCAGCATCCGCGTGGCATCGGCCACACTACGGCACATCGGCCCGCCCATATCATTCCGCAGATACAATGGGGCGATCCCTTCCCTGCTGATCAATCCAATGGTCGCCCGAAACCCAACCAGCGCATTATGAGAAGAAGGCCCCCGTATCGAATTCCCGGTATCAGTGCCCACACCCACCGCTCCCAGACTCGCCGCCACCGCCGCCGCAGTACCACCACTGGAACCCGCAGGAACATGATCCAGGTTATACGGATTACGGGTCTCCCCCGCAATAGAGCTTATTGTCACCATAGGACTGAAAGCCCACTCCGCCATATTCGACTTCGCCAGCACAATGGCGCCGGCATCCTTCATCTTCCTGACCATCGTCGCATCCGTAGCTGGCGCAAAACCCTTTAAAGCCAATGACCCGGCCGTGGTCTGTAAGCCCTTCGTATTATAATTGTCCTTAACGATCACCGGGATACAATGCAATGGCCGCATCCTCCCCGTCCGCGCATATTCCGCATCCAGCGAACGCGCCGTCTCCAGCGCCAGCGGATTGACGATCACAATAGAGTTGAGACGCGTCGGCTGATCATATACCGCGATCCGGTGCAGGTATTCCTTCACCACGAATTCACAGGTGCAGGTCTTATCCTGCAAAGCCTTCTGGATGCCGGAGATCGAAGTCTCCACTACATTAAAAGACTTCTGAGCGGAAGCAGACGCCACGCCCAGAAGTCCCAGACAAATTACCAAAATAATGTTCTTCCTTGCCATTGCCGTTAGTTTGTTATCCAAGTTAAGGATAAAAACAGTACGGCATCACGGCATCCTGTCCTTCCTCACCAACTCCCCGCTGGGCGAAAAGAACAAGACATACTCCTCCAGATACGCATCGTGATGATCCGAATCCAGCAGGGTCCCATTATTCACATGCAAAGTATACATCGGCTGATCCGGCGACTCGATCTTCTTTATATCCAGCACATACCAGTTATAATACCCGCTTTTCTTCCAGCCTTCCTTCACCGCCGCCGGCAGGTCCTTCGTCCATTTGATCGGCGACTCAGTCCCCTTCCAAACGCCATCCGCCGCATAATACGCAAACACCTTCTTCCCGTCCAACCGGAAATCCGCAATAAACCCTTCCTTCCGCTGTTCCCATTTCTTCAGCTGACCAGCAGGGAACTGCCTGACAAAAGCCGCAGACACGGAAGAAGGCACAACTACTGTCGTATCGCCCTGGGCGATCATACTCTGAGACATTACTGCTATTGTAAGCAGGATCAATAAATTTTTCATGATTAATTTTCTTTAAAAGTTTACTTAATTGCTACTCCTTCCGGTAACTCATCATTGGCATGCGCTACCACCGCTTCTCCTACCCGTAATTCACCCGTTATCTCAACCTTTCCCGCCGATTCATTACCCGTAGCCACATCCACCCGGACCGTCTTCCCGTCACGCACAACCACCACATACTTCCGTTCCGTCGAAGTCACTACCGTCGTACGCGGCACCACAAAGGCATCCGGATTCCCCTTCGAAGAGAAGAGCACGTCCGCATACATCCCGGGCGCAAGCCGGCCATCCGTATTGTATACATCCAGCTCCATCCGCTCAGCCCTGAACTGACTATTGACAAGATTGCTCCGCCGGCTGACATGCCCGGTCATCTTCTTTCCCGGATAGGCGCTCAGATAAAAACTGACGGTGTCCCTATCCTGCAAACCCGCAGCGATACCCTCCGGAATATCTACCTGGAGACGCAGCCGACCCACCTGCCGCAAATCCAGCATCGGTTTGTTGTCCTTCCCCTCAGCACTCACCAACGCTCCCGGATGCACATTCCGCTCCGCAATGACCCCGTCAAATGGCGCCGTCACTTTCAGATAGCCATGGATAGCTTCCTGCATCTGCCAGTTAGCCTTCTCCGCATTACAGACCGCACTGTCCGCATCCGCCTTTGCCTTCAGCGAAGCCAGCCCCATCGGTGACACCGCCCCCGGTGTCTCGGCAGCACGCCGCAGCCGGTCATAGTTCTCGTTGCTGATCGTATAATCCAGTTTCGCCCGCGCATATCTCTCCCGGGCCTGTGTAACCGCCTGCTCCAGCTCAGGCGCCTCCAGCACCATCAATAGCTGCCCCTTCCTGACATGCGAACCGACATCCACAAACACATCCTTTACATAGCCGTTGACCTTCGGGAATATGTTAACCGCCTCAAAAGACGCCAGCTGAGCCGGCAGCTTCACCGTCACCGGCAAAGCCGATCTCTGCAATAACAGCAATTCCGTCTTCGGCTCCGCAACAGCGGGCTTGACAGCAGGCTCCTTTGCCCCACCACAACCCACCACAAAAATCAAAAGACTCACTCCGATTAATTTATTCATATACTCTTCGCATTTAATGATCCCTCTTCCGGCAACAACGAGACGGAAGTAAATGATTGTTTCTGCTGCGTCCACCCATAAACCAGCGGTACGATATACAATGCCGCCAGCGTAGACGCCGCCAGTCCGCCAATTACAGCCCGGCCCAGCGGCGCAGACTGATCACCCGCCTCACCAAGTCCACTCGCCATAGGTATCATCCCCGCGATCATCGCAAAGCTGGTCATGAGTATCGGCCTGAGCCGTATACTCGCCGCCATCGTAGCCGCCCTGAAAGGGTCACGATATTCCAGCCGCAAAGCCTCCGCATTGGTGACGATAAGGATGGCATTGGCCACCGATACACCAACCGACATGATGATACCCATATAGCTCTGAAGATTTAGCGTAGCGCCAGTAGCCAGCAGGATCAGCAGCGATCCCGTCAATACCGCCGGCACCGTCGCCAGCACGGCGATGGCCAGCCCCATCGACTGATAGTTGGCCGTCAGCAACAGCAGAATAACAAGAATAGCCGCAAGCAATCCCCCCTGCAGCGAGCTCAGCGTCTCCGTCAGCAAAGCAGACAGCCCCTTTATCTCCGCAACCAATCCCTTCGGCGGAGTACCCATCTCGTCAATGGCCCTCTGAACCGCCGTGGTAGCCGATCCCAGGTCCTTCTTATAGAGATTGGCATTGATCGTCAAGAAACGCCGCGGCCCCGAACGGTCATATTCCCCCGGCAACGAGTCGATGCCGATATCAGCCGCATCGGATAGTACCGGCCGCATCTTCCCCGGCACCAACGGGATATCCCGCAGCTGCTCCAGCGAGTTCATACTGTATTCAGGGATCTGTACCTGCGTATTGTAGGTATATTGCTTGGCATCATCCAGCCAGAGATTCTTCAGCGTATACCGGCTCGACGCCGTCGCATCCGAAATGCTCCGGGAGACGTTGTCGATCCCCAGCCCCATCTGCGCCAGCTTCTGCCGGTTCATCCTGATGACCAGGGTAGGGAATTTCAGGGGCTGAGCAACCTGGACATCCCGCAGATAAGGTATGGCCCGAAGCTTTTCCATCAACCGCGCTGAATAAGCCTGCATGTCACCGATATTCTTCGAAGCAACCCGAACCTCGATAGGCGTCGCAGCCCCTTGCGCCATCAGCTTCTCCGTCAGCTCTATCGGCTCAAAAGAGAGCCTCACCGCCGGATACTTCGCCTGCACACCTGCCCTGATCTTATCCTTCAGCTCATCCATATTGACTTTGTATCCCTCACTCAGCTCCACCTGGAGAACAGCCTCGTGCGATCCGCTGTTAAAGACATAGAGATTGCTATGACCATAGTTCGGCGAGACCGTACCGACAAAAGCAGAAGTGATAGCCACATGACCATCCACCGCCGAGTCGATGCTGTTGAGTATCCCCTTTACCGTTCGCTCCGTTATCTCCAACCTCGTTCCATCCGGCTCGCGGACCCGCAGCTGTAATTGACCGGCATTCGAATGTGGCAACATATCCTTCCCGATCACCGCTACACAGACTGCCACCAGACCCAGCGTCACCACCAGGTAGCCGATGACGATCCCCTTCCGTCGCGGCATCCAGACAGTAAGCCGGTTCAACAACCCGGTCTTCATCCGCTGAAAGAACCCATTCTCCTCCTTGTGCACCTGCTCCTCGTGAGCATGCGCCGCAATTTCTACCATCTCCCCCTTGTCCAATGCAAGACCGGCATGTGCATGTATACCCCTATGATGATACTGGAACATCTCCGCCTTCAGCAACCAGACAGATAAGATCGGAACCAGCGTCTGAGCCGCTACATAAGAGATGATCATCGCAAACGCAATAGAAAGCGAAAGCGGCAGGAACATCGCCTTCGGCACCCCCTTCATGACAAAAGACGGCGCAAACACCGCGAGAATACAAAGCAGGATCAGCAACAGCGGGAACGAGATCTCCAAACAGGCATCCAAAATAGCCTGCCGCTTCGGCTTGTTCATTTCCAGGTGCTGATGGATATTCTCAATGGTCACCGTCGCCTGGTCGACAAGAATGCCGATGGCCAATGCGATCCCGCTCAACGTCATGATGTTTATAGTCTGACCCGCCAGCTTGAGACAGAACACCGCGCTCAACACCGATACCGGTATCGTAATGATCACTACCAGGCTGCTCCGCCAGTCCCGTAAAAACAGGAGTACCATCAAACCCGTAAGCAGAGCGCCAAGTATCCCTTCCGTCATAAGACTCTTTGCCGCATTCATGACAAATACGCTCTGATCGAATTCATAGCTGATCTGCACATCCTCCGGCAGCAGACTCTGCATTTCCGGTATTTCCTTCCTCAGCCCCTGGACAACATCCCAGGTAGAGGCGCTGGCTGTTTTTACAATAGGGAAGTATACACTCCGCTTCCCGTTGACCAGCGCATAGTCCACGACAATATCCGAGGCATCCTCGACCCTCGCAATATCCTTTGCCGTGATCATATTCGCACCTTCCGTGACAATAGGGATGTCCCCAAAGTCCTTGACCGTTTCCTCCTGCGAGTTCATCGACGAGATGAACATCGTACTGTCGATCCGCACATTGCCTGATGGCGTCATCGAGTTATTCTTTCCAAGAGCCTCCACCACCTGTTCCGGGGAGAGATTATATTCCCTCAGCTTTACCGGATCGACCTTCAGGATCACCGACCGCGCATTCGACCCGAAAGGCGGCGGAGCCGACAAACCCGGAACCTTCCCAAACAAGGGCCGGACCAGTACACCCGCCATGTCAAAGATGTCATTCAGCGTTCTCGTCTTGCTGCTGAACACCAACTCTCCGACAGGCAACGAAGATGCGTCAAAACGAACCACCTCCGGCGGCAAAGCCCCCGGCGGGAAGAAGGCCATACACCGGTTCACCTGGATGGCCACCTCGGCCTGCGCCTCCGCCATATCAGTCCCCTCATAAAAGTTGAGCTTGATCAGCGTCAACCCCTGTATATTTTTGCTTTCTATACTGCTGACCCCATCGATATACAGGAAGTTATCCTGCATCTTGGTAGAGAAAAAACCCTCCATCTGTTTGGCCGTCATCCCGCCATACTGCTGGATCACATATACCACCGGCAGGTTGAGACTTGGAAAGATATCGATCGGTATTGTCCTTATCGATAGGACCGAGAATAACAAAAGACCGGTAAAAAGCACCATGATAGTAATGGGCCTTTTTAAAGCTGTTCTTACCATGCTGTTTTATTTTACGGATTGAATAAATTGATCGAGCTTCCCGGTCGTGGCGGCTTTGTCAAGACTCGCAACATACCAGTCGTTCAGGGTTTCTATATAGGTCGACTGCGCCTGGAACAATTCAAAAGAGGCATTGGACAGGTCCACAAGATTGATGATCCCCGCTTTATACTGCGCCAGCTTCTGATTATACGCATCCGTCGCCGCCTGCATCTGTACAGGCAGCTCCGACAGATTCTGTTTCGCGATACGAATGGACTCATCGGCCTGTATCTCCTGGTTACGCAGCTCCAGCTGCTGTTGCTGCAAAGCATAGTCAGCCGCCCTGACCTGCCCATTGAGGACAGCAAGCCTGTCCTTCCGGTGCGTGCCGTTGAACAGATCATACGTAATGCCCACTCCCGCCAGATAGTTCAGTCGCTGATAGCCCAGCCCCTCCCCCGCCGACTTATATACATTGTTGTATTGAATGGAAGAGCCTCTCGCCCATCCACCCGCACCAAGCATGATCTTCGGGAGATAACTCTTCCGCGCCAGCTCCTCTTCCGCATTAAACCGAAGCTTCTGCTTTTCGTAATAGTCCGCGAGCGGATTAAAAGCCGCCGTATCCCCAGTCAACATTCCCCCTTTCCAGCTCGTATCCATCGCGATCTCCACCTTCTCCACACCCGTCAGATAAGCCAGCTGCTGCTGCAACCGGTGCAGATTCCCCGTCACCTGGTTGAAATTGATCCGCGTCCTCGACAGCCCCGCCTTCGCCAGCGAACTATCCACCCCCGCGTTGACACCCGTACTCGTCAATGCCCGGCTCACAGAATACATCGCCTCGTAACGACCGATATCCGCCGAGTCCACTGCCAGCTGATATCGGTTTCTCAGTATCCCAAAATAAATCCTCGCGATCTGCCACTTGACCAGGTAACGCTCTTTCTCAAGATCAGCCTGGGAAACGCCCGCAAAAGCCACCGCACTGTTCACCTTCGCACCGCGAAGACCAAAATTCACCAGCTCATATTCTCCATAAAGAGAAGCCATATTACCCGTCACCGCTTCGTAGTTTGGCGCACCCGTAATACTGCCCGCAATGGAGTGCAGCACACCCGGCACAGGGAGAAAAGGCCCCGCCAGATCATTAGCCGAACCAACAGATAATTCTTCTACTACATTGAGCTTTGGTAAATAGGCATGTCTTGCCTCTGTAATACCCGCCTTAGCACTTTCAACAAGCGCCTGCTTTTCCAGCAATAAGGGTAAATGCCGACTGGCAGAGTCCACCAGTCCCGCCAATGAATATTGTGCCAGTAAAGGACATGCCGGCAGCACCAGGAATAATACCCATAGTACAATACCGGCTGCTCTTCTGCACGAGACAGCCATCATAATTGTCGTTTAAAATGAAAAAAGCCTAACCTTCGTTGATTACAGGCAAGCAATCAATAGGTCAGGCTACAGGAGGTCCTCTCAGCGTGAGAACAGGAGGATCAGAAGAGGAGTAAAAATGCCGATACCTGCCATATCCCCTCTCTATATTAGTGGAGAAAAGCACAGACCGAAAACAGACAGTGGAAACGGCAAAAAAGTCGACCTTATGAAAGCGTTTGTCGATCCCCAGGTGACTGGGCTTTTTTGAACTTTGCAGGGCGGAGATCGGATGATGCTTATCAACATTTACCTTGCTGACCGCCTTATTATTGCCATAAACATAAAAATTGGCAATACTATAATACCGGCAATTGACCTGTGACGCAAAAAGAAACAGATACCCCGTCAGTAACAGGCACCTGAATAGTAAGTTTCTATTTCTCCTTTTTGATAACATATCAATTACCGGTATAAAGATAATAAAAGTCATTTACATTCTCAAGCGTTTTAACCGGTATTGTCTCCCCATTCACCTAGTCGGCTCCCCGGTTTTCTCTATAATATCTAGCTTTACGCTTATGAGCAAAATCCTTGTTCTACTGCTTTTATCCTTTCTGTTCCTGTGTATTCGGTCACAGGCCCAACCCAAACTCAGAGGCTCCCTAAAAGGTCTGGTAATAGATTCATCCGCCAAACAGAACCTGTCCGAAGCCACCGTCTCCCTCACACCGGAGACCGACCCCACCAATGCCGAATTCGTCATCACCGACAAACACGGTGCCTTTTCTTTTAAGAACCTCGAACCCGGCAGATACGAGCTGCTGATCACCTTCGAGGGTTTCCATCATATCAGAAAGACCATTACGATCAACGCAACGACAAAGGACATCGACCTCGCCGGTCTCTATATGCAAAAAGCCTCCGACCTCCTCCAGGAAGTCGTCGTCCAAAGCCCACCCATGCGGATCAGGAAGGATACGATCGAATACAACGCCGCCAGCTTTGCAACGAAACCCAATGCAGTTGCAGAAGATCAGCTAAAGAAACTACCCGGCGTACAGGTGGATGCCAGCGGCAACATCACCGCCCAGGGCGAAAAAGTGACAAGAGTACTGGTCAATGGCAAACGCTTCTTCGGAGACGACCCGAAACTCGCCACCCGTAACCTGCCACCCGACATCGTGGAAAAATACGAGATCTTCGATGACCTCGACGACCAGAGTAAATTTTCCGGCTTTGACGATGGCAACCGGGTCAAGACGATCAACATCGTCACCCGCAGGGACAGACGCCAGGGTTACTTCGGACGCGCCATCGCCGGCGCAGGCACCGACCAGGCCTATAATGAAAGTGTCAACTTTCACCGCTTTGATAACAACCGGCAGATCTCCGTTCTGGGGGAAGCCAATGACATCAACAAACAGAACTTCACCGCCCAGGACGTCCTGGGTTCCTCGGGTAGCAGACGGGGCAGCGGACGCGGACCTTCACCAGCCACCAATGGCAGCGGGGCAGGCGTCACGACCGTATGGGCCGGGGGCCTCAACTACCGCGACTCCCTCGGTCATAAAGGGGAAATATATGGAAGCTATTTCTTTAACTTTACACACGTCTCTACCAGCAGCCAAAGCCTTACCGAAAAATTCTTCGACGCCGCCGAAGACACATCCAACACGACCAATCGCGACCAGACCGGTTATCAGCGCACCACCAACCAGCGACTCAATCTCAACATCGAAGAAAAAGTAGACAAGAACACCTCCTTCGTTGTCCGTCCAAACATCACTTTCCAGACCAGCAGCCCCAATTCAGCCTCCATATCGTCAACCGTGGACCAGCACGATACCCCGATCAGCAGCTCGGATGGCAACACCAAAAGCACCAACCATGGCTTCAACATCAATGGATCGAACATCACCCTGCGGCATAAGTTTGCAAAACCTTACCGGACCCTGTCCCTCGACCTCAACGGGACAGTCAACGTCAACGATGGCTTTGGTTATAACAACGCCCTCAACCGCTTCAACTTACTTGATTCCACACAGAACCTGCGGCAATACTATAATGACTCCCTTCATTCTGTCACCCTGAGCCCTACGCTCTCCTATACAGAGCCTGTTAGCAAAAATGCCATCATAGAGCTCAATTACAACCATACCTATACGCACCATACGACGACCAACGACACCTATGATTACCAGAACCTGACTCAAAAATATAATTCCTATGACAGCCTGTTCAGCAACTCCTACAAATTCGAATCCAACTCCGACCGCCTTACGCTGAACTACCGCATCCAAAACCCAAAATTCAATTTCAGTATGGGCTCAGGTATCCAGTTTACCAATTACAACAGCCTGAATACCTCAAAAAATATCGACGTTGCCCATAACTATGTGAACTGGACACCGGCGGTCAACTTCACTTACTCTTTCACACATATGCAAAGGCTGCGTTTCTATTACTCAGGCCGTACAGGACAGCCCTCCGCTTCACAACTGCAACCATTGACCACCACAAATGACAACATCAATTATACCACGGGTAACCCAGCCTTAAAACCTCAGTTTACCCACAGCGTCCGCTTATTGTATCAATCCTACAACCCTTCGACACAGAACGTGGTCTTTGCGACTATCAATGCCAGCACTACCGTCAACGATATACAAAGTGCCATCGTGCCCAACAACAAAGGCGGCCAGACAACCACCTATGTCAACCTGAATGGCACCTATAACGTATCAGGTTACTTTGACTATGGCTGGTCGCTCAAAAAGCCAAAGTCCAATCTCAACCTGATCAGCAACATCGGCTATTCCCAAAGCCAGACCCTCGTAGACTCGGCCGTAGCAGGCATTAATGGTTATCAGCATGACTATTCGAAGAATACCACCTTGTCCGAGACCGTTTCATGGACAACCAACATCAAAAAGAACTTCGACATGAACCTGAGTTCTACCTCCAACTATACCATTGCCCGCAACACGCTTCACCCGCAACAGGACTTCAACTATTTCTCCCAGGTGGTCGACGCCGAAATAACAGCCTATACCAACAGCGGATGGCTTATTGCAACAAACTTTACCTACACCTACACCGACAACCAGGTGCCAGGCTACAATGCCAGCATCCCGCTGATCAGCCCCAGCATCGCAAAATCATTGTTCAGGAAAAAGAATGGAGAAATCCGCCTCAGCGTCTTTGATCTGTTAAAAGAAAATACCTCGGTCAGCAAAACGGTATCCCTCAACCGGGTATCCACCAGCCGGACCTCAACCCTCCAGCGCTATGCCATGCTGACATTCACCTACAACCTCAACAACTTCGCCGGCAAAAACCAAAGAAGAATGCCCGGCGTCTTCCCGGGCCGTTTCCGCGGGGGCAACGGCGGAGGCGGTGGCCGTGGTGGCGGAGGACGACATTAACTAGATCATCACGAGTGAAAGAACAATTCAGCTAAATACTGACGGAAACCTTCATCACCAAGATGCCTACGCATGGAGACGTAGCTTATTGCGTCCTGACCTGCCTGGTATCTAAGCTGGTCTTTGCCATCAGTAGCTGCTTCATAAATGACTTCTGCGATAGCGTCGGGCTCCGACACAATCGTTGGGGTCCTGCCCTGAATGAACTTGCTGGTCATCTGTTCTACCAGGGACGTATAGGCCTCATTTTTTGTAAGGGCCTGGTTGCCTCTGAAATTGCTCCGCATCCCTCCGGGTGATATCGTCTTCACAGATATCCCAAACTGGTTCAGCTCGAACGAAAGACTCTCACAAAACCCCTCTACCCCCCATTTGGTGGCGCTATAGACAGAATAGAACGGGAATGTGATCAGCCCGCCGATGGATGTCGTCGTAAGGAACATTCCGGATCCTTTCGTCCGGAAATACGGAATAAATGCCTGTGTCACCCGGATCACCCCCAGCAGATTGGTATTGATCTGATCCTGGATCTGTTCATTGCTGTAGCTTTCCAGCGGTCCTCCCAAACCATACCCCGCATTGTTCAGGACGACATCTACTCCCATATCGGTCACTTTTCCAACAACCTCCCTGATCTGATCCGCATTGGCTACGTCGAGCGGAAGAAGCAGTACGTTTGCCAGCCGGCTTAGCTCGATCTCATTTTCCGGTCTGCGCATCGTAGCGATCACGTTCCACCCTTTAGCCGCAAATAGCTTTACGGCGGCTTTTCCCAACCCGCTGGATGTACCAGTGATAAAAATGGTGCTCATAAACTTTTATAATTTGTTATGGCACAAATATAACATGGCCTAAACCGGGCGATTTATGCGATTCAATCAACTATTTATTAATGGGAATCGGTTCTCTCCGGAACTGTGTGGGACTTTGGCCGGTTTGACGCTTGAAAAAAATGTTGAAATTGGCGCTATGCTCAAATCCAAGACAACGGCTGATGGAAGAGATCGGCCAATCACTATTGCGAAGCAATGTTTTAGCTTCTAAAAGCATTCGACCGGCGATATGGCCGGATGTTGTCTTACCGGTAGCTTCTTTCAGCGCTTTATTGAGATGATTGGTGTGTATAGCCAACTGATCGGCAAATTCATTGGCATTCCTGAACAGGATGGTATACTGCTCCGATGAGACCGGAAATTGCCGGTCCAATAATTCCAGGAACAGAGAGCTGATCCTTTCCGAAGACCGCACCGGGTGATAAGTGAGCTTTTCCGGTATCATCTTTAAAGCCTCATGTATCAGCAGCTGGACATAAGTGCGCATCAAGTCTGATTTGTTTGGATAATCAAGGCTCAATTCAGCTTCCATACGTGCATAGATTATCTGTAGAAATTCAACTGTTCTTGGCTTGGGGAATAGCACCGGGCTGCCGCCTACCTTAAAAAGCGGCGATTTCGATAACGCCCCCTCCCTGAGCTGATGATCAACAAAACTTTCCTTGAATAAACAAAAATAGCCATCTTCCTTACCGGATCTCCGTTCCCAGCAGTACGGGATCATGGGATTTGAAAAAACCAATGCGGGTCCATTTATCAGGATGCTCCTGTCCGCATGAAAAAGGGTGCCGTGAGCAGAAGTCAAAAGCGAGATTTTGTAGAAATCCCTGCGGTTCTGCGGAGAGGTACCGGAAGTATCAAGGTCCTGAATTCGAAACACACTGAATGGCCCGGCCTGGGAATTGTCCTTGCCGACCCGCTTAATAAAATCATTTAAGCTTTCGGGTGATCGCATGATCAACAAATTTAACCCAATCTTTATTACCCGTATTTCCTTTTTTCCCCGGCGAAGCCGCATTACCAGCCCTTAACCGCTCCACCCTTGAAGGCAATTTCCGCAGCCTCCGCGACCTCCGGAGACTGATATGACTGCGGCGCCTCCAGTTCCAGGATCTTCAGATTCTTCGTATTGCTTACAATATCATTGATGGTCGGCAGCAGCCCCACCCCGTCTTTCAATTTTATCAGACCCGCCCTACGACGAGCCGATGACACAAAGATCTCGCCTTCAGCTATCTGTAAGGATATATCGGTCAGCGCATGCACTGCGATATGCTTCTTGTAAAAGGTCTTGGAAACGTGCTTTAATTCAATCATTTGTGCGGGTCCGTGGTCATCATCAGGAGAGCAAAGATAGAAAACGAAAACATCCCACCAAATCAGTAGACTTTCCGGACAATTAGCAGCAAACACCCGGGAATAAGGATTGCCGCTAATCCAAAATGCAGTCCCGAAAAACTACCCAGCAGGCAACCACATAAAAAGCCCAAAATGACAATGACATCCCGCCTCAGACCTTCCATCAAGGCAGGATTTCTTTTTCCCGGAGAAAAATATTCAAACAGCCGCAAGGCGACCTGCGTAACATTACCCGTCATCACCGTAGTTGGACCATAAACTTCCTTGCTGAAAAGCTTCCCAAATGCATTCTGCATTCCCATCGCAAACACCACAAGCAACGCTATTTCGAAATTCACATCCACAGACTGGAAATGTGTCAAAAACATTATCAGCGAGAGCAGCCCCCCAAGGATCAAAAGCCCTCCCTCTATTTTCGGGATCACATGTCTATTGTCTGCTGAACGCGCCAGCCAGCCCCCCGTGACAACACCCGTCAGGAACACCGGAAAGGTCAGCAGCCTGATCCAGGTGACAAAGTCCGCCCCATGTATAATATCATAGGCGAATAGGATAAAATTGCCCGTGACATGCGCGGAGAATAATTCGTTGGCCGATACAAAAGTTATCGAATCACAGCACCCAGCCGCCAGCACCAGCAGCAAAGTATTGTACCTGATGATTGAATCCGTGCCCATATGATCTTATTTCACCGCATGCGTCTCCCCTTTCGTAAACAAGGCCTTCGGCAACAAACAATGCACCCCCACATTCCCATCCACCAGCTCCGTGATATTCACATCCACCCCCACACTACAAAGCATATACGCATCCGCCTGCGTCATCCCCTTCTCCTGCATCAGATAGCTGATCATCTCCCTGACAGCAATATGCGTAGCCGCATTCAGGTCCCGGTCACAGCCCATAGTGATGATATGCGTCTTAGTCTCACCACGGGGCCACCGCAGATGCGAACCCTTATGTACAATGAACTGAAGCTTCCCGATCAGCGAAGTCTCTATCGCCGTAATATCCACTTCCCCATTCCCCTGCGCAGCATGCCCATCCCCGATCTCAAACAAAGCCCCCTTCACAAATACCGGGATAAAAAGCGACGACCCCTCGACCAGGTCCTTATTATCAAGATTCCCCGCATTGATCCACGGTGGAGCACTGTTCCAGCGACCCGCTTCTTTTGGAGGAGCAACCCCCGCACTGCCAAAGAACGGATGCAACGGTATGTCTATCCCTTCGGCAAAATGACCGATCATCTTCTCCCGGTCCAGCTGCACGATCCGCATCTTGCGATCAAAGATCTCATCCGACAAAAATCCCGCCTGACCAATGGCATTATACCCATAAGGGATAGCCAGCCCGATCGAATCATAACGGACTTCCAGCACATCCCCTGGCTCCGCCTCCTCGATGTATACAGGGCCCGTCAACACATGCCCTCCGGGCCCCCTCTCCTTCGTCGCCTGTACATCCCTCAATTCCTTTTCCACCTGGTCCGCAGGCACACCCGCCCCTTCCAGCCTTTTCGGATCAGACGTCAGCACCGTACGGATCCGCACATAGTCCCCGGAATTGACACGCAGCACCGGAGCCGCCTCAGACCAGTAATACCCCCATGCGACCGTCGCCGGCGTAGGATTCAAGACATATGGATTGGAGACCGATCCCTGCCTCTGCGCCGCAACAGACAGCGACAGCGAAAACAGCAACAAACAAAAAACAACCCTTAAGGGCGAAGCAGCGTTTAACATAATAATAATGTTCTGGTTGAACCAAATATATAAGATTCAACCCTAAATTACCGTTATAAGAAAAAAAGTAGTAAAGTACGGGTTCATAATCCGCCTCCCGGCATTTGGGTATTCTCCTGAAATCCGCCAAAATATCCTATCTTTCTATCTGTATTTAAACGTTTTAACTGCATTTTTTAAATTACTGACAGCTTATGCGATTGGCCAGATTAACTGTGTTTTTTCTGCTGGTATTAGGCATTTATACAACCAGCCAGGGACAAGGAGTAAGTCAGACCGTGACCTTGCACGTAACCGATGAGAACGGAACAGCTCTTGCAGGCATCACGATCCAGGTAAAGGGCACCCCCCGAAAATACGTCACGAACGCTGCGGGAGAATTGACTATTAACAACGTGCCCACTGAAGCCGTGCTGATCTTCTCCGGCGTCAACGTCGAAGGCATGGAGATGAAGGTCAATGGCAGAACAGACCTCACAGCCCATCTGAAAATAAAAGTTGCCGCACTGGAAGACGCCGTAGTCACCGGATTCCAACGCATCGACCGGAAAAAATTCACCGGTGCCGCAGTGACCGTAAAAGCCGATAGCATCCGCATCGACGGTGTCAACGATATCAGCCGCATGCTCGAAGGACGCGCGGCCGGCGTTTCTATCCAGAACGTCTCCGGCACCTTCGGCACAGCGCCAAAAGTCCGCATCCGCGGCGCAACCTCCATCAACGGTGAGAATAAGCCACTCTGGGTCATCGACGGCGTCGTCCTCGAAGACATCGTCAACGTCTCCAACGAACAGCTCACAAGCGGAGACGCCAGCACCCTGCTCGGCTCCAGCGTCGCCGGTCTCAATATCAACGACATCGAGACCTTCGACATCCTGAAAGATGCCTCCGCCGCAGCCCTCTACGGCGCCCGGGCCATGAACGGCGTGATCGTGATCACCACCAAAAAAGGGAAGTCCGGCGCCCCAAGGATCAATTATACCGGCACCTTCGGCCTCCAGCTAAAGCCCTCCTATTCGACATACGATATCATGAACTCGGCCGACGCCATGTCCGTCAACGCCGAGATGGAAAGAAAAATGACCCTCTTCTATCCCCAAATGGTCAACGCACAGAACTCGGGCGTCTATGGCGAACTGGGCCGTCTCCTCCAGACACCGGACGCCAACGGCAACTTCGCCGTCCAGAATACACCCGAAGCCAGGCAGGCCTGGCTGATGAAATACGCCAATGTCAATACCGACTGGTTCAAGCTGCTTTTTAAGAACTCCGTCACCCAGACCCACTCCCTGAGCATTTCATCCGGTACCGATAAGGCCACCACCTATCTGTCTACCAGCTTTTACAATGACCCCGGCTGGACCGTAGCAGACAACGTAAAGAGCTATACGCTTAGCCTCAATCAGAACTATACTCCGAACAACCGGCTGAGCTTTGGCTTCATCGTCGGCGGCAATGTCCGCCAGCAACAGATCTCCGGCACGGAAAATCGTAGCACCGACCCCGTGGTAGGCGCCTATACAAGGGACTTTGATATCAACCCCTTCACCTATGCGCTCACCACGTCCCGGACCTTGCCCGCATTCAACGACGATGGCTCCTATAATTACTCGACCCGGAATTACACCCCCTTTAATATTCTTTATGAACTAAAGAACAATACGACCCATCTCAACGTCCTGGACGGCAAGATCCAGGGAAGACTTTCCTATAAGATAACCCCCTGGCTTACCTATGACTTCGTCGGCGGTCTCCGCTATGCCAAGACCACCGAAGAACACGACGTGCTGGATAATTCCAACGAAGCCAATGCCTATCGCACCGGCGATCCCAATCAACCCGGTTCGAACAGCATCGTTAACCAGAACAATAAATTTCTCTACCAGGATCCGTCCCTGCCCTTTAACCAGGCTGTCTCCGTATTGCCCTACGGCGGCTTTTACAAACGCACGGACCGCACCCTTTCCAATTACAGCGTCCGCAACCAGCTGAACTTTACCAATAGCTGGGACGACCGCAGACACCAGCTCACAGCCCTCCTCGGCCAGGAGTATATCTCCACCAGCCGCCAGACAGCCAGCGACGTAGGCGTCGGCTACCAGTGGAACAGCGGCGGAACACCCTTCGTCGATTATATCTATTTCAAACAGCTGACAGAAACCAATGGCGTGTATTACGGAATGCTCAATGAATACGATCGCAACGCCGCCTATTACGCCAATGTCCAGTATACTTATAATAACCGGTACACCATCATGGGCACGACCCGTTACGATGGCTCCAACCGCATGGGTAATACTTCCCGCGCCCGCTGGCTGCCGACATGGACCGTCGCCGGGGTATGGAACGTCGACCAGGAAAATTTCATGGACCCGACACAATCCATCATCAGCCACTTGATGCTGAAATCCAGCTATGGTCTCAACGCCAGCATCGGCAACGCCATCAACAGCACGACCATCCTGAAATCGGCCATCACCAACCGCCAGTTCCAGAACGATCAGCAGACGGCTATCAACATCCAGGACCTTCAAAACCTCGACCTCACCTGGGAAAAGAAATACGAGCTCAACGTGGGCACCGACATCGGCCTGCTGAAAGACCGCATCGGCATCGTCGTAGACTATTACCGCCGCCGCAGCTTTGACCTGATCGGGCTGGTCCGCACCTCGGGCATCGGAGGAGAGGTCAACCAATACGCCAACTACGCCAATATGCAGTCCCACGGTCTTGACGTGTCCCTGACAGGCAAGATCGTGCAGGAGAGAAACTGGAGCTTCACCAGTACCATCAACGCAGGATGGAACATCACAAAGATCACCAACCTGCAAAGCCACCCCAATCTCTTCCAGCTTGTCGGAGAAGGCGGCGGCCCACAACAGGGCTTTCCCGTTCGCGGTCTGTTCTCCATCGCCAACAGGGGACTCGACCCCACCTATGGCTACCCGCTCTTCCTTAACGACAGCGGTCACGTAAGTCCGGTAGTCAACCTCACCAGCCTCAATACATCTTATCTGAAATACGAAGGCCCCAGCGATCCGACCATCACCGGCGGCTGGTCCAACACCTTCCGCTATCAGGCCTTCTCGCTAAACGTCTTGTTTACCTTCCAGGCAGGCAATAAGATCAGGCTTCGCCCCGTCTACACCAGCGAATATTCCGATCTCGACGCCCTTCCCAACGAGTTCAAGAGAAGATGGGAGCTGCCCGGCGACGAGAAGCTGACCAATATCCCATCCATAGAGATGCTTAAAAGTCAGAGCGGTTTTCTCCTGACCCAGTCATCGGCTTATCCGTATAATAACTATAACTATTCCTCAGATCGCGTAGCAGACGGAGGATTTGTCCGGCTAAAAGCAGCGACCTTCTCCTATCAGCTGCCCGACAAACTCATCAGCAGGGCCGGCATGAAGACAGGTTCGGTCTCCGTAGTCGCCAACAACCTCTGGCTCGTTTATTCCGATAGCCGGCTCCATGGCCAGGACCCGGAATTCTATGCCACCGGCGGAGCCGCCTTACCGGTAAACAAACAAGTAACCTTTGCATTAAGACTCGGGTTTTAATCTGAAAATATTTCTCAGCATGAAAAAGTTATTTCAATATATCCTCCTCATAACACCGGCCGCGTACCTGGTCAGCTGTAACAAACAGCTGGATAAGCTACCCGATAACAGAGCCGTCATCACCAATGTCGACCAGGTGACACAGCTCCTGGTCTCGGCCTATCCGCACGCTGTCTACGCTCCGTTTACCGAGCCGATGAGTGACAACGCAGAAGACAAAGGCGGCAGCCCCGTCACCGCCGACCCGGAGTCATACCAGATCAATTTACAGGCCTACCAGTACCAGGATGTCACCACCCTGCGGTTTGACTCACCCACCGCGTACTGGGACTCCTGTTACAGAGCTATCGCAACGGCCAACCTGGCGCTGAGCTATTGCAATGGTCCCGACTCCGCCAGCTATGCCGCCCAAAAAGGCGAAGCCCTTCTTTGTCGCGCCTATGCCCACTTTATGCTGGTCTGCCTCTTCGCCAAACCATATGACCCCAAGTCCGCCGCCACCGACCCGGGCATTCCCTACATCACCACCATTCAGACTTCCGTCTTTCAAAAATATACAAGAGGTACGGTCGCCACCGATTACGCCAACATCGAAAGCGACCTCACCCGCGGATTGTCCCTTATCCAGGACAGGATCTATGGCACCGCACCAAAATTCCATTTCACACAACAGGCCGCACACGCCTTCGCCTCCCGTTTTTATATGTTCAAGGGAGACTACAACCAGGTGATAGCACATTCTTCGGCAGTCTTTGGCTCAGCCGATCCTGCAACACTGATCCGGGACCAGGTCACGCTCTACAATACCCTGCAATATGCACAGCTGGGCCTCGCGTATACCTCCTCCGCATCAAATGGCAATATCCTCCTCCAGGAGGCGCAAAGCAACTATTTTGACTCCTACGCCAGCTATCGTTACGGTTACGGCCTCGGCCTTTTCAACAATGTCATCAATGGCAACAACAACGTGACCGGAGGTACCTATGGGGTCATCACCTACGGTGCGACACCCCAGGCCTTCAACTTCCCCAAGTGGAATCCTTATAATGTCGGACCCGCCAGCAACAACGTCCGCTACGGTCTCTTCCCCCTCTTCAGCATGGAAGAAGTGCTCATGAACAGGGCCGAAGCCTACGCATGGACCAATAATCTCACCGCCTCCCTGGCTGACCTCAATACCTGGGTAAGCAAGAACATCAAAGGATACAATGGTTCCCAGGATGTCACCCTGCAAAAAGCCCAGAACTGGTATGGAGCCCCGGACTATGCTAACCTCATCTTTTCAGCCCTCGATTTCAAACGCGTCACCTATATGCAGGAAGGACTCAGATGGTTTGACAACATCCGCCTCGGCTTCACCATCTACCGGTATGCCGGCAGCGACTTCTCAACCGTAGTCGATTCCATACCGCCGACCGACAAACGACGGGTTCTCCAAATACCCGCAGACGCCATAGCCGCTGGCCTTGAACCTAATCCACGATAATCTGACAAACGTAAAACATGAAACTATTTTCAAGGATCTTCCCGCTCTTATGCCTCGCCGCACTGGCCGGTCTGACATCCTGTAAAAAAGATAAATTTACCCCCATTACTACCCCACCGGTAGGCCTGGGTGGTGACAATAGTCCAAATACCGCCGTAGACACCTTCATCTACGATAGTCTGACAGTTCCATACAACGTAGCCGTCTATTACAAATGGCTACCCGGCGAGCTCGACTTCCCGACCGCCGTCACCCCACCCGACGAATCCAAGGTCATCCCCATGTGTAAGGCACTGCTCAACGTAGCTTATGCGCCTTACAACAAGATCACAGGCTCCACCCTCTTCCTGCGTAAATACCTGCCCAAGGCACTGGAGCTGGCCGGCAGCGCTGAATACCTCCCCAACGGCGCCATCTTCCTGGGTCAGGCAGAAGGAGGAACAGCCATGCTGCTTTTTCAGGTAAATAGCTTTAGCCGGCTGAAGGCCGACTCCAACACCTTCAAGCAGACCATGCACACCATGCACCACGAATTCGGACATATCCTTCATCAAAACATCTATTATCCCGTCGCCTACAAAACTATTTCCACCGGCTACACCGGCAACTGGTACAACGTACAGGATGCCGACGCAAGAAAGGATGGGTTTATCACAGCCTATGCCGAGTCCGCCCCCGATGAAGATTTTGTAGAAATGATCAGCAGCATGCTCTCAGGCGGCCCCAACGGACCATCAGGAGGTTATGACGAATACGAACAATTGCTGGTACAAGCAGGCGGCCCCGGTTCCATCGGCTATGAGACCATCAAACAAAAGGAAGCCGTGGTCGTCGACTATTTCGCACGTTCCTGGAACATCGATTTCTATGCCCTGCGCGCCATCTGCCGCAGCTCCTTTGTGAACTATTTGCAATAAACTCGTCTAAAACGAAGTACGATGAAAAAGATATTTCTATATATTCTCGCAGTGATGACCATAGGCGTAGGCTGCCGGAAAACATACAACGATACCATCCAGGGCCAGACCCCGGATCAGCGGGTCGCAGCCGCACTCGCCGCCTACCAGAAGAAGCTTACGGCTGCCCCCTACGGCTGGATCTTCATCGAAAGCACCACCGGCATCGCCTATAACCAGGGCGTCAGCTCAACGGGGCCAAAGATCGTCCTGGCCTATTATATGCAGTTTACCGACAGCGGCAGGGTGACGATGCTCTCCGATTTTGACCCCTCCATGGCCGCCACACCAAAGACCTCCAGCTACAATATCAAGCAGCTGACAAGACCAGCCCTCATTTTCGATACCTATAGCTATCTGCATGTTCCCTGCGACCCCGATCCCAACGTCTCGCACAGCCCCTTTGGCTTTGGTTATGGCTGGGGCACGGACTTCGAGTTCTCTTTCTCCGACTCCGTCGGCGCCGCCAACCTCGGTGACACCATTAACTTCATCGGTAATCTCAATAATGCCCGGGGCAAACTGATAAAGGCGACCCAGGCGCAACAGACCGCCTATCTCGCAGGAAATGTACTCCAATTGTTCACCGGCGCAGGTTATCTGAATAATATCCTCCAGTATTTCAAACGCCTTTCCCTGGGCGGAGTCGGCTATGACATCCATCTCGATCCCGTCGATCGGGTCGTTACCTTTACCTGGGTCGATGCCTCGGGTAATATACAGACAGCCGCCGTAAATTATTATATCACCGGCACAGGCATCCAGTTCGCGACGCCTGTGGTTAATGGCAATCAAACGATCACCGGCATCGACAACCTTACCTGGGATGCCGGCTCCTCGACACTCACCGTCACCAGCGGCAGCCAGACCGGAACCATCACCGGCGCCAGCACCCCCATAAAAGCAGATGCAACCGCCGCAACAAGATGGTGGAACTATGCCGCCAGGAACGGTTATTTCTGGGCTTCCGGCTCCGGCTTCCATGTCAATGGGGTCGACGACGCATATGGCGTAACCGCTCTGACAAACTCATCAGGTTCATTCTACTACTATGCCTATTGGCCCAACTTCAATTCCGGTGTCGATCTGTTCGTACCCATTATGCTCCAGGGTAATAGCCTTGGATTGAACGCCTACGGTGAACTCGGAGTTCCCCCACCCTTTATCACAGGCGACGGCCGCGCCCTCTTTACCAGCGGCGGGGACGTGGGCCTGGGAGGGACATTTACCCCGACACCGCCCGGCGGCCCTGTTGCTAAATCCAATGCAACAATGTTTAGCTCGGCTGGCTTTTATGTCGTTCAAAACAATGAGAAAAGCTATGACTTCGTTTTAGCAACAGATGCCAAAACATGGATCTCCTGGTTCTGGCCGCAGTAAGAAAAGGATGCCGTATCTTCATTCCATGAATAGGACGATTCTTACATTTTGTTTTTTATTTATATTTTATTTTTCGAAGGCCCAAAACGGCAAAATAACTGACGGAAATGCAAAGCCCGTACCTGGCGCCACGATAACAGTACTCAACACCAATTACACCGCTATAGCAGACGGGCAGGGACAATTCCACCTGCCCGTCCTGCGTCCCGGCACCTATACCCTCGTGGTCAGCGCCGTCGGTTTCGCAACCACAAGCCACACCTTCACCCCCGGCCAGGACATCAATTTACAGCTCCCCCCGGCCAATTCTCAGCTCGACGAGGTTGTGGTCACAGCAGAAAAAAAACAAGAACTGCTGCAACACGTTCCCCTCTCCGTGACAGCCCTGTCCGAACGGCAGGTCCGCGACTACCGCCTCTGGAATAGCAAGGACATCACCGCCATCGCACCCGACCTCTACTCAGCCGATCCCGGAGACGGCCGCAATGCCACCAGCATCCGCGGTATAGCCACTACCTCCTATACCCCCGCAGTCGCCACCTATATCGACGGCGTCAACCAGTTCAGCCTCGATAGCTATATCTTCCAGCTGCTGGACGTCGAACGCATCGAAATACTTCGAGGCCCCCAGGGCACCCTCTATGGCCGCAATGCCATGGGCGGCGTCATCAACATCATCACAAAACAACCCACCAATGTTGCGGGCGGCTTCGCCGAGGTCAGCATCGGCAACTACGGCCGCCAGCGCTATTCGCTCGGCTTCCACGCCCCACTGATAAAAGACAAATTATTCATCGGCGCAGCAGGCCTCTACGACGGACGCAATGGTTATTATCACAACGATTTTACCAACAGCTCCTATGAAGACCAGCACAGCTTTACCGGCAACTATTACATCAAGTATTTACCCGCAAAGAACTGGGACCTGACCCTCAACGTAAAACACGTTGACAATCGTAACCACGGCCCCTTCCCCCTCGTTGCGGATGACCCCTTCAAGGATCCTTTCGTACTGAGTCAGAACGCCACCACGACCATGATCGATAACACCATCAACGCCGGCCTCTCCGTCAATTACAAAGGCCCCGGTTTTATCTTTACATCCCAGACAGCCTGGCAGCAGAATTATCGCTATTATACCCAGCCCATCGACGGCGACTTTTCGCCGCTGGACGCCCTCACCATCATCAATAACTACGGCCCCGACTGGAACAAGACAAAGACCTGGACACAGGAATTCAAATTCAGCTCCCCGGCAGGGACCACCTCACCCTGGAACTGGACCGCAGGCTCCTATCTGTTTCACAACGACGCCCCGGTAAGACAAGCCACCCACTATGGCAAAGACGCCGCAGCACTGGGTTCTCCTGACAGCAATTTCGCTACGATCAACACTACAAAAAGCATAAATAAAGGCATCGCCTTTTACGGACAGGTTGGATATGCGCTAACCCAGCGACTCCAGCTGACGGCAGGTCTGCGCTATGATTACGAACACCAGTGGGAAAATGTCCTCGGAGAATATCAGCCCGACGGTTCAGCCCCGATCACAACCACACCCGACACCAGCGGCAAGACATCCTTTCACGCCTGGTCACCAAAAGGAACGCTCAGCTATACCGTCTCCAACCAACATCTCGTATACGGCAGCTATAGCCGCGGCTTTCGCGCCGGCGGCCTGACCCAGCTGTCCTCCGACCCGATCAGCGAACCGCCACTCTACGCCTATCGCCCCGAGTATAGCAACAACTTTGAAGTAGGCTGGAAGATGGGCCTGTTCCGGAACCTGCTAAAAATAAACCTGACCGCTTTTTATTCGACCGTCCGCGATGCCCAGGAGCCCACACTGGTCCTGCCCGACGCCATCACAGTCACCCGCAACGCCGGCAAGCTGAACAGCAAAGGCCTCGAAGCGGAAATAGCCGCCGCCCCCGTAAAAGGCCTGGAACTGAATTACAACTTCGGCTATACACATGCCCGCTTCGATGATCTCAAACTGTCAGCCAACGGCAGCGTCGCCGACCTCTCCGGAAAACACCAGGTCTTTACACCAGATCTGACCTCCATGCTCGCAGCACAATACAGCTACCCCCTTGGCCAGTTCACACTCGTAGCCCGCGGCGAATGGCGTTACCTCGGCAACACCTGGTTCGACCTTGCCAATACCATCGAACAGAAAGGTTATAGCATATTCAATGCAAGCCTCGCCATAAGGACAAAACATTACACCTTATCCTTCTGGGAAAGAAACCTTACCAACAAAAGATATATAGCATACGCCTATGACTTCGGCGCAGCCCATCTGGGCGACCCGCAGACCTATGGCGCCACATTGGGAGTTAAATTTTAAAAAAAATCAAGAGTTCTGCATATGAAAAAGATGTATTCGCTCGCACTCGTAGCAGTACTGGTAATAACAGCCAGTTACAACCCAGCCCCTCCGGGCACACCCGAAGAAGACCGCTTTACAAAGACACCCCTCGCCATGGGGGAATTCTTCGAGCCGACGGAAATGACCATCCTTCCCAATCTCGACATCCTCGTCGCTCAGCGTCGCGGTGAGCTGATGATGTACAACCACCTTACAAAAAAGGTAAAACAGGCGGGTTTCCTCAACGTCTACTTCAAGACATTGCACACCCCCAACGTAAATGCTGAAGAAGGCCTCCTGGGCATCCAGGCCGATCCCAACTTCGCGACAAACCATTATCTCTATATCTACTACAGCCCGGCTGACACTTCGGTCAATCGCCTCTCGCGGTTTACCTTCGTGAACGGCCGCCTCGACAACAAATCGGAAAAGATCATCCTACAGCTCTACTCCCAACGCGAGATCTGCTGTCATACCGGCGGCTCCATCGCCTTTGGCGGCGACGGCCTGCTCTTCCTGTCTACCGGAGACAACTCCACTCCTTTCGACGAACCCAGAACAGCATATCCCAGCCATGGTTATGCGCCACTGGATGACCGGCCGGGGCATACCCAATACGACTCCCGCCGCGGTGCAGGCAATACCAATGATCTCCGCGGCAAGATCCTCCGTATCCGGGTAAAAGCCGACGGTACATATGAGATCCCCGAAGGCAACCTCTTCCCTCCGGGCGAAGAAAAGACACGCCCCGAGATCTATGTTATGGGCGACCGCAATCCCTATCGGATCGCTGTCGACAAAAAGAATGGGTTTTTATATTGGGGTGAGGTCGGACCCGACGCCAACAACGATAGCCTCGACTCCCGCGGGCCCCGCGGATATGACGAGTTCAACCAGGCAAGAAAAGCAGGCTTTTACGGATGGCCTTACTTCGTAGGGAACAACTATCCTTATCATGTTCATGACTATGCAACCAATGTAAATGGAGCGGCCTTCGATCCTGCTCATCCGGTCAACGACTCCCGTAACAACACCGGGCTTCGCGACCTGCCACCTGCACAACCCGCCTTTATCTGGTATCCCTATGCCGTCTCGCCCGATTTCCCCGAACTCGGCAGCGGCGGCCGCTGCGCAATGGGTGGACCAGCCTTCTATTCAGACCTCTATCCAAAGACAACCCGCCTCCCGGATTATTATGATAAAAAGGTCTTCATCTATGATTTCACCCGCTGCTGGTTTAAGGTCCTGACCCTAAAAGACAACGGCGACCTCGACCATATAGAGCCCTTTATGGAACATACCAAATGGAATTCCCCCATCGACGCGGAAATGGGACCCGACGGTAAGCTCTATGTTCTCGAATACGGCACCGGCTGGTTCAAAAAGAATCCCGACGCCGGCATCTCCCGCATCGACTTCAACCCCGGCAACCGTAGCCCGAAGATCAGCGACATCACCGTCAACAAGACTTCCGGTGAATTGCCTTTAAAGCTAAAGGCAAGCATCGAAGCAAAAGACCCCGAAGACGATCAGCTGCGTTATATCTGGCATATCGGAAAGACACTTCGCAAAGAGACGCTCACACCCGAGCTCAGCTATACGATCAACACCGCCGGCGATTACCCCATCTCGGTAGAAGTAAGGGACGGCAAGAGCAAACCGTCGATCAGCAACACCATCGGCGTATATGCCGGCAATGAAGCCCCGACAGTCAACATCAACCTGAATGGAAACAAAACCTTTTACTTCCCCGAAACACCGGTAACCTATTCCGTACGCGTCACCGACAAAGAAGATAAGGTCATCGACAAAACCAATCTCGTCGTCTCAGCCGACTACCTCGAAGGCACCGACAAAGCCGCAGCGCCTCAGGGCCACCAGGTCCTCAGCTCAGCCGCCGCCGGAAAAAATCTGATGATGTCCCTCGACTGTAAGACCTGCCATAGCCCTACCGAGAAATCCATTGGACCATCTTTCCGCGCCGTAGCCATCCGCTATCAACGCGATCCTAATATGGTGCCCACCCTCGTCCAGAAAGTCAAAAAAGGCGGCAGCGGCAAATGGGGCGAAGTAATGATGCCCGCACATCCGGCATTAAAAGACGAAGATATCCGGCTCATCATCGGGTATATCCAAACCCTCGCAGGCGGCGCAAAGGTCAAATCCCTGCCAGCCACCGGCAGTCTCAAGCCAACCCTCGACAAACCCGAAAAAGAACAGGGCCAGCTCACGATCACCGCTTCCTATACAGACAAGGGCGGAATAAATATCAAGCCCCTCACCAGCGGCGAGTCCCTTTCCCTGCGCAACAGCAGGATCAGGTTTGGCCGTCGTGGCGGCGAGCAGGTCCTCTCCACCGACAGCATCGACCTTGCCACCATAAAGGCCGCAGACCTAATGGTAATGTATCCAAAAGAGATCAGTTCAGGCACCATCACCATCCGCCTCGATAGCGAGAACGGTGAGAAGCTCGGCGAATGCACACTCGAAGCAGACAAAACGCTCCTTCAGACCAGCCTGAAAGAGATCAATGACGGACAGCTCCATCGCCTGTTCATCACCCGCTCTCCCGGTCTGGAAAAACTTCGGATAAACGCTATTCAATTAAAGAACAACTAAAAAAAGGGCCGCACTGAGTGCGGCCCTTTTTACTTAATTTCGCCGGATGCAAAGCAATGACATCCATCCCTCTATCAGAGGAATGCGCACCACCGCCCTCGGCATTGCCGTCAGCATCGTCCTGGTTTTTGTCAAATTCTTTTCCGGCTATATAGGCCACTCCTATGCCCTCATCGCAGACGCCTCCGAGACCTCCGCCGACGTACTCAGCTCAGCCCTGCTTTGGATCGGCCTCCGCATCTCCCTAAAACCACCCGACAAAGAACATCCCTATGGCCATGGCAAGGCCGAACCCCTCGCCGCCATCATTATTTCTCTCTTTCTTATAGGAACAGCCCTCTGGATCGCATGGAACGCTATCATATTTATTCGTACACCTCATCACCTGCCCCAAAAATTTACGCTGGGCGTCCTGATCATAGTCATCCTCATCAAGGAAGCCATGTTCCGCTACGTGCTAAAAGTGGGAAAAGAGATCAATAGCCAGGCCGTCAAATCCGACGCTTACCATCATCGAAGCGATGCCATTACCTCTATCGCCGCCTTCATCGGTATCGGGATAGCCATCTTCCTGGGAAAAGGTTATGAATCCGCCGACGACTGGGCCGCTCTTATCGCCTCCTTCATTATCGTATACAACGGAATCCACCTCCTGCGCCCCGCGCTCAACGAGGTCATGGACGCAGCCCCTTCCAACGGGATCGTAAAAAAAATACGCCAGCTGGCCGCAGAAATTCCCCGCGTCGACCAGGTCGAAAAATGTTTTGTCCGCAAAATGGGCTTCGATTACTATGTAGACCTCCATATCCAGGTCGCTCCCAATCTGACCGTGGCAGAAGGACATGCCATCGCTCACGAGGTCAAAGACAGCCTGCTGAACAGCGACCTGCGAATAAAAGACGTCCTCATCCACGTCGAACCTTACGCCTGATACCCGCCGCCAGAACTAAAAAATAAGTGAATTTACTTAGCGCCAACCTCTCCGTTCCCGTAAACTTTCCCGAAGGCCTATAAAAAATTATGCGGAGAACCAGAAAGAAAATAATTTAGCAGCAGGATAAGGTTAAATGGTTAATGGTATTTGATTAAGTGCGACCCCGGCTAAAACCGGGGTTTTTTTTGCCCCATCACCCACACCTAGAGCTTATCGATCCAGCTCTTTATGGCATCTTTTGTATGCCCCGTCTTCTTCTGGATACGACCATACAACTCATCTTCTTTTCCTTCCTCATACAAGAGATCGTCATCGGTAAGATTAGCATACTGTTGTTTGATCTTACCCTTCATTTCATTCCAATTGCCTTTTATTTTCAGGCTGGTACTCGACGTATTTGGTTTGTTGCTGTCCATAATTTGACATTTTAAGTGATGAAATCAGTTCTGCTGCATACTATTCAATTCGCCTGCCACCCCTTTTCCCAAAGCCGTTGATACGCCCACCCCCCACCGGTGATCCCCACTCCACCACACAATGGGGCAACAATTTCTACAGCGAAAAATCCCGCAGCCTGAAAAAGCCATGGCATGATAATACTACAGATAACAAAAAAATTGTTACTCATGCAAAAGACACATACCCAAAGCGCATCCTCAAAAACAGAAAAAAAAGCAGCTTCTTCCCCAGCTAAACAAGCCGGCACAACAACGCCCTCCCGCACCAAACAGGATTCCGTTTCCGACTCAGCCCTGGAAGAATTCTTTGTCGACGAGCTAAAAGACATCTATTGGGCAGAAAAGAAACTGGTCAGGACCCTCCCGAAACTGCAAAAAGCCGCCAACTCAGAAGAGCTGAAACAGGCTTTTGGCAATCACCTTACCGAAACAGAAGGTCACGTCGAAAGGCTGGAAAAGGCATTTGAAATGCTGGGACACAAGCCGCAAGCCAAAAAATGCGATGCCATGGAAGGCATTACCGAAGAAGGCGCCTCTGTCATCGAAGATACCAAAGCAGGCACCGCCACCCGTGACGTAGCCCTCGTTCTGGCCGGCCAGAAAGCAGAACATTATGAAATAGCAACCTACGGCGGCCTGATCCAGATCGCAAAGACCCTGGGTCACAATGACGTAGCGAATCTGCTCCAGCAAACCCTGCAGGAAGAAAAAAATGCCGATCTGATCCTCACCGGCATCGCTGAAGGAGGTATCAACTACGAAGCCTCCGAAGAAACAGAAGATTAAACCGGCAGGGAGCTGCTACTCTCCGACAGAGCTGTTACTCCCCCCAACAGGTCACCACCAGCTCCCTGTTCCCTCCAAAATTTCTGTGCTCACAAAGATAGATCCCCTGCCAGGTACCCAGGGCCAGCCGCCCATTCGCAATAGGGATCATAACAGAGCTTCCAAGCAGGGCAGCCTTCAGATGGGCCGGCATGTCATCCGGACCTTCATCATTGTGCACATAATCTTTATCCCCCTCAGGTATCGCCTTATTAAAAAAAGTCTCGAAATCCCTCCGCACCGTAGGATCAGCATTTTCATTGATCGTCAGTGAAGCCGAAGTATGCTGAATAAAAACCTGGCAGATCCCTTTGCCGATTTGCGTAATGCCTGACGCAGCCCGGACTATCTCCGGCGTGATGATGTGAAAGCCCCTGCGCTTTGGCAGAAGTGTAAGTGTATATTGAAAGATTTGCATAGCCAAAGATAATTTTTTAGTACCTTAATGCCCGATCACCGCTTGACCACTTGAAATTGACTGCTAATAATCAATATAATGAGATCAGGCTGCTATCTGAGATGGCAGCAGGGCACGAAGCTGCTTTCGAGTGCATCTACCAATATTACCAGCCCAAAATATATTCCTATATTCTCAGCCTCGTCAAATCCCCACAGCTCGCCGAAGACCTGCAACAGGAGGTATTCCTGAAGATCTGGGAAGCCCGCGACAAACTACACGAAATAAAGACCTTCGGCCCCTGGCTATTCTCCGTCGCCCACAATCATACGATCAACGTACTAAGATCCGTGACAAGATCGCAGATAGTGCTGAGCGAGATCCTGAGACACTCCCCCGAACTCAGCGCCGACAACGAGATCCTCGACCGTGACTACGACCGCTTTATTCAAAAAGTATTGTCATCCCTCCCACCCCGGACCCGCGAGATCTATCGCAAATGCAAAGAGCAGGGCCTTACCTATGAAGAGGTCGCCCGCGAACTGGGCATCTCCGGTAATGCCGTAAAAAGACACATGATCAACTCCATAAAAGTATTAAGGGAAGCCACAACCAAAGACCTCGGCCTTTCCCGGAACCTGCTCACTCTCCTCTTCCTGCTCCTCTCAGCCAGTCAATAAAAAAATATTTCCCGTCCATGTACCCGACCCCCCTCGCCCGGTTGTCTATACCGGTATACGCGCATGCCAATGAAAAGGAAAGCTCTCTACAAACAGCTCGTCAGCCGTTACATAGAAGACAAGGCTTCTGACAGGGAAAAAGAAGTATTCTTCCACCTGCTGTCAAAAGGTAAGCTCGACAAGTATCTCGAGGAAGAAATGGAGATCCGCGCCAAAGCAGCCCTTAGCGAAACCTACAGCCCCCCCGCCAAATCACGGCACATCATACGATACGCAGCCGCCGCAGCCATCCTGGTCGGCCTCCTGCTATCCATCCCCCTGCTAAAGCAGCGCAGTCACATCAACAACGATCCTGCAATAACCAGTCAATATAAAAATGAGGTCCACGCCGGCGGGAACCACGCCATCCTGACCCTTGCCGACGGCTCAAAATTAGTCCTCGACAGCACAAAAACCGGCCTCCTCTCCGTACAGGGAAAGGCCCATCTGACAAAGGTCGGCCAGGGCAGCCTCGTCTATCAGACCCGGACCACAACCGATGATCATTCCATCACCAGCTACAATACCATCGCAACACCCGCCGGCGGCCAATACCAGGTCACCCTGGCGGATGGTACCAAAGTATGGCTCAATGCCCTTTCAACGCTCAAATTCCCAACCTCGTTCAATGGCCCGGCCCGCACAGTCGAGCTAAAAGGTGAGGCCTATTTCGAAGTAGCACAAAATAAGAACAAGGCCTTCCACGTGCTGGTCAACAGCCTCGACGTACAGGTACTCGGCACAAAATTCAACGTCAACGCCTATAGCGATGAAAGCTCATTAAAGACCACTCTCCTGGAAGGATCGGTCCGGCTGGTCAAAGACAACCGATCCCTTATCCTTGCTCCCGGACAACAGGGAGAAACAATACCGACCGGGGGCCTCTCCCTCATCAGGGATGCCAATACCGATGAAGCACTCGCCTGGAAGAATGGCTATTTCAGCTTTGACGATGCAGATATCCATACCGTTATGCGCCAGCTCGCCCGCTGGTATGGGATACAGGTAAAATATGAAGGCTCCCCGACAAGAACGTTATTCTGGGGTAAAATGGGAAGAGACCTCAACCTGACCCAGGTATTGACAGGCCTGGATAAAAGCAAGGTTCATTTCCAGCTGGAAGGGACCACGCTGACCGTACTGCCGTAAAACTTGTCCCAATAAAAAAGCCAGAAGCGTTGGAGCGCCTCTGGCCGAATACGTTGGGCCATTTTAATATAAAACCGGATAGTTTCTTATTGTACAACCCAAACCTTGCAAAATTATGAAAGATTTTGGCAAAAGCCATGTTTCTTATCATCAAACGTTCCTGGCGATGAAGTTGACCATTGCTCTGCTTACGATTACCTTGCTACACGCTCATGGCGGCGTATTCTCCCAGAATGTCACGCTATCGGGACGCAACCTGTCTTTGAAAAAAGTATTCAAAGAGATTGAAAAACAGACGGGCTATACGTTCTTCTGTAATGCTGATCTGTTGAACTCGGCAAAACCCGTAAGCCTCAACGTAAAGGACGCCCCCCTGCCCGAAGTGCTCGAACACTGTTTCTCAAATGAACCCCTGGGGTATTATATCCAGAATAAGACAGTCTTCGTCACCGAAAAACCACCCGCACCACGCAACAGCGACTCCGCCAGCCCGGAGCCACTGCCGCCACCCGTCAAAGGCCATGTTACTGACGAACAGGGCGACCCCCTGCCGGGCGTTACGGTCACGGTAAAAGGCGCAAAAGTCTCGACCCAGACCGATGCCAACGGCAATTTCCAGCTCGATGTTCCATCGGACGCAAAGACCCTGGTCCTGACCTTCGTCGGAATGCAAACCCAGGAGGTCTCCCTTGGAAAAAAGACCAGCTTCGACGTCAGGATGCGGCGTACCATCTCATCAATGTCCGACGTCGTGGTCATCGGTTACGGCACCCAACGCAAACAGGATGTCAACGGCGCCATCTCCAGCGTAAAAAGAGAAGAGATCGCCAATATTCCCATGTCCAGTGTCGACCAGCTCCTCCAGGGCAGGGCCGCCGGCGTCGATGTACAGCAGAACTCAGGAGCACCTGGCAGCAATACGTCTGTGCATATCCGTGGTATTACCTCTCTCAGCCTGTCCAACGAACCCCTCTATGTCATCGACGGAGTGCCGATGTCCGGAGACGCCAACAACATCGCCCAAAGTGGTCGCCCCGTCGGTCTGTCCAATAAAGGACAGTCAGGAGGCGGTGACGGCGAGGCAAGCGTGAGCCCCCTCTCTACCCTCAACCCCGAAGACATCGCCAGCATCGATATCCTGAAGGACGCTTCAGCTACGGCGATCTATGGCAGCCAGGCATCCAACGGGGTCATTATCATTACGACCAAACGCGGTAAGAGCGGTACCGCCCGCCTTTCCTATGACGGTTATTACGGCACAGCGGAACAGGGGAAATTCCTGAAGATGATGAACCTCCCCCAATACGCCGCGCTGCAGAACGCCCTCAGCGATGTCATCAATATCCAGCGACGCGGAGAGTTCGCCAATCCACAGCTCCTACCCAACGGTACCAACTGGCAACGACAAATCTTCCGTTCCGCGCCCCAGCAAAACCACCAGGTATCGATCTCCGGAGGACAGAATGGCGTTAACTATTATGTTTCCGGCGGCTACTTCGATCAGCAGGGCACCATCATCGGTCCCGATGATTTCAAACGATATTCGATCCGCGCCAACATAGACGCCCATGCGAAACCCTGGCTGACCATCGGCACCACCCTCGCCGGCAGCTATTCCAACCAGCGCGTGGCGCTCAGCGACAACAACGGTCTCGTATACACGGCCCTGTTGAACGCCCCCGATCAGATCGTCTACAATCCCGACGGAAGTTTCTACGGACCACCCGCCAACCAGATCAACGCCCAGATCAACCCCGTGGCAGTAGCCCTCAATACCACCAACAACCTGCAACGATATAATTTCAACGGCAGCATCTATGCCGACCTGAAGATCACAGGCGACCTCAACCTCCGCTCAGAGGCCAGCACCGATCTCAACTTCGCCAGCGCAAAGGTCTTTCTGCCAACCTATGCCTACGGTCCTCAGTTCGTGAATCAAACGGCAAAGCTGATAGAGTATCCCTCTAACACCCAGTACTGGGGCTGGCGGGAATACCTCTCCTATCACCATATCTTTGGTACCCGTCACGATCTCTCCGCACAGGCCGGACACGAGGTCAGCGTATCCAACTGGGGAGGCACCACCAATACCATCCAGGGCTTCGCAACAAATACGATCCAGACCCTCAATCAGGGAACGGCATCCACCGCCACCGCAACCGAATACAAAGCCAGCTCCTCACTGGAGTCGGGATTCGCCCGCGCCATCTATACGTATGACAGCAAGTATAGCCTCACAGCCACTTTCCGCGCCGACAAGTCTTCCAAATTCCAGCCCGGTCACCAGACAGGTTATTTCCCCGCCTTCGCCGCCTCCTGGCGTCTCTCCGAAATGCCCTTCTGGTACAAGCTGAAGAATGTCGCAGACAATGTGAAACTTCGCCTCGGCTATGGACAGGTCGGCAACCAGGCGATCCCGAACTACCGCTACGGCGCCGCACTCACGACTTATGCATCCGGTCTGGGCACCGCCTATGCCTATGGCAACGTGGCAAACCCCAACGTCACCTGGGAAACAGCCGTACAGTATAATTTAGGCCTTGACTTCAGCCTCCTTAACAGTCGTATCGACGTCAGTGTCGACGCGTATAAAAAACAATCCAAACGATTCCTCTTCGCTGCCTCCCTGCCCGCCTTTCTGCTCGGCGCTACCGCAGAATACAGCGGCAACGGCATTATCTCGCCACCTTATATCAATGGCGGACAATTACAGAATAAAGGAATAGATGTCACCATCCATACAAAGAATATCGATGGGGGACGTTTCAAATGGAATTCAACCCTCATCTTTTCCTCCAATGTCAACAAGGTCATTTCGCTTGCCAACGGTACCCCCTCCATCCAGGGTAATCTTACCATCAGCTTCCTGTCCTTCCAGGTCACAAAGACCCAGGTCGGAGGTCCCGTGGGCGAGTTCTATGGATATAAGGATATCGGCATCTTTAAAACAGCCAAACAGCTGCAGTCTGCCCCCGTTCAGTTCGGCCTTCCCAAATACAACAACCCCAATGGCGCAGGCACGACCTGGCTCGGCGACATTCAGTACGAAGACATCAATCACGACGGAGTCGTAGACCAGGAGGATCAGGCCCCGCTCGGCAAACCAAACCCGACCTTTACCTATAGCATCGGCAATACCTTCAGCTATAAGTCCTTTGACCTGAATATTTTCCTCAACGGTTCATATGGCGCAAAGATCCTCAACGCCCTCAACTACCAGATCGGTTCGCTAAGCAGCCTCTATCAAAACCAGCTGGCCGCCAACGCCAATTTCTGGACCCCGGCAAACCCCAACTCCAATATACCCGCTATACGGGCAGGGGACAATGCCAATCTGTATATGTCCAATCGCTTTATAGAAAGCGGTTCCTACCTGCGCATCCAGAACGTCTCCCTGGGTTATTCCCTCCCAAAGAAATGGATCTCCATTCTGAAAATGACACGCCTCCGCGCCTATGCCAGCGGTCAAAACCTCTACATCTTCACTCCATATAAAGGACTGGACCCGGAGATAGGAGCCCTGAACCAGAACGTATTCCTTTCGAATGTAGACGTCGGCAGATTCCCCATTCCAAGGACAATAACTTTTGGTCTCAATGCTGAATTCTAACCTCAAAACGCAAATGATCATGTACAGCCATATAAAAAAATATATCTGCCTCATCATCGGAGCCGCTGCCCTCACAAGCTGTAGCAAATCCTTTTCCAACAGACCTCCCGTTGACCAGATCACCGTCGACAATTTTTACCAGACCGTAGCCCAGGTACAGGCCAGCACAAATATCCTCTACGGCGCACCGTGGTTCGGGTACAATACCAAGGTGGCCTGGTCTATCTCCGAGCTCTATGGCGGCAACGGTCGCACCTATTCCAGCGACGTCATCAACTTCGGGAACTTCACCGTCACCAGCAACAACTTCGAGCTCTCAGCCTGCTGGAATTCCCTGTTCACCGTAGTGGCACAGGCCAACGCGCTTATAAATACACTACCCGTCAAAGTAAATAAGACAGTGGATGCAGCCACGATCAACAATGCCCTCGGTGAAGCCCATCTCTTCCGCGCCCTCGCCTACTTCCATCTCGTCAGACTCTTCGGCCCGGTCCCGATCATCGCGAACTATTCCGACTATATCAGCAACTACCAGGTCAACACGAACCCGGTTCCGGACGTGTATAAGTTTATCATCAACGATCTGAAATTCGCGGAAAGCAATTGCACCCCCATGACCCGCGGCGCCGCCTATGGCGGACAAGGTCGCGTATCCAGCGGATCCGCCTCTGCCCTCCTCGCAAAGGTCTATCTGTACATGCAGGATTATACCAACGCCCAGGCCGAGGCGCAAAAGGTCATCAGCAGCGGCGAGTTCAAGCTCTATGGAACCGACGTCCAGGGCAAGAGCTTCGGAGACCTTTTCCTGACAGCCAACAACAACAACGAAGAAACCGTCATAGCCCTCCATTGGGCAGCTGGCGCTTCCTATGGACTGGGCAACGGTCAACAGGCAAGCCTCGCCTACAACAGCGTCATCACCGGTACCGGCGATGGTTACGGACAGCTCGGACCGACATTCAGCCTCTTCGACGAATACGACACGGTCAATGATAACCGATTCCGCGCAACGATCATGATGCCCGGTTCCAAATACCCGCAGATCAACCAGGCTACAGGCGGATACACTCTTCCTCTTACAGCCAATTCCCAGGGTACCTATATGCAGGTAAAAAAATACGTCATCGGTACACCGGCCGACAACGGAGGAATAGGCGCCGCACAAAGTACCGGCAACAACACTTATATGATGCGTTATTCTGAGGTCTACCTGATCCTCGCTGAAGCCATCATGGCCGGTGCCACCACCAGCACAGACCCCGCTGCGCTCAACGCCATCAACACCGTCCGCAGCAGGGCAGGGCTTTCTCCGCTGACCTCTATCCGTCGCGGTTATACGACGCCAAACCCTGCCGTGAATTATTATGGCAACCCCAGCGCCCCTCCCCAAACCCTTTACCGGGACGATATCATCGAAGAAAGACGCAGGGAATTTGCTATAGAGAACGATTACTGGTACGACCTGCAGCGTATCGACGGGTTCAATGTCTCCACTCACCCCATCGCAAAACTGATCATCTCCCAGCAGGACAGGGGCACCGGCGGGACCAATGCCATCAGCGGGCGATACGCCAACGGCTTCCTGACGATCACCGACGCTCAGTTCCTCCTGCCCATCCCATCCACCGAGACGGCAGCCGACCCATTGCTGCTCCAGCCACCCGTACCATATAAGTTTTAACCGAAAAAAAATTACTGATGCAAAAACATACTATCCATATATTAACAGGTATCCTGCTAACCCTGTTTACCCTGGCAGCCTGCCACAAGGACAATAAGGCAGGCGGACCGCCTTCCATCACCCGGATCAGACTCCTCAGCCGCTCCGATACCGGTCAGATGAGCTTTCCGGTAAGGATCGATTCCACCGGACAGTTCATAGACAGCACCCGCACCGCCATCACCCTTGTAGCCTTCGATAGCACCGTAGCCTCCGGTCAGCTAAGCCGCCAGTATGCTATCCTCGGCAGCAACCTCGGCACGCTAAAGACCATAACGATCAACGGAGTCAGCAACCCTATCCTGCCCGGTCTCGTGACCAGCAACTCCGCTATCTTTACCGTCGCACCCAATATCCCTTTCGGCACGACAGGTTCCGGGAACTTCGTCATCACGACAACCGGCGGTTCAACCTCTTTTACCTGGCCCATCCAACAGCCGCCACCCGTCATCAACAGCTTCACACCATCTACAGGTTCGGCCGGAGATACCATGACCATCACCGGTAGCCTCTTCCAGGGACTGACAAGGGTCACCTTCGACAGCACGCAGGCAACCATCATCTATGCAGACTCGGGTAAGATAAAGGTGATCATCCCGGCAGGCATCGTCCAGGCTTATGTCTATGCCTTCACCCCGGGAGGCAGCGGCAAGTCGCCCTCCCCCTTCGGATTTAAATCCATTATCTATGTAGGTAGTTTACAGAATGGATGGGGCAACTATACCGGCTACAATAGCACCCTGAACTTTAATAATAAAACGAATCTCCTGCCAGGAGAAGCCAGCAATATCTCCGTCATCTACACCGACCAGTACGGAGCCCTCCAGATCGGTTACGGAGGAGCAACCCTAAGACCGGCCGATCTTGGTCTCACCGCTATAAAACTCTCGGTCTATGGCGGAACAGGAGTACCGGCCGGCGGACTCAACGCCCACGTCGTTCTCAATAACAACTACGGCATATCAGTCAATCTGACCATTATGCCCGGGTCCTGGCAAACCATTACCATCCCCCTCAGTGCCCTCGGGGACCAGTCACCCATTACTGAGTTTGTTCTTCAGGCCCTCGGCGCCCCGGTCCCATGTACCATCTACGTCTCAGACATCGGCTTTATATAGCTTACAAAAAAAGAGAGGCTCACGAAAAAATGAGCCTCTCTTTTTTATCCTGATCCACGATCATCAATCCGGAACCTTTCTCCATTTCGAACCAACCAGCGATTGCTGCCGCCCGTCACAGGCATCATCGATCAACGCAAGAGTAAAAATATCTCCTGTCCTGCTGACCTTATATCTGCCCACCGCACTGGGACACATAAACTGCCCGTCATAATCATCCAACGATAGCGTATCCCCCGAGACCTTACAATGCGACCGCACCACCACCGTGCCATTGGTCAGCGTCACATAAGAGCTGTCCGGCCTGATATGAAGAGTAATAGAATCATTCACCGGATCACCTATATAAGTCTTCCAGTTGGTATTGACAAGACTTTGCCCCTGTGACCGCACTGTCAGCAAAGCTAAAAGGATAAGAAGAACGGTAGCTTGTTTCATTATGGCATTTTTTATTAATATACTGATTTTCCGCCATAATATCTACTGCGCTTTCGGATAATTCGTACTGATATGATACCTGTCTTCCAGCTCCCACAGCCTGGCACCACCCTTGATCCCATCCTTATTCGTAAAAAGATGCACATTCTCCTCCAACGGGATGGTCAGCTTCTCCGAACTGCCCCCGCCAATATAAAGCCGGTCATAGTTGAATACGACCTTCAACACTTCCAACACCTTTGTCATTCGCTTATTCCATTTCTCCTTGCCTTCTTCTTTCAGCTCTTTTTCACCGATATAACCATCATAATCCATATCCTTATGAATGGGATGATGCGCCAGCTCCATATGCGGTAATAAATACCCGTCGATCAGAAAAGCCGTCCCGAAACCCGTGCCCAGCGTAACAGCCAGTTCATACCCTTTCCCGCTCACGACCCCGAGCCCCAGCTGATCGGCATCATTTACCAGCCGCACCGGCTTTCGCAGCGCATCGCTGATCTGCTGACCCAGGTCGACATTCTTCCAGTTAACATTACCCAGGTTGGGCGCCGTATAGACGATCCCATTTCGAACATAACCCGGAAACCCAACCGAGATCTTCCCGTAGTCCGGCAGGCCCTCTGCGATGTCTTTGATACTGCTGAGCACATCGGCCGGGTTTGCCTCTTTAGGTGTATCGACCCGCCTGTAATCTATCTGATATTCGCCCTTCGGATTGAGTATAGTACATTTGATATGCGACCCTCCGATATCGATCGCTAAAATATTTTCTGTTGATTCCATATTGAAAATTACATAAAAAAACATGCTCGGCCCTAAACACGCGCCACACAAAGCATCCACGCTGTGGTAGAAAGACCACAAAAGTCTCCCGCCCTGGTCCCTTCCCTTCCCGGAACATGTGGTACGACAATTGCAAGTTCTGGTATTAAAACTGCACCTCCCACCTATAAAAGAACACACCTGGGCACCAGCCTCTGAATACCACTCAACGTTTACCCTCTGAGTACCATCCAGCTCCATTGCCTCGCCGCAGTGAGCCCTCCTATAAACCCACGATTGCTTCCCAAAAAAAATTGTCCAAAATAAATTTTGTTACTTACATGCAAGTAAGTAACTTTGTCTTCATAACCTCATTTGAAAAAAATGCTTAGGTCACTTACAACCCGGGATAAGATCATTGAGCTGGGCAGAGACTTTGTCCAGAAGCTCGGCTACCATGCCTTCAAATATCAATTGATCGCCAAGGAGTTGAACATCAAGAACGCCGCAATCCACCACTACTTCCCCGCCAAGGAAGACCTGGGTGTCGCCATAATCGAAAAAGACCTGGCCGACTTTCAATGGGTGGCCCGCTCGGTGGTGGATAAGCCGGCATTCGAAAGAGTCCATGCCCTTATAGATGTCTATCGCTCCTATCAGCAGGAAGGCAAAAACCTCTGCATCATCGGCGCCTGTATCTCCGCCTATGCGGAAATACCGGAAAAAATGACAATAGCATCCAAAAATTACCAGGATACTATTTATAACTGGCTGGTTGCCAATTTCAAACAAGGCCTGGACAGCGGAGAGTTCCACTTTACCGACTCCCCCGAAGATCTCGCCGCCCTTTGGCTGGCAACCCTTCCGGGCGCTCTTCAAGCCTCAAAGGCAAGGGGCAGGAGCTATTTCGATCAGGTAATGAGCCAGTTGAGCGGAAGCCTGCAGGTCGCCGCCCAATAACTTGCCACCCCACATTTCATCTGAAATGTGTTTTTTAAACTCAGATAACTTACTTGCATGCAAGTAACTAATATAAATAACATTCTCTAATTTCTAACAACACAAACAAAATGAAAAAGATCCTCTTAACAGGTAGTTCCTCAGGCTTCGGTCTCCTCGCAGCAAAAACACTCGCAGCAAAAGGTCACACTGTCTACGCAACAATGCGCAACATCAATGGCTCCAACGCCAGCAACGCCCGGGCCCTCCGCGACTGGGCAAAAACCAGCAACGCAAAGCTCGAGGTCGTAGAACTCGACGTCACCAGCGACGCCTCAGCCCAGGCGGCCATAACAACGATCCTCGCCAGTTCAGGCGGCACCATCGACGTCCTCATCAACAACGCCGGCATCTCCTTCATAGGCATCAGCGAAACGCTCACCAACGAACAGTCCAACCAACTCTTCCAGGTCAATACTATCGGCACCGACCGGATGATCAGAGCCGTACTCCCAACCATGCACAAACAAGGTTCCGGTCTCATCATTAATGTCTCCAGCGTCCAGGCCAGACAGATGATCCCCACCTTCACCGTCTACAACGCCACCAAAGCCGCAGTCGACGCGCTGTCAGTCGGTTATTACTATGAGCTGCGCTCCTCAGGCATCGACGTCGCCATTATCCAGCCCGGCGGCTTCCCCACCACAGACATCGTTTCAAAAGGAATACAAGCCGCTAACCCTCAAGCAGAGAAATTCTACGGCGCAGACACAATAAAAGTGAAGAATTCCTTAAACCATTATTTCACCCCAACAGAGAAAAGCCCGAGCCCACAACCCGTAGCCGATAAAATGCTCGAGCTCGTGGATGCCCGACAGGGCGAGAGAGCCCTCTGGTCCCTCGTCGGAGCAGGCCCCCTCGAAGGATATATCGATCAGATAAATCAAACGACAAAAACCATCGGAGATATCCTGGTCTCCAACCTGACCGCATAAAGGCGCTGCCCCAACAAAAAGGCCGATCGGAACAAAACCGATCGGCCTTACCACTTTGTATAAGACATGACTAAGGCTTATATACAAACAGAGCAAAGGTCCCGGGGATCACATTCCTCGTCCCCGGCTGAAATTCCGCCGCACTAAAATAGATCTTCTTCGTCTTCATATCCATCGCCATCGTCTTGGCACGCGGCACCGTAGCCAGCGTCTGAACAACACTATACTTATCCGCCGACTCCTGCTTTATAATAGTCGCAGTGGCATCCCCGCTGGATACAAAGATCAGCTTATCCGCCGCATCATACACGACAGCATCAACACCCGCCCCTATCGGCAGGGTCGTGACAACCTTCCCGGTATTGATGTCAACCACACTCAACCCCTTATTCGTCCGGCAACCCGTAAAAAGACGTCCATTCACCGCATCAAAAGCCAGACCGGTAGGACCACCACAAGGCGCCAGCGGCCACGTTGCCTTTACCTTCCAGGCCTTTGTATCGATGACCTTCAGACAGTTCAGATCTTCAATATTGTTGTATACCAACCCCTTCCCGTCACTCACAGCAAATTCAGGACCGCCCTCCAGGCTGACCGTTCTTACTTCTTTCATCGTCACCGGATCGATAACAGAGGTATTCTTTCCATCCCCGTTAAAAGACAATACTTTTTGGGAGAACGGATCATAGATGATAGCATCCGGACCCTTCGAGCTGAGCGCTATCGTCGTAATAGTCTTAAAGGTCGTCAGATCAAAGACTACCACCGCATCGGCCCTGCCATCCGTAATAAAACCCCTGTTGACGGCATTCACTACCGCTATTCCATGCACCCCCTTCATCCCACCGATACTGGCAATGGGTTTTTCCGTTCCCAGATCAACCACATTCACCGACGTACCATGAGAGACAAAAAGATGATTGTTGACGGCATCGATCGACAGATAATCATATCCTCCATCCCCGGGTAAAGGTATTTTCTTGTCCAGTTTGTAGGTCTGTGCCGAAAGTCGATTGACAGCCAGCAGCAACAATAACAGGCCGGCTAAAGAAAGAATTGATTTTTTCATGATGTTATATTTTTTAAACTGCATTAATTCTCAACCGGTGGTTTTCCCAAAAAATTCTCGTCCTCCTTCGGCTTGCTGATTCTGATCCGCCCAAACTTGTACAGGAAATTGATCCCAAACGACCGATAGGGTATCTCCAACCGGTTGTCGGTAAGAAACCCCACCCCTTCAACCGTCGAATGCTGCTTCAGATAATTCCCAAACGCATTCACAGCAACCAATCCCAGGCTAGCCTTCCCATCCCACAACTGCTGCCGCAATGCAAAGGTATACGTAAGAAAGTCCGCCTGCCGACCCTGCCAGCGTATCCCCGAACGATAGTTACCAAACGCCTCCACGATCAATCCATGCGCAAAGGAATAATTTGCATTGACATTCCAGCGATATTCAAAACCACTGATCTTCTGAGGGATCGAATAAATATTATTCGTCTGCCTGTCGTACAGCTGTATATTAGGCCGGATCGTAAACTTCTCAAAAGGCGAGAACGATCCCCCCAGTATAACTCCCCAACGATTCTCTGACGCGATATTATCCCGCCGCGTGACATTTACATTGGTGTAGGTAGAATCCCCGACCACGAACGTCGGGTAGAACGTAGTATAGCTTTTTATATCCGGATTGTTATGATTATACACAAGCACCACATTCAGATTATTGTCCTTCCCGATATTATAGTTGTAGCCCAGCTGAAAATCATGCCCGATCTCCGGCTTGATATTCGGATTCCCCGTAGTGATATTCTGCGGATCAGCAAGATTTAAAAAAGGATTCAGATCACGATAATCCGGCCTTTCGAGACGATACACATAGCTGAATTTCACTGTCTGATGATCAAAAGCATGAGACAGGGTGATGGAAGGCGCCAGGTTATTGTAGTCGGGGATCTTCACATGCCCCGAATTACTGTAATAGGCTTTATTGACAGTATACTCCGACCGCATACCCGCGATCACATTCAGCCAGTCAAATAGTTTGAATGCCCCCGAAACATAGCCCGCATATACGTCCCTGCGAAACGTCGAGTTATACGACTGAAAGTCATCAAATGCATACGCATATTTACCCGGGTCAAAAGAATAAACATTCGCATCGCTGATCAGCGATTCTATCTCCGTCCGAAAGCCCGTTTCCAGCAGAAATCCCTTCGATACCGGAAAGGCATAGTCAAGACCAAAAGAAGTAAGATCATCCCTGCCCGGGTTACTGCTCGTAGAACCCGTAAAGATCGAGTCATTCGTTATATACCGCTGAGACTGCCGGTAGCTGGTATTATTCTGCCCGGCACTATACAAAAAAGAGATAGTAAGCTGCTCTTTCTCCCGCCTGAACTTCCGCGTATAATCCAGTCCAAGGTCAGCAGAGTTATTTCTTATCTTGTTGTTGGCCGCACGAAGACTCAGCTGGTCATAAAGAGAGCCACCATTCACATCCGTTCCCGTATTATGCTGATTGAACAACCCATCCGTGGAATTGCCAAACTGGTTAAAGCCAAAGGATACAGCCAGATTGTCTTTTGAGCTAATGTCCCAGTCGAGATTAAGACCGGACCGATAGCCATAACGGTTAAAGACGCTGTTGCCCTGCTGACCCAAAAAGTATTTGCTGCCCGAAGCCGTATCGACAGAGTTCCTGTTACTGGTCGTTATCGTATTCACATGTAGCTGATCGGTCCCGCTAAAGTACCCGCTGACAGTGACATTATTTTTCTTATAGGTAAGATTGACCGAACCATTCTCCTGCCTGGTTCCCGCAGTGGCATTGATAGTGCCGCTAAATCCTTCCGATTTATTTTTCTTCAGGATGATATTGATGACGCCCCCTGTCCCTGTAGCATCATATTTCGCCCCCGGACTCGACATCACCTCGATACTCTGGATCTGCGAGGCCGGTATAGACTGAAGGGCATCCACGATACTATTCCCAAATATGGTCGACCGCTTTCCATTGATAAGGAAAAGCACGCTGGGATTCCCGAGCAGCTCCACATTTCCGTTGACATCCACGCTGACCTGCGGTATCTTCCGCAGTACATCGGTAGCTACGCCACCCTGGGAAGTGACATCCCGGTCTACATTATATACAATACGATCCACCTTATTTTCAAGCAATGGCCGGGTACCCGTGACCACAACTTTTTTAAGTAGAGTATTAAACCGACCAGGCAACGAATCCTTTATCGAACCGCCAGGGCCGGCGGGGCTGTTCTGTGCAAAAACGGAAGAGGAAATAATAAAAAGAAAAGATACATAGGTCAGTTTGCGCATAGCTGTGCAAGATAATAGCCGATTCTGAACAGTTTCTGTAATGCACCACGATAATACTTCGTGTTATATCGCTTCCTGATCAGCGTTCCGACGAAATATCGTTACACATCAACCCTATTCAGCCTATATTATCCTTGAAAATCAGCACATTATTTACTGGCACAATATTTTGATTGCAGATATGGCTTTCATAAAAACCATTAAAATACTTTACCATGTCAAAGAAAGGCACTCAACCCATCGTCGACGCAATCGTAGATCTTCAAACACGCGGCTACTCCTCCGACTTTATCGTTATGGACAATCAGCTGTTCTGCGCGCAGCAAAAAATATTCCTGCGCCACGATGAATTTGACATCAACGAAGTACATAGCTTCCAACCCAGTCATTCGCGCCAGGAAACTGTCCTCTATGGCATCACATCTGAACAGCACGCCATCAAAGGCATTCTCCTCACTCAGCCATCGGCCAATAGATCCGCCCTGCCTCCCGTCCTATTCAAAAAAATGGGAAAATTCTGGCTTTAAGCTATCCAGGCGCACCGGATTCTTCTTATCACAAAAGGCGCCGGCGACATCACCCGGCGCCAGCTCATCACCCGGCGCCGCAAAAAATTATTGCAAACTGGCAAGGATATTCCGCAGCTGATGCAAATGCCTTTTCGAATGATACACATAAAAATTGATCCATTCCCACCTCGTCAGATGCCCCACACCCGGCATCTCAAAATCAAGACAGGTCTCACTGAGATCCAGCGTACCGACAGCTTCTCCCAACCGGTCCCAATCCTTTTGCAGCTGATCGACCAGCGGTTGCCTGGCATGAAATCCATCGGACGGCAGGATAAAATCAGGTGATTTCATCCTGATGCTAAAATCAAGGAAGATCCGGAGCATCGGTATTTTTTCATCGGGAGGCCGGCTGGTGGTAGGAGCCGTGCGCCCGAATACCGTCTCTACTACCCCGGCGGATTTGAGAAGATGCTCCCCTACCTGGCCACCGGTCCAACTCCCTTCAAAGGGGACAATGTTCAGCTGCTCTTCGCTGAAGAGATTCAGCTCATCGATAACGGCAGTGCCGGTTTGCCCGACCTGCATAGCTAATTTTTGGGTGTCCATATCTTTCTTTTTTCAAGAGTAAAGATGGCAATTCCCCACCGCATGATCGGGGGGTAAGCCTGACATTTCCAAGGGGTGATCCCGACAATTTCTTAATTTCAGGGATATGAAACGAACCATCGCCCAATTATCCCTCGTCGTAAGAGACTACGACGAAGCCATCGACTTCTACATAAACAAACTCGGTTTTACATTGATAGAGGACACACCCCTCAGCGATACCAAACGTTGGGTCGTAGTCGCCCCATCCGCCGCTTCCGAATGCAAATTGCTGCTGGCAAAAGCATCCGGCGACGAACAGCTAAGCCGGGTCGGCAACCAGGCAGGAGGACGGGTCTTCCTGTTCTTACATACCGATGACATCGGCCGTGACATTCAACAACTAAAAGAAAAGGGAGTAAAAATAGTGCGACCGCCCAGTAAGGAAGTATACGGGACGGTCGCTGTATTTGAAGACTTATACGGGAATCTATGGGACCTGATCCAGTCTGCTAATAATTAAAAGTAAGCCCGGCCCCAAAACCCATGTCGCTATCATAATGCGTCGACAGACCGATATATTTCGTAAGTATATACCGCAGTCCTGCCATATATTCTTTATCGGTATTGACCATAAAGCTGAGCCTCAGACGGCTGGTAACCGTAACATCCTCCCTGCCCAGCTGAAGCCGAAGATTACCACGCTGATCCATCCGCCAGTCGGCAATCACCAGCATCGGCAGCATATACTGTACCCCGAAACAGAATACATTCCGGTGATCCTTCGTATCGGTCTGTCCAAAAAGATTCTTTTCCGGCCTGCTGTCACGGCGATAACGAAGGTCCCAACCGACATAGGGCATCCAGTACTGCATCTTTCCGAGGTAACGTCCAAAATGAGTTTCACTTTCATAGCCCTTATTGGCATCCGTACCAACACGCCATTCCGACTGAAAGCGGTAACGCGTATTCGCAAGCATCACCTCCCCGTCACTGCCATTGCTTTCAAGGCCGACCCGGGCCATCGGCCGGATCTCCCGGTCATCGGAATAGATCTTCTTCAGCGCTTTTCGCGGATCATCGATCCCCGGAATAGGCGAGAATTCCGACCCGGTTGAATCCGTATAGTGAAAGATCCTGCCCATCCCGCTCATCATATGATATAAGATGTGACAATGAAAAAACCAATCCCCACTTTCCGTTGCAGCAAATTCCAGCGTATCCGTCTCCATTGGCATGATGTCTACCACATTCTTTAATGGCGCATAGTCCCCCTGTCCATTCAGCAACCGGAAGAAATGCCCATGCAGATGCATCGGATGCCGCATCATGGTGCCGTTATAAAGAATAATGCGAACATTCTCTCCCTTCCGGATGAGTACCTTATCCGTTTCCGAAACAGCCTTGTTGTCGATGGTCCATACATAACGGTTCATGTTCCCCGTGAGATTGAAGCGCAATACCTTCACAGGCGCATCCGGCAAAACAGTCCGCTCCGGAGCCCGCAACATCGCATAACTCAGCGTAGTCCCTGTGCCCCCTTCCGGATACATCACCATATTCATATCCATCGCCTGGTTGGTCATCTGCATCCCCATGTCCTTCATATCCCCATTCGCCTTCATCATCTCATTCATCATCCCCATCCCTTCAAAATACTTCAGCGCCGGCAACGGCGCCATCTTTACCTTCTCCCCCGCCCCAAGCCAGACCGATGCCGATCCGGTCCGATCCTCTGCCGTAGCCTGAAATTCATAACTCCTGGCATCAGGTATGGTCACTATCACATCATAGGTCTCGGAAACACCGACAATAATCCGGTCTACCTCCACCGGTACTACATCCTTACCATCATTGGCAACCACAGCTATCTTTCCTCCCGCCCAACGTAACCAGAAATAAGTGGACGAACTCCCATTGATGATCCGCAAACGAACCTTCTCCCCAGCCCGATACCGGGGAGCTTCCTCCGACGGAGTCCCATTCGCAAGAAACCGGTCATAAGCTACGTCACTGACATCCATCGACAGCATCCGCTTCCATTCATTGGTAAGTTTTGTCTTAAAATGCCCCTCCCGAATAGCCTGAACATAATTCTGCGTACTCCTTTTACGGATAGCATACCAGTCGGTGGCATAATGCAGACTGCGCTCCACCTCATAAGGCTTTTCATTCGTCCAGTCACTGAGCAGCACCGTATGCTCCGGCATAGCCCCAGCCCCCGATGCCCCAGCCCCCCGGATCCGTTTATGGATAACAAACGCCCCATACAACCCCGTCTGTTCCTGCAACATCGTATGCGAATGATACCAATACGTCCCGTTCTGCACGATCGGAAATCGCGCCACATAAGTCTGCATCGGCCTGATCGGCGGCGTCGTCAGATAAGAAACTCCGTCATACTGATTGGGAACAATAATCCCATGCCAGTGCACCGACGTCTCCATCATCATCTCATTGTGGATATGTATCTCAGCCGTATCACCCTCCGTAAAATCCAGCTGCGGCCCGGGCAGGCTTCCATTCACCGCAATAGCATTCCGCTTGCGCCCCGTATAATTGACCATAGTATCCGTGATGTACAAATGATACACCACCAGATGCGGATGCCCCGCCGGCCGCGTCAAAAAAGGCTCCCGCATTCCCACAACCATACCACCCCGCTTCCCCATCCCACCCCGCACATCGCCGGAACCCATTCCATGCTGCGCATAACCCCTCCCACCAGCCAAAATGACCAGTATCCCAAGAAAATATTTTTTCATGCTGATTTAGGGTTTCAGTGTTGCATTCACTTTCCCGCAGGTAAGCATACTCTGCCCATAAAAAGGATTCTTTATCTCCGCCCCATTACTCAGCCAGTAAGCCTTCTTCATAGGACAATAATCCTCATAAACAGGATCATTCGACAAATGCGCCTTCTTTGCAAAAGCATCCATATTAGCAGACAAAGCCATAAAATGCTCCCGCTGATGACTGATATCCGTAGACTCCGAAATATGCCGGGCATCAAAACTCAGCTTCTCCTTCAAGGACATAAAAGCAACATGATCCTTCGCCGCCAACGCCTTCATGTCGACGCCATCGATAGCCTTCACCATCTCTCCGGCCTTCCCGGCCGCGGCCTTTGCATCACCGGCGACAAGCGCATCCTTAACACCATAATAGTCATTGAGAATAGGAGAAAGAGGCATACCCTCCTGTGCAAATAAAGGTTGGACAAAAACAGCGGCAACAAGAATAGCCGCAACAAATATCTTTTTCATTTTGAATAGATTGAACGTTAAATAATAAAACTATCGATCAACTTCAATCGGCATCAAATGAGAAAACGCTGGTATAAGACCTGGAGATCAGGCGGTGCATGCTTATAAACCCATTGATCAGAAACCGCCCTGTTCCCATCAACAACAAGTTGACCAGGAACCAATATAGAATAGTTAAAAGAGATCAACATTACCGGCTGTTCCCCGGAACCGACCGGCGAAGACACCTGCTTCTCAAGCAAATTGAACTTCACCGCCTGCATACCCTGGCAACCATGATGCTCATTCCCCTTCTTCTCACCCGCGCCACAACAAGCATGACAATGCCCCCCCTTCATCACCGGAGCCGCACTCGCCGCACAATGACAAATGACGCAAAAGTTAACCGTAAAGGCAACCAGCATCAACATCACTTTCCATTGTATAGTCCAAAACCTGGGCATTCAAAGCAAAGGTAGGGAGATTTTACCACATCCTACTCCACCCTCAAACTCTCCACCGGATTAGCCATAGCCGACCGCACAGCCTGCACACTGACCGTCACCCCGGCAATCCCCAACGTCCCTAACCCCGCCAGCACAAAAACCCAACCCCCAATATTCACCCGATACGGGAAACCCCTTAACCATCCCTCCATCAACATCCACGCCAACGGCATGGCAATCACAATAGCGACCAACACCGGCTTTATAAAATGGGTCGAGATCAATCTCACAATACCCGTGGTATCTGCCCCCAAAACCTTCCTGATCCCAATCTCCTTTCTCCGCTGCGCAGCAGAAAAAGATGCCAGCCCAAACAACCCCAGACAGGCAATAAAGATCGTAATCACCGTAAACACGCTAAAGATCCCCGCCAGCCGGTCCTCCCCCTTATACTGCGCATCGAAGGCCTCATCCAAAAACTGGTATTCAAAAGGCACGGTCTTGTCAAGACCATCATAAACCGCCCGGACAGACTCCAGTAAAGTCGGAACATTCGTATGCCCCCCGATCTTCACAAACAAACAATCCCCATTGTCTTTATACCACGACGAATCCGTTCCATTCGCAACGAATATACAAAGCGGCATTATCTTCTCATGCAGCGACCGGTAATTGAAATTCTTCATCACGCCGCAAACCTTCATCGTATCACGCCCAACCACTATCGGCTGCCCGATCACATCAGCCGGTAGATTCAGCTTACCGATGGCTTCTTCATTGATAATGACCTGCCCCTTCTCCGCCACCACCCGCTCATCAGCAGGCGCGACCTTCCAATGCAAACCCAGCAGCTTCACAAAGGTCTCGTCGACATACATCTCCGCTACCACCAGAGAATGTTTTGAGCCCCTGATCTTCGCCCCACCCATGTCGATCCCTCCAAACACAGGGGCCGCCGCAGTAGCTACGCCAACAACCCCGGGTATATTCCCTACACCAGTCTTAAAGGCCTGGTAATGCCGGCTCATCGTCTTCTGAAATGGCACCATCAGCACCTGCTCCCTGTCCATCCCCGTATCCATATGCCGGAAAAAATACAGCTGCCGGTTGATGACAAGACTTACAATGATCAGCGCCACCGAGATGGTAAACTGCACGATGGTCAACGCCTTCCGCACAACTTCACTCGCCTTCTGTTTCCCCAGCCTGCCATATAATACCTTCACCGGATTAAAAGCCGACAGCACCAGCGAAGGATAGCTCCCCGAGATAAATATCGTCACCGCCAGTAAAACAGCTCCAACCCCCAATGTATAATACCCCGAAAAAAAACTTTCATCGATCCTCAGCTGCAAAAGAGTATAAAAAGCCGGTCGCACCAGCGCAAACAAGCCCATCGCCGCAACAAAAGCAATGACCGCATACAATCCCGACTCGATATAGAACTGCTTTACGATATTCCCCCGATCCGCTCCCAATACCTTCCGTACCCCGATCTCCTTCGAACGGATTGCCGAACGGGCCGTCGCCAGGCTCATATAATTTATCAGCGCCAGAAACAGGATCAATACAGCCACCAGGGGGAATATCATCCTGTACTTCGCATTGGCGGCAGTCTCATTCTCTGTATGCCGCTGAGCCATACTACTCAGCGAAAAACCGGACTTGCCAAACTTACCGTCCCCCGACAAGGTCTCCGCTATCCGGGCCGTAACAGCAGCATGGTTAGGATCTTTCAACAGCAAAAAACTGGTAAAGTCCCCAAACCCGACGGCTCCGGTCAAAGCCTCAGGACGATGCCCGCTCATCTTTCCCACGCTAACAGAAGACCCCAAAAAATCATAGTCGATACTCGAATTGGAGGGAGGATTCTCCGCAACACCAGTTATCTCAAAAGTATAATCTCCGTCATATTTCAACATCTTCCCAACCGGGTCAACATCTCCAAAATACCGATCTGCAGCCCGCCGGGAGATAACCATGGTAAAAGGCCGGGACAGAACGCTGCGGGCAGTCCCTTCCAGCAACCGAAAGGAAAAGAAGGAAAAGAAATTACTGTCTACGAAGAAAATATTCTTCTCTGTAAACTTTTTCTCAACACCGGAAATGACGCTCCCGATAGCCTTGCCCGATGATACCTCCTTCATCCGTAAAAAACTTTCAATCCCCGGATCGTTTGCCATCAGCACCGGCGCCGACTCATAACTCAGCACACTCATATGCTCCTCCGTCTGGCCGATCTTCAGTTTCACTACAGGATAAAATATCCTCCCCGAGTCACGATGAAAGGAATCATAGCTCCGCTCATGCACTACATACACCATGATGAGCATGCAAACACAAATACCGACGGATAACCCACCGATATTAAGAATACTATACAGCTTATTGTTAACAAGATTACGCCAGGCAGTGCGGAAGTAGTTTCGGAGCATAACAGTAGTTTTCGCTATGTGATGCCCAAAAAACACCAGAATAATGCCGGAGTGGCAAAAAACTAAATATCAATCAATTATTCAAACTATAACAAGCACAAATGTGCGGATTCGATACAAATATTGTCCGCTACCGGATCGCCCCCACATACCCCGCCGCCTTCGTCCTCAGCGCCGCCAGCTCCTCCAAACCCACCCCCTGCGCAGCCGGCACCAACGCACTCCCAACTCCAAAAGCCACCACCCCTGCTTTGCCAAACTCGCGTATATTCTCCAAATTCACACCCCCCGTTGCCATCAACGGGATCTGCGGCAACGGCCCCCTTATATCCCGAAAATAAGCAGGCCCGACAGACGCAGGGAATACCTTGACGATATTCGCTCCCGCGCGATAAGCCGTCAATATCTCAGTCGCCGTCAATGCCCCCGGAACACTCACCGCCCCCAACTCACGCGTGACACGAATGACGTCCACATCCAGTGAAGGCGAAAGGACGAACCGGCTCCCTGCACCCACAGCAGCCTTCACCTCCTCAACCGTCAGCACCGTACCCGCACCGATAACCATCCGATCCCCAAATCGCGCCGCCACCCGCTCAATGCCGTCCAATGCCCCCGGCGAATTAAGCGTGATCTCCAATAACCTGATCCCCCCTTCATAAAGAGCCTGGCTTATCTCCACAATATTGGCAGGATCACAACCGCGTAAAATTGCAACTATCTTATGTTCGAGTATCTGTTCAAGCGTAGTCATATTCACTTTCTAAACTTCACCGTATCCACATTACAACATTCTTTTAAATATACCCCCAACGGCTCAAGACCAACACTCGCACGCCGTATATCCACACTATCAGGATTCTCTAGCGGCAACACCGCATATCCCGGGAAACTTAGCTGGCTCCCATAAATTTGCTTGCGACCCTCGCCCAGCGCAACCCGGTCCTCCAGCAACGCAAGATGTTTTGCCTTCGCCTTCCCCTCCTTAACCGCCTCCCGCATCAGCGGCAAATATCTTTTCTGCGTCTTAAGACCCGAGTGCTGGATCACCGCAAAAATGGTGGCATTCCCATCCGATCCCACCTGGTCCGGCCCCAGCCATCCATATTTGCTGATCAGGCTATCCACTTTTACCAGGTTCACCGAATCCGCCACCGCCATCTTCTTTAAAAGCACCTTCACCTGCCTGGAATTAAACCCATACCTCCGGCTCGTATCCTCCATCTGTAAACGCCAACGCTGGTCCGCATAATCTATCACCCGAAGCTCCAAAGCCAGCGTATCATAAACAGTAGGCTTCGACGCCGTATCGCGACCCAACGCTCCATCATAGCACAATGCCCCAAATTGCGCCGCCATGCCACGCGGCAGCCCAAGGACGCCCACACCTGGCCAGCAAATAGCCACCAAAAAACCTAATATCATTATTCGTTTATCCATTTCGTCTATTCGCCCTGCATCACCCCATCCAGCGCATACTTCAGCTGATCAGCCCTCACTACCCCACTCTGTCTCCACTTCACAACCCCATCCCTGAACACCATCAGCGTCGGCACACTCTGTATCTGATAAGCATTAGCCACAGCCGGGTTCTTATCGATATCCAGCTTGATAATAGTAACACTATCCCCAACCTTATCCTTTAGCTCCTTTAAAATAGGCGGCATCATCTTGCACGGTCCGCACCACTCCGCTGAAAAGTCTACAAGAACAGGCTTATGACCCTTTATAAGGTCCCCAAACGATTGTTTTGCGTTTGCTTCCATATACTCACGATTTACTATAAAGTTACTGATTATTCCTTCTTCACCCGGTCGAAAAATTCCTTCTGCAACTCCAGCGTCTTCGTATCCGCCTTGACATCCTTCAACGCCTGAACCAATTGACTGATATAGTGTTCATTGACCAGCTGCCCCTCCGCACGCGTAGCCTTCGACCCATCCCCCGCATAGTGATTGGGGTAATCCGCATACCACCAGATAGCTGTATAAACATTTGGAATATTAAGCCGGCGCTGATTAGCTCCGGACTGGTTCGAAGCACTGTCCATCTGAACCAGGTCAGGCCGCAGATACAACAAAGAAGACGTCTCCCTTTCACCGGCATGCTGGTCGCCCGCAGGATCGCTTTTATGCAGTGCACTCAGCTGCCGCACATAAGCGCTGTCACTTTTCGGCTCAAAAAAGAAGACCGCATAGTCACGCTGTTTCTCCAGCCGCGTCTGGATAAAGTACCTGATCAATTCAGGATTCCCACCATGCCCATTGATGATCACGATCTTCTTAAACCCATTCCTCGCGATCTCGTCACAGGTCGCCTCCAGCAGATCCCATACGATCCGCTCCGGCAAAGCAAAAGTACCCGGCTGATGCCGGGCTTCATTGATCTGCCCATAAAAATAATCGGGGAAGACCACCGCATATTCTTTCTTCGTGGCCCGGGCAGACCACTCCCTGACCTGGATAAGATCCGACCCGATAGGGACATGAGGGCCATGTTTCTCCAATATACCGATCGGCAGGATACAAGTTCCGCCGGAACGGGCCAGCGCCCTGGGCCAATCACTCGCTGTCAGCTCATCCCAACGCGAATGAAGCTCCTGCGCACGGACAGAACAACCAACCAATACCATAAAGGCTGCAATACATATCTTTCTCATAGCAATAATTTTCTAAATGGCAGGCGACCACAAGGTCGCCGGAGTCAATCTATTCTTTTGCAAATCGAACAACCATCCCCGTTACCTGAAAACAATTCCTCGCCGGCTTCTTCTCTCCCGGCACAACCATCCTGAAAGGCCCCGTCCCCGCCGGCAACGGCTTCCCATCCACCTGGTCCGCCAAAATAACCACCCGGTCCGTAAAACTCGAATCCAGCTCCGCCAGCGAGAACACGACCTGGTAATTATCCGCACAGTTTACCAGCAGATACTTCGCCAGGTTCTCCCCCTTCAGCTGCCGGCCCGTAGTAACCCCCGCCTTATTCAAAATATCCGCAATAGCCACACCCGTAAACGTATGCGCCGCCCCCTGCTTGTCCTTAGCCGTAGCATTCGTCCGCGGCATGGCCAAAAGATCAGCCGCAGTCAGCATCAGGGGCGTAATGACCTCTCCACTTACTTTAACACTATACGGCGGCACGGTCTGCGAAAAAACACCCGCGCCGGGCAAACAAAATGCTGCCACAACAACCATCGTCAAAAATCTCATTTTCATACTATTTTGAATTTACAAAAGGATCAGCAAATTTCTTATCGGTGACAAAGGCCGAATCCGTCAGGGTACGCAAAAAAGACAGCAACTCCCCCTTCTCCCTGGCACTCAGCCGCAGGCGGACCGGCATACTCGAAGTATCCCTCAGCGTCGGACTCAACGTCTCCCCCGGCTCCACATGCTCGTTATAATGATCGATCACCTGTTCCAGTGTGCTGAACCGCCCATCATGCATGTAAGGCCCCGTCAACGCTATATTCCGAAGCGTAACGACCCTGAATCGCCCCCTGTCATATTCCATCCCCGTTATACCAGCCCTACCCGGGTCGCCTGGCTTCCGGTCCAGGCCGTTATTCTGATAGGTTTCATCAAAAGTCTTCGGCCCCCCATGACAGTTCCCGCAATTGGCCCTGCCAAAAAACAAAAGCAACCCCGCACGTTCCTCCCCCCTTAGTTGATATTCTCCTCTAATATACTTATCATATGGCGCATTGGCCGAGATCAGCGTCCGCTCAAATTGCCCCAACGCCCTGACAATACGATCCGCAGTGATCCCTCCGGGCCCAAACGCCCTCTCGAACAATGGATCATAAAACCCACCAGCCCGCAGCTTAGCGACCGAACTATCCATCGACTGCCCCATCTCATGCGGGTCCGTCAAAGGCACCACCGCCTGCGCCTCCAGACTGCTCGCCCGCCCATCCCAGAAAAAATTCCTCACCCACAACAGATTCGCCAGCGACATCGAATTACGCCTGGTCCGCGTCCCATCAAAACCCACACTAAAAGCACGCCCATCCGTAAAAGCCTTTGCCTGCTGATGACAGGTCGCACAGGAGATCGTACTGGTCCGCGACAGCCGCTTCTCATAGAAAAGACGACGCCCCAGCGCCACCCCCTCCACCGTCAGCGGGTTGTCATCGGAAAAATTCGTACGATTGCCAAAATAGGATGGATAGCTCACCTTGTACGGTGTAGGCGAAAACGACCTGACGACAAAGGCCGACAACAACGTCGCCCCCGCCACTATCACATATTTGATAAATCCCCCCATCGACGCACAATTTAATACCTGTACCGCAAGCTGACAAAATAGTTCCTGCCCGGCTCCGGATAACCCTCGACCAACGCATAGTTCCGGTCAAAAATATTATTCACCCCACCCTCGACCGAGAAATATTTCCACACATGATACGAAACCAGTCCGTTGAACAAAGAATAAGCCCCCGCCCTCGTCCCATAGCTCGTGCTATACCGGCTCGAGTTGTATTCCCCATTGACCTGTACATAAAAAAGATCACGCAGCGCATACTGCACAAAACTGAAGACCTTATTACGCGGCACATTCACAAACTTAAGAGCCGGATTGCTCAGATTATTCATCTTAATATAGGTATAGTTCGCCCCCACTTTCACCGGACCATACAAGGACGCTTCGAAACCAACCTCTCCCCCGATATATTCCGACTTGCCTACATTCTGAACCTGACTTTCATAAACATGTCTCACCGAATCATAGAACACGTTGTTCACGCTGAGGATCGTATTGCCGATATGACTGTAAAAAAGCGAGGACTCAACTGTCAGCCATCCCCCAAAAACTCCCTTATACCCCAGGTCATAGTTGACAGTATACTCCGACCGCAGATCAGGGTTCGGTATCGCCGTCCCCAGACTATAGGAATAACGGTCCTTGACAGTCGCAAACCGCGTTTTCCGCGCAACAGAAAAGGTAATGGTATTGTATGTATCCGGCATGATCTCCAGCCCGCCCTGCAAATTCCAGGCGCTGTTGTTATTGGAAGGAAAATCAGATATCGTCCTCATAGTGCTGTTATAATTCTGCGCCTCCAGGCTCGCCCGGTTGTTAAAACTAAAACCGGTCAGCAGCTTCAGCTGCTCCGACAACCGCAATTCATTTTCGACCCCGCTCGTAAAGGTCCCATCGGACATCTTCCTCACCGGCTCACCGACATTATGCTCCCGGTGCACATCCGCCTTATACTGCACCGTTGCTTTTACGACATCCAGCCCGTTGGCAATGCTGTCGTCATACTCGGCGATCCCGCCAAACGTATAGTCATTGTAGATACTACGAAAAGCGTACGGCCTCGTGATGGTGGTATACGTGTTGTTATCATAGGAATCCAGCTCATTTTTGAACTGATCCCAATACAACCGGGTCTTTATATACTGATGACGGGCTACCGCCGTTTTGGAAAGAAAATACAAAGATTGTTTGTTCCAGTATGGCCACTTCCAGAAACGCGGACTCTTGAACTGGCTGTTCAGCGTATCCGTTCCTGTATAGACAGGCGTTCCCTTCGTCCCATGCTGATAAATATAGCCTATCGCATATTCTGAATTATTGGTCGGCGTATACCCCACCTTCGCATCCACCTTGTCATCCCGGCTATAACTATTATTCCGCCAGCCGCCTTCCTCATTCTTCGAAGGAGTAAAGCTTTTCGACAAGGGAAAGGAATCCCGGTTAAGCCTCGATATCCCCGCCTGGAAATACCATTTTGCAAGCCTGCTGCCAACATGAAGATCGGACCGGCATCCACCGCTGAGCCAGCTATTTCCGCGCTCTTAATGTCTCTTCCTCCAAAAATTTTTTAAATCGTATACGTAATTCCCGATGATAGGTGATCAATTCCCTCGCCTCGTCAGAGATCGCAGAGCCCCCACCTTTTTCCCCACCCGTTGTAGTGACAACCAGCGGCCGATTCGTTATCGAATTGAGATTGTTGACAAGCTCCCAGGCTTTTTTATAAGACATCCCCATTTTCTTCGCAGCCTGGTTGATGGAACCGGTAAGCTCTATATATTCCAGCAACTCTACAGGACCAGGCCCAAAGAACCGTTTGCCATTGCTTTCAAGCCAAAGGCTACCATTGACGGTAAGCACCGCCGTATCAAGAATAGATTTTATGGCACTCATATCGTAAACGATTGCCTGGCATTCCCAAGCAGCGTGATCAGCCTGTCCAGCTTACGCATATGCTCGGCAGAGAATTCCCGGCGATGCGCATCGGTATAAAGATTGTTCTTGACAAGCGGCACAGAATAAGGGATCACCCAGGCCCTCAACGCCTTGGCAACTGCATCCATCGCATTGATACCCTGCATGGCCTGCCCGCCGTCTGCCCAGCAGACCAATCCAACCACTTTATCCGTAAGATAGGGTTTTTCATGACGGGCCGTCAGCTCCAGCCAGTCGAGACAATTTTTCATGGCGCCCGTCATCCCGCCATGATACAACGGAGTAAGCCAGATCTGAAGGTCCGATTGAAGAAAGGCCTCCACCATCTTTTCGACAGCGGCCGGCGGATGCGGTTGACGCAACTGAAAGAAAGGGATATGGCCATCAGAGACGTTTACCTGCGTAACTGTGTAGCCTTTACCAATTAGCTGCTGCTGCAGATAAGCGGACAATTTCCGGCCGGTCGTTTCCGGGCCGGTGTCGCTGCAGCCGTTGAAGAGTAACACGTTCATCCCACGAATTTACGGAATTAGTGGTCTGCCAGTACAACCTGTGGTTTTTTCCCTTTTTTCCTCGAAGACAGCAGCAATAAAGGCAACCCAGCCAAAAAGATACCCCCCAGCAAAAGATAGGCATCCGTGAAACTCAGCGCAGTACTCTGCCTCACCACCCCCGCATCCAGCAAACCCAACGCCTGGTGCTCAGCGTCAAAGGAATTCGACCCCTTCCCCACAAAATAACGCGTATAACCCGCAAGTCTCTCCACTACCTGCGGGTTACCCGCAGTGATATGCGTTAACAGGTCCGTACGATGCACCGCACCGCGCCGCGTCAGAAAAGTGTTGACCATGGCAATCCCAAAAGATCCCCCCAGCTGCCGCATCATATTGTTCAGCGCCGTTCCCTGCGGCATATCCTTTGGCTCAAGCCCTGATATCGCGAGGGAAGACAAGGGTACGGTGATAATCGCAATCCCCACCGCCCGCCAGATCAGCGGTATATAAAAGTCCCCGCTGCCTGCATCCAGATCCAGCCGCGACATCTTCCAGGTAAACACGATAAAAAGGAACATCCCCATAGTGATCATCACAACCGGCGAAGTTCCTCTTTGCAACAGACGGGCCGTTATCAGCAAACCCCCGATCGCAAACACCGCCCCCGGCAACAATAGCAGCCCCGTGGCCGTCGGCGTAAAACCCAACAGCCGCTGCGCAAACACAGGCGTGAGATAGACCGAACTAAAAAGACCGATCCCCGACACAAAGGTCAGCGCCGCCGCAATACTCAGGTTCTTACTTTTCAATACCCGCAGATTGACAACCGGGCTCTTTACCTTCAGCTCCCACCAGACAAAAAGACTCAAACCAAATACCGCAATCGCCGTCAGCACAACAATATAGTTGGCAGCAAACCAGTCATCCGTCTCCCCCCTCTCCAACACCGTCTGCAACGAGCCCACACCCGCAGCCAATAATAAGATACCCGTCCAGTCTATCCTCCCGACAGAAGGTTTGATAGCCGGTTCACCCAATAGCCTGCTACAGATCACCGCCACCGCAATCCCAATAGGAACATTGATATAAAAGATCCAGGGCCAGGAAAAATGCTCGGTTATATATCCCCCAAGCGTCGGCCCGATCGTCGGCCCCACAAAGATCCCTACCCCAAACAAGGCGCTGGCAACATTCTGCTTTTCCTTGGGAAACAGCTCATACACGATAGCCGCCGATACCGATAACAAGGCTCCACCACCCATCCCCTGGAAGAAGCGGCAGACGACCAGCATCCAGATATTGGTAGCCTGACCGCATAAAAAAGAGAACACAGTGAACAATATAACCGACCCGATATAATAATTCCGCCTCCCCAGCCTCGCAGAAAGGAAACTCGTGATCGGGATAATGATGACGTTGGCAATAGCATACGCCGTAATGACCCAGGACGTATCCTCCAGCGTAGCGCCGAGGTTACCACTCATGTACGACAAAGCCACGTTTACGATCGAAGTATCTATCAATTCCATGATGGCGGCTGCTATTACCGTGATCATCAATATTGTCCGTTTCATCTTAACTCATTATTATACCGATCGGTATATTTTATAGTAAAAAAAAGGCCCATGCCTTACCTACGCCTTTTGCGGCAGCGGATTCATCGCCTCCAATGCCTGCTCCGGAGACTGGAGATAAAGCCTGTATATATCTTCCGTCCTTCCAACCCGAATTTCATAGACATCGTTCTCCAACCCCTTCTTCAATTCTTCCGCAACGACCGAAGCCGGTATCCCATTTTTCCCCCCGATCTCCGTAGAGAACTCCGTATCCACCAGCGGCGGCTGGATCTCGAACACCTTCACACCCGTAGATCTGGACAAAAGCACACGCAGCGACAAAGAGTAAGAATGCAACGCAGCCTTACTGGCGCCATAACCTACCATCCTGCCACTGGGGACTATCGAAACAATGGAAGAAACATTCACAATAGCAGCAGTTTTCTGTTTCTTCAGCAACGGCAGCAGCTTTTCATTCAGCCGGATAATAGACAAATAATTCGTCATCATCTCTTCGCTCGCTTTTTCAAAAGCATTCGCATTATCCGCAAGAGCATCATACACATGCGCCCTGCCCGCATTGTTGATAACCACATTCAGATCCGCATGATCTTTATAAATGGTCGCCACCAGCTTTTCAACATCCCCGGCATCAGATACATCTCCGAGAATAGCCGTAACATTCTTCAGCTTCGAAACCGCTTCCTTTAGCCTTTCTTCGCTACGACCCGTAATGATAACCTTGTTATCAACACTGAACAGCTTTGCAAATTCAAATCCGATCCCGGCGCTGCCGCCTGTGATAAGGATCGTGTTGTTAGAAGTTTTCATGATCTTTTATTTATAGTGCTTTGATGATTTTTTCAAGAGAATTACCTATCGCCTTACGATGACTCATCTTTCCCGTTGCCTTCGAAAACAGTATAGCCCCTTCCATAAGTGCGATCATCGTAACCGCAGTATCTTCTGCATTGAGATCCGCCTTGAACTCCCCGGCCGCGACACCTTCCCCGATAATTCCCGTAAGCCTGTCCTTCCACCGGATCAGGGCCTCTACCGCCTTCGCCTTCAGCCCGGGATGCGTATCGTCGGCTTCGGTTATCGTATTCAGGATCGGACACCCCCCTTCACAAAAGGTATACTTTGAAAAATTCGAATAGACATCCACATATACCATCAGCTTATCCCTGTAAGAACCTTGTTTTGCCATTTCAGCCCGGATCACACCACTCACTGTCCTTGTATTGTGGTCAAAGGCAGCCATCGCTACCTCGTCTTTATCCGCAAAATTCCCATAGATGCTCCCCTTGGTCAGACCGGTCGCCTCCGTCATATCGGAGAGAGAGGTCCCGGCAAAACCCTTCATATTAAAAATGGGAGCCGTTTTCTTGATGATAAACTCACGGGTCCTTTCTGCTTTACTCATGACTTACTCCTTTTGTTTTCCACTGTAAAATTATACCATTCGGTATATTTTATCAAATTTAATTTTCTCTTTACTAAATTCGTTGAAAATCAATCCATGTACGAAGCCATCGACCGGTTTGTCGCCAAATACATCCAGCTGACCAAAGAGGAGCTCGACTTCTTTCATGGACTTCTCCGCCACAAAAAAGTCAGGAAAAAGACCTTTCTGCTCCAGGAAGGAGAGACCTGCGACTTCGAAGCCTTCGTCCTGAAAGGTTGTATCCGGAGTTACTACATCGACAAGGACGGGGTAGAGACCATCCTCCTGTTCGCAGTAGAAGACTGGTGGGTAAGCGACCTGACCAGCTTTTCCGAACAAAAACCATCCAACCTTTTTATAGAGACCATCGAAGATTGCGAACTCCTTTCCATCGATTACAAAAGCAAAAGCCGGCTCTTCGAAAAGATACCGGCCTTCGAACATATGTTTCGCATAATGGTCCAACGCGCACTGGGCGTCCTGCAGCAACGTTTCTACGCCTCCGTCTCCCAGACAGCCGAAGAACGCTACCTCCAGTTCATGGAAAAATATCCCCTCGTCGCCCAACGTGTCCCCCAGCACCAGATCGCCCGTTATATCGGCGTCTCCCCTGAATTCCTGAGTAAGGTCCGCAGCACGATGTATAAAAAACACTAGCCGCCGTACCCTATCACCCAAAAACTTTGCTGGCTTCAGCTATCTCCTGCCCATTGATCGTATGCCCCATCCCTTTATAAACTTTCACCGTCACCTTCGCCCCCATCTCCTCCAGGATCACACCACTCTCCCGCACCCGTTGCACCGGCACATGCGGATCAGGATCGCTCGTCCCGATAAATACCGGCGTCCCCTCAAAATCTCCTTTATAATTTTCCCGGTAAACGGTATCCCCTATCAACCCGCCGGTAAAAGCAGCCGCGCCCCCATACCGGGTAGCATGACGCGTAATAAATTCCAGCATCAGACACGCTCCCTGTGAGAATCCCGTAAACCAGATCTTGTCGGCCGGCACGCCCTGCGCCTTGATGTCCTCCACCACCTCTGATACCATATCCAGAGCAGATGAAAGCCAGGGTTCATTCTGAGCAGGCAACGACAGGAACGAATACGGATACCACGAATGAGCCGCCGCCACCGGCGCAAAAAGACTAAAGTCCTCCACCGGTAAAGAATCCGCAAGAGACAGAATGTCCTCCGCCGATCCGCCCCTCCCATGCAGCAGTATAAGAGCCTTGCCGGTTTTGCTCAGCGGCTTACCTGCCGTTATATATTTTTTTGTGTGCATGATCAGGCTTTAATGACCGGTAATGATTTCTCAATTTCCTCCCTCATCGCTTCATACTGCGAAGGCAGCCTGAGGTGACTCCCCAATTCATCCAGCGGTTCATCCACCGTAAATCCCGGATTATCCGTCGCCAGTTCAAAAAGAACCCCACCCGGCTCCCGGAAATACAAAGAGAAGAAATAATCCCTGTTGATCTTCGGAGTAATATTCAGCCCCTTGCTGAGGATCTTTTCCCTGAATTCCATCTGAACAGCTTCATCAGGAACCCGGAATGCTACGTGGTGATTGGTCCCGCTGCCGCTGTGCCCGCGAGTTTCATCAGGAGCTTCGACAAGGTCCACAATAGAAGCCGTAGGGACCGCATCCGTAACATACCGATACCGGTTCCCCTCCTGCTCTTTCAGCTCATATCCGAATACGTCGGTCAGGATCGCAGCGGTAGGCTTGATGCTCCTCAACGAAAGCGTCACACTGTGAAAGCCCCTGGTCGCAGCCGCAGCAGGTACTTCCGGCGTGGCCCAGGCCTGACGCTCATCCGCATATTTGGACGCGATAAGTTCCAGCTTAAGCCCGTCGGGGTCCTGGAAAGGCAGGTAGGTCTCCCCAAGCCTTTCGGTCACCTCCCCGTGTTTTACATTCAGCTCTTTAAACCGGCTGCTCCAGAATTCCAGGCTTTCTTTCGGTACGGAATAGCCGATCTCCGTTGCCATACCAGTACCGGCGCGACCCGCAGGGATCCCTTCCCAGGGAAAAAAGGTCAGTATTGTCCCGGGCGTGCCGGTCTCATTCCCATAGTAAAAATGATAGGTGCCGGGGTCGTCAAAGTTGACGGTCTTTTTGACCATCCGAAGCCCCAGTGTCTTTGTATAAAAATCATAGTTGCTCTGAGCATTTCCCGCAATTGCGGTGATATGATGGATCCCCTGTATCTTATTTGCCATATATTATTTTTTTAAGCGTTCAAAATAGCCAACACTTCATTTTCGAGCAACCCGCTGCCTCCACCGAAGTGCCGGGTGACGACCACTCCCGGACGTATTGCCTGCAATCTCCGACGCAGGTTTTCTTCCTCCTCCGCCGATACCCCCGCACAAACAAAGACGATCCGGAAATCCGTTTTTTCAACAGCCGCGACCGCATCCTCATCCCTGGCGACAATCGTCGCAAGCCAGCCTTCATGCCCGTTGATCAATCGCTCCACCACCTGTAGTATAGCCGGTTCACGCCCGACCGCCAGGATCTTCAATTGAGTATTGTCCATCTTATTGAATTTTATTTTTCATCGGAACGTCCATGATCAATATCTCCGAGCCCTCATCAAGAGATTGGATCTCTATGCTGTCCACATCCGTGACCCCCAACCCATCGCGCGTTCCCAAACGCTGTCCGTCCATGGCAAACGCCCCTTTTATGACAAAAAGATAGATCCCGTTGTCCTTCTTTTTCCGTTCATAACTGATCTGTTTCTCCTTGTCGAAACGACCGCTAAAGAACCAGGCATCCTGATAGATCCAGGTACCCTCACGTTCCCCATTCCCGGCGCTATCCCCCAACTCGCGCGGCGCTATCAGCTGCTGCAACCTGTTCTCCCCCTTCTTCGGATCCAGTTTCACCTGGTCATACCGCGGTGTCACATTCAGCTTATTCGGAAACAACCAGATCTGTAAGAACTTCGCCGGCTTATCAGCGCTATTATTATACTCACTGTGAAATACCCCACTCCCCGTACTCATAACCTGTATCTCACCGGCGCTGACCACCTCCTTATGCCCCATATTGTCTTCATGTACCAGGCTTCCTTCCAGCGGGATACTGATGATCTCCATATTGTCATGGGGATGTGACCCAAACCCTTTCCCACCGGTCACGACGTCGTCATTCAGTACCCGGAGCACCCCAAACTGGGTCCTTTCGGGGTTATAATATCCGGCGAAACTAAAGGACTGGTAGCTGTTCAGCCAGCCATGGTCCGCATGACCCCGGGTATCTGCTTTATGTAAGATGGTATTGCTCATAATGCTTATTTTTTATACCACAAAGCTACTATTCCCCGCTACCCTTATCCATTAATCTAGCTTAAGAATTACAATCAAAACCACTATTTATACATTTTTTTATCTATTTTTCCGTCGCATCTTTACCACAAGAATAACTGTATGAGAAAAGTCTACTTTACCCTCTTTTTTGCCCTTTTTATGTCCGGCACCCTCCTGGCCCAGACCGTCGCGGACAGCATCATCTATAACAAAACAAGAACAAGCGTTTATACCATAAAACCCGGGGTAGACCTCCCCCTGGTAATAGGTGGCGCCGCCTACGATCTGTACGGATTCGCCCGGATCTCAAAAAAAGACGGCCTCTCCGAAGCCCAGGTACTCGCCAAACAAAAAAGCGACATCAACTGGTTCGACCGCTGGGCGGTACATCCCTATTCCCATAGCATCGATCAGCTGAGCTACATACCCTTTTATGTGGCCGTCCCCCTTCCACTCGCATTTTTTGGAATAGACAGCAGAATGCGCAAAGATTTTTGGAAACTGACCTACCTCTACGGGGAATCGATGATCCTCACCGGAGCACTCTATACCTCGGCAGTACATTGGGTCAAAAGAAGCAGACCCCTGGTTTATGAATCGGGAAGCCCCATGGAAGAACGCCAGTCGTCCAATTCCCAGAACTCCTTCTTCGCAGGTCACGTAGCGCTGGTCGGAACATCCGTGTTCTTCATCGCCCAGGCCTATGCAGACTATCATCCCGAATCAAAATACAAATGGGCCTTCTACACCGGAGCTGGTGTGATAACAGGCCTCACCGCCTATTGGCGTAACAAAGCAGGCGAACACTTCCCCTCCGACATCGCCCTCGGCACGGTGGTTGGAGTGGCATCCGGCATCCTAACCCCCATCCTCCACCGGACCAAATTAATGCACAATTCCAAACTGACCGTCCTGCCGGTCAGCAGCGTCGGCCGCGGCCTGGCAGTATTGTATAAGCTCTAATCATCCATTAAAGCCTCAAAAGTTTTTCAATAAGCCAAATAAATTAGTAATTTACACTAAAATATTTGGCTTTTATGTCAAGCAGAAAACAAGAGCTGGTAATAATGGGATCGAATTCGATGGATTAAAAAACTCAGCCGGAGTTAATAGCTTTTCCCTAACCCAATAAAAGAAACGCTTATACCTCCCGCTATTACTAAAGAACAAGCTACAACTATCTATGCCAACGAAGCCGACTTATTGAATGTGGCCGTTTTTGGGAAAACAGCTAAACAATGGCATGAAGAAAACCCTTTAATACGAGGAAACATAAGAGATAATGCGACATTGGAACAGTTATTAATACTTGCCAATTTAGAAAGCAATAACGCTCTTTTGATCAGACAAGGCCTTCCTTAGACTGAAAGGCTTCTTGCTCTTAACGAATCCGCCATTCAGCAGATGAGATCGCTCTTAAAAAGTGCCGCCATGAAACGTCTGCCCCGCTGACTTAGCTGTACATTTGCCCTATGCCACTCCCGACCATCCTCGCCCTCTCCGGCAGCACCCGCCAAACCTCCGTCAATAAAGCCATCCTCGACTTTATCAGGACCACCTATGCCACAAAATATAACCTCACCATCTATGATGAATTAATAGACCTCCCCTACTTCAACCCCGACAACACAGACGCCGAGCACCTCCCAACAAAGGTCAGGGAATTCCTCGCACTGATCACCGACGCAGCCGGAGTCATCATATGTACCCCCGAATACATCTTCAGCCTGCCCGGAATGCTAAAGAACGCCATCGAATGGACCGTCGCCTCCACCGTCTTCCAGGACAAACCCCTGGCAATGATCGTCGCCTCCCTCTCAGGGCAAAAGGCATTCGAGTCCCTCGACCTGATCATGACCACAGTCGGAGCTAAAATGACCCCAACGTCAAAGCTGCTCATAACAGGCGCATATAGCAAGCTAAATAAAGCCTCCAATACCCTGGATGAAACAACGATAACCCTCCTTAAAGATTTGATGCTTTCCTTTCAGGAACTGGTGCCCCAGCCCTGAACCACGCCCGATCCCGCGTCTTCCCAAAGTCGCCCAAACATCGGAGCTCCGCGCCTAGATCACCTTCTTGGGCGGGAGATCAAAAGCAACAGCATCATGTTCAAAATGCCCCTTATGCGACCCATCACAAAAAGGCTTGTTCTGCGAAAGCCCGCAGCGACAAATACTGACCACCTCCCGACCACCAAGGCCATAAGCCACCCCATTGCGATCGACTATCTCAAAATCCCCTTCCACTTTAATAGAACCGTTGTTGTTGACTGTAATTTTGGTAGTAGCCATTGATTATATGTGATTTGCGCCAAAAATAACAAATTCATCGAACCTTGTCCCCGGTTAGTCGAAAACTTTTTACCCCCATCAAAGGATAAGGTAATTTCAATCTATCTATTTAACCCCACATGGAATACGACAACGACAAACCCAGAAAACAGCCTCCGAAAATGGAGAAATTCTATTGGATCATGCTGCTACTCCTCAGCCCCCTGTCCAATAGCCTTACCATCTTCCCCCAAAAACCTGCTGTATGGCTGATACTCCTGCTCCTCAACGGAGCACTTCTCCCAGCCTACGTCATTTACTCCCGTATCATGGGCGCAGCCCTGGACCACCGCGACAGGAAAATATTCCCCATCCTGCTCAGCCTCCTATCCTTCCTCGTGATCCTGACATTCCTGCATTCCGTCTATTCCCTTTTATTGAACATTCACCCGTTCCCGGCATTGCAGGACTATCTATCTTTCCATTGGCCCACCATCGTCCGCGAGTGTTGGTGGACTGCCGTAAATATGGCCCTGTCGATAGCGATCTACTACGTCCGTAAAGCCGACGACGAAAAAGACGAGCTGGCCCTCATGCAAAAAGAGAACACTTTCTACCAGCTACGCTATCTCCGCTCCCAGCTCAACCCCCACTTTCTTTTCAATACACTGAACAGCATTTACTCCCTCGCCCTCCAAAAGTCCGACAAAGCCCCGGAAGTGGTAGTAAGGCTCGCAGACATCATGCGCTACCTCATCTATGAATGCAACGAAGAAAGGATCCCGCTGGATAAAGAGATCGAGTTCATCCGGAACTATATCGAGATCGAAAAGATGAGACACAACGCCGATATCCGGTTTACCGTAGAAGGCCTGACCAGCGGCCAGATGATCGAGCCCTTCCTGTTTATCTCCTTCATCGAGAATGGCTTCAAACACGCAATGGATCATAGCTTCAACGAGCCATTTATATATATAACCCTGAAAGTCGGACCCGGCCAGCTGATCCTGAACGTGATTAACAGCACCGATGCGAACCTGGCCATGCAGGCCGGACGTATCAACGGAATGGGCATCACCCACAGCCGGAACCTGCTCGAGCTCCTCTACCCCTCTTCCTATGACCTCGATATCATCCAAACGGAAAAAGACCAATCCCGCAGTAGCCAGCTCCGGATGCGAAATGCCCGGGAAAGACTGGAAAACCTCTACCACGATTCTCATACCTTAGACGTAATTTTGAACAAAAGCTCGTTCACCGTTTCACTAATCTTAAAAACCGCCAAGGCTTGATAAAATGTATCATCGTAGAGGATGAAACGCTTGCCCAGGATGTCATACGCAACCACCTGGCACGCATCGATCAGCTGGAGCTGACCGGCGTATACCGCAATGCACGCGAAGCCATGGAAGCGCTGGAGACACAGGAAGTAGATGTCATGTTCCTCGACATCCGGCTGCCCGGTATGAGCGGTCTGCATTTTCTACGCAGCCTGACCGATCCGCCACTGGTGGTGCTTACCACGGCCTATGCGGAATACGCACTGGAAAGCTATGAGTTCAATGTCATCGACTACCTCCTGAAGCCCATCTCCTTCGAGCGATTTTCAAAGGCCGTGAACAAGCTGCTCGACGGACGCCTTTACTCGCTGGCCGGCAAAGAACCCCCTCCCCCCGGCGATCATATCTTTATCAAATCGAACAGCAAATTCTTCCGGGTTAACTTTTCCGAGATCCTTTACGTCCAGGGTATGAAGGACTACCTCAAGATTCATACACCGGACTATACACTCATCACCCACCAGACGATGAACGAGCTCGAAAAGACCCTCCCCGCCCGCCAGTTCATCCGGGTACACCGCAGCTACCTCGTGGCAGTGGGACATATAAAAACGATTTACGGAAATTCCATCGAACTGGGAAAAGAGACCATCCCCATCGGACTCAACTACAAAGAGACCGTCATGAACCTTATCGGCCGGCGGCCCTAAACAACTACCAAAGCCACCGCACTCATCCCGATCATCAAAGCATCCTCGATAATAGTCACCGTGCTCATAGGCAAATTAAATACCGCCCCTAAACAAGCACACCTGATCTTCTTCTTATTAAGCACACTCTGCAAAACCCCCACAATACTAACCGACATCACAACCAGCGTGATCAGATTCGTATAAAAAGGAAACAGGTTGATGGCAAACGCCACTCCAAGCCCCAGCTCAACAAAGGCATAAATATACCCCCACGCCGCCCACCGCCTGGCAACGATATCATACATGGCATAGCTCTCCGCAAAAGCTTTAAGATTAAGTAATTTGAAAAAAGAAAAACTCAAAAAGAAGCCGCTCATAAAGATCCGCATGAACACCCCGGCATTCCATCCCCCTCCAATCAGTGCCACAGTCGTGATATATCCAAAAAGTAAGAGTATCGGCTTATACGTGACAAACCAACCCGCCGCCTCAACCTCCGCCGGAGCTACAACCACGGGCGCCTCAACCTCCGCCGGAGCTACAACCACGGGCGCCGCAACCTCCGACAACTGATATTTCGGATACCCCGCAAGCGCCTCCTTCAAAATCCCCGTTCCAACATGCCGGGACATCTCCACCTCCGCCTCTCCCTTCCCCAGATCAATAACAACATCATTCACCCCCTTCACCCCACTCAACAAATTCTTCACCTTCGCAGCACAACCGCCGCAAGTCAGCCCCGATATAGCATATGTATGTTTCATGATACAAAGCTACATCCGCAGGATGCCGAAACCCTTACTCAATCTTGGGATAGATTTATAAGATTTACAGGTCCTCAATATTCTTTCGCTTATGATCCTTCAGTGATTTATAATAGGTAGGCGTCAACCCCGTCACCTTCTTGAACTGCGAGGACAGATAAGCCACACTGCTATACCCCAGCTGATCCGCGATCTCCGATAAGGACAGCTCATCATAAACCAGCAATTCCTTTACCTTCTCTATCTTCTGCGCAATAAAATACTTCTCTATCGTCGTTCCCTCCACCTCCGAGAACAGATTGCTGAGATATGTATATTCATAATGAAGCTGACCCGCTATATAATCGGACAAATTCACCCCTATAAACTCGGAAGAATGATGAACCAGCGTAACGATACAATTCTTTATCTTCTCGATGATCCTGCTTTTCTTGTCATCGATCAGCTCGAAACCCAACTTCCGCAGACCCGCATCCAGCCTCTTAAGTTCCTCAGCAGACGGCTTGCTCCCGATCTCGACTTCCCCCAGCTCCACCGTCAGCGGATGCAGCCCCGCCTTCTCCAGCTCGGCCTGCACAGCCATACGGCAACGACTACATACCATGTTTTTTATATACAACCGCATACCATCAATTAAGGGATAAAAATATCAAATTCTTGATGAACGGCACTCTCCACACTAAAGAATCGATTACTTTAGATCATATGAACCGAAAAGACTTCCTTTCTCTCGCAGGTCTCGGCATGGGCGGCGCCCTGCTCAGCCAATTACCATTAATGGGTATGGGTGCACCCGTGCCACCCGGAAAGCCACTGGAGACCGTCGACGCGGCACTAAAGAAGCAGCTGGCCGACATCGCGCTCAACGCGGCCCGCTCAAAAGGCGCTACTTATACAGATGTCCGCATCGGCCGCTATCGCAACCAGTTTATAATCACCCGCGAGGATAAAGTGCTCAATACCGTAGACACCGAGTCCTATGGCATCGGCATCCGCGTCATCGCAGGCGGCTGCTGGGGTTTTGCAGCCACCGATAAGCTCGACCACGACGGCATCGCACAGGCGGCAGAACTGGCAGTGTCCATCGCCAGAGAGAACGCCCGCCTCCTGACCGAACCAGTACAGCTGGCACCCCAGAAAGGGTATGGAGAGGTCAGCTGGAAGACCCCGATCATAAACAACGCCTTCGAGGTACCCATAAAAGAAAAGGCAGAGCTACTGCTCGCTGCCAACGCAGAAGCCATGAAGACAGGCGCCAGCTTCGTCGACTCGGCCCTTTTCCTCGTCAACGAACAAAAATATTTTGCTTCCTCGGATGGCAGCTATATCGACCAGGACATCCATCGTATCTGGCCCACCTTCACCGTTACAAAGATCGACAAGACCTCGGGTAAGTTCGAGACCCGCGACGCCCTCAGCGCTCCCATGGGCCTCGGTTACGAATACCTCATCCCCGATGCGAAAAAGAAGATAAAAACAGTCACGACCCTCTACCGCGACCGCTATGATATCCTCGAAGACGCAAGACTGGCAGGCACAGAGGTCGGACAAAAACAGACCGCCAAATCGGTTGAACCCGGAAAATATGACCTCGTTCTCGACCCCAGCAATCTCTGGCTGACCATCCACGAGTCGACAGGCCATCCGACAGAGCTGGACCGTGTCCTGGGTTATGAAGCCAACTTCGCCGGCACAAGCTTCCTCACCCTCGACAAATGGAAAAGCGGGAAATTCAACTACGGCAGCAAGCTGGTCAATATCGTTGCCGACAAGACACAACCCGGTTCACTAGGCGCCGTAGGCTATGACGACGAAGGCGTCGGAACAAAAGAATGGGACGTTATCAAAGAAGGTACATTGGTCAACTACCAGGCCATCCGCGACCAGGCCCATATCGTCGGACTCTCCGAATCCCAGGGCTGCTGTTATTCACAAAGCTGGCGCGACGTCCAGTTCCAGCGTATGGCCAATATCTCCCTGCGCCCCGGAAAGACACCCCTGATCCCAAATGATCTGATCAAAAATGTCGAAAAAGGTATTTATATCATCGGCAATGGCTCTTATTCGATAGACCAGCAACGGTACAATTTCCAGTTCAGCGGCCAGCTATTCTATGAGATAAAGAACGGTAAGATAGCCGGTATGCTAAAAGATGTCGCCTATCAGGCCAATACCCAGGAGTTCTGGAATTCCTGCGCAGCCGTCTGCGACCAGAGCGACTACCGCCTCGGTGGCTCCTTCTTTGACGGTAAGGGACAACCGATGCAGGTCAGCGCCGTTTCTCATGGCTCTTCGACAACCCGCTTCAATGGAATCAACGTTATCAACACAGCAAGAAAAATCTAATATGGCTATTCTGACACAAGACGAAGCACGAACCCTCCTGCAAAAAGTACTGGCTTTTTCAAAAGCCGACGAATGCCAGGCACAGATCAGCGGCAGAGAGGGCGGCAATATCCGTTACGCCCGCAATGCCGTGTCGACCAGCGGACAGCTCAGCTCGACACAATTGGTCGTCACCTCCTCCTTCGGAAAAAAACAAGGCATCTCTACGATCAATGAATACGACGAGGCCTCTCTCGCAAAAGTAGTGCGACGCAGCGAAGACCTCGCCCACCTCGCGCCCGAGAACCCCGAATATATGCCCTTTGTCGGCCCTCAGTCTTATCAGCCGGCAGCAACCACCTTTGTCCCGGCCACCGCTGACATCAATTCCAAACTGCGCGCAGACCTCACCGAACAAAGTCTCAAAATAGCCAAAAATGCAAAGGTCACCGCCGCCGGCTTCCTCGAGAATACAGCAGGGTTTTCCGCCATGCTCAACTCCCACGGCCTCTTTGCTTACAATACTGCCACCGATGTCAATTTTTCCGTTACCCTGCGGACCGACGATGGCACCGGTTCCGGCTATGCCTCCAGGGGATACAACGATATCTCGCTCCTGGACGTACAGAAGTCGACCCAGGTCGCCGCATGGAAAGCAGCAAAGTCGGTTGAAGCCAAAGCCATCGAACCCGGTAAATATACCGTGATCCTCGAACCCGCAGCCGGCATCGTATTAATGGAAAACCTCTATGGCGCACTCGACGCCCGCAGCGCGGATGAAGGCAGAAGCTTCCTAAGCCTGCCCGGCGGCAAGATCCGTCTCGGGGAGAAGCTCGTAGACGAACAGGTCAACATCTATTCCGACCCCTGGCACGACAAGCTGCCGACAAGGAACTATGACGGAGAAGGCCTGCCCCAGGTAAAAAGAACATGGATAGAAAAAGGCGTCGTAAAAAATCTTTTCTATTCCCGCTACTGGGCACAAAAAAAAGGAGTACAGCCCGTCCCCTACCCCGACGGATTTATCATGTCAGGCGGGAACATCAGCCTCGAGGATATGATCAAAGGAACCGAAAAAGGCATCCTCGTGACAAGACTCTGGTACATCCGCTCAGTAGACCCTCAGACACTGCTTTATACCGGGCTCACCCGCGACGGTACATTCTACATCGAGAACGGACAGATCAAATTCCCGGTAAAGAATTTCCGTTTTAATGAAAGCCCCATCATCATGCTGAATAACCTCGAACAGTTAGGCTATACCGAACGTACCATCAGCGGAGAAAGCAATTCAGCAGCCATGATCCCGCCGATGAAGATCAGGGACTTTACATTCACGTCATTATCCGACGCAGTCTAGGAAACCATCTCCGACAGAAATCATCTCCGACAAAATACCTGCGCCCGGCAACTATCCGCCGGGCGCTATTCTTTCTAAAAATTCGTATTCACCGTTACGTCCTTCCAGGCCTCCATCTCTACCTCATCCTCCCTCCTCCTTTTCACCACCATCTCGTACGCATCCGGCCCCATCAAAAGATGCACCGGCGGGTTCTTATCTTCCACGATCCTGACCAATGCCTTTACCAGTTTGCCCGGATCGCCCGGCTGATTTCCATCCATCTGTTTCATCATCTCTACCAGCTGATCGACATTATATTCCGGTACCCGCTTCTTTGCAATGACCAAAGAGCCCTTGTCCAAAAAGCTGGTCCTGAAATAACCCGGAGCCACCACCGTTACTTTTATCCCAAAAGCCTTTACCTCTTCGGCCAATGATTCAGACAGACCGATCATAGCAAACTTCGCAGTACAATAGCTCGCCGCATTTCCAAATCCAAGATACCCCGCAACAGAAGAGATATTAATGACATGCCCCGACCGCTGTTCTCTTAAATACGGCATCACCGCCCTGATCACATTCACCGGGCCGACGACATTGACGTCCAAAGACTGACGAAACTCGCCTTCACTCACTTCCTCCATGCTTCCGAAAAGAGAATACCCGGCATTATTGACAACCACATCCAAACGGCCCCACTTTTCAATAGCCTTCCGAACGGCCTCCTTTACACTTTCCTCCTTTGTTATATCCACCTGCAGCGGCAACAATTCCCCCCGCTCTCCCAATCCTTCCCCCGTCACCTGCGCCCCCACCACCTTCTCTAATTCCCCCACATTCCTCGAAGTAGCCGCCACCTTGTGCCCGGAGGATAACAACAACTTTACAAGCGCAAGCCCCAATCCCTTAGAGGCCCCCGTAACAAACCATACTTTTGTGTTCTGCATGATACTTCTGTTTAGAACACAAAATTACCCCCGGACCCAAGGCCCAAATTATGCCAATCAAACAAATAGTTATGAAATAGCGACCGCCTGCTTCCTGAACTGATTCGGCGTCACCCCACTCCCCTTCTTAAAGAATATATTGAAATTCGACGAGTGATCAAACCCCAACCCATACCCGATCTCCGTTATATTCCAGCTGCTATGCAACAGCAGGGACCTGGCCTCCCTGATCAACCGCTCCGAGATCAGCTCCGTTGTCGTCTTCCCCGTCGTCTCCTTCAATGCCCTGTTCAGATGATTCGTATGCACAGCCAGCCGATCCGCAAACTCATGGGCATCCCTAAGCCCGATCGGATGCCTGGGAGAAGCAATAGGAAATTGACTTTCCAATAACTGCAAAAATGAGTCGCTAAGCCGGGCGGAAGAGCTCCCTGCACCGGCCGACGACGCCCCCGACCTTAGCCCCTGCCCCGGAGCCTGATCCTTCAAGGCCTCATGGATAATGATCTGCACATAGCTCCGCAAAAGATCGTATTTGTTGACATAAAGACTTTTCATCTCCACCAGCATCTTCTCAAAAATGCCGCACAAAAACGGGATACTGCCTTCGTCCGGCAGCCAGACAGGGTTCCCGCTAACCCTGAACAAAGACGACCCGGCAAGACTCTCCGCCTTCAGCTGATGATCGACGAATTCTTCCGTAAACAAACAAAAATATCCCGTCTCCCCCGTTGAGATAGGCTCCCAGGAATACGGGACCATCGGATTGGTAAAGGTGACGCAGTTGTCTTTTACATGATGTACCGCATCCCCATAGGTAAACAGCCCCTCGGCCCGCGTTACCAGGCATATCTTATAAAAATCACGTCTGTTGGAAGGAAAGGAAATATCGTTGCAAAAATCCTCGATCCTATAGACATAGAACCGTCCCGCATTGGAATGTTCTCTGCCATGGCGCTGATGGAAGTCCCGCGCTGATTCTTTTTGCCTCATTGGGCAAAATTATGAAATTCAAACAAATTTCAAGAATGGAGTCGCTGTGTTAGCTACGGCTGCTGGGAACTTCGTCGGAGCGTCGTTCCTTGCTCCTCCTCGTTCGTAACCTTCGCTATGCTCGGTTACCTAACCGGGGCTCATATCTGCCGCGCGGGACGCGGCGACAGCCCTTCCAGGGCTGTAACGAAAAAACCCCCAAGAGTTAGTCAGGGGCCTTTCAAGAGAAATTGGAATTTTGGTGTCTCCTTTGGACGATGATGAAGACGTTTGGTTTTTCTGGATTTTTAATTCGGTATATTCATTGGTATTGGACAAGACAAATGTACACCGCAATAGAATGTTAACAAAGAGTGAATGCCCTCGATTTTTATCGTAATTCTACGATACCCGCGCAGCACCCGCCTAACACCCCGCCAAAAAGACCCGGGCGATCTCCCAACACCCTGCCAGCAAACCATGATCATCACAAATACAGCCCATTTCGTCACATTTGAAAAAAACCGAATTCCCTTTGCCCTAATCTTGTCAAAAAATACCACATGGCTGCTTCAGTCCCGACTATCACCCCCGCACATACCACCCGATGGCGAGAACACGAATTTATCCTCGTCACCCTGCTTTGTATCATCGCCATCGCAGGCAACTGCTGGCGCCTCTTCGAACATTCGGCATCCTGGCTCACCGAAGAGTATGGACGCCCCTTCCTAGAGAACCATCTCCCCTTTAATTACACCAACAACATCCTGCTGCCAAATAGCAGCGTCCCCCTGCTGATCTTCTGCTCCTATGTCTGGATGAACCTCTTTATTCTACCCCGGCTCCTGCAAAGACAAGCGGCTGTTGTCGGCAGCTTCAGAGTTAGATTCTCTCACAGCGCCCGCATTGAAGTCTCCGGTGCAGCAGGAGCAGCATTGAAGCGTTTCTTCTGGGGACTCGGACATACTTTCTTCCTCATCCTCTGCCTGGGAACAGGCTGGGGTATCGCTAACTTCTACTCCCATCGCTATAACCTTCCCCGCGACATCACCGATATTATGATCATGGGCAGAGGCCTCCGCATGGCTACCAATCTGACAATTGCCTATATCGTTTACGCTACCATCCGCGAAACCGTCCTTCGAAAAATAGAGGCAGACGGCGCGCAGGCCACAACCCGGATCAACCTCCTCAACCAGTTCACAGCCTTCCTCACCGGTTACTTTGTGCTGGGCCAGCTATTGAGTTATTTCGAATCGCTGGATGGCCCCTTAAAAGTCTGGTACTTTGGTATCATCCCCCCCGCGATCCTCGCCGCACTGACCAACATCTACTACATCTTCCCCCGCAAACCCGAGGCAAATGTCCTCGATCGGGCTATCTTCTGGCGCCTGCTGATCTCCAATTTCTGCTGGGGTATCCCTTTCGTCATCATCGCGGTTCCCGACGAACATGCCTTCATGCCCGTGCTGCTTGCCATGTGGACAGGCCAGATGCTGATAACCACACCCATCTCCCGCCTTATCTTCCAACAGCAAAAGGACAAGATCATGCAGATCCGCGGACTTGAAACAGCCCTCGGCCAGTCAAAAGCCGACCTGCAGTTCCTTCGCTCCCAGATCAACCCCCATTTCCTTTTCAATATCCTCAATACCTTATACGGAACTGCCCTGTACGAGAAGGCGGAGAAGACAGCCGGCGGTATCCAGCAATTGGGAGATATGATGCGCTTCATGCTCCACGAGAATAACCTCGACCGGATAGCCATGAGCAAAGAGATCGAATACGTAAAAAGCTACATCGCATTGCAACAGCTTCGGACAGAGACCTCGCCGTCTATTATGATCGAGACCGAGATAGAAGAGGATTTCCCCGATTGCCGCGTCGCACCCATGCTGGTGATCCCATTCGTAGAGAACGCCTTTAAGCATGGCATCAGCCTCCGCGAAACCTCATGGATAAAGCTAAACCTGCACTGCGATGGGAAACGGCTGCATTTCGAGCTCCGCAACAGCGTTCATGTCCGCCAGGGCAACGACCCCGAGAAAGGCAGGTCCGGCGTAGGCCTCAAAAACGTTCTGCACCGGCTGAAGCTCATCTACCCCGAACAGCACGAGTTCTTTATGCACCAGGACGAAAAGGAATTCTTTGTACAGCTGGCCATACAATTGTAAATTCAACCCGCGGCGTCACCGCAATTCAACCCGCGGCCTCGCCGCCAATTCAACCCGCGGCCGGTCGCAAAGTTGCAAACTCATTCTATGCTAAAAGCTATCGCCATAGACGACGAACCCATGGCACTGGAAGTGATCCGAAACCTCTCGGCAAAGATCCCCTTCCTCGACCTCAGCGCAACCTTCACCAACGCCTTCGAAGCGATGGATTACATCCAAAAAGAAAAACCCGAACTCCTGTTCCTGGATATCAAAATGCCCGACATCTCCGGAACTGAATTCCTGATGGCCCTCCCCGACCCTCCAATGGTCATCTTTACGACGGCCTACAGCGAACACGCCGTGCAGAGTTTCGAGCTTGACGCCATCGATTATTTACTAAAGCCATTCTCCCAGTCACGCTTCCTGAAAGCCTGCAACAAGGCAAACGAACAATACGAACTAAAAAAGGGGGTGAGAACACCGGCAGCAGGAGACATCTTTATAAAAAGCGGTTACGGCCAGGTGCGGGTAAAAATGAGCGATATCCTATACGTTCAAAGCATGGGCAACTATATGCAGTTTGTGCTGCCCGAAGAAAAGATCCTGTCCCGGCTCACCATGCAGGAAACCGAAGCCCTGCTCCCGGGTGAATACTTCGTCCGTATACACCGGAGCTACCTCGTAGCCTGCGGAAAGGTCAACCGGATAGAACGGGAGTCTGTCTGGATAGGAGACAAAGAGCTGCCCGTCGGTGCCGGTTACGCCGCCGAGCTCGGTCGCATCATCGGCAACAAATAACCAGCTGCTCTGCCCGGAAACAAGCAGAAATAAGGAAGCCGGCCCCCGCCGGAGCCAGATCAACCTAACCGGAAAAATACTAATTTTCCTTTACAACAATCTTATCCTGGTAAACTTCAATAACGCCACTACGCTTATCAGCCAGCATCTGGTGATAAACTTTATTTACAACGGCTTTATTTTGGAAACGTGCGAGATAATCGACTTCTTTAATCTGAAGCGGGTCAATAAAATTACCCTTTTCGTCAATGAGGCGGATCTTGATATTGTGGGGTAAATGTCCCCAAAGAGAGGTTAAATTAAGGTTTAGCATGGATCAAAGGATTTTACTAATTCGTCTTTTTTCAAATATAAGGGAAATACAGCACAATAACTCTCTTTTTGGGAAAATTATTGTGCTTTTTCATGTACAATTAACATTATTTTTCAGCCGATGCAGCCGCAGCCGCTGCGAACTCCTTCTGATGAATGATGATCTCCGCACGGCGATTCAGCCAGGCCTGATTAGGATCCCTGTTATCTCCGATAGGATTATCGCTACCATATGCCTTGGCCTTCATCAGCTCCGTCGGCACACCCCTGCTGTTCATATAATCCAGCACCATCTTGGCACGCCTCCGTGACAACATGTTATTGTAGGAGTTCGTCCCGATAGAGTCGGTGTACCCCTTGATCTCGACAGAGAACTCCGTCGTCTTCCTGAGATGACCTATCACCTTGTCGATATTATTGAACGCCTTGGTCGTAAGCCCATATTCATTGAACTCAAAATAGATTACAAAACGCAGTACCGGTTTACCATCCAGCGAGTCGATCTTATAGTCGTCATCGTTGAAATCATCAAGCCCCATGCTCCGGAACGGCCTCGCACGCTTGCTCCTCGAGCCACCACTACGGCCGTCATCATCCCCATCATCACCGCCATTACCCCTCCGGCTACCGATCGGGTTGCCATTGTCATCCAACAGCCCCTTTGCCTTCAGCACCGAGTCCATATTGATGGTGATATAGATATTATTGACAACATTGCCATTATTCTTATTCGCAGTATCTTTCTTTTCATCCTTCTTCCTGTTATAAGGACTGTTATCTTCCTGGTCCAGCTGCTTCTGTTTCTTATTTTTGATCGGCAGATAGATCCCCACAGAATACATCGTCGTATTCGAAATACTCTTGCTCAGCGCATAACCATACATTACCTGCCCCGTTACCATCACCTTCCGGGCATTGAACTTGGCTCCTATCCCCATCGGCACGCTGGCATAGGAAGCGTCATTGATGATATCGTTGATCCCCACCGTAACATAGGGCTGCAGCCGGTAGGAAGGCGCAAGAAGATGATAGTACAACGCCGCATTCAGCAGATTATAGGTCTTTGATTTGGTCTGGCTGATCAGCACATTATCGTTCGTGACATGCCCAAAACTCAGGCCCAGGTCCGCACTGACGGACAACCGCTGGGTCAGGTTCTTATAGGCCGAGGCCGCAAAAGAAGCATTCCCCCGCTGAAAGAAAGGCAGCGTATTGGCATCACTGAGATACCCCTTCCGGTTCTTTTCAAGCATGGCAAAATCCTGGAACTGCAATTTCAGCAAAGGCGAAATGAACCATCTGGTGTCAAGCTTACGCGTCGTCTCTTCAGCTTTATCTTCCCTGGTCGCAGTGTCCTTCGGAGCCGTAGCAGCCGGGGTCGCCCCAGCCCCGGACCCGGCACCAGCCCCAGCCCCCGCAGGCGTAGCAGCCGCAACATCCGGTTTATCCTTCTTCGACGAAGCATATATCGTAGTATCCTGCTTTGGCGCAGGATCATCGGCCAGCGAGATAACAGTGTCCTTTATCTGCATTGTCGTGTCCCGAACCTGGATCGTCGTATCCCGGGGCGTCGACGCCGTTGTATCTCTCGATATGACAGATCCACCCTGCGTTTGCTTGGTCGTATCCACCGTTGACCGGGCGGGATCCGCTTTTGCAGAGTCCTGGGCCCTTAGGGTTGTGAGGGCAAACAGGAAGCAACCAATCAAACAAATCATTACCTTCTTCATGGGGTTAGTTTTAAAAGTCTATGCGGATGGCCAGTTCCACACCGTTGCGTGCAATGCCAGCCGCATTGATCGTCGAAATATTTACATCATATAATATCGCAAGCAACATTTTCTGGTAACGTAGCTCCACATCCGGAACAATGGCGTCATTATACCGGTATCCAAGACCCAGCCCCACCGCTGCCCCACCCTGTACACCCGGAATAGCCTTGGTATAAGAGAGGTTATAGTAGTGCCGGTAAGCAGGCCCCTGCCAGCTCATCGACATAAAAAATCCAACCTCGTCATCGGTCTTTGTCGTATACCGGTATCCGCCCTGAACACCTATTCCCGCCTTCAGACGGGTAGAGTCCGATTTGATCTTATAAGAGTAGGGTTGATTGACCTGCATCACAGAAGCGCCGATATACCATTTGTCATTGCGGCCATTGCTAAAAACCGATGCGCCCACATTGACATTGAGATGCCCATAGGACCAGCCATTGGCCAGCCGGTCGGCGCTGGGTGCACCCTCGATCGGTCCGTAGTTGTCATATTGATCGCCAAACGCATTCGCCACACCGGCGACATTCAGATTGCTTTGATAGTATTGCGCCTGGAATCCCGCGGCAATATAGGTCTCATGACGACCGATCGGGACAGCATAGGAAAGCCCCATCATCCCAAGCGTGTTGTTCAGGATACCATCGTTGGTTTTATCAGATGCCGCACCCGCACTGAGACTGAAATAACCGGAGTTTGGCTTGTTCTTCCCCTCCTTTGATAACAAGGGCATGTCGAACAGCGCCGCAACACTGTTATAGGCGATCTGACCGCCATACCGGACGCTGCGATAATTCAGCTTAAGACTATTCTGCTTGTCGGTTTTGAGGGACTGATTGTACCAGATCGTCATATCCTGCACCCTCGAAAAATTGATCTCCTGACCACGGGCAAGACCTGTGATGGAAAAGAGGATCAATATTATATAAGTCTTCCTCATCTGATAGTTTTTGCAGAAGGCTCCCCTCAAAAATATCCTTCGGCAAAACTATGGCCATTTGATTGGCCTTCGGCCGAAGGACGGTGTCCTTCTTGTTGGATTTTAGATGCTGTAATATTTTAATAAGAACATTTTATCTCACCAGTGATGTCATCCCCTTCTGCACGATCTTCTTCCCCGTCACATCGATCCCCTCCGCTATCCACAGATATGTCTCCACAGGCTGCGCCACGCCTTTGAACGTCCCGTCCCAACCCTGGTTCGGATCCTGTGTCGTATAGATCAGGTTCCCCCACCGGTTGTAGACACTGAAATAATGGAACGCAGATATCCCCACCAGTATCGGCTTCAGCACATCGTTGGTCCCGTCATTATTCGGCGTAAAGACCTTTGGAACATAGATATTGATAGGAGCGAACTTCACCATTGCCGGACTGCCGTAGATGATCGACTGGCCGCCAACGGTAGCCGTTATATTCACAACCCCCGGCGTCTTGCTCGTGATAAATATATAGGCATCCCCATTCCCATCCGTCAGCACCGGCTGAGGAGTAACAATGGTCCCGCTCCCCGAGTCGATCTTAAAGGTCACTTCCTCGCCCGGCATTATATTCCCGTCCAGGTCCACGATATGCGCCTTGACCTCCGTCTGCTGCGAACCATCCGCCAGCGCCTCATAAATGACCACGCTCAGCGCCGTCAGCGGGTTATTCACATCCGGTTTATTGGTAAAGGTCACTATCTGGTAGCTGCCGTCGATAAGTACATTCTGTGAATGCAATACCCCATTGACAAATACAGTCCCGGGTTTTGTACTGGTGATCGCTATCCGGGCGTAACCGCTATCATCAGTTAATACCTGTATCGGATTGCCGACGAATTGTGCCGTAGCCGTCGCAGTACCTGCAGCCAACGGCGAAGCTTGTATAAAGAAATCCACTTCAACGCCCTTTAAAGCATGAGGCTTTGGTAACCCATCCGTCACCAGCGCAATCACACTATCCTGACCCTTACCATCACCCAGCTGATAATCCTGCCGGACAAACAGCAGCGTAAAACCATGGTTATCGGCAGGATTACCATTATTCCCGTTCCCGCCGCCAGGATTAGACCCGGAACCACCCGAACCGCCTCCATCGCCACTACCGGGAGGAACACCACCGCCACTCGGAGGAGTGCCGCCCGAACCACCGCCGCTGGGATCACCAGGCACCGGATTACCGGCAACAAAATTTACCGTAGCGGGGCTACCATTCGTTATAGGATATATCGTTCCTGTTACAGGATCTTTGGCCGTTGCAGTAAAGCTGACGTCCCCGAGACTAAAGTTGGAGATATCGATCACCGCATCGCCATTAGCATCAGTGGTGCCATTGACAACAGTGACCATCGCCCCCCCTGCCGCTGAACCACCCGAGATGGTAAAGACCACAGAGACCCCGGCCTGGACATTTCCATCTGTGCCTACGATATGCGCCCTTATGACGGCTTTATCCTGGCCGTTAGCCAGAACAGACGGAACATCCACGATCAATGCCGTAGCAGGATTACCCGGATCAGGCGGAGGCGTAACAAAAGTGACGGTGGCAGGGCTTCCATTGACGATCGGATAGGTCGTAGCATTCACCAGGCTTTGTGCCGTTGCAGTAAAGATCACCGTACCTACATTTGGATCGGTGATATTGATATAGGCATCCCCATTCGCATCGGTATACCCGGTACCCACGATAGTGACCACAGCCGTTCCATCGGCCGTTCCGGTACCGGTCTTTGTGAACACAACCCTGGAACCCGCCAGCGGCAGACCATCGTCCCCCACGACATGCGCATGGATGGTCGTAATGCCTCCACCGGCAGCAGCCTGCGGAACATCCACGATCAGCTGGGTCGCAGGATTGGTCGGATCGGGCGTGACGGAAGTAAAGGTGACTGTCGCCGGACTGCCAAAGACGATCGGATAAGTTGTAGTATTCAGCAGGTTCTGAGCCGTTGCGGTAAAGACAACAGTACCCGGTTTTGAATCGGTAATATTGATATACGCATCCCCGTTCGCATCGGTGTACCCGGTGCCGACGATAGTGACCCCCGCCGTTCCGCTCGCCGTTCCCCCGGTCATTGTAAACACGACCTTGGAACCCGCCAGCGGCAAACCATTATCCCCGACAATATGCGCATGTATGGTCGTTGTTCCTCCGACAGCAGCCGTCGGAACATCCACGATCAGCTGGGTCGCAGGATTGGTCGGATCAGGCGTAGCAACAAAGGTCACCGTCGCCGGACTGTTATTCGTAATGGGTACCTGCGCACCCCCATAAGTATAGGTAGCCGTAAAGATCACATCCCCAGGCTTCAGATTGGTGATATTGATATAGGCATCGCCGTTGACATCCGTGGTCGCATTGACCACCGTGACAACCGCCGTCCCCGATGCCCCCCCGCCTACGATAGTAAAGGTCACCGGCAGCCCGGGATAATCGGCGCCATACTGGTTTTCTATGTGCGCATGAATCGTCGCAGGCGTATTCCCATTGTCCGGCGCAGCCGGCACGTCGACGATGAGCTGCGTCCCCGAACCGCTCGAGCTCGGCGTTCCGGCGATATAGGTAAAAGTATAGTCATAACTTGTCGCCTGACCCGCAACCTTGACGTGAATAATGGTCTGACCTACCTCATCACCTGTCAGCTTAATAACGAAATTACCAGACCCATCGGTCGTCTTATTGTCAACGGAAACATTATTATCCAACCGGATGGTGATCGCGGAATTGGGTACAGGAAGCCCGGTAGCCTGGTCTATCACCGTCACCTGTACCTGATCTTCGACACCGCTGGCCGCAATGGCATTATTATTGATTGGAGTAAATACGATTATGTACGGCGCATAACCGGCTGGCTTTTTTTCCGGTTCTCCCGGAGCAGCCTTCACAGGCTGGAAAAAACCCGGCAGCAGTGCGCAACTCAGCAACAGCATTCCAATAAAGGAGATCTTCGCCCTTATCCTGGCCACGGCTGATGCGTCATTATCAATTATTTTCAGGGTCATAGAACACGGAGATTTCACCCTACACACCTGGACATATCCATCCCTGCTCACATAGCAATTATGTCAATAGATTCAAACCGGCTTAGTTAAAAGCGGAGAAAAATGCCATAAAATGATATTGCAATGGCGAACCGGGAAAGGAGAACGTTATACCTGCCTGTAGCGCTGTAGTTGCTCGTAGCAGAAAGAGGTTGTGTAAGGTTTGGGTTTCATAAATAATTGGGTTTTAAATCGGGTCTTCTATACGGTTATTGGATTTCTACTATTATAACCTTTAATAAAAGCTTTAAAACCTATTTTATTGTATAACTGCTTGTAATAATTTTTCTATTGTAGAATAGACATTTACATATAGCCCTGACTGTCAACAAAATTGTCTTATATAGTCGACCTGTAGACATTTTGATTATTCCAAGAGCTTACCGCTTTTTTCCGGTCCGATTTATTCTCCGGCCCCCCGGACGAATAAGACGCAGACTAAAATACGTACCAATAAGCAACAACCCCGTTGCCAGCACCATATCCGGGCCATCCCGGTCAAGCAGATCCCCTCCCCCCAGCCGGACCAGCCCAACCAAAAGATATCCGGTGATAAAGTTGGCCACAAACAGAGCCGGCGGTAATAAGAGCAGGATCCCCCAGTTCTTCGTCCGGAGCACCAGCCCCTGCAGGATGAAATACAGATAGTTCCCGACAAACAGGAACCCCAGCAAATATCCCCATCGCGGATAGGTCACCACATCATAGACACCACGTATTACCCCAGGATGCGTAATAATATAGCCCGTATATAAGATGCAGAACACGCTATACACGAGCGTAATTAAAAACGATCTGTCCCACTTCAATTTCATGTAAGCAATATAAGTATCTTTACGTTTTTTCCCATGATCTTTACAGAAGCCTCTTTAGACAGACTTACTGTTCATTATACCGGTAACAAACAGAATGGTGGCGCATTATTAGTATCCAGACAAGAACAGGTCCCTGACGATGACATCCGTGAAAAGATGCGGGAGGCTCTTCTACAGAAATTTACCAACTGTCACGAGCGTTATGCCTTCCATCACGCCTCCTCCCTTGAATTCAACGAGGTCTATAACTTCGTACAACGCATCTTTAAGGAACCCACGGAATTTTACGAGCTTTCCCTGAAGATAGCCGCACACCTCTTCGAGGTCTCCGTCCACCCAAAAATAAAACCCGGAGAGATTTATATAACCCTCTTTAGCAATATCCTCATAGACGACAGATCCGTCAATGCCATCGGCCTCTTTAAAGCCGAGACAAAAACCCTCTTCGCCGACCTCATCCCCAGCATGGACGACCTCGACCTCCAGCTAAAGGAAGGTTCCGAATTATCCCGTCTCGACAAAGGCTGCCTTATCCTTGAACAGGAAGAACAGCAGGGTTATGAACTGATGATCTTCGATGCCAACGGCAAAGGCGAGGAAGCCCTGTATTGGAAAGACAAGTTCCTGGGCGTAATGATCCGGCAAAATGAGTTCCTCCATACCCATGGCTTTTTGACAATAACAAAGAATTATGTCACCCAGCACATGCCCGACGAATTTGAAGTGTCAAAAACAGAACAAATTGACATCCTGAACCGGAGCATGGACTATTTCAAAACACACGGGAATTTCAATAAATCAGAGTTTGAAGAAGAGGTCCTGCATCATGAAGACCTGATCAATTCCTTTCGCAAATACGACGAGAACTATCGGAAGGCAAACGAGCTGGAACAACTCAATGAGTTTGAGATCTCCCCACAGGCGGTAAAGAAACAGGCACGGGTATTCAAAAGCGTGATCAAGCTGGATAAGAACTTTCATATCTATATTCACGGAGACCGGCAGCTGATCGAAAAAGGATACGACGATGCGCTGCAAAAGCACTATTACAAGATCTATTTCGAACAGGAAACCTAATATATGACTACCAACTGGCAAGGAAAAGTCGCCATCGTCACAGGCGCAGGACAGGGAATAGGATTCGCCATCGTCCGGCAATTGTTAGAACGCGGTGTAAAAGTCGTTCTCAATGACAGCGACCAGGCCCTTGCCACAAAAGCCGCCGGTCAACTCGGTCCCAATTGTCTGCCCATCCCCGGCGACGCCGCAGACATCTCCTTTATCCGTCACATGGTCGACACTACCATCCGGACCTTCGGCCGCCTCGACATCGTCGTAGCCAACGCCGGCCTGACCCTGTTCGGAGATTTCTTCACCTATCCGCCGGAATCCTTTTCCCGGGTAATGCAGCTCAACCTCGGCGGCTCCTTCTTCCTCGCACAGGCGGCAGCTCAACAGATGCGCGATCAGGGACAAGGCGGCAGCATCCTTTTTACCTCTTCCGTAACAGGCCATCAGGCACATAAGGACCTCGCAGCCTACGGCATGAGCAAGGCAGCCCTCGAGATGCTGGCACGCTGCCTCGTCATCGACCTTTCTCCTCACGGTATCACGATTAATACCGTAGCCCCGGGCGCAACCATGACCGAACGTACCACCGGCGACAGATCTTACGAAAAGACCTGGTCGACCCTCACCCCCATGGGCAGACCCGCAACAGTACAGGATATAGCAAACGCAGTATTATTCCTCGTATCCCCCGAAGCACGACACATCACAGGACAAACACTCATCGTAGACGGAGGATGGACCGCCATCAGCCCCGGCCCCACTCTCTAAACCCCCAAACTCCACCCCTCCCTATAACTTCTCTTAACAAACTGATTCGCATCCTCAAAATTCGTGATCTTCATATTCGCCCCATCCCAAAGCAGCTTGATATGACGACCCGGATAGTCAAACTTCCCATCCCCACGCGGCTTCCTCACATCGTAGCTGCGAATAGCCAGATTCCCCATCAGAACAGTCTCCGTCAACGGACCAGCAACTTTAAAATTAGAACTTAGATTCTTTTCTTTATCGCTGCCATAACCCGCCATACAGGCTTCCAGCCAGGCATTATAATGCCCCGTGATATCAGCCCCCGGCACCCGGGCAAGCGTCTGAGGCACAACAGCCGTACGCGAAGTAGGCAGCAGCTTCGGATCACGCCCATAGGTCGCACACATCATCTTCCCCTTCGTTCCGATAAAATAAGTTCCGTTGTCCCCATCCCCAAAGACCTCCTGTGGCCCCAGTTCCTCCGGCCTCTCCGGCTGTATCCCGCCATCCATCCAGTGTAGCGTGACATCAGGCTTACCTGCGGCACCTTTGAACTTCAGCGTGATATGAGAAGAAGGCGGACAACCATCCGGAAAATACCCTTGCCTGAACTCACCCACATATACGCTCCCCACACTACACTGCGCCTCGGTAGGATATCCCAGCTCCAACACCTGGAAGGCCGGGGCGATGATATGACAACCCATATCGCCCAAAGCACCGGTACCATAGTCCCACCAGCCACGCCAGTTAAAAGGCACAAGATTGTCTACATAATCCCTGTAAGGAGCCGTGCCCAGCCAGAGATTCCAATCCAGCTCCGCCGGCACATCGGCCTTCTTATCCGGCCACGCCACGCCCTGAGGCCATACCGGCCGGTTGGTAAAACAATAGACTTCGGTGATATCCCCCACAACACCAGCCCGGTACCAGTCCACCAGCTGCCTGACACCGTCACCGGAAGCTCCCTGGTTCCCCATCTGGGACACTACCTTATAGCGCGCCGCAGCCTGGGTCAGCATCCGGGCCTCATAAATATCATGCGCAAGAGGTTTCTGAATATAGACATGCTTACCCAGCTGCATAGCCGCCATGCCTATGACGGCATGCATGTGATCGGGAGTAGATACCAGGATAGCATCCAGATGTTTATGCTCCTTGTCAAGCATCTCCCGATAGTCCCTGTAATATTTTGCTGAAGGGAATTTCTTGCGGATGGTGGCAGCGCGTCGGTCATCTACATCGCAAAGGACCGGGAACTCAGCCTTACCGGTACCATACAGGTAATTGACGTCCGATTCGCCCTTTCCTCCAATGCCGATGGCCCCGACATTGACCTTATCACTCGGGGCCACATAACCCCTCCCCCCCAATACATGCCGGGGTAAAATATAAAAACCGGCAGCAGCCAGCATTCCTTTCTTTAAAAAATCACGGCGGGAGTCATTACGGAGCGGTAGCTTTTTCATGATGGCGACGGCCCGCCTTTATCCGCAGGCCTCCTTAAAATTAGGGGATTTTCCATAACCAACTACCTCTCCCCCTTTCAATTCTCCATACTCCTTCAATTTTCCGTGGAAGGTATCGCCAAATACTTCTTCCCCGACAGGATCTGGCGTACAGCCCAAAGCAGCTCATCAGGAGCCGCATCCTTGCCTAAATACCCCGACGCACCTGCCTGCAAGGCGCGAAACGCATAATGCTCCTTGGTATAAAGACTCAGTATCAACACCGGAAGACCCGGAAAATCCTGCTTGATCTGTTGTAAAGTATTCCACCCGCCCTTATCAGTACTGGGCAGATCAGAAATGATCATATCCCATGGACTACGGTTTAATTTTTCAGTCCACTCTTCGCCCTCTTCAATCTCCTCGATCTCCGCATTGGGATATGCCTGGCTTAATATTTGCCTCACCCCCTTTCTGATGATGGTATAATCATCAGCCAATAGAATCCTGATCATAAGTTTCTTGTCATTAAGTTATTGAAATAGAGCGAGACAGGTCAATGTCAAGGTATGCTACAGGAGGGCCTCAGCCGGATTGGCTACTGAATGACAAGATATAGGGAATTCTTTACAAAACAACGGGAGCGTTATAAGTAAAAACACCTAGGTTTCCTAATTTTTGACAATAGTCAACGTAGGTATACTCAGTTCTAAAACTTTATTATAATTTTTCGTAGTTTCACCTACCCTGCACAACCGGCAATATCCATTTCAGTAAGGTTTGAATCGAATCAGAACGTATGTCAAGTCTTCTTCAGCCGGTCTACCTCTTAATAGCAACCGCAATAGTTGCTATTGGTATTCTCCTCCTCGTTCTTGTCATCTATGGCCAGCTTCATTTCAACAGAAAAGAATACTGGTTTCAAAAAGCAGCACGCCAGCGACTGGAAACATGGATCAGTGAAATGATCTTCAGTGAACCGCAGGACCGCCCCCCCATCTCCAATGAGTTTTACCAAATGGCAAAAAATCCTGCCGGCAGGTCCTTTGTATTAAACGAACTGGTCAACGCCCGAAAGAATTTTACCGACACCGCAGCGGAGAACACAAAATTCTTATACGAACAGCTCGGGTTGAAAAAGTATTCGCTTAAAAAATTAAAAAGCTCCAAATGGCATATCAAAGCCCGCGGGATCCAGGAATTATACCTGATGGGACAATCGGATGTCCTGAAGAGCATATATAAGAACACCAATGCCAGGCACGAGTTCGTTCGGATGGAGGCACAAACAGGAATTATACATATGATAGGTTTTGAAGGACTTCGCTTTCTGGACCTCGTCTCCTACCCGCTGACCGAATGGCAGCAGATTAAGCTCCTGGAACAGCTGAACTATTCAAAGATGAATCTGACGCTTAGCCCGGCTATCCCCGGCTGGCTGAATTCTCCCAACGACACGGTAGTAGTATTCGCCCTGAGACTCGCAGAGGAATACCAGCAAATTGCCCTTCACGATACGATACTGTTATGCCTTCAGCACCCCAACGAAGCCGTGCGCAGACAAGCCATCCTTACACTTGTCGCAATCGCCACCGAAAAAACACCCGGTCTCCTTACCGAACATTTTTATAAAGAAAGCCCCCCTAACAGACTCGTCATCCTCGATGGTCTGCAAAAGATAGCCACAGAGCAGCAAGCCCCCTTCCTCATCGGCCAGATGGAAGATGAGAACGATATGATCAAGCTGAAAGCAGCAAAGGCCTTAGCCCTCAATACAGACGGAGGGCTTACCCTGCTGGATGAAAAAAGCCGGCAGACGCCGGAACCATACAGGGAAATTTTTCTCCATGTCAAATCCGAATTTGCTTTATGAAGTGGGATAGCATTATTACCTTTTTCTACTATGCCTTTACATACGGCATATTTACCTGGTCCGTTGTACTCGTCATCGCCTATATCTTTATCGGCCTCTATTCGATCGGTGAGACCAGGAAATACATGCACAGGAATAGTTTTACAGATTACCGGATCCTCGCCGTGTCCCGTCACGCCCCATCCGTAAGCATACTTGCACCTGCCTACAATGAAGGTAAAACCATCGTCGAGAATGTACGATCCCTCTTATCCATCTATTACCACAACCTGGAGCTCATCATCATCAATGACGGCAGTAAGGACGACAGCCTCCAACGCCTGATCGAGGCCTATCAGTTGAAAAAGACAGATCTCTTTTTCAATTCCCGGATACCGACCCGGCCCATAAAGGGGATTTATAAGAGCACCAACCCCGTCTACGGAAAATTAGTGGTCGTAGACAAGGTCAATGGCGGAAAAGCCGATGCCCTCAACGTCGGCATCAACATAGCTTCCAACAATTACCTGGTTTGTATAGATGTGGATTGCGTTTTGGAACAGGATGCCCTGCTGAAGATGATCAAACCCTTCCTGGAACAGACAGATGAGAAGGTCATCGCCGCCGGTGGAGTGATCCGCGTCGCCAATTCCTGCATAATAGAAGGCGGACGCCTGATCAAAGTAAACATGCCAAAAGAATACCTGCCACGCCTCCAATGTCTCGAATATATCAGGGCTTTTATCCTGGGCAGGATGGCCTGGAGCCGGCTCAACGGTCTGATGCTGATCTCCGGTGCTTTCGGCGCCTTCGACCGCGAAATTGTCATCCGCTGCGGAGGGTACAACCCCAATACAGTAGGCGAAGACATGGAGCTGGTCGTACGCATGCGCCGGTTTATGGAAGAGCAGAAACAAAAGTACCGGGTTACCTATATCCCGGACCCTTTATGCTGGACCGAAGTCCCGGCATCCTTCTCCATCCTGGGAAGACAACGCAACCGATGGGCAAGAGGTATGTCGGAAACATTAAAGATCCACCGGAAAATGTTCTTTAATCCCCGTTATCACCTGCTTGGGATGCTGAGCTATCCGTACTGGTTCTTCTTTGAACTATGCTCCCCGGTAATAGAGTTTTTCGGGATCGTCTGTTTCCTTCTTTTTATATTACTGGGCTTTATCGACTGGGAATTCTTTATCACCTTCCTCATCTTCATTACCTGTTTCGGATATCTCTATTCTACTTTTGCCATCCTGATGGAGGTTATCACTTATAACCAATACCGACGTCGGACGGACATCCTTCGCCTGCTATTGGCAGCACTCACAGAACCATTCTATTTTCACCCCTTTGTCGTATGGAGCTCCATAAAAGGATATATTGACCTCCTGAAGAAAAAAGGCGGATGGGGAGAGATGAAAAGACGGGGATTCACAGCAAAGACCATCACACCCGAAACAGCCAACCACAAAAGCCCCTGGTTATCCTCTTTTACAAAAGGACTATACCATTCCTTCAGGGAATACCTGCGCTATGCCATCGCCCTGCTCCTGCTCTCTGCAACCGCAAGAGCCTTTGAATTGATCAGCGATACCCTGCGACACGGGCTTCCCCCCTCGCCGGGCAAGCTCATCGGGCTGGCTTATCTGAAAGACCTCGCCTTTTTTGCAGACTACGCCTTAGCAGGGTTCATCTCATTCGCCATCCTCTACGCATTACATAAGAGAACCGCCAGGATCTTTTTCGTTGTCTTGTCCATCATCTTCCTGTTCATACAACTCGCACTATCAACCTATTTCCTTACTACCCTGGCCCCACTGGGCGCAGACCTATGGGGCTATTCATGGACGGAGATCCGGCAAACCGTCGGCGCCGCAGGCGGAGTGCCTTTGCCGGTGATCGCTTCATTTCTGCTGGCCACAGCATTTATCATCTTCGTTTTTATTTACCTGCCCCGAAGAATAAAACCCGGAAAAACTTTCACCGGCATGGCCTCTCTTGCCTTCATCGCCGCGCCGGTCTGGGATCTTGCATCTGCCGCCAACAGCCTGAAGCCAGGAACAGAATACATCAACAACCTTTCCATTAATAAATCTTATTATTTCTATACCGCCACAGTAGAACATTTCTTTCTTCCACGACAACAGGACCTGGATATTTACTCCAATGCCTATATCGGTGCGGACCCAGCCGACCCGACCAGCCGCGGCCTTACCACTTTCAAATATATCAATGAAAAAGAATATCCTTTCCTGCACACCCTGGACACCACCTCAAATGTTTTGTCTCCTTTTTTCAACAAAGCGTCAGCTCCACCCAATATAGTTATTGTACTGGTAGAAGGACTTGGGAGGGCCTTTACAAACAAGGGCGCTTACCTGGGCAACTTTACCCCCTTCCTGGATTCCCTGTCCGAAAAAAGCCTGTACTGGGAAAATTTCCTGAGCTCCGGGGGAAGAACATTTGCCGTATTGCCTTCTCTTATCGGCTCACTCCCTTTTGCCCGCAATGGTTTTAACGAACTGGGAGAGAACATGCCCCCCCACCTATCATTATTGAGCCTGCTAAAAGACAACGGTTACCGAACGTCTTTCTACTACGGAGGAGACGCCCATTTTGACAACATGGACCTATACCTGGAAAAGAGCAGACTGACTTCCATTAATGATGAAAAGACCTACCCTCCCGGTTACAGTAAAATGCCATCCAAAACAGGCTTTAGCTGGGGATATGGTGACAAGGAGCTCTTCCGGAGATATTTTGAAGTGGAGCATGATCAACCGCAGCCTTATGCGAACGTGGTGCTCACCGTTTCCACCCATAGCCCTTTCTTTATAAACGAGCAGGATTACTACCTGAAAAAATTCACACAACGGATGGATGATCTGGGATTTACCGAAGCCACAAAAAGGCAGTACCGGGATTATCAATATCAGTATGCAAGCATCCTGTTTATGGATGATGCCCTGCGCAATTTCCTGGCCACCTATTCAAAAAGAACAGACTTTAATAACACCGTTTTCTTAATCACCGGCGATCATCGCATGCCCGAAATACCCATGTCCGGTAAGATCGACCGCTATCATGTCCCCCTCATCATCTATTCTCCCTTACTAAAACGCAGGGCCACCTTCTCCTCCGTTTCGACCCATTTTGACATCACCCCAAGCTTATTAGTATGGCTCCGGAACGACTACCATCTCCATATCCCCTTATCCGGCAGCTGGATGGGCTCAGGTTTGGATACGGCAAGAACATTCAGGAATATCCATACCAGCCCTTTAATGCAGACAAAGAATGACCTCGTGGATTTTGTCATGGGAGAATATCTCCTCAACGGGAATGATCTCTACCGGATCAACAGTGGTATGCAATTGACAGCGGAATCGGACGACAATAAAGCAGCAAACCTTAAAACCGGTTTTCAGCGGTTCAAACAAAAAAATGAACAGCTACTCAACGGAGCCAGGCTGATACCGGATAGCTTATACCAGGCCTATTTCCCAAGATGACCCTTTTCGTTATAGTAGTCATTCAAAACCGTCGTCACCAACGGACGATAAACCTTCCAGAAAAAGCTTTCTCTTTCCAGCGGGTCCCGCCTGTTATACATCAACCACTGAAAATGACCCGATCCTTTAAAATAAGAGCTGACAAGCCGGACCGGGTTATCACAAAAATCACCCGAAAAATAAAAAAACCGGTAATCATTGTTGATGTGGCCGGAAATAGCAGGAAAGGAGGCCGGTATACCGTTGGCTGACAATTCCCTTTTTCCCCTCTCATTGACCGCTATCTCAAACTTCGAAAGGACATGGTTGATCCTGGTATCTGTATCCACGATATCAAACCAATAAATATATTTGATACGCTCAGGCAATCCATAAAGAGCTTTTTCCTCCCCATTAAAAAAAATGTAGGGAAATTCGGTCTTCAGATGCGTTTCATTTTCCAATATGACTATTTTATCATCCGACCGGACAAAAGCGATCCCGCTTTTTTTAAAGGGCCACTGCCCATCATGCTGCTGCTGGTAGTTCCGGACAAGCCATTTAGGTAGCTCCTTATTGACAGCAGTATCAAAAGAATCGAAATACCGGCCTGTCCAGCCGGTCCATCGCACCCCAAAGCTTTTTTCAAAATCGCTCCGCAAAATATCCGGGGTAGGAGATCCCAGACAATCAAATTCCGCAATGATCAACTTATGCTTATCCCGCATTTGCTTTAAAAAGTACAGATCCTTTTCGGTCATTCCTGCATACAGGAAGTACGCGGCATCGGCGTCATTACTCAACTGCTCCAGCTGATCCCCGCTAAACCGCTCCAATCCTTTTGACCCGTAGTAATCTTTCTCCTGCCGGTATAGCTCGGTTTTGTTCTTGGTAAACCGCTCCTGGTTCAAGACCCAGTTCAGGGAGACATGCTCCTGCCCTTTGGAACTGAGAACAGTCTTGTCTATAATGGCGACGACAAGTTTCCGCTTTGGCGTCAACCGCCAGAAAAGCCACATCCACAACGGCAATAACACGATAATGAACAGCGCCAGACGCCCATACCACCGGTTTAAAAACGATACTGCCATGCAATGCCTGTTTGAAATTGATTGCCCCTTGTCGCCGGCAGGTATTCCTGGTTGACCCAGCCCGCGCTGGCAGAGAATACATTCCTGCGTTTGATCTTCTTTTTAAAATATGCGCTCAGGTTATAAGAAAGTAATCTCGTTTTGCTGTACAGCTGTATGACATTGTTCCGGTCGTCGGGAGATATACCATAACCTGCCGATGCCCCGATATAATCGTCAGCGCTGCCATAATAATATCTTGCCGCGATCGTATAGGAGACAGATACGGTATTGATATAAGTCGCCGGCGTGATATAGACCCTTCCGCTCCAAAGCCAGCTCTTATAGTATTTGCCCAGATAGGCGGTATATATCCAGGTGGGTGACCCAGAAAAATCCAGGTAACGAAAACCCAATTCACCTTCAAAACTCGCCGGCAGATTGGCATACAAAGAAAACCCGCCCCGCCACTGCGGGAAAATACCATCATTGTCGGACCACCCCGCTTCTACATAACTATAGAACGTTTTGGAAATATGCGGATACGCCTCCAGCTCGAACTGTACCCCGTTCTCCCTGAACCGGTTGGCATAATTGATCCGCCCCGTAAGCGTACCCCATGCCATAGACCTTCCGTAATCGGCACTTACTAAATGCCATGGATCGTCAAACTGTTTGTCAAAGTAGACAAAGTCATAGCTCAGATCTACCTTATTGCGAACCGTCAGCTCTTTGATCCTGTCGGCCAGGACCCTCGCATCAGTATTCTCTTTGTTTATGTGGAGGATCTTCTGCAAGGCAGAGTCCGCGGTTGCATAACGTCTCATCGCATTCAGGATCCTCGCCTTCCGCAATAGCAGCCCCTCCGACGCGGGATGATACCGAAGCCCGCCATCACATATCCTCAGTGCCGTATCATAGTGATCATTCCAATATTCAAGATCGGTGAAAGCAATGACAGCTTCCTCATCATCGGGCTTGTCCGCCAGTACATATTCAAAGCAGAGCTTTGCACTGTCATAGTTATGCGTCCATGTATATATCCGCCCCAGGAATACCCGGATATCCGCATAACCAGGGCTTATCTCCAACGCCTTATACAGATATATTTTCGCCCGGGGATAATCTTTTTCATTAAAAGCAGCTTTCCGCGCAGCCTGGAATAACCCGTCTGACGTAACAGTATCCTGCGCATACACAGCAGCAAAAGAAAGACAGAGGAAAGCCAGTAGTATAGGGAGACGCATTGCAGACATATCCGAATTAACAACTCAAGCTTGATGCGGGACAGAACCCATGGCAAACCGTTTGACCCTTACCGACAACTCATTCAGGCTAAAAGGCTTGGTGATATAGTCGTCGGCGCCAAGCTGAAAGGCCTCCAGTACCACCCCCTCCTGCTCCAGGGCTGACAATATGATCACCGGGGTCCGGGTCGTTTTCTTTACGATCCCTATGATCTCCAGACCAGAGGCAAAAGGCATCATAATATCGGCAATGATCAGGTCCGGCGCTTCTTCTTCAATTTTAGCCAGCGCTTCACGGCCATCCACGCTGATAATGACCTCATGCCCGTCCTTCTTCAGACGCATTTCGATAATCCGTAATAAAATGGGTTCATCCTCTGCAACAAGAATTTTCATTTTGGTCGCTTTAATACGAAGTGTATGATCGTAAAAATGAAAGCGTGCAGATTGTTAAGGGAATATGCTAACAGACCAGAAAGTTACCAGTAAATACTGATATGTACAAATTTATCTATATGGCTCACAGCCGAAATACTTAGTTGCTATCGATACCCTGTAGGGCAGATTGTATCCGGTTTTTATCGGCTGTAGTGAATCGCCCCCTCATATGAAAGAACAACCCATTTCCTTCCTTCCCCCTGATGATACAAACCACATCCTCAACCTCTCCCTTACCATCACAGGTCAGCATCTGAAACCGGCCCTTGCCATGACGCACAGAGAACCATTCCTCAAAATTATCCTTGCTGATCGATCTGTCGAGATCAGACCATTCCTGCGTCTGAGCCGCATCGATAGACAAACAATGCAAAAAACTCACTTTGCTGAACCAGTCGTCACCGGACCTGGAAGACCCTGAACTTGTAAAATTAAATTGCCAGCCGCCTCCTTCAATACCACCCTTATCCTTTTTGGAGTCCTGGTACTTCTGATAAAACTCATCTACATGAGAGGTCTGCGCACAGGCAGAAAAAGAAATAAGTAACATCAGCAAGGGAATAGTTATAGCCTGCATCTTATTTATGTTTTATATTTTTTAAATTTTCCATCCCTTTTATCCCCATGTCCGAGGACAACCGCGAGAGCTTGTCCAGGTCGATATTCCCTACAAAGCTCATCATCGTAAAATCATCCTTATCGACCGCTATCATCAGCAGCTCGTGGATCACATCCCCCTGTTCCTTTATCATAAACCGCACATTGTCCTTATCACTTCGGACCGTGATCAGCTCCTCATATTCCTTCCGGTCGATCCGGGCCATCGCCTCCCTGTAAAATACAGCCGGAGTCGTTTCCGTAGAAAGTATCCGCAAACTGGTCAGACGGGTGACCGTTTGCTTGAGATCGGATGGGATCGTATCCCAGTTGACCTTTGACATAAGACGAAACATCTTCGGACTGATAGACACGACCGTGAAACGACTGTCCTCGACATATTTGCCAAAAAATTTTCCTATCGCATCGTCCTGCGCAAAGACTCCCGTTCCCAGCAACAGCAGCGGAATAAAGAATATCCATTTTGATCGGTTCATATTTTCTGTTTTAATTACCCGTCGCCGCCTCCCAGCTATTATTAAGACGGTTCATATTTTTTTGCGTAATATTTTTTCCTTCGTTCATATGCGTCGATGCAACCAACAACGCATGCCGCACCGCCTCCAAAGCCTTTTCCGGATCGTCATACGTATCTTTTATCGTCGCCACTTTTACCTCATCACCCGAACGGTTCGACAACTGCACTACTAAAAAAAGACTGCTCACACAAAGCAGCACCGCTGCCGCAGCCGCATACCCAAACCGTAGCCTCCGCACCGGCGCCACCAACCCCACCCTCTCCAATATTCTCTCCTCAAGATCCTCCCCGGGCGACACCTGCTTCTCTTCATCGATGTATTCAAAGAAAGGCGCATACTGCAACAGCTCCGTATCCACTTCCCCCGATCGGAAATAATCCGCCACCACCCTCTCCTCCTCCAGCGTCGTCTCCGCCAAAAAATACTTTTCAAGCAAAAGCTTTATCTCATTCATATCCCCTCCGTTTGAGTGATCAGTTTCTTAATGGCATTCCTTCCCCGGAACAGGTTGACCTTCACCTGGTCAAGAGTCATATCCAGCACCTCCGCTATCTCATTATAGCTAAAGCCTTCCATCTCCCGCAGCCGGACCACCTGCTGCTGATTCTCCGGAAGGACATCCATACACTGCCGGATCCGTTGTATCATTTGTTTGTCCATCATCTTTTCATATGGGTCCCTGTCAGGACTGCTGACCTGCCCCGCTTTTTCTTCCTGCACCGGAACAACACGGCGCTTCCTTATCCTGTCCAGGCAATTATTCCGTGTAGCCGTCATACAATAAGCCTCGATGCTCTTCCATTCCCCCCATTGATCCCGCTTCGCCCAGATCCCCGCCATCACATCCTGAACAGCATCTTCAGCCTCCTGCACATTTTGTAACAGGCGGAAGGCAAACCGGAAAAGCTTGTCCTTCATGGGCAAAATGTGTTTTTTAAAGACTTCTACTGACATTACTATGAAGATGACGGAAGGAAAATAAGAATGTTACAGGGAACTTTGCATTTTATTAGTACTGCCAGATAGCTTTTTTCATTAATTTGAACCACCAAAACGCTAAAATCACCATGCGCACCAAAATGCCTCTCCTTACCCTGCCCTTCCGTTTGGCTTCCCTCTTTACCATCGCTTTCTCCCTCCTGATCGCTGCCGCCACAGCCCAGGACACTACCCTACTCCCCAACCTCATCGCAACCGAAAAACTCTTCGACATCCGGTTCACCCCCGCTAAACGCGATTCTATCCTCAGCGGCCTGGAAAACAATCTCCATTTATACCAATACCTGCACCAGCATAACTTATATAATGACGTTCCCCTGAGCCTCGGATTCGACCCATTACTGGCCGGCACCCCCTACGAAACACGCCAAAAACCCATCTCCTGGAACCTCCCTTCCGAAGTAAGCCTGCCCGCCAATCACAGCGAGCTCGCTTTTTATTCCATCCCCGAGCTGGCCTCCCTGCTCAAAAGAAAAAAGGTCAGCTCCGTAGAACTGACCACTTTATTCCTCAACAGACTAAAAAAATACGGCCCCGTCCTGCATTGCGTTATCGAGCTGACCGAAGACAGCGCCCTCGCACAGGCACGCCGCGCAGACGCCAACTTCGCAAAAGGCATCTACAAAAGCCCGCTCCAGGGCATTCCCTACGGTATAAAGGACCTGTTTGCCGTAAAAGGCTCACACACCACCTGGGGCACACCGCCCTATAAAGACCAGGTCATCCAGCAGAACGCCTACGTAGCCGCCCGCCTCGCAGAAGCCGGCGCCGTCCTCGTCGCCAAACTGTCTCTGGGTGAGCTCGCCATGGACGACGTCTGGTTCGGCGGCCTGACCCGCAATCCCTGGAAGATTGCAACAGGCTCCGGCGGCAGCTCCGCCGGTTCCGCCAGCGCAACCGCCGCAGGCCTCGTACCCTTCGCCATCGGCACCGAAACCTATGGCTCCATCGTCGACCCCTCCATGCGCTGTGGCGCCACCGGCCTGCGCCCAACTTTCGGCAGCATCGCCCGGACAGGTTGCATGGCCCTCTGCTGGAGCTCCGACAAAGTAGGCCCCATCTGCCGCAGCGCAGAAGACGCAGCCTACGTTTTTGCATACATCCACGGCGGTGACAGCATCGACGCCTCCTCCCGGACCATGCCATTCAACTACACCGGTAAGACAGACATCCCGAAACTAAAAATAGCCTATACCCGCAACTACATCGAATCCCTCCCCGATGACAGCCCGGAAAAACAAGCTCTCTTTATCTTAAAAAAGCTAGGCGCAAAACTGACCCCCATCGACTTCCCCGATGACCTCAAAGGCAACGACATCCTATCCCTGATCATCAGCGTTGAGTCCGCAGCCGCCTTCGACAAGCTGACCCGCACCGGCGAAGACGATCAGATGGTCCAGCAGAATAAAGACCGCTGGCCAAATACCTTCCGCACCGCCCGCTTCATCCCCGCCGTAGAATACGTCAACGCCTCCCGCATGCGCACCAGCATCATGCAACGCATCGACCCCTTCATCGCACAATACGACATCATCATCGCCCCTCCTGAAACAGGCGACCAGCTCGCAATAACCAACCTGACCGGCCACCCCTCTATCACCCTCCCCGTCGGCTACAAATCCGATGGGACACCCGGCAGCATCAGCTTTATCGGTCAGCTATACGGTGAAGCAAAACTATTGGCTTTTGCAAAAGCCTTCCAGGACGCAACACCCTATAACAAACAACATCCGAAAGGTTTTGAATAACATTACCCGTTACACGGTAAGCCATTGATCAACCGTCAGCACATCGGCCTGACGTGGGAAGACCTTGGTCGTGAGTACACGATGCACTTCTTCGTCACCGTCTGCACAGCAGTCGGTCAGTACGGTTAAGCCATAATCCATATCAGCAGCTTGCCGCAGGGTGGACAGTACAACGCCGCTGGTGGCTATACCGGTCAGCACCAGGTGCCCGACGCCATACGCCCGCAATATAACCTCCAGATCGCTACCCGTAAACGCACTTACACGACGCTTTACAACCACAACCTCATCCGCCTGTGGCCGCAACCCTTCATGCACCTTCATAAAGTCTGACATGTCCACACCCGCCATTCGTTCCTTGAACGCCCCAAATGTCTTATTCCCCGCTCCGATCTCCGGCGAACCGGACCGGAATCCAACCACTACATAAATAACCGGGACCTTCCGCTCCCGCGCCTTTGTTATGGCCTTCGCCGTATTGCCCAGAATAGCCGCTGCATCAGGCAGCATACCTACAATACCCGCCTGCATATCCATGACTAAAAGGGCCGTGTTACTCTTCTGTTCCATATGTTTTTTTTTGTTTATAAAAGACCTTCCCGAATATCATGGCGATCAATACCGCCAGTATGCCCTGGCAAAGCATCGTCAGCGGAGCACCCGTTTTCTGCGAGATTACCCCGATCACCAGACTACCCAGGGGCAACATGCCAAAATAGGCCATCGCGACAAAGCTCATCACCCTCCCCCGCATATGAGCAGCGGACTCCATTTGAATAATAGTGATGCTGGTCGACATAGGCGTGATCGAACCCAGGCCAAGAATGATAGCAAACGGCAACGCAAGCGGGAACCAGGTGGCACGCGAGAACAATATCAGCCCTAACCCCAGTACCACTATACTGATCAGTAGAAACTTCCGGAGATCGGCGCCCCTTTTGACCGAAGCCATAAAAAAAGTGCCGGCCAGCGCCCCCAGCCCGATAGCACCGGTAATATATCCATAGGTAGCAGCATCACCGCCAAAAATGACTTTGGCAAACACAGGTACCAGCGTATCATACGGTAAAACAAGAAGACTGAGAAAGATCAGCAGGATCATAAGCAGAGACATGCTCCTCGTCTGTTTCAGATAACGAAACCCCTCCGCCAGCTCCGTAACAACTTTTTTCTTTACAGCCGGCGGCACAAATGGAGCGAAACGCATCATCATAAGCGACCCGATCACCGCGACAAACGAGACGGCATTCACGATAAAACAAACCCCGGCTCCAAAATGCTGCAGAACGATACCCGACAACGCCGGCCCCATCAATCTCGCCAGGTTGACCATCGCAGAGTTCAGCGATATGGCATTCGCCAGATCCTCCTTGTCATCAACCATCTCGTGTACCATCGGCTGCCGCGCCGGAACGTCAAATGCATTGATAACCCCAAGCACAGCCCCCAGCGAAAGTATCTCCCAGATAACATAATGACCGCTCAATACCAGCACCGCCAGCAAAATAGCCTGCAACATCGACGCAAATTGTGTGATCAGCAGGATCCTGTAACGACTATATCGATCCGCTACTACACCCCCCGCCAGCGACAGCAGAAAAGAAGGGAACTGCTGCGCGAACATAGCGAAGCCGATCATGGCGGCAGAATGGGTCAGCGAATAGATCACCCAGATCACCGCCGTTCGCTGCATCCAGGTGCCGATCTGGGAGACAGACTGCCCCGCAAAGAACAAAGCATAGTTGCGGTTGCCGAACGCGCGGAATGTATCGCCCCTCATCTCTTCATCCCTCCTATCACCATTCGGGCAAGCGTACCCACCGCAGATACAGCCTTTTCAAAATCACTCCCCATCTCCATCTCCCGCTTTATACCCCGTAGACTGCTCAGCAACACAAAGATCACCATCTCCATTTCTGCTCCCTCCATCTTTCGCAATTCGCCTTTTTCTATTCCACCCGTAAGCAGTTGGCAAAGCAGATCACCCTCCTTCTTCATGATCTCATTATGATGCACGATCTTCGTCCTCTGAAATTTGGAAAGAGCATCCGCATCCATCCCCACATCCAGCGTCTTAAAAAATGCTCTCTTCTCCCGAAGCACCTCCAGCTTCGTGAGAAAAAAAACATGCAGCTTTTCCTCAACACCCGACACCTTCTCAACCGCAAGCCTCATCGCTGCCACCATCTCATCGATCTCGATCATCACCACCGCATCGAATATCTCCTCCTTGCTTTTATAATAATAATAAAGCGAACTCCGCCCCTTACCAAGGGCCCTGGCAACATCATCCATCGTTACCTTGGCCAGACCATATTGCTGGAAAAGCCGCTTTGCCTCCCCCAATATCTGCCGCTGCATCAGATCTTCTTTCATGTTACAAGAGTAGATAATTTTCGACAATTAAACAAATTTTGTCGAAATGTCATACAATCGTAATGTATCATAAACGAACATCATCTGTACCATAATTGAACTCCCATTACAATCACACTTGCCATAATAACCTGTATTTCATATATTTAAATATTGGTACAATATGCGCAGAACCCAAATCATGATAAAGAGCTATTTCCGCGTCGCCTGGCGCAACCTGCGCAAAAACAAAGTCTATTCAGCCATCAACATCATCGGCCTCGCCGTAGGCCTTTCCGTGTTCTGGCTGATGGCACTATATATATCCGACGAGCTCAGCTACGACCGTCAGTCCGTCAATTCCAATCGCATCTACCGCGTCGCCCACTCCGGCGAATGGACCGGCGGCAACTTCCACCTCGCACAAACACCAGCCTTCTTCGGCCCAACACTAAAGAACGAATTTCCCGAAATAGAAGCCACCGCCCGCATCGATGCAGAAGGCGGCGGCACCCTCATCTACGGCGAGAAAAAGATCAAACGCGACGACATCCTCATCGTAGATAATTCATTGCTGTCGATCTTCCGTTTCCCCTTCCTCTATGGCGACGCCACCAATGCCCTCCAGGCTCCCAATTCCATCGTCCTTACCCGTAACCTCGCAGAAAAGCTCTTCGGCAAAGCCGAAGACGCACTAAATAAAACCATCACCTTCCAGAACGGTGGTCCCTGTCTCGTCACAGGCGTAATGGAAGACCAGCCATCCAACTCACATCTCAACTTCAGCGCCCTTCTGTCAATGGCCCCGACAACAGACAACTCCCTCAACTCCTATCTTTATACGTATGTCCTGCTCCGTAAGGACGCCAATGTCAAAAACCTCGAAGCCCGCCTCCCGGGCTTTTACGATCGTCACCTTGCAGCCGCCATGGGCAAAGGCTCCCAATACCGCATAGACCTGCAGCCGCTGACCTCCATTCACCTGCATTCCAACCTCGACTATGAGATCAGCCGCAACAGCGACATCCGCTATATATACCTTTTTGGAGCCGTCGCCATACTCGTCCTGCTCATCGCGATCATAAATTATATCAACCTCGCAACGGCACGATCCTCCCTGCGCATGAAAGAAATAGGGGTCAGAAAAGTCATCGGATCAGGACGTAAAGAGCTGGCCACACTTTTCCTCATGGAATCCGTCGTCTTTACCCTGCTCGCAGCCATCATCGCTACCCTGCTGACAACCCTGCTAACACCCGCCTTCAACACCCTGTCCGGAAAAGACCTGACGCTCTGGCAATTCGGCGTTGTCCCGACAACCCTTATCCTCATAACGTTTACATTCATCGTCGGACTTCTGGGCGGAGCCTATCCCGCTACCTTCCTCTCGGGCTTCCGCACCATCCCTTCCCTGAAAGGACAACAAGGCGACATGTCCTCCACCGTGCTCTTCCGGAAATCACTCGTGACCTTCCAGTTCGTCGTGACCATCTTCCTCATAGCCGGCTCCTCGATACTTTACCTGCAACTCCGGTACATGCAGAACAGAAACCTTGGCTTCAACAAAGACCAGGTCCTGACCTTCCATATTTCCAACAGGGAAGTACGCGAACACATCGAAGACCTTAAAATGCAGCTTTTACAGGACCCATCCGTAGAAGCCGCCGCAGCAGCAGGTAATCCCATCGGCAACAATGACATCGGGTCCATCCCGGTGAATTTCGAACGCAATGGCGCCATCGACCCCAAACCCACCAAGGTCCTCTCCTTTTATACCGACGCTGACTATCTCCCTACCCTGCAGATCCAACTGGCCGCCGGCAGAAACTTTGAAGCCACCCAACCTACCGACAAACTGGGTTCGGTACTGATAAACGAGACACTCGTACACGAGCTCGGCTGGACCGATGCCGTCGGCAAAAGAGTTCAGTTCACAAACAACGGAACCACAAGACTGGCTACCGTTATCGGCGTCGTAAAAGATTTTAATATCTATAGCCTGCAGCACAGACTCGAACCACTCGTACTGCAAATGCCACCCGTGCGGAAAGAAGAAGACAACCTCTGCATACGGCTTAACCACAACCGCATCGCACAAGGCCTGAAATATATAGAAGCTGTTTATAAGAAATGGGACCCCACCTCTTCTTTTGAATATCACTTCCTCGATGAGAATTTTTCCGCCCAGTATGCCGCAGAGAAAAACCAGGGCCGGCTCCTGCTGACCTTTACCATCCTGGCCATCTTCATCGCCTGTATGGGACTCTTCGGCCTGGTGACCTTCAGCGTCGGCCAGCGCACAAAAGAGATAGGCGTCCGAAAAGTACTGGGAGCCAGCGTTACAGGGATCGTATTGCTGGTGTCAAAAGAACTGATCAAACCCGTTATCATCGCCATCGGGATCAGCATCCCCCTGGCCTGGTATGCCATGCACCGCTGGCTGGAAAGTTTCGCCTACCGCATGCAAATGAACATCTGGATCTTCCTTGCAGCCGGATCGATAGCCGCGCTTATCGCCATCATCACCGTCGGCTGGCGGGCAGCCCGCGCAGCAAAAGCAAACCCCATAAAAAGCCTGAGAACAGAATAAAAATAAAAAAAGCGGACAAGAAAATTTTCTTGCCCGCATATTCAACTGGGTAAGGTGTTCATGGTGGTATCTGATTAAAAACCTCTTTATGCCTTACATCTTTTTCATCATCTTATTACATTTCTCTGCCTCATCCAGGTGATGACGCAGCGTATGCAGCGTGCTATCAGCAAACCCACGGATATCGGCATCAGAACCATTCTTGGATTCATCCTCAAACTTGCTGATCACTTTCTTGTGATCGGAGATCATCATATCGATATATGCCTTGTCAAAATCCTTCCCTTCCTTCTTTTGCAGATCATCAAGATTCTTCTGCATATCCGAAGAAATGGCCGAAGGCAGCGTAATATTCTTGGAAGCAGCTATCGTCTTTAGCTTGTCGGCAGCCGCAGTATGATCCTTTACCATCATAGCTCCATATTCCTTTACATCTTTTGCCATACCCTTTTGCTGCGCCATCTGCCCGGCCTGTACTTCAGTCATCCCCGCATCCGCCGCGTCAACCGAGAATTGCTGATCAGCCTTGGATACAGAAGGTGGAATAGTTGGCGTCGCAGTAGTAGTTCCCGTACCCGTGCTGTCCATTTTATTGGCATTGGAATCCTTGGCAGCCTGCGTACTGTCAGGTCCGCTGCCGCTGCCACAGCTATAAAAACAAATAAGTGTAAAAGCTCCAATGGCACAAAACTTAACTAGATTTTTCATAAATGGCTGTTTTTCAATTAGAAGATTTTCCAATAGAAGTTCAAAACCTATGCCACCCGACGATAGGACAACCTCGGCATCGGCATATCGGCCAGGTAATAGGGTTTATAACCAGGACGGGTATTGAACAGCCAGGAATAAACCTGGTTGCGCAGATCACGCCACCAACCCGCATGATGCGCAGGGTCGGAACTCTCGAAATAATCCGCCTTCATCATCTTTACCTTTATGAGAACCAGGTTATTACCAGCCAGTTCCCGGATCTCGTCATGCACAAGGCTGTTGACCTCTTCCGGATCAGTGACAATAAAGGCCTTGCCCGCAACATGTAAAAAGAATTTCTTTCCCTTACGGAAGAACTCCAGCCGAACGGGGAATTCCCGGTCAAATTCATGCAACGCTTGTTGCGGTTTGGGTACAAAGAACCACATTTGTCCCAATTCGTCCACTTTCAGAACAGTTACAATTGTGGTGGCCATTCTTAATAAGGAGGTGTTTTGACTAAAAAACAAAGCACTTTTTAAATCCTCTATCCTTTCCTGTAAAAAGTGCATATCTGATTGATTCAACATAACAGTTCATTTTAACAGTTATTTTTCAAATTCAATACCAGACAGAGAAAGCCCACCCGAACAGGGCCGTGGATAACACAAATTTAAAGAGCGGAATCTTTCATTATCAAGGGGAACCACGTGCAGAAAAACAACAGCAGATCGCAAATCAGACCGCGGTCCGCAACGTTACATTGAGGAAATTATTACACAAGCTCAGGATTAAACAAGCCATTTGGCACAATTTTTTAATGATATCCACTGTCAATAAACCTGAAAGAATAATATTAGGACCCCGTTTCTACGGGGTCCTATCACTTTAAAACAACATTCTCTAAATAAATTCACTTATATATGATACGCAAACTAAAATCCGGGCAATACCGCATCTACTCCAGGAAAATAGACCCGAAGACGAATAAGCGTAAAAATCTGGGAACTTTTGATTCTTTGGAAGCCGCCCGCAAACACGAACGCGAAATACAGTATTTTAAACATCATTAAGGTCTACCAGCTGCTGAAAGGTCTATCAGCTGCTGACATGCCCTTTCCAGCGACCAAAGCTGGCTTTCTACCAGCTCGCGAATGGCCGAAGCCATTTCCTCCTCTTCAAGAGCATGGCGGTAAACCTGCTGCACGGCCTTTTCCCCCAGTATACAATCAGCCAAAAGAACATCCATACTCTCCCCCTCAAAATTGGTCTTCCCGTTCAGCCAATGCAAATAAAGCTTACCGGTAATGGTGGCCTGCGTAACAGGCGCCCCACCCAACCGAATGACCTCAGCATGCAGATCATTTACATATGACCTGCTTTCAGTAGCCAACCGGTAAAAAATATCCCTTATATCCGCACCGGGACTTTTATCCTCATGCGCGGCTTTCTCATAAGCGGTGATCCGATCGATGTTTATCCGGATAAGATCGTTTAAAACACTTAAGGTCTTCCTGTGTTTCCTGGGTATCTTTGTTTCCATAATATAGGTTTTAAAAAAAGCCCGGCACAAAGTACCGGGCTTGTTAAAGGACAGATCGTTAAAGAGGTCCCTGCGGACAAGCCGTACAGGGTCACTCCTGATCAGTAGCTATTTTACATATTCGGTATCTTTCGTTTCGTTTCATCAGGATTGTCATCAAGCTCTATCTTCTTGTCTGGACCCGGCATATCAGGATTCTCTATCTCAGCCCCCCTACGTACAACAGCCTCGTCCGTATCATCCGAGCTCTTCCTGTCCGCTTTCTTTGGATGCTTATGAGGCATATTCGACGGGCCTTGCTTATTCTTATGGTCAGTCATAATAGCAAAGTTTAAGTCGTGAATAATAGTGTTAACATTTATAAGGAATAAAAAAAATATGCCAGCACCGGCACAGCGTAGCAGGGAGGGAAAAAGTTTCCCAATGGGCAAAAACGACCCAAAAAACCATCAAAATGGATAACCGATCGCGAGATTCAGCACCATATCCGATATATCCGTCACCGAGTGAAAACTCCATTTACTCCCATTATTCAACCACGGATACCTCACCGGCGCCGCCACATCGACCCGCAGCACAAGAATACTCAGATCAAACCTCAACCCCGTCCCGACCCCCACCGCCACATCATTCAAAAAATTCTTCGTAAACGCAGACCCCGGCCGCGTACTATCCGCCTGTCGGGTCCAGATATTCCCCGCATCCACAAACAAAGCCCACCTTACCAGCGAGAACAGCTTAGCCCGGTATTCCATATTCATCTCCAGCTTGATATCCCCCGGCTGATCCGGCAACAACGTTACCTTTTTCGGGTCGAGATAAAAGCTCCCCGGCCCCAGCGCCCTCGATCGGAAAGCCCGGATATCATTGGTACCACCCGCAAAAAATTGCTTTATAAAAGGCAGCGTACTGCTATTGCCATAGGCTATCCCTATCCCGCCCGTTATCCGCGATACGAACTGGCTCGTCGCGCTGATCCGCAGATAATGCCGGAAGTCCGCCTCCAACCGGACATACTGAGCCAAAGGAACGTTGAACAGCTCTCTCTGTTTCCCCTTATCGATATTCGCACCCGAAAGAATACCAAAAAGATTGTTCGACAGATCCACCGACCCGTTGAAATAGTAATTATTCAACCGGCGATTGGGCCTCGCCTGGGAATTGTAATTGAAATTATAGGTCGGCCCGATAATGAACTGCTTTTCGATACTTCTCGCCATGTTCAGATTCGTATCCAACCCCTTCTGAAAACCAGAATCGATATTCGAAGGGCGAACATAGTTGATCCCCAGTACCGTCAGCTGATTCTCCGTATTATAAGTGTTCTTAAAAATATACCCGAAACTCACCCGCGCCGAATTCAGCGTATACTCCTGGGTCCTGTCAAAAATATCATAGGCCGCCGTGATCTTTGTCTTAGGCACAAAGGCGCTGCTCGTATTCAGATCAAAGGGAGAGATGATCCTCGGAATGGTAAGACTGACATTCGCACCTACCCGCCTCGTGCTGATCTTCTGCCCCTTACCGATAAACTGTTCCTCCAGACCACCATACAATGTAGTAGTGAACAGCTCCGCCCCCCGGAAAAAATTACGGTTCCGCCACGAAAGAGAAAGTTCGGTCCCCGTCGTATTATCCGATCGTGTCAGGGCCGATGCCTCAAAACGAATGGACTTTTTCGCACCCGGCGTCAGGTAATAAAAGGCATTCAACGCCTGGTTCGTATCCGCATCCGATGCCGGCTGAAAACGTGCCTTGACAAACTTAAAGACCCCAAGACTCACCAGGCGGTTGAGAGAAGTATTGTGGTCATCCCGCTTATAAAGATCACCCGGCTTAAACACCAGGGTCTTGCGAAAGACTATCGGCCGGAGGAAGTTGGCCGTATCCAGGATATGATATCCTTCCGGCGTCGTATACGCCCGCTTAAGACTCGTATCCGATCGGATATCATATTGCGCATATACGACCACATTCACGATATGATAGATATTCCGCCCTATCTGCGGCATTTCCGGCTTTATCTTCAGATACATGTCCACCTGGTGATTGCCCACCGTCGTATCCGCATCGACCCTCAGATCATCAGGATTGAAATAAAAGAATCCCCGGTTCTTCAGCCTCGAGTCTATCCGCTCCCGCTCCTGCTTGATCACATCAAGATCAAACGGTCTTCCCTTCCGCAGCAAGGTCCGGCGCGCCAGACTATCACTCTTCTTACGCGCCGTCCTGGTCCTCGTCCCCTTCCAAAGACTGTCGATGCTCTTCCCCAACGCATCCGAGTCCGAAGGAAAAGTGACATTCCGGATGATATAACGGGGCCCGATCTGCGCCGTATATATAGCCGTAAGATGCTTGTCCTTTACCTTCGTATCGGTTATCACCGTATCATGAAACCACCCCTTATTCTCCAGGTGATTCTGCAAAACATCCGCATTCTTTTTGATCAGCGATGCCGACGCCAGAACCGGCGCCTCCCCTACCTTGTTCTTCAGCCAATACTTAAATCCCTTTTGCTTCTTCGGAGTACCCGCAATATTATAGATCCACAGCTTGAATCGGACTCCCAGTATCTTCCCGTTCAGATTCGGCCTCAGCAGATCCCCCAACTCGCCCTGTAATGCCTTCTTCTCCTTTTTCTTCATCTGCACCGAAGATTCGATATTCACCTTATTACCGGTATACAAGTTCTGCCCCGCACCCAAATACTTGGATTCATGACAGCCCACACAAGCGATCAACAAAAAAAAGGCTAATACTCTTCGCACGTAGCTGGATTTTAAAGACATCGTCATTGGTTTACAGAAGGCGTACCTTTGGCCGGTTTTGTGGCTGATCTTTCCAGGAGCTTCTCCTCACGGGTTTTTCCAAACAGCTCCCGGAAACGATTGTAATCAAAAGTTAAAATAAAACTGACGCCGGTCTCTACGACCTGCCCCTCTATAACAGCTTCATATTGATTTTTACGGTAAGCACGGACCATATAACGCCCGTCCTTTGTTAACTTATAGTCTACCGCTACATCACCTGCAATATTCGACGCACTCTGACCGGGGTTCTGATTACCCTGAACGTCGAAATTACTACCCACACTGACCTGTATCCGGTCACTGAACAACCGCTTGGATACAGATACATTCAATTCGGTATAGTCCTGCTCGGTTCCCGTGCTGTAGTCCTGCTGATTGTTAAGGTCAAAATTGATGTCCACACCCTTGATAAGACTGCCCGCCAGCTGATTCAGCTGGTTCGTCAGTATCTGGCTGGCACTCTGCCAGGCCAAACTACCCAGCGTAGAACCTCCCCCCGCCTGGCTCTGCAACGGGTCTTCGCCGACAAACCGGTTCAATAACAGCAGCGCAAATACCTGTTTGTCCAGCTCCGATTCCTGGACCCTTATCTGCTGCAGCTTCTGATCCACATCCGGCCACAAAGACAGCACATTGGTAGGCAGAGTGATATCAAAAGTGATCTTTGGTTTCATCAGATCTCCCTCCATCTTCAGAGTTACAAGAAACGGCAGCTTCTGCTTGAATTTATTGATATCCGTTTGACTGCGACCCGCGATCTCATTGGCGATAAGGTCAATAGAAGGCGTATTGGCCGTATAGGTGGCATTCAGATCGATTATTGCCGACAAGGGGTCCCCCGTCCAGGTGATCGTGCTGCCCCGCGTAATATCGAACTTCCTTTTCAGGGCCTGCAGCGACAGGTTATAGCTCCCGCTCTCGACCTCATAGGTTCCCGTAAGGTCCATCTTGCCACTCTTATCTATCCCAAACACAAGGTTCGACCTGCCTCTTACGGTAAGGGCATCCCCCGTACGCTCGTCGACCACCATCGTAAAGATAGCGCTGCTGTCCGTTTGCAGATTCATACTCAGGTCGATACCCTTCACCGTCTTCTGCGCCGCTATCTTCAGAGCGCCCTTATCCACCAAAGTATCCCCGTTTGCCGTGACAAAACGTACCACGCCCAATCTGCTGACGACTTCCGGATTGTTCCCCGGCAATACAAAAAAGAAATTGGTTTTCTTGTTGACCCGCAGATCCCCATCGATCTTCGGCGATTCCATATCCCCCTCCAGGTTCACCGCCGCATCGATATTCAGCGTACCATAGAATTGATTGTTGTTGGCAGGCTGTGCATTTACAAGACGGAAGTTATCGGCATTGAGCGACATGTCAAACCCATAGGTCCGATAGTCCTTTGTAAATACATTCCCATCTATCGTCAGCTTATTCCCGGCAGAGTCCTGCATCCGGAACTTACTAAAGTTAAAGCCATCCTCATCAAATTCGATCCTGTCATTGGACAAAGCCAGCGGCTCACCCGAGATCGTCGGAACAAGACGGGCACTGTCAAAGTTGAGGTTACCCTTTACGACCGGCTTATCCATCGTCCCCGTCAACGCCAATTGCCCCTTCAGATATCCCCGCATCCGCTGTACCTCATCCTTTGCAATACCGTTAAGACTGGCCAGGTTCAGCTGCCCCAGCAGCAGCTTCAGATCCATCCGGCCTTCACCGGTATAATAGTCGCCCCGGACCTTTACATCGTTCTTATTCCCTTCCAGCGATATATCGGCAGAAAAAGCATTCGCCTTTTCATTGTTGACCTTTACCGCCAGATTCCCGATAGTATCCGCCTGGTAGGAAAGATTCCGTATGACAAGATCAGATGTAAAGACAGGATTAGAGAGGACATTCTTTACCTCGGCCTTTCCATTCAGCGTCCCGTCAATTAATAACGAATCCTGGTTGGCCAGCCTGGTCAGTGTCCCAAGACTAAAATTGGCAAACCGCACATCGATAGGTGCATTCGGTAAAAGAGGATTACTGTTGACTGACAACGAATCTCCCTTATGGCTGATCGTAAAGTCGCGCACCACTATCCCCGCCGAGTCGTATTGAATATAGTTGTCCCGGCCGACCTGCCATTGCTCATAGTTGAGCAAAAGACTATCGGGATTGAGGGCGAACTTCAGACCATCCTCCAGCTTATCCAGCTGCCCCGCAAGCCGGTACCTGTCCTTCCCTTTTATATCCTTCAGCAGCAACGCTGTCGTCAGGTGGTTGTCCCGCAAGGCGCCTCCCAGAGCCGTCTGATACAAGGCAAATCCGCTCCCGTTGCCATCGCTCATCTCCACCCTATAGTTCAGCTGCCCGCCGGTCGTCGCAGCATTGACACCCACATTATGAAAACGCTGACCACCGAACACCACCCGCGGTGTCCGCAGATCAAGATGCAGATCGTTCTGCTCGCTGTTGAATACTATGCTGCCCCCCAGACTATCCGTACCCTTCAAAGAGGGCATCATCCCCAGCACAAGCGGTGAGGCTCTCAGATGCATTTCCATCGTCCAGTCCTGCGCCGTAAAGGCCGTATCTTTAAATCCATTGAGACGATAATATTGATTGACCACATGCTGCAATGCCTGCCCCGTTTCCGTCAGCTTATACCGGCCCTTCCAGTCGATGTCTGCCATCTCCGACCGGAGCTGAATATCCTCGATGTCCCCCTGACGCGTAGCCAGCAGCTCGACAGTATCCGTAGCCAGATGTTGAACCCCCGAAACAAAAGCCAGATTATACAGCTTCAACGCACCTTGCAGCGAATCCGGGTTGGTACTGGCAAAGTCTGCATTGATATGCCCCCTGAACTGCATCGTGTCGGTTACCAGGTGCAGCGCATGCAGATCAAGCGTATCGATCTGCCAGTCCAGCTTCAGGGCAGGAAATTTCTGAGCCAGCTCAGCAGATGCCTGCAGCTCAAAATGTACCGCCGTATTGTTGATGGAAGAGGTCACCGTCGCATGCTCATCAGCCAGCGAACCGTCTATCGCAAGATCCTGGTAAGTATATTTTTTATAGGTAGCGGACTTCACCCGCCCGCTGAACGTCGCATTGGCCGTATGCATGTCAAGACCCTGCCCCTTCACCGTGAACACAGAGCTGATAGTCCCATACTGAGCACTGTCCTTTAAGATCGCCCCCAGGTTGAGCGCAATCGTCTGCAACACCAGGTCATAGCTGGCCCTGCTGCCCGACCGGATATTCCTTGCAAACCCCTTTATCTTCACCGTCCCCGACGAAGTGTTCAACACCAGGTCGGATCGCATCGCATCCATGCCGCCAGCCAGCTTACCATGCAGATCGAACCTTGCCGGTATATTTATATTGTTCGGCACCGATCCCTTCGGAAGCAGTGCAAGCAAAGCCGCCCGGCCCCCCGACAGATTACGCACATCCAGATCAGCCTGGAGACGTTTGGTATCCATCGGATGCACAAGCTTCCCCGCCACATCGACACGAATATCCCGGATCCCGCTAAACTGTAAGGTCTTTATCGTAAGTACATCCAGCGTCCCCATAACCCGGGCATTGACCGACCAGATAGCATTGGGATCACTCAGCGCCGGCTGACTGCTGAGAAATGGCGCAAACGTAAGGATATCCTTTACCTGTATCCTGCTGTTAGCCACATCGATGTCCAGCTTCGTACGCGCCGGATCCTTTGTTATATTCCCAAGGGAGGCATATTCTATCGAAGCATTCCGCTGTATCAAAGTACCCGGCGTCTGTACAATAAGGTTCCGCAGTACAGTCTTATGATCGGAATAAAAGAAGCTCGTCTGAAGCCGTACCAGCTTAAAACCCGACTGCTCGCTAAATTCCCCCTTGCTCACATGCCCGCTGATAGAATCAGCACTATAGCTCAGGTTATCGGTATGCAATGCCAGCTGCCGCATCGCCAGATGCGCATAGTCCATCCCTTTCTTCTGACGTTTCAAACTGTCGTTATCCAACGTCACATTGCTACTATCCAACTGCAACGCATTCAGCTGAAACGCCATCTTATCGAGGTCAACCGCCTTCACATTCGCAAACAAAGACCCCAGCTGCAAGGTCGTAGACAGCTTATTTGCCGTATTCCGATAATCCAGATGGCTGTTTTCAATGTCTATCTTCCCCAGCTTCAGGAACAATCCCCCGCTCTTTGCCGCCGCAGTATCCGGAGCCACCAGCGGCTTCCCCTGGTAGACCCTCGCCTGCAACCCCTTCAGCACAACCGACGGCACCCCATATCGCCCATTGGTCGGGTCCAGCTCATCCATCTTCGTCTCGTTATGCCCGATATACAACTCCATATCATTGCCAGTAACCGTATCCTTGTATACCATCCGGATCCTGTCCAGCACCAGGTCATGCAAGGCCATCTTCATGGGCGTGGATTTCGTCGTATCCGGCTTCGTTGCCGGCCCACTCACAAAAGCATCTATGATAAACTGGAAATTGAAGGCCGTATCCGGCAGCTCCCTCTTGACCTTCACCGTCAGGTCTGAAAGTTGAACTTTCCTGATATCGAGATCATTATGCAAAAGCCCCAGCACATAAAGGTTTACATCAATAAGACCCGCCGAAAGCAGGGTATCCTTCTTACGATCCCCGATATACACGTCCTTCAGCGTCACCGAATGCAGGAAATTGATCCGCAGCCCACCGATCCGGACCGCCGTATTCAGCTTCCTGGAAAGATAGGTTTCCGCCTTCGCCCGGGCAATATTCTGTACAAATGGAGTTTGAATAAGAAGCAATACCAGCACAAGGATGATAAAGATGGTCAAAAGCGTCCTCAGAAATATTCTCACCAACCTTTTTCCCATAATATTAAGATAATCTAATACTTACACTTGACAAAATACAGACCACATTGTCCTCGCGGGGTTTAAGTGGGCTTACTTCAAAGAAAGTATTGTCATTCAAGGCTTTTGTTCCCTTTTTTCCCCAAATCCGTATCCTTTTTTCTACAAGCCGAACCCCCCTTCGGCGCTTTTATAACCGCGTTCAGGCTAATCCCATTCTGGTCCCTGATTTGTCGTACAGATTCTACTATTTCACAAAAAAACGGGTATTATGCTGAAGCAATTACAAACGCAAAAGCAGCAACACACTATCCTGCCGCAACAGATCGAACTACTGAACCTCTTCCATCTCAATACTCTTGAACTTGAACTACGGATACAGGATGAGTTAAGCGAAAATCCTGCCCTCGAAGAGCTCTCCTCAGGGGAAGACGCCCTTGGCGACAAGTTCTCCAAAGATACAGTCCAGGATTTTCAAAACTGGGAAGAGTACGGATATGACGATATCCCCGATTACAAGACGGAGTATAATAATTATATCAATACCGAAAAGGTACCGGAAAAGCCTATCGCAGAGATTCCGGACTTCCGGGAAGAGTTGAAGAAACAATGCCGTTTCCTCGACGTCCTGCCCGAGGAAAAACATTATCTCTACGACTTCCTCATCGACTCCATCAACGAGAACGGTTTCCTCGAACAGGACCTGGACGAACTGGCCTCAGAGCTTTCCTTCAAACGAAAGGTGTGGATAGAGGCCGAAGAGCTCGAAGAGGCGCTAAAGATCATCCGCGAGCTGGAACCCGTCGGAGCCGGCTGCCGGACCATGCAGGAATACATGCTTATCCAGCTGAGAAGAATGAATGTCCGGCGCCCGGATGTAAAAATGGCCATCATCCTCCTCGAAAATCATTTCCAGGACCTGCGCAGCTGCAATCTCGAAAAACTACGCAGACAGCTGGGACTGGAAGAGGACGAGATCCGCATCGTGCTGGAATTGCTCGCCCACCTCAGTACCAGGCCCTTCAACCCGGAGACAAATGCCCTCCAGGCCAATCCTTCCATTCTACCCGACTTCATCATCATCGACGAAGGCGATACCCTGGAGCTGGCCCTATACCGCCAGCGTAGCTCAAACCTGCACATCAGCCAGTCCTGGATGGAAATGGTCCAGCAGACCGCACAGAACGCCGCCGCGGATAAGTCCACAAAACAATACCTCCGCAGCAAGTTGTCCTCCGCACAATGGTTCATCAATGCCATCCAGCAACGCGAATCAAATATGCTCAAGATCATGCAGGCCATCGTAGACATGCAATATGAATATTTCAAATATGGTGATATCCTCCTCCTGAAACCCATGAAACTAAAGGACATCGCCGACAAGGTAAAAGTAGATATCTCTACTGTCTCCCGCCTCACCTGTAATAAATACGCCGAGACCCCCTTCGGAACAGTCCTCCTGAAAGACCTGTTCACAGAAGGCATCGTCAACCAGGAAGGCAACAACATCAGCAATAAGGTCATTCAGAATATCATCGGAGAGGTCATCCAGACAGAAGACAAAAAGAATCCTTATACAGACCGGCAACTGGTAGCCATCCTCGCAGAGAAAGGTTATACCATCGCCCGCCGCACAGTAGCCAAATACCGGGAACTAATGAGCATCCCCGTAGCACAGGTTCGCGGCCTCTGGAACTAATTGGATTGGACGGTTCACATAAAAAAAATGGCCCCGCTTTGATTAAAAGTAGCGGGGCATTTTTTTGATTAATGTCCGGCAAAGATCCCTTTGCCGGGGGAGCCCCGCATTTGCACTGCGGGGCTTTTGCTTGCCTTTAGTTGTCTATTCCCTAAAAACCAAAACCTACATAGATCGAGACTCCGGCATTCTTTGAGTTCTTCGTCAAAGCACCGGTCAAATTATCATCCTTGCCAATGTGCGAAAGCCCATAATTATACCTCGCTCCAAGCGTAAAATTCTCGATGTCAAAACCAAGCCCGCCGACCAGACCAAAATCCCAACGCTTGAAATCATCGGTATTCAGATCAGAAGCTCCCTGAACCGTACCCTGATCATCCACGTTCTTGATATTGGCATTCACGAGGTAAGCCGCATACCCGCCCAGATGCAGATTGAAATTAGGTGCAAGATTGACCACAGCCAGCACCGGCAGCTCCATATACCCCAGGTTGAAGCGATACTCCCCGCTACCCTGTACAAAATTGTTGTAATCTTCCTTTGCTCCCTTAACGCTGTAAAGCAGCTCCGGCTGGATCGAAAACCCCTTAGTCACAGGCAGCTTGGCAAAGACACCCGCATTAAAGCCTGCCTTCATATGCTCGGTCGACACATCGCTGACATAAAGATTTGTCAGGTTCAAACCACCTTTTATCCCGAACTTTGCTTTCAGATTACTTTCGGCGGACGTTTGCTGTTCCTGCGCACGGACTGCTGTCGAAGTAAATAATAAGCCTCCCAAAATGAAAACTCCCAGTTTTCGTACGATGATTAATTGATGTTTTTTAAAAACGGACATATTTGTCCCTTGTTGGTGTTTTTGAATCTTCGATTTCATAACAGATTATTATTTTGTTAAACCGTAATCAATTGCCGTGCCCGCACCCCATGGCACAATGTTTACACTTAAAAATAAAACACAACCAATATGAGATCAATATGGACAGGAGCCATCGGCTTCGGACTCGTCAACATCCCCATAAAAATGTACAGCGCCGTACAGGGCAGCGAGCTCGATCTCGACATGCTCGACAAAAAAGATCACTCGAACATAAGATTCAAGCGTGTCAACGAGAACACCGGCAAAGAGGTCGCCTGGGAGAACATCGTCAAAGGATACAAGCTGAATGACAAATACATCGTTCTGACCGATGAAGACTTTGCAAAAGCAAGTCCCGAAAAAACAAAGATCATCGAGATCGCCGAATTTGTAGAGGAAAGCGGGATCGACGGCATCTATTACGAAACACCCTATTATCTCGAACCGGAAAGATCCGGCTCAAAAGCCTATGCCCTCCTGCGCGATGCCCTGCATAAGACCGGCAAGGTTGGCTTCGGCAGCTTTGTATTACGAAACAAGGAAGGCCTCTGCCTGATCAAACCAATGGAAGATATCCTCGTATTATGCCGCATCCGCTGGGCGCAGGAGATCCGCCCCACCGACGAGATCACCGCCCCCAAAAGCACTACAAAACCCGCGGAGATGAAAATGGCCATCGAACTGATCAACCAGCTCTCGGGCCCCTTCGACATCTCCAAATACAAAGACACCTACACCGACGAGCTGATGAAGCTGATCAAGGCAAAAGCAAAAGGCAAAAAGATCGCCGAACCGAAATTACGCGTGGTACACAAACAAAACAATGATCTCCTGTCACAGCTAAAGGCGAGCCTGGGAGGCCGGCGCCGCAAGGTCAGCTGATCAGTTCATGGGATTCTCTCTTGATGATAAACACGGCATTCTCCGAAGGCCGTACGCCATACCCGTTGTGTATAGCATACCATTTGGTGAACTCCGCCCCAAAAAAGAGAATGATACTGGAATAATATACCCAGGTGAGTATCACAACTATCGACGCCGCCGTACCATACATCAGACCGATATTGGAATGTCCCAGATAGACCCCGATGAGTATTTTCCCCAGTATAAAAAGAAGACCGGTGAACATCGCTCCGATAAAGGCGTCCTTCCAGCGGATGATGGCGTCCGGCAATATCTTGAAAACGATCATAAAAAGCAGCACTATCACCGCCAGCGTCAATCCCATATTGACCCAGTAAAAGAAATATACCGTGAAGTGAGAGAAAAAATGCTGCAGCCAGTCGCTCAGTAAGTCCATCAACGAATTTACCAGCAACGAGACCATGGATATAAACCCAAATGCAATGATCAGCGAAAAGGAAAGCAGCCTGTTGATGATCAGCTTCAGCCAACCCTTCTTTGGTTTTGCCAGTATTGACCACATATAATTGATAGAGCTCTGGATCTCGGTGAACACACCGGTAGCAGCGATTACAAGAACAATACCTCCGATGATCGCACCTGCCACCGAATGTTTTGATTCCTGCGTATACTTTATGATGTCCTGTATCTGCGCGGCTGCACTGCTGCCGACAAGCCCCTTTATCTCCCCATAGATCCTTCCCTGTACCGCATCATGCCCCCAGAATATACCCACCAGCGAGATCACGACGATGACCAACGGCCCCATCGCAAAGATCATGGAATAGGACAGGGAGGCCGCCAGCTTAAAACCATTGTCGTCGTTGAAATCTATTGCCGCTTTCTTTGTTGCGGTCCAAACAGCCGAAAGCTTAAATTTCTTCTTTTCCATTCCACAAGATACGGCAAGACCGTGCCAGTTTAACCCCTTTTTCTTCTTCGTTTTTCCTGGTCATTTGGGGACTTTCCACCCCACTTTGGCCCTTAAAAGGCATTTTACCCGTTTAAAAAAAACTGGCAAGCATTTTTCAATAGGACTAATAGACAATCAACATTCCTTACTTACTTAAAATTATTTTTATGAGCGGATTATTGTATCTGATAGCAGTGATTCTCATTATAGGTTGGCTCCTCGGCGTATTCGTTTACAGTGTCGGCGGGTTGATCCACGTTCTTATCGTATTAGCCATTATCTCCCTGATCCTGGGTATAATCAGGAGAGCATGACCGGTATGTTTCGGGGTAAAGAGCCTGTTCAACGGACGGGTTCGAAAGGCCGGTCACCTGACCGGCTATTTTTTATCAATCAACAGCTATGAAAGAACTAAAATTTGCCTCCCCCGTTCGCAGTGCCTCGATCCTGATCATCCTGGTGATCTGCTTTGTAATCCTTTCCTGGGCGGCAGATGTGATCGTACCCTTATTATTCTCTCTTATCTTTTCTTCCATGTTATTCCCCATTTGTTTCCGGTTGGAAAAATGGGGCTGTCATAAAGGTGTAGCAGCCTTCGTATCCATCCTCGTAGCCGGCGTACTGACCGCCCTCTTCCTGGGCATAGTCATCACGCAGCTGATGCACCTGGTAGGCCAGGCACCCGTTTTCGTCCAGCGACTTTCAGCCCTGCTCGACAAGGCAGAGACCGTCGTCGCGCAACGGTACCACATCGAAAAGGCCATCCAGGCCGACCACGTTCACCAACAGCTGAGTAAATTAATGGACAATAGCAGTTCCTATTTCTCTTCCACCATGTCCTTTACGACAAACATCTTATCTTCCTTTGTCCTGATTCTCCTGTTCAGCTTCTTTCTTTTATACCTCCGCGCCTTCTTCGTCGAATTCTTTTACAAGGTATTCGCTTCCTCAGACAAGCTCCTCATCGACGAAACCATGCAGAAGATCTATGAGGTGATCCAGAACTATCTCCTGGGCCTGTTGAAAGTGATTGGTATCATCGGCACCCTGAACTCCGTCGGCCTCTGGGCACTCGACATCGAATCCCCGCTCTTCTTTGGCTTCCTGGGCGGCCTGCTCGTAATCATACCCTATATCGGTATCCTGATCGGCTCCGCCCTGCCCATCATCATAGCGCTGATAACAAAAGATTCCTACTGGTATGCCGTCGGAGTAATGGGAGTATTTTTATTTGTACATATTTTAGAGGGCAATGTGATCACCCCTTATGTAGTAGGATCAAAAGTGAGTATCAATCCCCTCGTAGCCATCTTCGCCCTCCTCCTCTTCGGAAAATTATGGGGCCTCGCCGGACTGATCCTCGCTCTTCCCGTCACCGCCATCTGTAAGATCATCTTTGATACCCTGCCCGGTTTCAAGGCAGTCGGCTTCCTGTTGGGAAAACCACAGAAATATCACTTCAAACGATATTCCATCCTTTATGCAAAGTTAAAAAGCGCCTCAGGATCCTCATCAACACCTCTTCCTCCGAAGTCAGTCCCGGGCCCTCCGCCGGCGTAGCCGGCAAACGCTCTGTTTCCTTCAAATATTTCACCAGCTTATTATCCTCATATAGCTGTATCAATCCCGGATGCACATAATATTTTTTACAAACAGTACGCGTATTCCCTAATTCCTTACTCACCATATCCAGCACAGCAGCCACATTCTTCTTACACTCCGTACTCGAACAAGCCTCTCCTACCGCAGCAAAAGAATGCAACGCATGCAGCGTCCCCGCCCAGGTGCGGAAATCCTTAGCCGTAAAATCAAGGCTCACCGCCTCTTTTATATAATGATTTACCATTCCCGAATCGATGCTCCTCCGCATCCCGTCCTCCCCATAGTACTGGAATAGTTCCCGTCCCGGTATATCCTTACACTGACTCACCGCCCTGGCAAGCCGCTTATTCCGAAGCGTTATGTCATGATGAACCCCCTTCTTCCCCGTAAAAGAGAAGACAAGCTTGTCCCCTGTAATAGAGACATGTTTGTTCTTCATCGTCGTCAGACCATAGGAGCCATTGGTTTTTTCATACTCATTGTTCCCGACCCGGATATAGGTCCTCTCCATAAGCCCCAGCACCGTAGCCAGTACTTTTTCCCGCGTCAGCTCCGCCGTCCGCATGTCCGCCTCCATCCTTTCCCGCAACAATGGCAGCGCCTTCCCGAACTCATAAAGCCGGTGAAATTTTGTTTCGTTCCGCAGCGAATTCCACAACGGGTGATAACGGTATTGCTTGCGCCGGCGCAGATCGAGGCCCGTGGCCTGTATATGCCCATTGGCAGCAGGACATATCCATACATTGGTCCAGGAAGGTGGTATCGACAGTCCCCGGATCCGTTGCAGCTCCGTTCTGTCCCTTATCGGTTTACCCGCCAGCAGATAACAATATCCCTTCCCCTTCCTCATACGTAAAATGCCCGGTTTCGCATCGCTCACATAAAGGAGATGGGCAGCAGAAGCCGCCATTTCATAATCACGGTCGGCCTCCAAAAGCTCTTTATGCGTCAAAACAGGTATGCTATTCATAACAATTTCAATTCCAAAATGAGAAAAAGCCATCCCGGAGAACCAGGATGGCGTCCATTAACCTAAACCTCTATCGCGTGAAATTCTTTTTCTTGTATATATCCCCTAAAAAGGTATGCCAACCCCCACTTCCCCGCTTTTCCCCAAAAATTGGCTTAAACCTTGTACCTTACCCCCAACAAGTTTCAGGTTATGCCAGATCAGTTCATAGATCAATTCGACCATCTTCCCGACCTGGTATGGGACTGTATCCTCGCCGGGGTAGCCATTGTCATCGGGCTGATCGTCAAGTTCATGCTCTCCCTGCTCTTAAAAAAGAAACCCAAAGACGGCCGGCCGGCCTTTTCGGTGACCCGCTCCATCCTGTCCCGCCTCGGCAAGCCATTTAGCTACTTTCTCCCGCTGCTCGCGTTCAACTTCCTGCTGCCCCTGATGAAAATGAAGTCCAACGTGGCCCCGGTTATCAATAAAGTCGTGGAGATCCTTCTGGCAATAACCTTTGCCAATGTCCTGATAGGCGTCGTAAAAGTCTTTGAAGATTATGTCTATCATCATTTCGACATTGCAAAAGCAGACAATCTGAAAGAAAGGAAGGTCCGCACACAGCTGCAGTTCATCCGTCGCCTGGCCATCAGCCTGATCCTCATCCTCACCGTTTGCGTGATCCTCCTGAGCTTCAACAACCTGAGGAAGATCGGGACCGGCCTGCTCACCGGCGTCGGCGTCGGCGGTATCATCATCGGCTTCGCAGCACAAAAATCACTGGGTAATTTCCTCGCCGGTTTTCAGATAGCCTTTACACAACCCCTGCGCATCGACGATGTGCTCGTCGTGGAAGGGGAATGGGGACGCGTCGAAGAGATAACCCTGACCTATGTCGTGGTCAATATCTGGGATCAGCGGCGACTGATCCTCCCCATCAATTATTTTGTGGAAAAACCTTTCCAGAACTGGACAAGGAACAGCGCGGACATCCTGGGTACCGTTTTCCTCTATCTTGACTACACCATCCCTCTCGACCCGTTGCGACAGGAGTTTACCCGGTTGCTCGAGAGCAATCCTTTATGGGATAAAAGAGTAAAAGTAATGCAGGTCACCAACGCCAGCGAACGGACGATAGAGGTCCGCGCATTGATGAGCTCCAGCAGCTCAGGCAACGCCTTTGACCTTCGCTGCGACATACGGGAAGGATTGATAAAATTTGTACAGGATCATTACCCAAACAGTTTCCCCGTGACAAGAGCCCTCATAGAAAGAAAAGACTTCCTCTCTCAACCAGGCGCGCTCCTCGCCGAACCCGGGCGGGCGCTCTCAGAATCCCACCCCTCTGAAAAAGGAGATAGAGTAGGCGAACCAGGAAAGATCGGCTAACCCTTCTTTCCCCGAACCTTCTTCTTCGCACAATCATCACAAACAATAACAATATTCTGCGCAAACCGCGGACTGATACTACAGGTCTTCCCATTTACCTCTATCTCGATCAGCTGGTCATACGAATGCCGCGCGAGCACCTTTATCTTGTTGTTGATACTAAGCCCCATTTTGTTGACATATTGCAGAAAAGGAGCAGAGTTATCCTTCACAGCCACCATCGTACAACGATGCCCCACCTCCTCTTCCTGTAATGTCTTCTTATGCACAACAGGCATCTCCCCCTTCGCATTAGGTATCACATCCCCATGCGGATCATAAGCAGGAAAGTTCAGGAACTCGTCCAGCTTGTCAACCAGCTTGGCACTCTGTATATGCTCCAGCTGCTCGGCTACCTCATGCACCTCATCCCAGGTAAAATCAAATTTCTCATAAAGAAAAGTCTCCCAAAGACGATGTTTGCGGACCACATCGACGGCCTTCTTCCGGCCTTCTTCCGTAAGCGAGATCTTCCCATATTTTTCATAGTTGACCAGCTTTTTCTCCTTCAGCTTCTTCAGCATGTCATTGACCGACGCCGGCTTTACCCCCAGATAGGCCGCCAGCTCATTCGTCCCGACCTCCCCGCTGCCGTCACCCTTCCCAGGCTTCCCCTTGACATCACCATCACCTTTCGCGCCAATAGTGTCACCCCCCACCTCCTTTTCAATGGAGAGGTGTAAAAGGGATTTCAAATAATTTTCTTCCGTCTGTGATAACATACAACAAATATATGCAAAGTAGCCAAAATACATTTGTTAGACTAACCTAACTTTAGTTATTTTGTCTTTCAAACAATAATATGCCAACCAAACTATACATTCTTCTCATCCTGGTTCTACCCACCCTTGCCCGGGCCCAGGACTCAGCCCTGAATCATATAGACTCCCTCCAAACCATCATCGTAACCGGCGTCCGCGGAGCCACCCTCCTGCGCGAAACGCCCATAGCCATAGTAGCCGTCTCCTCCAAAACCCTTTCCAAAACCATCGAAACCAATATCATCGACGCCCTGGTCCTCCACGTCCCGGGCCTCAACGCCGTAAAGACCGGCCCCAACATCTCCAAGCCATTCATCCGCGGACTGGGTTACAACCGCGTACTGACCTTATACGACGGGATCAGACAGGAAGGTCAGCAATGGGGAGACGAACACGGCATCGAAGTCGACGCCTACGGGATCGAAAGAGCCGAGGTCATAAAAGGCCCCGCCAGCCTCCTCTATGGCTCCGACGCACTCGGCGGCGTAGTCAGCCTCTTCCCCTATATGCCGGCAGAAAAGGATTCAAAGCTCCACGGCCGCTGGCTCAGCGAATACCAAAGCAACAACGGCCTGGCCGGCAACGCCCTTCGCCTCTCCTACAGCACACCAAAAGCCTGGTGGGCAGCAAAAGGTTCCTACCGCCTGGCAAAGAATTATACCAATCCCATCGATGGCCGGGTCTATAATACCGGCTTCCGCGAGACCAATATCGCCATTGAACACGGTTATTATTTAAAAGACGGCTCAATCCGTTTCCACGCCACCCTGTATAATAATCTGCAGGGCATACCCGATGGAAGCCGTGATTCCCTGACCAGGAAATTCACCCGGCAGATCCACGAAGCCGCCACCGATACCCTCGATGCACGCCCCATCGTACCCGAGTCGGTATTGAACAGCTATGCCCTTAGCCCCCTGCACCAGCATATTCAACATTACCGCATCTACACCGTCATAAAAAAAGGGCCGTTCGAAGGGCTCCTCGGTCTGCAACGCAACGTCCGCAGAGAGTACAATCATCCGACTGAAGTCCAACAGGCAGGACTCTATGTCCAGCTCAACACCCTCAATTATGGCTTCAAATACATGGCGCCCCGCTGCCTCAACATCGAGTTCACGGCAGGTCTCAACGGCATGTACCAGACCAATAAAAGCAAAGACGCTACAGATTTTCCGATCCCCAATTACCACCTGGCTGATGGCGGAGCATACGTATATGGTAAATGGCGACACCAGCAGCTGACCCTCAGCGGCGGAGTACGATACGATCTCAGAAAATTGAATATTCCCTTCTTCGCCCCGGCGGGCAGCACGACAGAATTTCCGGCACTCGACAAGACATTCACCGGCTTTTCAACAAGCCTGGGCCTCGCCTTCCAATTGACAGAAGCCATTACACTCAAAGGCAACCTGTCCAGCGGTTACAGAAGCCCCAACATCACCGAGATCGCCTCCAATGGCCTCGACCCCGGTGCGCATATCATCTATTTGGGCAATCGCAATTTCGTCCCCGAACTCAGCTGGCAACAGGACCTCGGAATAGAAAGCAAGTTCAGGGACTGGGACGGGACACTAAGTTTATTCAATAACCAGATCACACATTATATATACCTGTCACAGCTAGCCGACGCATCAGGCGTCCCGGTGACGGATGCACAGGGCAACAAAACCTTTCAATACCAGCAGGCCGCAGCCCATCTTTATGGTTTGGAAGCCTCCGCCAATCTTCATCCCTTCAAAGGGTTCAACATCAGCAATACGCTGGCACTGGTCTATGGGATAAATCGAAAAAAAGAATATGCACACGCAGGCACCCAAGGCGAATACCTTCCTTTTATCCCACCCCTGCGATACACAGGAAACATCGAACAACTGATACCCCTGTCCAAAGCCCTGGCCATCACCCCAACAGCAGGCATAGAATACAACGCGGCCCAGAACAGATATCTGGCCCTCTATCATACGGAAACAGCAACGCCTGCCTATACGTTGATACATATTGGGGCAGGCGCGCAAATAAAATTATCACAACAGGTTTCCATTCAATGGCAGATCCAGGTAGAGAACCTGCTAAATACCGCCTATCAAAGCAACCTGAGCCGGTTAAAGTATTTCGAATACTATACCCAAAGCCCCAACGGCCACCTGGGTATCTATAATATGGGGAGATCCGTCAACACAAGGATAACCATACCATTTTAATCCCTTTCGCTCCGCGAACCATAATCCTCCGCTTCCTCATGATCATCGTCGTCACTAAGACTATAATCATTGTTCTCCTCATCTTCATCCCCAACTTCCTCATCAGCATCGTCATCATCAGCGCCCGGCACATCCAGGTCATCCCCAACTTCATCCTTACCAAGCCCGCCTTCATTTAAAGGATCGCCATCGTCATCCACATTATCCAATGCACTTTCCCGAAGAACGGCATCCTCGCTATCCGCCCTCCTCCTGTCAATACTCGCCAGCGTACTCCGCTCTTCCGCCGTGACATCCGAGTCGTTACCCAACACAAAATCATCATCGTCATCTTCCGACTGATTCAGCACATCATCCCCCTCCTCATCATCCGATGAAGCGGTAGTATCCGCCAACTCTCCAAGACGGGGCGGCCTGACATGTTCCTGACCCGGAATATCACTAACCTCAGGGAGGTCGATCGTACTTTTATTCTTCTTTGCCATAATAGTATTTTTAGACTTGTAATTTACTCCAATTTACTGCTCCGGGGGATAGAGGTACTATTATATAAATTGTACTTTTTACGGTTTCCCAACCCGGTTTCAAAACAGTTGCAATAAGAGTGCCTCACAGATCCCGTTCAAATACCCCGGCGAGTCAGCAAAATGCCCAGCGGGTTCTAATCCCAGGGACGAAACACCATTTCCGATGGACGGCAGAATTATCCCTCCACCAAAAACTTTCATCGCTAATACGTTTTACCAATTATAAATTAAGAAAAATACTACTGTTTAGTTACATTTTTTAAAATAAATAAGTAAAACATATAAAAATCAATCAATTCTCCATAATCATTACGGCTCATATTTAGAACTTATTTAATTTAGCAGCAGGATAAGGTCTAAATTCGAGTCGACTCACTACCCGGTATGTTCATACCGGGTTTTCCTTTTTTAGCACCCCTACTCCGAATAAACCAACGCCTCCGCCGGCTGAAAATTAAAATACTGCCGCGCATTATAATAACAGATATCTCTCACCACCTTCCCGATCCACTCCATATCATTCGGCAGCTCCCCATTCGTTATCTCCTCCCCAAAAAGATTACAAAGAACCCTCCGGAAATACTCATGCCTCGGGAAAGACAAAAAACTCCTCGAATCCGTCAACATCCCCACAAAACGACTTAGCAAACCCATATTCGAAAGCGCATTGATCTGCCTTACCATCCCATCCTTCTGATCCAGGAACCACCACCCGGAGCCAAACTGCACCTTGCCGGCAACAGATCCGTCATTAAAATTGCCCGCCATGGTCGCAATCAGCTCATTATCTGCTGGATTGAGGTTATAAAGTATTGTCTTGGCCAGCTTATCTTCCTTGTCAAGCCGGTCGAGAAAACGTGCCAGCGCACGCCCCTGCGAAAAGTCCCCGATCGAGTCCCAGCCCGTATCCGGTCCAAGTTTCTGCGTCATCCGGCTATTGTTATTGCGCAACGCCCCCAGATGGAACTGCTGAACCCAGCCCTTCTCCCAGTCCCACTCAGCAAAATGTACCAGCATCGCAGACTTGAACTTCCGGCGCTCCATATCACTCAATTCCTTCCCGGCCCGCACCTTATTAAAGATGGCCTCCACCTCCCAGCCCGTAAACTCCTCGGCATAGATCTCTTCCAGACCATGGTCGGATACCGTACAACCCATGGAAGCAAAAAAATCATGACGATTCTCCAACGCAAAAAGATAGTCGGAAAAGTTCGAGATGGCGACATTGGTAGCCCCTTCCAGTTTCTTGATATAGCTATTGAATTTTTCAGGACTGTCCACATTCATCGCATTGTCAGGCCGGAAAGCCGGCAGAATAGGGATCTCAAATCCATCCTTTTTCAGCTGGGCATGAAATTCCAGCGTGTCCACCGGATCATCAGTGGTGCAAACCGTCCGCACATTCATCTTCCGCAACAGATTGCGAACAGAATATTCCTTCGTCTGCAATTGGGCAGAACAGGTCTCATAAATGCCACGGGCAGTACGGCTGCTGACAATATCCGTAATCCCAAAATAACGCTGCAGCTCCAAATGCGTCCAGTGATACAGCGGATTACGTAAAGTATAAGGGACGGTCTCCGCCCACTTCTGAAACTTTTCCCAATCCGGCCGGTCACCCGTACAATAGCCTTCATCAACCCCATTGGTCCGCATAGCCCTCCACTTATAATGATCCCCATATAACCAGGCCTGGGTAAGATTTTCGAATTGATGATCGGAAGCTATCTGCTGCGGCGGCAGATGACAATGGTAATCTATCACCGGCATGTCCTTGGCATATTCATGATACAGCTGCTGCGCCGCTTTAGTGTTGAGGAGGAAATCCTCGTCTAAAAAATTTTTCATAACATTTTTTTAATTGTTAGCCTGTCGTATCAGCCATTGGGTCAGATCCCTCGCGGCATTGAAGTTCTGAAAATCCGCCGGAAGTTTCCTCCCGTCCGTATATTCATTATAAAACCAGGGATCGCCAACAGCAAACACAGTCCCCTTGCCCACCCTGGCAACCGCTGTGATCACATTCCCCTGATCGGTAAAATGAGCCTTCGCAGGTCCATCGAGCTTTAGAGTACTCAGTTCTTTTATGTAAACTTTATTTGTTGCCGGGAATATTGCATCCTTTGCTGTCATGGTAAATGCACCCATTTCATACTGGTTGCCCGTGACCTTGTGATAGTCATCAAAATTGAAGTGGATCCCAAACCTTCCGGCCAGCTCATTAAAATGAGTAAATTCCATATTGGCAGAATCATTGCCCATCAGCACCAGCACACCCCCAGCCTTTACCCATCCCTCTATCGCAGCAATATCAGCAGCCTGGATAAAATTGGGCGCCGGCGATTCTCTTTCATTATCCGGGTCCACAATGATATATACCGAGGCCTTCTTCAGATTCTCAGCCGTAGGAGCCACAGGCAACGAATCGGTCTTCGCCCCATATTGACGGAATAAATGCCCCCAAAGCGAATACCCATTATTATCCATCTCGTCCCAGATATAATGGAAACGGATATTTGCACCCGTGACATCCTTATGATGCTCACTGTTAAAATAATAATCCAGCATCACCGTCTTGCCCTTGCCCAGTGCCCCGTCGGCCGGCACATCCATCTCACCCGCCGCCAGCAGAAAAGCCCCTACCCCCCTGGGATCATTCACACTGACATTTCCCGAGCTTTCCAGATTGGCAGCTCCATCCCTATCCATAACAACAAATTTCTTCACGATCCCCAAATATCCCTTTTTAGCGCTCTCCAAAAAAGAAGCCGGCAGATATCCAAGCCGGACACTTTTAGCCAGCGTGTACACGAACATCGCGCTCGCAGAAGCATCCAGGTAATTCCCTTCTGCCCCCGGCTTATCCAATATATTCCACCAACAGCCCGTAGCCGGATCCTGCACCTTTACAGTCGCCGTAGCATAACGCTTCAAAATAGCCAGCAAAGGCTCCCGCTCACCCGCCGGATAAGCCTCCAGCGCATCTACCAGCGCCATCCCATACCGCCCCATCCCGGGTCCCCGGAAATCGGGGGAATCACTCCGGGTATCGCGTACATGTTGCTCAATAGACACAAACTGTTTAGTAATACCCGCAAAGACCGAATCCTCATGAAACAAGGCCGCATACTCCGCAAAAAAAGGCTGCGCCATATAAAGCCCATCCAGCCTTACCTGCTCTTTCAGCTGCTGCCGCAGATGCCCCGCCGCCTTATAATATTTTTCCTGTCCCGTCACCTTATACAGCATCAAAAGCACCCGGCCGAAAAGCACGTTATCAGGATTATGATCTTCCGCCTTATAGGTCCGGATATTCCCCTCTTTGTCTACAAGCCGCTCCATCTGATGCTGCACATATCTATAATAACGCGCGTCACCGGTGTTGAGCCACATGCCCTCCAGCCCTTTCCAGACAGCAGCTTCATCATAGTTCCGGCGGGCCGAGGTCGAGTCGTCGGGCCACAATCGCATAGCGGTAGCCGCAACCCGCACCCCGGGATCCTCATGTCCAGGAGACCTATAAGCCGCTCCCGTAATAACAATAGGATCATCGTCCACATTGTGAGCCACCTCCACATGAACAGAAGCGGCATTTTGAGCGTAAGTAGTGAAGCCCAGTACAAGGCAAGCCAAACCGATAAATTGTTTCATATTTCAGCAAAATTCTTAAACCACAATATCTGAAAGAGTAATCATCCCGCAGCGATTATTTACGCAAACGTTATCGGAACGGCACTATCCTCTTCTCTTTCAAACTTTCATAGGCCTTCTCGATAACCCGGATGACAAGGGCCCCTTCCTCCGCCGTCACCGGTACAGGCTTCCCCTCGCGTATAGCAGAATATATCCCCCTGAAGTAGTCTCCCGCATCCCCCTTCTCACTCAAGACCTTCCCTTTTATTATAACTCCATCCTTCTCTGTATGCAACAGCCCCTGCTCACTCTCCGATTCGATCCCCCAACCCGGTCCCTCCGGCATCTGCCCCGCCAATAAATACTTTTCCTGCACATCCCCACGACTCTTCAAAAAAGTCCCCTTATGCCCGAAAATACTATAGGTCGGCAACGGCTCCCGCACCAGATAGCTGGACTTCAACCGGATCCGCAGCCCCGGGTAAAATAACAATACTTCCATATAGTCGTCGACAAGCGAATTATCCCTGATAACAAACAGATCCGCAAACACTGATTCCGGTTCACCCCACATCTGAAGGACCTGGTCGATAAGATGCGAACCCAGATCATAAAGCAGCCCCCTCGCCGGCCCCGGGGTTTCCTTATGCACCTTCGGACTCAACGCCGGGGTGAAACGATCATAGTGGATCTCCGCCTCTACGATCTTCCCCAGTAACCCTGAATCCACAACTTTCTTAACAGTCCGGTAATCACTGTCAAACCGACGGCTCTGATAGACGGACAGCTTCTTGCCGACAGACGCAGCCAGCGCTATCAGCTCGTCAGCTTCTTTCTCTGTAACGGTAAATGGCTTCTCCACGATGACATGCTTCCCCGCTATCAGGGCCTGCTTTGTATAGTCATAATGCGTATAATTAGGGGTATTGACGATAACCAGTTCGACAGCCGGGTCAGCCAGCAATTCTTCCAGCGAACGACAGGTCCGTACACCAGGATAAAGCTCCTCCGCCAGATTTTTACTCCTTTCCCAAACCGAATAGAACTCGAATTCAGGAAGAACTTTCAGAAAAGGCGCGTGAAACGTCTTCCCCGACATTCCAAATGAACAAACAGCTGTCTTTACAGGTATCATAATTTTATTTTATTTGGTCCACGTACAAATATACTTTCTTCAGCCCCATCACAGACAATATTGCGGAGATGAATATCCCTCATATTTATGTCCTTAATATAGATATTTTCCACCATACCTCCCGGGCCCTTTGCCATCGATGGCAGCACCTTTGCATAGCTACGCCAAAGCAGCGTCTTAAATGATCCCCAAAGTGCCCCCACAATTATGGTTCGGAACAAGCGGCCTCGTCTTACCCTTCCCGAACAAACAAGCCTTCCCGCCGGAGTTCCGCAACGGACCCCGCCTCACCTTCTATGCATCCCTTTTCAATAGCCTGGAGGTCAACAGCAGTTTCTACAGGATCCCTCTCCCAAAGACCTTCAGCAAATGGATAACCGAAGTCCCGGAAAATTTCCGTTTCACCGTCAAACTATGGCAGGGCATCACCCACGAACCACAGCTCAGCTTCAACCCCACCGATGTCGACAAATTCATGTACGCAGCGGACCACCTCGAAACAAAAAAAGGCAGCCTCCTGATCCAGCTCCCTCCCGCATTAAAAGCCGACAACGCAGGTCAGCTCCGGCGCCTGCTCGAACAAATAAAAAGATCCGATCCCGGGCAGGACTGGGATCTCGCAGTCGAGTTCCGCAACAGAACCTGGTATACACCCGAAATAGAAAAGCTGCTGGCCCAATTACAAACCACAAGAGTCCTCCACGATATGCCCGCCTCAAAGATCATGGACACAACAGGAGACCTCCCCTTCGTCTATCTCCGCTTCCACGGCCCGGCCGGAGATTATAAAGGCGGCTACGGCAAGCTCGCATTAAAAGGATATGCAGAAATGATACAGGAATGGAAAACTAAAAACAAAGAAGTGTATGTCTATTTTAATAATACGATCGGAGACGCCATCACCGACCTGGAGATCCTGCGGGCATTAACCATCCATCCCACTGGTGACCCGGCCCCCGCCTCAAAGGGTGACCCGGCCCCCGCCTCAAAGGGTGACCCGGCCCCCGCCTCAAAGAGTGACCCGGCCCCCCGCCTCAAAGCGGATGCCCGTAAATAGATCCCTCCCTCAGCCGCAACGGCATCCCATTCCGACCGGAGAAATGACTGCGTATCTCCGCAAGAATAGACAACGCTATCTCCTCAGGGGTCGCAGCCCCGATATCAAGACCCGCAGGGGCGTATATACGCTGAAGATCACCTTCACCAGGCGGACTGCCCTCCAAAGCCAACGCATCAAAAATTTTATCTGCCCGTTTACGCGGTCCCAACAACCCGATATAGGAAGCCGGAGAAGGCAAAACTTTCTGAAGATTGAGCAGATCGGTGCGATAGTCATGAGACATAAGCAGAACAGCAGTGTACGCATCGATGAATGGAAGACCCGGGTCCCTGCTGTCCATCACCCGGGTGGCCGAACCAATAAGCCCCCTGTCCGCACGGGACGTATTCAGGACTATCGTCGAATCCCAGCCAAGCTCTTTTGACTGCTGCAATAAGGTCCGGATATCATAATTGCCCCCATAAGCAACCAGATGAATGGCCGGCAGTATCACTTCAATAAATACCGTGATCTCACCATATTTGACCGACCTCGAAGCCCTTTCCATCAGGCACTGACCCATATCCGCCTCCAGCTGCCCAAACCCAACCGGCAACAAGCCCTCAAACGTCCGCCGGAACTCCGCCATCCCAACCCCTGTCGCCGCCGGCGCCACAACCGTCCGCCCCAACAACCCCGGGTCCGGCGCCCCCGTCACTGTCAGCAATATCTCCGGTTGCCTGATCTCCGTCAACCCCGCCAATATCTTCAAAGGATTCCCCACATCATCCGGCCGTAACGGAGTGAACAGCACATCGATGATCCCCTCACACCCAAGCCCCACCCCTATCTGGTAGTCATCATCCTGCGTAGTATCATAGGTGATCACCGAACTTCGGCCAAGCATGATCCCCTTCTGCGCTCGCCGCAATGCATCCCCCTCCAGGCAACCGCCACTGATACCACCCAGGTAAGTGCCGTCGTCCAATACCAGCATCCGCGCCCCGGCCCGGCGATAGGATGAGCCTTCCACCCGCACCACCGTGGCCAAAGCCGCCTGGGTCTGGGTGAGATCAATGCTGTTGTAAGCCCGGACGATCGTTCTTATTTCTTTCATATACCAACTAATCCCAATCCTTCAGGAGTCTGCGCAATATAATAATTTCCCCCGTATGGTAGCTGGTATGGTCGGCGATCAGCAAAGCTTCCCGAAAAAGAGATTGCCCGTCCCCATGCGCAAAAGGCGTATAAATTTCCTCGCCCGCATCATGCAACAGCCCGATAAAGGCCTTCCGGTCCGCAGCCATCTGCTCAACCGACTTCTTCACATCCCCGGGATGCGCCGGCTCCGGCTCCTTTGGCCAATATCCGTCCGGCCATTTTGGACTTTTATGAAGCGGGTCCCGCGAAAACTCCAGGATATCCCACTGCGTGATCCGGATATGCTCGATCAGTTGCCAGAGACTATATGGCAGACCATCCGGAACAACCCCGATCAGCTCCGGCCTGATCCCCTTTACCGCTTCATCAAAACTCGCATGCGCATTACCCTTTCGGATCACTTCTTCGAGCTCTCTTATGACAAAAGACGTCTGACCCTTCGTAGCTGATGTATTTTTCATGCAGGAATTGGCGCAAAACCAATACCAAAATACAAGGCACCCCCGCCCGGGCCCGGGCACAATTTTGGCATAAATAATAACAAACGCCATTAATATGAAAAAACATAGTCTGACAAAACAAAAAGAGGTCACCGAAGACAAACCCACAAAAGCTGATTATCATCACGGCTCCACGACCCAGGGAGGGTCTGATTTTGGCCAGGGTTCCTCACAGTTGGGGATAACTGAGCGAAGCGAAGGTTACGAACGAGGAAGGGGCGAGGGACGACGCCCCGACGAAGTTCTGGGCAACAGGCAGGGCAGCGAGTCTAACAGCGGTTCCAGTTACGGAAATGAAAAGAAATGGAATAACGAAGCCCTCAGAAGAAAAGACATGTCCAAATACCGGCAATAAAAAGGACCCATTACCTTTATCACCGAGCCTGGCATCTCCATCCTCCTCGGCGCCATCGTCGCACCTTCAATGGAAACACCTGAGAGAGGCGTCCTTAGGGAATCTTTATTCTCTTCCTGATCCCCCTGTTCCACCAATGGCTGCCCCTCGCTGCTTCCATTGGAAACACCCCGCCGGCAACCGCCTGCAAATCTGCCCTGACTGCGGCCAGGATGAATTTGTACACCCTGTAGAATAAGGCGCCTCCGCATCACCGCAAAATAACAGCTTCATAAGCCCCGAGCCTTACCTCCCTCTCCGCCACGACACAGCCCTGCTCCTCCTTGCTGAAATTCAGCAACACCGTCCAGGTCCTGCCCTCATAGCTCCTCGTATACCCATAGATAGCCGGATGCTCCGGCAGCAACAGCGCATATTCCCCGTACACAAGAACAGGATTCTCCTTCCGCAGCCGCACCAGCTCCCTGAAATAGTTCAGCACCGATCCCTCCTCCCTTTCATCACTTTCCCTGTTGATCACCACATGATTCCCGTTTACGCTGATCCACGGTTCACCGCTTGTAAAACCCGCATGCCGCCCCGCCGTCCACTGGAATGGCGTCCTGCTGTTATCCCGCCCCGTCAGCTGCTGATCCTTCAAGAAACCCTCCGCATCTCCTTTCTTCCGCTTCAGATTTTCATACATTTGCCTTGTCTCTATATCGCGGTAGTCCTCTATCCTCTCAAACCGGATATTCGTCATCCCCAGCTCATCGCCATTATAAATAAAAGGCGTCCCCCGCATCGTCAGCAAAAAGGTCAGCAGCAGCCTGGCCGAAGCTTCCCTGAATGCTTCACTGTCATCACCCCATCGCGATACCATCCTCGGCTGATCATGATTGGTCAGATAGATCGTTCCCCACCCCTTTTCCTTCAACGCCTCATCCCATCGCGTATATACCTCCTTCCAGTCACTCAGCTTATAACCCGCCGCATCGACCTTCTTGAACTCCCCGGGTATATAGCCGATCATCACCCCCTCGAAGTGATAAAGCATATCCATTTCCCTCCTGTCCTCATCCACAAACAACAACGCCTCGTCAGAAGAGATACCCGACGCCTCCCCGATCACCACAACATCATATCTGGACAATACCTCTGCGTTCATTTCCTTCAGGTACTCATGCAGCCGCGGACCGGCAGCATAATAATGCCCCCAGTCACCCTTGTACTTTTCTTTCAGCAGCTCCGGACTTATCACCGGCCAGCTCACATCCTTCGAGATAAAACAGATCGCGTCCATCCGCAGACCGTCCACCCCCTTGTCCAGCCAGAAACACAGCATATCATAAAGGGCACGCCGCACAGCCGGGTTCTCCCAGTTGAGGTCCGGCTGCTCCGGAGCAAAATAATGCAGGTAGTAAGAGTCCGTAGCTTCGTTGTACTGCCAGCCCTTACCCTCCTCGTCAAAAAAACCACAGCGATGCGGAGGCTCTCCCTTCTCAGCCGGCCACCAGTGATAGAACGAATAATAGGCATTATCCCTCGAGCTCCGCGCCTGCCGGAACCACTCATGCTCGTCGCTGGTATGATTCAATACCATGTCCATCACCAGTCTCATTTTCCGCGCATGCAGCGCATCGATCAGCCGCTCCAGGTCCTCCATCGTCCCATATTCCGGCTGTATCGCGCGGAAATCACTGATATCATACCCGTTGTCCCGCCCGGGAGAGAGATAGACAGGGTTGATCCAGACCGTATCCACACCAAGCGAAACAATATAATCCAGCTCCGAAATAATACCGGCCAGATCCCCGATACCATCCCCATCACTGTCTTTGAAGCTCCGCGGATAGACCTGGTAAATGACCGCCTCCTTCCACCAATGCTTATTTTCCATAATTTGAAGTTCCCGTTATACGCCGGCGTAACATCGCCCGCAGCTGCCACTGCCATTGGATGACGTCCCGATCAGGAAGGACTCTTTCAGATGCCTGCTGGTAAAAAAATCCGCGAACACTCCTCCCAGCAGCGGGGCGACCGACGAAACCATACGCAATCCCCTGCGGACCTCTTCGTCCGTAAGAGCAGTTCCTTTAGGTGCTAATAGCATGGCATTTCTATTGCAAGTGAGTTTACCATGCCAAACAACAATCAAAAACAATACCTCTGGTGGCAGGACGGCATCATTTATCAGGTATACCCCCGTTCCTTCCAGGATAGCAACGAAGACGGCGTCGGCGACCTCAGGGGAATTATCCAACGGCTCGATTATTTGAAATGGCTGGGAGTGAAAGCAATCTGGATCTCCCCTGTATATCCCTCACCGATGGCTGACTTCGGTTATGATATTTCCGACTATGAGAATATATGGCCCGCATTCGGAGACCTCAGCGACTTCGACGAATTGTTACAACAGGTCCATGCCGCCGGCATGAAGCTCATCCTCGACCTCGTACCCAACCATAGCTCGGACGAGCATCCCTGGTTTCTCGAATCCCGGAGCTCCCGCGACAATCCCAAACGCAACTGGTATATCTGGAAAGATCCGAAACCCGACGGCAGCCCACCCAACAACTGGCTCAGCGTCTTTGGCGGCAGCGCCTGGGAATGGGACGAAAGAACAAAACAATACTATTACCATGCCTTCCTCGTAAAACAACCCGATCTCAACTGGCGTAACCCGGAGGTGGTCGACGCCATCCTCGGTGTCATGCGCTTCTGGCTCGATCGCGGCGTAGACGGCTTCCGCGTGGACGCCATGTGGCACATGATAAAGGACGGGCAATGGCGCGACAACCCACGCAATCCCGACTACCAGCCGCATATGGCTACCTATGAACAGCTCCTGCCCGTATATTCCACCGACCAGCCCGAAATGCACGGGATAGCCGCAACAATGCGGAAGCTGCTGGACCAATACGACCAGCGCTTAATGATCGCCGAGATCTACCTGCCCGTCCACCGCCTCGTCGCCTATTATGGCACACAAACAAAAGAAGCCCACCTGCCCTTCAACTTCATGCTGATCTCCCTGCCCTGGGACGCCCGCCTCATCTCGGCCGGCATCGACGAATACGAAGCCGCCCTGCCCGCAGGCGACTGGCCCAATTGGGTCCTCGGCAATCACGACCAGCCTCGTATAACCAGCCGCGTCGGCTTGCAACAGGCTAAAGTCGCCGCCATCTTACTGCTGACCCTTCGCGGCACGCCCACCCTTTATTACGGCGATGAGATAGGCATGCTCGATGTCCCAATACCCGAAGCAGAGGTCCGGGACCCGCAGGGTCTCAACATGCCCGGCAAAAATCTGAGCCGCGACCCGGAACGCACTCCCATGCAATGGGATACCAGCGCCAACGCCGGCTTTACCAAAGGCAAACCCTGGCTTCGCGTCAACCGCACCTTTCACCGGCGCAACGTAGAGGTACAAAAACAAAATCCATATTCCAGCCTCGCCCTTTATAAAGCGCTCATCGATCTGCGGCAAAGCGAGCCCTCCCTGATGACAGGAACCTACCGGCCCGTTTTTTCCGATCACCAGATGATCGCCTATATCCGCCAGGCAGAAGGACATACCGGATTCCTGGTCGTCCTCAACCTGACACCCCGGCCCTGCTATTTTTCACCCGGAACAATAACATTCAAAGGAACTATCGTACTCGATACCTTCCCCGAACAGGTCGACACAAGCGTGCAGGACAGGCTTGACCTCAGCGGGGACGAAGGTCTCATCGTAAGACTCGATGAATGGCGTTCCGTTTCATCCAACACTTCCAATGCCACCGCCCCGCTTAAATAATAACAACAGCTGCCGCTTCTCGGTCTGGGCCCCGGAAAAAGCATCCATGACCCTCCACCTGGCAACCCCTGTCTTCATGCAAAAAGATGCCTATGGATACTTCCATGCCGACGTGCCCGGCATCCGCCACGGCGACAACTATTATTACCAGCCCGAAAACGAAAAGCCATACCCCGATCCTGCCTCCCCCTGGCAGCCGGAAGGCGTTCACGGTCCCTCGGCAGTCGTCGACCACCAGCTCCACACCTGGACCGACAGCCATTGGCGCGGTCTTCCTTTCCCATCACTCATCTTCTACGAGCTCCACGTCGGAGCCTTCACCCCCGAAGGCACCTTCGATGCCGTCATCCCCCGGCTTCCCGAACTGGCAGACCTCGGCATCACCGCCCTCGAGCTGATGCCCGTCGCCCAATGCCCCGGCACACGGAACTGGGGATATGACGAAGCATTCCTCTACGCCGTTCAGAACAGCTATGGCGGCCCCGAAGCGCTGAAAAGACTGGTCGACGCCTGTCACCATCACGACATCGCCGTCTTCCTTGACGTCATCTACAATCATATAGGAAGAGAAGGAAATATTCTCGAACAATTCGGTCCCTATTTCTCAGACAAATATCATACGCCCTGGGGTAAGGCTTTGAACTTTGACGGAGCCTGGTCCGACGGGGTAAAGGACTTCATCATCGGCAACGCCCTTTACTGGGCCGACCAGTACCACATCGATGGACTCAGACTCGACGCCATTCACGAGATCTTCGACCGCAACGCCATCACCATCTGGGACCAGCTGCAGGATGCCGTAAAAAACTGGCAGCAGCAGAACGGTCGCTCCTTCTATCTCATAGCCGAAAGCGACACTAACAATCCCCGTACCGTCCGCCCCACATCCGCAGGCGGCCTTGGCTTCGACGCACAATGGCTCGATGATTTTCACCATAGCCTTTACGTGCTGCTGGACCCCAACGGCCGGCGCCATTATGAAGATTTCGGCCGTCTCGACCAGCTGGCCAAGGCCTATACCGAGGGTTTTGTTCACAGCAACGAATACGTCCGCTTCCGCCATCGCCGCCATGGCGCCTCCTCAGCCGGCATCCCCGGCGATAAATTCATCGTCTTCAATCAGAACCATGACATCCCGGGTAACCGTCCCGGCGGCGAGCGCTTATCCATGCTCGTTGACCTCCCCCGCCTGAAGCTGGCGGCGGCAGCCGTCCTGCTCAGCCCCTATATTCCCATGCTTTTCATGGGCGAAGAATATGGCGAAAAAGCCCCGTTCTATTTTTTCTCCGATTACAGCGACCCTGAGATCATCCGGGGCCTCAGCTCACGCCAGCAACAATTTGCCTCCTTCCACTTCGACGGCGAACCCCACGATCCCCAATCCGGTCAAACCTTCTCTGATTCCCGCCTCGACTGGGATCAGCGCACAAAAGGCGAACACGCCTCCCTCCTCGAATGGCACCGGCAGCTCATCACCCTGCGCCGCAATCATCCTTTATTAAAAGATTGCTCAAAAAACAATTTCCGCGCTGACCTCATCGGCAGCCAGGGTATCGCAATTTCCCGTCACAGCGCCGACCAGACCCGTTCCTTACTTTGCCTGCTGAATTTCTCCCCCGATCCATTGCACACCAGTATCTCCAGTGCCCCTTCATCCGCTCCATTCACGGACCTCTCCGACACGTCGACCACGGCCGGCCAATCGATCCAACTCTCTCCCTGGGGCATAGCGGTTTACCAGTCTACTGACCCTTCAAAAGCTGCAATGGAGCCTGTAATAACATAATCGATCTGTCACTCACCCCTATGACCGAGCCCGGCTCATATTCGGCATGATCCTTACGGCCGCCGGTATCCCACAACAGCTTCCAGCATTTCCCGTATTTAGCTTCCGGCAGCCTGAATTCCAACGGACCAGCATGCGCATTGAAGATCATATAAAAGCTGTCATCGACGATAGGCTTATTCTCCTGGTCGACCGTATGAAGACCACCGCCATAAAGAAAGATCCCAAGCGACTTGGCATACCCCGTCTTCCAGTGCTCCTCCGTCATCTCCGTCCCATCAGGCAGGAACCAGGCAATATCCGTCATCCCCTTCGCCTTCACCGGCCTTCCCTTGAACCAGTGTTTTCTCGAAAAGGCCGGATGCTTCTTTCGCAGCTGGATCAACGCAGCCGTAAAGGCGATAAGGTCCTGGTCAGCCTTCTCCCAGTCGATCCACGATATTTCATTGTCCTGGCAATAAGCATTATTATTTCCCTGCTGGCTATGCCCCGCCTCATCCCCGGCAAGCAGCATCGGCACTCCCTGCGACAACAACAGCGTAGCCAGGAAATTCCTTTTTTGCCTGTTTCGCAGATCATTGATTCCCTGATCCTCCGTCGGCCCCTCCGCCCCACAGTTCCACGATCGGTTATACTGCGCTCCATCCATATTGTTTTCCCCGTTAGCCTCATTATGCCGGTCGTTATAGCTGACCAGGTCATTCAGCGTAAACCCGTCATGTGCCGTTATAAAATTGATGCTCGCCGTTGGATTCCGGTTATCGTTCTTATAGAGGTCCGAACTTCCGGTAAACCGCTCCGCAAATTCCCCCAGCACACTGTCGGCGCCCCGCCAGTAATCCCGCATACAGTCCCTGTACTTCCCGTTCCATTCCGCCCAGCCAGGCGGGAACTGCCCGATCTGGTATCCCCCTTCCCCCACATCCCAGGGCTCGGCGATAAGCTTTACCTGCGAGATCACCGGGTCCTGGTAGATGATATTGAAAAAGGCGCTCAGCCTGTTCACATCCTGCAGCTCCCTCGCCAGCGCAGCGGCCAGATCGAAACGGAAGCCATCCACATGCATTTCCTGCACCCAGTATCTTAAGCTGTCCATGATCAGCATCAGCACATTCGGCAGCCGTGCGTTCAGCGTGTTCCCCGTACCCGTATAGTCGTAGTAGAATCTTTTGTCCTCGGCCAGCCGGTAATATTCGCTGTTGTCGATGCCTTTATAACATAGCGTCGGCCCCATCTGGTTCCCCTCGGCAGTATGATTATACACCACGTCCAGGAATACCTCGATGCCCGCCTTATGCAGCTCCTTTACCATCGTCTTGAACTCCCGCACCTGTCCACCAACCTCGGTTCCACTGTAGAACCGGATTCCCGGTGCAAAAAAACCTATGGAATTATAACCCCAGTAATTGGTCAGCCCTTTTTCGACAAGATGCCTCTCCGCAATGCTCTGGTGAACAGGCATCAGCTCGATGGCCGTAATGCCCAGCTTCTTCAGGTATTCTATTACTGCCGGATGTGCCAGCGCCGCATAAGTGCCCCTTATCTCCTCGGGAATACCCGGGAACTTCTTCGTCAGCCCTTTGACATGAGCCTCATAGATCACCGTATTGTGATAAGCGATCCTGGGAGGACGGTCATCATCCCAGTCAAAATGATTATCGACCACCACTGATTTTGGCGATACAGCCGCATTGTCCCGGTCGTCCTTCGCCAGGTCATCCTTTCCGATCTCATACCCGAATAAGCTGTCATCCCATTGCTCTATCGCACACATCGCTTTTGCATACGGGTCCAGCAATACCTTGGCAGGATTGAACCGGTGCCCACTGCCAGGGTCATATGGTCCATATACCCTGTAGCCATAGATCTGACCGGGTTTCAGATCACCGATATAGATATGCCACACATCATGGGACCGCTCTGTCAGCTTTATACGTTGTACTTCCTTTTCTCCCTTCGCAGCATTGAACAGGCAAAGCTCCACGCCGGCTGCATTGTGCGAGTATAAGGCAAAATTGACTCCTTTCCCGTCCCAGTATGAGCCAAGAGGATAAGGATCACCAGGATAAATTGTCATAAATGATCCGTGCTATAATGATGTAGAAAAAACCTCCTTTCCAAGGCACTCTATAATTCAAAAGGCATTTGCTGGTCATGTCCCGCATCGGCTATCGAATCATGACCGGCTTCCGGTATCTGCCGGATAAAATTATCATACCCCTCCTCCTTCTCATGGCTGCTATATACGCCATAAGCATCCTGGCTATAGCCGATAAGCCCGTCGGCAGCCCTGATCACATACAGTATCTCCATGTCGGACGGATCACTGACACCCTCAAAACGGTAAGCTTTTAATATCTCCAGATCTTTTGGCTGGTAGGTCTTTTCCCCGTCAACAGTAAACCCTTGCGGCGTCCACCGGAACTCATTGTCCATTTTATGCTGACGAAGCTTTTCCAGCACTTGCGAAGAGGTCGTGGTCATACTATCAGGAGTGTTCATGTTTGTCATATATCATATTTGCGGTTATTTACTCAAATAGCATACCCCGTACCCTGTCCCGGGTTTGCCTTTTGTCTTCGCAGCCATGGAAGACACACCCGTACTGGCCATTGCCGGCATTATCGACCACGACCTCCTCGGCATCTTACCGACCTCGCAGCCGTGATCCGTCACGCCTTCGAATTAGCAGGCCCCGCCCTGGTGGAAGTAGCCGTCGACCCCGACGCCAATCCGGCTCCACCGGAGAAACTCAACAGCTAAAAGTCCCAAACTAAGACCCCTATTCAAAATGTTTATTGATCTCCGCCCCAATAGCATCCACAAATTTCTGATCCTTAATAAGATCCATCTTCCATCCACTCTTCCCGTACCGGATGATCCCAAGACTATCATTATTCAGCGATACTTCCAGCTCATAACAAAACCCCTTCTCACAGGTCTGCACCACCGGTACCCCCTCACCCTTGTATTCTTTGTCCCCATAGGTAAAGGCAATAGGCACCGGCTCCTTCTCCAACTGGGCTACAACATCCTTAAGAAATGCCACCAGGTGTTTCCGCTGCGTAGGCCCCGAAGCGCTCCACTTTCCCTTATCCGCCCTCTTATGCGCAAGCTTGAACTTAAGCCCCGTCATCTTCGTCTCATAATCATTCGCATTCAGCTTCCTCGCTGTCTGATGCGCCAGTATATACCAATGATATTCCGTACCAACTGGCACACCCGAATCTTCCGGGGCATGCCCTACCCTTCTCTTGGTGACTGCGTAAGATATTTCCCAAAGATCAGGCGTGATCTTCGTTTCCTTCCAGTCACCCGGATCATAGGTCCAGTGATGCCCGCGGCCTATCTGAACACCGGTATACAATTTCCCATTGAATTTTTTGAATTTATTAAATGAGGCCGACAAGTCTTTTGATACGGGCTTATCCGTTGCCGCTGACGCCGACTTACCTTTTCCCGCTGATGCGGACTCACCCTTTCCCACTGATGCCGACTTACTCTTTCCCGCTGATGCCGACTTACCGTTTCCCACTGATGCAGACTTACCCTTTCCCGCCTTTCTCCTTGCAACCTTTTTTAGCACTTTCTTCGTCTTGCCCCTTTTCACCGGAGCCACTGCAGTAGCTGACATAACGAAATAATTTATTGTATTTAAAATTGAAATTGTTGTGCCAGGGGGATGGCATAATTTTTTCGGCGGACTTATCGAAGCGCTTCACTTGGGTTCATTAAATTTTTTCATCAAAAATTTTAAGGTATGAGTACGAGAAATTCAGGCAGACGCGGATTTGCGTCGATGGATCCGGACGAACGTCGCCAGATGGCGCGTCGCGGTGGCCAGGCATCTCATGGTGGGTATGGCAATCAGTATCAGGAAGAGGATTATGACGAAGATTATGATGAAGACGAAGATGATTACGACCAGCCTTCCTCCCGCTATGACCAGTACGAGGGAGAAGAAGATTACGATGACTATGACGAGGATTATGATGAGGACGAAGACGATGACTATGAACAGCCTTATTCCCGCTACGGGGAAGAGGAAGACGAGGACGAAGAAGAATATGGCGGCAACTACCGTCGCGGAAACGACAGGGATTACGATAGGGACTACAACAGCAGACAGGGACAAGGTCGCCGCTCCGGCGAAAGCCGTGGCGGCAATCGCCGGGAATCCGGCAGCAGCCGCGGAGAGAACGATCGGGGCCGCAACTCTTCCGGCGGCGGCAGAGGCTTTGCCTCCATGGGTCGCGACCAGGTCAGACGCATCGCTAGCGAAGGCGGTCGCGCATACCACGAACAACGCGGCAATCACGGACACGACGAAAGAAGTGGGCGCGGCAGATCCTCCCAAAGTCCATCCGGCAGAGGCCGCTCTTCACAAAGTTCGTCCGGCAGAAGCTCGCAAAGCTCCGGCAGAGGCCGTTCTGGTTCCAATAGCAGTTCAAGCCGCAGTGGCTCCTCCTCCAGGGGTGCCAATTCAGGACAACAACGCAACTCCAGCGGCCAGTTCACCAGCCGCAGCGGACGGTCCGGTTATGGCAGCAGCAATTCCGGCAGCAGCAATTCCGGCAGCAGCCGCTCAGGCGGCAGCAGTCGCAGCAGCTCCGGTGGCAGCAGCCGCTCAGGCGGCAGCAGCCGCAGCAGCTCCGGTAGCCGCAGCTCCCGCAGCCGCTAGACAGGCAAACGATGCTTCCCATCATTACAAACAAATAGAGTTGGCAACGGCTCTATTTGTTTGCTCCAAAATCATTTGAATAAAAAAATTGTCATCATGAAACAATCCACGACAAAAAATGCAACACGAGGCCGGAAACCCGCTGCATCCAGCAACAGCGCTTCCAAAAATCAAAACAAGACCGGTAGCAGCCAGAACAGTTCCGGCAGCCGTCAAAGCGGCGCTGATAATGGCCGCCAGAACAGCAGCAACACCAGCCGCCAGACCAGTTCACGCCCGGGCAGCGGCACACGCGGCAATACCAACCCTCCTGATCGAAGCCGAAAGACGTCTTCTTCTCAAAAAGGCGCTGACCACCAGGGTTCCTTCCAGGGCGAATCCCATCTCGAAAAATTCTTTTTAGACCAGCTGCAGGATATCTATTACGCCGAACAAAAGATCCTTCAATCCCTTCCCAAAATGAAGGAAGCCGCCACCACGGAGGAGCTTAAGGACGCCTTTGACGACCACCTCCACCAGACCCAGCGCCATGTCCGCCGCCTGGAAAAAGTCTTCGAAACCATCGACAAAAAGGCCGAAGGCAAAAAATGCGAAGCCATCGAAGGCATCAGCCGCGAAGTAGAGAACATCATCAGCGAAACAGAAGAAGGTACGATGACCCGCGACGCAGCCCTCATCATCGCCGCCCAGAAAGTCGAACACTACGAAATAGCCACCTATGGCGGCCTCGTACAGCTAGCTATTACCATGCAATTACACGACGCCGCGGACCTGCTCGACAAGACCCTCGTCGAAGAAGAAGATACAGACGCAAGACTGACAGAGATCGCCGAAAATGACATCAACCTGGGCGCAGAACACGAAGGCAATCAGCAAGGTCAAAGCCAGAGCTCGGGAGAAGAAGAAGAGGATGTCGACGAAGAAAGCTCTTCCATCCGCTAAAATAAAATACTGCCGGCCTCCACAGACCGGCAGTATCATTTAAACCCGTTTTTATGGCAACTAAAAAACAACCGCGAAAAACAACGGCCTCCGGAACGCGCCGGTCAGCCGCCAAAAAAACCGGCTCGACACGCAAATGGTCCGCCGGAGTGACCAAAAATAGCAATGCGCTGGACCTTGATAAAGGAGTTTTCACCTCCGATGATCCCAACAAGATCGCAAAGTCGCTGGAACATTCCGCCGAAAAAAGCAAACGCAAAAAAGCCGGCTCCTACCAGTCCGCCATGTCCATGCTGAACTTCTACATCAACCGGGCAGGCAAAAACCTCCCGGCCAAAAAGAAACAGACGCTGACAAAAGCAAAGGACAAGCTAAAGGCGCTCCACGAAAAAGACAGCGCAAAAGACGCCAAAAAAAAATAGGCCTGAACGGCCTATTTTTTTCACTTATCTAAAGAAGCCCTCCTGTCCGTCGAGTAAACCCGGGGAACTTCCCCCCGAGTTTCTCATAGATCCGTACGTGATACTCTCGCATCATACGGCTCTTATTATTTAATACACGGGAAACTATCCTTGTTCCCCAGTGTTTTGCCTTCTGTCCTTTGGTACCTCCAGTGGTTCACTTGTGTTCACCTTCTTAACACTCACCTGACACCTTTAAACTGATGCCTTGTAAAGCACCACAGATAATCAAAGAACTAAAAGCTTCGTATTACCTTATGTTCATGCCGCTCAATATCCGGGATTTTGTCTTAGATTTTTATTATTAGTGATTGTTGAATACGGTATCGGGAACAACTCCTTATTCTTATCGTTAGTAGGCACATGGTCCCACCACGTCCCCGTCGTAAAGGTCCCAAACCGGATCAGGTCCGACCTTCTCCATCCTTCAAAAATAAATTCCTTACCTCTTTCGTTGAGAAGCGAATCCAGGGTAAAGTTAGCCACAACAGATTGTGCAGCCGGCCAGTCTGCCGGAGCAAATGCTCTTTTCTTTACCGCATTCACCAGGTCGACAGCTTCCTGCGTCGCCGTCCCGCCATTCATTCGCATAAGAGCCTCCGCCTTCGCAAAATAGATCCACGACAGCCGGTATACTCCCCAGTCATTGCTGAAATAATGCGGATCAGACTGCCTTCCCGGCTTCCATTTATTGAATCTCACCCCGCTATTCTCCTCTCCGGTAGTCATATTAGAGGGCAGGCTATTCGGATCCCCTCCCGGCCCCAGGGTATTATTCTTCCTGATATTGTCCACGAACACCAACGGCTTACCCACATATTCCCGAAATCCCGTCACAGGCTTAGTAGAATCCGTCAGATAGAACTGGGGGCCGACCAGGAACCAGCTTTTCTTGCGCAGATCATTATCGGCATATTTTGAATAAACCCCGGGGATCAGTACGATCCCATTGTTCCCATTCTCCAGACCGTCATAGATATACTGCTCATTAAAATGATAAAAGTCCGAATTGAAATTGACCCTGAAAGTCGATGCCTGATAATCATAATGCATCGAGAAAATTATCTCAGTGCTGTTCTCATTCGTATTATTATAGGTCATATCGATCGTCGAATCAAGTGCCATCGCCCCACCGGTCTGTGATCCGGCAGTACTATTGATAAGGGAGTCACAGTTTGCGATACAATCCTGGTAACGCGCCTTTCCGCTCCATTTTTCCGCATTCAGATACAGTTCTACCAACATAGCAAAAGCCCCCGCCTTGCTCATCCGGCCAATCATTGTTGGAGAAAGGTTCGGCACCCTGTCCTTCCAGGCCAGGATTTCGCTTTCTACAAATTGAAAAACACTGTCGCGCGGAACCGTGGGCGGGGACAACGGCACCGCGACCTGTGTCACCACAGGTATGTTACCGTAAAGGTCCATCAGCTTCAGGTAATAGAACGCTCTCAGCAAATGGAGTTCGGCCAGGTACTGTTGCCGGTCCGCTTCCGTTATTCCCATCGACTGCGCCGAAAGTTTACCCAGGTTGTCAATTGGATCATTACAAAAACCGACACCCGTATACATCAGATTCCACGGATTGCCGACAATATCCGGATCATTCACTACCCAACTATGATAGTGAAGCCTGATCCAGTTTCCGTTGTCTTGACCGTCAACTCCCTTGACCGGCCAGGCCAGTTGGTCACCGGCCAGTTCATTTACTCTCCAATAACCAACCTGTCCCGAAGAGGTAATCCAGGCCTGGGTATGTGTGTACGGGCGGAGGACAGCCGATACGACTTCATTTTGATTTTTGTAATAGTTGGAGGTCAGATAATCACTATAGATCGTCTCATTCAATTTTGTACAACCTGAGACCGATCCAATGAGCAGGATCACCATCCAGTATTTTCCTATCATTTTTTTCATCTTCATAAAATTATTTATTCAATGACAAGCATTAGAAGCCCAAATTAATACCGATCAGATAATTGATGCTCGAAGGCGTATACGGATATGACCCGATCGCATCTATACCAGTTACTGCTGACGTCCCATCAAAAGTATCCGGTATATAGTCCGGATCGTTCCCCTTGTATTTGGTTATCACAGCAATATTGCTGACGCTGCCGTAGAGCCGAAGACTTCTGATATAGGCCGTCTTTATATGGAAAGTATACCCTGCCGTAATATTGTCGAGCTTGAAAAAGCTGGCGGGCTGTACATACAAACTCGAATACTGAAACGTTCCCTTGATGTTGGCGTATTTACCAAAAGCGCTTTTAAGCACATTATTGGGTAGTTCAGCCGGGTTGCCGTACGACAGATCCATGGCATTCAGAATATCGTATTTGAACCTGCCTCTCCAGAACATCCGGAAATCCCAATTCTTATACGTAAAACTATTGGTCCAGGACAAATAATACTTGGGAATAGCGTTTCCGATGATCATTTTGTCATCATCCGTTATCTTGTCAAGTCCGACCTTTGTCTTCCCGTCTGCCTGATAGAACAGCCAGCCGCCGTTGGCATCTAAACCGGCATATTTGTGTCCATAGAAATTCCCGATTTTGCCGCCTTCGGCAAGCCGCATGGCATCACCCAAAGCGCCAGCCCCGGGGATCGCGCCTATGTCAAGAAAAGAAAAACTATAGGTCTGATTGGAAAAGGAGATGATCTTATTGCTGGTAGTGGAAGCAGTCAGATCCATTTTCCAGCTGAAATTCTTATTCCTTACGATAATACCGCTCAAGCCCAGCTCAAGCCCCTTACTACTGATAGATCCTACATTGGTATAAATGCTGCCTTGTACATAGGGAGGGAGTTGTGCGGTATAATTATATAGTAGATCGGTCGTCTTCCGGTAGAATCCATCCACCGAACCACTAAGCCTTCCATTGAACATGGAATAGTCTACACCGATATTTGTTTCCGCTTTCCTTTCCCATTTCAGATCAGGATTGGGGTTGTTATTGGGACCCCATGTCTGACGATAAACTCCGTCGGGATTCTGATATTGTCCCCCCGTACCTAATGTCACCAGCGACTGATAAGGAGGAATACCTGAATTACCCGTAACGCCGTATCCGACACGCAGCTTCAACTGGTTGACCCAGGAAACATTTTTCATAAAGCTTTCCCTGGCGATGTCCCATCCTGCAGATACCGAAGGGAAGTTTCCCCATTTATTATTGGCACCGAATTTTGACGACCCTTCCCGGCGAAGCGTCCCCTGGAAAAAGTAACGATCCAGAAAGGTATAGTTCACACGGCCAAAGAAGGCGATAAGCTTATCGCTTTGTTTAAAGCTGGACTCGTCCCCTTTGCCATCTGTCAGCGCCTGGCCGGCACCGAGATTATAAGTGGTCAGCAGGTCATTTTGAAATCCCCTGTTGTCTGCAGACCAGTTTGATGTCCACTCCCATTGGTAATTATAACCCGCTACAGCCTGCAAAGAGTGATCTCCAAAGGTACCGCTATACTCCAGCGTTGGCGTAAAAGCATAGTTGGTATTTAACGTCGACCCTTTAGAGGCATACCCACCGAGAGGGTAACCGTTATTTCCATATACCGAAGCGTCTGAGTTTACATTATAATAAACATTATCTTCCCAGCTATCCCTTGTGATTGACCCGAAAACACTGGCTTTTATTCCCTTCCAGATGTCTAGCGAGACCCTTCCGTCCGCAGATGTTGTATTCTGATCACGCTGATTGCTTTCCTGCGCAAGGTCGGAAATAGGATTGGCTTTGCCATTCACCGAGTAGTAAGCACCGGTTGAATCCCTGGTTGGCATTGTCGGAAGCCGAGTCACCGCATTTAGCCAGATATTTCCGTCAGGCAAATTGGCACCCAGCAGGTTGGCCTTATTGTAGTTATCGACCAGATCGAGCTGAATGCTTAAGCGGTTGTCAAGTCCACGCTGATTTAGACTGAAACGTGCGCCATACTGCTGACGGGTATCAGCCTTGCCGATGCCTTCGAAATTGCTGTAATAGACACTCGCGCGGTAATTCCCGTTTGGTCCTCCGCCAGACATGGCAAGATTATGATATGTACTAAGATTATTATGATTGACTACAGAATCGAACATATCTGCGTTGCCATCATAGGGAGGAACCGTGTATTGCTGCAAATTCAGGCCTGGATGTGCCAGCGCCTCAGCCCGATATTCCGAAGCGGTCAAAAAATCTGGTCTTTCCCTCACCACCAATTTACTGACATAAGAATTGTAATCGAAACGCGGAGGACCCGATCTCCCTTTCTTGGTCGTGACCAGGATAACGCCTCCCTGTGCCTGCGTACCATAAATGGCTGCAGCCGAGCCATCTTTCAGGATGTCGAAAGAAGCAATGTCATCCTGCTGCAAAAGATCGAGATTCCCACCCGGGATCCCGTCAATTACGATCAACGGTCCATTCGAACCTGTAAACGAAGTAGCCGAACGAATTTGAATATTCGGACTGCTGTTAGGTGATGCGCCGGCTGGCCGGGTAATAATGACCCCTGAGACCTTCCCCTGGATAAGGTCCATCACATTCCTGGCCCCACCCTGGTTAAAGTCCTCCGGTTTTACATCGGCCACCGCCGAGGTCAACTGGTTCCTTTTTAACGAGCCATACCCGACCACCACTACCTGGCTCAGCGAATTTGCCGCGGACATCTTCAGCGAAATAGTGATGTCCTCACCCGAACCGATCGGCACCTCTTTCGTTTCATAACCTACTGATGAAATGACAAGCGTAGTGGCTTTCCCATCTACCGTTAAAGTAAATGTGCCGTCCGCCTGCGTGGATGTACCGGCCGTTTTCCCCTTCACATGAACGGTCGCTCCGATCAGCGCCTCCCTGGTGCTGTCGGCAATAACCTTACCCTTGATTGCTCTGCCCTGAGCCTGCGATAAATGCGGAGAAAGTAAAATAAAGACAAGAAGAGTCCATACTGAGGCAATTTTTTGCATCACGTTAGTTTTTAGTTGGATAAAAAAAGAGGGATGGGGGTTGCTACAGCCTTAACTAAATAGTAAAACCGTCATACGACGCTTAAGAGTTAAAGTAAAGTTAAACGCATGGTGATACACTAACCTGTTAACAGAAGTCAAACGGAATGTTAACGAAATTCAAATGGAGTTAGAATTGAAACCAGATCAGTGCTACTGCTGCTGCAGTCATTAAGATGAGCGTAAGAAATCCGAGAAAATTGGAAAGTGGGCTGTTCGTATTTTCGCCCATTATCTTTTTATTATTGCCGATATGTAGAATGATCGCGATCATCACCGGCGCCGTTAGTCCGTAAAGTATCGCCGTATAGAACAAAGCCTGCACTGCCGTAATACCGAGGAACTGCATGAACAATCCCGCGACAAGACTGACAATAATGATGATATAAAAATATTTCGCCTCGTAAAATTTTTTATCCAACCCTTTGGAGATGCTAAAGATCTCTGCTAAAATATAAGAGATACAGCCTGTCAGCACCGGTATAGCCAGCAATCCCGTGCCGATGACCCCAACAGCAAAAAGAAGATAGCTTAAATTGCCGGCAACAGGCCTCAAAGCCTGCGCAGCCTGCTCCACCGTGTCGATCTTCCTTACCCCCGCATTGAACAATACCGTCCCCGCAGTCAGAATAACAAAGAACATAACCATGTTCGAAAAGAACATGCCTACATTGACGTCACCTCTCATATTTTCAAGAACCCGCTTGTTGACGATGATCTTCTTCCTATGCTCCTGCTGCTCCACTTCCATGATGGCCTGCCAGAAAAAAAGATAGGGAGAGATCGTAGTACCCAATATCGCGACAATGATGCTTAAAAAGTCTTTATCAAAATGGAAGGTCGGTATCACAGTATGACGGGCAATAGCCCCCCAGTCGGGATGAACAAGAAAAGGAATGATGATATAAAGGAACAAGGCCAGACAAAGCCACTTTAGAATAGCAGCTACCTTCTGATAAGAATATTTTATGATGATGACCATCAGCAGCGCAGTAAAGAAAATAGAAAAGGAAAAAGCCGGCACTCCGGGGAAAAGTAAATTCATAACCGCACCCATGCTCTGGATGTCCGCACCGATATTCAACACAACAGCAGGGATACAGAACACTATCATCGTGTATAGGATGAACCTGGGATAATGTTTTTTCAGCGTCCCCGTAAGCCCCATCGACGTGACCAGACCGATCCGTGCAGCCATACCCTGCATAGCCGCCATCAGCGGAAAAGTGAGCAAAGCCGTCCACAAGGTCGCCAGTCCGAATTGTGCCCCGGCCTGGGTATAAGTTACCACACCAGAAGGGTCATCGTCGCTTGCTCCGGTGATGAGACCGGGACCAAGATTGGAAAGATATGTCTTAAGTCTTGACGGGCGCTTTTTTGTATCGGCCATTCGGAATTAGAGTTGATCGGGGTTGATGTTCTTATTTCGGTTATCGTTAAATTGTTTGTCCAGGTTATATGCCGCACTGATCAGCGCCATATGGGTAAAGGCCTGCGGAAAATTCCCCAAATGCTCGCCTTCAAAACCCAACTGCTCCGAATAAAGCCCCAGGTGATTGGCATATCCCAGCATCTTCTCAAAATAGAACCGCGCCTTGTCCAGCTGGCCCGATCGGGAAAGACATTCCACATACCAGAAAGTACACATGGAAAAGCTTCCTTCCTTGCTATTGAACCCATCGGGAGCCGCAATTTCCGGCCGGTAGCGATATACCAGCGAATCCGTCACCAGGTCTTCTTCGATCTTTTTCAACGTCGACAACCATCTCGGATCCTTTGGGCTGATGAAACGGAACAAAGGCATCAGCAAGCTGGACGCATCGACCGTCTCCGCCCCGGGGTACTGCATAAAAGCCTGGTCTTTCTCGCTCCAAAACTCAGTGAATATACTATTATATATTTTATCTCTTTGCTCTTTCCAATGGCCATTATGGGGAAAACTACGCAGATCAGCGATCTTTAAGCCCCGGTCCAAAGCCACCCATGACGCAAGCCGGGAGCATAGGAACTTCTTCCTCCCTCCTCTTACTTCCCAGATCCCGTCATCCGGCTGATCCCAGTTCTCACAAAGCCAGTCGATCTGTTTCTCCAGGTTCTTCCAGAAATCATACGAGATCGGTTCCCCATGTTTATTGTAGAGGTAGACAGAGTCCATCAGCTCTCCATAAATATCCAGCTGAAGCTGGCCATAGGCATCATTCCCGACCCGTACAGGTGAAGATCCCTTATAACCTTCAAAATTATCCAGCTGGTATTCCTCCAGTTGCCTTGTACCGTCAATGGAATACATGATACCCAGCCTATCCTGGCCCTTGATGTCCAGGCACTGTTTTTCTACCCAGCCCATAAACTCACCGGCTTCCTTGGTATACCCAAGCCTTAAAAGAGAATAAACAGTAAAGCTGGCATCCCGTATCCAGGTATACCGGTAGTCCCAGTTCCTCTCACCGCCGATGGTCTCAGGCAGACCAAATGTAGGCGCGGCAATTACAGATCCGTATTGGGACGAGGTCAGCAGCTTCAGCACGAGCGCGCTCCGGTTGACGACCTCCATCCATCTGCCACTATAGGTGTTGCGACTGATCCAGTCTTTCCAGTAATGGATGGTTTCAAAAAGACTGGCCGTAATGACATTCCCAAAGTCCGCATCTGCAATATTTTTATTGTCCGCATTTTCCAGGAGAAAGTCAACGGTCTGACCCGAGCTTAGGGTAAATTCCGCTACTCCGTCGCTGCCGCTTATCTGCAGCCCTATGCCGGACTTCAATCGCACTTTTACCTCGCCGGCATAAAAAATAAGTTCATTGGGAGCCACCTGTTTGATAGTGGCCTTATCCTTTCCATAATTAAACCGCGGGCAACAGGCCATTCGATATTTTACTTCACCTCTTACCGTGGTCAGCCGCCGGATCAGCTTTTTTCCATTGTCACCCCCAACAGGCATAAAGTCAGTGATCTCCCCTACCCCCTCAGCGGAAAGAAAACGCGTCAGCAGTACATTCGTATCCGGCAGATAAAGCTGCTTGGTCTTCATTTCCTTAAACTCGGGACTAAGAGAAAAACAACCGCCATTCTTATCGTCAAGCAACCGGGCAAACACAGTCGGGGAATCAAATTGAGGAAAACAAAGGAAGTCGATCGAGCCGTTAAGTCCCACCAATGCAATGGTGTGGAGATTACCTATGATACCATAATTTTCGATGGGCTGATAGCTCACGGATGTTGTTTGGTGAAGGCATTTGCAAAAACCGGGCCCTGTCCGCAGCACCCGGACAAACCCCACAACCATCACACCTAACTCAACCCTTGCGCAAACTGCATTCCCGACAAACAAGCCTTTTCCACCCCCTTACGCTGGATAAGCACTTTAAATTTACGCCCCATCTCCAGCAAAAGTGTCCTCAGCTGCCATAGTCGCTGCTGACGGGTAGCGGCATCGGCCTCGGAAAGGCCCGCCTTCTCTATATTGTGCAGATGATTGGCAATGCCCAATCCCTGGAGAAAATGCGTCTGCGTAGTATACCCACAACAAGCGAGTCCATTAATATGCCCCCAATAATCCAATGCGGAGAAATTCACATGACTCGTAATATCCTGCTCCCCGATAAAATCATAAGGATTGTGATTGATCCGGTGTCCATGATAACACATCAACGTCCCTTCTTTCTTACTGTACAACACCGAAGAAGGATAGCCATAGTCGATCGTCAGAACAAAACCCTTTTTCAGCGCAGCCGATACCTGGCCAATCCATTCTGTGGCTTCCAGGTTGATCTCTGTTCGATATCCCCGGTGTAACGTTACCCCCAGCTGTTCGAGATAATTCTTCAGCTCTTCCGACGCCGGACGTAGCTCTTCATTAAAGTCTCCGTTATTATAACCCACAAATACTTCCATCAGCTCATCCAGCATAAGGACCTGGTGTACGGAAAAATTATCCAGCAATTCATTCGAAAGGATACAGCCTATGACCGGATGGATCTCATTGATTGAATTGATCCACTGGACTTTATCCGGCAGGATCTGCCGTTCTTTCTCCCGCATGGCATCGCTCTTCTCGATGATATAGTATTGTAGTTGATCGTAAAGTCGCTGATTAGCGCTCAGCCGGTGAAGGATATCCCTGCATAATAATCCCGTCCCCGCTCCATATTCCACAATCGTAAAAGGCCCATAGCCAAGTATTTGCCACATCTCTTCCAATTGCCCCGCCAGCATTTCACCAAATAAAGAGCTAAGATAGGGACTCGTATAAAAGTCACCTCCCTGACCCAGCTTTTCCCGCTCAGAAGTATAATACCCCTCACCAGGGTAATACAACGCCATTTCCATAAAATCATGAAAAGACAACGGACCCTCCTGCCGGATCCGCCCGATGATGATGTCAGAGAGAGCCATGGTTTTTACTATCCATGCCTCAATTTACATGCCCGCCTCCCGGCATCACCGGCTCGCTCCATCACCATATCCCGATGGCACGCACTGGCCCCTGCACATTCTCACCAATGGCGCCCCAGCTTCCAATGTGGCACGGTTTTTTCGAAAAAAAGGATATGCCAACATCAACTCTCGAGGCACCAGTGGCAGCAGCCAAAGACCTCGAACAACTTTGTATAAATACCGTCCGCATACTTTCAGCCGACGCCGTCCAGAAAGCCAACTCCGGTCACCCCGGAACTCCGATGGCCATCGCCCCTATGGGACACGTCCTATGGTCAAAGATCATGCACTATAATCCGCAGCATCCCGACTGGCCCAACAGAGACCGTTTTGTACTTTCCGCCGGTCACGCCTGCATGCTCCAGTATAGCTATTTATACCTGACTGGTTATGACCTGAGTCTCGATGACATCAAAGCCTTCCGCCAACTGCATAGCAAGACACCCGGACATCCGGAATACGGCTTAACCCCCGGCATAGAGATCACGACGGGGCCCCTGGGACAGGGCTTCGCAAATGGCATTGGCATGGCCATCGCACAGCGACATCTCGCGGCCCGATACAACAAACTTGATTTTGAACTTTTTAATTATAGTATCTACGCCATCTGTAGCGACGGAGATATGATGGAAGGAGTCAGCTCAGAAGCCGCTTCACTGGCGGGTCATCTGGGGCTGGGCAACATCATTTACCTCTATGATGACAACCATATTTCTATCGAAGGCAACACCAACATCACGTTCCAGGAAGACGTGGCCCAACGCTTCGAAGCCTATGGCTGGCATGTCCAGGTTCTGCCTGACGGCAATGACATCGGGGCTATCCGGGAAGCGATCGAAAAAGCCCAACGCGAAACAAGTCGCCCGTCCCTGATCAGGATCAGGACCCACATCGCCTATGGCAGCCCTAATAAGGTCGATACCGCAGGTGCCCATGGCTCGCCCCTTGGCGCCGAAGAAGTAAAGGCGGTAAAAAAATTCTTTGGCTTTGACCCGGATCAGTCCTTTGTCGTGCCCGGTACCGTGTTGGAATACTATCGGACCGTCGGTGCAGCCGGAATGGAAAAAGAAGCAGCCTGGAACAAGCTCTTTGAAGCCTACCGGCAAAAATATCCCGAACTGGCCACCGAATACGAACTGGCCCTCGCCGGTAAGTTGCCCGGAAGCTGGGAAAAAAAGCTCCCCTCCTTCCGCATGGAAGACGGGAAAGAAGGCAAACTTTCTACCCGCGTGGCATCTGGTAAGACGCTCAATGCCATAGCAGCTTCCCTGCCCGGACTCATTGGCGGAGCAGCAGACCTGGCGCCATCCACCGAAACAAATCTGAAGGACTATAACTCTTTTTCCGCAACAGATCCCGGCGGACGCAACTTTCATTTTGGCATTAGGGAACATGCCATGGGCTCCGCATTGAATGGAATGGCCGTGACAAAAGGAGTTATTCCTTTTGGCGCCACCTTTCTGCTCTTTTCCGAATATATGCGACCGCCGATCCGCCTGGCCGCCATCATGAAGATCAGACCGATCTTTGTCTATACACACGACAGCATCGGGCTGGGTGAGGACGGGACAACACATCAACCCGTAGAACAGCTCGCCTCTCTGCGCAGCATACCCAACATTACGCTGATCCGGCCAGCCGACGCCAACGAGACTGCCCTTGCCTGGAAAACAGCGATTCTGCACCAGGGCGGCCCCGTTGTGCTGGTCTTTACAAGACAGAACATTCCTATTATCGAGTCCGGTAAATATAAAGGGGAGGGTGACCTCAGCCGTGGTGCATATATTCTCTCCGAGCCCGACCGGGCACCGGAGCTGATCCTTATAGGGACGGGCTCAGAGGTAGACCTCGTACTACAAGCCCAGCAAAAGCTAAAGGAGAATGGCATCGCAGCCCGGGTCGTAAGCATGCCCTCCTGGGAATTATTCGAAAAACAGGATGAGAATTACAAGCAAAGGGTCCTGCCAAAAGGAATAAAGAAAAGACTGGCCGTGGAAGCCGCTTCCCCAATGGGCTGGAACAAATACATTACCGACGAAGGCGCCATGATAGGCATGGTCCGCTTTGGAGAATCAGCCCCTGCCGAAGACCTCTATAAAGAATTTGGGTTTACCGTTGACAACGTAGTGGCAAAGGCCAGGCAATTACTGAGGGGGTGACCGCTTTTATTTGCCCTTTTTCTTAGCCTCCCAATTCTCCTTGATAATGTCCCAATACTCCTTGCCATAACCGACAAAAAGCTCACTACCCGCGGGAATATTCCGCATCGAGGTGATATATACCTTCTTGCCTTCTATATTGTAGGTACAGTTATTCTTTATCCCGTCGGTACGAAGCAACCCCCTGGCATCATTGGCATAACGGGCCAATGCCTCCTTTGTCTCCGAAGCATCGATTACATGATACCGGTTGACATAGTAGATATAACCGTTCATCCCATCCTTGTCATCTACCTCCTTCCAGGTAGTGATCTTTCCTTTGTATTCTACGATCTTTTTTCCTCTGGGAATATCCTTGGTTGTGAAGAGGCCCTTGCCGGCTCCTTTCAATGTCGATCTCTTAACGATGAGTTGCTTTTCCAATAACGGCATGAATGTATATAATTAGGGAACGCGCAAATATAGGGGGTTCGCGCCAATGCACGAACGGTACACATAAAAAAACAAACCCTACTGCTGGATCGTCAACCCAAAACTCAACAGCGTATTCTGCCCCCGGGTCCTGGTAAATTTACTGTACGACGCCGCCCCCGTCAGGGCCAGCCATTTATAAAGCTTTATAGAAACACTGCCATTCAACCGCAGGATATAGTCGGGCCAGTAAGCAAAGCTGTTCTGCAAAAAGGCCGTTCCATCAAATGTATAACGGTCCTGGATAACCCAATGATAAAGAAGACGAAAGGAGTTGCGCACCGTCTGATACCGGTCCCGCTGGAAGACATTCCCATTGGGCCCGCCATAAAGGCTATCAAAGAGGTCCCCTTTCTCATAAAGTACCCCATCGCTGAGAATAAGGGTCGCCTTCTTCTTGTCCACGACATTATATCCTATTCCAACACCGGTCTGTAATTGATGATTTATCAAAAGGGGGATACTGGTATTATAATTGGCCATACCCCAGTAATAGGAATGGGGCGGCCCTTTGTAAAGATTCAAAGCCAGGGAAGAGGAATAGTCGTCATTGGTAAGAACAGCATTCTGACGGCCATAGACCCAGCTGTTACTAAAATCGACGGTGGCACTCTTTTTAGCCATGCTTAGCTTCAACGCATTGTTCAGGACAAAGGTGTGCAGAGAATTGGTATTATTGAGGGTGCCCGTACCCGCATAAGTATAGTGATAGTGGACGGTATCCGTATGATGCGAAGAGTCGGCGGCAGCCTTCTTTGCTGCTGCGCTGTCATAAGGGGGCGGACTTCCGGGGTCTTTGGTCTGACCGAGAGCAAGGGCCGGTATCCATACCAGTAAAAAAAGCCGGAGAATATTTTTCACAAGCATGCACCTATGCAATTCCTGCGCCAGGAGCCAAAAGAAAATTTTAATCCTTTCCGGGCTGAATTTGAACCTTTTGTTATATTTTAATCCTTATTTTAGTCCCTATAATTCAACAAAACGATGGAAAAGCAGGCCATATTGGCTGCCATCATCGATTCTTCAGAAGATGCGATTATCAGCAAAACCATTGAAGGTTATATAACAAGCTGGAATCAGGCCGCCGAACGAATGTTCGGTTATCGCGAAGAAGAGGTGATAGGAAAACACATCTCGATACTTATACCCAAAGACCGCCTGAGCGAAGAAGACATGATCATCAGTTGTATCCGCCAGGGACAACGGGTACAGCACTTCCGAACCATCCGGCTCAAAAAGGATGGTCATTCTCTGCCTATTTCTCTCACCGTGTCTCCGGTTAAAAGTATGGATGGCACCATTATCGGCGCTTCTAAAATAGCTCGTGACATCTCCGACCAGGTACGGGCAGAACAAGAAGCAAAACAACACATGGAGAACCTGGAGTTATTGGTCTCTGTGGGCAAGGCCATCTCCGAGAAACTCGACCTGGAATCCATCTTACAAAAATTGACAGATATTACGACCAGGCTGACAGGCGCGGAATTGGGCGCCTTCTTTTATAATATGATCGACGACAAAGGTGAAACCAACCTGATTTTTACCCTGTCAGGGGCACCATGGGAATATTTTGAGAAATCAGGCTTGTCACTCAATACGACTATCTTTCATAAGACCTTCAGTGGCGAAGGGATCATCCGTTCGGATAATACCCTGGCAGTCCCCGTCATCTCCCCATCAGGAGAGGTCATCGGGGGACTGTTCTTCGCTCACTCCCAACCGGGGATGTTTACAGTAGAGCACGAAAAATTATTGACCGGCATCTCTTCCCAGGCCGCTGTTGCTATCGAGAACGCCAAACTCTACGAAGAAGTAAAAACATTGAATACCCGAAAGGATGAATTCATAGGTATAGCGGGCCACGAATTAAGGACCCCCATTACGACGATAAAAGGGTATCTGCAACTATTGGAGGACCAGACTCCCGAAGGACTGACAAAAGATTTTATAGAAAAAGCATTACGACAGGTGAACAAGCTAAACCGGCTGATCACCGACCTCCTGGATGTCACCCGTATCCATGCCGGAAAACTGGACTATTCGATACGCCCCTGTTCCCTCATCGACCTGGTAAAAGAATGTGTTGAAACAGTCCGCCAGATCCATACCAGCCATACCATTGAAAGCAGATTACCCGATGACGATATCCTCGTGATGGCTGATTCGACAAAGATCGAACAGGTGCTGATCAATTTCCTGATCAATGCTATTAAATATTCCCCGGGCCAAAACAAAATAGTTGTGCAGGTAACAGGAGGATCCGGCCAGGGAGTGGTCAGCGTCCGGGACCTGGGCATGGGTATCCCCAAACAACATCTTAATAATATCTTCAATCGCTACTACCGTGTCAATAATTCACAACACGCTATTGGCGGCCTCGGGATCGGGTTATACATCTCGAAAGAGATCATCGACAGGCACCATGGCACTATGTGGGTGGAAAGCGAAGAAGGAAAAGGATCGACCTTCTATTTTGCCTTACCCCTCGCCTGATCCGCGCAGCCACACTCTCATCCAGCCTCCTGAACTAACCCACTCTCCCCGCGCGCTCAATAACCACTATTGCCCCTATTTCCCCTTTCCCCCGGTCTTCCGATGCTGCACCTGGTCTACAGCCTCTTCGTCCGAATTATCCTTCCGGGCCAACTCCCCCTCATCCAGATCATCCGTCGGATCCGGATCACTCAGCTCCGGGTCCGCTAAAATGTCTTTTTCAGCCGCGTCATGCGCCTTCGTTACCGGGTCTTTCTCTTTTGTCTTTTTGCCGTGATCTGTTGTCATAATGCTATTTTTGATTATCCCACAAAATACGTTCCGTTTGCTGGCATTTGCTTTGCGACCTCAAAATAATTATGGCATTAAAAGAATATAAGAACAAACGCTCCTTTCGCGATACTCCCGAGCCAACCGGCGGCAAACCCGCGACAAAAGCTCTGCAATTCGTGGTGCAAAAACACGACGCCTCACACCTGCACTATGACTTTCGCCTGGAAATGGAAGGCGTACTCAAAAGCTGGGCGATTCCAAAAGGGCCCTCATTAAACCCGGCGGACAAGCGTCTCGCGATGATGGTCGAAGACCACCCCTTTGATTACAAGGACTTTGAAGGAATCATCCCCCCTGGCAACTATGGAGCCGGTACCGTGATAGTCTGGGACGAAGGGACCTACGAACCCCTCGAACAAACCAAAAGCCCCAACAGCACAAAAAGCACAAATGATACCGTAAAAAGTACAACTACTACCAAGGCCGCCCAGGAAAAAAAGCTGTTAAAAGAACTCCGCGACGGATCCCTAAAATTCCGACTCAACGGCAAAAAGCTAAAAGGAGAATTCGCGCTGGTGCGAACCCGCGGCCGCGGAGAGAATTCCTGGCTCCTCATCAAACACCGCGACAAATACGCCTCGGAAACACCCATAACCGAAAAAGACAAGTCCGTAGTATCCCATAAAACCCTCGAACAGGTCGAACATAACCCCCGATCAAAACAATGGCAAAGCAACCGCAAAGCCGATCCCTCAAAGACCAAAACCAGCAAAGCCTCCACCTCCTCCACCAAAACCGCCAAAACCGCCAAAACCAAATCCTCATCCACAAAAACAGCCGTCAAAACCATCCTCAAAACTATAACCCCAACCACCCGTAAATCCACATCCAAATCGACCGCCAAAGTCGCCCGTAAAACCACCCCGGCCAAAACCCCCGATCGTGCCGCCGAAAAAACCCTCGATCGTGCCGCCGACAAAGCCCTCAAAAAAGCATCCGCCAACCTGACCCTCCCCCCCAACGCAGGCCGCAAAACTCCCATGCCCAAAGACATCTCCCCCATGCTCGCCACACTCGTAGACCACCCCTTCGACGAAGCAGGCTGGTCCTACGAAATAAAATGGGACGGCTACCGCGCCCTCGCCTACCTCAAAAAAGGAAAAGTCGAACTCCGCAGCCGCAACAATAAATCCTTCGAAAAATATTATCCGCTCTACGACGTCTTCAGCAAATGGACCATCAGCGCCGTCCTCGATGGAGAAATAGTCGTCATGAACGACAAGGGTCAATCCAACTTCAACGCCCTGCAAAACTGGCGCAGCGAAGCCGACGGCGAGCTGATCTATTATGTGTTCGATCTGCTCTGGCTCGATGGACGCGACCTCACAGGCCTGCCCCTCTCCGATCGCCGCCGGCTCCTCGAATCCATCATCCCCGCCGAAGGAGTTATCCGCTACAGCGAAAGCTTCGACACCAGCGGAACCAAATTCTTCGCCGCCGCACAAAAGACCGGACTCGAAGGCATCATGGCTAAAAGATCCGACAGCTATTATACCCCGGGGGTAAGAACAAGAGAATGGCTCAAGATAAAAACAGCAAGCCGCCAGGAAGTCGTCATCGGCGGCTTTACCCGCAACGAAGGCACATCAAAATTATTCAGCTCACTCTTAGTAGGAGTCTTCGAAAACGGCAAACTACAATACACTGGGAAAATAGGCACCGGCTTTACAGAAAAGATGCAGAAAGATATGATGAAACAGTTCAGGCCGCTGATCCAAAAAACCTCGCCCTTCGGAGTGATCCCCGACATCAATAAACCCTCCCGCTTCCGCCCCGATCCCCCGGATGCAAAAGCCACCTGGCTAAAGCCCCGCCTCGTATGCGAAGTCTCCTTCCGCGAGATGACAGAGGACGGAGTAATGCGCCACCCCTCATTCGAAGGAATGCGCGAAGACAAAGACGCAAAAGAAGTAATACTCGAAACAGCCATGCCAACAAAAAAACTCGTCGCCAAACGCGGCACCACGACCCTCCTCAACCCATCCGACGAAACCCAGACCCGCAACATCAACGGCCACGACCTCTCCTTCACCCACCTGAGCAAAATATTCTGGCCAAAAGAAAAATACACCAAACGCGACCTGCTCAACTATTATTACCAGGTAGCCCCCTATATCCTCCCATACATGAATGACAGACCGCAATCCCTCAACCGTCACCCCAACGGCATCACCGGCCCCAGCTTTTATCAAAAAAATGTCCTCGGAAAAGTCCCCGACTGGATCAGTACCTTCCCTTACCATAGCGCAGAGGATAAAGAAGACAAGGAATTCCTCGTCTGTACCGACGAAGCCAGCCTGCTATATATGATCTCCCTCGGCTGCATCGAGGTCAACCCATGGAGCAGCCGCGTAGATACACCCGATAACCCGGACTGGTGCATCATCGACCTCGATCCCGCAAAAAATACAACCTTCGATCAGGTGATCGAAGCTGCCCTCGTGACAAAACAAATTCTGGAATCGGCCGGCATAACTTCTTATTGCAAAACCTCCGGTTCCACCGGCATACATATCTATTTCCCGCTCGGCGCTAAATACACCTACGAACACTCAAAAGAATTCGCACGTGTCATCGTAACCCGCGTCCACGAAGAGATCCCCTCCTATACCTCTCTCGAACGCACCATCTCCGCAAGAAAAGGAAAAATGTACCTCGACTTCCTCCAGAACCGGCCACAGGCAACCATTGCCGCTCCTTACGCAGTTCGTCCCAAACCCGGCGCCACCGTCTCTACACCGCTGCACTGGGAAGAAGTAAAGAAAGGCCTGAAAATGCTGGACTTTACAATAAAGACCATACCCGCACGCCTCAAAGAAACAGGCGACCTCTTTAAGCCCGTTCTCGGCAAAGGTATCGACATGGAAAAAGCATTAAAAAAACTGGGCTGACTGGCACGCTTTTTTAAGAGACATGCATTGAACCAAAAAATTCACCCATGGCAAAGTATTCAAAAGGATCTCAGGACAAAGTAAAGAAAGCATTACACGAAGAAAAACGCGGACAACTCAAGAGCGGCCGGAGCGGTAAGACCGTGACAAGCCGGAAACAAGCCATAGCCATCGGCCTCTCCGAAGCCCGCAAAGAAGGCAAAAAAGTCCCCCCCAAAAAAGGCGCAAAAAAGAAGACAGCCAAAAAAGCAGCTCCAAAAAAGAAGGCAGCAAAAAAGAAAGCCGCCCCAAAAAAGGCAGCAAAGAAAGCAACAGCAAAAAAGAAATAATTTCAACTCAGATGCGCCCGCAGATAAAACTCTCCGGCCATCTCCCGTACCCTTTTTTCCCTTTCCCTGCACTCAGACACCATCGCTGCACTATCAGCCCCGGGCCTCCCCCCATATTCGGCCACGATCAGCGCCATATCATGCCACTGCCCGATCAGCTCCTGCAATTGATCAAGATAATCCCTGTCAAGCCTCAGCGATTCGACAAGACCCGAAGGCAACAACCCTTCCACATACAACAACTCCTTTATCTTCTTCCGGGCGGCATGAAGCCGGTCACCCGATTCAGTCAGCAATACCCCGATCCTGATCAGCTGCCCCGCATACCAGTCCCTGATACAACCCGTACGGATCTTATCGATGTCTTTCAGCAACAGACGACTCGCCTTCTTCCCCTTCTTCCGATACTCCCCAACTTTTTGTCTGAATTCATCAGCAGCGCTGACACGCAGCTCATCCTGCTCCGCCCTGAAAGCCGCCGGAACCGGATCCAACCGCTCCAATAATTGAATGGTATTGCTCGCATCCCTAACCTTCCCCGCCTGCCGGAACATCTTCTTCAACAAACCAGCGTCTTTCAAAACTCTCTTATCCGAACAAGCCCTCACCATTTGCACGAACGCCTTTAGCTTCTTGACATCCAGCCGCAGACGATGCAAGGCATCCACATCCCCCGACTCACTATACACCCGCAGCTGAATCAGCAGGTCCCTTTCCCTTTTAGTCAGATACTTCTTTTGTTTCTTTCTGGAAAGCATATCATCCCGTGTACTTTTGAGCAATAAAATCCAGCACATGCCGCCGTGAGGCACTGGCATCCTTCATCTTCTCCGCTTCCTCCCCAACCTTTGCCAGATCTTCATCATGAATGGTATTCCTGAACCAGTTGGTAAAATCCTTTCGGCAAAGATGATAAAGCCAGGTTTCGATATCGACGCCCTCCGCAATATGCAGGAACAACATCAGGTTATTGGCGACAAGATTCAAACGCCGTTCTTCCCCGGTAAAAATAAAACTATTATAGCCCATATCCCCCTGCGCATATTTCTTCTTATGCCGTTGCAACAACTGATGCGGCTGGTTATACCGGACTACAAAAGGCACCATCGGACCACCCCTCTCCCAAACACAGATCTCCCCCTCCGCCAGCTTCGGAATATCAGTCGGTACTTCAACCTGCAATAGCTGACCGAACTGCTCAAAAGGATAAGCCGCATTCTCACCGATGCTGATGATCATCCCTATCTTCGCCAGCGCCGATGCATGCAACGCATGCGGAGAAGTGCTGATAACAATAAAGTTATTAAAATCGGCAGGAAAATGATCGGTTATCTCCGAAGGCCCCGGCACCAGGTGATGCGCCTCATCCATGATCAGCCAGTGGGGACGGGAGTATTCCCTTCTCAGCTCAACCAGCACATCCAGCAGACGCATAAAACAGGCCGGCCGGTCATGCAGGGGAACAGACAGCGTACAAATGACAAGATTTTGCCGCGGCTCCTTCAGCAGCTGCCTGATCTCTTCAATAGGCGGCAATGACGTTTCATCCCCGACGATCGTTGCCCCCGGCAGCTCAAGATAGTCCCCTTCCGGATCGATAAGACAGAACTGATATTCTTTCCGTATAAAACTTTCTAAAACAGAGACGGTCAAAGTCGTTTTGCCACTGCCCGACGCACCCGCCACCAATATCCCGCTTCTCCAGGGACTGACCGTAAAAATCCCGCCGTCCGCCAAAGTCCCCAGGTCAGGATAATGCCGGGTCATCCGTTCATCAAGCATGGCAAGATCCCCATCGATCAGCGCATCAATAAGTTCTGCGACACCTTTTCCATGATCCGAAGGCGTCACCCAATCCGCCATCCCCTTCAGCGCAGGCAGCGCATTACTTACCGCTACCGCAGCTTCCGCCGCCTGTAAAAGAGAGCTGTCATTCTCCGCATCCCCTACTCCCACACAATTATGCGGGGACAAATGCAATTGTCGAAGCAAGGCCAGCAGACCAGTAGCCTTATTGATCCCCGGCGGAAGGATCATGACGGCGCCTTTATTAAAGATCACCTGGTATTCGCTGCCCGAAGCCTTTATCACATCCAGCACGGCCTGCTCATGAGGCACCCAGGTCGCAATAATTACTTTGCCGACAGACAGGGGATGAACGCCCTTCCGCTGAAGCTCCAGAATAAAATCCGCACCGGGTGACTGCCCAAGCAGCTTCTCTTCCCCTGTAGCAGGATGATATATAACCGCGCCATTCTCTGCAACGATATAGTCAAAGACTTTGTATTCCGGAAAGACAAGGACAAGGTCCTTCATCTCCCTGCCCGTGACAAGAACGATCTTACGCCCCGTGGCTTGCAGCACACGCAGCTTTTCCACCATTTCCGGGGATACAATCCCTTGATTAGCAAGGGTGCCGTCATAGTCGGAAGCAAGTAGCTGATAACGCATAGATCAGTTTCCGGCCAGGCTGGCATTTTCAATATAGTGTTTGAAGCTGGTCAGATCAGACTCGATCTTTCCCTTAAAAACAGGAGTCAGCAACCGGCCCACCCTTTCCCCGATAACCCCCATGGGTGCACGATAAGAGATCATCACATCGATCCGGGTCGCATTCCCGGGTGTATCGGAGAAGTTCACCTTCCCCGTATTTTCTATAGCCGCACCAGACACGGAATGCCAGGATAGCTCCCTGTCCTTTTCTTCTTTTACGATCTTTGATTCCCATCGGATATCGCCAAACCCCGCCGGCATTTTCAGCTTCCATGCAAAAGTATGACTGTCTATCTCGTCGACATGATCGAGATGTTTCATAAATAAAGGGAGATTCTCCAGGTTACGCCAGAAAGCATAGACTTCCGAACGCGGTCTGTTGACAACGATCTCGCTTCGCACATTTATATTGGAGCTATGCCCCGCACGCCCCTTGTTTTTGAACACCGACGCCAAAGGACAATGCCCCGAGACAGCCCGGTACAACAGATATCCCCCGCCTAGCAGCAACAGACTATCCGCCTTATGTTTCCTGGTAACAAAGTATAATAATAACGAGCCGGTTATGGCAGAGAGAACACGCTCTCCATCGCCTACATTCGGAGCCGGTTTCCCGGCTGGGATATCTTGCTGCATCATAGGAAGCTTTTTCTATAGAGGCCGCAAATAACATGCTAGCCCTAAAAATCCCATTTATTATTGGAATAAATCATAATTTCAATTACCCTTTTTCAGCCTTGCGATCCTAAAACCACCATTTTATGAGAATGCTTTGCTGTTCCTTTACGCTGATCTTTTTATTCTATGCTTCTTCAGGTTTTGCCCAATGCGACTCCGTGGACCTTGCCCTTGGACGTCCGGCTTCTGCCTCTTCCGTTCAGGATGGCAATACCGCTGCATTTGATCCCTCCCACGCTTTTGACGGAGATACCATCAACTCCCGCTGGAGCAGCGCATTTTCAGATCCCCAATACATTTATGTAGATCTGGGACAGGCCTACAACCTGTGCCAGGTAAAGTTATTCTGGGAGAATGCCTATGGAACGGAATATACCATCGATGGGACAAACGATACCACCCTCGGCTGGACAACCCTTGCACATATCACCGGTAATGCTTCCTTATTAAATACTATACCGGTAACAGGCAACTATCGTTTTGTAAGGATGTTCGGTATAGCCAGGGCCACCGGCTTTGGCTACTCCCTGGCCGCAATGCAGGTAATGGGCTTCCCTCTCACCTGTGATCCTGCCAATGTAGCCCTGAACCAGCCCGTAACTTCCTCCTCCGATGAATCGGGAACTTTCCCCGCCAGCGCCGTCAACGACGGCGACCTCAACACCCGCTGGGCCAGCGGTTTCACCGACAACGAGTCCATCACCATCAATCTCGGCGGCTCCTGGCCGCTCTGCCGGGCGACATTTCATTGGTTCAACGACACTTATCCCAGCAGTTTTGCAATAGACATCTCCAATGATGGCACCACCTTTACTCAGGATACCGTGTTAACCGGAAATACCTATGCTTACAATGTTATAAACCTGACCGGCTCCGCTCAATACGTACGCATGAGAGGTATTACCCGTAATAATACGACAGTCGGTTATTCGCTCGAAGAATTCCTGGTGACGGCCTCAGGCACATTACCCGTAAAACTCACCGGCTTCAGCGCCATAGCCGAAAATCAGCAACGGGTCCGCGTAAGCTGGACCACGGAAATAGAAACGAACAATGCTTATTTCGATCTGGAAAGAAGTACAGACGGAACTCATTACACTCCGATAGGCAGAGTCCCCGGTGCAGGCAATCGCAACACTCCCCTGAACTATCATTGGATAGATAGCCTGCCGCTTAAAGGCAGGGATTATTACCGGCTAAAACAAGTTGACCTCGATGGAAAGTCCGCTTATTCAGACATCGCTACCGTCATCATCGGTAACAGCTTGGGAGGTAAATTATCGCTCTATCCCAATCCAGCCCGCGAAACCGTCAATATCGTCAATCCATCCGGCCTGTTGGTCCGTGAGATAAAGGTCTATAATACCGAAGGTGTAGAGGTAAAACGATTCAGCCCCCTGGCCAACAATACCACCACCCAGCTCTCCATCGGAGATCTGCCAGCGGGACTTTATACACTAAAACTATTAACTGATAACGGAGCAATGACACTCAAGGTCCTTCACTCTTTATGAAGCAGCCCCTGGACCAGCGCCTTCCACTGCCCCTTCAACAATCCGATCGCGCCGGTAGAACCCACTATTTTATTCCGGCCAAATACCGTCATCGTCACCCTCTTCCCCTTCCGTTCCAGCACGAACGTACTGGTAGCAGACTCCCCGGATAAATGAGCAGACCCGGCGTCAGCCTGTATCGGGGGCGCAGGCGAAGGACGGACCTGGATAAGGAACAGACCATCAGTGGCCACTCCCACCGGCTGCTCGACCTTTTCGATCTGTACCCAGTTATATCCCCGCTCTCCCTTCGGACCTGGTCCCGGCATCTCGATCCTGACAAAATCATTCACGGCAGCATGCCCCTGCAGATCTTTCCCCATCTCGTCAGTAAGTTGAAAGCCGGCCGCAAGCGAGCCACACATATCCGTCCACTGATTGACATCCAGTAGCCTTTCCGAAGCCCTTTCAAAGACATATCTGGCATCCTCCTCCCGCTCCGTCAGAACTTCCGCCGTCGTCTGTGCAGCCTCCCCCCTTGTCTGCGGAGGAAGCAGCGCTTCGATATAGTCAGCTGTACCTTCAGCCGGAACAGCTGCAGGAGCCGCCTGTTCGTCCGCAGATGCCCAACGGATGGCCTCTTCCAGCAGATGCGTGGGAAATCCTCTGTATTCTCCCGGTAACAGATGACTGATAGTATCCGTAAACCTCCTGATCCGCTCTACGTCAGAAATGATAGCCACCTTATGCCAGCGCGCAAGCTCCCTGAGACCCAGCCAGATGTCCCTGACCCAGGCCCCCGCACTAAAGTTTTTGAGCGAAGTATCTACATAAAAGACAAAATTGAGATGTCCAAAGGTCTCAACATGCTGACGAACGACGGGAAAGACGATCTTTTCATAGTCTTCCCGGGTGACCTCACCACTGGCCTTGAATCCTGCTACGTTAGGGGGTATGCCAGGTAATATTCCGATCATGCAAACTATTTATACAAAAGTAAGTTACAAAAGTCCTGCCAGTGGACACAAAATACCTCGGCTGCAGGTGGATAACCCCGCAACCGGGCCGGAGTCATCCCCGTTATACCCCCCGGAGTTTCGTTTCAACCCTTAAAATTATCTCAGTGGTTATTTTAAAGCGTATCGTGTTTTTACTAAGGGTCCTATTGCAAATATTCTACGGGTATTCACGGATAAAAATTGGATTTTCTACAGTCCTTTTCTTACCTTGGTCCTCAGTACAACTTTAGCAATCACCCTTAAAATCTCTGCCTATGTATGATTTTTTAAAGGTTGGTGACGAAGTAACCTTTCCTGGCTTGTTGGATATCAAGCTGATAATAGAAGAGGTCCGTGAAAACAGGGGTAATGTCCGCTGTAAATACTATGATGACCATCTCAAAAGGTTTATTAAGCTCACCCTCCCAGCAGATGCGCTGATTCCCTGCCAAACGGCGCAAAAGAAGGTGCTAAAGGTCTCTGTAAATAAATAATAGTAGCTCAAAATTAAAAACCCCTATACGTTAAAGTATAGGGGCATAATATTATTCCGGGTATCTCTAGCCTTTGGGGTTCAGGGCCTGCCGTATCCTCTCGGCCAGATCCTGAAGGTGATATTTGCTTAACCGGTCCGTCGTCAATGGAATCGCAGCTAATAACTGCGCCCTCAGACCGCTCAGTTCCGCCCTGGCTATCGAAGGCAGGTCCGTATTCTTCGTATCGGGACCAAACGATATCCGCAGACCAGGGATCCCCGTCGATGGCGGAGCCGCAGGGTTGACCACAGCGATCAGCGACTCCACATAGGTCTTCTGTAAATTCCTCCGGTAGACATCTGTCGCCCGATGCGTCGTCAGCTCCTTCCAGACACCTTTCCGGGTATCCGTCAGCAGATCATCCACCGTATAGGTCTTCGCCTGACCATACCGATTCGTCGCCTGCAATAAATTGTTCAGCCGCGAAGATGACAACAGACTGCCCAGCACACCCGTCTGGATCGAGCTCACCGGATCACCACCCGACGGACTGCTGATCTTGTTCAGGATCGCATTATCCAGCATCCAGCGCGGGGTCTCAAAAAGCTGATCATTCAGGAATACTACAGCCTCATGCTGCCGCGCCCTGGGCGTAGGCTCGTACACATCCCCGGGCTCCTCCACACTGTGGAAAGTTTCGTACACACCGCCGACATTCCTCAGCACATGTCCCATATAACGGCCAAACTGGGTACCCACCTGCTTGTACATATCCGACAGGTTATCATATTTATCGTCTTCCTCACGGGTCCATTCGATCAGGTTAGGCACTATCCGCTGCAGGTTCCTGATCCCATATTCGCTTGCCTTCATGCTGTTGTCCCCAAGATCCTCCGCCTGCGCCCGTGGGTCCCCATTGTAGCCCTCACCGCCAAACCAGAGACGGGGATTGGCTTTGAGACTGTCGATGATCCACTTATTGACAATTTTGGCGTCTTCCTTCGCAGATTTGGCGCCCGAATAAGAATAACCCCACCGTATCGCCCAGCGGTCGTATTCGCCGATCCGGGGAAACAGGTCGGCCTCGGGAATATTATCCTGCGGCTGCGCTACATAGTTGAACCGCGCATAGTCCATAATGGAAGGCGTATGACCATGAACGTCAAGCCAGGCCCTGTCCCGGAGCTTTTCGACCGGCACCGTGCTGCTACTCCCCATATTATGCCTCAGCCCCAGCGTATGCCCTACCTCATGAGAGGATACAAAACGGATCAGCTGCCCCATCAGGGTGTCGTCCATATGCATCTTCCGCGCCTTGGGATCCACCGCCGCCGTCTGGACCATATACCAGTCGTGCAATATCTCCATGACATTGTGGTACCAGCCGATATGACTTTCGATGATCTCCCCGCTGCGCGGATCATGGACATTAGGCCCGTAGGCATTCTCGACATCTGATGCAAAATATCGCAATACGGAATAACGCGCATCCTCCAGGCTCATTGTGCTGTCATTTTCCGGCCATTCCCGGGCTTCGATAGCATGCTTGAACCCGGCTTTTTCAAAGGTCTGCTGCCAGTCATTGACACCCTGGATCAGGTAGGATACCCATTGACGCGGTGTAGCCGGATCGATATAATATATGATGGGCTTCTTTGGCTCGACCAATTGCCCATGTTCCCATTTTTCCCGATCCTCCGGCCTGGGCTCCAGCCTCCATCGAACGATAAATTCCTGGTTGTCTATTTTCTGCTGATCATCGCTGTAGACAGTATAGTCCTCGGCAAAATATCCGACCCTTTTGTCAAACAAGCGCTTGTGCATCGGTGTTGCCGGCAGCAGGATCAACGAAGTATTCAGCTCCAGCGTAACAGCCCCGGCCGCATCGGTCGGAGAGCTGGTCGAGAAACCAAACGGCGACGGCATACCCCCTCCCGAAGAAAAAGTCTTGACACTCCGCACTTCAGTATTGATCGGAAAAGTATTGATGTGCTCGATATACGACCGGTCCCCCGCAAGACCACCCAGCTTCATTCTCCCCTTTATGGCCTGCGGGATGCTGACGATGAGATTATCCCCTTTGAAAAAGTCCGTGACATCAATGACAACACTTGAAGAATCCTTTCCATATGCCTTGATATCGAACGCAGCCGCAATGGGGTTTACATTGGAATTCCTCACCGCCTTATAGATCTTATTGGAGGAGTCGGCCATGCTGACCAGCGTGACGACCCTGAGGAACAAGGTATGACCGGGACCCTTTTCCCATTGTAGCGTCTGCTGGTTGGCAAGCTCCCCGCCATAGACGCCACCACCCGCCGTCTTGCCAAATCGGGTGATCGCCATAAATTCCCTTAGCAGTAAAGAATCGGGGATCTCAAAATAATATTTATCCTCTATCTTATGTACCGTAAATAACCCTGAATGAGTGACAGCCTTGTCCGTGATCACCTCTTTATAAGGCTTGGGACCAGACTTGGGCAGGGGAAATGCAGGAAAAGAAGGGGGCTTGGGTTTGGATGTGTCAGTTGTGGCGGGACTCGCAGGCTTTTTCTGGGCAAATACAGGCGCAACCGCTGCGGCGGCTATCGCCGCCATCAAAAAGGCTTTCTTCATTTTTCTTACTGGGATCGTTTGAACTTTTAATAAGGCGGTGAAACTATTGAACTTTTCGGGATACGACAAATAGGTATACGAATTTTAACAAAATTCCGTTAATGAACCTACCTATGCTACCAATATCCTGGTCTATGACCCGCCCCACAAGATTGGCCCCCGCACTCATCGCAATAACAATTTGTTTCACTACCACCGGCGCCTTTTCCCAAAAGGTCCAACCCAGCGACGACGTTCACGCCACCTTACTACAAGGCAAACATAAGTCCCTGATCGCTTATTCCGGCGAAACCCACTCCTTTACACTCGAAGTCCCCTATAAATCCGCAAAACCTTCGGACGTCCCCGGCTTTATCACCATCGACAAACAGATCGTACAGGCCACCCTCGTACCAGCCGACAGAGCCCCCGACCGGAAACAATCCGGCCCCTCACCCGAAAAAGATCTGCTTCTCAAATACATGAACTACGAGCTTAGCTATTACAAAAAAAAACTCAAACAAAATTACAGCCACCTCGAAACAGAATGGATAACCCTCCAGGGACGCCTCTTCCTCGTCTGGTATTTCAATATGCCAGAGAATTATAAGCTGGTAAGCCGGCAGGTCTACGTCTCTACCCTGTTCTACGATCAGGTCGTCGACCTCAATGCCCCCGTCTTCAAAGCCGACGACTGGGGAAAAGCCCGAACCATCCTCGTCCGCCTCGCCGGTTCCATGAAGACCTTCGACAAACGACTCGACCTCGGGGGATTGCAGAAGAAATTGTAGACTGGCTCAATGCACAAGAAGTTCAACTTTTTTACCAAGCCCAAATTCAAGAAGCCGGTAAAGAGTCGAAAGCTGAATATCACTCTGGCCATTCTCTATTCTTGAAATAAAACTCTTTTTCGCACCGATCTTATCTGCTAGTTGCTCCTGCGTCATCTTAGCCAGACGCCGCTCCTCCTTTATAAGCTCGCCGATCATAAAGGCCTTTGCCTTTATCTCAAACTCCGTCCTCTTTTCCGTCCCTCGCTTGCCATAAGACTTCGTCAGATGCGCGTCCAATGTGGTCACCTTTTTCTTCGTTGGCATTACAAATTATTTATTTGAAAGGTATTCATTCATCAATATTGCTCCCAACCTCTACCCTTATCTCATACAACCCTTTCTGCCCTTCAATATGCTTAAGGAACTTTTCCGGCACCTGCTCCGCATGTTCGACCATAAAAAGTACATAATCTATCTTCTCTCTTACCTTCCCCGTCTGCTGCAGGTAAAACCGTTCAAAATACCCCCGGTAAAATACCACCTCCCTTATCTTCTTCATAACAAAGTTAACTTAAAATGGAACAAAATCAAATTTTCAGCCGACAAATCTAGAAGAATACCATAATATGAAAAAACGAAACTGAGCTTGCAAATCCTTTTGTAAATTGAGCCAATGAAACGGCTTCTTCTATTACCACTACTACTACTGCAATTATTCACGCTTCAAGCTCAATCCAAAAAATCAGCGGCCAACCCGGCCGACTACTTCCCTCCCCGCGGCGAGTGGCAACACCGCGCCCCGTCTTCAGTAAATCTCGACTCCGCAAAACTCGCTCAAGCCATCCAATTCGCCCGCGACAACGAAGCAAAAGCCCCACGCGACCAGCAACTCGCCCAGGCCGAAAGCTTCGGCCGCGAACCCTTTGACGATGGCATCGGCCCCTTCAAAGAAAGAGGCGAACCAACCGGTATCATCATCTATAAAGGATATATCGTCGCCGAATGGGGCGAACCAGCAAGAGTCGACATGACACACAGCGTCACAAAAAGCCTCCTCTCCACAGTAGTAGGCCTGGCCGTCGATCAGGGCCTCATCCACAGCGTCATGGATACAGTCGCCCCCTATATACCACCAATAGAGCCCTACAACCCGGCTGCAACAGCAAACCAGCCCGAACCACTTTTATACCCCTTTTCCAGCCCTCACGACCGCACCCTCACCTGGGATGTCATGCTCCGCCAGACCAGCGACTGGGAAGGCACACTCTGGGGTAAGCCGGACTGGGCCGATCGCCCCACAGGGAAACCCGAAGAATGGCCCACCCGCAAACGCAACGCCCCGGGAACCGTATGGAAATACAACGACGTCCGCGTCAACGCCCTCGCCCTCGCAGCCACCTGCGTATGGCGCCAGCCCCTGCCACAGGTACTCAAAACATATATTATGGACCCCATCGGTGCATCCAATACCTGGCGATGGAACGGCTACCGGAATTCCTGGATCGTCCTCGACGGCCAACCCGTCCAATCCGTCAGCGGCGGCGGCCACTGGGGCGGCGGCATGTTCATCAACGCCTATGACATGGGCCGTTGGGGACTGCTCACCCTCCACCACGGTAACTGGGCCGGCAAACAGCTCATCTCCGAACAATGGGTAAAACAAGCCCTGACACCCACCACCGCAAACACCGGCTACGGGTATATGAACTGGTTCCTCAACACAGACCGCAAGCTACTGCCCAGCGCCCCTGCCTCCGCGTTTGTACATATCGGTAATGGCACCAACTTCATCTACGTAGACCCGGAACATAACCTCGTCGCCGTAGTCCGCTGGATAGAGAATGCCTCAATGGATGGAATGATAAAAAAAATACTCGGCGCAATTGGAACTCGCTAAAACATATAGAATAGAGACGGCCCGTCTCGTTATCCGCTGTTATATTCCCGAAGACGCTGCAAAGCTCCAGACCTCCATCAACAACAGCACCCAACACCTCCTCCCCTGGATACCCTGGGCCCAGGAAGAACCACAGGAGATAGACTGGATGGCAAAATTCATCCGGCAGTTCAGAGGCCAGTTCGACCTCGGCCAGGACTCCGTATTCGGAATATTTGATCAGGAAGAAAAAGAGATCATCGGAGGCACCGGCCTCCACAACCGCGTCGGAAAAGATGCCCGGGAAATAGGCTACTGGATCAACGTGGATCACATCGGCAAGGGATATGCCACAGAAGCCGTCCGCGCACTGATAAAAGTAGGATTTGAAATTGAAGGACTCGCGCGCATCGAGATCCACTGCTCCCCGGACAATACCCGCAGCTACAACATCCCCCACAAACTCGGCTTCACACACGAAAACACGATAAAAAGCCATTCCACCAATCGCGAGGGCCAGCTCCAGGACCTGATGAACTGGACCCTTAGCGCCACAACATACGCCACCAGCCCCATCCGCGAAACACAGGTGAAAGCCTTCGACTTCCTGGACCGCCCCATCTATTTCCCCGCCAGTGCCTTATAACGTAACATAGCCTCCACAAAATAATAATCCGCATACGTCAGCGGCACATCCACCTCCGACCGCGCCGGCAAATGCCCCACGCTATGCTTCAATAAAAACCCTCCATTAGACCCCACCACCGCCTTATACGTATTCGAAGAAAGATTTACAATGATCTGCTCGGCCACACTCAAATACATTGCCCCCTGCTCAGGCGCAACATACCCGCTCAGCTCTATCAGCGCCGAAGCCATCACCGACGCAGCCGAAGCATCCCGCAATACCCCGCCCGGGACACCAGAGGCACCAGGCGCATTATAGTCCCAATACGGGATCTTATCGGTCGGAAGATTCGGATTGCTCAGAATAAAATGCGCAATGTGCTCAGCCTGCGCGAGATATTTCGGATCGTGCGTACTCCTGTACATCACCGTGTACCCATACAAACCCCAGGACTGACCCCGCGCCCAGGCAGAAGAGTCGGAATATCCCTGCGCCGTCTTCTTCGCCAGCACAGCACCTGTAGCCGTGTCATAGTCTACCACATGATAAGAGCTGTAGTCCGGACGATAATGATTCCGCATCGTCGTATTGGCATGCGTCACCGCAATATGATAAAAAGAGCTGTCCCCACTGACAGCCGAAGCCCAGAATAAAAGCTCCAGGTTCATCATGTTGTCAATGATGACCGGATACTTCCAGGGTTTGCTGTCCCAGGACCGGATACAACCTACCTTAGGATTGAACCTTGTAGATAAGGACTTTGCGCTGTTCAGCAACACCCCCTTGTAGGAAGGACTGTCCAGCAGCCGCAGCGCATTCCCATAGCTGCAATACATCATAAAACCCAGGTCATGCGTGCCGGTATTATATTGCTCCTTCTCCAGCAGTAAAAGCCTGGCTTTAGCCTCCCGCAATAAAGACGTGTCATGGGAATATTCATACAGATACAGCAAGGTCCCCGGATAAAAACCACTCGTCCACCAACCCACATCACTGGTCTCCATCCTGTCCGTCATAGCATAATACGTCTTTGGCATACGGTCCGCAGGGACACGCCCCATCATCACCTTATACTGATTGACGGCTTGCCTGAGCGACGCGTCGATAAGACGGACCAAAGCTGGTTTGGTACTTAGACGATTCGATTTCTGGGCGCTGGCGCAGCCGCCGGAAAAAAAGCCCGCGGCAAGCAGGAAAAAGAGTATACGACACATAAAAACAAATGTACCTATTTTTGCGGGTATGAGCGAAAAACTGAAGGCTCTGGCCCGTACATTTGCCGGAGAGTTATACGACGACAAGGTCACACGAACCCTCTATGCAACAGACGCATCTGCCTACCGTGAACAACCCCAGGCAGTAGCCCTGCCAAAGAACGTGGATGACATCAAAAAGCTGATCCAATTTGCCCACGACGAAAAGACCTCCCTTATCCCCCGCACCGCAGGCACCTCCCTCGCAGGACAGGTAGTCGGAAAAGGCATCGTCGTAGACGTTTCAAAATACTTTACCCGCATCATCGAGCTCAATACGACCGAAAAATGGGTGCGCGTACAGCCCGGCGTTATCCGCGACGAGCTCAACCTGTTCCTCAAACCCCATGGTCTGCTCTTCGGCCCCGAGACCTCGACGGCCAACCGGGCCATGATCGGGGGTATGGTCGGCAACAATTCCTGCGGCTCCAACTCAATAATTTACCGCAGCACCCGCGAACACCTGCTCGAAGTAAAAGCCCTGCTCAGCGACGGTTCCGAAGCCACCTTCAACACCCTCGACCCCGACAGCTTTCACGCCAAATGCGAAGGCCAAAGTCTCGAAGCACAGCTCTACCGCACGACAAGGACCATGCTCAGCAATTACGACAACCAGGTCGGCATCCGGAACGAGTTTCCAAAAGCCACCGTCGAAAGACGAAACACCGGCTATGCGCTCGATCTGCTGCTGGACACGGCCCCCTTCACCGCGGGTCAGCCCGACTTCAATTTCTGCGGCCTGCTGGCAGGCTCAGAAGGAACCCTGGCCTTTATCACCGAGATCAAGCTCAACCTCTGCCCCCTTCCGCCAAAGGAAACGGGCCTGCTCTGCGTCCACTTCAATACGATCGACGAATCCCTCCGCGCCAACCTCATCGCCCTCCAATACCAGCCCACAGCCAGCGAGCTCATCGATCACTATATCCTGGAATGCACAAAGGATAATATCGAACAGTCAAAGAACCGTTTCTTCGTACAGGGCGATCCCGGAGCCATCCTCGTCGTCGAATTCAAAAAAGACACCCGCGAGGAGATCCAGGCCATCGCCGCAAAGGTAGAAGCCGACATGCGCTCCGCCGGTCTGGGTTATCATTTTCCCCTTCTGTTCGGAACCGACACCAGCAAGATCTGGTCCCTGCGCAAAGCCGGTCTCGGCCTGCTTAGCAACCTGCCCGGAGACGAAAAAGCCGTACCCGTGATCGAGGATACTGCCGTCGACGTACAGGATCTGCCCGCTTATATCCGCGAATTCAACGAGATCCTAAAAAAATACAACCTCTACTCCGTACACTATGCCCACGCCGGCAGCGGGGAGATCCACCTTCGTCCCATCATCAACTTAAAGACCGAAGAAGGTAATCACCTGTTCCGCGCCATAGCCGAAGAAATAGCGACACTCGTAAAAAAATACAAGGGCTCCCTCAGCGGCGAACACGGTGACGGACGCCTCCGCGGAGAGTTCATCCCCCAAATGGTAGGGGAAAAGAACTACCAGCTTTTCCGCCAGCTCAAACAGACCTGGGACCCCGGTAATATCTTCAATCCCGGAAAAATTGTCGATACGCCCCCCATGAACACCATGCTGCGCTATGAACCCGGACAAAAGACGCCCGCCTTTCCTACCCTCTTCCGCTTTCATGACCAGGACATCCTGCAGCATGCCGAACAATGCAACGGGTCCGGCGACTGCCGCAAGACCCACCTGTCAGGCGGTACCATGTGCCCGTCCTTCATGGCTACCCGCAACGAAAAGGATACAACACGCGCAAGAGCCAATATCCTCCGGGAATTCCTCACACATTCGGATAAACCCAACCGTTACGATAACAAGGAGATCTATGAAGTGATGGACCTTTGCTTAAGCTGCAAAGGCTGCAAATCGGAATGCCCCTCCAACGTAGACGTGGCCAAACTAAAAGCGGAATTCCTCCAGCACTACTACGACGCCAACGGAGTCCCCTTCCGCAGCAGGCTCATCGCCAACTTCTCCGCCTCCGCCAGACTGGGAGCATTGGCGCCAGGCCTCTACAATTGGGTCATGAAAAACAACACCCTCAGCGGATGGATCAAAAAATTCTCCGGCTTCGCAAAAGACCGGTCGATGCCCCTGCTCTATAAAACAACCCTCCGCAGCTGGTATAAGAAACATAAAAAAGCCGCCGCAACAAAAAAGGTCTACCTCTTCTGTGACGAATTCACCAACTACAACGACACCGAAATAGGCATAAAATCCATCCTCCTCCTCGAACAGCTCGGCTACGAGGTCCTCATGACCGATCACGGCGAAAGCGGCCGCACCTGGCTGTCCAAAGGCCTCGTTCGCGAAGCAAAAACCATCGTCAACAAAAATATCCGCCTCCTCCATCCCCTGATCACCGCAGAGACTCCCCTCATCGGGATCGAGCCCTCTGCCATCCTCACGTTCAAAGACGAATACCCCGATCTCGCCGACGACGATCTGCTCGATAAAGCAAAAGCACTCGCAAAGAACACCTTCCTCATAGATGACTTTCTCGCAAAAGAGATCGAAAAAGGCGCCATCCAAAAAAGCCAGTTCACAAAAACTGCGCGTACTATCCAGCTCCATGGCCACTGCCAGCAAAAGGCGCTGTCTTCAGTAGCAGGCTCGGTAAAGATCCTGTCCCTGCCCGAAAATTATACCGTCAGCACGATACCCTCAGGCTGCTGCGGCATGGCAGGATCATTCGGCTACGAAAAGGAACACTATGACCTTTCCCAAAAAATAGGCGAGCTTGTCCTGCTGCCAACTGTACGCCGGCAACCGGAAGACGTCCTCATCGCAGCCCCCGGCACAAGCTGCCGCCACCAGATAAAAGACGGCGCCGGCCGTAAGGCTCAGCATCCCATAGAAATTTTATACGAAGCGCTGGTTTAAAAAGTAAATTTGCAAACGAAAAAACAACGCATCAAAGAACCATGGCATCCACGACCAAGATAGATCCATTCCTCAAAACCAATAATGACACCGGCTTCGGGACCAATGCCGCTAATTATGGCGGAAGATTTATCAACCGTGACGGCACCTTCAATACCCGCAAGGAAGGCGTCTCCTTTATGGCCCGGTACAGCGTCTACCACTATATGCTGACCCTGCCCCGGTGGAAATTCATCGCGATGCTCGTCCTATCCTATTTCGTCATCAACCTGGTCTTTTGCGCCCTCTACCTGCTCATCGGCCTCGACCAGCTCCAGGGTCTCATAGCCACCAACGCATGGGGACATTTCAAAGAAGCCTTTTTCTTCAGCACCGAGACCTTTACCACCGTCGGCTACGGCCGCGTCAACCCCGTCGGCGGATGGGCCAACCTGGTCGCCGCCCTGGAGAGTATGTGCGGCTTCCTGTCCTTCGCCCTCGCCACCAGCCTTATGTATGGACGTTTCGCCCGCCCCCGCTCCTTCCTCTTTTTCAGCGACCATGCCCTTATCAGCCCATTTAAGGACGGCACCGCTCTCATGTTCCGCTTTGCTCCCTACAAGGACAATCATACCCTCACCGACGTCCAGATCAGGGTCAACATCGGCCTCAAGGTCATACAGGACAACCTGACCGAAGAATACCGCTACTATGACCTCAACCTCGAACGCACAAAGGTCGAAAGCCTCCCCCTGAACTGGACCGTCGTTCATCCCATCGACGAGAACAGCCCCCTGAAAGGGTTCACCCATAAAGACATGGCCGCAGCCGACGTAGAGCTCTACGTCCTGATCAGAGGATTCGACGACGTCTATTCCAACTTCGTCCAGCAACGCACCTCCTACACCTACCACGAAATAAAATTCAACCGGAAATTCATTCCCATGTACCGGGAAAGCGAAGACGGCAAAACCACCATCCTCGAACTGCATAAGCTGAATGAGTACAAGGATTTAACAGAAAAATTATAGAAAAAGCCGTAACCTTGTGCCGGGTTGTTGCACTCTCCGCATAAACATCCCTATCCTGCGAAAACCCTCCTCATTTGACCTGTAAATACACCACCGCATCGCTAAACTGTTCGCCAAAACCGCAGTCATAAGGTCGCTGCAACCCAAAAGCTATTGAACTTACTCTTAAAAATATCTTTTCCTCTAACCCTATTTATTCTCCTGTCCACAACAGGACATGCCCAGGACTCCCTGAAAAACAAACAGATAGACCTGGTCGACGTAGGCCGCTCCTGGCTCAAAGGACATCACACCCGACGCGAGGACACCATCGCACAAAAACAAGGCAAGCTGCATATCTCAGCCCTCCCCGTAGCCGGCTACACCCTCCAGACGGGTTTTGCAGGCGTCCTCAGCTCGAACTTCGCCTTCTATACCAGCGAACACAGCCAGGCTAACCTCTCCACTATCCTGACCAGCATCACCTACTCCCAATACAAACAGATCATCTTCCCCATCCAGGCCGATATCTGGACCAAAGGGAATAAATACAATATCATCACCGACTGGCGCTATCTGAAGTACCCCTCCCTGACCTATGGACTCGGCGGGAATACAAGTTCGGACAGCGGTTACAACATCGATTACGGTTATCTGCGCCTCCACCAGGCCATTTTAAAGACCATCGCCCGCGACCTTTACCTCGGCCTGGGTTACGACCTCGACTACTTCTGGAACATAAAGGAAATAGACCCTCCAACAGGTAAGACCACCGACTTCGAACGATATGGCCTCTCCCCAAAAGAAGTCGCCTCTGGTATCTCGCTGCATTTCCTTTTTGATAGCAGAAGAAACCCCATCAACCCCGAGAAAGGCAATTATGCCAGCATCACCTACCGGCCCAACTTCACCTTTTTAGGCAGCGACAACAACTGGCAGTCCCTTGTCCTTGACCTGCGCAAATACATCACCTTCCCTGGCAACACCCACAACGTACTGGCCATCTGGAGCTATGACTGGTTTACGGTAGGCGGCGGCAAACCCCCTTATCTCCTTCTCCCCAGCACAGGCTGGGACGCCTATAGCAATACGGCACGCGGCTATATCCAGGGACGTTTCCGAAGCAGAAATATGTTATACCTCGAGTCGGAATACCGCTTCGGACTCACCACCAACGGCCTGCTGGGCGGCGTCGTCTTCGCCAATGCCCAGTCCTTCTCCGAGCCCAATTCCGGCCACTACCAGTACATCAATCCGGGTTATGGCGCCGGATTACGTATCAGCCTCAACAAATTCAGCCGCACCAATCTCTGCATTGACTATGGCTGGGGCATCCATGGATCAGGCGGTTTTTTTGTCAACCTGGGTGAAGTTTTTTAATTAACTTCCGGGTATGAGAAAACTACCTGCGCTGCTGACAGCCCTGCTGTCCTGTTTCACTATATACGCACAGTCAGACCCACGCCTTGCCAAAGCAACGAGAGAAGATAAAGCCGGCTGGATCTACATCCACCTCGAAGGCTCCCCCAAAAACATCGGCTTCCAGCACGGCTATCTCCTCGCCACCGAGATCGACGACGTCATAAAGACCATGCAATACTACCTGCCCCACAGCTCCGGCAAAGACTGGACCTTCTATCGCGAAGCGGTAAAGAGGATGTTCTGGAACAAGATCGATCCCGAATACCAGCAGGAGATCACAGGCATCACAGAAGGCCTCAAAGCCAAAGGATTTCAATATGACGTATACGACCTCGTGGTCCTCAACGGCAACATCGAGCTGGCTCAATATTATGTCCCCTCGCTCACCGGCGCCGATAACAAAGCCCCCGGCAACTGCTCCGGCTTCATTGCCACCGGCTCCTATACCGCCGACGGCCAGATAGCCATCGGTCACAACAACTGGACAGACTATATCCTCGGCGAACGATGGAACGTCATCGCCGACATCGTCCCCGCAAAAGGCAACCACATGATGATGGACTGCATGCCCGGCCTCATCCACAGCGGCGATGACTTCGTAATCACCAGCGCCGGTATCCTCATCACCGAAACCACCATCACACAGTTCAAAGGCTTTGACGAAAAAGGCATCCCCGAATTCATACGCGCCCGCAAAGCAGCCCAGTACGCAGGTAGCATCGACGAATTCGTAAAGCTCATGACAACAGGCAACAATGGCGGTTATGCCAATGACTGGCTGGTCGGCGACACAAAAACAAATGAAATAGCCCGGCTCGAGCTTGGGCTAAAGAACTTCAAAGTATGGCGCACAAAGGACGGCATCTATACCGGCTCCAACTTCCCCAGCGATACAAAGCTCATCGCGGAAGAAACAACCTTCCAGCCCACAGACAGCACCAATTCCCCCAACAGCCGCCGACTCCGCTGGGAAAAGCTGGCCAATGATTACAAAGGAAAGATCGACGCAGAGACCGGCAAGACGATAGAAGGAGATAGCTATAATGAGCTCACAAAGGCAAAAGAAGCAAGCCGCTGTGTCATCGCCGGCAGAGTCGATACAGATCCAAAAGGCTGCCCCGAATGGAGCTGGCCCCCCTTCTACCCCGGTGGTACCGTACAAGGTAAGGTCACTACCGCCGCACTCGCCAAAGACCTCAGGTTCTGGGCCCATATGGGCAATCCAAATGGCGACGATTTCCTCGCCGCCCCCTTCTTCCAGCTACACCCCGAATTCAACTGGCAGGCTAAATACCTCCACGACATGCGATCCAACCCCTGGACCTTATTCGAAGCCTCTCCCCCCTCACCCAAAAAATAGCCGGAACACCGGCCCCCAAAGTAGCCCCCCATCCCCCACGCAACCGCGCAAAAAAATAGGTAACGTAGTGGCGGGTCTTCCCTACGTTACCTAAGCTTGATGTGACAGGCCGCTGCCAATGTCTTAAAAACTGTTCAGAACGAGCTCTTCTCTTTGGTTAATCACAGGAAAAGTATCTTTCCTATATATCATTATTGGATAAAATTCTCCGGATAAGCCACAAAATACGTACCATAAAGCCCCAGCTATCAATCGAATACCTAAATCTTGATCCTGATCATCACAAAAAAACCTCCCTCTTCCCGGTTACATTTCCACCGATAGCTTTTACTACTCTACATCATTATTACCTTATTAAAACCTTACTTGGCATGACTGACATGAGCCAAACCGATCGTACCGCTTTATTCGAACAATTCATCGACCTCTATTACCCTTCTATTTTCTCAGCCATCAGAAAACTGGCGGGTGTATCCGATGAAAAAGAATTGGAGATCCTCACCGTAAAAGTCTTTGTGGAACTCTGGCAAAACAGCGAAGACCTTTTTAGCAAGGTCCGCCCCCCGGCCTATGTGTACAAAATATTGCTAAAACACGTCCTCGACTACCTAAAGAAAAAAGGAGCCGAAGAACATATCCAGCACCTCCAAAACACCCTGCTCATCGATCCCTCCTTCTATGAGACCATCTTAGATACCGGGAAAGAATAGCACCCAGCCGCCGACCCCAGCCACGCCGACCCTCCGCCGGGACATCCCGCAACGGACTCGTCAGCTGAATATCCCGAAGCCGGAACATAGCCCTCCTTATCTCCCCTTCGATCTCAACCGTCGAAAGATCCCGCAGGTTAAGCTGTAAGGCATAAATTATCGCCTTCGCATTCTGCACCAGCTCAAATTTCTCAGGATGCCGCAGAAGCCAGTTCTCCCAAAAGCCAGCCTCCGCAACCTCGCCCCCAAGCACCCAGCCGCGGAAACTACGGGAAAAAACAAGATCCTCGGGATCAAAAGATATCTTCCTCAGCCGCTTCAGCGAATCATGTAAAAGATTATACACCGATTGCCGGTTGAGAGACATGATATCCGCAATCTCCTCAATATCCGCATCCAGGTAAAACCGGAGATACATCGCCTCCTGCTGCCTCCGGGAAAGCCCCGCCAGCACCTTCCGCATCTTACGCGCCGGCTCCACAAGCAGGTCCTCCCGGATAAGATGCCCCTCAATGGAAGAAGAATCCCTGAACAACGCTTCAAAATGAAGCTCGCTCCAGCCATTATAATACTTCGATTGGCCAATAGCCCGGCCAAGATGACGACGAAGAGATTTAAGCAGATAATATTTTACAAAAGAATTCTCGCTGATCGTAAGGCGATTCGTCCAAAGAGAAAGAAAAAGATCCTGGATACAGTCCTTTACGATATCCTCATCCCGGGTGAACCGGCTTCCGTAGTTATAAAGGTCCTGGTAATGAATTCTGATCAGCTGCCTGAATGCATCAGTCTTCCCACTGCGGAACTCATTCCAGAGCAGGAGATTTTCGTCGAGAAGATTGACGGCACTCATAGCAAGCATTGATCGTTAGATTCGGAGGGCAATTTCCACAATATAGGTATGAATTGTGGCAAAAACAATTAAAGATCGCCCAAATCTATGATACCATTCTGCAGCGCAAAACGAATGATCCCCGCAACATTTCGCGCCCCGATCCGCCGCGAAATATTACTCCGGTATTGCTCCACCGTCCTTTCAGAAAGAAATACCAGCTGGCTGATCTCCCGGGCCGTCTTCTGCTGGCAGACAAGCCGGATGATCGCTATCTCCCTCGTGGAAAAACCAGTATTGGCAACGATCAGCCGCGAATGCTCCTCCTCAGGAAAAACCCGGTGAATGATATGATTGCGCGCCTCCTTACAGAAATAATCCTTCCCCTCCAGGAGAAAGTCTACCGCCTTGTTGAATTCCGTATCATCCTCACTTTTGATCACATATCCATGCACCCCCGCCTCGAACATCTTCAGCACGGCAGACGGATACCCGTTAAAGGAATAGGCTAAGATCCGGGTCCGGCTACAATGATATTTTATCTCCTTTACAATGGCATCCCCCGACCGGTCAGGCAACACCTGGTCAACCACAACCAGTTGAGGCTGATGCTCGATTGCCAGGCTTATACCCGTGGCGCCATCATTGGCCTGGTAAAAGGCTCCGAACAGCTCCCCGATAAGCAAACGGATCCCATTGACGATCATATTGTGGTCGTCTATGACAAGAAGCGATTGATATTTTTTGGGCAGAGGATTCATAGTAACAGGTGGTGGATTTATGCTAATGGGATTGAGATTTCGACCGAATAGCCGTTCGGCCAGGCATCGTTTAGCTGGAAACTGCCCCGCAATATACCAACCCGCTCCTCTATATTCCTGAGCCCTATGCCCGATGAGCCGGCGGCACCAGGCCCGATCCCCCTGCCATCGTCCGAATAGCTCAGGGTAAGCCGCTGCTCCGGCGCCGCTATCCGAAGCATGATCTTATTACAGTCGGCATGTTTTATCGAGTTGCTGATCAATTCCTGGATAATGGCCTGCAGCTGCGTGAACTGCCCATGCCCCAACACCCGCATCCCGTTTCCCGCCTGTAACAAAAAGTCAATATCGGTGGCAGCCTGTACCTTTTTCAGCAGGTTGGATATTTCCTTGCCCAGCGTAGCTATCGTACTCAGCTCAGGCGACTTCAGATCATGAGCGATATTCCTCACCGCATCCATGATCAGCCCGATCTGCCCCCTCAGCTCCTCGCTGTGCTGCTTCTTGGCAAGCACATTGGCATACAACAACATCGGACCGATCTCATCGTGAAAGTTCCGCGCCAGCTGTAGCCGCAGGTTCAATATCCGACGCTCCTGCCCCGACCGGTATACCATAAAACCGGCTACTCCCCCAAGGACAAGCATGGTTAAAATAAAAAAGAGCGAGATGGACGACCGCTCCGCAGCCCGCTTTTGCTGTTCCGACCGTATCAGGTCCAGACGCGTATTCTCCGCCTCCGCCAGCGCATAAAGATTATTATCCTTGTCAGCACTCACCGCATAATAGGCAGAGTCCCGCATCTGGTAAACAGTACGCAGTTCAGCATAAGCTTCCGCCCAACGCCCCTCACCCGCCAGCAGCCGGCTCCTGGCTTCAGACAAAAAGGTCGCATCCAACGACGAATACCGAACCTTCCCATCCCCCTCCGTAAGCAGCGAGAGCCAATGGCGGGCACTGTCCGTTTTATTCATCCTGAAATAAAGATCCACCGCCTCCGAATAAAGATTTTCTGCATAGGACGTTTGCAGATCAGGCCTGAACCCCTTCGTATTGACATCCCGGATGGCAGTCATAAGAGAATCCCTCGCCGCACCCAGCTGATTCAGCATCCGGTGATATTCATAATACATGCTGTGTAAAAGATAGTCATATTGCAGCCGGTAATCCTTGTATTTGGCCGGGTAGTGACCCACACCCGTCAATATCTGATTCATGGTATAGATGACCTCCGATGCCCGCGCCGTGTCTCCGGACCGGCAAGCCGCATAGTTCACCGTTTGCAAAATGCTCACAGCCACAAAAACCTGCTCCGGACTGACATTGCCGGTCATGATGCTGTTAGGTAAAGCCTCCAGCGCAGGCCGAAGCATGACATATTTTACAAATACCCGTGGATAATTATGGCTGTTGGCATATACCGTGATCGCAAACCAATCGCTATGCGTAAAGGTCCCCTTTTCGAATTGCCCCAGCTTCGTCCTTTCCTCGTTGTTCTTTTCCGAATAATAAATGGCGCTCCCCAGCTGGCTAAAGTTGTAAGCATTGATAGCCAGATACGTATAATAACCCGCCCGGTACTTTCCCCGCGAAGGTTCCCCAAAGGCCAGCTGCTGGTATACAGACAGCAATTGAGCCAGACTATCCTCCTTCCCAAGCATCGGAGCGATCGAATCCACCCCTTTTAAATAGTCAGTATCTGCTATGGAATGCGCCCGGTACCGGGCTAAAAGATGGGACATACGCCCTCTCAACGTATCCGCTTGCTGGGCATGGACACAACTCCCGGTAAAAATCCCCAGGCAACAGAGGAAGGGCATTAGCTTCGGCATTAACGGCATGCCTGCGAAAATAGTACTTGTTCAATACATATACCGGGAAAGTACTATATTTTTTGCCTGGAGCCAGAGAGTACAATAACTTTCTCATCCAATTCATCTATTGAAAGATTTTATAAACCTTTACTATTCATCCATCTTTTCCGCCATTGCGAAGCTCTCCGGCCTGTCCGACCGCCAGGAGGTGGATACGCTGACAGAAGAAGTCCTGGCCGATCTGTGGATGCACAAGCCAGCCTTCGACGCGGAACGTCAGAAAGGCGTCTTTATCTATAAGACGATCCTTTATCACGTCTTTGCCCATCTAAAAAGAAAAGGCGATGAAGAACGCATCAGCTTTCTCAAAAAAACGCTTCCGATCAATCCGGACCGGTACATAACCTAAGCCTTTGCCCCAATCCCCTTCTTAAAGAACTTCTTTACGATAAAGCTGGTCACAATCCCCGCCGCCATTTTAAAGAGATTCCCCTTCACCTCCGTTTTCCCGCCAAAAAAATGACCAAAAAGATTCCTGACAATGTTCATAGGTTTGAACCTGTCCGCTATCTCGGCCACCCTTCTGCGCATATGCTGCTCATTTACATAATTCTGGTGCTCCAGGTTACGTATCTCCTCCCTCAATTCATCAAGAGTAGTGATCTTAGACATGCAATATTATTTTAGGATCTTCCTGATCAGCATATTACTAAAAGGTTCCTTCAGCCAGTGACCACGCCTCGCATATAAAATAAGTCCTATGATCGTATAAAGCCCTCCTACAATAAAAAAACCATAGTAACTTTTTCCAATCCAGTCCCCGATCAGCAACGCGATCCCAATGCTAAAAATAATGATCACAAAAGAGCTGATAACGATCATGCCCATCCCGGATACCAATTCACCCGACACATCCGAAAGACTTTCTATCACTTTTAATTTCCAAAGCGTAGTCCGCGTTTCAATATAGTCGCCCGCATCCGAGAGCAGGTTGTCAATATCCACTTGCTGTTCTTCCATAATAAAATTTAAGACATGGAACTTTTTGTCTTGCTAAAACTCCCTTTGACCCCATCAACTACTTCATTGAGCTTATCTTTAACGGTGTCGCCGAACTCAGCAATGGAATCACCCAGGTCATGCCCCTTCTCGACGATCCTCTTACGGGTCTCTGATCCTTTGTCCGGCGCCAGTAAAAGCCCCAACGCACCGCCAACTGCTGCACCTACGAGAAAACCGAGTAATACTTTTGAATTGCTCATAATTTTAAATTTAAGTTCACTTAAGCTATATAAAAATTCCTTGCCAGTTTTTTACAAGGCTTAATTCCTCCCATTATCGTCCCAATGAGCAAAATATTCTACATTCTGAGCAACCCCCATCACCCAAAACATAGCATATTGATTATGGTATCATTATGGTTGTAACGCCAACAACAAAAACATTTTTTACATGCAACCACATATCGGGATCACCGAAAAAAATCTCAAAAGCGTGACATCCACTCTTTCGACCGTTCTCGCAGATGCCGTAGTATTATATACCAAGACAAGGAAATTCCACTGGAATGTTTTCGGAGAAAGCTTTATGGAGCTCCACCTTTTATTCGAAAAACAATACAAGGAGCTGGAGGAAGCCATCGATGAAATAGCCGAACGCATCAACAAATTAGGCGGAAAAACCATCGGCACGATGAAGGAATTTCTCGACCTCACCCACCTCAAAGAGGCTCCCGGTAAATACCCCGAACGCAAGGAGATGATAAAAGAGCTGCTCGAAGACCATGAGACCATCATCGTTCACCTGAGAAAGGCCATCGACGAATGCCAGGACGAATACAAAGACGCTGGCACCGCCGATTTCCTCACCGGTCTGATGGAAGACCACGAGACCAACGCCTGGAAATTAAGACGCTATTTCGCATAAGCCAGCCTTTCCTCAAACTTATAAAACCCCTGATATGCAAAACGGTACCATCCTCCAGTTCTTTCATTGGTATTATTCCAACGATGGCAGCCTTTGGAAAAAAATAAAAGAAGAAGCTCCCCGCCTTGCCCAAATGGGGTTCACAGCGATCTGGCTGCCCCCGGCCTGTAAAGGTACCAATGGCACCTGGTCCAGCGGTTATGACATCTACGATCTTTACGATCTGGGCGAATTCGATCAAAAGAATTCGGTCCGGACAAAATATGGCACAAAGCAGGAATATATAGACGCCATTACAGCGATCCACAATGTCGGTATGCAGGTTTATGTGGACATTGTCCTCAACCACAAGGCCGGCGGCGACGAAGCAGAGCTGATAAAGGTCCGGAAAGTAGATCCCGAAGACCGGACAAAATTTATCAGCGAACCATTTGACATCGAAGCCTACACAAAATTTACCTTCCCCGGCCGCAAAGGGAAGTACTCCGATTTTATCTGGGATTTCCGTTGCTTCACCGGCGTAGACTTTGACAATAAAACAAAGGAAACAGCCATCTATAGCATCCTCAACGATTATGGTGAAGGCTGGGAAGATGTCATCGATGACGAAAAAGGGAATTACGATTATCTGATGTACGACGACATCGAAACCCGAAATCCTGCCGTCCGCGAAGAGTTGAAAAAATGGGGAGAATGGTATTGCAATGTCACCGGCTTCGATGGAGTAAGACTGGACGCGGTAAAACATATCTCCCCGGCATTTTACAACGAATGGCTCGACCATATGCGACAGGCCACAAAAAAGGAATTCTTTGCCGTCGGTGAATACTGGGCTCCCGGCAACCTGCCCCTTTTGCTAAAATACATCGACGCTACAGAAGGCAGAATGTCCCTTTTCGACGCCTCCCTCCATCATAACCTGGATGCCGCATCCAAACAGGGCCGGGACTTCGACCTGACCACCATTTTTAACGATACCCTCGTAGCTGCAAAGCCGGAACTGGCGGTTACCCTGGTAGACAATCATGATACACAGCCTTTACAGTCGCTTGAGGCCCCGGTAGACCCCTGGTTCAAACCCATGGCCTATGCCCTGATCTTACTCCGTGAAAAAGGTTATCCCTGTGCTTTTTATCCCGATCTTTATGGTGCCAAATACAAGGATAAGGGACGTGATGGAAATGAGTACGAGATTTATATGCCCGGAGTAGAGAACATTGAGAAACTGGTACAGGCCCGGAAAGACATCGCATATGGTGCCCAGCGGGACTATCTGGACCATGCCAACTGCATCGGCTGGACAAGAGAAGGAGACGACGAACATAAAGGATCAGGCTGCGCTGTCCTGCTCAGCAATGGCGACGATGGATTTAAGCAGATGGAAGTAGGGAAAAGACACGCAGGCAAGACCTTTATAGATTATCTTGGTAAACATCCGGCCAGGGTGACCATCGATGCCGACGGAAAAGGCGAGTTCCATGTGGGAGGGGCTTCCGTATCGGTTTGGGTAGCGGAAGACCGGGGATAGCAGCAGACCAGGTGCAAGCTGGCAAGATGCCCAATCTCGAGTACGAAAAATATGAAAACGGCAATAAAGAAATTTGCGATCGACTTGCGGATACGGGTAGGATACGGGACTGCATTTTTTCTATTGCTCTCCTCCTACCTGCTGACTCTCTATGCCAACTCCGAGTTGCTAAAACAGGCCCGGCTGGTCGACCATTCCAATAAGATCATCAACGGGGTCGAATCCATGCTTTCCTCCCTAAAAGACGCAGAGACCGGCTTCAGAGGCTATCTCCTGATGAATGACCGGAAATTTCTGACCCCTTACATTCAAAGCAGACAGACGGTAGACAGCACCTACAACTCCCTCCTGCAGGAGACCGCCGTCGATCACGAAGAACATTCCGAGCTGGCCACATTACAAAGACTCATCGATAAAAAGTTCGAAGTAATGCAGCAGGGGCTGGCACTCCACGAACAACATCTTTTACAGCTGACAGATAGCCTGAAAATAAAAGGTTTCTTCGACCTCGAGATCATGAACCACATCCGGTCCATCGTCAAACAGGTACAGGGTATCGAACAACAGCGGCTGAAGTCCAGGCTCGATACCATGACGACAAGATACAGGACACTCAACAATGTCATTATCATGTCCCTTGGCGTGGCCATCCTCATGGCCCTGTTCGGTTATTATACCTATTCCTATGAGAACAATGCCCGCCGCGTCGCCGACAAAAAAGTGGAAGAATACCAGCAGCAGCTGAAAGTACAGATCGGGGAACTCGACCAGGCCAACAAAGAGCTGATCAAAATGCGCAGCATCGAAAAATTCGCCGCCACCGGCCGCATCGCCCGGACCATCGCCCACGAAGTACGCAATCCGCTCACCAATATCAATTTAGCAGTCGAACAGCTGCAATCCGAGCTCGATGGCAGGGACGGCAAAGCCAAAGTCGTCGACAGCGCCGACCTGATGCTGGAAATGATCGCCCGCAACAGCGCCCGCATTAACCTGCTTATCACAGACCTGCTCAACTCCACAAAATTCACGGAACTGGTCTACCAGCGCATCTCCGTAAATCAGCTTCTCAACGAAACCCTCGAGCTCGCAAAAGACCGCATGACACTGAAGAACATCACCGTCATAAAGAATTACATGGATGGGATCTGCGACATTGCAGTAGATCTGGAAAGAATGAAGATCGCTTTTTTGAATATCATCGTCAATGCCATCGAGGCAATGGAAGCAGGTTCAGGCATCCTGCAGCTAAGGACCTTTACAAGGGTTGATAAATGCATAATATCCATTACAGACAATGGCATGGGCCTCGATGAAGAATCACTTTCAAAGGTATTTGAACCCTATTTTACCAGTAAGACAAGAGGAACAGGTCTGGGCCTGACAAATACACAGAACATCATTCTAAATCACAATGGCCACATAAGCCTGGACAGTAAGAAGGGGGTCGGGACAACGTTTACGATCCAGCTCGACTTTGCATAATCATCAAAATCAAGCACTTGCAACCATAGGGTTATTGCTGTACAGCTTATCAATGGCATCATTGATCATTTTCCTGGTCAGTGGCTTGGCCACAAAAAGGTCCACCCCGCCATCATAAGCCTTCTTTCTTTCCGTAGCCCCATCATGCGCCGTGATCATAATTATCTTGATCTCAGGATAGTTCTTTTTTACAAAAGGAATGAAATCAAGCCCGAAACCATCCGGTAAATGATTATCCAGGAATAAAATAGACGGAGTATCGGTCTGTAATGCAACAACTGCATCTGAGAGAGAATTCACAAAGCCGGTTTGAAGATTTCTTTGTTTCAACATGCCGCTGAGTAAATAACAAATATCCAATTCATCGTCTACGATCAGTACTTTGTTAGCGTCTGTCATCATAATATTTTCCACTTAGTCATCAATTTTTAGGTGACCCCATAATTTCACATAACAGATTATTTACAATTTTATTGCCATACACTAAACAAGGCCGGACAGGCGCCAAAATTGACCCCAGCCGCTTTTAATGCCACTATCTAAAGCTAATTTCGTAAATTACGGGAAGAACCCTGCCCCAACTTGGGGAATTTCATCCCCACCCACCCCCCTAAACCCCCTATGGTAGAGGCATATAATTTGGCAAGGGATTTAGAATATACTGGATAGGTAATTTTTTGATCAAGCCCTTTTATGCTTTTTCCGGTAATTTTATTTTGAAAGAAAATTTTAACAAAATATGAAGCGAATTCTGATCATTGACGACGATATGGATATGTGTAATTTGCTAGGTCGTTTCCTGCAAAAAAAGGGATACGAAACAGAAGCAAGCCACAGTGGCAATAAAGGTATTGCCAAATTTAAAGAATCCAGATTCGACGTTGTGCTTTGTGATTTCCGCCTGGGGGATAAAGAAGGTAGAGAAGTACTGAAGGAGATCAAAAATGTAGATCCCTACGCAATAGTGATCATTATTACTGGTTATTCCGACATCAAGACGGCCGTAGATGTGATCAAGGCAGGCGCATTTGACTATATCACCAAGCCCCTGATCCCCGAAGAAGTGCTCAACGTCATCGGCAGAGCCCTCCAGCAAACCGCCGACGGCAATGTCGATACTCCCCGGACAGCCTCCTCCTCCAGCGGACAGTCTTCCACCAAAAAGAAGACAGCCTATGAAGAAGAATACCTGGTCGGCCACGCACCCGCAACCCGCGAGCTATACCGGCAGATCGAGCTCGTAGCTCCAACTAATTACAGCATTATCTTATATGGTGAGAGCGGTACAGGTAAAGAGGTCATCGCCCGCACCATCCACCTCAACAGCGCCCGTAAGGACAAACCTTTCGTCGCCATGGACTGCGGCACCCTCTCCAAGGAACTGGCTGGCAGCGAGCTGTTCGGCCACGTAAAAGGGGCCTTCACCGGCGCCCTCAACGATAAGGACGGCCACTTCGAGCTAGCCAACGGCGGCACCCTCTTCCTCGATGAAGTAGCCAATCTTTCCGTCGAGATCCAGGCAGCTCTGCTCCGCGTAATACAGGAAAGAAAATTCAAACGCGTCGGCGGAGTAAAAGAAATGGAGACCGACGTTCGCATCATCGTCGCCTCCAACGAAAACCTCCAGGACTCCTATCGCAAAGGAAGATTCAGAGAAGACCTCTTCCACCGGTTCAATGAATTTTCCATCGTATTACCAGCTTTCCGCCAACGGAAAGAAGATATTCCCTTATTTGCCGACTTCTTCCTCGAAAAAGCCAACAAAGAGCTGAATAAGGAAGTGGCAGGTTTCGAACCCGAGGTCATGAATATCTTTATGAACTATCCCTGGCCCGGTAACCTCCGCGAATTCCGCAACGTCATTCGCCGCGCAGCCCTGCTCACCTCCTCCGGTCTCGTCAATGCCCGCGTGCTGCCCGCAGAAATAGTAGACATAAATAGCTATACCTATCTCCAGCAACAACAACAGGACGCGCCGGCAGCAGCCCCTTCGATCATTACCACATCGCATCACCCGATCACCCACAAAGAGACTGATCTGAAGAACGCCGCGGCCCAGGCCGAATACGACACGATCATGAACGTCCTGAAACAGGTAAATTACAATAAGTCAAGGGCGGCCGAGATCCTGAAAATAGACCGGAAGACCTTATACAATAAGATCAAGAGCTATCAACCTTAATATACTTCAACTTTTACCCTCGTAGTAGTGTGGGCGCTGAAATAACCCAGCGCCCCATTGCTTATATTGGTATTCGGATTCGCCGGCGTCGCCGTCTGAAAATTGTTATTCCCCGTGACATCAGCCAGCGTAAAAAAATAGTTGTATACGTTCTTATCTACACAATTCATCGTCAGCAATAACGTGTCCCCCCTCTGAAGATACGAGCTGTCATTGAACAACGGCTGCTCAATGTATTTCCCATCCGACAGCCGGTCTTCAAAAACAAAAATATCGGGGATCAGCCTCCCTTTGAGAGATTCCGTGAACTGGTAGTAGTTCCCCAGCCCATCCGGGTCCCTGAAATTCACGACAGCATTGATAGCCTGCTTATTATTAAAGTCGGTATTTAAAGCAAAGGTCACCGAGTCCAGTATAACAGCCCTGGGCATTGTAGAGCTCGCATTATAGGTCTTACCATCCACCGTCACCTCCAGTTTGTATACATGATTGGACACCCCGCCAATGCCCCGGGTAGTATAAAGTCCTGAATCCGACTCGTTCATCATCGCGCTGATCCCGTTGCTGCTATCCGTCAAACGCACTCTGGCCCCGCTGACAGGCGGATATGTATTGCTCGCCGTGAAATTGACGCTCCTCGAGATCCTGACCTGCGCCGCCCCCCCCGCATTGGTAATTTCGCCCTCGATGACGATCTGCGATGGAGCATCCCGCAGATCCACGGAGATCACTTTCTTACAGGCTACAGCCCCGGCCAGCAACAAGATCATCAATAAGATCCATCTCATTTCATCAAAATTTAAAATTCCACGTTACCGACGGTATCCATCGAAACAAGGCATATCGCAACGCCTCCGTTTTTGTCGGATCATCAGGATCATTCTGAAAAGCAATGCTATAAGCATTCTGACGCCCATAAAGATTATACACCGAAAAGGTCCAGCTGCTTTCAAATTTAGCCGTCTTCTTCCCCAGTAGCGTAGCAGCCACATCCATCCGGTGATAAGCCGGCATCCGGTACCCATTCCGCTCAGTATATAAAAATGCCGTCTGACCAGCGACATAGTATTTACCGCTCGGGAAAGTGACGGCATTCCCCGTATAATAGACCCAGGTCGAAGACAGGGTCCATTTCCGGCTGGCCTGGTAGATACCCACCACCCCTATATCATGCGTCCTGTCCTGTTTGGCAGGATACCACTTGTCATTATTTATATTATCGATCTTTAATTCCGTCCTCGACAAGGTATAGCTGATCCAGCCGGTGAAACGACCCGCCTTTTTCTTCAGATAGAGCTCCAGCCCATATGCACGGCCCTTCCCTAACAACAGCTGTGATTCGACATTTTCATTGGCCACCAGCTGAGCCCCATTTTTATAGTCTATCTGACCAGCCATAGTCTTAAAATAGGATTCCGTAGAGAGTTCATACCGGTTCTCATCAAAATTCCTGAAATAACCAACAGAGACCTGATCCGCTATCTCCGGCCTGACATTGTTGCTGCTGGGTATCCAGAGATCGGTCGGATTGGCCGAAGTAGAATTGGACAACAGATGCAGCACCTGCGTATTCCGGTTATACCCCAGCTTGACAGAGCTGCTCTCATTCAGCCGGTAGCTGACGGAGAACCGCGGTTCCACGTTGAAATAGGTTTTTACAAACTTCCCCGATGAATACTTCGCCGAGTCCGTTGTATTCCCCGCAGCATCATAACTATAAAAAGTCCCCGGCCCCAGGACCGAAAAGGAGGTAGCCCTCAGACCATAATTAAAATGCAGCTTCTCATAAGGCGTCCACTCATGCGACAGATACACCGCATTCTCCAGACTGTATTTATTTTGTAAGGAGATCGAATTATAGCTCGAAGCCTGAGACGCAGATATAACCCCGGGCGAGATATCATGATGGATCAGACTAAACCCAAAATCGATCTTATTATCCGCATTCCCATAATACTGCAGATCCTCCTTTAGATTCAGATCCCGGATATCGGAAGTAATATGGATATCGTTGTTATTCGAGTTGATCTTGATCTTATAGCTATAATTACTATAGATAAAGGAAGTATTGGAAAAAAGCCGGCTGTTAAACACATGATTCCATCGGGCCGTACCAGTCGCATTCCCATAATCGATGCCAAACGTCTGACCAAAAGCCAGGTTATCCCGCCCAAAATAACCCGAAAGATAGATCCTGTCCTTTTCACTGATCTTGTAATTGGCCTTCACATTCAGATCATAAAAATAGAGACTGTTTTCCTTGACAGAAGAGTCACTGGATAGTTTGAGAAAGAGATCGGCATAAGTCCGGCGACCACTGATGGAAAAAGAGCCTTTGTCCTTTACGATAGGACCTTCCGCATTCAGTCGCGTCGAGATAAGCCCGATCCCGCCACCATAATGAAAGTCCTTATTATTTCCATCGTTCATTTTGATATCCACGGCCGAAGAAAGCCGGCCCCCATATTCCGCAGGCATAGCCCCCTTGTAGACCGTGACATCTTTTATCGCATCGGAATTAAAGGTGGAAAAAAAGCCCAGCAAATGAGAGGGATTGTAGACAGTAGCCTCATCCAGCAGGATCAGGTTCTGATCAGCCCCACCACCACGGACATAAAAGCTGCTGTTCCCATCACCGGCAAACTGGATTCCCGGCAACAGCTGTATCGTCTTGAGAACGTCTTTCTCCCCAAAGAGTACGGGAATATTCTTGATCTCACTGGTCGTCAGTTTCTGAATGCCCATTACAGGCCGCGTAACATTGTCATTCTTCTTTTGAGCGCCGACCACCACCGTCCGTAGATCCGTCGTCCCCAACTCTGCCGCCACCACCACGCTCCTGTCCAGCACGATCGGTATACTATCTACCCTGTATCCCACAAAACTGACCAACAGCGTATACCGCCCGGCAGGGGCGGTAATAGCATAAAAACCATAAGAATTACTGATCACGCCGGAACGGGCGACCTCCAGCAGACTGACAGAAGCCCCGATCAGCACCTCGCCTGTCGCCTTATCGCGAACAGTCCCGCTGACAGTCCATCGCCCCTGGGCTACTGCCGGCAGGCAAGACGCCAACCCCAATATAGTCCCAAGCAGCAACCGTTTCATTTATTAAAATAACTCGTCAAGTGACGGGTCCCTATAGTCCACAATATAACCAAGGATATTGGGATATTGGAGGAATTCTTCCTTTTGATGCATCGTCGTCAGGACCACAGATTTCATCCCCGCATTGAGGGCCGCTTCCACCCCTTTTGGTGCATCCTCGAAAACGACACATTCCCCGGCAGATACGGCCAGCCCTTCAGCCGCCTTTAGAAAAGTCTCCGGATGCGGCTTACTGATAGCCACATCATCGGCGCTGACAACAACAGGAAAATAATGACGGATCCCAAGATTATCCAGGACAAAGTCGATATTAAAGGGGATGGCAGCAGACCCGATAGCCATTTTGATGCCCTTTTCGTCCGCCTTTTTTAAGAGATCAGACAGCCCGGCAATAAGTTGCAGATGGGGCCGGAAAGCCTCCTGGTAGCTGGTTTCCTTTTTCCGCGAAATAGCATCTACCTCCGCCTCCGTAAAATGCCCCTTCCCAAATATACGCTCCAGCACCTCTCCATTCTTACCATACATCTCGCGCTTTACTTCGGCTCTCGATAAGCCAGCCTTGAGGTCATTGTTCAGAATATCGTACCACGCAATACTGTGATATTCCATGTCGTCGATCATCGTTCCGTTAAGGTCGAAAATAAAAGCTTTGTACCTGCCCATAAGATCCTTGTCTTTTTTTGCGAAGATAAAGCCTTATTTTGTGGAATGAAAAGGACTACCTGGGGCATCATCGGGCCCGGAAAAATAGCCAACAAATTTGCAACTGCCCTCACCCTCGTGGATGGAGCCATCCTCGGAGCCATCGCCTCCCGCGACGCAGCCAAAGCCCGGGCCTTTGCCGCCAGTCACGCAGAAGCCGCGAGATCTACCCCCACTTCCCCCGCGGTCCGCGTCTTTGACAACTACAATGACCTCGCCGCCGACCCCTCCATCGATGCCGTCTACATCGCGACCCCTCACGGTTTTCACGCCGAACACGCGATCTTATGCCTAAAGCAAGGCAAAGCCGTCCTCTGCGAAAAACCAATGGCCCTCTCAGCCCGCCAGGTCACTGAGATGATAGACACCGCAAAGACCCATAATGCCTTCCTGATGGAAGCCATGTGGACCCGCTTCCTGCCCATAACAGAAAAGATCGATGAACTCATCGCCCAACAACAAATTGGCGATCTCAAATACGTCCGCGCAGACTTTGGCTTCCTCGCCCCCTTCGACCCCCAGGGCAGATTATATAACATGCGCCTCGGCGGAGGCTCCCTCCTCGACATCGGCATCTACCCCTTATTCCTCGCCCTCCACCTCCTGGGTGAACCCCAAAAGATCACAGCCACAGGCCACCTCGCCCCCACCGGAGCCGACGACAGTTGTCACGCCATCCTCGAATACGCCGACGGCCGCTCAGCCCTTATCTCCAGCACCTTGCTCTGTCAGACAAGCATCACCGCCGAAATAGCTGGCACCACCGGCATGATCCGTCTCCCGACACCCTGGTATAAAAATGATCAGCTCACCTGGAACAAACAGAACGAGCCAGTCCAAACCATCGGGCTCGAACCCATGATCAACGGCTTCGAATACCAGATAAGGGAAGTAATGTCCTGTCTCGCCGCCGGCCTGACCGAAAGCCCCAAAATGAGCCACGCCTTCAGCCTCCTGCTGGCCCGGACCATGGACACCATCCGCACACAGCTCGGCGTAAAATACCCGACGGAGTAAGCAGGCCCCTGGCTACTAAACAATGCGCATGGATTCCCCGAATAATGACGATATTCTGGACCGGAATGACCCGATACTCGATGAAGGTTGACCAGCAGCCGCCTAAGGAAGAGCTTTGGGATAATATTTATTATCTTCAAAACTTTTATCATGAAAAAAAGACTTTGTCTATGGATGCTGCTGCTATCGGCTGCCTTTGGCCCGCCGGCCCCCGTACATGCGCAACATACCGGGTATAAGTTCGGAAAAGGTTGGCAATTTGAGCAGATTGGGATAGATAGACGTTTTATGACACGCCAGCCAGCCATCTTCGAAACCGAAAATCTCGGGTGGCTGCTACTGAATTACGAACCGCCTTATGGCACCCGGGGTGTCAGCAAAGAGGATAGGGTCTGGGGGATAGATTCCAATCTCGTACCCACAACTCCTATCCTGCTGGGGATCAGGCTGGATTCCCTGACGACCGACTATTTCGGGCAATCCATTCACTCCAATACAAAGACCTTTAAATGTTACACCATCTCCAACGGGTCTGAAGCCGAGGTCATCGCTGTAGGTATTACTCCGTCGAACCAGTCGGATTACCTGTATCATGTCGTGGAAGATGACAGCGTCGAATTGGTCCACTGGTCTCCCATTACCCGGATGGAGCAACAGTTCAATGCCATCAGACCCTATGCTTATATCGGGAAATATCACGCACCGGAGCATCAGATCCTCGTGGAGGTGGTCAATAAAAAAGATTATTCGATCCGGGACGGAGTTGTCTTTGACTGGCGGACGGATTTTAAGCCGGTGATTACCCAGATTATTGTCATGAAGCCTGAGAACCACTATTTCAATATCACCTATGCAAAGCTGAATAGCGGTTATGCTACCCGGTTTGACCCGGTGAGCGGATTGCCGTTGGATTTTCGGTTTCCTGATGATTCCGTGACGGATATGCTGATCCATCTGAAGCATCACCCCACAGTAATGTATAACGTGTACCTCATCAAGACAATTGCAGGCAGAACGGATACGGTGAGTGTACAGGATTTTCTGGCAGACGATGTCTATGCCCTTAGCCGTAAGGATTTTGACAAACCCGGGAAATATCAACTGGTTATCCAGCGGAACGCTCCTTTTAATGCGTATGGAGATCAGCAGGCTGTTCGGTTATCCTTTGAAGTATTACCACCCCCTTTGATGGGTAAGACTATTTCTTTTAGTCAGCTCCTCCCCATTGTGGGGGGACTTGTGCTGATTATTGGGCTTGGTTTTGGCGTATATTACCGGTATAATAAAGTAAAACTGAGGCGTAGTGTGGAACAAAGTGAGCGGATAGGACTGCAATTGCAAAGTATCCGTTCGCAGCTTAATCCTCATTTTGTGTTTAATGCTTTGTCTTCGATACAGGGTTTGATGAACAGGAATGATCTGGATAGGGCGAACCGTTATCTGGCACGGTTTGCAGAGCTGACCCGTCGTGTATTGAATACGAGTGAGCAGGAGATGATCAGCCTCGCAGATGAGATGAGCTTATTGGAGAACTATTTGGAGATGGAACAGTTGAGGTTTGGATTTCGGTTTGTGCTTTCTTCCGGGGTGGGGATCGATGTTGCTAATACCGAGATCCCGGGTATGCTGTTACAGCCTTTTGTAGAGAATGCGGTGAAGCATGGAATTGCGGGGATGGGTGAACGAGGGTATATCGAAGTGCTGGCGAGCCTGGAGAACAAAGATCTGCTTTTCAGTGTGAAGGATAATGGAAAAGGGTTTGACACCTTAGCCGTCAGGACAAAAGAGAATGCATTTGGAATAAAGCTGAGCAGGCAGCAGATCGCCCTGCTAAACCAGCGACACGGAAAGAATTTTATAAGTGAGGATATTTTTTCGGGGGATGGTGGAACAAAGATAACGGTACGATTAAAAGACTGGGTATAAATCTGGCAAACATGACTATTCGCAGTATCATCATCGATGATGAAAGTAATAATATCGATAATGCGCGGGCATTGCTCCGGGAATATTGTCCTGAGGTCGAGATTGTCGCTACGGCCATGAATGCGCCGGATGGGATTGAGGTTATCCGGGATTACCGCCCGGATCTTGTATTTTTGGATATACAGATGCCGGTTCAGAATGGGTTTGAAGTATTGAAGGCCTTTTCAAGGATCGATTTTGAGATCATATTTGTCACAGCCTTTGATCAGTATGGGATACAGGCCATCAAATTCTCTGCATTGGATTATCTGCTAAAGCCGATCGATATTGAGGAATTGAAGAAGGCCGTCGGAAAAGCGGCTGAGGCCTTGCAGACCAGGCAGATGAGTCAGAACATTGTCAACCTGATGGAATATATCCGAATGGGGAAAAAGGAGATCCCCAAGATCGCACTGCCTACGCAACAGGAGATCCTGTACGTTCGGATCGACGAGATCATTCGTTGCGAGGCCTCCAATAATTATACAAATTTTGTGTTAGAAAATGGCCAGACAGTACTGGTCTGTAAAACGCTGAAGGAGTTTGATGATCTGTTAAAGAATTATGGCTTCATCCGGCCGCATCAGTCTCACCTTGTGAATGCCAATTTTGTCAGGAGTTATCTCAGGGAAGACGGAGGTACGTTGCTGATGAAAGATGAGAGAAAAGTGCCAGTTGCCCGTCAGAAACGGGAAAGTATTAAAGACGCCCTGGGACGTCTTTAATGGGCGGATAGGGACTATCGCCCCCATCATCGCTTCGTAAGAAATTTATCCAGCTCCCCAAAGACGAGGCAAATTCCTTACCCTCAGCACGATCCACGCCCTCGAAGAACAGCTTCCCCGGATCAGTTACTAAGAAAATGACCTATAATGAATTCCGCAGAGTAAGGTAAAAAGGTACCTCCTCCTGCAAATGCGTATTCTCCAATATCTGCCGCGCCGCCATCACCCCCATCTCCTTAAAATCGGTGGAAATTGTCGTGATCCCATTCAATATGATCTTCTTTAGCGGCGTCTCATTATAAGAGATCACCCCCACCTGGCGCCCAAGCTCCAGCTTCAGCGAAACGATCCGTTCCACCAGGACAACCAGGTCCTCTTCCATCAGGTTGATATATACCTCCCCCTCCCCGATCGGTTCATCCGCGATAGCATGCACAACCTTATAAGCAAACGCATACTCCTGGCAAAACCGGCTGCAGCCCTTCAGGATCTCCACCGGATGATAAGTATAACCTGGAAAAATGATCTTTATCGTATGATACTTGCTCAGCTGCTCCCGCGCCTTTTCCAACGCGGAATAAATGTCCTGCTCGAAGTTTTGATATACCGCCGCATAGTCCCCCGTAATACCGGAGATCTTTTTGTCCAGCACCAGCAGCTTTTCCTTCGCCAGGCTATTGATGATCTCCTGCGCACGCTCCCCGCCTTCGAGAAAATGAGGGATGATGACATAGTGAGAATAGTCCTCTTTTCGGTCGCTCAGCAACTTCTTAAATAAGTTGAAATCGTTATTGTAGATATAAAAGTCGACTACCGTATACTCCCCCAGCGAAGCGATAAAGGCATCATAAAGGATCTTCTTATGGGCGCTGAGCTTGTTGAAGAGCAGGAAGATCTTCAGCGTCTGACGGAAATCAGTGTGTTGGATAAAATATCCCTTCCCCGGCACCGAACCCAACACCCCCATCTTTTTGAGGTATTTATACCCCTTCTCCGCCGTATCCCGCGATATCTCCAGCTCAAAACTCAGCTCATTGATCGAAGGCATAAGATCGTTCTTCCTGATCTTGCCCATTTCTATCGCCTTGAGGATCGAATTCGTCAGCTGGAGATACTTGGGAGTCGCCGCAAATTCGTCTACCCGGATCCAGTCGAATATATTCTCGTGCTTCATCAGCCAATTTACGGCTGTTTTCTCACATATTTCCCGTCGTCGAAGACGACAATGTAATCAGACGGGAAAAAACTGCTTTTATAATAATAGTCCGTCGTAATGATCTGCGCGCCCGAAGCACACGCTGCCACAAACCCCGATCTATCATTGATGCGCGCTTCCCTGGTATCACCATCAGCTCGCGTCCTTACCATATACCCTTTCTTCACCATCTCCGGTATCCGCGGATCTTTTGGATCATTCATGATCATGAACGCCGCCTCAGGAGTACCCGCAGGCGAATCCGTGAACAACACCCGACCCTTCAACGACGAATGCCCCTGAATATAAGAATCTAAATGTTCCCCCTTCTCATCCAATATAAAAACAAATTTCCCCCTGGCCTCCTTCATGGTAGGCCAGTGCCCCGCAAGAACAGCCGCTTCCAGCGTTGGATATTTTCCCCTTATGGCATCAGGGGTGATAAGGTACGAACGACCCAGATTGTCCAGTATCTCTTTATCAAGACGATCAAACACTTCAACCGTAAATTTCTCCGGCACAGTAAATCCCGGAGCCTTTATCTCCGCATCTTTTGCATTCATCGTAACATAGATCGGATAGTGATCCGGATGTTTGTCAGACCATGTCTTCAGCTGTTTGAGACAACCGGCAAACGTCGGACAGTTACTCCTGAAGTCAAGGTCCTGTACATGGAAAACCTTAAATCCTGGCAGGTTCATTTCGCCCTGAGGGTCATACACCGGAGGATGCGAAGCCGCTTCCCATTCCAATCCCTTAGGATGCGCATACTTTCCACCCTTCTCATCCGCATACACATCTATCTCAAGATTACGCAGCCCAAGATCCAGCTGCTCGCCAAGGCCGACATGACTGTATTCCAATCCCATCGCGGCCTTCGGATTCTTTTCCTTGAACAGGGAGAAGAGCGCTGTATCGATGGCTCTCTTATAGCTATTGTGCGATCCGATAACCTGGACCCTGTTGATTGGCATGTCGTCAAAACCGGAATCACCCGCAGCAGTTAAGAATAACCCTATAATAGCAAACACAAAAACTTTCATACTGGAATTATTATTTGATGCAAATATTTTCCAACCACATCGATTTACAACATCGGCATGATTACTTTTTTGTTAAATCGGATCTCTTCCGTTTATCCACAGTTATTCACATCGACTACGCAAATTTTTAGCTGGCACTATCTCATAAAATAACATTGCATTTACAATTCAGTAACATGTCTTTTTTCTCTTTGCCGCCAACCCGTTAGCAACAGGTTTATAACAATTATCAGTAACCGATTTTATCACTCAAACCAAAACACGCATTCATTATGAAGGCAATTCCAAGGCTCTTATTGTTAGCCCTTTTATGCTTCTCCTTCACCAGTTATGCCTTTCAGCAGGCCCCGGGAACGCTGAGAGGAACGGTAACGGATGAGAACAACACCCCTTTAGCAGGTGTTAGCATCATGATCAAAGGCACAAAAAAGGCCGCAACCACCGACGCAGAAGGGAAATACTCCATCACCGTCGACGGCCCCGGCGCCATTCTCCAGGTTTCTTATGTTGGGTTCTCGGACAAAGAAGTTAAGACCGGCAATGAAAAGTCCGTCAACATCACGCTGGTATCCAAATCGAAACAGCTGAATGACGTAGTCGTCATCGGTTATGGCACCGCCAGTAAAAAGGACGTAACCAGCGCCATCACCACGGTAAAAGCAGACGAGTTCAACCCCGGCGTACTGACCACACCCGCGGAATTATTACAGGGTAAAGTAGCCGGCCTCAACGTCACAAAGAGCGGTGACCCGAACGCAGCCCCCGCAGTAGTTTTAAGAGGACCTTCTACCATTCGTACCACAGGCGGTGCAATGGAACCGTTCTATGTTATCGACGGCGTGCCCGGAGCATCCATAGACCTGCTGGCCCCCGCTGACATCGAAAGCATCGACGTTCTCAAAGACGCATCCGCCACCGCTATCTATGGTGCACGTGCCGCCAATGGCGTAATTATGATCTCCACCCGCCGGTCCAGACCAGGTCAGACCCGTCTGTCCTACAACGGTTATGGTGCCGCCGAGAATGTCTCCAAACAGATCGACATGCTCAGCGCAAACGACTTACGCGGATACCTCCAAAAGAATAACACCAGCCTCATAAAGCCGCTCAATGACGATGGCTCCAGCACCAACTGGCAGGACCTGGTCGAAAGAACCGGCTACTCTCAAAGCCACAACCTTTCCTTTGGCGGCGCCACGGGATCTACCGATTTTGGCGGCAGCGGTACCTACCTGAAGAACAACGGGATCATAAAGAATACTTCCCTCGAAAGAACTACCATAAGAGGTTATCTGAACCAGCGCTTCTTCGACAACCGCCTCCGGCTGGGAGTTACCATCACCAACAGCCATACAAAGAACAACGACGTTCCCCAGCAATACGTACTGCCAAACATGCTGTTCTATCTACCCACTGTCAGCCCATTCAATGCCGACGGGACATATAAAGAATATTACGCAAGGACAGGCAGTGGAACCCTGAACCCGCTGTCCCTGATCAACAACAACATCGTTCGCACAGATGACAACAAGACCCTTATCACCGCCCTCGCGCAGGTAGACATCTTCAAAGGCCTGAAGTATACGGTGACATTCTCCGATCAAAGAGATCAGAACCTCTACAATACCTATGCAAATTCACAATCCGGTCTGGCTGTTAATTTCAACGGATTGGCAACAAGAAAATCCTATCTGAACACCAGCACCGTTGTCGAGTCTTATTTCAACTACGACCGCACTTTCGGCGAACATTCTATCAGGTTGCTCGGTGGTTATACCTATCAGCAGGATCGCAACAACGATGGTTTTGGCGTCACGACCCAGGGCTTTTCCAATGACGCACTTACGTACAACAATATCTATTTGTCCAACCCGACCAACCTTTCCCAGGTGACCTTTGACAACAACCCGATCTCTACGCTCCGGTTGATCTCTTACTACGGTCGTGTTCAGTATTCCTATGCCGGGAAATACCTGTTCCAGGCCTCTTTAAGAAATGACGGGTCTTCAGCCTTTGGTATCAACAACCGCTGGGGTTATTTCCCCGCTGTTTCAGCCGGATGGAACATAACAAGCGAAGATTTCATGAAGAATGTCGACGCCATCAGCAACCTGAAACTACGCGCCGGTTATGGGGTTTCGGGTAACAGCACCGGCTTCAACGCCTTTTCATCCCTGCTGATCTATGGTACGCAGTCCAGCTCTAAGTTCCTGTATAATGGCAATATCACCAATGCGATCGGTCCGGTCCGGAATGACAACCCCGACCTGAAATGGGAAAGCACAGGTACAGCCAATATCGGAGTTGACTTCGGTCTCCTGAAAGACCGCATCGGTGGTTCGGTAGATTATTATATCAAAAAGACGACGGACCTGATCTACGATCAATACCCCGTTTCCACTACCCAGTATTTCGTATCTACCTATACGGCCAACGTGGGCAGTGTCAAAAATAGCGGTATCGAGCTGTCCCTGTTTGCCACACCCGTAAAGACCCATGAATTCACCTGGAAGACTTCGCTCAACCTGGCCCATAACAAGAACGAGATAACCAGCCTGTCCAACAGCAAGTTTACCCTCGATTCCTTCCCGACAGCACAGCTGGGCGGTAAAGGTCAGTCCGGCAACTATAGCCAGCTCGTAAAACCAGGAGATCCCATAGGCACCTTTATCCTCTGGCACTACACCGGCAAGGATAAGAATGGCATCAGCACTTATCAAAAAGCAGACGGCACCATCACCAACCAACAGCCATTGACCACCGATGCCCGTGTAGCCGGTAATGCTCAGCCAAAGCTTGTTTATGGCTGGACCAACAACTTCTATTACAAAAATTTTGACCTTAGCTTCCTCGTACGTGGCGTCCTGGGTAACAAGATACTCAATGCTACGCTTGCCGGTCTTAATGACCCCGTCGATTCCAAGGTCCAGAACATTCCACATTTTACGCTGGGTGAATCCTACAACGACATCGATGCCTACCTGATATCCGACCGTTTCCTCGAAAGCGGCTCTTATCTGCGTTTGGATAATGCCACCCTTGGATACACCTGGAAACCACATACACAGGCTATTAAGAGCATTCGCTTTTACACATCCGGGAACAATCTCTTTGTCATCACCAAATACCGCGGCACCGATCCCGAGATCAACATCGGTGGTCTCACACCCGGCATCGACAACCAGAATTTCTACCCCAAGACAAGGACTTATATCATCGGTGTAAGCGCAAACTTTTAATCCTTCTTAAACTTTCAAAGAATGAAAAGAACATATATTTTATTTTCCATCCTGGCGGCCATACTTAGCCTCAGCGCCTGCCGGAAACTGGATGTACCCGTCGAGTCCCAGTACGTAAGCAGCAACTTTCCACAGACATCCAATGACTACGCCGCACTGCTCGGCACCATGTATTCCAATCTGTCCTCCAGCTTCGCAGTCACCTACTGGCGCATGCAGGAGCTTTCCACGGACGAGGCGATCCTTCCGGCCCGCGACGGCAATTTTGACGACGGCGGACAATATCGCCAGATGCACTATCATACCTGGACCTACGACCATCCTTATGTCACCGGCATCTGGCAGTGGGGCTTCGGAGGTATCAACACCTGCAACCGCCTTATCGCGCTGACGACCAGTTCCAAAGCCGATACGGTCACCAAGGCGGCCAACATCGCGGAAGTCAGAGCCATGCGCGCTTTGTACTATTATTTTATGATGGACCTCTATGGCAACGTGCCCCTGGTTACAAAATTCCCGGTCGACTCCCTGCCGCATACCGCGCCAAGAGCCCAGATCTTCCAGTTCATCGAGTCGGAATTAAAAGCCGTTGCACAACAGCTTCCGTCAAAAAGCAACAACACCGCCACCAATACACTCCAGTACGGACGGCCAACAAAGGCCATGGCCTTCGCCCTGCTGGCAAAAATGTACCTGAATGCGGATATCTACACCGGCGGCGCCACCCGGTACCCGGATGTCGTAGCGATGGCAGATAGCGTCCAGAACAACAGCAACTATTTCCTGGATGCAAAATTCAGGGACATCTTCCTCCCAAACAATGGCCCCCAGATCAACGAGACCATCTTTGCGATCCCTTATGACCAGCAGATCCCGGGTAATCAATTCACGCGTTTTGGTTTTTATTACTACCTGGTCAACGCCTATGGCTTTAACGTGGGCGAAAGCATCGCGATGAGTACCACCCCTGAGTTCTATAACCGGTTCAAGATCCCCGGCGACTTCCGGACAAAGACCTGGCTCGCAGGCCCTCAGTTCTATCCCGATGGTAATGGCGGTTTCACCAATCAGCCCGTTATCTATCCGGATACTCCCGTACAGATCAACATCACCCCCAACCTCATCCTCGTCCAGCCAAAACCCATGGACGTGGGCAACACCCGCGCCAGCCAGGCCGAAGGCGTGCGGTCGATCAAATACTATCCCGATCCCACCACCACCCAGGCGACCCGCCTCAACGGAAATGACGTTCCGGTCCTCCGGCTGGCCGACGTCTACCTGATGAAGGCCGAAGCGATCCTCCGCGGTGCCGCCGCCACTTCGGTAGGAGGAACCCTCCAGACTCCCGACGTCCTGGTCAACATGCTCCGCACCCGCGCCGGCGCCCAGACCACAACAGGCGTCACCCTCGACACCCTGCTCGACGAACGCGCCCGCGAACTGTCCTGGGAAGCCTGGCGTCGCAACGACCTCATCCGCTTTGGCAAGTTCGAGGTCGAATATCCCCTTCCCAACGATGTATTAAGCATGGATAAGAGCACCTATCGCAGATTATTCCCGGTGCCCATCTCAGAGATCAAGCTCAATCCCAACCTGGTTCAGAACCAGGGTTATCCAAATCAGTAAATTATCGGCAAATAGGGCATCCCGCCCATCAACCGGCCTCCCCAGGCCGGTTTTTTTATTTCAATAGAACCCCGCATCCGAAAGCCCTTCATCGATCAAAAACACGATCAGGCTCCTCGGCCCATGCGCCCCAAGCACAAGCGACTGCTCAATATCAGCCGTCTTCGACGGCCCCGCAATAAAAGTCGCAAAACCATAAGCCGCCCCTACCTCACCAACCACTTCCTCCCCCGGCGCCGCAGCCCCCTCATATTTCTCTATCCACTCATAAGCCCCATGCATATCCGCCACAATATCCCGGCACCGGATAACCAATGCCAGATGCTGCGCTATAAAAGGCAAAGCCCTTTCGATCATCCTGTCCTCCGTGATCCAGCAAGCCCCATTCTCCGCTACTCCAAAATGTGCTCTCAAAACAGCAAGCCCTACATCCTCCAGCACATGCGGATCAGCATACCGCTCTCCCGTCTCCGCAAGCACCGCCAGCTCAGGACAACCCGAGATGATCCGGCCGACACGCGGATACTGCTCCCGCAAAATAGTAGCGATCCGCTCATACCCCGATACCAGGTAAGCGCTGCCACCAATGCTTTCCAGCATCGCGATAAAAGCCCCCGAAAGATCACCTCCACTACCACCCAAAGGGAGATTGGGCAACGCCCGCTGCTCAGGCTGATTCCCCTTCACCGTCGCCAATATCTTATCCCGACTACTCATTTCTTATTTTTTTTATACCATTCTCCAAAAGACTCCTTCGGCACACCCGGCATATCCCGCTGCTTATACCACAAATTAAGATTATTGTTCACCGTAAACGGCGCATTCAGCATAAACCATCTCCCCGCCTTACCGGCTCCATGATAAACCGCTGGATTCGACAGGACCCAGTTCATCGTCTTCATCGCAGCCTTCTTCGCAAAAGGCGCATTTCCCCCCTGCACAATAACCTGCCTCCATTTATACAGCTGCTCATGGATGTCGATCTTTACCGGGCATACATTAGAACACGAACCACACAGCGTGGAAGCAAAAGGCAGGTCCGCATATTTCTCCCGATCCAGGTTAGGAGCCAGAATAGACCCTATCGGCCCCGCCACCGCAGTATGATAGCTATGCCCGCCACTCCGCCGGTACACCGGACAGGTGTTGAAACAGGCGGCACAACGAATACATTTCAGCGAGTTTCGAAAGTCGGTTCGACCAAGATGAGTACTCCGCCCATTGTCGACGAACACCACATGCATTTCCTGGCCCGGACGCGGCTTCTTAAAATGACTCGAATAGGTCGTTATTGGCTGCCCCGTCGCACTGCGCGTCAGCAATCGCAGAAATACCCCCAGATGCCTTCTCAAAGGAACAAGCTTCTCGATCCCCATACAGGCGATATGAACGTCCGCCAGATGTGCCCCCATATCCGCATTCCCCTCATTGGTACAAACCACAAACTCACCCGTCTCCGCCACAGCAAAGTTCACACCGGTAAGGGCTACCCGCCGGGTCAGGAACTTCTCCCGAAGATGCAGACGCGCCGCATGCGTCAGGAATTGAGGATCGGCATTGCCCTTCGGCGTCCCAAGATGCTCATGAAAGATCTCCCCGATCTCCTCTTTTTTCTTATGGATACAAGGCAGAACGATATGACTGGGTGGCTCCCCCGCCAGCTGAACGACCCGCTCACCCAGGTCGGTATCCACCACGTCTATCCCCTGCGCCAGCAAGAACTCATTCAAATGACATTCCTCCGTCAGCATGGACTTGCTCTTCACCATCTTGTCGACCTGGTGACGACGAAGGATAGAAAGTATAATGGCATTGTGCTCTGCCGCATCGGCCGCCCAGTGAATGGTAATGCCATTGGCAGTAGCCACAGCCTCGAATTGCTGCAAATATTCGCTCAGATTGGATAGGACATTGTCTTTGATCCGCGAGGCAGTGTCCCGCAGCTCTTCCCACTCAGGCACCTTGTGCGCAGCCTTATCCCTCTTCTGCCGCACCCACCACAAGGTCTCGTCATGCCAGTCGACACGGGCCTCGTCCTTATTAAATTCATCCGCAAGCGCGGCATGGTCTTTTCCGCTCATAATTGACTATTCAAGATTTCAGCAATATGCCTGACCTGCACCCGGCTTTTCTGGCGATGTAATATCCCTTCCATATGCATCAGACAGCTCATGTCCGCACCGGTAATATATTCGGCGCCATGATGGAGATGGTCGGCTACCCGGTCTTTTCCCATTTTGACCGACACCGCCTCTTCCGCAACACAAAAAGTACCTCCAAAACCACAACACTCATCAGTTCGCGTCAGCTTGATCAGCTCAAGCCCCTTGACCATTTTCAACAGCTTTTCCGGCTTGGAGAACCCCGGAGCCATCAGCTCGCTCATCTGGGCCAGCTTGAGCCCGCGCTGACCATGACAGCTCTGATGGATCCCTACCCTATGCGGAAAACTGGCCTCCAGGTTCTCCACCTTCAGCACATCGGTCAGAAACTCGACAAATTCATAGATCTTTCGCGGGATCGTCGTGCCCCGCGCTCCCCCGGGTAAATGATCTGCCCTCACATCCCCATGCAGGTGATCTTTAATATGCAACACACAGCTCCCCGACGGGGAAACTATATAATCGAACTGCTCAAAATTTCTGATAAAAAGATCATTACAACCTTTCGTGAGATGCTCAAACCCCGAATTGGCCATAGGCTGACCACAACAGGTTTGATCAGGCGGGTAGACAACGGTACAACCAAACTTTTCCAACAATTCCAGGGTAGCGATGCCTACCTGCGGATAAAACTGGTCTACATAACAAGGTATAAACAAACCAACTCGCATGCCCTAAACTACTTATAAAATTTCAATTCTATGATATCCCCCGGCAAAAAACGGCTGTTCCAGTGCGGATGAATAGCCAAAGCCGCACCCATGGCCGTCGCCTGTGGCACAGAAGCCGCAAATACCTCGATCTCCGGAAAGGCCGCAGCCAGCAGATGCATATATACCTGGTTCTTCCCAAATCCCCCATCTACAAAAATCCGCTTCACCGCTGTACCTTCCAGCACCAGCTGCGTTGAGGCAACCTGCTGCTCCATTATATCCATCATAAGACGATGATAAGCCTGCTCAAAACTGCTAAAAGCCTCCAGCTCCCGACGCCCGAAAACAGAAGCGTATACCCCAAAACCACCCGGCGCCACTACCTCTCCCGCCCGCAGCGCCTCCACCAGGTCCGGATCAAAATCCACCCCCGCCGCATACGTCACCGGCTTTTGAAAATGATCCGCCAGCCTCCGCACCTGCTGTTCATGCTCATAACCCGCAAATAACCGCGACGCCTTCACCGGCGCCCCCTGATAGCTCAAATAACACAAACAATCCTTTTGCAATTCCGCCACCGTCAGCGGCGAGTCATTAAAAGGATTCATCGAGATACACCAGGTACCGGTCGAGATCAGCACAAACGGCTCCCTGAAACTTTCCAGGTAAGGAATAATAGCCGCCGAACTGTCATGCAGCCCGATCCCTGCAACCCCTTCCCCAAAGGCAGGGCGCAGCGGCAATACGCTCGTAGAGGGAAGAACTGGCGCCAGCTTGTCGACTATCCCTTCCCTATATACCCATTCATGATAGTGCGACTGGGAGAAATTCCAGAGATTGGTATGACAGCCGATGCTGGTGATCTCCGAACAGGCCTGCCCCGTCAGCAAAAAGCTAAGGTACTGCGGCAGGTGTAAGGAATATTTTATCCGGGAAAAGAGGGCAGGCTGCTGCTCCTTCAGCCGGTATAGCTGCATACCGGAATTAAGACTGCCCAATACAGGAGAGGATGTCAGCATCGACAAGGTCACCTCCCCACCATAAGTATCATAAAACTTCTTCTTTAGCTCTTCAGGAAACGGCTTCAGATAATTATAAAGGGGCGTGACAGGTATTCCGTCCTCTCCTATATTCACAAAGCTCGCCCCATATGCCGAGAAATTGATCGCCCGGATCGTATATTCCGGCAAGGCCGCCAGCCCGGCCAGCGATTGAAACACCCATTCGGTAAGCTCTGCCAGGTTCTCGCACGTTTCGCCATCTTCATCAAGGGTGGCATCAAAACAGGCAGATTGTTCCCAAACGATCTTATAGTGCTCGTCAAAAAGGAAGATCTTTTTATTGGTCTTTCCAATATCGAGTATGGCTATAACATTCATCATTACAATCCCGTTGCGACGGCTCCTGCGCCTCTCTTTTTCGTCAGCAGCTCTCTTATTTTTTCATGCCGGTAAAAACCCAAAGGGTCCAGCGCGCCGCCAGCCCGCAGACGTGCTTCAGCAACCAGCGCCCGCACATCCGTCCGGAAACTATTCTGTAATACCTCCTGGGCAGCCACCGTATCATTGGCCTGCTGCGCGCCTACCAGCTTTTTACGATCCACCAGCAACGCTTGCGCATAGGTCAGCATAATAGCTTCCACAGACTGTAGCAGATCCTCCAGCGGATCTTTTACATTATGAGACGCATCGATCATCCAGCCCAGGTCCGTAGCATGATTCATTCCACGGGCATCCATTCCTTCGACCAGCTCGTTGAAGATAAGGAAGAGCTGGTAAGGTTTGATGCTGCCCACCGTGAGATCATCATCCCCGTATTTGCTGTCATTAAAGTGAAATCCACCCAATTTGCCTTCCATCAGCAGCAGCGCCACGATCTGTTCGATATTGGCATTCGGCAGATGATGCCCGAGGTCGACAAGCGTATACGCTTTTGGCCCCAGCTTGGAAGCATACAAAAGCGATTGCCCCCAGTCCCCAACAGTAGTGGAATAAAAGTTGGGCTCAAAAGCCTTGTATTCGACAAATAGCTTCCAGTCCGCAGGCAATGCCGCATATATTTCTTTCAACCCTTCCAATGTATGTTGGAAAGCCTGCCGGAAATTTAGTTGCCCCGGAAAACAGGACCCATCCGATAACCAGACAGTCAGCGACTTCGAACCCAGCTCTTCTCCGTAACGAATCACTTCGATATTGTGATCTACCGCCTGTTTACGCACTTCTTTACGTACATGCTGAAGCGATCCGAATTTATAGCTTTCCGCCTGACCAGGCTGATCCTGGAAGGTGTTGGAGTTCATGGCGTCAAAACTAAGCCCGTGCTGCGCAGCCAGCGCCCTGATAGAAGCAGGCTTGCTGGGGATATCCCATGGAATATGCAGCGAAATGGAACCACTGCTGCGGTTCAGCGCATGCAGCAGACCTACGTCCTCGATCTTTTCCTCCAGGCTGCGGGGCTCACCCCCAGCCGGAAACCGGCCGAAACGTGTCCCGCCCGTGCCCAGGGCCCAGCTGGGAATAGCCACCTGGAAGTTGACCAGCTTTTGTATGACCCCTTCCGCATCAGGCAAACCTCGCATGATAAAATCCAGCTTGCGCTGATGATCTTTCAGCAAAGACTGGTTGAACTCTTCTATCTTATATTTTTCCATAGACATGTCATTCTCATTTAACACAAGTAAAGTTAACGTACAAAAGCCATAGCTACTCCCCCATCCACATTCAGCACATTCCCGGTAGATTTATTCATCAGACCGCCTACAAGGACAAAACAGGCATTCGCAATATCTTCCGGCAGGATAATTTCATTCAGCAAAGTGCGTTTGGCATAATACCCCGGCAACTCGGCAACCGTAATACCATAAGCCCTGGCCCTTCCTTCCGCCCAGCCGCTTTCCCAGATCTTGCTGTCGGAAATGACGGCGTCGGGATTGACGACATTTACACGGATCTTGTCTCCACCCAGCTCGGCGGCATTAAGCCTGCTAAGATGCAACTGAGCAGCCTTCGCCGAGCCATACGCAGCATTGTTTGGGCCCGACACCAGCGCATTCTTGCTCACGATGTTCAGTACATCCCCGCCAATAGCCTGTCTGCGCATTACTTCTACTCCGGCCTGTGTCACGAGGAACTGTCCCTTCACCAATACGTCATAGAGGATGTCCCAGTCCTTTTCGGTATGATCCTGTATGGGCTTGGAGATAGACAGACCCGCACAATTGACGATGATATCCACTCCACCAAAAGCAAGTGCCGCTGCCCGGTAGACTTTTCGGATCGCCTCTCCATTGGTCACATCCAGTACTTCCCCGGCAAAAGCATCTTTACCATATTGCTTCAGGAACTCAGCACGCGCCGATTCAAGCCGCTGCTCGTCATTATCGTTGATGACAACACAGGCCCCTTCGTCAGCAAATCTTTTTGCAATAGCTTTCCCGATCCCTCCGGCGCTGCCTGTTACAAGAGCGATCCTGCCCGATAATGCTTTCGGTTTTGGCATACGCTGCAATTTTGCTTCTTCCAGCAGCCAGTATTCGATATTGAAGGCCTCCTGGCGGGGCAGAGAAGTATAGGAAGAGATGGCTTCAGCACCCTTCATTACATTGATGGCATTGATATAGAATTCCGCAGCCACCCTTGCCGTTTGTTTATCTTTCGAGAAAGTGAACATACCTATGCCCGGGTAGAGGATGACCACAGGATTCGGATCACGCATGGCGGGACTATTGGCATGCTTACACGAGTCATAATAGTGTGCATACATCTGCCGGTAGCTTTCGAACTGGGGCGCCAGCTTTTCCTTCAGCACCGGCACGTCTTCAAGGTCCTGGTTGGTGGTAAGGTCCAGCACCAGCGGGCTGATCTTGGTCCGAAGAAAATGATCGGGACAGCTCGTACCCATCGGAGCCAGCCTGGCCAGGTCATTGGAGTTGATAAATTCCAGGACACTATCGTCATCCGTAAAATGACCGATCATCTTTGTTTTGGAAGAACAGAAACCCCTTAATACCGGGGCAAGTGCAGCCGCCTTTTTCAGTCGCTCTTCGGCAGGCAGCGACTGCAGACGGGCCCCGCCAAAAACAGGAGCTTTTTTCCCGATATTGTCATCAAGATATTGCGCACAGCGTTCGATCACTTCAAGCGTGTTGATATAGCTTTCATAGGCCGTATCACCCCAGGTAAAAAGCCCATGAGACCCCAGCATGATCCCCCGGATACCCGGATTCTCATCCAGACATTGGCGGAGCTTAAGCCCCAGGTCAAAACCAGGACGCTGCCATTCCACCCATCCGATCTTTCCTTTAAAAAGCTCCTGCGTGATCTTTTTCCCATCCTTCGCAGCAGCAATGGCGATGGCCGCATCGGGATGAAGATGATCGATATGCGCAAAGGGTAGAAAACCATGCAGCGGAGTGTCTATCGAAGGGGCCTTGGAATTAAGGTCATATATGCAATGATTAAAAAGCTCGACCATCTCATCCTCGAATTCTATACCCCGGTAAACATTCTTCAGACTGAGCAGCCGGTCCACATACAAAGTCGCCAGGCCAGTCCGTTTCAGCGTTCCAAGATCACCGCCGGAACCCTTCACCCACATGATCTCCGTCTCTTTCCCTGTCAGCGGGTCCTTTGCCGTCGCCTTACAGGAAGTATTGCCACCACCGTAATTGGTGAGGCGTAGATCCGCACCCAGCAGATTGGACCGGTAGATCAATAACGCGACTTCGTCGCCCGCCAGTTCGGCTGCTTTCTTCTCGTCCCACAGATAGCTGACATGTTTGAATTTCCTTGACGTTGTAACAGACATATACTTATACTTTACTTTACAAATTTACCCCTCTCTCGCCACTCCTCATACCCTCCCACCAGCCTCACCCCGCCCGCTCACTTCATCGAGTTTCCATAACCCACCAGGATCACCGAGCACAAAATGGCAATGATCCCGACCGTGATCGTAACCCTCGTCTTCCCACTAACCCCCTTCCACTCCTTCAGCGCGATCCCCCAGCAATTAGCCACAAGTATGATAAAGGCCATATGCAATATCCACGAGCTCGCACCATTCCCCAACCGGCTCTCCCCCATCCCATAAAAAAAGAACTGGAGAAACCAGATGGTCCCCGCCAGCGCAGCAAAAAAATAGTTCCTCGCCAAAGGAGTCTTTTTATTCGTGTAGTCCCCAAAAGATTTATTCTTTGCATTCAGGAACATACACCAGATAAAGTTAGTGGTAAGCCCACCCCACAGCAATACGATATAGGTGACATTATTTTGATACAGAAATTCCGTAGTGGCCCCCGGATTCGACGACTTCCAGAACTGATTGGCCACCTCCGCCATCGGCGTTCCCGCTTCGATCCCATAGTTGAAACAGGCACTGAGAATACCGGAGATGGTACAGACAATAAGCCCCTTGACAAGATTAAATTCCTTGATACTTTCTTTCTTTTTCTCTTCAGGTAACTCTTTTTCTTTTAATACCCCCGCCCTTCCGCAAATATAAATACCCAACAGACAGAGTACCACACCACCCAGCACGATCCTCCCCCATGAAGTGGTCAGCAATTCATGAAGAGTGGTCTTACCCGGAGTAGGGACAAAATTGTAGTAGATGGAAGGCACCAGGGCCCCAAAAGCAGAAGTAAAACCAAGCAGCACCGAATTCCCGAGCGACATACCCAGGTAGCGCATACCCAGACCATACATCAGCCCCCCAATACCCCAAAGGATCCCCCAAAAAAAGGTCCACCCAAGAGTGGCACCGGAAGCCTGTGATATGATCTCCGAAAAATGCGGGACAGTCAGCCAGGCAGCCAGCGGTGGGATGATCAGCCAGGAAAAAAGACCGCCAACGATCCAATAACTTTCCCAGGACCAATCCCGAACCTTTTTATAAGGTATATAAAAACTGCCCGAGGCGAACCCGCCTATAAAATGAAAGAGAATGCCGAATAGTATCATGTAGTCGAAAATTTTCGATATGGCTGCAATAAGGGTCAAATTTAAGGGGGACACCAGATTTATCTGTCATGTACTGTCATGGTTCACACACGCCCCTCAACTTTCACCGGCCTGAAGCAGAATATTATTCAAAGCCGTTACATCGCTACGAGGCTGGCTAATAAAGAACAATTGCTGCTCTATTTCAAAACAGGCAAAATGTTATCAGAAAAAATAGCAGCCGAAAAATGGGGCGCAAAAGTTCTCGAACAGATATCAGAGGATTTGCAAAAAGCCCTGCCTGGCTTAAAGGGATTTTCCTATCGCAACCTAAAACTTATGAGCCAGTTTGCTGCAGAATATGCATCTTTTCCAATTGGCCAGCCACTGTCTGCCCAATTTCACCGACGACAGAAATTGCTAAAACCCAAATTGGATCGACACTGACAACTCAATTCCCCGACGCCTGGTATAACATTAGCTTTTCACACCATATATTATTGATCGCCAAGTGTAAATCCAATGAAGAACGATTCTTCTATATCAATAAAGCAGCCTCCGGATTCTGGTCGCTCAGAGTCATTGAAGGCCAGCTCGTCTCCAACATAAAAAACATGATCATGACCCTCGGCAAAGGTTTCTCCTTCCTCGGCAACCAATACCGCCTCGAAATCGACGGCGAAGAATTCTTCATCGACCTCCTCTTGTTCAATGGGAGTCGCCACCTACCGGACTACAAAAGAAGTCCCAAAAAAAATGAAAGGCATCCTGCCCGACGCAGGAGAACTCGCCAAATTATTATGACCGCTGCAAAATCTCAGCGCAAAAACTTAAACCGGCACCTTCACCGCCTGCCGCGCCATCAACCTCCACGCCCCCTTCTGCTTCAAAAACACAAGCAACACATAAAGATGCGCCGTCCCCGGCTTCCCCCCATCATTATTCGTTGCCGTCAACTCATGCCTGACCCAGGCCGTATTCCCAATAACCCTGATCGTCTGATTCGTCAGATCGATCGTCACAAAATCCGACTTCCCCGTCAGCAAAGCCTCCTCAAATGCAGCCTTATCCTGGATCGTCCCATTCGAATGCCCATACGTCAATTCGTCAAGCACAATGTTGTCAAGATTCGTCTTCGTAGGGTCGATCAGCGCTTTCCGCAGCGACTCCACAGCAGCCGCCACATCCTTTTCCGACGAAGAAGTCTGCGCCAGAGCGCCGGCACCTGATCCCAACAATAAGCCTAAGGCAAGAATCGTGTTTCTCATATATTTTGCAATTTAAATTTCAACTATTTTATACCTAACTCCTGTTGTATCTCTTCCAGCGTCCGGCCCTTGGTCTCGGGAAGGAATCGCCAAACGAACAACAGATGCAGCAACATCATCACACTATAAAAGGTAAAAGAATAATAGCCCCCCATTTTACTACCCTCCACGATCACGGGAAAAGTCCAGGAGATAATGGCCGCCATGATCCAGTGGGTAAAACTCCCCAATGAGCCCCCCTTCGAACGCACCGAATTGGGAAATATCTCAGAGATAAATACCCAGATCACCGCCCCCTGCGAGAAGGCAAAAAAGGCGATAAACCCGATGAGATACAATAACACAAAACTATTCCCACCCCCTGCCGCCGCAGCAGCACCCGTTATATCCGCATTTCGAAAGAACAAAGCCGTAAGCCCTAAAAAAACGATCATCCCAAGCGAGCCCACGATAAGTAATTTCTTCCGCCCGAACTTATCGATCACCGTCATGGCAATTAAAGTAAACAACAGATTCGCCGCCCCGATATATACAGGTTGCAGATAAGCCTGCCCCTCGTCAAACCCGGCCATTTTAAAGATCCGCGGCGCATAGTAAAGGATGGCATTGATCCCAGACAGCTGATTGAACATCGCCAGCAACACCGCATATAAGATCGGCTTGATATACCGGCGCTGGAAAAGCCCCTCGCTCGAAGCCCCTGGAAGCTGCTCATGCACCGACTCCCGGATCGTATTGATAGCCGCTTCCACATTCGCCTCACCAAGCTTCCCCAGAATGGGAACAGCCGCAGCTACATTATGATTCAGGATCAGCCAGCGCGGACTCTCCGGAATGCTTAGCAACAGGAGCCAGAACAACACCGCAGGAATGATCATCACACCAAGCATCCACCGCCAGGCATCAGGGCCAATACCAGAAAAAGCAAAATTCGTGAGATAAGCGATAAAAATACCAGCCACAATATTCAGCTGAAAAGACCCGGCAAGACGTCCGCGCAGCCGCGCCGGAGCGATCTCCGAAATATACATGGGCGCAATCACCGAAGAGGCGCCCACCGCCAGACCGCCAATGATCCGAAAGATCACAAACAACAACCACGCTGACACAGATGCACAGCCCACCGCGGCAACAATAAAGAACACCGCCACCACCTGCAACGTTTTCTTACGGCCATATCTCTGCGCAGGGAAACCCGCAACCAACGAGCCCAATATGGTGCCAAGCAGACTGGAGGATACCGTAAACCCCTGCCAGCCAGAGCTTAAATGCCATATTTTTTCAAGCGTTTGCTCAGCCCCTGAAATAACAACAGTCTCAAAACCAAAAAGAAATCCGCCAAGGGCGGCAATAAGGGCAATTCTAACCGGGTAAGAAAGCATTGGCAGACAATTTCACCGAAAATAACATTAATTTTAATTAAACCTAGCTACCCCAGATGAAATACGAAGCCATCACCATAAAAGATATTGCCAAAGCCCTCGGCCTCTCCACCTCCACCGTTTCCCGGGCAATGCGAGGCAGCTACGAGATCAGCGCCGAAACCCGCAAGCTCGTCCTCGAATACGCAGAAAAGCTCAACTACCGGCCCAACCCCATAGCCCTTAGCCTAAAAGAAAAGCGCAGCCGCTCCATCGGTATCGTCGTCTGCGAAATAGCCAACAACTTCTTCTCCCAGGTTATCAATGGCATCGAGTCCGTAGCCTATAAAAAAGGTTATTATGTGATCATCTCGCAAAGCCACGAGTCCTTCGAACGGGAAGTCGCCAATACCCAATACCTCGCATCCCGGTCAGTGGACGGATTGCTCATCTCGCTTTCGACAGAGACCACAGACCTCTCACATCTCAATAAATTACACGACAGAGGACTGCCCATCGTCTTCTTCGATAGGATCACAGAAGAAATGACGACGCACAAGGTCATCGCCAACAACTTCAACGGAGCCTACCAGGCAACCGAACACCTTATCCAGTCAGGCTTCCGGCGCATTGCACACCTGACCATTTCCCCCTACCTCTCTATTACAAAGGAAAGACTGGCCGGTTACAGGGCCGCACTGGCAGATCATCACCTTCCCTTCGATGAATCCCTGGTAAAATACTGCAAATATGGAGGACTTATCGATAGAGAGACAGAAGAAGCCGTGGAGTCACTCCTCAGTCTGAAAAAGAAACCGGATGCTATCGTGGCAGCCGGCGACAAGCTGTCTACAGGCTGTCTGTCCGCACTGGCCAGAAGAAAAGTTCGTATCCCGGAAGATATGGCCGTCGTAGGTTTTACCAATTCACTGCTCACAGATATTTTTCATCCGCCCCTCACCAGCGTAAGACAACCGGCCTTCGAAATGGGACAAGTAGCAATGGAAATGCTGATCCGGCTGATCGAGAGCAAACACCCCGTAACAAAATTCGAGACCCGCGTTCTCAACACCGAACTCTCCGTCCGCGCATCAAGCCTCAAAAGCTAGTCCAGCCTGGCCGGCGTCATCTTCGGAACCAAAATATGCATGATCAGCCACGCCAGCAAATAAGCACCCGCACAAACCGCGAACATAATATAGTAAGCGACCTCTATCTTACCTATAGATCGATAATACACAAACATATTCTTCTGCACCAGCGCGGACAACAATATCCCACCCAACGCCCCGGCCATCCCGCCAATCCCCGTCACCGACCCCGTCGCCTTCTTCGGGAACATATCCGACACAGTAGTAAAGATATTCGCACTCCACGCCTGATGCGCCGACGCCGCAATCCCGATGATCACCACCCCCAGCCACATATTCACACTGCCGGCGACCTGCGCAAACATGATCGGCAGCACCAGCAAAGCAAAAATGAACATCGACGTCTTCCTCGCCTTGAAATTTGGCCAGCCCTTATTGATAAGATTCATCGGCAGCCATCCTCCCCAAATACCACCCACAGTAGCCATTATATACACGGTCGCCGTAGGCAACGATACCGCCTCATCACTTAACTTATATTGACTCTTCAAAAAATCCGGCAGCCAGAATAAATAGAACCACCAGATAGGATCCGTCAGCAGCTTGCCGATCGCAAAAGCCCAGGTCTGCCGGAAACCCAACAATCTGACCCACGAAAGCTTCTGCGCCGAAGCACCGTCTTCCGCCGGCTGCGCCGGCCCCTCATCACTGTTGATATAGCTCCGCTCCGCCTCGGACAGCTTCTTATGCCTCTCCGGCACTTCATATAATATAAACCAGAATATCAACCAGATAAAACCAACGGCCCCTGTTATGATGAACGTCGCCTTCCAACCCCAGTAAGCATTGATAAAGGGCACGCTCAATGGCGCGATAATGGCGCCGATACCCGCTCCGGAGTTAAATAGAGCCGTTGCAAAAGCTCGCTCCTTCCTTGGGAACCATTCCGCTACCGTCTTAATTGCCGCAGGAAAATTCCCGGCTTCGCTCACCCCCAGCGCACTCCGCGCAACCCCAAAGCCAAATACCGTACTGGTGAAGGCATGACACATCGCAGCCACACTCCATAGACCGGTAGCCAGCGCATACCCCATCTTGGTACCTAACTTATCGATAAGCCGGCCGGCAAAAAGTAACCCAACGGCATAAGCGAACTTGAACGCGATCTCCACATTGGCATAATCCGCATCATCCCAGTTCTTCTCCCTCGTCAGTGTCGATTTTAAAAAGCTGATCACCGAACGATCCAGGTAATTGATCGTCGTAGCAAAGAACAATAAGCCACAGATTGTCCACCGGTAACGGCCGATGCCGGAATTTATCACGGTCGCCGAAGATGTATTGGAAGCGTTAGACATGATGAGTCGAAAATACCATTAATTATCGTAAATCGGGGATATTAACAATATCCATATCTGTGTACGTATAGTTCTCACCCGCCATACCCCAGATAAAAGAATAATTGCTCGTTCCGCAACCCGAATGTATCGACCAGGGCGGAGAGACAATAGCCTGGTGATTCGCTACCAGCAAATGCCTTGTCTCCTGCGGCTGCCCCATAAAATGGAACACACGCTGCTGCTCCGGCACATCGAAATAAAAATAAGCCTCCATCCGACGGGAATGAACATGTGCCGGCATCGTATTCCAGACACTTCCCGTCTTCAGGATGGTAAGCCCCATCACCAGCTGACAGCTTTGAATACCCTCCGCATGGATATACTTGTAGATGGTCCGCGCATTGGACGTCTCCGGAGCACCGGTATTCACCGGCAACGCCTTTTCCTTCGGCAGGAATTGTACCGGGTATACCGCATGCGCAGGCGCCGATAACAAAAAGAAAGCAGCCGGCTCAGCAGCCTCTTCACTCTCAAAACTAACCTCCTTCACCCCCTTGCCCGCATAAAGACAATCCATCTTGTTCAGCTCATAGGCAACCCCATCCGCAGTCACCTTGCCCTTCCCTCCCACATTGATGATACCGATCTCGCGACGCTGCAAAAAGAAATCGGCTTTTAATTCCGGATGTGTATCCAGTGTAAGCCGCTTCTTAACCGGGCAGGCACCACCAAGAATAACCCGATCATAATGTGTATATACAAGCTTGACCACATCCCCGGCAATAAGTCTATCCGTCAGGAACGAGCTGCGTAATTCTTCTGTCGTCATCCCCCGAACTTCCTTCGGGCTATGTTCAAATCTTATTTCCATAATTAGTTATATTATTTTATCGTCCCATCCATCCCCCATCGACCGTAAGGATAGTCCCATGTACATAGTCCGCTGCCGCCGAAGCCAAAAAGACCACCGGCCCGCGAAAATCATCCCCCTCCCCCCATCGACCCGCAGGTATCCGATCCAGGATCGATTTGCTGCGAACCGGATCATTGCGCAACGCCTCCGTGTTATCCGTCGCAATATATCCCGGCGCTATACCATTGACATTGACACCCTGCGAAGCCCATTCATTGGCCAATGCCTTTACAAGACTGCCAACCGCACCCTTGCTGGCAGCATAACCCGGAACATTGATCCCCCCCTGGAAGGTCAGCAGCGAAGCCGTAAAAATGATCTTCCCACTCCGCCGAACCAGCATCTCCTTGCCAAATTCCCGGGCGAGAATAAAGGCCGCATCCAGGTTTATAGATAATACCTTGTCCCAGAACTCGTCAGAATGCTGGGCAGCAGGCTGACGAAGGATCATGCCGGCATTGTTTACCAAAATGTCAACCCTTTCATGCTTTTCCTTCACCCGCGCGATAAAGGCATATAAGCTCCCCCGATCCGTCAGATCGGCCTGGAAAGCCGATAACCCAACCCCCAAAGCCTTCACCTCCTTCTCAATATCACTGTCCTTTACCGCCAAAGAAGCCGAGACACCAATAATGTCAGCCCCAGCCTCAGCCAGCCCCAGCGCCATAGCACGCCCGATACCCTTATTACAGCCGGTGACCAGCGCAACTTTACCTTTTAAATTAAACAGATTCCCCATAAATTATTAGTGAACAAGTCGTTAACTTTGACCGTGTACAAGTGTACATCGTTATTCTATAAGAAAAGTGTAATAAATCGATTTTATTTACGAAAACGTTTGCGACCAGATCAATGAATGAAGTTTGAAGCCATAACCATAAAGGACATTGCGAAGGCGCTAAACCTCTCTGTATCCACAGTATCGAAAGCATTACGTGGCAGCCATGAGATCAGTGAAGAAACGAAAAAGACCGTGCTTTCCTACGCCCGTGAACACAACTACAAACCCAACCCCATCGCCCAAAGCCTCAAACGCGGCCGGAGCAAATCCATCGGGGTCATCGTCTGCAACATCGATAACAACTTCTTTTCACAGGTCATCAACGGCATCGAATCCGTCGCCCGCCAAAAGGATTATAATGTCATCATCACCCAAAGCCAGGAGTCATACGAACGGGAAGTCGCCAACTGCGAACACCTCTCCTCCCGATCGGTAGACGGCCTTATCATCTCCCTTTCCGCCGAGACAAAAGTCGTAGACCATTTGATAAAACTCCACGAAAAAGGATTGCCTATGGTCCTTTTCGATCGGATCACAGATGAAATAGCCACCCACAAAGTCATCGCCAACAATTTTAAAGGCGCGTATGATGCCACCAGGCACCTCATACAACAAGGCTTCCGGCAGATCGCACACATCACCAGCAGCGGGAGCCTGTCCATTACCCTCGAAAGACTCGAAGGATATAAAAAGGCATTGACAGATGCCGGCCTGAAACCAGACCCCAGATATATTAAATTTTGTCCCCACGGTGGCATGCTCCCCGAAGAGACCCGCCAGGCCCTGACCGAACTGCTCCAGCTAAAGGTCAGACCCGATGCCATCTTCACCGCCAGCGACCGCCTCAGTACAACCACCCTGAGCCTGCTGCGAAAAATGCAGATCCCCGTCCCCGAACAAATAGGACTGGTGGGATTTACCAATTCCATCTCAGCCGACATTTTCCACCCTTCACTGACATCGGTAGTGCAGCCAGCCCTCGAAATGGGACAGCTCGCCACAGAGCTCCTCATCCAGCTGATCGAAAGCCGGCGACCGGTGACACAATTCCAAAAAAGGATCCTCGAAACAGAATTGAAGATCCGCGATTCCAGCCTCCGTACACCCTGATTTTTTATTATCTTTGCCCCGACAACCTATGCTGAAAAAGTGGATCTACATATTCTCCATCTTTTGCCTCGCCAACAGCCAACCGCTGCTGGCCGATCTTCATTCACATATAGGTTCACAAACATTGCTGGACTTGCTTATCGGCCAGGTCCAGGACGACGACGACAACGATAAGACACCGGCAAAGGCGTCCTGCCGTCACTTCCTCTCGGTCATCCGCGGAGCAGCCGTCAATATCCAGATCCCGCTGGCAACGATCTTTGGCGCCTTCCGCCTTCAGGGCATAACCCGCCATTTCTACGGCAACCACCTTATCCGTAAACCCATTCTTCCCACTTACTACAACTTCCTCTTCCGGCTAAGTCCGTTCTAAAAGCTGTTTTCGCAAAGAGATAATTATTTCATCCAGAGAAAACAGCAATAATGAAACATCTTCTCCCGGTCAACGCCGCGTTGATCATCCTGTTATGTATTTCCCAGTCAGGCTGCACATCCTATGGCCAGCCCGATCGCCCAAAGTCGGATACCTTACAGCTGCCGGTACTAACCCTGAAACAACAGGATACCATTCTGCAAACAGCCTATGTAGCCGACATCCAGGCAATAAAGAATATTGAGATCCGCACCCGCGTAAAGGGTTTCCTCGAAACTATCTACGTCGACGAAGGCAAGCTGGTAAAAAAGGGACAGCCCCTGTTCCGGATAAATGACGAAGAATACAAGGTGACCCTGTCCAGAACGAAAGCAGCACTCTCCAATGCAGTAGCCACAGCCAAAGCCTCCGAAGTAGAGCTGCAACGCGTCCGGCTCCTGGTCGACAAACACGTGGTCGCCGCCTCGGAACTGGAAGTGGCAGCCGCCAAGCTGGCCGCCGACAACGCCAATATCGCAGAGGCAAAGGCTACAGTGACCAGCGCCGAAAACCACCTTTCCTATACCCTGATCCGGGCCCCCTTCGACGGATTGATCGACCGGATCCCACTCAAAGCAGGCAGTCTCATAGATGAAGGGACACTCCTGACTACCCTTTCCGACATCAGCTCCATCTACGCCTATTTCAGCATCCCTGAAAATGAATACCTCCAGTACGAAAAGACCAGGCTGTCCTCGCCCGGCCAGCGCAGCAGCGAGGTGAAGCTGATCCTCGCAGACGGTAGTAATTATACCCACACAGGGACCATCGAGACAGTAGAAGGAGAGATCGAACAGAACACCGGATCCATCGACTATCGCGCGCTGTTCCCAAATCCACAACGCCTGCTTCGGCATGGAGCCACCGGCAAGCTCTATCTTTCCAATAAAATAGCTGACGTCCTTCTGATCCCGCAACGATCCGCATTCGACATCCAGGATAGAACCTATGTCTATGTTGTAAATAAAGACAACACCCTCCGGACGCAAAGATTCGTCCCGCTGACACGCCTCGGGGGTAATTACCTGGTCAGGGAAGGACTCCACGCCGACGACAGGATCCTGTATGAAGGCGCACAGAACGTACGCGAAGGAATGACAATCCGGCCACAGCCTATCAGCGCAGATGTCCTGCAGGCTCAAAAAAAATAATCCATCATGTTGCAATTATTTATCAGGCGACCCGTGCTGTCGCTGGTGATTTCTTTGATCATCCTCTTACTGGGGATCTTATCGCTGACAAACCTTCCGGTCACCCAGTTCCCCGATATCGTCCCGCCCTCGGTGACAGTAACAGCCAATTACACCGGCGCCAATGCCGAGGTCTGCACAAAAGCAGTAGCCACCCCGCTGGAAAGAGCCATCAACGGCGTTCCCGGCATGACCTATATGTCCACCGTATGCAGCAATGACGGCCTTACCGTTATTACGATCAACTTCAACGTCGGAGTAGACCCCGACCAGGCAGCCGTAAGCGTACAGAACCGCGTCGCGACCATCCTCGACGAACTGCCGGAAGAGGTCATCCGCGCCGGCGTCACCACGGAGAAAGAGGTCAACAGCATGCTGATGTACCTGAACATCCAAAGCCAGGACAGCACCCTCGACGAAAAGTTCATCTATAATTTCACTGACATCAATATCCTTCAGGAACTCAAACGGATCAATGGAGTAGGCCGCGCCGAGATCATGGGCGCCAAAGAATATTCCATGCGCGTATGGCTAAAGCCCGACCGCATGGTCGCCTATCACGTAGCAACCGACGAGGTCATACAAGCCATCCGCAATCAGAACGTCGAGGCAGCACCCGGCAAGACCGGCCAGAGCTCCGATCGCTCCCCCCAGCCCCTGCAATATGTACTGAGATACCCGGGTAAGTTCTTCGAGCCTGCACAATACGAGAATGTCGTTATCCGCGCCGACAGCAACGGTTCGATCCTGCGATTAAAAGAGATCGCAGACGTCGAGTTCGGAGCCCAGACCTATAACATGATCTCAAAGACGGACGGCCAGGCCTCCGCTTCCATCCTGATCAAACAACGGCCCGGCAGCAACGCACGCGATGTCATCAACGGGATAAAAACCAGGATGGCCGAGCTGAAAGCCAGCTTCTTTCCACCCGGTATGACCTATAACATCAATTATGATGTCTCCCGTTTCCTCGACGCTTCCATCCACGAAGTATTACGGACCCTCTTCGAAGCCTTCATCCTCGTTTTTATCGTTGTGTTTATCTTTTTGCAGGACGTACGCTCGACATTGATCCCTGCACTGGCCGTGCCCGTAGCCCTCATAGGCACTTTCTTCTTTATGCAGCTGCTGGGCTTTTCCATCAACCTGCTTACCCTCTTCGCCCTCGTTCTCGCCATCGGTATCGTTGTAGACAACGCCATCGTTGTCGTCGAAGCGGTACATTACAACATGACAGAGTTCCACCTGTCCGCCATGGATGCCACCCTCCGCGCGATGAAAGCCATCAGCGGCGCCCTCGTCGCCATTACGCTCGTCATGTCTGCGGTCTTCCTTCCCGTTGCCTTTATGACAGGACCAGTCGGCGTTTTCTACCGGCAGTTCTCGCTGACACTGGCCATTTCGATAGTCATCTCGGGCATCAACGCACTGACCCTAACCCCGGCCTTATGCGCTATCCTGTTAAAACATGCTCCACCACGTCGCAAAAGGTCCCTGCTCCAGCGCTCCTTCGCCGGCTTCAATAAAGGATACGATTCGATGTCTGACGGATATGGTCGCCTGCTCCTGCGCATAGCAGGACGAAAATGGGTCACCCTGATACTACTTCTATTTTTCGTAGGTGCATCCTGGCTCTTCAGCAGTATCCTGCCCGGCGGTTTCATCCCGACAGAAGATCAGGGCATGATCTATGTCAACGTCACTACCCCACCTGGCTCAACAGTAGAACGTACCGAACAGGTGCTGAGCCAGGTACAGCAGGAGGCATCAAAAATGGAGACAGTAGAGTCGGTGTCCACACTCGCCGGCTATAGCCTCGTCAACGAAGTCGCTGGCGCCTCCTATGGGATGGCGATGATCAGCCTTAAGCCCTGGGATCAACGCAAACATTCTCTCGAAGCCATCATCAGCCGGCTGGAAAAAAAGACAAGATCACTCGGCGACGCCACGATCCAGTATTTCCCGCCGCCTACCATACCCGGTTTTGGCAATGCCAGCGGTTTTGAGATAAGACTGCTCGACCGCAGCGGCTCAGACGATCTGCAAAAAACAGCCCTTATGTCAAATAATTTTATCGACGCGCTGAATCGCTCTCCCGAAATAAAAGGCGCCTTCAGCACTTTCGACGCTAGCTTCCCTCAATATCTTATCTCCGTAGACCAGGCAATGGCCGCACAAAAAGGGATTACCATCGACAACGCCATGTCTACCTTACAAACCCTCATGGGTAGCTATTATGCCTCCAATTTCATCCGCTTCGGCCAGATGTATAAGGTGATGGTCCAGGCTTCCCCCGAATTCCGGACAAAACCGGAAGATGTTTTGAAACTCCATGTAAAGAATGACAAAGGAGAAATGGTCCCGCTCGCCACCTTTATCAGAATGGAAAAGATCCATGGACCCGAACAGCTGACACGATATAATATGTATACCTCTGCAATGATCACCGGCGACGCAGCACCCGGATATAGCAGCGGAGACGCGATAGCCGCCATCTCCCGTACGGCAAAGGACAAGCTCCCAAAAGGTTACAGCTTCGACTGGTCAGGCATGACCCGCGAACAGATCCTTTCCGGCAACCAGGCCATCTTCATTTTCCTCATCTGCCTGCTGTTCGTCTACCTTTTGCTCGCAGCACAATACGAAAGCTTATTGCTACCCTTCCCCGTTATCCTATCCCTGCCGACAGGCATCTTCGGCGCTTTTTTCCTATTAAAGATAGCCGGGCTGGAAAATAATATCTATGCACAGGTAGCCCTCGTTATGCTTATCGGCCTGCTGGGGAAAAATGCCATTTTGATCGTTGAGTTCGCCATCCAGCGGCAAAAAGAAGGCTTCAGCACCCTGCAAGCCGCAATAGCCGGGGCAAAAGAAAGACTAAGACCCATCCTGATGACCTCTCTCGCCTTTGTCGCAGGACTGCTGCCATTGTGTTTTGCAGATGGCGCCGGCGCCATGGGCAACCGCAGCATCGGTACCGCCGCAGCCGGAGGCATGCTGTTCGGAACGATCTTCGGACTTATCCTCATCCCCGGTCTCTACGTTCTGTTTAGCAAAAAATCAAAACTTCCTGCCCCCACAGCGATAATATTGATCATCGTACTAATGATCTCATCCTGCAAAACCAAGGCACCCACACTAACCCCAAAGCCCACACTACCCGAAACCTTCGCAGAAAGTAAAGACACCACTACCGTCGCTGCCATCCCCGTCTCCCAATTCTTCGCCGATCCATACCTTCGGCAACTCATCGACACGGCAATAAAGAACAATCCCGACATCCTCTCAGCCTTTCAGCGTATACAGGTAGCCGCCGCCGGCATGCGCTATAATAAGGCGTTCCTGCTTCCACAGGTAAATGTCGCCGCCACAGCAGGTGTCGACAAATACGGCGACTACACCATGAATGGCGTCGGCAACCATGACACCAACCTTTCCCCCAACGTCGACGGAGATCAGCAAATTCCCAATCCTACCGGGGACTACTTCATCGGTCTTCGAAGCTCCTGGGAAATAGACCTCTGGGGTAAGCTCCACAGCAGGAAAGAAGCCGCGCTCAACCGCTGGCTGGCAAGCAGGGAAGCAGGACGGCTGATGACGACAACCCTGATCTCGGATCTCGCCACATTATACTATCAGCTGCTCGCCCTCGACAACGAACAAAAAGTGCTGACAAAAAATATACGCTTACAGGAAAATGCCCTCGAGATCGTAAAAGTGCAAAAAGAAGGCGGCAGAGCGACAGAACTGGCCGTACAACAGTTCCAGGCCCAATTGCTTCATACAAGAAGTCTTCAATATACCACCGCACAGCAGATCACAGAGACAGAGAATCAATTGAATTTCCTCGCAGGACGAACTACACAATCTATTCATCGCGACAGCTCCCTGCCCGACATCGCCCTGCCCGAAAACCTGTCAGCAGGCCTGCCCTCCCAACTCCTGCTGAACAGACCCGACATCCACGCAGCAGAGTTGAATCTCCAGGCGCTCAACGCAGACATCCGCGCAGCCAGAGCCGCTTTCTTCCCCTCCCCGACCTTGTCGCCATACCTGGGATACAACGCCTTCAAACCGGCTTTACTGTTTAACTCCGGCTCCGTCGCTTACGGCATCATAGCCGGTATGATGGCGCCCGTCTTCAACCGCAATGCGATAAAGGCCGATTACGAACGGACCATCGCAGAAGGCCGCATCGCCCTCTACGACTACCAGCGGGCAGTGCTCACCGGTTTCATGGAGGTTACCAACAGCATGAAAGGCATTCGTAACTATACCGATTACTATCGGTTAAAACAACAGGAAGCCGAGTCTTTAAATAATGCGGTGGGAGTAGCCAACGACCTCTACAGGGTAGGCAGGGCTTCCTATCTCGAGGTCATCACCGCTCAACGCAGCGTGCTCGATGCGGAACTGGAGGTCAACTCGGCTAAAAAGAGTATCCTGTTACACACTATTAATCTATATCGCAGTGTCGGCGGGGGTTGGCGATAAGATGCGGCAGACCACCCCGCCTGCGAGCCGGCACGCTGGCCTAATAAGCTGCCTTGTCCAGCCCCGTGCGATTAGTTACCAGCTCACCCGCACTAAAACCACCGCATGAGCCGGCAAGCTCACCGGAACAGACAATTCCCCACCAACCACAGCAGCGGCAAAGTCCTTGCCAACCCGCTGCAGCTGCCCAGCCTTCTCCAAAACCGTATACTGAGCAGCACTGACATCCTGCGGCGATCCCATCTGCTTCCAAACGCCATACGCATTACTATGCTCCTCATCGATCCCAAACTGCTGCACATTCACCCGCGAACCCGGTATATTCTTCAACCGTAGCACCCGCGAAACCGTCGCTCCCGGCAGATCATCATCACTATAATTCCACAACATGACCGTCATCGTATGTCCATCCGCCGCCGCCAGCACACTCTCAGCCACACCATTTTCTATTTTCACCCTATTCCCCCGCATCATGCCATACATCCTAAACACATTCAACACCGGCTTATCAACACCGTTAGTAGCCAGATCCCTGAACCCATCAAACCATTTCTGCCCCTCAAATTCAAAAGACCAGCTCGTCGCACCCGCCAGATTTACCCCATACAGCTCCGCCGAATCCAATATCCGTGCAAACGAAGCAGCCGTATAACTCGAATACATCGTCCCATTTCTATAGGCATTCTCCGGATTCGTAGCCATCCCGCAGGCAGCACATCCCTCCGGATCGCATTCCGTAATATAGATAGGAAGCTGACCAAAAGCCGACCCCTTCACTATCTCAAAACCCCTCGCCACATCCTTCAGTTGCGGGTTCATATTCATTCGCACATGCCCATCCACGAACTTCGGACTCCCCTTCGCATGATAGCTGATAAAATCCAACGGCACACCCTTCGTCGCACAATGCTCCAAAAAAGTCTCCAGCCATTCCGCCGCCTTGTCCCAACCCGGCCCCGTAGTCGCAGGTCCGCCCACACGCGCAGCCGGCAACGCCCTCTTCACCGCAGCAGCAGCATAGTCATATAGTTTAAAGTACTCCTCCCTCGTCCCCTTCCAATAAGAGATATTTGGCTCATTCCACACTTCCCACAACCAGGTCCCAACTTCTTTCTCTCCATATTTCTGCACACAATGCCGAACCCATTGCTCCACCAGCTTCCCCCACTTGTTATAGTCGACCGGCGGCCAGGCCCATCCCGTATAAATGCTGTCATACTTTACCCCCGGTTTCCAATGATGCCGGTATGGCTCCGGATGCGTAGACAAGGCCTCCGGCATAAATCCAATTTCCGCGAGTGGCTTCATCCCCCGGCTGACATAGCTATCAAATATGCTGTCCGCTATATGCCAGTCATAAACCGCGTTTCCACCCGCATCCTCCGTATAGGCATTGGTAGAGCCCCACTTTAACGCAGCCTCCCCATCCCCTGTCGTGAGTAAATTATGACACCGCACATACACCGGCACAGGGCTCAAAGCAGCCAGCTCAGACAAAAGCTTACGCCCATCCTTCATATAGGTATAGTTCGGCTCGTCATAACCGAACTGTGCCCAGAACGTCGAAAAAGGCCGCCCCTGCTTCGCATAATCCACAACCACCTCCGCCGCGGGCGCGCCCGCCCGACCCACCGGCGTCCCCGCCCCAGCTCCCTGCGCCGGCGCCGCAGGCTGCCCATACGCACAAATCCCCGCTAAGAATAGCAGGGATCCATTAACCAAAACCAGCAGTGATGCCAGCTTAATCGGTGAAGTCAACATGAGAACTCTTATTTTTTGTAATAAAATAATAGATCGGTATACCCAACAACACAATCCCAAGACCCGGCCAGGTAAATTTAGGTTTATAAATGAATAACAGTATACAGATAGTCCCGGCTAACAAAATATATAGTAAAGGCAACACCGGATACCCGAACGCCCTGTAAGGACGGGGCGCCTCCGGCCTGGTCTTCCTCAGCCGGAAAATACCGATGATCGTCAGGATATAAAATATCAACACCACAAAGATGACATAGTCAAGCAGCTCCCCATATTTTCCGCTGAGACAAAGCACAGACGCCCACGCACATTGCATCCACAGCGCCCGCGCCGGTACCCCATTCCCGTTCAACACCCCCACCTGCTTAAAGAATACCCCATCCCTGGCCATCGTATAATATACCCTGGCCCCCGAGAGGATAAGCCCATTGTCACAACCAAAGGTCGAGATCATCAGCAGAATAGCCATCACCGTGGTACCGCTGGCCCCAAAGATCCGTAAAGAGGCCGTCACCCCAACCCGGTCATTTTCCGCATTGGCAATGGCGTCGAGAGGCAATACATTGATATACATCAGGTTGGTCGCCACGTAAATAGCCGTCACGATCAGCGTACCCAAAAACAGGCTCAGACCTATATTCCGCTGCGGCTGCTTGATCTCCCCCGCAATAAAGGTGACATTGTTCCAGGAGTCACTGCTAAAAAGACTGCCCACCATGCTGCCCGCAATCGCACCAAGCCCGGCAAAACCAAGGTAAGGAACGATCACCCCGCCTTCCAGCTTGCCCAACGCAAACCCGGTGCTCCAGTTGGCAGCCGCGACCCCCTTCCTGGCAGCAAGCAGAAAGCCAAAGATGACAAGCCCGGCCAACGCCAGTATCTTGGCCAGCGTAAAGACCGTCTGTATCAGCTTCCCCTCCCTGACTCCCATGGTATTGATATAGGTCAGCACCACGATAAGCAGGATAGACGTCACCTGCGCCGCCGATATTTTCAAAAAACCCAGGTCGAACAAAATATGATGTTCACTCAGACCAGGAAAGATATAAGCCGCAAACTTCGAAAAAGCCACCCCCACAGCCGCGATCGAGCCCGCCTGGATGACCGCAAAAAAGCTCCACCCATACAGGAACCCCGTCAGTGGGTTAAAGGCCTCTTTCAGATATACATATTGCCCACCCGCCTTCGGGAACATCCCGCTTAATTCACCATAGCTAAGCGCCGCCGTAAGGGTCAGCACACCCGTGAGGATCCAGACAAGAATAAGCCATCCCGCCGAACCGACATTACGCGTTATATCCGCACTGACGATAAAGATCCCCGAGCCGATCATAGATCCAACCACGATCATCGTAGCATCCAATAAACCCAGCGACTGTTTGAAGCCTGCTTTTTCTTCTGCCATTAAGCAAAGGTTTTCTCCGGCCGGATAGAAAGATAATCGGGAAGCGCAGGCCGCGTGGCAACACTCTCCCCAATGATCTTTAATACTCTTTCCCTTTCTTTTCCTTCCAGCGTAAGACGCGGGGCACGAACATATTCACTCCCAATACCCGTCTGCACTTCCGCCAGTTTAATATACTGCACGAGCTTGCTGTGGATATCCAATTCCAGCACAGGCATAAACCAGCGATAGATAGCCAGCGCCTCTTCGATCCGCCCCGCCTTTACAAGACGATAGATCGCCACCGTCTCCGCAGGAAAGGCGCAAACCAGGCCCGCAACCCAACCATCCGCCCCCATCAGCATTTCCTCCATGGCCAGCGTGTCGACGCCACAAAGGACCTTTAGCCTCGTCCCAAACCGGTTGAACATTCTGGTCACATTCGACACGTCACGCGTCGATTCCTTCACAGCCTGGATATTCGGGCACTCTATCAGCTCCTCGAACATATCCAGCGTCACTTCGATCTTATAATCGTAAGGATTGTTATAGATCATGATAGGCAGGTCGGTAGATTCCGCAACCGTCTTAAAATAAGTCACTGTCTCCCGGTCATCCGCCTTATACCGCATCGGAGGAAGCATCATCAGCCCCTCTGCACCCCAGGCCTTCGCATAGGCAGCCTGTTGTAATGCTTCACGCGTAGAGCCCTCGGCTATATTCAGGATGACCGGAACCTTACCGTCCACCGATTCCACCGCAAACTTTACCAGCTTTTCCTTTTCTTCCACCGTCAATACGCTCGCCTCCCCAAGACTCCCGCCAAGAATAACCCCATCCACACCGGAAGCCAGCTGAAATTTCAGGTTCTTTTCAAATAGTTTAAGGTCTAATTCGTCCTTCGCAGTAAATTTGGTAGTAAGAGCAGGGAAGACCCCTTTCCAAACAATAGCCATAAGATCTGATTTTCTTTTTCCAAATGTATTTATTAGACAACTACCTCGTATATTGGTTTTTAATCAATTCTGCGCAGATATTAACCTCTTAGAGCTCGTGCTCATTGCGGTGTGGCGGCTCCACCCCCAACAGCTCCCGCACAAAGAAATCCCTCCTCTTGACACGCCCGTAAAGGCCCCCATCCGTATGATCCGACCCCGGTATCGGCAGGAACTCAAAGGTCTTCCCCGCCTTGATCAACGCATCCGCCACCCGGTATGTCGACTCAGGCGGCACATTGTTATCCGCCTCCCCAACCATCAGCAAAAGATCCCCCTGTAATTTCCACGCATTGGTGACATTCGACTGCTCATCATAGTGCTTGCCCACAGGATACCCCATCCACTGCTCATTCCACCACTGCTTGTCGATCCGGTTATCATGACAGCCACAGCTGCTGACAGCAACTTTATAAAATTCCGGATGGAATAACAATCCCCCCAGCGAGTTCTGGCCCCCCGCCGAAGTGCCATACAACCCTACCCGATCGATATCCGCATAGGTGTACCTCGCAGCCATCGCCTTCATCCACAGGATCCTATCCGGAAAACCCGCGTCTGCTATATTGTGCCAGCAGACGTCATGAAACGCCTTGCTCCGGTTGGCCGTTCCCATCCCATCGATCTGAACCACGATAAACCCCATCTGCGCAATACTCTGCATCTCGCCATAACGACCCGTAAAATCCTTTGGCACAAAGGCATCCTGCGGACCGGCGTAGATATTCTCGATGACAGGATACTTCCGGCTGGGATCAAAATCATTCGGCCGTACAATGATCCCCCAGATATCCGTTACACCATCCCGCCCCTTCGCATGAAAAGGCTCGGGGAACCGGAATCCAGCCGCCAAATATGCAGACGCATCCGCCCTTTCCACCTCAAGCACCTTCTTCCCGTCCGCAGTCCGTCGAAGCTCCGTAACCGTGGGCACATTTATCTCCGAATAAGCATCGAGATAATATTTTCTGTCAGGCGAATACGTTACAATATGATTTGCCTTCTCAGGAGTAAGATTAAAAAGATGATTCCCATCAAAGCCAATCCGGTAATAATGGACATAATAAGGGTCTTCATCCGGATTCATACCGCTGGCGGAAAACCAGATCTCCCTTTTCCGCGTATCCACGCTATCAATCCCGCGAACGACCCAGGGTCCCTTCGTTATCGCTGTCTTCTGATCGCCCGTAAGCAGGTCCATCAGGTAAAGATGCTGCCACCCGTCCTTCTCCGAGCTCATCAGCATTTCATTCTTCTCCGGTAAATAGTAGGTGAACAACCTCGATTCGTAAATAAATGTATTCGTCTTCTCGTCAATAACAGTGCGGGTTTCAGCCGTCGTCGCATCCACTTCGATAACCCGGAAACGCTGATGTCCCCGTTCGACCCTTTCAAACGTGAAGTACCGGTTATCAGCAGATCGCCAATGCAATTCAGGAGCACCAAAGAAATCCAGCACAGGCGTATTTACCTTTACCGTCTTCTTATCCGCCGGCCGGAAAAGAAACATTTCATAAGTGGTAAAAGGATCCCCCGGTTGCTTGTAAGGCCTTTTTTTCAACTGCCCCCTTGTCGTACCACTCACAGACGACAATACATAATAAACAGCCGAATCTTTCACAGGATCAATATGATAGCCGACAATATATTTACTGTCCGGCGACCAGGCCAGCTGCCCATAAGGCTTTCCCTCCGTCCCATCACTGGTAAAAGCAAAAGCATCGCTTACACCCCCGTTAGCCGGACGAACAAAGACATTATTATCCTTTATAAAAGCCACCCATTGTTTGTCGGGAGAAAGAGAGTCCGTTGCAAAAGACCCCCACCGGCGACCCCCCCAACGCGCAAACCCCGTAAACCGCGTAGCAGTATCAGCAGGCTCCGCATCCAGCTTCTTACGCGTGCCATGTATCAGATCGACAGAGATGTACTCCTTTACACTATCCTTCAAAAAATTCCGGTACCAGAAACTCCCATTGTCCGCCGCCCAATGAGGCCTCACCGTAGCCTTAAAGATCGAACGCGTAGCCACACTATCCAATATTTTCGCTTTCCTATATCTTTCCAATACCTCCGTCCTTGAAGGATGATAAGGTTGAGCAATAACACTCAGGCAGGCGCAAAGCACACCCACCTGCATAAGCAGTAGTTTCTTCATTATATAAGCGGTATTATTTGAAAACCCCGGTGCCGTAGGCACCTAATCAAATCTCTCGACGGCGAAAGCCGTCAGATCGATCCCTGTCTTCACCTCATCCACCAATTGACTTACCAGCAACCCCGTCCCGGCCCCCAGGCTCAACCCAAGCATAGAATGCCCCGTCGCCATCACCACATTCTTATATTTACTTATCCTCCCGATATACGGCAACCCATCCGCAGAACAAGGCCGGTATCCATACCATATCTTTTCAACCGGAGGCATCGGCACTTCCCATTCCGGAAAGAACCGCTTCACCGCATTCAATATCCCCTGCACCCGCGCATATCGCGGAGGCGCATCCGTAGACGTAATTTCCATCGTTCCGCCAAAACGGATCTTATTCCCATCCATCGGCGTTATAGCAGCCCGGCCTTCCACCAGTATCGCCGGATAGTTTAGCGTATAAGGTGAATCTTCAAGCGTGACCGAATAACCACGACCCGCCACAAGAGGCAGCCGCGTATCCAGCAGGGCAGCCATCTCCCGGCTCCACGATCCTGTAGCAACAACCACCTCATCGGGAGCATACCCATTCGAGGACGTGATCACCCGGGAGACCCTGCTGCCCGTCGTCTCGATTTTCTTCACCTCTTCATGCGGTATCAGCTGCACACCCGAAGCCTTCAGCAGCGAGATAAGCCCACGCATCAGCTTGTCAGGATAAAGATGCCCATCACATTTGAAGAAAATAGCCCCAAGCCCATTCACGGTCGTATGCGGCTCCTTAGCCTGCAACGCAGCCGCATCCAGCAGCTCTACATCAAGCCCCAGCTCATGGGCCTTTTCCACCGTATGATGCGCATGCTCCGCCGCAGCCTCCGTCTGAAATATTTCCAATAAACCCTTATGCTGATAAGCAAACTCAAAACCAGGCAGCTTGAGCCATTCATTCTCATATTCATACTGACTCAACAACGCAATATCTTTAAGGGGAACAGCCGACCGGTCCACATGCGCAGCATTCGCACTCTTCATAAATTTTACCCCCCAGTCGATCAGCGACCGGCTCAGCCGCGGCTGAACATAAAAGGGGCTTTGCGAATTCAACATCCATTTCAAACCCTGCCGTACAATTCCCGGTGTGGCCAGGGGAATAAAGTGACTGGGACACACATAACCACAATTGCCATAAGAGCAATTATCCATAAAATCCGACTTATCCAATACGGTAACCTGGTGTCCGGCCTTTTGAAGATAGTACGCAGAGCTCAACCCTATGATACCACCTCCAATAACAACAACATTTTTCTTCATTAAGCAAAAATAAGCGCTATTGCAACGCCCCGGACCGCAACGATATACACTTATTTTAACCTGTTTTTAGTTAGAATTACCCACGCGCCATCCCCTGTTTCGAACCCCATTTCCCCACCCGTTCACCCCGGTTCGCCATCCCCGGCGTCCGTTCATCAACCTTTCTTACCACCCGTCACAATGCGGCCATAAAAGACCATTGTAACCATATTTTAACCACCTTTTACCCGATATTAATAATCCGGTGATAATATCCGTAAATTGAGTAAATTCATATAAAGGTTACACTGAGGTCATAATTTGTTAACCGTTCACGCCAAAACTACACAGTGATGAAAGTATTGCAATTCACCATTCCGGTGCCACATGACAAGACTGTCATCGTGCAAAAAGATGAGCTTCCTCACTTTTATCCACATCTGCACCGCCATCAGGAGATCCAGCTGACCTGGATCCAGCAGGGAGAGGGGACCCTGGTCGCCGAGAACAACATGTATGCATTCCGCCCGGGAGAGATCTACTGGCTGGGTGTCAACCTCCCGCATGTTTTTAAAAGCGACCCTTCCTATTTCGCCCCCTCCAGCAGAAAAAAGGTCCAGACTTTAAACATCTTTTTCAACGTCAAAGGACAATTGGATAGCTTCTTCGAGCTGCCCGAGATCAAGAATCTAAAGAACTTCCTCCAGAATCAACAGACCGGTTTTAAAGTCCCCCCCCAATACACGACAGAGATCTCGGCAAAAATGCTGCGGATCCAAAATAGCACAGGCGTAGACCAGCTGATCCATTTCATCGAGCTCCTAAAACAGCTGAGCACCTTCCAGGAACTACAACCCCTGTCCTCCTGCGGACAACCCGCCGCCTACAGCGAACACGAAGGCATCCGCATCGGGGCCATTTACAACTACATCATGCAACAGTATGACAAACCCATCACGCTGGAAGATGTTGCCAAACAGGCTCACATGACACCCCAGGCCTTCTGTCGCTACTTCAAAAAACATACCTTGCACACCTTCGTCTCCTTCCTCAATGAAGTACGTATCAACGAAGCCTGTAAGAAACTGACAGACGGCAACTACGACAGCATCGCTACCGTAGCCTATAATTGCGGATTTAACAGTATCACAAACTTCAATCGAGTATTCAAAAGTGTCACAGGGAAATCACCCAGCGAATACGTAGGATCCTACTTCGCCAGCGTAGCCGTCGCCGAATAAACCTAATTCCTGACCATCCTTATCGTCCCGGAAACCGGCCCGACGCTGGTATGCGGCCCATGCGCCACAAATTTCACCCTAACGGTTTGCTTACCCTTTACCAATTCCTGCGGAACGGCATAGCTGATCTCGTAAAATTTGCTCTGCTTAAAAGAGTTCAGATCCTGTGTGGCAATCGTCTGCCCATCCACCTGGATATCAAAGATCCTCCCCCTATGATCATCTCCCCAATAAGAGCAGCGTAACGAATTCCCCATCGAAGGATCCACCTTCATCACAAACGAGAACCCACCCCCATTCTCGGCAACCCTCCACTTACGCCCATGCGCCTCACCCGATTGTAAATTATCCCCCGTAAAAGAATGATCCCGCTCCGGCTGCATCTCCCCCAGCCGAAGCCGGTCGATAGTCCGTTCTTCCAGCTCCTGCTCCTTACGACGCTCCGCAGCATACCGAACCTGCTCCGCCGCCCAGCTGGCCGGAGTGAAAAGATCCCAATAAACACTGTAATACTCATTCGCGGTCCGGTTAAAAGGAATCAGCTTCACATCCCCCGGCTGCCCGGCCCCACTCGTCTTAAAGCTCAAATCCTCACCGCCCGCACGTCTCACCCACTGATTCGGATCCGCACTCGCCGACACCAGCACAGGTATCCCCTTCACCGGATCAGGTTCCGTAGCTCCCAATTCCCCCGCCAGCAACACCGGCCCATAAAACACCGCCACACGCGAAGCATTGTCAGGCATTGATTCCGTATAAAAAGATTCAGGGAACCGCACCTCCACCCTATCATTATCCTTCCAGTGACGATCCACCACCATATACCCATCACTCCCCATCACAATCTTCTCCGGCTTCCCGTTAACCATGATCGATACCCCGTCACCCGCCCAATGCGGACGACGGATCCGCAACGCGAACGTCGCCGCTCCCTTCACGATCAGGCTCACCCTATCCTCTGCCGGCAACAAAGAGGTCTGCTCGATCGTCACCCCCTTTTCCTTCCACGTTAACCGCGACGGAATAAACAAATTCACATAAAGACTCCCATCCGGGCCCCGCGAATAAATACTCTCCCCATACTTTACATGATTCTCCATCCCCGATCCCACACAACACGTGAACGTATTGAAGGGATCACTATACTCCTTCCGCCCACCCATCCGGAGCGGAACAAAATAGGTCATCATCCCCGTCTCATGATTCTGAGACGCAAGAATATGATTGTACAAAGCCTTTTCATAATAGTCCATCAACCCCGCCGAAGGATGCCAGGCAAAAAGATGCCTGGTCAGCTTCAACATATTATACGTATTACAGGTCTCCGTCGTATTCTCCGTCAGCTCGTCATTAAGCTTCCCCGCCTGACCCAGATATTCATAGTCACTATTCCCACCCGTCGCATAAGAATGCCCCGAAACCACGATCTTCCAAAATGATTCCGCGATCTCCCGATCCCGGTCATCTCCCGTCAGCTCCCACCGCCGCGCACAACCAATGACCTTCGGGATCTGCGTATTCGAATGCTTCCCGGCCAGATCATCCAGCCCGTGCGACAATGAGTCCAGTATCCGATGATCATGGAACTTGTAAGACAGATCCAGGTATTTCTTTTCCCCCGTGATAGAATAAGTGTTCGTCAATACATCATTCATCCCGCCATATTCACAGGCCAGCATCTTCTGTATGGTCGAGTCCGGCAGATGCCCCACGATAGTCCCCGTCCAGTCAGCCATCCCCCGCTCCACCTTCAATGCCGTAGAATTATCACAATACAAATAAGCATCCAATAACCCCGCCATCACCTTGTGCACCGTATACCAGGGCGACCAGGCCCCATTCAGGTCAAATCCATGCGAGCGAACAACACCCGCCGATACCTCCGACCACAGACTATCCTCCCCCGGTATAGCTCCCAGATATCCCGCCATACTCACCATCCCCGCCGGCGCCACAACCCGGGCACGGGCCTCCTGGCAAGCCGCCAGCTCATCCACGATATAATTCACCTTGTCCAGGTAATGTTGATCACCCGTAGCCGCATACATCATCGAACAAGCCGAGAGATAATGCCCCAGCGAATGCCCCGCAAGACCAGAAGATTCCCAGCCTCCATATTTCGCCCCCTTAGCCACAAGCCCCGCATGCACCCGAAAATCCGAGAGCAGGCGATCAGGCTCGATCAAAATCAAATACCTCCCATCCGCCTCCATAGCCTGCTTAAAAGGACCGTCAAGCAACCGAACCTCCTTTATGCTAAAAGGATAGGCCTTAATAGCAACCATGGGCTTCACTTTCACAGCACCGCTCCCAAATTCCGGAACATAGGACTGAGCATCAGCAAAAGCCACACAACTACAAACAGCAACCAAAATAAACCATCGCTTCATAGCAAAATTATCTGCCACCACCAGGACAATGCTCCTTAAGGTAGTCTGTAAACAAATGAGATAAATGCAGTGACGTCCCCTCTCCTTCACGGATCGCATGCGTCCTGTTCGGATACACCATTACCTGGAATTTACGATCGTATTTCACCAGCTCATTGATCAGCATTTCCGTCCCCTGGTAGTGTACATTGTCATCTCCCGTACCATGCACCACAAGCAGATTGCCCCGCAGATTCTTCGCATACGCCAAAGGCGATCCATTTACAAAGTCTTCCCTGTTCTCCTGCGGAAGACCCATATATCTTTCCTGGTAAATATTGTCATAGAGTAGTTGATTCGCCACCGGCGCAATGGCAATCCCCGTTTTGTAAATCTCCGGATACTGGAACATAAGATTCAGCGTAGTGCTGCCACCTCCGCTCCATCCATGCACCGCAATACGACTCGTGTCCACAAAAGGCCATAACAATATTTTCTTCGCAGCCATAGCCTGGTCCCGTATATTGATGATGCCTATCTTCCGGTAGATCGCCTTCCGCCAGGCCGCCCCCTTGGGAGCAGGCGTCCCGCGTCCATCCAGACTGATCTGGATATAGCCGTCAGCGGCTATATCACCCGCGTACAATGGCGTACCGGCCGAACCAGCCACATCCTTCACAGTCGTCGCAGCAGGCTCCGTATAGACCATAAAAAGCACCGGGTATTTCTTCGTGCTGTCAAAATCCTTCGGCAGGATCATCCAGCCATCCATCGTGACATTATCATCCGTCGTAACCTGGAACATCCTGACCGGATAACGGGGACGTCCATTGCCGCCGCGACCAGCCATCGGTTCATTGGTCTTGATACTCACATGTTTCGGTAAACTCACCCATTCCGATACAGATTCGTAAAGATGATTCGAAAAATTATGCGTCGCAAACTGCGCCCCCGGCGAGATATTGTAATTATGCGTCCCCTTCTGCACAGCCGGAGACATCAACTCCAGCTTCCCCTTCCCATCCAGCGATACCCGGTAAAGATACTGCTGCGTCGCATTGTCCGGCGAAGCCATAAAATATACATACCCCCCTTTCTCATCGATCGTATTCGTTCGGATCAGGTCATAGTTTCCACTGGTAAGCAGCGTCTCCTTCTTTCCATCCCTGCTGATCCGGTAGATATGCCGCCATCCATCTTTTTCCGAGACCCAGAGAAAATCCTTTCCGCCATTGATCCACTCCCAACCGGCAATATCATCACTCCACCTTTCCTTTACATCTATCCAGGCCTTGTCCGACTCACTGTAGATCTCATTTACAGCGCCCGTAGCAGCCGTACAGATAAAGACCTTCGCCTCATTCTGCTTGCGGTTCAGCTGCTCTATCACCAGCTCGTTGCTATTGTCCGCCCATTCCATCCTCGGAATATAATGCTGCCGGCTGTCGCCAGGCACCAGCATCCAGGTTGTCTTACCCGTCGCCAGGCTGACCACACCCACCTTACAGGGAGAAGGGTCCTGACCAGCCTTGGGATATTCCACCGGCACAGTAAAGGGATACAACGAATCCGTATTATCGATCATCAGAAAATTTTGGATCTGGTTGGCATCGATCTGCCAATAGGCGATACTCTTGCTGTCCGGACTCCACCGGAAACCATCCCGGCAGCCAAATTCCTCTTCATAAGCCCAGTCGAACGTCCCATTGATCAGCCTGAACGTTCCATCCGTCGTCAAGGCGCTGACCGAACCCGTAGCCAGGTCTTCCACATAAACATTGTGCCCGCTCACATAAGCCGCCTTTGTCCCGTCAGGCGCTATCTTGGCAAACATAAGGGAAGACACCGGACGATCTTTCCCCAGCTGCTTCAGACCATGCGCAGAAAGATCAAGCACCCAGTAATCACCCCGGGTGTTAAGACGCCAGACCTTTTTGCTGTTGGTATAAACAAGTACTTTCTTCCCGTCATCGCTAAAAGCAAAATTCTGAACAGCCAATGGCTGTGACTGTCCCGCAGGCGTCAACGCCGCCCCATCCACCAGCACCACCTTCTGAAACCCGGGCAGGTCATACCGTACGATCGTATTATTCTCTATAGAATAATATGACTTCCCATCCTTCGCCCACTTGACACCACCACCGCCGCGCTGGGCCTGACTAAAAGAAAAAGCAAGCAAAAGAAAACTCAAACAAAAAATTCTCATATCGTGTAATTAAAATTTTTAATGCGCCGCATTCGCCTTGACCCCAATGTAGTACATATTTTTAATACCTTCTTCGGTAAACAGCGCGACCTCATCCCCCTTCAATTCCGTCGTCTTCCACTGCGTCGTGGGAACGATCCTCACCTTCGAAGTCTCATTCTTCAACACCAGCGGCAGGTTAAACCCATCCACAGCATTCGTATACCGATAGGTCACTTTCTTTTTGTCATCGCTAAAATAATATTCAAGATCCGGTATCTGTGTCGTCCTCAAATACTGATCAAAGACTTTCTGGTACTCAAATCCCGCCTTCGCCGATACATAATGCTCGACCTGTTGCGTCGTGACAGTCTGATGATAGAAGTCCTTCTGAATTCCCCTTAAGATCTGGCGCCATTTCTCATCGTTGTCGATACTATGCCGGATGGCCTGGAGCATGTTGCCCCCCTTTGGATACATGTCCCCACTCCCCTGCTCATTGACGCCATATCTCGGGATAATAGGTCTGTCATTGCGAATCCCACGACGGGTGCCCACATTATACGCATTGCCGGCATCCTTGCCCCACATATATTCCGCAAACAGGGTCTCACTGTAATTGGTATACCCTTCATGTACATACATATCAGCCAGGTCCCTGGTCGTAACATTATTACCAAACCATTCATGACCGCTTTCATGGATGATGATAAAGTCATATTTCAGCCCATAACCCGTGCCCGATCCATCCCGTCCTCTGTAGCCAAAGGCATAGTTGTTACCATAAGCCACCGCGCTCTGGTGTTCCATACCGGTATGTTGAACGTCAACCAGCTTGTAGCTGTCCTCATAAAAGGGATAGGGCCCGAACCAATATTCGAAAGCATGCAGCATATTATGCACCTGCGTGGGCATATAGTCCTTAGCCCTCGGCAAATTATAGTCCAATACCCAATAGTCCAGGTCCAGATGCCCCTTCTCACCCTGGAAGTCCTCATGAAAGGTGACATATTTTCCGATATAGGGAATAAGACAATAGTTGCTGATCGGGTTGACCACCGCCCATTTATAGGTCGTCGTACCATCCCCGTTCGATTTTTTAAATTGCATCCGCCCATTCGATACCCCTACCAGCGAGTCCGGAACGATCATCGTCACCGAGCCCCCCTTATCAGGTTCATCATATTGAAGGTCCTTACAGGGGTACCAGATCGATGCACCCAAACCCTGACAGGTAACGGTCATCCAGGGCCGGCCAAGCGAGTCTTTGGCAAAGGTCCAGCCCCCGCTCCACGGCGGACGCGTGCTCTCATGCGGTATCCCGGAAAAATATGCCTGCACCGTATTGACAGACCCGATCGACTGCTTTGGCGTCTTCACATGCCAGACATTCCCTTCCTGCGTAAAAGGCAACGAAACCTTCCCATTATAGATCACACTGTCGATATGCAAAGGCGCCTGCAGGTCCAGCTGCATACCGGGCTGCACGTCGCTGATTACTTTATAGGTAATAAGATCGCTGCCCGGCGCTGTTTTAGAAACAAAATCCGGCTTCACCGTAATATCATACCGCTGGATATCCCACCAGGCCCTTTCCGGAGTAATGCTTCCCCGCAAAGTATCGGCATGGGTAAAGACCTTATTCTTGTATTCTTCCGAAGCCTGGGCCACCATCCGGGCCCGCTGTGCGCGAACGCTATCCGGATTAGGCTGGGTTTGTGCCTGGCAAAACACAGGCCCGAGTAATGACAGTAAAAGTATCTGACGGAATGTGCTCATAATCGAATTTACCTATTTAGCGTTTATTTCATCCAGAACAGCTTGGTGGTCACCGCATCCGTGCCGCCAATCGCCGACACCGCCGCTTTGTAGTTGATCGCATTGGCCGATTGTTCCGCCAGCGGGTAATAGAACCGTAGCGGCATCGGAGATATAGCGCCATAGGGAGGATTGATAGTATTGATGTCGGGATAACCGAGCCTGCGGATCGACGTCCACGCATCCCAACCGCGGTTGTAGTCGGCTATCCACTGCTGGTAGCCTATCTTTCGGTGATAGTCGCCTGCTGCCGTAACATAGGCCACGGAAGGCTGCGCTAAATAAGTCGACGCATCCGTAGTGCTGCCGCCCCAGTACAGGACCGAAGCCGTCACGCCCGCATTATAATGGTCGGCAGCTGTACCCGTAACAGGAAAGCCCCTTTCAACCGCTTCAGCCAGCAGGAATTCCGTTTCGGTATAGTCCAGCAGGACACCCGCATTGGTCGAATCCACCACCTTCTTTGAAAAGGTGGAATAGCCGCTGAAGGAATTTCCCGCACCGGGCTGCCCTCCAATATACGCGCCACTGACCTGCGTGAAATACAGCGGCAGCCGTGGATCGCTCCAGGCCACCATCTGATCCACCAGCGTATTGGCAGGCATATTGTCATGCCTGGTGCTGTTGATCGCTGCCTGCCAGACCGGATTGGTATTGCCGGTAGGAGCGCCCTGGTAAACAAACAGCGCATTGTCGGCGTTGGAAGTAAATACCCCCGCCGCTACTGCCTCCTGCACCTTCTTCGAAGCCGTAGCCGGATCGGTATCAGCCAGCAGCATCGCCATCTTCAGCTTTAGCGTTGCGGCAAACTTTTTCCACGAAGCCGCATTGCCGTTGTAGACCTGGTCCGAAGCGCCCATAGCCCCCGAGTTGACATCCAGATCGGCGATGCAGGTATCCAGACGGGTCAGCAGATCAGCATACACCGTTTTTGCATCGTCATATTTCGGGAAAGGTATCTCCCTGTTGTTTGCCTGGGAATAAGGAATATTCCCGTACGTCGTCACCAGCAGATTGTAAGCATACACTTCCAGGATATCCGTAATGATCAGGTCATTTTTCAGCGCTCCGGCCGTTGGAGCTGTTGCGGCGAAATTTGCCTTGGCATTCACAAAATTGCTCAGGACACCCGAAGGGGCGCCGCCGTACAGATCAGCCCACCAGTTGTCCGGAGCATTATACTGGGTCAGGATATACTGAGCCTCCGAGGTATACGTAATCTCCGTCCAGGTCTGCGCAAAATTCCGGAAAGGAGCCGTACCGCCGCCGGGAGTGGTAATATAATCTGAAAGATTCTTCTCACCGGCTAAAAAGATAGTGGAAGCCGGCACAGTGATCGCTGCCTTTTGATTATTATTCAGATCCTGTATGTTCTTGGTACAGGCAGAAGCCAGCAGCATAACAGGTATATAAGTTATAAGTAGTTTTCGCATGTTAATTGGTTTTAGAATTTCGCCCTTACATTAAATCCAAAAGTTCTGAAGACAGGATACGCTCCCGACTGAAATCCCTGAGAAGCATTCGCGCCATACGATCCGCTGACCGGAACACCCTGCTCCGGATCGGAATAAGGCAGATTCTTGTGGATGATCCATAGATTACGCCCCGTTAATGAAAGATCGATCCCCTTCACAAAATGCAGCCTGTTGACAGTATTTGCAGGTACGGACCAGGTAATGGCCACTTCCCTCAACTTCACATAACCCGCATCAAAAATATACTCCTTGACCACTTCCTGGTTATCCGAGCTGAAAGGGAACTTTTTTGAATTGATATCAGAAGCATCTACCAGCTTTGTGTTAGGTTTCCCATCAGCCGTTACACCTTCCATCAGGTAACCTCCGCCATCGGACAAGGGACTTCTCACTGGCTTGCCATTTTTGTTATAACCGGCAGTATGCGGCGTAAGACCGGCAGAAGCGCCATAATCCAGGTCAAGTGAATAGATATCGCCACCTTTCTTCACGTCGATCAAAAAGCTCAGGCTGACCGATTTGTAACGCACCGTATTGTTGACTCCTCCCATCCATTTGGGACTGATATTGCCGACATCCGACAGCGCATTAGGCTGTTTGACATAATAGCCGTTGGCATCTACAAGCCGTTTGCCATTCTTATAGGTAAAATCAGTTCCGCGAAGCACACCATAAGCTTGTCCTTTCTCAGCCACCAGTTGAACGCTGTTCTGGTACTTGGCAATGATAAAGGAAGGCTGATTATTGTACAGGGAAATGACCTTGCTCTTATTCGTGGCCCAGTTGACCGTCATGTCCCAGGAGAAAGTGTTCGTCTTCACAGGTGTCAGGTTCAACGACACTTCAACACCCTGGTTCTGGATCGTTCCGCCATTTACATAGAACTGGGAATAACCGCTCGCCGTCGAGACGTTTATCGGCGTGATCTGGTTGATGGACTGCGCATGATAATAAGTAACGTCAAGACCTACCCTGTTTTTCAGGAAAGCCAGTTCCGCCCCTATCTCATACGTGTGGTTGGTCTCCGGCAGCAGGTTCGGATTGTTGTTGGTGGTAGGGGAATTGAATATCGTCTGACCGTTGAATGGCGTCGTATTTACATAGGTGTTCTGCAGACTGAAATAAGGCGCATCACCACCCACAGCCGCATAGTTGGCTCTGAGCTTGCCATAAGCCAGCCATGGAGCATCCAATAGCTTGCTGAATACCCAGTTGGCCGATACCGCAGGGTAATAATAAGAGTTGTGCGCGGTTGGCAGTGTGGAAGACTTATCCCGGCGAAGACTTCCATCCAGGGTGATCATGTCCCTGTAAGAAATAGTGGCCCCCGCAAAGATCCCATCCACTTCCTTCCGCTGGTAAATTTCGGTCGGAGCATTCGGCGTATTGACAGAATTGGCCAGCGCAAAGAATCCCGGAATAACAAGTCCGCCATTGGTCGTGGATGCAGTAGAAGATAGCTTATTCTGACGAACATTGCCCCCGAGAAGTGCCTTTACATTGAAATTCTCGCCGATATTCTTATCGAAGTTGGCGATCAGGTCATAGTTCGTCTCATCGTAAGAGGACAATGTCTTGCCATAAAGAGGCGTCCCCGCGCTGCCTATATCATATCTTGTTTCAACAAGCTGGTTGTAATTATCTTTTGATACCCGTCCAAGGATATTAAGAAAGGAAGCCACCTTGTAATTGACAAAGGCATTCCCGAAATAACGGTTCCGGCTGTCTGATTCAAAGTTCTTGTAACGTACCCAATAAGGATTGTCATGATAAGCAGGCTTGGCGATATTTCCCGGCACATTGGAAAGGAATCCATCGGCGAGCCAGTTCCAGGTGGCGTTTGTCCCCGTGCGAAAAAAATCATTCTTTTGCTCCTTCAGATCGATACCCGTCTGCCACCACTGGCGGAAGTCCGTCATAGGGTTGATCTGGGTGCCATTGCCACCATAATACCCATATCCATACCGGCCGATAGCATTGATGTCAGAGTAATTGAACTCTCCCCCGACAGTCACCTTGGGATCGAGATTATAGGTTACACCCAGCGTTAGCAGATTCTTGGCCTCATTACTATTCGGAAGGTATCCCTTATCGTTGCTGTGCGTATAGCCCATTTTGAATGTACTTTTATCAGTACCGCCATCGGCAAAAACACTCGTGCTCGTCGAAACAGGTGTTACGAAATAATCGGTTGCCTTATAATGGGCTGCCGGCTTCCAGGACGTAGCCTTGCCATAGTTCGGGTTACCGGGAGAAAAGGCGTCCCACTGGTAAACCATCAGGTTGGGATCATAGGCCGGCCCCGTCATCTGGTCCACATCCGTCTGTACGATCTGCACCTGCTGGCCATTACTGTTAAAGGTAGGCCTGTAATAGAAGAAAGGATTGGGATTTCCCGCATCCAATGCCGATGTTGCCGATGCGCCATAACCTTCCCCGTACATGGTTTGATATTGAGGCATTGTACTATTGTCAGGAGTTCCGACATTCACGCCAAAATTGACGGTGACACCCAATCCTTTATTCAGCCTCGACCCTTTCTTCGTCGTTATCAGAATGACCCCGTTCGACCCGCGCGAACCATAAAGAGCGGAAGCAGCAGCACCCTTCAGCACGCTGATCGACTCGATATCATTCGGATTGATATCGGCGGCGGCATTACCCAGATCATAATATCCCTGGCTGCCTGTATTGTTGACAGACTGGTTACTGTTGTCATAAGGCACACCATCCACGACGAACAAAGCCTGGTTACTCTGCGTCAGCGATTTCATACCCCGTAAAATGACATTATTGGATCCCCCCATCGTATTGCTCGACGTGATCTGCAGACCGGCAACCTTTCCCGACATATTGTCTACAAAATTGGTGTTCATGGTCTTGGTGACCTGGTCGCCGGAGATCTGCTGAGTGGAATAAGGAAGAGAGTTCTTTGTTCTTCTGATACCAAGAGCAGTGACAACCACTTCGTTCAGCGCCTGGCTGTACCGGCCCATGACGATCACAAACCTTTCCCTGTTCCCTACCCGAACCTCCAGATCCGCCAAACCCACACTACTAAATAGTAATACATCAGAAGACGCCGCAGAGATCTGGAAACTACCATTCTCGCTTGTGGAGACACCCCCCCTGGAAGATTTTAGCCTGACAGTAACATTGGGGATCGGCGCTCCCGTAGAATCGGTCACCTTGCCGGTAATAGGCCTTTTTTGTGCCTGAGCGTTAATACATAGCATAAATGCCGTGACAATGCACAACGCATTGAAGAGCAGTTTTCTCATTGCGACGTTATTTTGGTTGGAATAACCAAATTTAGATCGCACCACTCTTCAGCGCTTCCTCATTATTGATCTTTTCTTAACGAAAATTACCTGATGAGCAGTTCCTTTTTCAATCTTATGTCAGTCGAACTGGCGCCAACCATGATCTGGAATTTACCGGGCTCTACCCGCCAGACCATATTTTTGTCCAACAGCGATAGATCATCCGGATGAAGTATAAAGGATATGGATTTCTTTTCTCCGGGGGCCAGCGACACCCGTTCAAAACCACGAAGCTGCTGCTCATACACCGTCACGCTGCTGACCTCATCATTGACATATAGCTGAACAACCTCATCCCCCTTTCGGCTGCCCGTATTGGTTATATCCACCGATACCCTTACATCCCCTTCCACTTTCTGCTCCTCCGGAGATACAACAAGGTTACTATAAGAAAAGCTGGTATAGCTAAGCCCATAGCCAAACGGATACAAAGGCCCGAACACACTGGTCCTGTTCTCCGTTTTTTTTCCTGACGGCTGCGACCCCGGCTTATAAGGGAAATTCCATTCTATCTGACCCGTCGTTTTTGGGAATGTGATGGATAGCCGGCCGCCAGGATTATTGTCGCCAAATAAGGTTTCGGCAATGGCCTGCCCACCCGAAGAATTGGGGAACCAGGCTTCCAGGATAGCAGGGATATACCGGTTCGCCCAGTTGATCGTAAGAGGCTGACCATTGATCAGCACAAGCACGACTGGCTTTCCCGTAGCTTTCAGCGCTTCCAGCAGCTGCTCCTGCCGTCCGGGAAGATCAAGCCCCGTACGCGACATGCCCTCACCTACCCTCTTTTCATCTTCACCAAGAACGGCAATGACCAGATCGGAATTCCTGGCCTTTGCCGTAGCCTCTTCGATCCCTGCCTGTTCGACAGATGTCATCGGCGTTGGGATGATCTCACTTTCCGGCCAGGCGCTGTCCACCATCTCTGTGCCTTTTGCATAATCAAGGACCCACCCGCCACCGGCTACACTACCCCCATTACCCGCGGCAGCCCCGATCCCGAGGTACGCGCGCAACCCCTCATACACCGAAGTCACATCGATATGCGAAGGTCCATAACGGCTGATCGCATAGGATGTCTCCTTAGCCAGCGGCCCCGTTACCAGGATATGTTTATATCTTCCCTTATCCAGTGGCAAAAGATCACTGTCATTCTTCAGCAATACCAGCGATTCCCTCGCCATCTGCAGGATAAAAGGCGCCGTACGACCTGGCTTCAGCACCTCATCTGCTTTCTTCACATCCACATAAGGCTTGTCAAACAGACCAAGCCTGAATTTTACCCGCAGCACATCAGCCACCCGCTTGTCCAGCGTGCTCATGGACAGACTCCCCTCCCTGACAAGCTCACGCAATGGGTCGATAAAGTTTTTAGGCGGCGTAAAATTCGTACGGACATTAAGCCCCGCCGCTATAACCTGACGCACCGCATCCTTATAGGTCTCCGCCACATGATGTTTGGTAAACAGATATTCCACTGCATCGCTGTCGGAAACGACATATCCGTCGAAACCGAACTTCTCCCGCAACAATTCCGTCAGAAAATAATAGCTGCCCGTAATAGGCACCCCATCCCAGTCATTATAGCTGCTCATGACACCCATCGGATGCGCCTCCTGGATGACCCGGCGAAAAGCATAGAGATATAGTTCATAGAGTTCCCGCGGCGCAACATGCGGATCGGTCCGTACACTGCCATCCCGGCCGCCCTTGGGAACACTATATACGGCAAAATGCTTAAGCGTAGACGCCACCCCCTCACTCTGGATACCCAGCGTCATTTGTTTCCCCAGCTCGGCCACCAAAAAAGGGTCCTCCCCATAACATTCCAGCGTCCTTCCCCAACGCGGATCACGGGCCAGGTCCAGGATAGGGGCATAGACATTCGTATAACCCAAAGCCTTTGCCTCCCGGCCTACGATGTCCCCGGCCTGCCGCACCAGCGCCTTGTCCCAGGTACTGCCGATGGCAATCGGAGAAGGCAGAGAGGTAGCCCGGTCATGGTTAAGCCCATGGATACCCTCATTGGTAAAATCCACAGGGACCCCAAGCCGGGTCTGCTCTATAAACCAGTGCTGCACCGTGTTGATAGCCTCCGCATGACGGCTAAAAGGATAAGACAGCGGAGTCTGAGCAGCAGCATTCCCTGCCACACTATTCAAATGTTCGTCGATATTGGCAATCCCATCCTTCCAGATCTCCTCCTTCCAGCCCGGTGTAGGAAGCTCATCTTTTAATACCCGGCCAAAGCCATACAACGTCGCCGTCTGACAGGTCTTCTCTTCAAGACTCATCTGCCCCAGCAGATCGGCGATCCGCCTTTCCACAGGCTGAGCCGGGTCCTCAAAGACGTCTTTGACACCATTTTTGTTGAAATCGATCCACCCCTCGTGATAAATAGTAGTTGGCTTTATCTGTGCGGAAAGAAAAAAGGCGGTGAGGCAAGCAGCGCCACTGAGAAAGGTCTTTTTTACCATGCTTCGTTTTTCTGAAACGCCAAAATAAGAATTATTCCGCTCAGAGCCCCCGAGACCGTAATAAATTCCCCGCTTTCCAGCTTTAATACATTATTCATAAAGAGAACCTGCACAAGGATCAGGAAAAGAGAAAAGGCAATAATGACGATCCGGCGGGTAGCACGTTTGGATTTAACCTTCAAAAGACCAAGAACGGAAATAAAGGAAAAGAATAGCCCCACAAGCGTAGTCATAGTGTAGTCGTTTTTTCATAGATAGGATTATGATACCTCAGTCAAAATACGACCCCTCCGGCCATTCCGCAATAGCAAAACCTCCAGTCATTCATGCGAAAAATACCATATATCTCAACGGAAATCCACCAATTCGCCCAACGGCACACCCAACCCCTCCACCAATGCAAAAATGACTACAAGCGTGGGATCAACCTGACCAGCCTCCATTTTCTCAATTAAACCCGGCTCAAGCCCCGAGCGGGCCGCCAGTTCAGATACAGTAAAATTTTGCTTTTCCCGCAGATAAGTGAGCCGCTGACCCAGCTTGCGTAAGACTTCTTCCCGTTTGTCCATAACGAATGCATTCAGAATAAATGAATAAATATTCTGTTCGGTTGGACAGCAATGAGGTGACACACTCAATACGGGGAAAAGACAATTATAACCATATCTACTCCTGCTGGTAGTCCAGCAAAGAGGAAGGCTGGGCCTCAAGAGCAACGGCCAATTGCAAAAGAGTGGTAAAGGTAATGTTGATCATTCCCTTTTCGATCTTTGCGATCTTGCTGTTATCGATGCTACAGGCATACGACATTTCCCGGAGACTGAGTCCTTTATCCTTGCGGAGCTTCCTCAAATTTTCTCCAAATCTTTTTAAGACCTTCTTATCAGTGGGCGTAATCATTATACTTTATTCTAAGGAAAGCCTAAGATGAAAGATTTTTTCAAAACTAGTGAGGTCTTATAAGACCGCAATTTAAAGTTAATAATTTCTTCATTCTCCGCGCGTTCAATAATAGCTGGCAAAGCGTTCTCTGACGGTTATAGTAAAGGGTTGGACACCGGCATGATATTTTTGTTTTTCTGGTTTTTATTTATCTTTATGCTCCCTTAGGCAATTTGTACACGCACACTTGATGCTTTTTCTGACCTTGCTTCCGCAGGCAATTTGAAAGTTTCAATTCTCCCTATTCTCAATCATTCATTTTACTAAAGTGAAATCCTATGACGCGTGTGTACCTCTTTTGCATTTTTTGTGCTCATTTTATCTTTTCTTCCGTCTCCATCATGGCGCAAACCAGTTGGAAGGGAACCGTCAGTACTTCCTGGAAGAATGCCGGTAACTGGACAGCCGGCATTCCAACCTCAACGACAGATGCCATCATCGGCGATGCGAATTTTACAGGTAGCTTCCAACCCGGTATCTCAGGCTCCTCTGCCTGCAAATCGCTGACCCTGGGCGGAGGGGCACGGGCAGTCACGCTCACGACGAGCAGAAACCTGACCATCTCCGGAAATCTCACCATCAATTCCAATGGTACGCTCTCACAGGGGAAAACAACCATCTCCGTCTCCGGCAACTGGAGTAATTCCGGTACTTATACAGCCACCAGCAATAACTCGAACATGGTGTTCTCGGGTGTAACACAGTCACTGGGCGGCAGTTCGACAACTACCTTCCGGAAACTGACAGTCAATGCGGGTTCTACCCTTACGCTGGCGGCCAATGTGACCGTCAGCGGATCGGGCAGCCTGCTTACTGTAAAAGGCATTTTAAGTCCCGGCGTTTCGCCAACCTATCTGGTGACGGCCACCGCACTGACCGTCAACGCCAATGCCAGGCTCCTGGTGAACGCAGCTACCTTTGCTGCGAATTATACAGTATCCGGCTCCGTTACACTGAATGCCGGAAGCACAGTCGACTATTCCTCCACTACGACCAACCAGACAGTCAGCAGTTCCCTGACATATGGAACATTACGGATCAGCGGGTCGGGTACCAAATCCCTCGCGGGCAACCTGCCTGCCCTGGCTTCGTCTTCCGGTACAACAGGAAATGTTTATATAGCCGCAGGCATATTGGACCTGCAGGGATTCACGGCCGCCAGGGGCACAACGGTAAGCGGAGGAAGCTTTACCGTTTCGAATGGCGCTACCCTGAAGATCGGCGGCACGAATACTTTTCCTGCTAATTATGCCTCTATAACTCTCCCCCTTACAAGCACCGTCGAATACTCGGGCACGAATCAGGCCGTGGCTGCAGCTACCTACGGCAACCTGACATTGAGCAGTTCTTCCGGCGCAGCTCTTAAGACCTTTCCGGCTTCCGCTTTTACCATAGCCGGAAACCTGACCAGCAACATCGGCTCCGGGACGTCTGTGTCCTATACCGCAGGAGCTGCGCTTAGCATCACCGGGAATGTCGTCATCGGCGCCGGCACCACTTTCGCCGGGGGCACCTTCGCACATTCTATATTCGGCAACTGGACCAATGACGGAACCTTTACGGGCAATACCAGCATGATCACTTTTACCGGCGGAGGTGCATCGATCAGTGGTACAGGAGTAAACAATTTCAACGATCTTACCATAGCAGCCTCAAATATTAGTGCAGCAGCATCGACATCACTGACTATAGCCGGCAATTTTGCCACTTCAGGAGCAGGCAATTTCACTCATCTGTCCGGCGGCACCACCACACTGTCAGGAACAACAAAGACGATAAGCGGAACAGGTATCGTTTTCGACAACCTTAACATAACAGGCACGATCACGACCAGCACTTCCTTTTCCCTTACAGGAAACCTGGTAGTCGGCGGCACTTTCGCAGCCACTTCCGGTATACTGACAATGAGCGGCGCTTCAAAAACCATCAGTGGCACAGGAGCAAAAACCTTTTCCTCCCTCAACATAACAGGCTCCGTCGCCACAGCCGTCAGCTTTACTATTAATACTGCTCTTACCGTCGGCGGCAGCCTTACGGCAACTGCCGGTACAGCCACCTTTACAGGAACTTCCTCCCTCAATGGTACGGTAAATCTTTTCAATGTCGCACTGAACGGGACTTCGCTTCAGCTGTCCTCCAATGCCGTGCTGGGAATTGCCGGTCTCTATTCGATCACAGCAGGTTCATTGGATGTCACCACCACCACGCCCAATACAGTTAACTTTAATGGTTCCGCTGCGCAGAATGTCAACGGCGGCACCTACAATCAGCTGATTTTATCCAATGGCAATACAAAAACAGCCCTGGCGGCCATAACCACCAACAGCGGTCTCACCATAGCCACAGGCACCACCTTCAGCGCAGGAAGTTTTACCCACACGATCAACGGCGACTGGATCAATAATGGAACCTTTACGCCCGGCGCGGGCACCATTGTTTTTGGCGGAAGCAGCGCATCCTCCATTACAGGAGCTACTACCTTTGGCATTCTTACCGTCAACAAGGCTTCCACCGTCACCACCCTCACCTTGCAGAATAATGTCAGCGCCGCTACGGTGAATATGACCAACGGCCAGATGTCCACTGGTTCCAGTACGATAACTATAACCGGTACCCGAACCGGGAATGGCATTATCCTGGGTAATATCCAGCGAACGCATAGTTTTGTGACAGGCACAGCCTATGCCTTCGAAGGCCCGCAGAATACCATTACCTTTTCCAGTCTTTCCGGTGTCAGCAGCATTACCGTTTCAGTTACCAAAAGCAATGTCAGCGGCTTCCCTTTCGGCAGCGCAGTCAACCGTACTTACTCGATAGCCGTCGCATCCGGCACTTACACCGCCACGCTTCGATTACACTATGACGACGTAGACCTCAACGGAAATACAGAATCAACCCTTACAGTCTGGGACTACAATGGTTCAGCCTGGATCAACAACGGCAACAGCGGGAATAACACCACCAGCAACTACGTGGATCTGGCCGGGCTCAGCAATATCGCTTTGCCCTGGACGTTGTCCAGCACCCCCAACGTAACACAATGGACAGGCGCCGTCAGCACAGACTGGAACACGGAAGGCAACTGGATGGCAATCCAGGGTTCTCCGGGTGCAGTTCCCACCGCAAATGATATCGTTCAGATCGGTACCGCAGCTTTCACCAATCAGCCATCGATCACTACTGCCGCCAATGCGAGAAGCTTGTTATTCGGAAGCAGCCAGGCCGTCAACCTGACCCTGAATACAGGCGGATCCCTCACGACAACAGGCAACATCAACGGCAGCTGGAGCACTGCCGTAACCCATTCCATCAACGTCGGGGCACAGTCGCTCAACGTCAATGGCAGCCTCATTCTCAGCGACGGAGTGGCCGGCCATGCCATCAACCTCGGCACCGGCACCGGAAATGTCACCATCGGCGAGTCGCTGACGGAATCAGGAGGAGCCAATATCAGCTTCACAGGAGCTGGCACAATAGCTGTCGGCGGTGATTTTCTCTATGCCAGCGGAACATTTACCGCCGGCACGGGAACTGTCGTTTACAACGGGACCAATACTCAGCTTGTCGCCAATGTCCCCTATAATAATTTGTCGATCAATAAATCCGGCGGCATTGCAGCCCTTAATACAGCTGCGACAGTTCAGGGTGATCTTACGCTCAGCGCCGGAACACTGAACCTGAATGCAGCCGCTTCCATCACAGGCAACGTCACCATCGGAGCTGCTGCCATACTGACCGGTAATGGCGTTACTACCAGTGTCGGCGGCAACTGGAGCAATAGCGGAACTTTCACGCCCGGCAGCGGCACCGTATCATTTAACGGCACAGGAGCGCAAGCTATTTCAGCTTCTACATTCAATAACCTGACCGTCAATAAATCCGGTACCGCAACCCTCAACGGGAATCTTATTCTCAACGGTGATCTTTCCCTGTCGGCAGGCAACCTTGATATAGGAACCTTTACCGCAGCAAGAAGCACATCCGGAGGTAACCTGACCTTGTCCGGCGGAACTACACTGCTGGTAGGAGGAGCAGCCAATTTTCCTGCCAACTATTCCGCTTATAACCTTGCCGCCAACAGTACCGTCAATTACAACGGTACGACAGCCCAGTCGGTAACCGGCATTTCCTATGGCAGCCTTTCCTTTACCAACAGCGGCGCCAAGAACCTGATAGCCACGACAACCGTGAACGGAGACCTTTCCATCGGCAGCGGAGCAAGCCTGAATGCAGATGTCAATACACTTGTTCTTGGAGGTGACTGGAACAACAGCGGCACATTTCTCCCGGCGACCGGCACGATATTGCTGAACGGTACCGGCAAAACGATCACAGGGAATACCACATTCAACAGAGTAGTGGTATACGGATCTTATACGGTCGCAGGCAGTAACCTCGTTTTCAATGGACTACTGAACGTCACGCCCTCCGGTTCTTTTGCCGCCGGCAGCGGAACAGCCATCGTAAATGGAGATCTTACCAACAGCGGCGCTTTAACGAGTACCGGAACAACCACCTTCAGCGGTACTACCCTCCAGACTATCCGTTTTCTGAATGCACTGGTATCCAATTCTGCCGGTATCATCAACTTCAACGGCAACGTAGCACCAGTCTTGAACTCCACCAGCGCACCTGTTTTTGCCAATTTGAATATCAATAATACATCAGGAATAAATCCAAGTGTGAACTGGACAATTCTCGTCTCTTTTACCATCGGCAGCGGCGGCATCTTCAATGGAGGCAATCTGACCCATACCATCAGCGGCTCCTTTACGAACAACGGTACGGTTACCAGCAATGGAACTCTGAATTTCAACCCTACAACACCGGTAACGATAAATATCGGATCAGGCCTGTCGAGCACAGGCATCGTCAGGTTTGGCGGATCGGGAGCCATCACAATGGCCGGGACTCCCGCTGCTTTACAAAATGTGATCATCGCCAATACAAATGCGGCAGGTTTCACTCCTCCATCCGGGTGGACCGTCAACGGGGCCCTTTCCATCAACAGCAACGCCATTTTCAACGCCGGCAGCGCATCCTATACCGTAGCAGGCGATTTGGAAAGTGACGGCACCCTCAACGGCGGCACGTCGACCTTTACCCTGACCTCCCCGGCCGGCTTATTATCCGGCAGCCCGGGAACCATCTTCAATCACCTGGCAATTACCGGGAATATCACGGCCAACTCCGACTTCCAGGTAGCGGGCAATTTCATCGATAACGGATCAATAGACGCTTCCCTGGGACAATTGACCATGACAGGAAACACAACAGCAAGCATCAGCGGTACCGCCAACCCCCTGCCCATTGCACAGGTCGGCGTCAATAAAAATTACGGTGTGGCCGTTACACTGGCACAGAACCTGGGTTCCATCGCCAGCCTGCACCTTAGCAGGGGAATTCTGGACATAGGTACACTTACCCTCTCGCAGGACGCTGCAAATGGCGGAGACCTGGCCATCGATGACAGCGCAACCCTCCGGATCGGAGGGACCAATAGCCTGCCTTCCTTCACTACGTATGAGCTGGATACCTTTAGTACAGTGGATTATGCGGGCACCACACAGAGCTTGTCAACAACGGTCAACTACGGCAACCTCACCATTTCTGCCAGCGGAACAAAAACCCCCGCTGCAGCATTGACAGTGCTCAACAATTTTACCCTGAGCAATGGCACCTTTTCGGGCGGCGCCTTCACACACCTCATAGCCGGTGACTGGATCATGAACAGCGGAAGTTTTCTCAACACAGGAACTACGATCCAGCTGAATGGGGCAGATACGCAAAGCCTGACGTCAACGGGAGCATTCAGCAACCTTACCATCAACAAAACATCCGGACTGGTCACCCTGAACAGCGATGTTACGGTGAACAATACCCTGGCCTTTACCACAGGAAAGCTATCCTTATTGAACAATAACCTGACAATAGGATCAGCAGGAACCATTACCGGCACTTCTGCCGCCAACTACATCGTCGCGCGCGGAACGGGCTCCCTTGTCCAACCGGTGAACAACGGTGGATCAAAGACTTTTCCGATCGGTACTGCCACGGATTATACACCGGCAACCGTTGCCCTGTCAGCAGCATCCGTCACCGACAACATCTCCGCCCGCGTCATAGATACCGTTTATACACTGGGTACCGGCGGATCCGCCGTTCAGACAGGAGCCGTCAATGCTACATGGCTGATCAGCGAAGGGGTTGCCGGCGGATCCAACGCCACGATCACTTTACAATGGCCCGGCTCACTGGAGCTGCCCGGCTTTAGCCGGCTTACCAGCAGGCTGGCGCACTATACAGCCGGGGCCTGGGATTACGGCGCCTCAGACCTGGCAGCTGCCGGCTCGAACCCTTACACGGTTACCAGAACAGGATTTACCAGCCTTTCCCCATTTGCCGTAAGCTCCTTCGGCGCCCTTCCGGTGACCTGGCTGGACGTAACCGGAAAGAATATCGGTCATGATAACTATATCTACTGGTCTACAGCGTCAGAGTCAAACAATGATCATTTTGCTGTCGAAGTATCCGCCAATGGCACCGACTTTTCTGAGATAGGCCAGGTGCCCGGCAGCGGCAACTCATCTACCGTCCGGCAGTATAGCTTTATCGACAGGAATGTCTCTTTAAATACAGCTTATTACCGGATAAAACAGGTTGACCTCGATGGCCGGTATTCCTGGTCAAAGGTCATAACCATTGTCAGCGCGTCAACATCGGCCAGCGGCTTTTCTTACATCGCCAATCCGGCCTATGACGTCGTCACAGGAAGTATTTATTGCACGAGGCCATTGCACACGCTTGTCATGATCACAGATCTCGCCGGAAAGGTGGTGAAGACACAAGCAATGACCCTGAATACAGGAAACAATCGTATAGACATCAATACCAGCAGTCAGGCAAAAGGACTCTATTTAATTCAGTATATTGATGAATATGGTAATAGACAAGTAAGGAAATTCATAAAACAATAGACATGACGCCTTATTTTATTGCAGGCTTCACCGCCACCGCGATCTTCGAATCCGCTGTCCCATAATACATGAACCATTGCCCATGCAACAACGCCAGCCCCTCCAAAAAACACACCTCATTCACCTGGCCCGTGAGCTCATACGGCTTGTCCGGCTTCATAAAATACTGATCCAGCCTGTGCAGGATCCGCGTCGGATCAGCCTTATCCAGCAACACCTGCCCCGCAGCATACGTCCCCTCCGCCAGCGCCGTATCCCCGATGGCGGGAATGTTCCGGCTGTTGTATATCAGCAGGATCCCCTTATCCGTTAGCATCGCAGGAGGCCCCGACTCCACAAGATCACTGTCGAACTTTTTGCTCCGGGTAGGAATGACGATCTTCAGATCAGGCATGTTGATAGCCTGCCCCCGCAGCGCGATCGGATCAGCCTCTCCCGCACCCTTCTCCACCGGCGTCCAGTTGACAAGATCATCGGAAGTTGCCGCCCAGATATTCTGGTCGCCCCAATACATCCAATACTTTCCCCCGACCCGCGCAGCAACGATCTTCCCATTGTCATATTTCGAGACGATCGATCCCGACTTCGACCATTTATCGATATACTTGCCGTTGTAAGCCTTCGCAAAGGCCGACCCCTGTTTCGTCCAGTGCTGCAGGTCCGTCGACGTCGCCACCAGCAGCCGCGCCAACGTGCCATCAAAAGATGTATACGTCATATAATACACTCCCTTCTCGTCCTCCACCACTCTCGGATCCTCACAGCCTCCTTCCCATTCATACTTTTTCTGCGCATCGTTCTCCGGATACAATACCGGGGAAGGCCAGCGCGTAAAATGATACCCATCCATGCTCGCTGCCAGCCCGACCCTGGAAGTCCCCGCCGGATGACCCACCTTGTCCTGCGCGCGATATAGCATATAGATCGTATCCCCCCTCACCACGATCGCCGGATTAAACACATCCTTTTCCTCCCAGCTGATCCTCTTCTTCGTGATCGGGTCCGTAAACGCTCCGGTTCCCGGCGTCAGCACCGGGTTTACGCTGTCCACCTTGACAAAAGGCAGCAAAGCCCAGCCTGTCGAATCAGCCCTCACCGCCGTTGCAGAGTCAGACACGACGCCCCCCCGCTGTTCCGCAGGCCCGCCACAACTAAAAAAGAAGATGCTCGCAATAAAAATTAAGTTCCTCATAATGTTTTTTCAAGTGTATAGATTGACAAGACCTCCGCATCCGTCAACGTGGTGTTATAAAATCGAATATCGTCCATCGATCCGATAAAATAGCTGGGCCCGTAGAAATAGTTCGGATCAGCAGAGTTCGTCAGGTTATAGAACTCCTTCGGCATCTCATTCCCAATTGATAAATTTACCGGGGAAGCGAGTGTCGCCGCCGCCCCCTTCGTATCCGTCCAGGTCTTGATCAGCTGACCATTGACATAGAACTTTTCTGTGCCATCCTGGTACGAGACAGCGAGGTGCGTCCAGGTAGACACATTCAGATTTCCCCCACCCGCATCCCGGTCATAGATGGACCCCGAGCTCGAAGTGACAGTAAAGAACGGAACATTTGTCCCGTTCAGATTGAACTTATACCCATTCCACCGGTTCATTGAGATCATATAGCTTCCCGCCGTATTGGCTGTCATAGATACCCACATACTGATCGTCAGCTTGGCCGGATTCAGCTCCCTCGCGTAAGGCACTTCGATCAGGGCCGCCTTGTCAAAACTATAAGCACTGTTTGCCCTGCCAAACCTGTCCGTCACCAGCTGAGGCAGCACACCCCCATCCACCACCGTAGCAGCACTGGCTCCAAGATATCCGGTTTTCAGCATACCATCATGCCCATGCCCCGTCGCATCCGTAGCGTCCCCATCGAACTTCCATTGCGCCACCAGGAACTCCGGCGAGACCTCCAGTATCCGCTGACTGCTGAACGTCTGCCCTTCCCTTACCAGGTTCGCATAAGCATTGTTCACCTCCTGCTGTGTAAAGGTATTCCCGGATATGATCTGAGAAGCCAGATCAATGGCAGTCTTCAACGCAACCCGCGCCGAACTATCGTATTCCCCCGGGCGATTCCCCGTTGCCGTCGTATCATATACATGCTGCATCGAATCCACCAGGGTTTTCAACGAAGCCTTATTAGCATTGTAATCAATAGCATTATGATCCTTCTTACAGGATACGATCCCAGTACTGGAACAGATGATCATGACCGTCAAAAAGAATAATATATAGTTTCGCATAAAAACAATTTCTATTTAAATAAATTCGGATTGGCATCCCTTTCGCTCTGCGGAATAGGATACCATTTATTAGTATCATAGTTGAAGCTCGTACCCGGTGCTAAAGCCGCCGTCGCATAAGCGCTGCCATACCGGATGACGTCAAAGAAACGATGGAATTCCAGCGCCAGCTCCGACCTTCTTTCCCTTCTGATCATATCCCGCAGCTGCGACTGATCCGTCGTAGTGATGTCCGGCAACAGCCCGGCAGGTACCGTTCCATAGCCCACCAGCGACGTATCGTGTAAATAGGAATTCCTCGCCCGCTGACGAACCGCATTCAGCGGCGCCAATGCCTGCGCGCTCTGCCCGCTTTCATTCAACGCCTCCGCCTCAACCAGCAGGATATCCGAAAAACGAATGGCCTCATAGTTGACCGTACCTACATTCTTGGTCGCAGTCGGTACCTCCGATAAAGGTTGCACCATCTTTTTGGTTATATACCCCGTCGTCGTCCAGCTATTGTCAAAAGGAAGGTCAAAATAAGGATGACCATTCCGCGCTACACAGTAGTCCAGCCGGGGATCGACCTGTCCCCCGGGCGCCACTTCGAAATTGCCGACCAGGCTCTGCGTAGGATAAAAGAATCCATACCCACCGATCACCCTCGGAGCAAACCAGGCATTCAGCTCGTTCCCTACTCCCTGCGTCCCCGCCACATGATTGACAGAGAGTATCGCCTCGGTGTTGAGCTTCGTTGACGCCCTGAAATTATCATAGTAGTTGTCCGTCAGCTTATATCCCAACGCCTCTACCTGCTGCGCCGCCTGAACAGCCAGCGCATAATGATTGGCAAGAGTCGTATGGAACAGATAAGCCTTCGCCAGCAATGCCAGCGCAGCCCCCTTCGTAGCCCTGCCCAGGTTGCCATCCCCAACAGTCGCAGGAAGCACCGCAGCCGCATCCATACAATCCTTTTCTATCTGCGCATAGACCGTATCCTGCGATACCACCGGTTTCTCCGCAGCAACCCCCGTCTCGACCGTCAGATGCATCGGTATCTTTCCATAACAGCCCGTCAGGATAAAATAGTAATAGGCTCGCAGGAATTTTGCCTGTGCGATATAGCTGCTCTTCGAATTGTCCGGTATCGCAGGTGTGCTGCCCGCCAACCCGTCCAATACCACATTACAGTAAAAAACCCCATTGTAATAATTCTGCCAGACCGCCTCTACCGCGGAATTGGTCGTCAGGATGTTGAAATTGTGGATGGCCGTAAAATCCGCCTGGTCGCCCGGATCCCCGCCCTTTATGGCATCGTCCGAGCCGACATCCCCCAATACCCAGATAGCATTGTTCGCCCCCGCATTAAAAGAGAGGGGTTTATAGGCATTGTTCACCGCCAGCACCGCATTGGCGTCTGAACTAAAAAAGTTGGAAGGGGTAAAGGCCCCGTTTATCTGTTGATCCAGTATCTTCTTGCATCCCGTGCCCGCCAGGACCAGGGGAAGAGCTATCAGCCAGTATATATTTTTTATTCGCATGATCGTTAGCGTTGATAATTTAGAAATTGATATTCACACCCCCTGTAATGGTCCGGGCAGAAGGATAAGTACCCCAGTCGATGCCCACCGCCTTGACACCGTCACCGGCAGCATTGGCGCTCGTCGTCATCTCCGGATCCTGACCGGTATATTTGGTGATGGTGAACACATTCTGCGCACTGATGAAGATCCGCATCGAAGAGATCTTTAATCTATTCAGTGCGCCGTTCGAAAGGCGGTAACCCAGCTGAACATTCTTCAGACGCGTATAGGCTCCGTCTTCCAGGAATCGCGTAGAGGTCTGTTTGTTATTCTGCCCTCCAGTCCACGACAGCCGGGGCCTGGTGTTGCTCGTGCCCTGACCGCTCCAGCTCTTCGTAGCTGTCTCTTCAGTAATATTGAACGCCCTGTAGAAACCATCCAGTTCCGTATTGACCTGGTTGTACAGCTTATTCCCCGTAACGCCCTGGAAGAAAAGACTAAGGTCGAATTGTTTGTAGCTGATATTTCCCGTAAACCCATAAGTAAGGGTAGGAATAGGACTCCCGGCAAAAACCCGGTCGTTCTGATCTATCACGCCATCCCCGTTCACATCCCTGAACTTGACATCGCCGGGTTGGATCCCAGCCCCCTGGTAAGCGTGCTTGAATACATCCAGCGCATTCTGGAATATCCCCTCCTGTTTCAGCAGATAAAAGGATCCAATGGGATGTCCCACCGCCGTACTGGTCGCAAAAATATTGTTGTCAACGCGACCCGCCGGTATCGGCTGGTTGTTGAACAGCGACAGCACCTGGTTGTGCAGGGTCGCCAGGTTACCTGTGAGGTCAATGGACCAGTCCTTATTCAGACTCGTACGATAGTTCACTTCAAACTCAAACCCCCTGTTCAATATCTTTCCGTTGTTTACATACGCTGCCTGCGCCGAATTCCCTGCACTGGAGGGATCGGGAGGATTGACCAGCAGGTTGGAGGTCACCTTCCTGAAATAATCCGCGGTAATAGTCAGCGAATTGTTGAATAGCCCCAGATCGAGACCTATGTCGGTGATCGTACTGGTTTCCCAGCGCACATTCGGATTACCTTTGTTGTAGATGGTATAGGTAGGATTGGCGGTCTGACCAAATGGATAGAATCCTGTCGTGCCTATCAGTGAAGCATAACCGTAATTTGGTATCTCCTGGTTCCCCAGCTGCCCTACGCTCGCCCGTACCTTCAGCAGGGAGATCTCTTTTATGTTCTGTATAAAGGCCTCCTTATCGAGCCTCCATCCGACGGAACCCGAATAAAAATTCCCGTACCGGTTGTTGGGGTCCAGTCTCGAAGACCCGTCCCGCCGGAAATTAAAGGTCGCCAGGTACTTGTCATCGTAGGCATACCCCAGCCTGCCGAACAGCGAGGTCAGCGCCCAGTTGGTCTCGTTGCCCCCGACGCCCGGCGTCAGCCCGGTGCCGTTGCTGAGGAACTGAAAATTGGGCGTCTGGTTGGGAAAGGTGTTCTGCGAGGCAGATAACAGTTTCGTATCGTTATAGATGATCTCCGTACCCGCCAGTATGTTCACGCTGCTCTTCCCCATGATCCAGTCATAGGTCGCCGTATTGGTCCAGTTGTAGTTGAAGTTATTGGTATAAGACTGCGACAGCGAATTGGGAGAGTTTTGCAGCCTTCCCTGCGTTCCCGCTCCGCCTCCGCCCCAGGTCGGGAAGAACTGTTTGTATTCCGTCAGGATCTCATTTGTTCCGAGATCCGACCGGATCTTTAAATGACTGATCGGGGTGATCTCCACGAAAACATCGCCCAGCAGCGTGTAATTATAGAAATTACGATTGGTATTGGCCGCCAGTCCCACCGGGTTTAGCCCGTCCCCGAAAAACACCGTCGGGTTGGGCAGATCGACATACTGCCCGAACTTATCATAGACCGGTGTCGCAGGCGTCCGGAACAACGCATACCGTACCACACTGGCGCCGGGATTACCCGCACCCGCCCCCAGGCTATACCCGTCACCCGAGCTTCCTACCTGCTTCGTCTTTGTATACGCCAGGTTCATATTGATACCAGCCTTGAAGATCTTCGACAGGGTACTCGTTATCGCCGTACGGATATTCGCCCGGTCGTTCGAGCTGTTCTCGATCAGCCCTTTCTGCGAAAAATAGGCGGCAGATACAATATACCGGGTATTGTCATTCCCACCGCTGATAGACAGCTGGGCATTCGCCAGCGGCGCCGGCTTCAGCACTTCCTTCTGCCAGTTGACGTCGGGCAGGCTGTCCAGCATTCCCAGGGGAATAGTCGTTCTGCCGTCATTCACAGCCGCAATATTATACGCATTCACATACTGTTTGGTGTTCGCCATCTTGATCAGATGCCCCCGCTCCTGAACGCCTCCATAGGCATTAAGACTCAGTTTCGGCTTGCCCGAAGAGCCCTTCTTCGTGGTGACCACCACTACCCCGTTGGAAGCCCTCGCACCATAAATAGAGGCCGAAGAGGCATCCTTCAGGACGCTGATGCTTTCGATATCGTTGGGGGATATTTCATTGATGCCATCCTTGGTGGGGATCCCATCCACGATATACAAAGGGTCATTGTTATTGATCGTTCCGACACCACGGATCCGGACATTTACGCCATCACCCGGGGCGCCCGTTACCTGGGTTATCGCCACACCGGCAGCCTTACCCTGCATGATCTGGTCAGCTCCACCTACGGGAATACCGTTGATATCCTTCGCGCTGATGACCGACACCGCCCCGGTAAGGTCCTTTTTCTTTGCCGTACCATAGCCGATCACCACCACTTCATTGATACTCCCGGCTAATGGCTGCAGCGTCACGGATATCCGGACCCTGCCGTCTATAGGCACCTCCTGTTGCTGGTAGCCCACATAGGACACGATTAGTGCCGTCGCGCTCTCCGGGACCACCAGCACAAAATTCCCGCTGCTATCCGTATGCGTGCCCGTCGTCGCCCCCTTGATCGTAATGGACGCGCCATACAAAGGTTCCCCCGAAGCGCTGACTACCGTTCCGGTGATCCGCAGGTCGGTTTCTGCCATTGTACCGGTCGGCCCCGCCACATTCCCGGACCGCGGCGTCACCACGATCAGGTTGCCCGCCATCAATTGATAGGAAAGAGGCGAATTCCGCAGCACATTGTCCAGGATCTGCGGAACAGTCCGGTCAACCACCGTCACATCGAACTTTTCTTTGCTGGGCAAGGTCTCGTCCTTGTAGACAAAAGTGTAATTGCTTTTCTTCTGCAACAGATCGAAGAACTGGACCCAGCTGATACCTTTTTCCGTGATAGTCAACTTGTCCTGGGAACGAACATTTGCTGAGACCTGCATGAACAATAGCAGAAAGGCGAGGGACAGCTTCATAAGCAGAATCGTTTTGTGCAGAATCGGATGGTCAGTCAGGGATGCCCTAACGTTTTTTTTCATACATTTGAAATGTTGAGGTTAAATAATCTAAAAACCTGAGATCCCGCCAGAGATTAGGTTCATTACATGATTATACCCAACGCAGGAGGTGTGTCAGCACCTCTTGTTTCATTTCAGGCCAGCACCAGGCCGACCTGTTTTTGTTGGGCAGGCTTTTATCGTTTTATTCTACCAGATATGGATCATACCATTCTCCTTTTTATAGTGAAACCCAAGCACCGCCTGTAAAGCCTTCATCACATTCTCTACCGGCTGATCCTTGAAATAACCCGTCAGCATCTGCTCCTGATACCTGTCGTTATCGAACCGTATCCGGATATTATACCACCGCTCCATACGCGCCGCAACCTCCCCCATCTGCTCATTCCGGAACACCAGCTTGTCCTCGACCCAGGATGTTTCGACAATAGTGCCATACGTGGGATCCGGCGCCACCGGCCGAAGCCTGATCCCATCCCCCGCTGGCACAGTCTTCTTCTCAACCGCAATACTTACCTTCTCGCTGGGATGCAGGACGATAGTTTGTTTCTGCCTTCCCCTGACATCGATCTCCACCTTCCCGTTTATTAAAGTGGTCTCTATAGCAGAATCTTCAGGATACGCCCGCACATTCAGCGTAGTACCCAGCACTCTCACATCCACCTGCCCCGTATGTATGATAAAGGGATGTTTGGGATCATGACGAACATCAAAGAATGCCTCACCCTCCAGGGTTAGCTCCCTTTTCCCAGTCAAAAAATTATCGGAATAGACAACCTTACTACCCGCATTCAGCCACAGCTTCGAGCCATCGGGCAGCTCCTGGTAAGAACGGGTGCCATATTTTGTAACGATCTCCTTTGCCTGTACCACCGCCTGTCTCACTTCCCCTTCGTTCTGTTTGGAATGCCAGTACAACACCCCCGACGTAGCTACCACCAACATACTGGCAGCGACCAGCCACCGCTTCCAATTCCTCCCGGCTCCGGCTCTTTCATTTACAAGCTCACTCACCATCCCTTCCACCTCTGTTCCTATTCCCTCCGTCCGCGGCACTACCTTCATCCCCATATAACGAGATTCGACCGGGCTCTTCCACTGTTGCAAACCCTTCTCCAGCATAGCCTGCTCCTCCTCAGCCGACAAGCCTGCCTGCGGTTGATCCCGTATCGACAACAGGACCCGTATAACCTCCACTATCCGTGGATTGGCCAGCTTGTTCCACTCCAGCTCCTCGAGTTCTTCCGAAGTCAATTCACCAGCCAGATATCTTCCCAATAAATACCCAATCCTATCCTGATCCATACCCTGTACGAAACCATTTTTTCAAAAAACCCCTAAATGAAAATAAAAAAATCTAGCTTTATAGAGTCAATGGACTCCGCACTAAACATAATACCGGCGGTAAAAAGCGGTCTCAACGATGAGCTAGCCTTTGAAAAAGTGTACAGACAATACTTTATTCGTCTGCTCCGCTTTTGCTTTTCCATCGTCCATCGGAAGGAGGCAGCTGAGGAAATTGTCAACGATGTTTTCTTATACCTTTGGAAACGAAGAGAACAGTCCGGCGATATCAAAAATCTCGAGGCCTATCTGTACATGGCCACCAAAAATCTTTCTCTCAACTATCTTCGTGATAATCATTTCCTGCACGTCGTAGATATCAGCGAACAGGTCGGTGAATATATAAGATTGGAAGTTACCCCGGGGTCCATGCTGGAAACTGCGGAAACCGTACGTCAGCTGCAGGCAGCGATTGACGAACTGCCCCCAAGGTGCAAATTGATCTTCAAGCTCATCAAAGAAGATGGCCTGAAGTATAAAGACGTAGCCGCCTTACTAAATATTTCGGCAAAAACAGTGGAAGCACAGCTGGCAATCGCGATGAGAAAGATCGCAGCCCTGTTTATTCATTAGAGTTCATCTCAATTTATTCATACCAGTCGTAAATACGGTTTCCAATAACATTTACCATGATCGCACATTTTGGGGAATCCGTTTCCCAGTCTTCGCCACGTCTTTTCATCAGACCGCAATAGACATTGTTAAGAAACACCTGGAAGGTCGTAGGCATCCTGTTCTGAAGCCCACCCGGCAAAGGCTTGATCTCGCCGTTATAATGCCTGCCGTCATAGTCGAATTTGATAGGAAATCTGTTAAACATAAAGCTGATTTCTAATAAACAATTACATAATCATGCCAAAGAACGGGGCCGGCTCTTAGGTTAAAAGTAGAGCCGGCCCCGTTTCAATAATGTCCGGCAAAAATTTGCCGGGGCCCTACCGTTAGGTAGGGTTACTCATTCTTAAAGCGATGATCTGTGATTAGGTTTATCGCGTTGGTGTTTTTTATTTTTCCCCTTTGCAACTATCTGGGTCTGAAGATCGGAGTCATAGGGCGCTGACACCCCATGTTTGTCGTCAGGCGTACCCAGCCCCGTGGCAGGCCCGCCTTTGGCGCCCATATCCCTTTCTTCGTCCGCATTGCTGGTCGAAAAACCACCAGCATCTGTCTTTGGATTTGGCATAACTTCAAATTTTAGTGAGATAATAAAGGAAGGAATAAAAAAAGTATGCCAGCTCTCCCCTTTAAAAGGTTTTATCTGATCTGCGGAAAAGCCATCCCCGTGATCTTGCGATAAAGATCCACGGCAAAAAGATCGGTCATGCCCGAAATAAAATCCACAACAGACTGCATATCATTATACAAATGAGCAGCCTCGCCGGTAATGAGGAATTGCTTGGATATAAGCTGTAGTAATTTCTCCGATTTAACGCTACGGTGATTGAGTACGGCCCCAAAAAACTCTTTCAGCATCCCGCCAATGACATTGTACCCCGCAATCTCGATCTCAACCACGCTCCGGTGATTGTATATATGCTGCACAGAGAAAGCATCGATCTTTTTCATCAGCGCCAGCTCCCGCTCAGGGAGATAGTCGATCAGCGATTTTCCAACCCCGCCTTCCAGGAGTAAGGCTTCCTTCTCCATAAATATATCGCGTACCCTGTAAATAAGCAGGTTGATCAGCATCGCCCGGAGATACTGCACTTTCTGATTGTCGTCATTGATGCTGTAAAAGGTTTTCTCCACCTTCTCCCTGGAATTGTATCCCTTTTCATCGTCAAAAAAAGACAGGAACAGGTCCCTTATCGTTTCTATGGAAATAATGTTCAGCCGGTGGGCGTCCTCAAAGTCGATGACGCGGTAACAGATATCATCAGCCGCCTCGACAAGATAGACAAATGGATGCCGCGCATAGACGTTTCTTCCGGCTTCGATCTGCGGAATACCCAGCTCCTTTGCAATCGTTTTATAAGTATCCGTCTCAGAATCAAAAAAACCCGATTTCTTGGTGATCAGCTGTTGTTTGTCAAAGCCATTCAACGAGTCCGATGGGTATTTTACGATCGATGCCAGGGTGGCATAGGTCAGCCTGAATCCCCCCAATGCCCTTTCATTGAAGTTATGGGTCAGCGTCCGGAAAGCATTGGCATTCCCTTCAAAATATAAGAAGTCCCTTTGCTGATTGGGAGTCAATTCATTTTCAAAACGCCTTTTGCCCTCCCCCGTCAGCTCCCGGAAAAAATTGCGGATCGCATCCTCCCCGGAATGACCAAAAGGCGGGTTACCGATATCGTGGGCCAGACAGCCGGCCGCGATCACCGACGGCAGCTCGTATTTATAAAATTCTTTAAAGTCTTCCCCTTTCCCCGGATACTTATCCCCAATCGCATCCCCCACAGCCTTCCCGAGTGACCTGCCAACAGAGGCCACCTCCAGACTATGTGTCAACCGGTTATGAACGAACACCGGCCCCGGAAGAGGAAAAACCTGGGTTTTGTTCTGGAGACGGCGAAAGGCAGAGGAAAAAATGATGCGGTCATAATCCCGCAGAAAAGAGGTCCGGACAACCCCATCCGGTCCCACCGACCCCGGTACACCCTTTATGGCCGCGGAAACCGACCCCGTTCGTAAAGGACTATACAGCTGCTGCCAATTCATTTTTTCCATCGGACGCAAATATAGGGTAGGCAAACGACTTTCCCCTGTTCAGGCACGGGGCCGGAATCAACTCCGCCGCCTACTCGCCCACCGCAGTCGCCAACTTATCAGCGCCGGCGCCAATGCCCAAACCGCCCCCTATGGCGCAGCCACCAGTGCCCAAACCATCATCTATGGCGCAGGCCTATAATTGACCACATTGCTCAACACCCCGATCCCATCGATGGAAATATCCACCCTATCCCCCGGCGCCAGCGTAAATTCATTTCCCGGTACAAGACAGGTCCCCGTCATCAAAAAACACCCATAGACAAAATCAGTCTCCTTATACAACCATTCCGCCAGTTCCGTCAGTTTCCGCTTGATCTGGCTGATAGCCACCTCTCCCTCATAAACAGATTTATCCCCTCTATGGATGGACATCCGGATCATGGTGGTCAGCGGTATTGGGCTCGCTGGCACATAAAGCCCCGGTCCCAGCGCAGCGCTGCGTTCATAAACCTTTGCCTGTGGCAGATAAAGAGGGTTCTCCCCTTCGATGCTCCGGGAACTCATGTCATTCCCGATAGTATAAGCCTGTATCTGGCCTTTGCTGTTTATAAATAGAGTAAGCTCCGGCTCCGGCACATTCCATCCCGAATCCCGGCGGATATATACTTCTTCACCATTGGCAGCAACCCGGTGCGCCTGCGACTTAAAAAAAAGCTCAGGCCGTTCGGCAGCATATACCTTATCATAAAAATCGGCGCCACCCGAATCCTTCGACTCCTCCATCCGGGCATCCCGGCTGCGCAGATATGTGACACCCGCCGCCCATACCTCCTGCGACCCGATCGGGGCCAATATCTCCTCCTTCACCCATACTCCGGCCTCCTCAGACCCCGCCCCCGCCTTAACCAATGATAACAAATATGCATATAACCCCTCCCGGTTGATCAACAGATCCCAGTCCTGGTCTATCCGGTAATACACACCTTCTGTTTCGAGTACATTCCCTTTTTTTGTTCTGTATAATTTCATGACTTTATTTTATTTGGAGTTTGAGGAGGAGTTACCAGCAAATTGAAGTTATAATAAAGGATCTCTCCTTTTTGTAAATGCCGGGGGCCACTGTAGTTACTGGCCAGCATAGACTTCCCTTTGATGCCAATGTCAATACCCCCCTTCCCCTGATTAGACCAGGGAGCAGGGACCAAAAGAGAATATTTCAAACCGGCATTCCCCGCCCCGATCCATACCCCCGTCTCTTTCACATCTTTCATATCCCACTTCCAGTGATACATGCTATCCGGATGATAGTCTCCATTCAGTCCCACACCCACTGCATATTTTGCCACCCCCTTTTCAAAAGGGATATGCATAACGATCTCCTTCAGGTCAAGATCCTGCAGGGCCGTCACCCTGACGGTATATTGCAGGAGCCCATTGTCATCGATATGCCCGGTCACATCCATCACAAACCCATCCCCTCCGCTGCCCACCTGCCATACGATACCTTTTGCCGACCGGTCCACCCACTGTATCGGCCCACTCTCCAACCGGATATCCTTCCCGGTGGACAAACTCGTAACATGAAAGTGAATATTCTCCGCCAGGAGGTTTGTCGGCTGATCCGTCGTATCCTTCCCATCCGCCGTAAAAAACGATGTTATCTGCTGTGGAAATCCCTGTTTACTCAGCAGCACCCTCCGCCCCCAAAAGCTGATCAGGCTATCTCCCTGAATATGAAGAGAAGAACTCGCTTTCTGCGCATCCGCCGCACCGGCCCAAAGAATAATAAGGAGTGTAAATGACAGGCAATGCTTTTGCATGCCTGAAAGATAATAAATCCCCCCAACCCTCACAAATTCCGTAGTGACCCATAAATTCCTCCCTTTTCAAGTATCTTTGCCCTTACTATACCTAATTAACATACTACATAATGTCACCCATCGCTATTTATCACGAACACCCCGATTGGTTCAAGCCTCTTCTCGAAGAGCTCAGCAACAGGGGAATTCCGCACACCCGTTTTAACCCGACCCAACACAACTTCGCCATCGAAGAGCCAAAACCCGATTTCTCCTTATTTTTCAACCGCATGAGCCCCTCCGCCTATCTCCGCGATGGCATCCAGGGCATGTTCTATACCTTATATTATCTGAAACATCTCGAAACCCTGGGCGTCCCCGTCGTCAACGGCTACAAAGCCTGGACTTTCGAAACATCCAAGGCACTCCAACTCCAGCTGATGCAATCCCTGGGTTTCAAATATCCAAAAGCACACGTAGTAAATCACCCCTCACAACTCGAAGCAGCCGCAAAAGGTCTTCGCTTCCCCGTCGTCGTAAAAGCCAACATCGGCGGCAGCGGCGCCGGCATAACAAAATATCAGACCATCGAAGACCTCCGCGCTGCCGTAGCCGAAGGCAACCTCGATTTCGGCGTCGACCATACAGCCCTGCTACAGGAATTCATCCCCGCCCGCGATGGCTACATCACCCGCGTTGAGACCCTGGGTGGGAAATTCCTCTACGCCATCCGCGTATACCTCACCGGCGATACATTCAACCTTTGCCCGGCCGATATCTGCCAGACAAATACAGGCGTCGAGCTCGTACGCAACGCCTGCGCCCTCGACGCACCAAAGAATGGACTAAAGGTCGAAGCTTATACCCCGCCTCCCAACGTCATCAAAACCATCGAGACCATCGTACAACAGTCGGGCATCGACGTCGGCGGTATCGAATACATCATTGACGATCGCGACGGAGAATTATATTACTATGACGTCAACGCCCTCTCCAACTTTGTTGCGGACGCCGTCAATGTCATCGGATTTAACCCACACCACAAACTGGTGGATTACCTGGAAAAAAGAGCCGGTATAAAAACAGGAAGCCTTTTGGCTCACGCTTAAACCAACTAACTATCATGCGATACGGATACTGGATGCCCGTTTTTGGCGGCTGGCTGCGCAACGTCGAAGACGAGCACATGCCCACCACCTGGGAATATGTCAAAAAGCTGGCTATACGAAGCGAAGAGATCGGCTTCGACCTCGCTCTCATCGCCGAGCTCTACCTCAATGATATCAAAGGAGAACAGGCGCCGTCCCTCGATGCCTGGTCAACAGCAGCCGCCCTCGCGGCCGTTACCCGCAAACAGGAGTTGATGGTGGCCGTTCGCCCCACCTTTCATAACCCGGCCCTGCTCGCCAAACAGGCGGCAAACATCGACCATATCAGCAATGGCCGCCTTTCTCTCAACGTCGTCAGCTCCTGGTGGCGCGATGAAGCCACAAAATATGGCATCGGCTTCGAACAGCACGACGACCGCTACGCCCGGACAGCAGAATGGCTGACCGTGCTCAATGGCGTTTGGAATGAAGATGGCTTTACCTTCAACGGTAAATTCTACCAGGTCGCCAATAATACCCTTCAGCCCAAGCCCCTCTCCCGCCCCAGACCAGCACTCTACGCCGGCGGAGAGTCGGAAGCCGCAAAAGATCTCATCTCGACTACCTGCGACGGCTATGTCATGCATGGTGATACTCCCGAAACCATCGGCAAAAGGATCAGCGACATGAAGGAAAGAAGAGAAAAGAAAGGCCTCCCGCCATTAAAATATGGCGTTGCCGCCTATAGCATCATCCGCAGCAACGAATCCGAACTAAAAAAAGAGATCCGGCGGATCACCAACGTGCAGCCAGGCAGCGCCGGCTATAATAACTACCAGCAATGGCTGTCCGGCACACAGCTGGAACAGAAAGTATCCCTCGAAGATTATTCCGTCTCCAACCGCGGCCTCCGCAGCGGGCTACTGGGCACACCAGCCCAGGTCGAAGACCATATCGGAGAATTCGAAAAAGCCGGGGTAGACTTCTTCCTCCTCCAATGCAGCCCGCAGCTGGAAGAGATGGAGAGATTTGCAGAAACCATTATCCGCAACGAAACATACGCTTAAACAAATGAAAAAATATCTCCTTGTTCTTACAAGCATAGCCCTCAGCTATGCTTCTTCTTTTGCACAAACCTCTCCTATTACTATAAAACCTTCCCCTACCCTCCACGGCCCGGAAAAAGGCTCCCTCCTCATCATCGGTGGCAACGTCGGATCCACCGCTTCCATATGGAATAAATTCACCGAACTCGCCGGCGGAAAAGACAAAGCAAAGATCGTCGTAGTCACCGCCGCCTCCGGCGACTCCGCAGCATACGACCAGAAAGACGTAGATGAAGTGAAAAAACAGACAGGCATTCAGAACGTTACCCTCCTCCATACCAACGATCTGAAAGAAGCCAACAGCGAAAAATTCATCACCCCATTAAAGGATGCAACAGGAGTCTATTTTGTCGGCGGCCGCCAGTGGCGCATCGCAGATTCCTACCTCAATACCCTCACCCATCAGGCCTTCCTCGATGTCCTCAGCCGCGGCGGAGTCATTGCAGGCAGCTCCGCCGGCGCATCCATCCAGGGTTCCTTCCTCTGGCGCGGTGACACAAAAGGCGCAGAGACCCTCGTTGGCGATCATACCCAGGGACTCGGCTTTCTAAAGAATTCCGTCATCGACCAACACCTGCTCCGACGCAACCGCCAGTTTGACCTCGCCCGCTTTATCCGCGTAGCACCCGGACTCATCGGCATCGGCCTCGACGAAGCCACAGCAATCCTTGTACAACGGGATACCCTCCGGGTCATAGGCAGATCCTATGTCGCCATTTACGATTACAACACCATCATACATAATGAGACTGAACCTTTCTTTTTTCTGGGCGACGGGCAAAAATACGATCTGAGGAACCGAAAGGTAATTCCACCGGCAACACAAGTCCTACTCCCGGGAGTATCTTCTAACTAAAACATTTCTTTCATTCCTGTACAGGAATAAGCTTTGTAAGATGAATCGCTCGTATTGTGAGATTATGGCCGGCCAGGTAAATTTCCCGACAACCTTTTCATAGTTACGCTGCGTCATGCCAACTTCAATTTCACCCCGGTCAAATCCTTCGATAAAAGTCGCAATATCGGTGGAAGAGGAAAAATAATAAGCATCCGCACCCAATACGTTCCGGTTAAAAACATTTTCATGCGCAAATATCAGCGCCCTGCTGGCCATTGCTTCCAGCAACGACGGATTCGTCCCTCCCGTACTATGCCCATGAAAATATAACCAGGAAAAAGATTTCAAAGAATGAAGCTTCTCTTTTTCATATATGGCTCCGGTAAAAATGACCCGCTCATCCGATCCGAATTTCTCCTTTAGATAACGCCCGAGACGATTGGATATATTCCCGATGACAAGGATCTTTTTTTCCGTCCCGCTGGCAACGACACCATCCAGGATCGTTTCGATATTATTCTCCTCTTCCATCCGCGCTATCAGCAACAGATAGTCCCCCGGCACCAGCCCATATTTCCGCGGCACCGATTCATCAGCAGTATAAAAAAGATCCGCGCCATAAGCAATATATTCCGTTCCAATGCCATACTTCTCTTTATAGTAGTCCTGGATGACCGGCGAATCCGAGATCCGGAAATGACTGTACCGGACCGCCAGCTTCTCCGCATACAACAGGAACCGGCGCGCCATTCGCGAGTATTTGGCCCTTTTCCATTCCAGTCCATCCATATTGTACAGGATCACCGTCCGCTCGGGAAAAAGAAGCCCCCAGACAGAGCTGCTGGTGTACCCCAGTTGCAGGATCACATCGAAATTCCTGTCCCGCGCATCCCTGATACAGTTGAGATCATAAATGAACTGCCCCGCGCTTCCCATTAAATATTCCGGATCATAACAATGCACGATATTGACGCCTTCCCAGAGTTTTCCCTGCCACGGATGATTATGAGAGTTGTATACAGTAACGGTATGCCCGGCCTTTACCAGCCCCGGTCCTAAATGCTCCGCCAGTTGCTCAAACCCGCCATAGTGATTGGGTATGCCCCTCGTTCCCATGATTGCGATCCTCAGATTCATATCGTACCTAATATTTTGTCATACCCCCTTGCTATTCCGGCAGCAGCCCGGCCCCAGGTATAATTAGTTAAAATTCTATTCCGCAAGCCGCTTCTAAAGATGGATCTGGCAGCATTGTCTACAGCCATAAATATAGAAGCCGGGTCATCAGGGTCGCAGTAGAAAGCATAGTCGCCATAGTACTCCCGCGTATACCCTTTATCGGTAATGACGATATTGCAACCCATCGCCCCCGCCTCCAGGGAAGAAAGCCCACAGGTCTCAAACCAGCTGGGTAATATATGAACCTTCGCTTTTTGATAGTATTGTACCAGGTCATGCTGCGGGATATGCCGGATAAATTCTACATTTCCACCCGCGATCCTCCTGCACTCCCGATAATAGTCGATGTGCCCCGGAGCATGATCGCCGATGATAAGCAGGCGATAACGGGTATTATTCAGCGCTTTTATCAGGTTAAGCTGGTTTTTGATCCCCTCTATCCGCGCTACACACAAGACCAGCCGCTCATCCTTCTGCTGCCTCTCGTCATAGGAGAAGAGCTCCGCATCCAGCCCGTTCGGTATGGAGATACAATCCGCTTTGACCTCATATCGTTCCGCCAGCTGCCGGCTTTCCAAACTGGAATTGGAAAACAACAACGACGCATTGTCAATTATTTCCTGTACGGAGCTTTGCTGTCCCTTCCACAGATAACTCTTTGTCATCAGCTTGTCCTTCCCCAAAAAATACCGGGCAATCGTCTTGCAATATTCTATGGCGCCAGGAGAAAGCAGACGAAAAAGCCACCCCGATAACCCTTTCCGGTGATGCTTGTCATAACCGCTGTAATCCACCAATAAAGTGCTGACGACAAAAGGTTTCCCCGGCTGTATGTGACAGAGGATATCAGCCGGACGTATGATGTTGAAGAAATGTAACAGATCGTACTGCTCATAGTCGATCACCTGATCTGTCAGAAGAATATCTACGGCTATACCCAGTTTCCCCAGATGCCGCGCAGTCTGAGCCACCTGGAAGGTATCTCCCCCTTGTACCGTATACAAAGTCGATCTGGTGATAAACGCGACTCTCATTATATATAGATCAAACGCAGCGATAATTCCAGCGGTTGCCTCCGACCACCCATAGGCAACCCCCACCCCCCAAACCCCGTTTTATTTTTATGCCCATGAGATCAAGCATATTAAAGGTTTTAGCCTACTTCGACATTTTCGATTATCCTGTTACCGCTGACGAGATCCTCTTTTTTATGGACAGGGAGGCCTCTCTCATCGACCTCAAAGCCGAGCTGGAAGCTTTGACCCATAAAGGCCTGCTCTTCCCGGACGGCGATTTCTATGCCCTCAGACAAGATCCCGCGCTGGCCATCCGAAGGATCCGCGGCAACCATCATGCCGACGAACTCCTCAAAATAGCCGCCCGCATCTCCCGGCAATTATACCTCTTCCCCTATGTCCGGGGGATCGGGATCTCCGGCTCACTGTCCAAACGCTTTGCAGATGAACAGGCCGACATCGATTATTTTATCATTACCCGGCGCAACCGTCTCTGGATAGCAAGAACTCTCATGCACCTCTATAAAAAGATGAACTACCTGCGCAACCGGCAGAACTGGTATTGCATGAACTACTATGTCGACGAAGAAGCCCTTGAAATAAAAGAGAAGAATATCTTTACGGCAACAGAGATGATTACCTTATTACCCGCCAGCGGCAACGGCGGCCTGGCCAAATTCTTCGACGCCAACGACTGGACAACCCGCTACTATCCCCACTATAGAACCCGCCCAAAAGAAGCAAAAGGCCCCGTCCCCACTTCCTTCCTTAAGACAACACTGGAAAAACTGCTCGACAACCGCTGGGGCGATCGCCTCGACGATCTCCTTCAACGCTGGACCACCAGCCGCTGGCAGAAAAAAGAACAGCGCGGCGACCGCAACATAAAAGGGAACCGCATGTCCCTGCAAAATGAAAAACATTTCTCCCGGCCCAACCCGGATAATTTTCAGCAACGGGTACTCGGCCGCTACGCCGCCAGACTCAAACAGCTCGAAGCCCGGTGGGACGTTTCCGAAAACTTATGATATAATAATCCCCGATACTCCTCCACGGCCGGCGCGACTTCAACCGGTCCTCCCATCGCTGCAGCCACCTGTACAATGCCGGCCTCTTCTCCGCAAAATGTTCTATATAAGACGGCGGCACGATCGTACAAAGCCCCTCCAGATCGACAAGGTCAAATTCCGGAGCCAGATGCTTTATCACATAAGAAGGAGAATAATACCAACACTTGAAATATACTCCCTCCACATGTGACTTCGCCCCCCGGGAACTCAACAACCTCCGGAAAGCTGTCCTGAATTTTCCTTTAAATACTAACAAGCTCTCCCACAAACTAAAGGAAGGCAGGATCACCAGCGTTACCAGACCACCCGGTTTTACCAGCGGCGCAAAAGATCGCAACGCCTCGTCAAGCCTGTTCGTACAATTCAACCCCGCAAAGTTCGAAAAGATACAATCATAAGGCCCCTTCTGCTCCAGCCCTCCCAGCGCATTGAACGAACAAAGCTCCGCCGTTACCCTGTCACTCAGCCCCAGTCGCAATACTTTCTCCTTCAGCTGCTGCTGCATCCCCTCGGCAATGTCAGTAGCATGGACCCGATAGCCCAGCCCCGCAAAAAAACTCGCATCCACTCCCGTCCCGGAATTCAATTCCAGGATAGAGCCCCCGGCAGATAGGTGCCGGAGAACATGCTCCCTCACTCGCTTACGCTTGTAATGGATAATGGTATTGCCAGCATCATAGTCGTCAAAAACAACCGACTGCCTGCTAAAAGCAAGACCAGCCTCCATTTCGTTCTCTTTATCTAAAAACTCCATTTTCGCATCTTTATTCTATCCACCAGCGCCGCAGGCGCATACCAAAAAAAGGCTCCGACCTTATGGTGTTTCAACGCCATATGCCAGCGATAACTTTTGTGTACATACCTGTGCAGCTGTTTGTAAAAGGCCGGCGGATAGGTATTTTTAAATAGCAGCTGCAGCTCATCGGAGTCCGTCCAGTTGGTCTTGTCCTTTAGCTCAGCCTTCACCCGCTCATAGAATACCGTCCCCGGCAAAGGATACGATACCGAGATCCCCAGACTGTCCGGAAGCAGCCGGTTGATCATCCGCACCGTCTTACCAATGTCCTCCTTCGTCTCCCCGGGGTAACCAAACTGTATAAAGAAAGAAGGCCGTATCCCATATTTACGCAACAACACCGTAGCCTCCGCGATCTGTGAGACCGTCGTCCCCTTGTCCATCGCATCCAATATCTTCTGGGATCCGCTCTCAGCCCCCATCCAGACATTCTCACAACCCGCACGCGCCAGCGCCTCCACATAATTCTCCTGTAAGAGAAGATCAGCCCTCGATTGTATCTTGAACCGGAAGGACAACCCCTCCTTTTCAACAAGATCGGCAAATTCATTCACCCACCCCGGCTTCAAACCAAAGATATCGTCACAGAACCAGATATGATCAAACCCATATCTGTCTTTTAACAGACGCAGCTCACTGACCACATGCCTCGGCGAACGCGCATTATAACGATTCCCATAAATGGGCTTTGCGCACCAGTTACACTTGAATGGACAACCCCGCGTAGTCCCTATATTAAGCGAAAAATAGCCATTATGCTCCATCCAGATCTGCCGGTAGCTTTCAACATTCACCAGGTCCCAGGCCGGTAAAGGCAGATTGTCCAGCTCCTTCATTACCGGACGGCCCGGCGTTTGAAAAGGCATCCCATTCTTCATATACGCCAATCCCCGGATCCCACTGAGATCACTGACCCCATCCCTGATCGCACTCACCAGCTCAAGCAGGCTCTGCTCCCCCTCACCCAGCAACACAAAGTCCGCCCCCTTTCCCAGGTACTCCCGGTAATGATCGGTAGAATCAGAGCTCGACAAAATGACAACACAACCCTGCTCCCGCGCCAGGGCTATCATCCGGAAAGCAGCCTCCCGCATATTCGTAAGACACATCTTCGTCAGATAGTTGAACCCGTCGTCATAAACGACAAAAAATTCCGGCCGCTGACCTTGTAATAACGGAACTACATCATCCGGGTCCTCTACAAACATGGTGTCAAAAAGACTGACATCAAAACCCTCCCGGCGCAGCAAAGCCGCCGCGCCAATTGTCGCCAATGGCGCATACGGTTGACCGGTAGCCCATTGCTTTGGGTCAAATCTCATGAAATAAGAATGGGAAAAAAGAACCTTGTTCATCAGTTATTCTTTATACAGATCCAGGGATAAATATCATCCGGCCGAAGCAGCCGGTTTATCAGCGTGCCAGGGTCGAATAACAATAAGTGACGGAAACAGTTCAGGTCTTTCCAGCTGTGCTGGAACAACAGATCCGCCATTTCCGGGTAGCCGAACGCAGTATAATAAGCCTGTATTCTCTTCCGCTCTGATTCGAGCTCGGAAGATTTGTAAAACTTTGTATCAAGAATATGCAGCTCCCCACCCGGAACTAAATACGTCAGCGTAAAATGAATTATCTTTTTGAGCGAAGGGAAATACTCGACCGAACAGGCAAACACGATACAGTCGAACTGCTGCTCGTCAAGAATGCCCGTCCGGATGTCCCCATGTATGAACCGCAGATTGGGATCGTCGCTGAATACCCTCGCGGCCTGCTGCAGCTCCGTAAAATTTATATCCAGCCCCGTCACCCTGGCCCCGGGGATCTCAGCAAGCTGATGGGAAAGCCAGCCATTGCCACAACCTACCTCCAGTATCCTTAAAGGCCTTTTACGAAAGACCAGGGATTTTACCAGACGCTGCGCCGACCGCTTCCGGACCTGCCATTCCCGCCAATGAGGATGGTCCTCATTGACATCCGGCAGCTTTACCAGTTGATCATCCGTATAAAGCCTGCTCTCCAGGCTGCGCAGGAGAATATACTTTTTTTCAAATAGGATCTCTTTTAGCCGGGGGTGCCCTTTAACCTGGATGTTTGTTAGTATGGAGGAATCAGGGAGGTACATTTCTACAAAATTTTAACAAAATTGGTCGCTTTTGGACCTGCACACGTAGTTTAAACGCCCTTTTGATAGAAAAGGATGCCCCACCCGGGGAAAATAGATCGGAAAGAAAGAACCCACGCTACAATATGGCGTTCAGGTTTTTGCCACAGGCAACCCTTTCACATGGCCCATACGTTATCCAATAATATGCTGATCAGCGTAGTCATCCCCACCTGTGACAGGCGGCGGCGTTTGCTGGATTTATTACACCACCTCGATCGATCCACACACCCACTGCTGGAGGTTATTGTCGTGGATTCAGGCACCGACCGCCTTGAACCATCCGATTATGCCCCCTTCAGCCATTTGAACGTTGTCTACACAGGCTCGGAAAGATCGGTTTGTATACAGCGGAACAAAGGGATAAAAATGGCCCGCTCCCCCTGGATCTTCCTCTGCGACGACGACATCGGGGTCCCTCCCGATTACCTCGCAAAGCTGGTAGATTACGCGACAGCCAACCCCGGGACAGGAACCCTCTCCGGTCTTTTCCTGCAAAAAGAGAACAATAGCTGGACCGCTCAGTATCCCCTCCGGTCAGCCGGATCATTATACTGGAAGTTCCTCTTCCAGCAAGGTATCTGGGGAGAGATCAAAGTCACCAGCCGTCTTCCCTGGGTCCATCAGATAAAAGAATATTATCGGAAAAAAGGAAATCATATCTCCAAAGCAGGCTGGCCCGTATTGACGCAATTCTCAGGCGACCATTTCACCACCCCCCTTTATTCGCTGGGCGCCGCCCTGGTAAAAAAGGAATGGCTGCTCCAATCCCCCTTCGACGAAGTGCTGGACCGGTATGGCATGGGGGACAATTATGGAGTGACCGCCGGTCTTCCCGGAGCAGGAGTCACCGTTCTGACCAACGCATTCGTCTTTCATCATAAAGAGCCCGATAACCGGCTCAAAAAACCACTGCAATATTTCAGAAGGGTATTGGCGCTGGATTATTTTGTCAGCACCTGCCAAAAGTTAAACCATGTAAAGAAATACTGGCTTTTATGGTCTTTATTGGGTAACTTATTGTCATTCATCCGAAGTAAAGACCGGTTGATGATAAAACCTGCATTCAGGACCATCCTGCTCATCGCTACCAGACGGAACCCTTATATACAAGGCGCGAGAACCGGCAAAAAAGTCCTGGAACCGGGCAACTGATCAAAAATGCAGATTACCATGCCCATCCCCAGCTCATCCCCCATCGCCAGCCCATCCCCCATCGCCGGCCCATCCGTTAAAGAGCGCACCCTGCTCCGGACAACCTTTGTCCTTTATGCATTGCTGCTCGTATATGCCGGTTTACATCATGAACTATGGGGAGACGAGGTCCATAGCTGGAACATAGCAAAAGGCAGCGGCAGCTTTCCCGACCTGCTCGCCAACAGACGGTATGAAGGCCACCCCCCCGCATGGTACACCCTTCTATGGCTGATCACCCGCTTTACCCACCAGGTGCTTGCCATGCAGGTCATGCAATGGCTGATAGGCCTCGGCATTGTATGGATAATCCTCTTTAAAACTCCCTTAGCCCTCAGCACCCGGCTCCTGCTCCCTTTCGGTTATTACTTCCTGTTCGAATATGGCATGCTCAGCAGGAACTATGCGTTGGGCGTCCTCTTCGCCTTCTGTATCTGCCTGATCCTGCGAAAGGATTTCCGGTTCAGGCTTTTTATCTATTACGGGCTGCTATTTGGCCTGTCCAATGTTCATTTACTGACGGTGCTGCTCGCAGTATCTATCCATCTGTACTTTTTAGGGTTGATCCGGCAAAAACAAAAAAGCCCGGCCCCCCTTTTCCTTCATGCCCTGCTGGGATTGCTGGTGATCATTCCCGCCATCGTCTTTATTCGTCTCCCCTCCGACGGCGAAGTCGATATGTCCGCCTGGACACGCTCCTGGAAGATCCGGCAGCTGGGTGACTTTTACCAGCCGCTATACAGGGCCTTCCTCCCCGTTCCCGCCTGGTGGAAATACCATTTCTGGAATACCGAATTTTTGCTGGATGCCGGCCTTCCGAAAACCTTCATCCTGCTGATAGCCGCCCTCCTCCTTGGATACCTCTTTTTTATCCTGCGAAAGAGCCGTCTGTCGATGCTCTTTTTAGGAGCAAACCTGTTGCTGAGCTATTTTCTTTCCGTCACCGCCTTCTCGCTGAACACCGCCCGTCATGCCGGTTTTCTCTATATAGGCCTGGTCATCGCATGGTGGCTGTATAGAGATGAGCCATCAGCACCCTCAGATCCCAACAGCACACGTATGCTCAACATACTGCTCATCATACAGATCATAGCCGGTGGATTCGCCATTGCAAAAGATATCCGGCTCCCCTTTTCCAATACCTGGCAGGTACCTGCGCTGATCAAAGAGATCCCTGCCGGCGGGAAACCGGTCACCGACTACTGGACCGCCAACGCCGTAATTGCCTTCACAGACAAACCCGTATATTGCCTGGACCTCCAACAGGAATTGTCCTTTGTTCTGTTCGACAGCCGTCTTATACCGGTAGACCACAACCCTCATCGTTATACCGACGAGCTCCAACAGCTGTTCCAAAAGAACGGCAACCACACCGTATACATGCTCTCCCTTTCTTCCCCGCAGCTGCTCAACAGAGTGGACACATTACTGGCGAAAAGCTGCCGGTTCACATTGATAGACAAAAGAGAGGGTGCGATAGAGCAAGGTAGTAACCTTTACCTTTACCGGGCAGAGCCCTTCTAAATTTAAACAGGAATGACCATCGATATTCCGGCAAAACCATGGACCAGATCAACACCCCCCCGCCGCGTGCTGGCTATCCGCCTTCAGGCAATGGGGGATATGGCCATTACCCTTCCCTACCTTCAGGGACTACGCGCTACTCTGCCACCAGATACGCGCCTCGATCTACTGACCCGGGAAGAAGTAGCCCCCCTCTCTCAAAATATCCATCTGTTTGACAGTATCCATATCATCAGGGGAGGAAGGGATCTGAAAAAAATACTATTTTATACGCTTCTCTTACTTCCCCGCCTGCTCCTCCGTAGATATGACATGGTCATCGATCTGCAAAACAACATCGTCAGCCGGATAGTACGAAGATCATTACGCCCTTCAGCCTGGTCCGAATTCGATCGCTTTTCCAAAATTGCCGCAGGAGAAAGGACCCGGCTGACCATCGAAGCGGCCGGACTGGGAGAATGCCATATGGACAATCATTTCCGGTTAAAAGATCCGGACCGCGGCCCCGCACTGCTAAAGAACAACGGATGGAATGGCGTCGATCCCCTCGTTGTCCTGAACCCCGCCGGTTTTGTAGCCACCCGGAACTGGAGTATCGCCAGCTATGTCCGCTTCGCCCGGTTGTGGCTGGAACATTTTCCCGATACCCGTTTCCTCGTCCTCGGAACATCTTTTATCGCCGAAAAAGCCATTCTTTTAAAAAATGAGTTGGGAGACCGGCTCTTCAACCTCGTAGGCCAGACAACCCCGCTCGACGCATTTGCCATATTGCAGCAGACGACCCTCATGCTGTCCGAAGATTCCGGGCTGATGCATATGGCCTGGATCTCAGGTATCCCGACCCTCGTGCTGTTTGGCAGTACCAGCAGTTACTGGTCCAGACCGCTGGGAGATCACAGCTTTTTCCTGGATTCTTCAGACCTTCCCTGCGGCAATTGCATGCAGACGGTTTGTGCCTTCGGAGATATCCATTGTCTGACAAGATACACACCGGAGCTGGTCCTCTCACATGCCCTCTCCCTGGTACCCTCACCCGCCAAATCATAGTTTATGGACCCCGAAAAATGCGCCCTCATCATTACTTCCAGTGTCTACGTGAGCGCCAGGCATACCGCCCTCATCGATCCGGCAGAAAGACAACGGCAATACCTCGATTCCATATCCTGGTTTATACAGGAAAGCCCCCTGACAAAGATCATCGTCTGTGATAATTCCGGTTTCACCTGGCCCCTGTCACTGTACGGGCAGGCCGCGGCACAGGGTAAGAAAATAGAGCTGCTCTCTTTCACCGGTAATAACAGCCTGGTTGAGCAGCTGGGCAAAGGTTATGGCGAAGGCGAGATCATGGCATACATAATGACCAATAGCGTCCTGCTCAGGGAAGTGGATGGCTTCCTGAAAGTCACCGGCAGACTAAAGCTGGTAAACAGCAGGAAATTGCTCGCGCGCTGCAAACCCGGTAACAACTATTTCAACCCCGTTTCCCTGTTGCGGCCCCGGTTCCTGGTTCCCAAAGCAGCCCGGCCCTGCGTGGATGTAAAGGTCTATTATGTTACAACGGATTTTTTCAGGGATGTCCTGCTCTCCGCCTACAAAGACGTCAGAGATGATCAAATCTTTTTCCTCGAACATGCCTATTATCAGGCCATCGCCCGTTCAATAAGCTCCGGTTCCCCCACCCGCGTCACCTGCTTCCCCATAGCTCCCGAGATCACCGGCATGTCCGGCTCCAACGGCTGGACCCTCACAGAACGCAGCCTGCCCAAAAAGTTACTCATCAGGCTGGTGGCACGGCTGGGTTACATCCGGCCCGTTTAGACCAGCCGGTACGGCCGCTTGTTCTTTTGATATAAATATTGCAGAAAGTGCACCAGGAACAGATGCCCACCCGGCTCCGCCACCATTTGCTCATCCCCGATCTTACCCCATAACAACATATGACTGCCCAGGTCCAGCGTCCTCAGAATGCTAACCTCTCTATAACTTTCTACCATACCGGGAATATAGAATTCAAAATTTTTGCTCACCAAAACCTCGAACGGGAGATCATCCTTCGAAGGCGGAGGACCGCTATGATGTTTGCCCAGTTGATAGATGATATCCCTGTGCTCATATCCAACTTCGGATACCGCTAATTTTCCCGTTTCGATGATCCGCGGAAGCGCCCCATTGGTATGCCTTAAACCAAATACAAAATAGCCGGACCCCGGAATATTTCCCAGCAGGTCCATGGGAAAAATAGTAAAATAGTCCTGCTGCCGGAAAGATACCAGTCGGACCCTTCGGGGATAGCTATACGCAGCCACAAAGGCTTTGAACCGGTCAAAGGAAAGCCCCCCCCGCCGGTAATACCGGTAATAAAGCAACCAGTTCTTAAGCCGGTTGAACTGCTGCAACCTCGTTTTCCGCAGCTTCAGCAGCAACAGCCTCCCCTCCCTTTCTTCTATGGAGCCGACAAGATCGAGCGTGATCACTACCCCGTCGAAGTACATACGATAGTCGCTCCGCGGCGAAAGAACCAGTTCCTCCTTTATCCATACCCCAAACACAATGGGCTCGATACAAAGCAGCCAGTGAGCGCCATCAACCTCGATCAGGTTTCCGGCAATTTCCAGGTAGACCTCTTCCTGTATCTCATCAGGGACCGTTATTTTTGAGTATTCGGTAAACACGGTGTCCCCCATCAGCATCTTTCTAATCCTGCTTTTCATTTCTCACCAGGTGTATTAACGTGAAATCATATTCGTCCAGCCCCTCCTCGCTGCCAAGCGTAAAGTAAGGGGCCGACGCTGTCTCTATCTCCTTTAACGTGTGAACAAACACTGTTTGCCGGCGCGTTTTTTCATAAGGGATATACATGACGAACGGAGTCCGGAAGAGCAGCGATCGAACAGCATTCCGCCGGTGCCACTTCATCCTCTTTTTAAGGTTCAGCTTGAGAACAAGCAATACAAAATGCCCGCCGGGTCTTACGATCCGGGCCATGTTGCTGAACAGGGACCGGATATCCGGTATATAGTTCAATGCTCCGAAGTCAGACAGTACCGCATCCACTTTTTGAGGATATGGCGGCTGCTGATGCCAGGTGGAGAAATCCGTGCTGGCTGAATCGAGAAAAGTTATCCGGTCACTACGCAGGACCCTATCGTTGTAGTGGATGGCCTTCCCCCGCATAGCAACGGAAGGCTCACAGAACAACACCTCGTAAGAATGACCGGTAAGCCACTCCAGGTCCTGCCCCGTACCTCCTCCAAAATCCATCACCAGCCCGGACGGGAGAAGCTGACAAAATTTTTCTTTTACCCGCTGGCGGATATTTATATTCACCGGGTCCTGTTCCATAGTCTGATCATACGTATCCGCCGCCTGGTCATGATAAGAGATATTTTCCCCGATCACCCTGTCCTTGTCTTCAGCGTACAACCCCAGCACCGCCTTTACCGTATCCTCCATGAGATAAGGACATACCGGCGTATACTCCGTATCCGGCGCCAATAAGAGCTGTCTCGCTTTTTCAGTCATCTCTTCCGCCGTACGCACTACATGCCAGTGAGGGATCTCCCTGTTCATCGGCTTTATAAAGCTGATGACATGAGCGCCAGCATACAAAGCCTCCAGGCAAACTACTCCAAACCCTTCATAATCCGACGTATGCAGGAGTATCTTTGTACGTTGCATGATGCCCAGCACTTCGAGGTGCGGTGTTTCCCCCAGCAGGCTAAAATGAGCTTCCAGCCCTTTTGCGCCTATCTGCGCCTGTATCCTTTCCCTATCCTCCCCCTCACCACAGTGTATACCTTTAATAGCCGGCAACGACTGCCGCAGCGAGTCGATGATATCCACAAAAAGATGATACTGTTTGAACGGGGAAAGCGTGCCGACTCCCAGGATCTCTACGTCCCTTTGCCCCCCTGACGACGGAAAATCCCTGGGGGCAATGCCATTAGGTATCATATATTGAGGGCGGATCCCATGATTCCGGAAGAATTCTTCGGCAAGAAAATCCGACATCGCTATCAGTTCATCCGGCCGCGGACGAATGAATTTCACCAGCCGGTTGGTCTTCCGCGCATCCTGACCACAAAGCCAGCAATAGTGCCGGATATCGTACCGCTTCCCGTAATAATGACCGATCAGGGCACATTCCCCGCACCAGAAGCTGAAAAGCCCGATCACCTCTTCCCGCCTGCGGATGGCCGATAACTGCTTCCAGATCCGCCGCCAGAATAGGATACGCCTTACCTTTCGGTGGTGAGTCCCGTTAAAGCTGGTTACCGGTATCCCATGCCATTCATAGGAAGAAGACGAATAGGGATAATACAGGGACAACACGACGACCTTTAGATGAGGAAAGGTTTCCTTGACCGTCTTTACAAATAATTGCTGCGTAGTGACCCAGTTGACAGGAGACTCATCGGCAGGAAAAGCAGGAGTCAGGATCACCAGTGTTTTACAACGACTCATTGGCTACCTCCTCCTCTAATGCGATCAGCTTATTACAAAAAGACAGACTTTGCTTGTTGTGTGTGATCAGTATGACCATTTTCCCTTTTTTTGCCAACGCCGAAAAATGCGCCAGCATCGCGGTTTCCGATTCTTCATCCAGTTCGTTGAAGGGTTCATCGAGGATAATGAGGTCCGCGTCCTTGTACAGGGCCCTGGCAATGGAAATACGCTGACGCTGCCCGCCGCTGATATTTTTCCCATTCTCAGCTATGACCTTATCCCATTTTTCGGGAAAGGATTGAATAAGCGAATTTAATCCTGCCGCTGCCACTGCATCCCTGAACCGGCCCGGATCATCCGGTTCGCCACTCAGCGTAATATTGTTCATAATAGTATCGTGCAGCAAAAAAGGCTGTTGCTTGACATAAGCGATCCTGGACCAGTACCGCCGCCGGGCCGCGACATCCGTTCGCGAGCCATTGATAACTATTTCTCCGCTGTCAGGCGTTAGAAATCCCAACAGAAGATTGAGAAGGGTCGTCTTCCCCTTGCCGGACAAACCCGTCATCCCGAGAAAGTCCCCCGAGTCAATATGCAGGTCCTGCTGGTCCAGCACCCGATGACCATTATAGGAAAAAACCAGCTGCCGGCAGCTGACAGAACGGATAGGAGGAACAACCGGACTTTCAGCAGGTCTGCCCATAGCCACGGGCTCTGCGGCCAGGTTGTCGACAGTGAACGCATAGGTATTGATCTGACCGCCGGCATTCATGATCTTTACAATACCGGGGATGATCTTGTAGGCCGCCGCCATGAATATCCCGATAGTCAGCACCGCCGAATGATCTGCATTGCCGGAAAAACTATTGATCCCTATCAGGATCACCAGACCAAAAAGAGCAAATATTTCGACCAGCCTGCTGGGTATTCCCTGTAGGATCAGCTGGTCGGCGACAGCTTCGTTAAAACGCTGCTGATCGGCAAAATACCTTTCGACAAAAGCCGCGTTCTTATGATAGATATTGCTTTCTACAAAACCCGTCAGGGCCTCCTGCAGATGTTGCAGCGATCTTTCACTGCTGGTACGGGCAACCGTCCTCACCGAACGCAGCTTTTTCCGGATAAAATAGAAAATGGCAAATACAGGAGGCAACAGGATCACAAACAGCAAAAAAAAGAGCTTCACATTGAACAGGACGATACCGGCAATAGCCACAATGATCAGGACAGACTGCGTGATGATCCCCTGGAAACCACCCAGCACATGCTGACTGAAATCCAGCGGGTGATAGCTGATCTCCCGGATCTGCACGGAAGTATCGATATTGATGTAATCCGAATAATTTCCTTCCAGGTAATTGATCAGCCTGTTCCGCGAGATACGGGTGGCTATCCGTAACAGATGCCGGCACTGCGCCCGGTAAATAAGATACCCGACCCCGTTCTTCAGGCTAAAGAGCAGGAAAAAAAGAGCTATCACCAATACCGCATGCTGGCCATTGAGCCAGGGCAAAAGAAAAGACAGACGCCTGACAGGCGCCGCTTTGTCGGTATAATTATTCAGGATAAGCAGCAATAGGGCCAGAAACAGGATATCAGCAATGGAAACAATGATATCCAGTGCTGTTAGCATGCCCGCCTGCCTCTTCTCTTCCCGGGTTAAGATCTGCGCTATTTTCCGGATCATACTCAAAACGCTTGATTTTTACGACGATGCAACCACCGGATTATTCCGGGCGGTAAAAAACTTACCGCAAAAATGGCATAATTATCCAGCCGCAGCGGATAAGCATGAATTGCCCGCGTCACATGCCAGCGCGCCCTTGCCGGTCTGTAATTCTCATGCAGGAACTTCTTCCCGCACAACGCATGATACGCGCCTTCCTTTATCTTCTTTGTTTCCTGTTTCCGGATAATGGACAATAATTCTTCCGACTCCTTTTCCGTGATATAACCCCGGCCAATAACGGCCTGCTTGAGACGACCAAATCTCCGGCCAAGCCACCGCTCATCGATAGTCGCAGAAGCCGGCTTGATCCTGACCCTGACCAACGCGTCATCCAGGTTAAAACACTTGCCGGCTGAAGTAAGATTGACCCACAGCAGATAGTCCTCAAAATGATGGGCCAGGGTAGAATAACCACCCGCACGTAGGATGGCCTCTTTCCTGTACATCACCGCAGAATGAATAAAAGGACAATTCGTATACAACCGGTCTATGATCTCCTTATGCGTATGACCGGCACAGCGAAAATCAAAAAGATGCTCCCCATCTTCCGAAATATACTCCGCATCACTCCCCACTACAAGATAAGTAGGATGCCCATCAAGAAAATGCACCTGCCTCGCCAGCCGCTGTGGAAAACAGATATTGTCGGCGTCAAAGCGACAGATATAAATGCCCAGGGCATAGGACAGCCCCCTGTTGAGAGCAGCCGCAACTCCTGCCTGCTCCTGCCGGATGATCCGTATCCTTGGATCGGTAAACCGTCGCAATACCGATGCGGTATCATCTGTAGACCCATCATCCACGATAAGCAGCTCAAAGTCGGAAAAGGTCTGACCCAGCACAGATTCGACCGCGGCGGCAATGTATTTCCCGGCATTGTATGCAGGCATCAATACCGTGACCTGGGGATTCAATGATATATTCCGCCACGGGATCACCGCTTCTTCTTCAGGTTGAAGTTCCTCGATATGTTAAATCCAAAATAAATATCCCCTTTCCCCCAGGTGCCATTCGTCTGGGTAAGATATTGCGTAGGCACCATGCTTTGAGAATTGCTGAATACCAGCTGAAAGACGTGTCCGCCCGTCTCAATATCCCAGCCAAGAGAAAAAGAATTATGTACAGTGGTCGACACGACCTGATTCTTGGGTACGACATCATATTCCGCGTCGATGCTCATCCTCCTGGTAAACTTATACCTGCCTCCCAGCCCCACCGCAAAAATGTCATTCTTGTCCGCAACCGTAGGCACGAGGTTATAGTGCAGGTAGGTCGGTGTGACCTGCAGGGAAAGGTCACGGGTGATCTTCCGCGCGATCAGCAGCTGACCCGCATATGCCGTCCGGTATTTGGTATTCAGATACGGCTTGTCGGACATGGTCTGCGTATAGTCGGTCACGGTTCCCAGCACACTCACCGAGACAGGCATTCCAGCCCCTTCCGTCTGTTTCAATAATTTGTATTTCACATAACCGTCAAATGTCTTTAGGTAGCTGCTACGACCGATACCCACGTCCAGGTCGTCGGTGATGCCGTACTCCAGTCCAAGCCGCAGCGTCGCATTATCAAGACCAAAGAAATTATAGGACCCGCTGTTCAGCTGACCAAACCGGTGCTGGATGACAAAATTGAGGTTCCCCTCAGCCGGAGATTCTATCGTCTGCTCGTTGATGATATGTGTTGCTTTAAAAGTTCCGCTGACATAAGACTTACCCTTGTGTACAGCCATGGAGTCATTCAGCGCATTCAGGAGGCTATTGTCCTGCGCCACCGCCCGGCCGATAGCAGCCAAACACAGTATGATAAATATTATTCTCTTCATTTTCTTAGTAGATTATTTTTGTAATTATTTAGTGATAGGGCAGTCGATCTTTACCTTAACAGCCATTTCCTTATCGATCTTGTCCCTTACAAGGGAAGGAATAGAGATGTTGTAGTCTTCAGGTTTGACTTTGAAGTCCGACACGCCGATAAGATGCCCGGCCTTGACCTCCAGCGTAGCCGGCGCTTCCAAAGGCCTGGTCGTGTTATGCAGATTGAGTTCGCCCTTTACCACGACCTTGTATATTCCATCCTTGCTCAGATCGACATCGCCTGTATACGTTCCGGTGAAGTTCGCCTTGGGATATTTATCGCTTTCTACATAATTTTCGTTGAAATGCTCCTGCATCAGCTCCTTGGGAAATATAAAACCCTTCAACAGCAAAGAGAAGGCGAGCTTCTTCGTGCCCGGCTCGATGATGGCAAAGACCTGGTTGTTCTCCGCCTTGATATCCTCTAATGCTGTCTTGGAATAAAATCCGATAAACCCGTTTCTTGTGGCATAACGTTGGCTAAATGCAACAGACGGACAGATAAGGACCAGGCAGATAATTGCAGATACGGTAAATTTCATAATAATAGATTTAATTGATTAGTTATTCGGTGCTCCCGCATTGATCCAGGCAAGAATAGTCTCGATCTCACAGCTCTGAAGCTGAGGCCTCTGGTATGGCATGGGGGTAACCTTGCCGTCATGCGTGATGGCGCTTCTTATATCGCCATTGTTGACATGGCCCAAAACACCGGCATAGCTGCCAAGATCGACACCACTGCCACTGGCAGCGATCCCCGCCCCCTTGTGACATTCATAACAATTGTCACTTAGGATACTGACTATCTGAACCGAGTACTTCACATTTGTCGTGTCACAGGTCGTTGAGCCGGCGAGCTTGTCTTCGCTCGTCTTGGAACAGCCGGTAAGGTAGAGTACGAATCCGCCAATACACATTACCGCCAATAGAAACTTACTATTCATAGTTCTGATGTTGTTTTTTGAGTTATTTGATTATCCCGCTCACTTGTTGATTATCCCGCTCACTTGCTTTGCACACAATCGGCCAGGTTCACATCCATAAGAAATCCCGTACAACGCCCCTTCAACGTAACGACATCACCGGGTTTTGGCATTACCTCCGGCTTAGCTCCCGGAAACATCTGGCAATTGATCCCACCCCCGCCCGGTTGCGTGGAAACGATCCATATCTCGGCATTCCCCGAATGTTGTATCTCCACCAGCTTACCGGAGACGGCTATCACCTTCCCCATATATTTTACATCTGCGGAATGCTCATCCAGCTGATACTGGTGATAAAGAGAGTCGGCGTCGATGGTTACAGCAGCCGTTTCACCGGCAGCCGACTCATGTGGTTTGTGGTAAAGGCGCCAGGCCCAGATAAAGACAACAAGGACAAGCAAGGGTATGCCTACCCACAAAATGGTTCTTTTTTTCAGCATATATTTACCTTAAATTGTTATTACCAGAGTCTGCGTGTGATCCCAATGTTGATGCCCGTGCTCAGGATATTCAACTTGCCGGTGCCCAATCCGGAGAGAGGAACTCTCAGGTAAGGCTCTATCCGCAAGTTGCCGATCCCGCCGAGACGATGTTCGTAACCCGCACTCAGGTTTATGATGGAAAACCAGTATTGAGATGGTTTCTTTATGTTCCAGTTGCTGTCACCGGTCCAGCCGTTGACAGTATAATTATAGGTATAATTTTCCCTCGTCATGAAATAGGTTGACAAACCAGCCGTTGCAAACCATTTTGACTTTTCAGTTTGACTGAAGTTGTATCGGACATTGACTGGTACCTCCCACATATAACAGGTACCATCCAGATCCGTCAGATTCCAGTTGCTCGGTATTACTCCTGGCTTGAGTTTGAAATACTCCGCGTCGGTATAATATCTCTTTCTGTCCACACTCACACCCGTTTCTACCGCCCACCTCTTATTGAACTGATAACCCAGCAAAAGACTGTAAGTAGTACCCACCCCCTTCATAGACTGAAACTTTACAGTGCTAAGATCAGGTGCGGCAAGAAGACCCGCATATAGATACGAGGATTTTTGCCTGGAAGATGCCTTAGGCTTTACCTTACTGCTATCCTTTGCTACAACAGGTGCCACAACGTTGACAGTGAGATTATAATCTTTTGAGATCGGCGCACGGTTGACAGGATAGTTCGCAACCCGCGACGCATCAGCACCCTTGCCATTCCCCACAGTTCTTCCTCCACCAACCACCCCATTCGTCGCATCTCCGGCTACCCCATCTGCGACTCGACCAACATCTCCATCTTTTGATACCCCAACAACCCCGCTTTTTGCTCCGCCAACTACTCCACCCGATGCTGCATCCTTTATTCCCCTGACACCATTCTTTCCACGACCCGACGACACAGTTGCGCCATCCACCCTATTCTTACCTGCTCCATTCTTATCCGACCCATTCTTATCCGACCCATTCACACCCAACCCCGCTCCATCAGCACCCCAACCACCGGCCCCCGTCTTCGCCTCACCAGCACCCCCACTATTCGCACTAGTTCCATTCCCCTCCTTCTTATTCGATCCATTCCCCTCCTTCTTATTCGATCCATTCGTCCCCTCACTATTCGCACTCGTCCCATTCCCATTACCTGCACCCGACGCATTACCTGCACTCGTCCCATTACCTGCACCCGACGCATTCCCCACATCCGTCCCACTCGCCCCACTACCCTCCGGCGCCTTCGCTATCGACTCCGTAACCACAGCATGCCCATGACGGGTTGCAGCCTGGTGCCAGGCATAATATCCTGCCCCGCCCAACGGTAAAAGAAGAAAAAGCCATATAAATCTGCGCTTCCTGCGCTTATCAGTATCCGGTATATCCGCCAGGGCAGAGGATGGGTCATCCAGGGCAGCGGCCATCCGATCCCAGTCGGCACTATCTGTTCGCAGCGGGTATTTGTCGGACGCCCGCCGGAAAAGATCATCAAAGTCGTTGTCCTTTTGGTTTAGCATACAATTTTTTCACTGTTTTCTGCGGTCAGGGCCTTCTGCAAATGCACTCGGGCCTTCGAAAGGTTTGATTTAGAGGTTCCTGTTGTGATGCCCAGCATCTTGGCAATCTCCGGATGTGAATAGCCTTCGATTACATGCAGGTTGAACACCATTCTATAGGCCGGGGGTAATTCCTTCACCAAGGCAATTAATTCCTTATATAACACGGAGTTATCAGAACCTGCGCTATCGTCCTTATGCTCCCAGACGTGTTCCGGAATAGGATAAGTATTGTTATTATTCATCTCGCGCCGCATATAGTCTATCGCCGCATTGATAACAACCCTCCTGATCCAGCCAATAAGCAGCATTTCCACCTTTTCCTTATCCCGAACTTCAAAACGACTGAAATTGCGGAACATCTTCAAAAAGGCATCATGCGTCACCTCCGTGGCCTGTTCATAAGTATTGACATACCGGAAAGCTATTTTTAAGCACAGGCCATAGTATTGATCATACAGCATTTTTTGACACTGACGATCCTGCCCGGCACATCCCGAAATAATATGAAGTAGTTTTTCCAATTTCTCCTTGCTTACCGGTGTTTCTGAATGATGTTTTAGTCTAAACGCCTTATTTTTCATAGGGGTTGCCTTATTTATTCCCCACATCCCCCACTTTCCGCCCCCCGGACACCTCCGAAGAGCCCAACACTCTGACCGTAACCAGCAACTGCCCCACATGACGCTGTGTATGCTCCGCCGCATGAAAGATCAGCCCCCCTACCGTAGACGGGACCCTGCCCCGCCCCACGGCCCGAACCTCCGTCAGACTTCCTTCAGGCGTCGAAGATATCTGAACTAAAGCCTTGTCTACCTGTTGATTAAATCGTTCTACCAACTCCTCCGCCTCACCCCCCCGCACCCCCCCCCCAGCCAGATAGTCCAGCTGCCCCTGGTCCAGGACCTCCCCCCTCGCATAAGTCAACAGCCTGTCCAGCACCCCGGTCAAATGTCGCAGATGAAACCCCACAGCCGCCACCCCCCCAGGCCGATCCCATAGTCTCTCAGCCGTAAACCCGGTCATCAGGATCTTTACCTCCTCCCGCGCCTGCAAAAGAGCATGCGCCGCAGGCTGCAGTAATGCAGGAATACCCGGCACAGACCCGCGCAACCAATATTCAAGGTGAGCTTGCTTTGTCATAAAAAAGGAATAACCCCGCAAATTACCAATTTTTCATAATCTTACTCCCATATGCCCATTATCGGTTATTTTTGATGACCTAATTATGCGATCTCCTATGCAGGCGACAAGACAGAAAACAGTATTCATTTCTGGAAGTGCCTATGAATACGGAAGGTTTGGAGAAGATGGCAGGACTTTTATCCGTGAGTTAAGCAAAACCTTATTAAAGAATGGCTTCAGGATCATTTCCGGTTTCGGATCGGGAGTAGGCAATTATGTTGTCGAAGGCGCCCTCCGCGAGATCTACGCCAATGGAGACCGGAAAATGACCGACCATCTCCGGGTATTCCCCTTTCCAACACCCGCCGATCTGCTCGAAAATATCCAAAAGGATTATCGCACCGAAATGATCTCCCAGGCAGAGATTGCCATCTTCCTCTTCGGAAATAAATTGGAAGACATCTGTATCCGCGAAGCCGACGGCATGCAAAAAGAATTCGACATCGCCAGATCACAAAAAGCCCTGCTCATACCCGTAGGCGCATCCGGGTATATCTCCGAACGACTCTGGCAGGAAATGGTAACAAAATTCGACGATTATTTCAATAATAGGGAAAAGTTCGGATTATACGAACAGCTGGGCAACCCCAAAGCCCAACCCGAAGAATTGATAAATACTATTCTACAGATCGCACAATGAAAAAAGTATTCATCAGCTTCGACTTCGACGAAGACAAAGCACTCAAAGACCTCCTCATCGGTCAGTCCCAAAACCCGGTCTGCCCCTTCGAAGTCATCGATAGCTCCCTGATAGAAGCCGCTCCCGAAAAAGGATGGGAAAAAAAGGCTGAAGCCAACATCAGCAAAGCCGACCTCGTCATCGTCCTCGTAGGCGTCCGCACCCACCAGGCACACGGAGTCCTCAAAGAAATAAAAATAGCCCGGAAACGAAAGAAAAAAATAGTCCAGCTAATAGGCCATAAGGACGGGAAACATAAAAGAGTCCCCAACGCCGGCGTATTATACAGCTGGACCTGGAAAAACCTGGAGAAATTACTTTGCTAGAGCCAGCGCCACCCCACGGTGCCCCAACCCTACATCGCGCCCGAGATCTCCAACTCTGAGAACACATCCTTCCGCGAAGGCTCATTCGCCAGTATAGTCACCGCCAGTGGCAACGCATTCCGATACTGCTCCCCAATAGAGATCTTCTCCCCCGGCAAATACACATACTTGTTGTCAAAAGAAATGATCTTCCCGATCGCAACGATATATCCCCGGTGGATCCGGCAGAACAGATCGTGAGGAAGCAGCTTCTCCCATTGCTTTAACGTGACCAACACCAGGGCGGTGGGCCTTTCTTCCATTACCAGTCTCGTGTAATTCTTACGAGCCTCGATATAAAGAATATGCTGAAAATCCACTTTCACGAACCTGCCTTCGTGACGGATGAAGAAAAAAGATTGCACTTGCTGTTATATTTACTTTCAAAAATAAAATACCTGAGGGGCGAAGGTTGTTTATCAGCGGTGCAATAAGCTTTCCCGCGTCAGACTCACCAAAAGGAGCACATAGACATTCCGCTTATCCGGAAATAGCTTGGTTGGATAATCAGGCCTCACTACGGTGGCAGATTTGATTGGTTAACGTAAATAAAGTTGCGAATATATTCCTCATACAAAACATAAGCATTCAGCAAGGTAACCAGGTGATCCTTAGGACTGATCAGACTCTCATCCAACTCGTGCGCCAGACTACTCGCCGGATGACTTTCCCCGGGCGAATAACTGCCCCTTAAAAAATACTCCTCATCCCTGCTCGTATCCCCTTCTTTTATATATACGCAGAACTCCCGGTTATTTTCATAAAATCGCTCGATCTTTCTTTCCTCCCACCGCCAAAAACGCTTTTTCTCCACTATATCCCCCGTCGGCAGGAACAACAACGCATGATACCGATACGTAAAATATTCGACATACGCCGTAAAAGCAGGCTTCACCTCCTTGAAAAAATGGATCTCCTCCTCCCGCGAACAAAAACCATCCCTGCTCACCAGTTTGCATACCTTCCCCCAGTAATCCAGGCTGGATTTGAAACAGGCCTCTATCCTTTCCATCTCGGTACGGTCGGAGTCGTTAAGGGATTGGAAAGCAGTCTGCAGTTGTTGGTAATATTCCTGGTACGCAGGCGACATGTCAAAAAGAAAGGTTTAAAAGAAGGACACACTAGAACAGAAAAACAGCAAGGGCCTTGTAGAAACAAACCCCTGGTGGACTCAAAGGTCACATGAGAAAACACTACACTTTATATAACTAAAAACAAACGATCTCTTGCCTGATATTTTTTTAAGTGTCAATCAGACGTGTAAATTAGAAACTTCCCTTACAGCTTTTCAAAAAACTACATGAATCCTTAAATTCACTACACGAATTGTAGTATTTTAACCACCAATGACAATTGTTTTAGCAGACTTTTAGCAAAGCTGCCGGCAAGGGGCCAAAAAAATGAAAATTGCAGGAAAAATTGGTAAGGCCAGGAGCCAAATCCGCGAGTAACAAGGAGTTAAACATCACCCGCCAAAATAAATCAGGCAAAAAAACCGTTTATATGTCTGTTCTTAATTATTTTGCAAAACAATTGGACGCTGTCCAATAAAAAAAGCCCCATGTAGAAACAAAGGGCGCTAACGATTGCTTGCCATATGAAAAAAGGTAGTAATATCTTTTTTGCTGATTATCTCAGCTTTGTCGAAAATGAGCCTCTAACGAATGCCTGTTGAACGATTGCTGCCATATTTTTCATCTCATTCTCTGCAGTAAAGGTACAATGCTCAAACTCGCTGTTCTAATCAACTTATTGGTGAGTTAATTATGTCAAAATGATGTATTTTGTGTTGAAATCCTTTACTGGATTGAGTTTTAGGATAATCCCTTCATTATGGCCAACCGGTTCTCAGATACCTTATTCCAACTTATACATTCTCTCGAAAAGTCCGAAAAAAGACATTTTAAATTATACATCAAACGGAGCTCTACAAAAGAGGACCTGAAGATCGTCCAACTCTTCGACGCACTCGACAAACTCAGCGACTACGACGAAAAAAGCCTCCTGAAAAAACTGCCCGGCATCCAAAAACCACAGCTGTCAAATCTCAAGACGCATCTGTACAAGCAGATCCTGGCTAGTCTGCGTCTGCTAAAGAGTGCCGAGAGCATTGATCTTCAGCTAAATGAGTTCTTCGATTACGCCCATATCCTCTATAAGAAAGGACTCTTCCAGCAAAGCCTCCGCATCCTCGATCGCGCCAAGGAAACAGCCAAAGCCAACCAGAAATTCAACTTCCTGGTACAGGTCCTGGCCCTGGAAAAACGCATCGAAACCCTGCATATCACACATAGCATGCAGATGCGCGCCGAACAGCTCTCAGCCGAATCCCGCGAGGTCATCGACCGCATCGACATGGTCGCCCGGCTGTCCAACCTGGCCCTCCTCGTCTACAGCTGGTACATTCAGAATGGCCACTCCCGCAACGAAAAGGACGAGACCCGCGTAAGAGAATATCTCATTGAACAGCTTCCGGCCAACGCCTGGGAACAGACCGGCTTCTACGAACGCCTTTATCTCTATCAGACCTACAACTGGTATGCCTTCATCCGCCAGGACTTCCTGATGTACTATCGCTATTCCCAGAAATGGCTCGACCTCTTCGAAGAACAACCCCTGATGGTCCGCGTCGAAACAGGACACTATATAAAGGCGCTCCACAACCTCCTGAACGCTCACTTCGACCTGCGCAACCACAGCCAGTTCGATCTCATCCTTCGTAAATTCGAGGCCTTCGCCCAGACCGACCGCGTAATAGAGAACGACAACTTCCGGATCCAATCCTTTGTCTATATCACCACCGCTAAGATCAACCAGGTCTTTATGATGGGCAACTTTAAGGAAGGGATCAAGCTGGTGCCAGACATCGAACAGAAACTGACCGAATACGATCTCTTCATCGACAGACACCGTATCCTCGTCCTCAATTATAAAATTGCCTCCCTCTATTTCGGTAGCGGAGACTATGATACCTGTATCGATTACCTGCAACGGATCATCAACGACCAGATGGACCTCCGCAACGACCTGCAAAGCTACGCCCGCGTCCTCCATCTCATGGCACACTACGAACTCGGCAACTTCGACCTGATGGAGTCCCTCACCAAGTCCGTCTATCGCTTCATGGCCAAACGCGAACGCCTCACCCGCGTAGAAGAAGAAATGTTCCGCTTCCTGCGCACCTCCTTCCATACCTCCCGCTCAAGCCTCCGCGCCGAATTCGAAAAATTCCTCGAAAAGATCCGCGCCTTCGAAGGCAATCGCTACGAAGCCCGCGCCTTCGCCTATCTCGACCTCGTCTCCTGGGTCGAAAGCAAAGTGTATCAGCGCCCGATGAGCGAGATCATCGCCGAAAAATACCGCACCAGCAAACGCAAAGTGCTCCCCTAAAAAAAGATATCCTTCATCGCCCTCCTCGCCGCATGATACCCACACATCCCATGTACTCCACCCCCTGGCGGCGTAGACGATGAACAGATATACATCCCCTTCTCAGACGTCCGGTACGGCGACCATCGCAAAGCCGGCCGCGTGAACAGCTGCCCGATATCGATGATCCCCCCATTAATATCCCCCCCGACATAATTCGGATTATATTCCTCCAGCTCAGCCGTATTATATACATGCCGCGCCAATATCCTCTCCCGAAAACCCGGCGCAAACCGCTCCACCTGCCGCTCGATCACCTCCGTCCGGTCCTGCACCGACCCATTCGGCACATGACAATAGGCCCAGGCCGTATGCTTCCCCTGCGGAGCCCGCGAAGGATCAACAATACTCTGCTGCGCCAGCAACACAAAAGGCCGCTCCGCATGCCCACCCGCCGCCGTCACAGCCTCCCCATCCACTATCTCCTCCAATGTCCCGCCAATATGAACCGTCCCCGCATCACGACAACCCGCAGCTGTAAAAGGGATCCGCTCATCCAGCGCCCAGTCGATCTTGAACACCCCCATCCCATACCGATATCTCTCCAGCTGCCACCGGTACAGCGAAGACCAGCGATGGCCACCCAATTGCAACAGCTGCCGCGGCGTCAGATCAAACAAGACCGCCCGCGAAGAAGGCAGCTGCGATAACGACCGGACATATACACCCGTCTCGATCCTCCCCCCCATCGATAAAAAATAAGAAGCCAACGCATCCGCTATTGCCACAGACCCACCCCGCGGTACCGGCCAACCCTTCACATGCCCCATCGTCATCAGAACCAGCGCAAAAGCCGAAGTCGCCAGGTTACTCAGCGGCTGTATGGAATGAGCCGCCATCCCCGCCAGCAAAGCCCTCGCACCAGCCGTCTCAAACCGCCGCGCCAGCACCGTCGAAGCCGCCAACCCCTTCCATCCAAAACGCGCCAGCACCAACGGATGCCCCGGAAAACCAAGAGGCCCCAGGATCTCAGGCGCCAGCAAAGGCCAGTCCCGGACCAGGGGTCCCATCATGTCAACATATGCCTTTCCATCCCGGCCCAGCCTCGCCGCCACGTCCTCCACCGAACCAGCCAGCAAAACCGCTGATCCATCATCGAGAGGATGCGCCGCAGCCACCGCCGGATACAGATATTCCAAACCATGCTCCTGTAAAGGCAGCGTACTAAAAAAAGGAGAGCCCGCAGCCAGCGGATGAACAGCCGAACATATATCATGCGTAAACCCCGGCAGCGTCAGCCCGGCCGATCTCAATCCGCCACCTATCGTCTTCCCCCCCTCCATTAACAAAACAGACAAGCCCGCCCGCTGCAACGTTATAGCCGCCGCCAGCCCATTCGGACCAGAACCCACAACCACCGCATCATAGTCTGTCTTACTCATAGTATAAATGTATCAAAACCCCCTTATTCCACCACCGCCTTTGGCGCCTTTACACTCTGCCACCAGATCCCAAAAATAACCAGCGCCATCCCCCCAATCGTAAAAAGAGTTATAGGTTCATGCGTCACCACATTCGCGATCAAAAAACCAAAAACAGGACAAAGGAACAGCCAGAACGACGCCTTCGCCGCATCCTCTCTCAACAGATACAGCCACAGCTGCACCGCCCCGATAGACACCGGAATAGCCAGCCACAATATCCCCCCTATAGAAGATGCATTCCACGTATTCAACACAGGCTTATATGTCAAAGCCGCCAGCGGCAGCAGGAACACTCCCCCCATCAAAACCTGCCAGCCATTTATCGTCAGCAAATGCAGCCCATTCCATTGCACCCGGGAAAAATAAAAGACGCCGATAGAATACGCCACCATCCCCGCCAGCAGGATCAGCAAACCCGCAGGCGTAGCCGTACTATTCCGCAACAAAGGCCAGGCCGCCAGCACAACCCCCGCAGCACACAGCACCAGACTCCACAATGTAGCAGCCCGCAACCGCTGCCGCAAAAAGATAGCCGATAGTATATTTATAAAAACAGGATTGGTCGCAACCCCTAATGTTCCCAACCCCGGCGAAACCTGCTGCATCGCCAACACGAACAACCCCAGATAGATACTGTTCGTCAGCAAACCATACAACGCGATCTGCCCCCATTCCTTCCCCCGCGGTAACCGCTTACCCAGGATCAAATGACTGATGAGCAATAGTAGAGCCCCAGCCAAAAAAAATCGCACCACACAAATGACAAAAGGCTGCGCAGCCCTAAGCCCTATTTTCGTCGCAGCCGATGCCGAAGCCCATAAAATAGAAAAGAGCAGACCCGTCCCAAGTGATAAAAACCTTTTTCCCACGTCCAGAGTAATTACTTAAATTTATAATACAATAATCAAAGCCATGAAACTCATACTCGCACTTCTCCTGGTGACACCATTCGCCACCTTCGCCCAATCTAAGACCGAAGATAAGAAAGCAGCCAAACTAGCCGCTATAAAAACCATGGTGGAATCGCAGAACTATGTCTTCAAGCCCCAATCAGCCTCCCCAATGGGCGGCCGCGTCCGCCAGCTGACCTCCGACTATGACCTCAAAGTCACCAAAGAGAGCATCATCAGCTACCTGCCCTATTTCGGCCGCGCATACTCAGTCCCCATCGACCCGACCAAAGGCGGAATTCAATTCACCTCCAAAAACTTTGATTATACCCTGACCCCGGGTAAAAAAGACGGCTGGAACGTTCTTATCAAACCAAAAGACTACTCGGACGTTCAACAAATGACACTGAATATCTCCTCCACCGGTTACGCGTCCCTGCAGATGACCAGTACCAACCGGCAGCCGATCAGCTTCAACGGCACCGTTGTCGCGCCAAAGTCAAAATAGACCTATTGATATCTTCCAAAAAGGGATACTAACCTGTCCGGGTAATCCGAGATCATCCCATCCACACCCAACTCAGCCATTCGCTTCATATCCGCTTCTTTATTGACCGTCCACGGCAGCACGGCAACCCTGGCCGCATGCGCCTCCTTTACCAGCTCCGCATCCACCAGCTTAAAAGCAGGACTGTAAATAGCCGGAGTAAACCCCAGCTCACCTATGTTCTTTTCAAAACTTCCCTTCTCCACAAGATAAGCCGTCGTCTGGGCAGGATAATCCCTGTGCACGATCCGCAATGTCCGCGGATCAAAAGACTGTATCGTCACCCGCGAACCAATCCCCTTTTCCTTCACTACCCCCATCAGCAAAGCCACGAAACGCTCAGGCGCCGGATGCAAAATATTGTCTCCCTCCGGCCCGCACTTCGTTTCCATATTATAATACACCGGCTTCAGATGATGCAACCGGACATACCCCTCTACACTATCGATAAGATCGGCCAGTAAAGGTTTATAGGCCCTTACCATCGCCTGATCCGGAAACCCCCGATGTTTCTTCACCCCCTCCGGATACCGGCGGATACTGTCATACCTCATCCCGTAAAGAACATAGCTCTTCTCCTCAGTCGTATCGATCTCCGAACCATCGGGTTTTAACATAAAGTCTGAAGACATATACAGATCATGCGATACCACTACCTTCCCGTCGGCAGAAATGACGCAGTCAAGCTCCAGCGTACGGATCCCCAGATCAATAGCATGCAGCATCGCCGGAATAGTATTCTCCGGCATCAGCCCCCGGCCACCCCGGTGAGCTTGCAGATCAGGCACAGGCTGCGCACCAACGCTAACAGCAATGACAGCCATAAAGAATGTAAATATGATTTTCATAGTCGCAATTTGTCAAAAATCACTCATGTCCCAAATTATCTTCCCATTAACTCGATCCCTCGTCACCGAACGGGCGAATCATTATCCCGGCGCCGTCCCGACGGAGTCTTATAATTGAAAAAATAGTTAGCTATTTATTAGTATATTGCCTTTCTTACATCCGTGCGTAATAAAATATAGAAACCTGATTCCCAGCTTAAAACAGATCATTCTACTCCTCATTGCCGGTATAATCTGGACTACCGGCATCTGCCAGACAAGGACGATCGTCGGGATCGTAGAGGATTCGCTTTCCCATTCACCTTTACCAAATGTCTCCGTCCGGGTACAAAATAGCAATCACGGAGTCCTGACCGACGCACAAGGCAAATTCACCATCCGCGTCAATGCCAACGCGATGCGACTCACCATCAGCACCTCGGGCTACATTTCCCAAACCCTCGGCATCCCCGACTCGATAATGACCATCCTCCTCTCCAAATCCTATTCGACATTAAAAGACGTTATCGTCACCACCCGTAGAAAGGCACATTACAGAAATAAAAACAACCCCGCCGTAGAGCTTATCCGCGAGGTCATAGCCCATAAAGCTCAAAATGGCCCCGGAGCCGATGAATATACCTCCTATGAGCAGTACGAGAAGACCCGCCTCCTGCTGGACAAAGCCCCGCCCATCATCGTCGATAACAAGCTCCTCAAACGATACCATTTTATGTTCGAGAACAGGGATACCGTCATCGTTCCCGGTAAGTCCCTCGTCCCCATTTATATCGAAGAAGTATTCTCCCAGAATTATTATCGCAAACAACCGGCAAAGAACAAAAAGATCGTCCTCGGCCGTAAAGGGGTCGATTATGGCGAGTATATCGATATGAGAGGCATCAGTACCATACTCAACCGACTATACGAAGACGTTAATATTTACGATAATACGATCACAGCCTTTACCATGCAGTTCGTTAGCCCCGTAGCCGAGCTGGCGCCTACGTTTTATATGTATTTTATCCGTGATACAATTGTTGAGAACGGCGAAAAGCTGGTACAACTGTATTTCACCCCCCGCAATCCCGAAGATCTTCTCTTCCGGGGCACATTATATATCACACTCGACGGGAATTACGCCATCCGGAGAGTAGAGCTGGGCGTTAGCAAACACATAAATCTTAATTATATCCGCGATCTCAATGTCAAACAGGATTTTGAGAGAGGCCCTAACAATCGCTATCATCTCGCAAACTCCGATGTCATCGCCACCATCAGCGCCTTTCCCAGAACCCCGGGCATCGTCGGCGAACGCATCATCACCGTCAATAGCGTCCAGAACAATGCCCTGCCGGATTCTCTTTTTAAAGGACAGGCCATCGATACACTATTAAAAGCCGAAATACAAACAGACAGCTTCTGGGTCGACAACCGCCTTACCCCATTGAGCACCACGGAAGCCCGCACCTATGCCAATACCGATAGCCTCGTAAAGATGAGGTCCTACCGGAGACTGATGGATTATATCACAGTCTTTACAGCCGGCTACAAGTCCGCCGGAAAAGTAGACATCGGCCCCATTGGCAATTTTTATACCTTCGATCCCATCGAAGGCCAACGCCTGCGCTTCGGCGGACGCACCAATACCAAATTAAGCACCCGCTGGTTCGGCGAGTCCTATGTGGCCTATGGCCAAAAAGATGATCGCTGGAAATATTTCGGTAGCCTCTCCTATGCGTTTAACAACAAGTCCATTTATACCTTTCCGCTTCATTACATCCAGACCAGCTATCAGAACGATGTGAAACCCCTCGGCGCAGAGAATGCCTTCGCCTCCGCCAGCAACTTCTTCACTTCCTTCAGCCATGGCGATAATTCCAAATGGCTGTACAATCATATAGCCCGCATCTCTTATGTACATGAATACGGTAATCACCTCACCTTTACCCTGGGAACAAAATACTGGGAACAAAGCCCCACAGGTACACTCTTATATATTTACAAACCTTTCAGCGACCAGACCGATACCATAAAAAAGATCACTACCGGTGAGGTATCTGCGACCTTCCGCTGGGCGCCACATGAACAGTTCTTTCAAAACAAGGCAGCCCGCACCAACGTCATAAACAAATACCCCATCATCACGATGCAATATACGCGGGGTATAAAAGGCCTCTACGGCGGTCAGTATAATTCCGACGCCCTGCATCTCAATGTCTACAAACGCTGCTACATCGCACCGCTTGGTTTTGCAGATGTTTATTTCGATGCCGGTTATCTCGGGGGCAGCCTGCCCTTCCCGCTGCTCATCATCCACCCCGGCAATCCATCCTATTTTTATAGCCTCCGCGCTTTTAACCTGATGAATGTCGGGGAGTTTGCCAGCGACCACTACGCAAGCCTCAACGCTGACCATTTTTTCAATGGATTCTTCCTCAATAAAATACCGGGACTGAAAAGGCTGCGGCTAAGAGAGGTCATCGGCGCCAAGATCCTCTATGGCGGCCTTCGCAATGAGAACAATCCCAATATCAACCCCAATCAAATGAAGTTCCCCCTGACCGACGGCCTTACATCAACCTATACCCTGGGTGCAAAACCATACGCAGAGGCCAGCATCGGCATCTATAACATCTTTTCTATTTTCCGCCTCGACCTCGTCAAACGTTTCACCTACCTCGACCACCCCAACGTCTCCTCCGTAGGCCTGCGCATCAGCTCCAACTTTAACTTCTGATACCTTAAGCGGCCAAACCCGAAATTTTTCGTACCTTTTAGGGAACCAAAACGTTTTTTATGAAAAGGCTAACGTATGCTATGCTATCCGCTGTCATTATCTGCACCACCCTATCCGCCGCTGCCCAGAGCGACGCCGACATGAAAGCCATGATGGCTTATTCCACTCCCGGCGAGATCCACCAGATGCTGGCCAAAACCGTCGGCTCATGGAAAGGAGACATCACCATGTGGATGCAGCCAGGCGCAGCTCCCATGAAAACCGTCGGCGAATCCACCAACACCATGATCCTCGGCGGCCGCTATCTCCAGACAAAAAATACAGGGAATTTTATGGGCGCACCCTTCGAAGGCATAGGCTACCTCGGATATGACAACGCAAAAAAACAATTCGTAACATCCTGGATCGACAATATGGGCACCGGCATGATGTACCTCACCGGCACCTGGGATGCAGCCAGCAAAACTATCAATTTCACCGGAACCATGGTTGACCCCGTCGCCGGCGGTGACGTAAAAGTCCGCGAAGTCTATAAATTGATCGACGATAATACCCAGGTCATGGAAATGTACTCCATCACCAACGGAAGTGAGTTTAAGAACATGGAGATAAAATATTCCCGGAAATAGTTTCAACGGGCGGTCAGTTCCATACTGGCCGCCTCTACTTCTCAAACACTAAGGCTTCAGGCGAAGCCCCCAGCCCCGTCAACACCCCATTCACATCGGCGATCATCCTGTCCGGTCCGCACACATAAAAAGGCTGTTTAAAATCAGCTATATGCTTCTTCAAATATTCCCGGTCTATATGCCCATGCTCATACCCCTCCTTCTCTTCCCGGCTTAGAATAAAATGAGCATCCTCACCCAATATCCCACGCAACTCCTCCTCCACAATGACATCTTCCGCCATCTTATTGGAAAAATAAAGCACATTCCCCTTTGTCTCCCCCGCCCTGCGCAACTGCCTTAAAATAGCCAGAAAAGGAGTGATCCCCGCACCCCCCGCGATAAAACAGCCCGGACCTTTATATTCGATCGCACCCCAGACCTCATGCAGGATCAGTTCATCCCCCGGCTCCAGCTGATGCAACAGATCAGTGACGCCATGATGATCGGGATACCGTTTGATCGTAAACTCCAGATACGGATCATCCGCCAGACAGGTAAAGGTAAAAGGCCTTTTCTCCGCCTGCCATCCAGGCTTATTCACACAGACATCCGTAGCCTGACCCGGATTAAAATGATATCCCTCCGGCTTCTCCATCCGGAAGCGCTTCACATTGTGTGTTACAGGCTTTGCCTCAAGAAGCCGAACGACATATTCCTTTTCCATATGAGCATATTTTTATTCAAAATCCCACCAGTCACTACTCGGATAATGATGATTCAATACAACTGGCTGACCGATCAGCGGAGTAGTAAAATGCTGCCCTGCCTTCACCGCCGCCGCCGTCATAAGCTTTATCGGTTCATTCCACGGATGCAAAGCCAGTGAAAACTTAGCCCAATGCACCGGTAACAACTTTTTCACTTTCAATTCCTGTGCCGCCTGCACCACCTGTTCAGGGAACATATGGATATCCGGCCAGTACTTGCCATATTGCCCACACTCCAAAATGCCAAGATCAAAAGGCCCAAAACGATCCCCTATTTCCTTAAAATGCTCCCCATACCCCGAATCTCCCCCTAAAAAGAAAGAATGTCCCCCCGTCTTCAACACAAAAGAAGACCAAAGCGTATTATTCCTCTTCGAACTTCGTCCCGAAAAATGTCGCGCAGGCGTGGCCGTCAAAGACCCCCAATCCCCAGTCCCAACCTCCTCCCACCAATCCAGTTCCGTGATCCTGTCTCTACCGATCCCCCAGGCCTCCAAATGCGATCCCACTCCAAGCGAAGTATAAACATGCTTCACCCTCGACTTCAACTTCAATATCGTCTTATAATCCAAATGATCATAATGATCATGCGTCAGCAATAAAATATCTATTGTATCAGGCAGCTTGTCCACATCATAACTATCCGTCCCCAGAAAAGCCTTCGCAAACATCCGGAACGGCACCGCATTCCCACTAAGCACGGGGTCCACCAGAACATGGATCTTCCCTATCCTGATCAGATAAGAAGAATGCCCGAACCACACTATCGATACCTGATCCTCCGGCAAAGCCTTCAGATCAGTATGTACCGAAGGAATAGACCGCGACGGCTTCGTATTACGAGGCTTGCGGACAAATTCCCAAAGCACCTTCCAGATCGAAACACCCTTCAGACTCATTTCCGTGAGCACAAGATTCTGAAAACTGCCATCCCTGTAATTAGGTGATTGCTCAATACGCTGCTGACGCTCACCTGCCGGTGCTTTGCCAAATTGGGGAAATAGTGCCATGCTGTGCTGCAACAATTGACAGGCAATTTGGTTTGCCTAATTAACAAAACTCTGATAAATAAGCTGCTCCACCTTCCTCGCCAATTCAGAATGACTATTCGGCGTATGCTGCGTCATGATCAGACAAACAAGATGCGCCTTCGGATCAGCCCAATACGTGGTCCCAAAAAAACCGCCCCATGAAAAAGAGCCTTCATTCCTTGCCTCCCGCGCCGCCGATCGCTCACTGGTAAGCCCAAAGCCAAGCCCGAAATTATCACTCCCATTGTACAAAAAAGACAGCTGCCCGCTGGTCATCATCTCCACCGTACGCGGCGAAAGGATCTGTACACCGTTGTATTTCCCGCCATTCAGCATCATCTGCAAAAAAACAGCATAGTCCCAGGCGGTAGAACTAAGACCGGCACCACCGGAAAAATAACGCTTCTTCTGCACCGGGTAATCCGGGTCTATACCCGTCAGCTCCTTAGTCCAGCGCACCACATGATGTACAGAATCCTCCGTATACACAGCAGCGAGCCGGCCCGCCTTTGCCGCCGGCACATTAAAATAAGTGTCCTTCATACCCAACGGACGAAACAGTCGCTCCGTCAGATACTGCTCCAGGTTCTTCCCGCTGATGACCTCCACCAGGCAACCCAAAACATCCACACTAAGCCCATAGGTCCATTTCTCACCAGGCTGATGTATCAGCGGCAGCCGCGCCAACGCCTCTATCCGTTCCTTCAGGTCATAGTCAAATACGCCAAGCCCCGATGGTATCCCCGCCTTCGCATAAATAGCCTTCATTTTGGGACTGCCAATACCCGGATAGTCAAGCCCCGAAGTATGCGTCAGCAGATCCCTGAAAGTGATCTCCCGCCTCGCAGGCACCGTTGTATACGTAGTGTCAGCCGCATTGAAATTGTCCAGCACTTTCGCCCCGCGAAAAGCCGGCAAAAAATCCGCGATCGGCTCATCGAGATAGAATTTTCCCTCCTCATATAGCTCCATAAGCCCGACACTGACAATAGCCTTCGTCTGAGAAGCGATCCGGAACAGGTCGTCGGGATGCATCAGCTTCTTTGCTTCCCTATCCGAAAAACCATACCCCTTATACTGTACCACATGTCCGTTGTGTACCACCAGCGTCACCACGCCGTTGACATACCCTTTATTGATATAGTCATTCACCAATGTGTCGATACGCGCAAGCCGGGCCGGATCGACAGACTTGTCCGGTAAAGGCCCCGGAACAATGGTCTGGGCAAACACAGAATGCGTGCAGATCGCACAAAGAAAAAAGAGGGCAGCAATTCGTTTTCTCATATAAGAACTTGTTTACAGAAAGGTAATCTAATTTCTTTTATTGTATAATACCTTTGCCCACCGCATGCGCCTATTCATTATTTTTTTAAGCTGCCTGGGATTCATGGCCATCCCTCGCCTGGTTACACCACCCCCTACCCCCGGCGTCCAGTCCGCCATGGACTATTTTACCACTCAGTCCCGCACCTTCGCCGCCAGCTGTACGCAGCTGCGAAAAACCCTCGAAGCCGCCAAACCGGCACTCCCCCTCGCCCGCCAACAACTCATCGACTGCCGTCGCCAATACAAAAAAATAGAAGCCTTCCTCGAATATTTTTTCCGCAGCAGCTCCACCATATACAACCGGCCTCCAAAATTCGAAGCAGAAGAGCCCGACATGGAATACCAATCCCCCATCGGCCTCCAGGTCATCGAATCCATGCTCTATGAAACCCACCCCGACCACCAATCCCTGCTGGATCAGGCAAAGGCCGTCGAAAGCTCCGCCTCCGACCTCCCCGCACTGCTTTACAACTTCAAAGCCACCGACCAGCAATTGCTGGAAAGCCTTCGCCTCGAACTGATCCGCATCATAGCCCTCGATATTACCGGTTACGAAGCCCCGCTTTTAAAAACCGGCATCCCCGAATCCCGCGCCGCACTCGAGACCTTCTCCCAATCCCTCCAACCCTATCTGCACGACAGCAAACACACCGACAGCCTCCAATACTTCCTCGGCAAAACCCTATCCCTGCTCAAAGACGATCAACCCTTCGACAGCTTCGATCGCCTTTCCTTCCTGAAAGATGCAGCCCTCCCCCTCCAACGCCAGCTAAACGGCTTCATAAGAGAAAAAGGCCTTGAGCTCAACACCAGCAAAGCCCTCAACTACGCCGCCGATGACATCTTCAGCCCCAACGCCCTGATCATACCCGGAAAACCGGCAAATACACAACTCATAACCCTCGGCCGCCAACTCTTCTCCGACCCCTCCCTCTCCACAAACAGCAAAAAAAGCTGCGCATCCTGCCACAACCCCGAAAGGTCCTTCACCGACGGCCTCCCCTCCAGCCTCGCCTTCGACGGCCACCACCACCTCGATCGCAACGCCCCCACTCTTTTATACAGCAGCTTTCAATACAACCAATTCTGGGACGGCCGCGCCCGAAGCCTCGAAGACCAGATCCGCACCGTTCTGCACGACACCCTCGAAATGAACGCCAACACAGCCTCCCTCACCAGACACGGCGGCATCGATTCAACCATCACCGCCCTCGCAGCCTACATCCGTAGCCTCCACCCCATGAATTCCCGCTTCGACCAATACCTCCGCGGCAAACCAACCCTCACCGACAATGAAAAAGCCGGTGCCAGCTTATTCATGGGCAAAGCCCAATGCGCCACCTGCCATTTCATCCCCCTCTTCAACGGCCTCATCCCACCCTATTATGCACAAACCGAATTCGAAGTCCTCGGCACCCCCAGCACCGACCACTTCAGCAAAACCAGCGCAGTCGCCAAAACCAGGCTCCGGCTCAGCACCGATCAGGGCCGTTATAAAATATACCCCTTCCCCTTCTTCAAAGGCGCCTTCAAAACCCCAACCGTACGCAACTCCGCCCAAACCGGCCCCTATATGCACAACGGCGCCTTCCACAACCTCGAAACCGTCCTCGATTTTTACAATAAAGGCGGCGGTGCCGGCCTCGGCCTCAAAGTCCCCGAACAAACCCTATCCCCCATACCCCTTCACCTGTCAACCACCGAAGTAAAGGACATTATTCTTTTCATACGCACGTTGACGGACACCCTAAATCCTGTTCTTAACGTTGACATAACATACACTAAGTAATTTCGCCGCCATGCAAAAAAGATTCGCCGTATTTTTCTTATTCCTCGCTTTCGCCGCACACGCCCAACGCCCCGTCAGCCCCATCAAAGCTATCCTCCTCCGCGGCCCCTATCTGCAGGCAGCCAGCACAAACAGCATCGTCATCCGCTGGCGCACCGACGTACTCACACGCGGTATCGTACACTTCGGGACCGACCGCCAATTGCTCGACCGCAACGCAAAAGACTCCATCCTCGTCACCGAACACAAGGTCAAACTCGAAGGACTCCAACCCAATACAAAATATTATTATACCATCGGCTCCTTCAAAGACACCCTGCAGGGCGGAGCAGATAATTACTTCGTCACCCTCCCTACCCCCATCGCCAACCCCGAACCAGGCAAAGAGACCCTCTATCGCATCGCAGCAGTTGGCGATTGCGGTAACAATTCCGTCAACCAGCGCTCCGTCCGCGACGCCCTCATAAAATACATTGGCAACAATTACCTCAACGCCTGGATCCTCCTCGGCGACAACGCCTATTCTACCGGCCGCGACGCAGAGTTCCAGTCCAATTTCTTCAATGTCTATAAGGACAACCTGCTCCCAAAATACCCGCTCTATCCCAGCCCGGGCAACCACGATTATTACGATGGCGATTCGACAGAAGAAAAAGTACAGCATACCCACCAGGTAGCCTATTTCCAGAACTTTACCATGCCCATCGACGGAGAGGCCGGAGGGATCGCTTCCCATAACCCCGCCTTCTACTCCTTTGACATCGGCAATACCCATTTTCTTTCCCTCGACTCATACGGCATCGAAGAAGACCGCTACCGTATCTATGATACCCTCGGCCCACAAGTACAGTGGATCAAAAAAGACCTCGAAGCCAACGCACACAAAGGCTGGGTCATCGCCTACTGGCACCACCCGCCCTATACCATGGGTTCCCACAACTCGGACCATGAACAGGAACTGGTCCACATCCGCGAAAACTTCATCCGGATCCTCGAACGCTACGGAGTAGACCTCATCATCTGCGGACACAGCCACGACTACGAACGCTCCAGGTTGCTGAAAGGCCATTACGGAATGGAGACGACCTTCGCCCCCTGGCACAACGTCAGCAATTCCTCCGGTCGCTATGATACCAGCTCCAATTCCTGCCCCTATCTCAAAGATTCAACCACCGGTTACACCGGCACGATGTACATCGTCAGCGGATCGGCAGGCCAGCTCGGCGGCAAACAAACATCCTGGCCCCATGAAGCATTGCCCTATTCCGACGCTACACACGGCGGCGCAGGTATGCTCGAGATAGAAGGCAACCGCCTCGACTGGAAATGGATCTGCACCGACGGAGAGATCAAAGACCACTTCACCCTGTTTAAAAATGTCAACCAGAGACATGTCCTTACCATCAAAAAAGGCCAGACCATCACGCTGACCGCCTCCTTCCCCAACGACCAGGGCCACCCCTATCGCTGGAACAGCAGCAAGGAAACCAGCCGCAGCATCGAAGTAAGGCCCTCCGCTACAAAGATCTATACCGTAAAAGATGCCAGCAACTGCCTCCAGGACAGTTTCGAGGTCCGGGTTAGCAAATAGCCCGCCCCAACCAACCCGGTAACCGGCCACCACCCGGCGGCCGGTCGCCGCAACCGGTCATCCCCTCTAAGTGGTATTGCAGATACTAAAAAATATCCGCACATTAGCCCATGCGCTATTTCCATATTCTATTCTGGCCTTTGCTGGTCACGGCCTTTATCGTGGCCTTCATTCAGCTCAAAGACAAAACCTATTTACAAAACGATACCGCCCCGCAGGGCATCGTATCCCTCGAATTAGGCAGCAGCTACCAGCGCGACACCGCCATCATCCAGTCCTGGAAATCAGATACGCTGGATCGTACCTCCGTAACGATGTGCCAGCCTACCCCACAGCCTATCCACCGGCTCCGGAAAGCCCGCTTCGACATCCAGCTTGATTATCTCTTCATCTTCCTCTATACCCTACTGGGCATCATCATCGTTCTCGCCCTCCAAAACCGGATCCGACAAAGATCCCACAGGTTTACCCGCCTCCTCATAGCACTCGTCCTGCTCGCAGGCATTCTCGACTGTATCGAGAACATAGGCCTGCTCCACTTCATCAACGAAGACGCCGGAGCCGGAACCACCACCCTCACAAAAGTCGCGGCCTATGCCAAATTCATCATCCTGGTATTATTGATAGGGATCTACCTCCCCCTAACCCTTATCATCCGCGACAACGGCCTCCTCGTTCTCTCTGATTACATCCGTAACAAGACATTCCAGGTCTTCCGCTATCGCGTACTCCTTATCGGACTCGCCTTTTTCTCCCTCCCCATCTGGATGATGGACCAGGGACAAGACCTCCTTATCAATATAAATTCCTCCGATCAGGGCGTCTTCCTCTTCATGACCGTAGTCCTCGTAGCCGCCTTCCTCAACTGGTGGCTTGCCAAACTCTTTTTCGAGAACAAAGCGCTAAGACCCGTCTTCCCCCTGAAAGAGCTGCCCGTCTCCGAAGCCGAAGAAGAAAAACAAGAGAAAAAAGTATCCCGCTTCCTCGGCATCGCCACCATCATCATCCCGGCAGTGGCCATCGTCAACGCCCTCCAGGTCATCCGCATGCCCTCGATGCTGGATGTCGCCCCGGCACCTGTCTGGCTGCTCCTTCTCCTGGCGATCTTCTTCGCGCTGATCAAGAACAATGTCATAGAGAATGCCTACATAAGACTCCAGCAAAAGCAGGGGCTAAAGAAAAGTAAATACATCGCCTTCCTGACCCTTTTTCTCCTGACTATCGGGATTCCATCGATCATCCGCCTCACCGCCATACAGGGCTCCAGCAACACCCCTCATTCCCTGATCTACCTGTTCTGGCACCTCGTCTTCCTGGCCCTCGCCTTCATAGTCTTCGTCAGCGTCAGGACCTGCATTTTTAAAGAAGGCCTCGCAGGCAGCCGGATCGGAGCCCCCATCGTCATCTCCGCCTTCCTCCTTTCCATAAGTTTCATCCTGTTCAATGTCTTCCCGCAAGCCATCCTTACCCTGGACTGCAATTTCCTAAGCCTCCCCGTCCTCCTCTCAGGGATCATCACATATATCCTCCTGCTCACCATCCTCATCCGCATCAGCCTCTGGCGAAAAACCAACTTTGTCCTCTTCTTTATTCTGATAGCCGTCGCGATCTCGATCTCCGTCGACAACGATTATCATTCCGTAAGGACCATGGATACGACGGCAAAACAACAACCCGCCCGGCTCGAAGATTATTTCAAACAATGGCTGCTAAAAAGAAAGGACGAGATCAACAGGTCTTCCACTTATCCCGTATTCCTCGTCAATAGCTACGGCGGAGGGATAAAAGCCGCCGCCTTCACCAACCTGGTCGTCACTTATCTCGATTCTACACTCATCGCAGGCGGCAACAAAGGTTTCGAACATTATACCTTTTCCTTCTCCGGCGCTTCCGGCGGTACCGTAGGCTCCGCCGTTCAGTGTGCCTACCGCGCCCGTCACCTCGATAGCAGCGGTTATACCCTCGATCATTTCTCTGGCTTTTATAACCATGATTTCCTCACTCCTACCCTCGGCGCTATGTTTGGCAGGGATATCTGGGCATCCATAACGGCCCAGCATAGCTGGCATGACCGCATCGCCGTCCAGACAGGTATCTGGGAAGGTTTCGGAAAAAAGACACTGGACCTCGACCTCTCCGTCCCCTTTGACGCCTTATGGGATACAAGCAGGTCAAATCCGGCCCGCTACGAAGTGCCGCTATTGTTCTCCAATACACTCAACGTCGACAACGGCCAGAAAGGCATCTGCGCCCCGGTCATACTAAGCAAAGCCGATTTCCCCGGCTCTATCTTCATCCGCTCCCGGCTGGATTCCATCAATGCACATCGGGGCGACAAGCCAATGCAGGACCTTTCCCTCCTGACCGGCGCCTTTCTAAGCGCCCGCTTCCCCTTCATCAGCCCCTCAGGTAAAATGGGACCAGGTTATCACTTTATGGATGGCGGCGCTAAAGACAATTCCGGTGCCTCCACCTCAGAAGCCATCTTTATCAGCCTTAGTAAGGAGATGCAAAAAGAGAAGAAGACCCATCCCCTTTCAGAGATAGACAGCCTGATGAGAAAAGTACATTTCTATTTTATTTCGATCACCAACAATCCCAATTTTATCCGCGACGAACGAAAGCTGGTGTCCAATCGTTGGGAGCCCATCAGCCCGCTGGTAGGTATCATCAACAGCGGCATTTCAGGCAACGCGGTAGAAGCCGACAGAACCCTCCAGCAACGGTATTCTGCCGACACCCTGGGCGGCGGTTTTCACGCCGGCTACAACTCGGTCTGGATCACAGGCTCCTGTGTAGAATATAACGATGGGAAATGGTATGAACCGGTCCTGCCCCTCGGATGGCAGATCTCAACCCCTTCTGTACAAAGACTACTTTCGTCTTTCGATGCCACAGGTATTCACTATTACAGGAACGATGGCGTCCCAAAAATTCTACAGATCATAAAACAGGCATTATAACTTGGCTATCTTATATGTCTCATTTTCTACCCTGATGATCATCATCCCCTTCGGCATACGCGAAACATCCAGGCTGGCCTGCCCGCCAACGATCGTCCCGGCCTGTATCACCTTCCCGTCAAACGCAAACAGCGTGTACCCGACAGGACGGGTACCACTCACCTTCACATTCACCACATTAACCACCGGATTAGGCCAGCAGCTCACTGCTGCAACAAGACCCCCAACCGTTCTGATCGATGAATAAACACTCGCCCCATCCGCACTCACCATCTTTATTCTATAAAAATTCCTGGCCGCAGGACTCGCATCCCTAAAAGAATACCCATCCGCGGCAGAAGCCGAACCTTCTACCACTCCAATCACACTATAATTCACTCCATCCACACTTCGCTCAACAACAAATTCCGAAACATCCGTCCCATCAACCATCGCCCAGCTTAGCTGATTCGAAGACCCCGCCGCAACTGCATCAAAAGATTCCAGGTTCAACGCTAATAGAATAGGCGGACTCTGTATGATCAGGTTATCCAGCTCAGCCTGGGTCGACCCGCTTCCATCCATAGCCGAACCAATAGTAGCATTCCCGCTACCCCAGACCAACGGAGACCCCGCAGCTATCGTATAGGTAGCCTTGATTACACCATCCAGCGACAGAGTCCCGATCCCGGTAACATTGTTGTATACGAACCGATAAGTATGAAAAGCCCCGTCATTGGGAGCCACAAACCCTGCATTACTGTTCATCGGCGTGATCGTCCCGCCTATATTCACCGTAAACTTCACATATATAGCACCGGTAGCAATACCAAAATCAAAATTTCCCAATGTAAAAAAGCTGGCCCCGTTCTCCCTTCTCACAAAATCGATACTTATATCGACTCCGGGCATGCTGTTAAAGGTCGATCCCGCCACCGTCATATTGATATCATGACCATTCGCCGCCAATCCATTGGTCCCCCCGACACCACCCGAAACCGAAGTGGCAAAACCACCATAACCGGTAGCATTCGGACCAACAACAGCATTTGTAACAGGACTATTGTCCCAGGTAAACTGACTGATCACCTGGGCCTGGCCGGAAAAGGCCATCAGAAGAAGAAGGGTTTGGATATAAATAGTTTTTATCATAGCCATGGATTATATAGGTAACTGGTAGAAAACAAGCCAGATGCCAGGCTATAACAAATTGAATATCAGCTACTAAATCGGTTCAGCATCTTCTGTATCTTCCGGAATTGGGACAATCCTCCTGAAATGAGCAAACTCCCTTATCTTAGATTCGCAAATTTTACTTATGAGCTCATCAAACAGACGAAAATTCATTGGCACGGCCGCAGCCCTCGCCGCAGGCACCGTCACAGCCAAAGCCGCCTATTCCACGCCCCAACAACGCCCCCCACTCGTCCATCATGTCTTCTTCTGGCTAAAGAACCCCGGTTCTACAGCCGATCGCGACAAGTTGGTGGAAGGTGTAAAGACCCTCGCCAAAATAGAGACCGTAAAAGAATTACACGTCGGCATACTCGCCAACACAGAAAAAAGAGACGTAGTCGATACCAGCTGGGCCGTATCCGAGCTCATGTTCTTCAATGACGTGCAGGGTCAGGCCACCTATCAGCAGCATCCCGTACACCTCGAGTTCATAAAGAACTACGGTCACCTATGGGAGAAAGTAATTGTATACGACGCAATGCAGGCTTAGCTGATCCCTAACAATTCCACTTCAAATATAAGTGTGCTGTTAGGCCCGATCTGCCCGCCAACCTGCCTGTCACCATAACCCAGATGAGGAGGAATAAAGAACCTCCACTTGCTGCCTGTCGGCATCAGCTGCAAACCCTCTGTCCAGCCCTTTATCACCGCATTCAACGGAAAAGTAGCCGGCTGCCCACGCTTGACCGAACTATCAAAGACAGTCCCGTCGATCAGCGTACCGTGATAGTGACAAGTGACCTTATTGCTGGCAAGCGGTTTCGCACCACTGCCTTCCGTGATGATCTCGTACTGAAGACCGCTGGGGAGGGCGACAATACCAGCCTTTGTCTTATTGGCTTCCAAAAAATCCTGCCCCGCCTTGAGATTGGCACTGGCCTTTTCATTCTTCATATTGAACAGTTTATCCGCAAGACTCATGTTTTTACGTTTTTGCAAAGGTACGAATTGCTATAACTTTGCCGTTCTATTATGACTAAAAAGACCTATCTCACCTATATTCTCATCTTAGGAAGCCTTACAGCCCTGGGCCCCTTTTCGATAGATATGTACCTGCCTGGCTTCGGGGACATAGCCAAAAGCCTCCATACGTCCCTGGCGACCGTGGCCCTTTCCCTCTCCAGCTATTTCATCGGTATTTCGCTCGGCCAGCTTTTATATGGGCCCCTGCTGGACCGCTATGGCCGGAAAAAGCCCCTCTACGTCGGCCTGGCCCTGTACCTGGCGGCCACCATAGTTTGTATGCAGGCAAAAGACATCCACACCCTCATCATACTCCGGTTCATCCAGGCCGTAGGTAGCTGCGCCGCACAGGTAGCCGCCATGGCAATGGTACGCGACCTCTTCAAACCAAAAGAAAGCGCAAAGGTCTTTTCCCTGCTCCTGCTCGTCCTGGGCGCATCCCCCATGATCGCTCCCACGGCCGGAGGATATATCGTTGTCAACTTCGGCTGGCGTACGATCTTCCTCGTCCTGCTGATCCTGGGTGCCATCATCACCGGGCTGACCATCTTCTTCCTCCCGGAAAGCTACCCCGCCGACAAGAATTTTTCACTGAAACCCAGACCCATCATCAATAACTTCATCTCCGTCATCCGCGAACCCCAGTTCCTCGTCTACGTACTCGTGGAATCCCTTGCCTTCGCCGGACTCTTTGCCTATGTCTCCGGGTCCCCCATCGTCTTCATGGACATCTTTCACGTCGACAAAAAGACCTATGGCTGGATCTTCGCCTTCCTGTCCATTGCCTTCATCGGCCTGAGTCAGTTCAACAGCCTGCTCCTGAAAAAATATAGTAGTGAAAGCATCATCTGGGTCGCGCTCTCCGCCCAGGTCATAGTAGCAGCCCTCTTCCTCGCAGGCAACCTCGCAGGCTGGTACGGCCTCCCCCAAACGATCCTCTTTATCTTCCTCTTCCTCGCCTGTCTCGGTTTTACCAACCCCAACGCCGCAGCCCTCTCGCTTGCCCCCTTCTCAAAGAACGCCGGTAGCGCCTCTGCCCTCCTCGGCGCCCTCCAAATGGGTGTCGGTGCACTGGCCGCAGTAGGCATCGGCGCCTTCAGCAACGGCACCGCAAACCCGATGATAGTCATCATGGCCATCACCTCCCTTGCTGCCCTGCTCATCCTCATCGCCGGCAAACGCAGCGGTAAGCTAACCATCACCACCGGCTCTTCCGAACTAGGGCAAACGGGCCACTAAGTTCTCCGGCAAAACCCTCAAAATCTGATATATAATTTTCCACTTAAACCCCGGCACCACCGTAAACCCATTCCCCGCCCCCACTATCTTCCCCGCAATAAACCCCGGCTCCATCAATAGACTCTCCGGCAATTCAAGCCCCGCCGTCATCTTACTCCGGATATACCCCGCGATCACCGCATTCACAACCACTCCACGATGTGCCAGATACTGCCTCAGCCCCGCCAGGTAGGTCGTAAAAGCCGCCTTCGTACTCCCATACACAAAATTGCTCTTACGCCCACGCACACCCGACAACGACGACAGCCCGACGATCCGCTCCAACCCTCTATTCGCCCCATCCATCGCAATAATATTCAGGATCGACACCGCCCCCGCATACATCACATTCATCATCCGGTACGAACCCGCAAAATCCACCAGCGCCACATCATTCGTAACCTGGTAACCCGCCGCATACACCACAATATTTGGCTTTGCAGCCAGCGAAGTATAAAAGCCGGCATGCGACCCAAAATCCGTCGCATCCCAACGCAAAACATCCACCCCCTTCAAACCCCGCGCCGCCACAAAGCTCAAAAGCTCCTCCACACTCCGCGACGCCGCAATAACCCTATCCCCCCGCTCCACATATAAAACCATCGCCTCCTTCGCTACATCCGAGTTGGCCCCCAATATCAATACAGTCTTCATGGCTTACTGCAAATTTCAATGCCCTGCGGACCCGCGATCACCGCCCTATGAGCCATATTAAAAAATAAAGAATGCTCCAATATCCCCGCTATGCTCTTGACCCGGTCATTCAGCATCGCCGGCTCAGGAAAGGTCGTAAACCAGCTGTCGATCAAAAAATTTCCCCGCTCCGTTACCACAGCCCCATCCTTGACAGAACCCGCCATCCTTAATTCCGACTTTGAAGGGCTAAAAAATCTCTTCAGCCTGTCCGAGACATAGCCCAGGGCCTCCGGGATCACCTCCACTACCAATGGATACTGGCCATCCAACCGGTCCACCTTCTTCGAAAAGTCTCCCACCAGCACAAACTCAGCCGCCATCGCAGCCAGAACCTTCTCAGAAGTATGAACACCCCCTCCACTCTTCAAAGCCGTCAGCCTCCAGTCGAACTGATCACAGCCATCAAAATAAAGGTCCACCGAAGCCAGCCATCCCGCCTCCACCACTTTAAACCCTTCCCGCAACAACAACCTCCGCGTAGAAAAAGAAGAGGTCACCATGGTCAGCGATCCAAACAGGCTCGCATCCTCCCTGATAGACCCAACGATATGCCCCATGGTAGATCCGGCCCCAAGCCCAACAGTCATTCCGGGCTTTACAAATTTTAGCGCTTCTTTAGCGGCATCTTTTTTATAATCCTGCATAAAGCAAATTAAATTATTTTCTTAACCCCGGGAATGCGAAGAGATATCACCACCAGCGGATGAAAAATATACACCGCAAACGCAGACCTCGAAAGCCCGCTCAAAAAAGCCGAAGACCTGTTCCACTTCTCTTTCCCCCAGACCAGCAATAGTATGATCATCGAAAATCCGATCACCTGCTCCCAGATAGCATACATAAGGGACTGCCAGTGAAACCCACCCGAATACCATTCCAAAGGCATATCCAGCTTCCTTTTTTAAGGACGGTAAGCAACACTTTCAAATTGTCGGGATAATCTATCTTTTTAGTGTTCATATTCCATTGGTATCCGATCTATCGCCTGTATCCTTATTTGTTTATAAAAGACCTCCGCGCCCTCCGACTGCAATTGCAGCTTCCCCTTCACAAGCGGACTCACCTGCCCCTGATCGACCTGTCCCGAATGATAAAGCACCATCATTACCTTACCATTCACGACATGCACACTGGTATCCCCATGACAATACAGGTCAAGCGTATTCCACTCCCCCGAAGACAATTCAGCATCCGATCCTTTAATACAATGCCGGCCGATCTTATCATCAGCTCTAAAAGTATATAAGGTTCCTGCCGGATCATACACATATTCACTGTCGGATTTCTTTACCGATGGCACTGCCGAGATCGCCCCGGCACAGCCCCAGTAGTCGCCACAGTCACCTTCCTGTATCTGAAACTCCTGGCTGCGCATCCAGGCCCCATAGTCCGCACCATACGGTCCCACAGAGTGATAAAGCAGACCACTATCCTTTTTCTTACCCTTTTTATTTCCCCACGTAAGCTTCCCCCAGCGAAACAGCAGCTGCAGATGATAGTCTCCGAACTCCTTTTTAGACGTGATGGCACCCACGTTCTCCCCCGAGATCCGGATCACATTTTCCGAACCATCTCTGACAACACCAAATACATGATTCGGGTCTTTGTTCAATCCGATAGGCTCCTTGCCCTGCTGCTTTCCATTCTCATCGACAGGCACCCCCAGATAGGTATCCCACCCCGAAAGGTTCTTCCCATTAAAAAGAGAGACCCATCCCCTCTTTTCGATCCGCGGTGCCGCAGTAAAAGCGGCCATTCCTATTAAAATAAATAGTAATAAAAAAAAGTAATTACGGCGAAGCATAGTCAATGGTTTTATGAAGAATGAACGCTGAAAATAACAAAAATCCTCCATCTTACCCCTGCGGTCCTTTTTTACCGCATTTTCCCTAACTTCGACCCCTGCAAATTCTTAACTCTACATTTATGGGACGTCACATCATCGTATCCTTACTGTTCTCCATATACCTCCTCCAGCCGCCGGCGTCAGCTCAGACCCAGCCCCCCCGCCCCCGCCTCGTGATCGGCATCGTCGTCGACCAGATGCGCTGGGATTATCTCTATCGTTATTCCGATCGCTATAGCACCGGTGGCTTCCACAGACTGCTCAACGAAGGCTTCACCTGCGAAGACACCTACATCAGCCATTTGCCTTCCTACACCGCCGTAGGACACACCACTATCTTTACGGGGTCTGTTCCTTCCATAGACGGCATTGCAGGCAATGACTGGATCGATCAGGCCACGGGAAAGGACATCTATTGCGTCAGCGACGACGAGGTCCGGCCCGTTGGCGGAACCAGCCCCGCCGGCAATATGTCCCCAAAAAATCTCCTGTCTTCCACCATCACCGACGAGCTCATGCTCGCTACCAACTTCCGGTCACGCGTAGTAGGCGTCTCGCTCAAAGACAGAGCCTCCATTCTCCCGGCCGGACATACCCCCACCGGAGCCTTCTGGTTCGATGATGTAAAAGGTGTCTTCAGCACCAGCACCTGGTACATGAAAGAATTACCCGCCTGGGTTACCCGCTTCAATGACCGCAACGAACCCGAAAAATTAGTAGCCGGAGGCTGGAATACCCTGTATCCCATCGAAACCTATCACCAAAGCACAGTCGATTCTACACCCTGGGAAGGTACCTTCAAAGGAGAATCAGCCCCCGTCTTCCCACACGACATGGCAAAATTTTATAAAGAAGACCACGACAACATCCGCAGCTGCCCCTTTGGCAATACCCTGACCCTGGACTTCGCAAAGGCAGCCATCGAAGGATATTCACTCGGCCAGCGCGATGTCACGGACTTCCTAACCATCAACTGCGCATCTACAGATTATGTCGGCCATAAATTCGGCCCCAACTCTATAGAGGTCGAAGACGTTTACTTAAGACTGGATAAAGACCTGGCCGAATTCTTCAGCTTCCTCGACACCAGAATTGGAAAAGGCAACTACACCGTCTTCCTCACCGCGGACCACGGCGCATCCCACGCAGTCAACTTCCTGAAAGCCCACCAGATCCCCGCCGGCATCTCAGGCATCCGCAATATCATAAAAGGACTCAACGATACACTCAGCTCCGTTTATAAGATCAATGACCTCGTCCTGTCCGGTACCAACTATTACGTCAACTTCAACCTGGCAAAGGTTGCACAAACAGGCCTGTCCCTCGACTCCCTAAAAAAAGTCTCGCTCAGCTACCTCCAACGACAGGCCGGCCTCCAGTATGTCATCGACATGGCCAACCCCGATGCCGCCCTGCTCCCCCATCCCATCCGCGAAATGGTGATCAACGGCTTCAACCGCAAACGCAGCGGACAGATCCTGCTCCTCCCCGAACCAGGCTGGTTCGACGGCTTCGATAAAGGCACCACCCACGGCACCTGGAACCCACAGGACACCCATATCCCCCTCGTCTTTATGGGCTGGGGCATCAAACACGGACAATCCTACCGCACTGTCCACATGACCGACATCGCCCCCACCGTCTCCGCCCTGTTACACATCCAGGCCCCCAACGGCAACATCGGCGAAGTAATACAGGAGGTAATAAAATAATCATCCACAACTTCCGACACCATAAATAAAAAAAACCTGCTCTTCAGCAGGTTTTAAATAATATCGTTAACAACATCGCCTAAGTCGCCGCCACTACCTGCGCCTTAGCCTCCGCCCCCGTCATCTTCCCATCCAAATGAGACTGCAACACAAACCAATCCTTCGCAAACGGCTTTAGCATCTTACTGGCAGCCACCGGCCCCCAGGTCCCCGCCTCATAAAAGTTCAACTGCTTCCCCGGAGACTTCTTCCATGCATCCAACATAGGCATCACCACCTTCCACGCCGTCTCGATCTGGTCATCCCGCATAAACTGCGTAGCATCCCCCTCCAGCACATCCAGCAGCAAAGCCTCATAAGCCTCCGGCAACGACTGCGCATACGCATCCTTATACATAAAATCCATTTCCACCGGCAACAGCTTCATATGAAGACCAGGAACCTTGCTCTCAAAGACAAGCCCAATCTCCAAGTCAGGCTGAATGCTGATGATAAGCCTGTTCGGAACAATATCATCCTTAAAGATCTTATGAGGAGAATCCTTGAACTGGATCATGATCACCGACGACTGCTTCGGCATCGACTTGCCCGTACGCAAAAAGAAAGGTACCCCCTTCCAACGATCACTGTCGATCAGGAACTTCGCCGCAACAAAAGTCTCCGTCGTCGAGTCCTTCGCAACCTGCTCCTCCTCCCGATAGCCAACCTTAGGCTGACCACCCACAACACCAGCAGTATACTGACCACGAACAACATCCTTAAATACATTCTCCGAAGTAAATGGCCGCACCTTCTTTAACACCTTCACTTTTGCATCCCGTATAGCCTCGGCCTCATACTCATCAGGACAATCCATCGCAATGATGCACAACAGCTGAAGCAGGTGATTCTGGATCATATCCCTCAGCGCCCCGCTGCTGTCATAATACCCCCCCCTCTTGCCGACACTGACTTCCTCCGCCACGCTGATCTGTACATGATCGATATATTTATTATTCCACAACGGCTCAAACACATAATTCGCAAAACGAAAAGCCATGATATTCTGCACCATCTCCTTTCCGAGATAATGGTCGATATGATAGATCTGCTTAGCCTTAAACCGTTTGTTCAAATACCGGTTTAGCTTACGCGCAGAATCAAGGTCGGTCCCAAAAGGCTTCTCCACGACGATGCGATCCAACGCCTCCCTGTTACAAAGTTTCTGTATACACAACGAATCAGCAATAGCTTCGATAAACCTGGGCGCAACAGCCAGGTAGAACATCCGCACACCCCTTTGCTGCTCACGCTCTTCAAATTCCTTTATCTTCTCTTTCAGCGATTCATAGGTTTCTTTCTTTACAAAGTCCCCCTGTACATAATTGATCCGCGCAGCAAAAGCAGCCCATTTCTCCGGATCAGCCTTGCCATTACGGCTGAACTCATTGACACCCGCTAAAAGGTCGTTCCGGTAATCATTTTCATCGACCGTTACAAAGTCCACACAAAAAATAGAAAAAACAGGCGGCAGATGATTGTCCGCATATAGATTGAAGAGAGCTGGGATCAGCTTGCGTTTCGTCAAGTCGCCCTTTGCACCAAAAATGGTTATCGCCGATGGGAAGATTTTTCTGCTCATATACAAACTTAACGATTTTTAAATTTAAAAGCCGCTCGGATAGAGCGGCTTTTTATGTTAACTTTCAGCTTAAGGCTTCCACGTGTTATTACTGTTGTCGATATCAGGGTATCTCTGGTCTGGATCAACGGTAACCTGAACGATCTTACCGGTCGAAGCATACTGGAACTTCCAGACAGAACCGTGCATCCATATCTCAACCGGAAGCTTTATCCGCCCGGTCTTCCCATTTTCTTCCTTAACCTCTACAGTCACCGGCATCGGAAGCTTTTGCTTATTCTCGATAGTTATTACTGCTCCCTGCGCCTGGTTGCCATTTACATATTCCACATTCGTGACAGCCTGGTCGATCTTCCAGTTGTTAAAGAACCAGCCCCGCCAGAACCAATCCAGGGTCTCACCGGAAGCATTCTCGATGGCATGAAAAAAGTCATAGGGAGTAGGATGTTTAAAGGCCCATTCATGGACATAATACCGGAAAGCATAGTCGAAGCGCTCCCTGCCCAGTATCTCCTCACGAAGTAATTCCAGCCCCGTCCCCGGTTTGTTATACGAAAGCGTACCCCATTCCCGGCTGGGCATCGCATCCGGAATGGTCAGGATAGGATTGGTAGCATTAAAGAAGGCATTGGCAAGACGGCTGCGGCTTCGCTCCGCACGCAGATATTCCCCGTTGTTAAAGGCGGAGTCAGCCACCGTATTGATAAAGGTATTAAAGCCTTCATCCATCCAGGGATATTTCCTTTCATTACTGCCCACGATCATCGGGAACCAGTTGTGACCAAATTCATGCCGGGTCACCCCCCAAAGACTACCCTTGCGCGAACGCGAACTACAAAACACGATCCCCGGATATTCCATCCCTCCCACTACACCCGCAACATTCGTAGCAACAGGATAAGAGAATTCATAGAGATATTTGGAATAGTATTCGATACAACCCTTTACATATTCCGTACTCCGGCCCCAGGCAGAATCCCCCGCACTTTCCACCGGATAGATGGATTCGGCCAGCGCTTTCTTACCACTCGGCAGGTTTATCTTCGCAGCATCCCAGACAAAAGCCCTGGACGCACCCCAGGCCACATCCCTGGTATTGATACACTTGAATTTCCAGGTCAGACGATCCTTCGCAGGTCTGCTGGCCGCATCCGTAACCTCGTTCTCGCCACGGATCACCACCGTCTTGTCACTGCCTTTCGCCTCTTGCAGACGACGAAGCTGTGCGGGAGTCAGCACCTCCGCCGGGTTCATCAGCTCGCCGCTGCCACCCACGATCATGTCCCCGGGTACATTGACGCTATAGTCGATATTGCCATATTCAAGGTAGAATTCCCCCTGCCCCAGGTAGGGCAGCGTATTCCAGCCTACTACATTGTCATAGACACACATCCGGGGATACCACTGGGCCACTTCATAGATCCAGCCATTCTTTGACTCCAGCCGGCCCGTACGATCCGTTCCATACTGGGGTATCTTAAAGGAGTAGTTGATCCTGATCTTCAGCAACCCGCCATTCCCTTTCAGACTGGCCGGCAGCTTGACCTGCATCCGCGTGTCGGAGATCAGGTAATCCGCAGCACTTGCCTTACCGGTGGCAGCATTGATCAGTTCCACCGATTTCAGCTCATACCCGCCATCAAAAGCATCCCGGTTTGCCCAACGACCACCCGACAGCTCAGTGCCAGCCACACCCCTGGACTGAAGATTATAGATGTTCTGATCCATCTGCAACCATACAAAAGGAAGCTCATGCGGACTATTATTCTTATAGGTAATGGTCACCGTCCCCGAAAGCGATTGATTCACTTCGTCAAGCCGCGAAGTGATACTATAGTCGGCGCTGTTCTGCCAGTACTTAGGCCCCGGCTTGCCATCCGCCGCACGAACATCATCTCCGTATGCCGGATAGAACAATGGCGCAAACGCCTCATGCACATCATAAACAGACGCTGAAGGAGTAATGGATTGAGCGTAGGTAACAGACTGCCCAAACAACAGTCCCCCCAACGCCAGTAACTCGATTGATTTTCTCATATCTAACACTGATTTTTTGTTATGGTTACGAAGGTAGATTTTCCTATTTTCATTCTATGGATATCCATGAAATTAAAAATAGATTAGTAAAAAAGGCAACGAGCCTCACTATCGGCAGTTTTAAACCTACCGGCTCCGACAAGGAAAGCTGGATCGGACGCGTATCTTTCTATAAAGAAGACGAAGACATCCCTGAAGACAGCGTCGGACTACCCATGTTACCGCTGCTGCAGCTCAGCCTGGAAGGTCTGCCTTTTGTCCCCGAAGGGCTCGAAAACATAAGAATGCTGACCGTTTTCATCAGCGAAGACCTGCCCACAGGCCTCGCAGACAACGGAGACGACTGGTTGCTGCGGGAATACAGCAAGAACGACCAGCTCGTCCATAAAGATCTCGGCAATCCCGATTCCTATATCCGCCCCTTCCCTTTAAAAGCCACCTTCGTCCGCGAAGACTACCCCGTATGGGATGGAGGAGATATCCCCGCCGATCTCGAAGACGAGATCCTAAAACTCGAAGATGCAGGCGAAATAGAAGATTATTATGATATGGTCGAAAACAACTACGGCCATAAGCTGGGCGGCTATGCCACCTTCTACCAGTCCGGCGTTGACTTTGGAGAAGATTTTGAATTCAAGCTACAGATAGCCTCCGATGAAAAAGCCCGGCTGAACATCATCGACAATGGCACGATCTTTTTAGCAAAGAATAGCAAGACCGGAGAGTGGAGACTATATGTAGATTTTCAATAATTTAAGGCTATACCGATCACATCCCCAACAGAGATCCCGCTCCTGGTCGTCCTCACGATCAGGCGGGAATTCTTTAACTGTACGGTTATATCAAAGTGACTTCCCTGAAAGATAACACTCTCCACCTTCCCGGATAAAGCACGCCCCCCGGCAACTCTCCCCATCTCACCGGTCGCCGCAACACCCCCATCGACGATCCTGATATCCTCCGGCCTTACAAAGGTCTTTCCGATCAAATTATACTTCCCGAACAACCCCGCGACATACCCGTCTACAGGTCTCCGGTAGACATCTTCCGGCGACCCCTTCTGCACGACCGCCCCGTCCCTCAACACAATGATCTCATCCGCCCAGGCCATAAGATCCAGCGGATCATGAGAGACAAGCATACAGGTAATACCAAGCCTGTCACCGATATTCCCGATGACTTTCTTAAGCACCTCCTTATGATTCATATCCAGGTTGGAAAAAGGTTCGTCCAGCAGCAGCAACCGCGGCGGTTTTACCAGCAGCCGCGCCAGCGCGATCCGCTGCCTCTCCCCACCCGACAACTGATCCGTTCGCCGGGCCAGCAAATGATCGATATGACAGATCCCATACAGCTCCGCAGATTCCTCCACCGACAGATCATTGGCATAAGACAAAACATCCTCCACCCGGTAATTATGCCATAATTCGAAATGCTGCGACAGATAGGCAATACCCGGCTGACCAGGAACCAGCCTTTCCAGGGGCCCCAAAACCCGGCCTCCCTCAAATAGAACCTCTCCCGAGCCGACGGCAGCCAGCCCCGCTATCATTTTTAACAGCGTACTCTTCCCCGAGCCCGTTTCCCCTGCTATGGCCAGTTTCCGCCCTTTTTCCTGCGTAAAGCTGATCCGCCCGTTAAGCCCGATTACCTGTAACAACTCCATAATTCCAAAACTTGTGACGCAAATAAAAAATTACCCAAATGTAAGAACTTCGCCTTTGCCACTGGCAAGGAGCTTCGAAAAGCGTCGTTCCTCGCTTTTCTCGCCCATTCCCTTCGCGTTCGCTCGGGAACATTCGCAACCTTCGTTTTACTCGGTTGTATTGCGTCACTATTGACGATTGTGCCTTCGGCACGACCGGTCTTCGACCGGTTTTGGCCAATAATTCATAATTTGCCCCGGTTTCTTATTTTATGCAGTACAATCCACCTTCATTAAGAACCGTCCATGTGACCCGCTATATTACCCCCCTCCGGGAAGGCGGCTCCCTGCCCGCCATAGCCGAAGCAAATGACGAGTTCCTGTACGTTCTCAAATTTCGCGGCGCAGGGCAGGGAGTAAAATCACTCATAGCAGAGCTCATAGGAGGAGAGATCGCGCGGTTATTAGGCCTGAAAGTACCCGAGATCGTCTTCGCAGAACTCGATCCCGCTTTCGGCCGGACCGAACCCGACGAGGAGATCCAGGACCTGCTAAAAGCCAGCGTCGGGCTAAACCTCGGCCTCCATTATCTCTCAGGCTCCATCACCTACGACCCAGCAGTAGCCCCGGTTGATCCCCTCACAGCCTCAAAGATAGTCTGGCTGGACTGCCTGCTCACCAACGTAGACCGTACCGCCCGCAATACCAATATGCTGTTCTGGAACAAAGAACTATGGCTCATCGACCACGGCGCAGCCCTATATTTCCACCACTCCTGGGACAACTGGCGCGAACAGGCACAACGCCCCTTCGTACAGGTAAAAGATCATGTCTTATTACCCTGGGCATCCAAACTGCCGGAAGCAGACGAGGCATTCAAACCCCTCCTCACACCGGAACATATCGGCAACATAGTCGCGCTTATCCCGGATGAATGGCTGACCAGCTGGTCCACAGACCAGTCACCCGATGAGATCCGCCAGGTCTATATGCAATTTCTCAACACCCGTATCGGAGTATCCTCTATCTTTCTAAACGAAGCCCAGCATGCAAGACAAACATCTATTTGAATATGCCGTCATCCGCGTGGTGCCAAGGGTAGAACGGGAAGAATTCCTCAACATCGGGGTCATCGTCTATTGCTCCCGGTTGAAATACCTCGAACTGATCTATACGCTGGATACCGACCGGCTCCTCGCATTCTATCCAAAACTCGACATCGCCGAACTCGAAGAACATCTAAAAGCCTTCGAAGCCATTACCAAAGGAAGCAAAGACGGCGGCCCCATCGCACAACTAGACCTCGCCAACCGCTTCCGCTGGCTGACCGCAACCCGAAGCACCATCCTCCAATCCTCAAAAGTACACCCCGGGTTTTGCGGCGACCCGGCAGCAGCGCTCCGACGCATGCATGCCACCCTGGTCCTCTAACCCCCCCAATATCACCCAATAAAAACACAACTAATTACGTTTCCTAACCACATATCCAAATAGCATGACCGACATCTCAGAAACCATCGCAACACCACTCGAAGAAGCCAGCAAATCTAAGATCAATGCCCTCGTAGCCCTCTTCGTCGCCATCACCGCAACCTTTATGGCGATCTGCAACGTCAAAGACGGCAACATCGTCCAGGCCATGGATCAGGCCCAGGCACATAGCATCGACGCATGGTCCTATTTCCAGGCAAAAAGTACCAAACAGGCAACAGTAGAGAGCGTCCTCGAGCTGGCCCGGCTCCAAAAGACAACAGGTACCGACGATCTCATAAAAAAATACGAGACCCAGATCAGCCGCTACGACACAGAAAAAGCAGAGATAAAAAAACAAGCGGAAGGATATCAAAAACAATACGACGACCTCAACCTCTTCGACGACCAGTTCGATATGACTGAAGCCCTGCTGACCATCTCCATCGCGATGTTCGGCATCGCCTCCCTTACCCAGCGCAAATGGCTCCTCTGGTTTGCCAGCGGAATGAGCATGCTCGGCATCATCTTCGGAATAACAGCCTTCCTGAAGATCAGCTTACACTCGGACTTTATCTCGGGAATACTCGGTTGATCGCAACCATCGTAAGACATCGGCCACCGGCGCAGCCGCAATAGTATTACATCTTCTTAAAATCCGCAGGGATCTCAAAATTATACGCCGCAGGGGGCCTGGTCTGATAATTCGTAAGCGTCGTGACCTGGTCCCCAAACTGCGCCTTCACCACAACCCCTTCCCCACCAGCACCTCTGATCTTTTCCAGGATCATCGAGCCCTTGGGGTAATATAATAGGATACCCCCAAGACAGATCTTAGAGTTCCCCAGCTCCCTGGTGATCCACAGATCCGTCTTATCCCCCTTTACCTTCACCACAAAATGCTGACAATCGAGCTTGCCGATCTTCTCCGTTCCCACACTTTCAACAGAAATATCCCCATCCGTCAGTTTCATATTCTTTTCGGCGCTCAACTGGCTAAAACCGGTCTCCACAAAAACATGATGCTTTGGGACAAAACGTAGTTCCTTGTTGTTCTCAAAATCAAAAAGCAGGTCATCCTGCTCCTTTCCCTTCGCAATATCAGCCGCCCCCTCCTTCATCGGGTAGATCTTCGACTCTATCCGAACCTTTGATTTTGTCTCATAAATAGTCATTAACACCTTGGTCTTGATCGTACAATCATAGACCAGTGTTCCTTCAAATTGAGCATAAGCAGCCTGGAAAGCACCCAGTATAATGATTAGAAAGGTCAGCTTTTTCATATTGAGAATGAATGTGAAAGATCAAATTTACGGCGAAATCATCCATCTTACATGGACACCCTTACTTCAGTACCAAAATTGGTTAACATTCCCAAATAGAGACAATCCTCTATTTCAGAAATATCCTTATTAGTCTAATAATCAACCACTTAAGTTCTGGCCTTTTTTTCGTAACACTATTACTACAGTTTAATTTTTTTCAAAATATCCCTTAAAAAACCCAGTCATGATCCGAAGGCACAACATCGCATTGATTTTTATTCTCGTATCCCCCTGTTTCATCCATGCCCAAAATCTGGCAGACAACAAAACCCCTGCCTCCCGAACAAACAACCTCCCTGTTTCTATCTCCGCCGATGGCAATAACAAGCCCACCCCGGCCCCGCCAGCCAACGAAGACCCGAAAAAGACCCCCGTTCGCCTGGCCCCATGGCAGAAAGCCGAAGACCAGACCACCGGAAGTATCAACCGCATTTCCCTTGCCAAATTAAAAGCTACCAATACAAGCCTGGTCAGCTTCCTAAAAGATTCCTGCCTCGCCGATTCTACCCTTCATCCCATATGGCACGGTGAATATACCGCAGACAAAGCAGACAAAAAGACCACCCCCGTCAGCCTGTCCTACGGCATCCGCTGTAATTTCGCCCAATCCTCCACGCTGAGCATAATGGCCAACTACCTTAGCCCCCTTCTCAGACATATAGAGGTCTATGGCCAGGATTATACAGCCCTTGTGTCCATCCCAACCGTACGCAACGAATGCCCTCATTTCGAACCCGCCGTACCAACCACGACTGCTGCCCCTGCCTCCAAAACAAAAATATGGCTCGTCACCGCAAACCCCGACGAACTCCCATATGCCGTTCTCACCCGCAAGGATTATCTCGAACAGGTCATTGCGTCTTTGAATACGGTCAAACAACATATCATCGCAGACGTCAAACAAAAGGCGCCCACCCGCACCACCGCAGATCAGGAAGCGCAAAAGAATAAAGACCTCGAATCATTCCGCACTACCTATACCGGCGCTGAGCTGGAGATGCGTCAAAGACATTATCTGGAACACTATAAAAGTGACGAAGATTACCAAAAAGAAAAGATAGATGCCGCAACAGCAGACACCGATAGCACCATCAGCTTCATCGACGGCATGCTCCATCGTCTTTCACCATCTACCCTGGCCGTACCCGCCATGGTCTCGCCCTCGGCCAAAGAATTCGAAGGTTTCGCTGACGGCGAACCCGGCTCCGTTATGCTGATCGGGATAAAACCCGCTGCCGCCGACGCCACAGCCACCCCTGAAAAACCAAACTTCTTCCTCGTAACCTGGGAATTCGACCCCGCCGATCCCGCCGCGATCAGCCTCGACCACCAGCTCGCAAAAAAATTAGACCCGAGAGTACTAAAGAACATCCTTAAAAAATAATAAAATGGGGGCATATCAGATGCCCCCATTTTATTTATAATCGCACCACATGGGTCCCTGCCCCCAATTGCCTCAACTCGACAGGCTTCCCCTTCACCGCCAGCTCTAAAGTCGCCGTCGCCCCCGGCGGCACAACCGCCGTATACACAATCCTTCCGCCCTCCGTCTTCCACGATGAGCCGATCCTCCCATAAGGACTGTCATGACTGGCCGAAAAATCAGCAAGCCCCGGCACAAAATGCGGCCGCAACAAAATATGCTTAAACCCGGGAGCCCCCTCATCAGGGAATATCCCCCCAACACCCTTGAACAACCAGGCCCCGATCTCCCCAAACATGATATGATTCATCGAAATATCGCTCTTCGCATCGATCGGCCAGTTCTCATATAGCGTAGTAGCCCCATTCACCATCCACCAACCCCACGAGGGATAAGTCTTCTGCGTCGCCACACTATACGCCAGATCAGCATACCCATTTTCACTCAACGCATTCAAAATGGCCTTCGTCCCCAATAACCCCACATTCAAATGACTGCTATCCGCCAATACCCGTTTAGCAAGATTGTCCGCAACACGCCCCTTCATAGCATCCGGCACCAATCCCCAATACAACGGCATGCTCAGCTCCGTCTGCAGACCGGTCCCATATATCCCGGTCCCCGGATCCAAATACTTTCTATTGAACGCCTCCCTGATCTTTCCCGCCAGCGCCGAATATTTCCGCATATCATCCGCCTTCCCCAGCAAACCAGCCGCCTTCGCCAATATAGATACATCCGTATAGTAATAGACAGATGACGTAAATTCCACCGGCGGCTTTGTCGTGACCGGTATCCAGTCCCCAAGCCCCCAGGTCGTCAGCCCCGATGGGCTCAGCTGATCGATATGATCCACATACCTCCGGATATTCTCATAACAGTCCGCAAGCAATTTCTTGTCGCCATAAAACAAATAGATCTTCCAGGGTATTATCGCAATGGTACTCGTCCAGTCCGGGCCATTCCCCCACTCATATCCCCAGCCACCGGTCGGTATGATCGAAGGCAATACCCCATTCGGCTGCTGCTCATCCCGGTGATCCGCCAGCCATTTTTCATATACGCCTATCCCATCAAAATTATAGAGCCCTGTCTCCACAGCAATATGCGCATCTCCCGTCCAGCCATTCTTCTCCCGCTGCGGACAATCCGTAGGATAGCCAAACAAATTCGATAGATAAGAGTTATTGGTCGCCGCCCAGAGTTTGTTTACCAACGGATCCGAACTATGCAACCAGCCCGCCGCAGCGACATCACTATGCATAAACCGTCCCACAAGATCATCCTTATCAAGGTGCACTACCGGCGAAGAAGAGATAACCTCGACATATTGAAATCCTTTATAGTTAAACCGCGGCATAAATTCCTCTATCCCCTTCCCATCGAGGATATAGATATCCGTTTGAAAGGGATCGCTGTCATCCGTAGGCCGGTAGTGCACCGATATATTCGACTGATCGACATGACCATTCGGATAAAGCCTTTCCCCATGCCGCAGCTGCAGCCTCGTTCCGGCCGGACCGCTGACCCTGAGCGCGCTGACACCCGCAATATTTCTTCCCAGGTCATAGACCCAGGTCGTATCATCGATGCGCTTCATCGAAACCGCATGTATCTCTTCCACATCCCGGATCGGCGGCATTACCTGCGCCACCAATTGACCCGATGGTACAGATCGATAGATAACTTCCTTCCACGCACTGTCGTTAAAAGCCGGGGTACTCCAGCCCGCCTGCTCCCGCCGGTGATCTACATGCTCGCCCGTATATATGCTGTTAAAAATTACAGGACTCAGCGAAGTCTTCCAGTCCTTCCCTGATGAAATGGTCTCCGTCGAACCATCATCATAAGTAAGACGGATATCCACACAAAAACAAGGCCGCCCACGCCATGGCGCTTCATGAAAATACCAGACCGCCGTGGATTGCATATTATACCAGCCGTTACCCAGCAACACCCCAACGGCATTCTCCCCCGACCTCAGCTCATTGGTAATATCATAGGTCACATAAAGATTCCGCCGGTCAAATCGCGTATACATCGGATCCAGCCGGTGATCGCCTATTTTATGACCGTTGATATATAATTCATAAAGCCCCGCCGCAGCGATATAGGCCCGCGCCGAACGGATCTTCCGGACAGGCCGAAAGACCTTCCGGAAATAAGGCGCCTCCTTCGTGTGAATATTCCTCGAATCGCTGATCCAGGCTCCCCGCCAGCTCCGCATCTCCATCATACCGGTCTCAAAGCTGGCCACCTTCGCCAGCGCCCCCTTTTTCCCCTCCTTATCCCAAACATCCACCTTCCAGTAATAACGCGTAAAAGGCTTCAAGGCCGGTCCCGAATAGGTAATAAGCTGCGCCCCCGACTTGTATACACTACCCTGCCCCTTCACCACTGCCATCGAATCCGTTCCCACCACAACAGCATAAGCTGACTGCCCCGCGCCATCACGCCCATCCTCCAGCCGCCACGAAAGCCTTGGATGCGCCACATCGATACCCAACGGATTCTCCAGGTACTCACATCGGAGATGACTCACTCCTTGAGCCTCCAATTTAAAACTTAGTAACCCTAAAATTGAAAAGACAAAGACTACAACGTATTTTGAGGGAGTTCGCATTCGACAAAAATAATCAACTACTGTATACACATGAGAAACTTCCTCCTCTTTCTCCTTTTATCCCAATCCTCCTTTGGACAAACAGGCCCGCACCCCGACCCTTCCCGGGTCCACGACTTTATTATCCATCAGTTCCACACCGAAAGCGGCGCCACCCTGCCCGAGGCACATATCATCTACGGCACCTACGGTCATCTCAATAAAGCCCATGACAACGCAATCCTCCTGCCCTCCCATTATATGGCCACCCACCGCGGTTATGAATGGCTGATGGGCCCCGGCAAATGCCTCGATACCACAAAACTTTTTCTCGTAGCCACCGAGCTCTTCGGCAACGGCCATTCCTCTTCGCCCAGCAACACAGCCGAACCCTTTCACGGACCACGTTTCCCCCTGATGACCATCCGCGACAACGTGGATGCCGTCCATCGCCTGCTTACCGAAGAGCTGCAGATCACGCACCTCAAAGCCCTCATTGGTTTCTCGATGGGCGCACAACAGGCCTTCCAGTGGGCCGTGAGCTATCCCGACTTTGCCGATCGTTTCGTCGCCACTTCCGGTACAGCCAAAACTTACCCCCATGGTGTGATCCGGCTCGAAGGCCAGATCGCTGCGATCACTGCCGACACACTCTTTAATAATGGAGACTATACGACCCCGCCCGCCAAAGGACTGGAAGCATTTGGTGTCGTCTGGGCCGCCTGGCTCTACTCCCAGGAATGGTGGCGCAAAGAGTTGTGGAAAACCAATTCAGCCCCTGGCACCACCTTCGAACAGGTACTGCTCCGCTTTCGAAAGAATTTCATCCCCGGCGCCGATGCCAACAACCTCATCCTCCAAATGCGCACCTGGGAGAAACACGATATAGGCACTACGCCGGGTTTCAACGGAGACATAGAAAAAGCCCTCCGGTCCATCAAGGCGCCCTTCCTCTACATGCCTTCCGAAACAGATCTCTATTTTCCCCTGGGCGACGCAAAATACGAAGCGGGCTTCATGTCGACCGTGGTCTTCAAACCCATCCCCTCCCTCTGGGGCCACACCGCCGGCGCAGCCAGCAATCCCGAGGACGGCAAATTCCTCAACGACAACATCGCAAAATTCCTAAATCCTTAATTCAGGTCCCCGCCCCGGCCACATGATCACCCGGCCGGTCTCTGCATAAACATCCACCGCTGTCCCTCCGGATCCTCCGCCCGATACCTCGTGCCGGGACCTCCATATTCCAAACCTGTCAGGATCAATGCCCCCCTCTCACCGGCTGTCTTATAATGCTGCTCTATATCATCCACGTAAACCAATACTCCATTGATGATATACGGCGTCTGATACCACTCCGCAGCCGGCGCATATAACTCTCTCAACCGCTTCGGACTCTGGTATCCTGGCGTCGGCGAAGCCAGCATGATGCGCTGATCCTCCACTGCGATCTCCCCATGAGAAAGCCGTCCATTATCATCAAGCCAACGAACTTTTTCGGTAAATCCAAAGACCCGGCACAGCCACTCCATCGCAGCTATACCGTCCTCATATGATAACATCGGAGTAACGAGTTGCATAAAAATGGTATTTGCACCTTAAATTACCACAATTACCTAGTAAGTAAACCCGGGCGTCACAGCCCGAGATTCTGTTAGAACCGTGCGTAACAGTCTCCCGTTACACGGCTCCGGTTATCAAATCGTTGGTCTCGATCCTAAGAGTGCCCAGTGGGCAAAGAGCT